>ENA-ORCR01000011-ORCR01000011.1-marine-metagenome-genome-assembly--contig:-NODE-11-length-408208-cov-23.281596_pt1 | contig 408208 bp, 373 predicted proteins | sample MGYA00237782_ERZ508514 | MGnify/ENA primary metagenome ERZ508514 (study PRJEB26185, sample SAMN06268960) | marine metagenome | isolation source: Eden Landing Ponds, San Francisco, CA, USA | place... | reverse complement strand
AACGGCGGCATCGACGGCAAGCAGATCGAACCGGTCACCGCCGACCCGCAGTCCGACAACCAGCGCTACCAGGAACTCACGCGCGAGTACATCAACGAGGAGGAGGTCGACGTTCTCTGGGCCGGCTACTCCTCGGCAACGCGGGAGGCGATCCGACCGATCATCAACCGCAACGAGCAGCTGTACTTCTACACCACCCAGTACGAGGGCGGCGTCTGTGACTGGACGACGTTCGCGGTCGGACCGACCGCGCGCCAGCAGCTCGGGAGCGTGTTGCCCTACCTCCGCGAGGAGTTCGGGCCGAAGATCTACACGATCGCCGCGGACTACAACTTCGGCCAGCTATCCGCCGACTGGGTGAAGGTGCTGGCCGACGAGAACGACGCGGAGGTCGTCGGCGAGGAGTTCATCCCGCTCTCCGAATCCAGCTTCGGCTCGACGATCAGCCGCATCCAGGACGCCGACCCCGACTTCGTGATGTCGATGCTCGTCGGCGCGAACCACACCGCCTTCTACGAGCAGAAGGCCTCCTCGGGACTGGACGTCCCCATCGGCACCTCGACGGCGATGGCCCAGGGGTACGAACACCGCCGCATCGACCCGCCGGCGATGGCCAACATCTACGCCGGCGTCAACTACATGGAGGAGGTCCCCACCGAGAGCAACACCGGCGACGGCGGCTTCGTCGACCGCTACTACGAGATGTACCCCGACGCGCCGTACCTCAACGAGGAGGCCGAGACGAACTACTTCTCGACCTATATGTACAAGGAGGCCGTCGAGCAGGCCGGCACGCTCGAACAGCCGGAGGTCATCGAGGCACTGGAGTCAGGGATCAGCCTCGGCACAGAGCGCGCCCCCGAAGCGCCGGCGGGCGAGACGATCGAACTCGACCCGGCGACCCACCACGTCGACCACCACATGTGGGTCATGAAGGCCGACGAGGAACACAACGTCGAGGCGATCACCGACCGGAAGATCCCCGAGCAGTTCCTCTCGGAGACCGTCGGCTGCGACCTCACGCAGGAGGACGAACAGACGCAGTACACCCCGGTCGACTACTTCGAGGAGGCCGAGTAGGATGAGCGAGGGTCTGTCTGCACCGGGCGGAACCGGGAGACGGGTCTCCCCACCGTCGCTGTGGGGTCGGCCCCGCAGCGACCGCGAGCCGAGACGATGATGCAGGCACTGTCCCAGGCCCGCTACGGCATCGGGGCCGTCGTCGTGGTCGGGGTACTGTTCGCAGTCGGCGCGCTCACGACCCCGAACCTCACGTTCCGGATCTCCTACGCGGTCTCGTTCGTCGTGCTCGCGGCGATCGGACTCGCGATCATCTTCGGGATCATGGGCGTGATCAACCTCGCCCACGGGGAGTTCATCCTCGTCGGCGCGTACGCGACGACGCTCGCCGTCACGAAGGTCGGCCTGCCGCTGCCGGTCGCGATGGTGGCCGGTGCGCTGGTCACCGCCGTCTTCGGCCTCGTCGTCGAGCGGGTCATCATCTCCGGGTACGTTCCCAACTGGATCGGCCAGCGGACCGTCGGTCGCGACCTGATAACGCCGTTCTACGACCGGCTGGCCGACTCGATGGTGGCGACGTTCGGGCTGAGCCTGATCATGGTCCAGGGCGCTCGCATCGTCTTCGGCAACTCGATCGACCAGATCGGCGTCCCGTTCGGGAGCACCGCCGGCTACCCGGACTACCGGATCGCGCTCGTCGGTATCACTGCCGGCGTGTTAGCGCTGGTCTACGTCCTGTTCACGCAGACGCTGTTCGGCACGCGCGTGCGTGCGACGATGCAGGACGAACAGACGGCGAAGGCTCTCGGGATCGACACCGAGCGGACCTACATGTACACCTTCGCCATCGGCTCCGGGCTGGCCGGCTTCACCGGCGCCCTGTTCGCGCCGCTGCTGTCGATGCAACCGTCGATCGGCGACCAGTTCCTCGTCGAGGCGTTCGTCGCCGTCGTCGTCGGCGGGGCGAGCGTCGTCGTCGGGACGTCGCTGTCGGGCCTGCTGCTGGGCCCCATCGACGCGCTGTTCTCCGACGAGTTCGGGGAGTTCGCCGGCCGGATCGCGCTGTTGATCACGGCGATGCTCGCGCTCCGGTTCCTGCCAGGCGGCATCACCGGGCTGATCGACCGCGTTCGCGCCATGCGAGAGGGGGGATCGTAGATGGCTACGGAATCGTCGGCACCTGCGGGGGGAACCTCCCCTACCCCCATCGCTCGCCTCCGGAACCGGCTGGAGGGGCCGAACACGATCGGAAACTCGCGACCGTTCTGGATCGGGTTCGCCCTCGTCCTGGCGGCGCTCGTGGCGTTTCCGATCCTCGGCGCCGGCACCGGGAACCAGTTCTCGCTGTTCCTCGTGCTCGGGCTGCTCGGACTGTCGCTCTCGCTCGTCTGGGGCTACACCGGTATCCTCAGCTTCGGGCAGACGGTGTTCTTCGGGGTCGGCGCCTACACGTTCGGCGTCGTCTCGATCAACTTCCCGTCGCCGGGCGGTATCACGGGTGCCATCGCCGCGGGCACGCTGGCCGGCGCCGTCCTCGCGGCCTTGCTGGGCTACTTCATGTTCTACGGCGGCGTGAGGGACGTCTACGTGACGATCATCACCCTCGTCTCGACGCTGGTCATGCTGACGTTCATGGCCCAGACCGCCGGTTCGGAGTGGACCATCGGCGAGGCGGCGCTTGGCGGCTTCAACGGGATGCCCGGCATGCCGCTGTTGACCCTCGGTGCCGAGGGCGTGTTCACCTTCCAGTTCGTGTTCAACGAGTACGAGGTGCTCGTCCCGTTCCTCGGAACGCGGGTCTTCGACCCGTTCTACTACCTGGCGCTCGCCCTGCTCGTGGCCGCCTACCTCGGCCTGCGCGTCCTGGTCAACATGGACTTCGGGCGCGTGCTCGTCGCCATCCGCGAGGACGAGGACCGGACCATGATGTTCGGCTACGACGTCAAGCGGGCCAAGCTCGTCTCGTTCACGCTCGGCGGCGGCCTCGCCGGCTTCTCTGGCGTGCTGTACGCGGCCCGGAACGTCTACATCGACCCGTCGGTGTTCGAGCTGTACTTCGCGACGCTGCCCGTCGTCTGGGTGAGCGTCGGCGGCCGGAAGAGCCTGCTCGGCGCGGTCAGCGCGACCATCGCAGTCGAGTACCTCCGGCTGTCCATCGGCGGGGAGTTCGCGCTGGTCGCGGTCGGCGCGCTGCTCCTGCTGTCGATCCTGGTGCTCCCGGGCGGCGTCGTCCCGTGGACTGCCTCCCGGGGGATCCCGTGGGTCAGGACCGACGGCATCCCGTGGATCCGGAAGCGAGTTCGCGGGGACGCGTCTTCGGAGGTGACCGAATCGTGAGCGACTCGACTGGCCAGGAAAGTCTCGACGTGAACGTTCGCCAGACGGCCGCCGAGATGGCGACCGGCGATCGAACCGACACGCTGCTCCAGACTGACGACCTCGTCAAGACCTTCGGCGGGTTCACGGCGACCGACGAGGTCGACTTCTCCGTCGAGGAAGGCGAACTGCGCTGTCTGATCGGCCCGAACGGTGCCGGGAAATCGACCCTGCTGAAGCTGATCACCGGGACGCTCTCACCGACCGACGGGAGCATCTTCTACGACGGCCACGACATCACGGAGATGGAACCCAACGCCCGCGTCGACCGGGGCATCAGCATGAAGTTCCAGGTGCCGTCGGTGTACGGCGACCTCTCGGTCCGCGAGAACGCCCGGCTGCCGATCCAGCAGTTCGCCGACGGGGAGGAACGACGTCGCCGCGTCCAGGAGGCCATCGACGCCGCCGGCCTCACCGGCTCCGAGGACGTCGACGCGAGCACCCTTTCGCACGGCCAGCAACAGCAACTGGAGATCAGCATGGCCGCATCCCTCGAACCGGACCTGCTCCTGCTCGACGAGCCCGTCGCCGGGCTCTCGGTCGACGAACGCGCCGAGATCGCCGACAGGATCACGACGCTCAACGAGGAGGCGGGGATCGCGTTCGTCGTGATCGAACACGACACGGAGTTCGTCGGGGAGATCGCCGACAGGGTGACCGTCCTCCACAAGGGCGACATCTTCCGGGAGGGCTCGATCGAGGAAGTCGAGTCCGACCCGGCCGTCAAGCGGATCTACCTCGGCTCCGACGAGGACTCGGACGGTGATTCGCGATGACCGTGCTCTCGCTGGACGGCGTCACCGTCGGATACGGCCCGACGCCGGTCCTCCGGGAGATCGATCTGGCCATCGAGCGAGGCGAGATCGTCGGCGTCGTCGGCAAGAACGGCGTCGGCAAAACTACCCTCATGAAGACCGTCATCGGCCTGCTCGAACCGACGTCGGGGTCGATCACCTACGACGGGCGGGACGTCACCGGGCTGGCGGCCGACGACCGCGCCCGCTCCGGCATCGGCTACATTCCGCAGGGGCGGGACATCTTCCCGGACCTGACCGTCGAGCAGAACCTCCGGATGGGCGAGCACGTCAACGCCGACGGCGACGTGACCCGCTACGAGGAGGTGTACGACCTGTTCCCCGTGCTCGAAGAGCGTGCCGGACAGGACGGCGGGACGCTCTCGGGCGGGCAACAGCAGATGCTCGCCATCGGCCGGGCGCTCGTTGGCGACCCCGACCTCCTGCTGCTCGACGAACCGAGCGAGGGCGTCCAGCCCTCCATCGTCGACCAGATCAGCGAGGACATCCGCGCGATCAACGACGAACTGGGGACGACCGTCCTCTTCGTCGAGCAGAACCTCGGCGTCATCCAGACGATGGCCGACCGGTGCTACGCGATGGAACGGGGCACCATCGTCGACGAACTGACGAGCGCGGAGATCGCCGACGAGGACGCCATCGCCAGCCACCTGGCGATCTGAGCGGTTTCACGGCTCACTTTCTTGGGAAACATTGGACTGGTTCCCGTCACCGGGCCTCCGTCTCACGTGAAGAATATCTTGCCAGCGGGATTATTGGACCCAGAACGATAGAACGTGTCTCGCATCATTACGTTCTGCCAGACCCTCTGACGGTAAATGTTTTCTCTCACGTTATCATTAGGAACAAATATGGCAGATTTACAGGGGGTTGAAGACTGGTGGGCCTCCTTCATCGAGACCAGACGGAGTGAAGACTCTGCTCCTTTTCATACTATTCAAGAGTATAGCTCTCCCTGTCAAGTAGAGGTCTTCTGGATAGAAGACCCCCTAGAGGGCCAATTAATATTTGTAACCAAAGATACAGATAGGGGGGACAAAGAGGTGATTGTGAATGGACCCTATTGTGGCAAGAATTTCATTGAGAAGGTGGCTGAGGTAAGTCAGGAAGATCGATGGCAGAAAGAAGTACCTCCACAAGATTTCAAAACCCCGCCTGGACAGACTGCACGAAGAGAGGATGTCTTGGCAAGTCTGATCTCAGATTTAGTTGGTAGATTAGAACAATCAATATTCAGGGATCTATCAACTCCCGGTATGAAATTCTTAAATAAAGGGCGGCTCTGGCCTCAAAGCTCTTATCGTATTCTGACTGGAAACACCGTTGATGACGCTCCTCTTGATGATATGGTGCTTGACGAAGATGAAGGAGTGCTAAATGAGGATGAGACGGAGTCCGGAGAAACTGATGAATCGGAATCTGAAGATGAGAATGGAGAAAATTCGAAAGAACACGATCAAGTAACACAAAAACAGTCAGCCGGCGGCGGCTTTATTTATCCAGCAGTATGGGTTGACGGGGCTCCTGACCGAGCATTTGAGGAAAAAGTCTGGAGTTCTGGCAATTTCGAATTTGATGTGGTTCTAGAGACAGAGCTTTGTGGTTTAGATTTTCAAGTTCGAAGGGACGGTCTTCTATTTCTTGTAAGTGATGATGGTGACGAAATACAGCAAATACTCAATACTTTTTTCGGAATAGGTATCCTTCACAAATCCAGAAGATGGCGAACACTTTCGGGTCGAGAGATTATCTCAGCGAAGTATACTGAGGACGGAATTTCTTTATCTTCATATGAGACATCAACTCCTACAGGCCGAAATCAGCTAGCAAGTCCGGCCGATCAACCCCCAGACCACGAAAGATGTCTTGTCAATAAAGGGTCTATTGAGCGGTTTATCGAAATTACTGACATCGTATACCCAATACATAATGCAAGAAATCGGGTTATCCTTCATTCACAAGCCCACACACACCTATTGGATGATGAGTTGGATGCTTCATTCGTGCTAAACTGGACTGTCGTAGAACAACTAATTGATGACTTATTAAAACGAAATATTAGAAAAGAATACGGCTTAGACTGGGAAGATAAAGCGCTCGAATATGCCGCAGCAGCCGATGTATTGGAGCACTCAGAATATGAGATGCTTGATGAATTTCGGGACAAGAGAAACAATATTATACATCATATGGAGTCGGCTTCAGTTGAGGAAGCAGAGAAGCTAGACATCCTTCTGTCTAAACTGCTTACAAGGGACATAAATTACTATCTACAGCAAAACAGTGTCCAGTTAATCAATTACCAGCCTTATCCAATTAAATTTGGCAACAGGATAAACGATGACCTGCGCTGGGAATTGAGCAACATATGAAAACGAGCATCCATACATTTCAGACACGTCGAAAACCACGAACATACTATAGTCCGGATTTTTCAGATCGGTTAACTTCTGAACAGTCGAAAAGCCCCCACGTTCTAACGGCAAATTCCGCTTTATAAGCACTCAGCTGAGTTTCTGACGTCACTCTCAGTATCTTGCACGTGTTTTCTGCCACGACGGTGGTGGGTTGGCGCTCTACATCGGTATGCAAGTCTTCTGTATTGGCCGCAACCGGATCGGAGCATATCTTCTGCCGAACAGTTCGACAGCGCCAGAAATTCGTACTGAAACACCGTTCAACTCCACCGAGTCTATACTTGACCCATCGAGAGCGTCGCACCCAACGCCAAACTGTTATGACACTGTCGTTACAGTGTCCGGGTAGGAATGAGTTCCCGGAACCAGGAGCGGGGTGTGGCACGGGAGGGTGCGACCGAGACCGAGGTGATCGCGGCCTGCGAGTCACTCGTCCGGGAGTACACGCGCGGGTCGGGCGGTGGGTGGTTTGGCAGCGGCAGCCTGCCGACCGTGCGCGCGCTGGACGGGGTGAGCCTCTCGGTCAGACGCGGTGAGATCGTCGGGATCGAGGGCCCCAGCGGGAGCGGGAAGTCGACGCTGTTGCACCTGCTGGCCGCCCTCGACACGCCGACGGCGGGCGAGTTGCGCGTCGCCGGCGAGGACGTCAGGCGCCTCTCCGAACGCGGCCGGGCGAAACTTCGCCTCGAACACGTCGGCCTCGTCTTCCAGCGCTTTCACCTGCTGCCGGCACTGTCGGCGCGGGCGAACGTCGCCCTGCCGCTGGTGGAGCTGGGGTGGTCCAAACGGCAGCGACGCGAGCGTGCGACGAGCCTGCTGGCGGACGTCGGCCTCGGTGAGCGGGCCACGCACCGGCCGGGGCAGTTGAGCGGTGGGGAACAGCAACGGGTGGCCATCGCGCGGGCGCTGGCGACCGAACCGGACCTCCTGATCGCCGACGAGCCGACGGGCGAACTCGACACGGCGACGGGCCGGCAGGTGCTCGACCTGTTCGAGGACCTGGGCGAGGACCACGCCATCGTCCTGGCCTCCCACGACCAGCCGACCCTGGCCATCGCGGACCGGGTGATCAGCCTCCGCGACGGCCGCGTGCAGGGCGCCGACCGATGAGCCTTCCCGGAGCCAGGTGGCTGCGACGCCGCCGGGCGCTCGTGGGGCTGGCCGTCCACCGCGTCGTCGGGCGACTGCGGTCCAGTCCCCAGCGCGTGATATTGAGCGTGCTCGGCGTCGCGCTGGCCGTCGCGCTGGTGGTCGCGGTGACGGGCGTGGCACTGGGCCTGACCGCCGAGTCCGTCGTCCAGAACGACGACACCGACTTCTGGGTCGTCCCCGAGCAGTCGACGGCCGAGTCCGTCGCGGTGTCGAGCGGCGGCGTCAAACTCGGCGACGTCCACGCCGTCAGCGAACGCATCGAGCGCGACGAGCGGGTCGACTACGCGACGCCCGTGGCGCTGAGCGTCGTCCCCGTCACGGACCGGACGACCGGCGAGACGGAGTACGTACTCGCCGCGGGGATCATCCCGCGGGAGGGCCAGGAGCTGTTCGGGCTCTCGACGACGCCGCTTGCACCCGGCGACCCCCACTACGCGAACGGGAGCTACGACGGCCCCTGGACCGGCGAGGCCGTGGTGAACGACGCCGCCGCGTCCATCACGAACACGTCCGAGGGCGAGGAACTGCAGGTCGCCCGGACGGGCACCAATCGGTCGTTCCGGGTACTCAACGTCTCCCAGGGCGAGGCCGGCTTCGGCTTCGGGTCGGCGCCCATCGCCGTCGTCCACCTGAGCGAGTTGCAGTCGGCGACGGGGCTGGCCGAAAGCGACCAGGCCGACCAGATCCTCGTCAGCACGAACGACCCGGCCGTCCGCTCGGACCTGGCGTCGCTGTACCCGCACACGACCGTGGTCACCAAGCGCGGTCTCTCCGCCCAGCAGGCATCGACGTCGAATCTCCCGCTGGCCGTGGGGCTGTCGGCGCTGCTGTCGGCGCTGGTCGTCGGCGTCCTCTTCATCGCGACGCTGATGGGCCTGGAGGTGAGTTCTGACCGGGCGACGCTGGGGACGCTCGCGACGCTTGGCTTCGCCAGCCGCTCCCGCTCGCTGCTCATCGGCTGTGAGACGCTGGTCGTCGCCGTCGTCGGCGGCCTGGTCGGCGTGGCCGTCGGCGCCGGGAGCATCGGCGTCGTCAACCGCGTCGTCGGCGCGCAGTTCGGTATCGCCGAGGTGGCCGTCTTCGACCCGCTTCTGGTCCCCTACGGGCTCGTCGTCGCCGCCGTCGTCGGCGTCGTCGGGAGCGTCTACCCCATCTACCTCGGCCGCCGCACCGATATCCTGGAGGTGCTTTCGGAATGATCGGGTCGCGCATGCGCGCCGTACTGGGCATCGCGGCGGCGCAGTTGCGCCACGAGCGCGGCCGGACGCTACTGGCCATCGTTGCCGTGGCACTGGCTGTACTCGCCACTACCATCCTGGCCAGCGTCGGCTACGGCGTCGTCGAGACCGGCCAGGAGAAGTTCGACACCTCCGGCCGGGACCTGTGGGTGACCGGTGGCCCGCTCAAGTTCTCCCCCGGCGCCGTCGGCGGCTTCGAGAACACCCTCGTCGACTCCCACCGCGTCGCCGACGACATCGAGCAACGCGAGGCGATACAGACGGCGGTACCGATGAGCTTCCAAACTGTCTACGCCAGCACCGACGGCGAGGAGTTCCAGACCGTCGTCGGCGTCGGCGCGCCCGCCCGCGGGCCCTCCGTCAACGTCATCAACGGTAACGAGTTCTCGACGCGGGACACCCACTACGCCAACGGCACCTACGACGGGCCGATGTCCCACGAGATCGTCGTCGACGAGCGGACGGCCGACCAGCTCGGCGTCGAGGTGGGGGACAGTCTCTACGTCGGCGGGACGCTGAGCGCCGCCCGGCAGAACGAGTTCGAGGTGGTCGGCATCTCCAACACGTTCTCCGCGTTCGTCGGCTCCGCGACGGTGACGATGCACCTGAGCGAACTCCAGGAGGTGACGGGGACGACCGACTCGGACCGGGCGACGTTCGTCTCCATCGACGTCCACGACGACGCCGACGTCGGACAGGTCGAACGGGAGATCCAGGCCGACTACCCCTCCTACGACGTCCGGACCAACGAGGAGCAACTGGAGGCGACGCTGCGCGAGCAGGCAGTATTGATAGCCAGCGGCATCTCGCTGGTCGCTTTCGCCGTCGCCGCCGGCGTCGCGCTGACGACGAACCTGCAGTTCTCGCTGGTGTACCAGCGCCGCGACCGGCTGGCCGCCATCAAGGCCATCGGCTGGCGAACCCGGACACTCGTCGCCGTGACGACGGTGAAAGCGCTAGTCGTCGGGATTCTGGGCGCCGCGCTGGGGCTCGTCCTCACCTACCCCGGCGTCGCGGTGGTCAACGAGGTGGCCGCGGCCATCGCCGGGTTCGAGGGGCTCGTCCAGCTCTCCACGGAGGTTCTCGCCGGCGGGCTGGTGCTCGGCGTCGTGATCAGCTTCCTGAGCGGCCTCGCGGCGAGCGTCCTGATCGCCAGGATGTCGCCGCTCTCGTACATCTCGCGGTAGCGACTGTCGTGTTCGTGGACGTCAGCCCCTGCTCGCGGTGAGTGAGTTCGGGGACTGATGGCAGGCTGTGTCGCCACTCTTCGCCCACTCGTCCGAAAAACCCCGGGAAGAGACCGACGATAGCGGTGTCAGAGGCTATGCGGGGACTCCCAGGGGGCCCATTGCCAGTTGTGCTGGCGTGTGACCCTGGAACGTCCGTGGTAAAGAACGCCGATGCCGAACTTCTGGGTCGGAAAACGGTCCCCGTGCGTTCCCGTCGTCACTGTGGCTGGCCGGGCAAACAGTGTCGACCACGCGCTGACGAACACGTCGCGACGATGTACGTCGAAAAGGCCCCGGTGTGATGGCCTGTGGGGTGGATTGGGGGTGGGTGGGGGTGGCTATCGACGGCCGGGGCGTCCCATGCCAGTACTTGTGCGTGTACCAGCGTTTTACACTTGGTGTTGTAACGGATAACCCCTCCGAAACAATTCCCGGCACGGCACCGGTGTGAGCCGACGTCAGGTCGACTTCAGCGAGTGCGAGACGGCCCGTTTCCAACAGAACCATGTGGGCGGTCCCCGACTGGTAATCCGATTTAGATGACGGGGGAGGTGTATCCGTCGGTTTCGTTGCACAACGTCGCGGAGACAGTGCCCGCCGAGTGGGACGCGGCCGGTGACAGGCTCTGTCGCGTCCCGGCCGACGTCGGCGCGGAACTAAACGAGATGGCCAGCGAGCGAGTTCGCCACCCCACCGGGAGCGAGGTCCGGTTCGTACCCACCGACGAGGCGGCGGAGATCGAGATCACGCTCTCGGCGGTCGAACCCACGCACGTCCGCGAGTTCTGGGGCGAGTTCCAGCCCTGGGAGCCCACCGAGATCGGCCCCGAACCCCAGACGCTCACGTTCACCGTTCCCGAGCGACTCCGGGAACTCCCCGAGAGCGACGGGACGGGCCGGTTCGACCCGCGGGTCGGTCGGATCCTCTTCGAGCGCCGGACCGCAGCCGCCATCCACGACGTCGCCGGCGACTGTCGCCCGCCGACGGCCGACGAACTGCCCGACCGGCGCTACCTCGCCTACGGGACGTCGATCACCGAGGGCGCCGCGGCGTCGGCGACTCACACGGACTACGTCACTCACGTCGCTCGCGACTGTGGCTTCGACGCGCTGAACTTCGGTAGCTCCGGGTCCGCCTACTGCGAGGCCGCGATGGCCGACTACATCGCGGGCCGCGAGGACTGGGACGTCGCGACGCTCGCGCTCTCGGTCAACATGGCCAACACCGGCGGCTTCGAACCCGAGGTGTTCCGCGACCGCGCCGAGACGTTCGTCGATACGATCGCAGCGGCACACCCGGACAAACCCATCGCCTGTGTGACGCTGTTCCCCTACTTCGACGACCTCACCGACTCGGGCGACGCCGACCACGCCGCGGCCTACCGGGAGTCGCTGCGCTCTATCGTCGCCGAGTCGCCCCACGACAACCTCTCTATCGTCGAGGGGCCCGAATTGCTGGAGATATCCGGGCTCGCCGCGGACCTCCTCCACCCGGGCGACGCCGGGATGGAGGCTATCGGACGCGGCCTGGCCCGACACCTCGACGAGCGAGTGGAGTGAGTTACTCGACGCCGACCTGGAGGGGGTCGAACGCGGTCGAGGCGTCCGGCGTCGGTGACGGCCATCCCGTCGTCGGTGGCGTGCGGTTCCACGGCGTTTCCCGGTGAGCGCCCGGATCGAGACGTGGCTACTGGAACGCTCACCGCCGAGGACTTCCGGTTGGCGAGCGAACAGGTAGCCGTGCCTGTGTCATCACTGCCGTCGACCACCCCGGCCAGTCCAGCTATCGAGCGAGCGGCCACTGCGAGGCCCGACCGCCAGCGAGAGACGCACCTCCGGAGGTAGCTCCGTGGAGCCCGCGTATCTCGCTCTCGGTGCGGTCCTCCTCGCGGTCGTCACGACGGATCTGTTGTGGACGACGCTGTGGGTGGAGGGCGGTGCCGGCCCGCTCACGACGCGACTGATGTCGTGGACCTGGAAGGCGCTCCGGACGGTTGCGGGCGGCAATTCGCGGGTGCTCTCCCTCGCTGGGCCCCTCGTCCTCGTCGTCAGTCTCGCGACGTGGATCGCGCTCCTCTGGGCCGGCTGGACGGTTCTCTTCGCTGGCGGTGAGAACGCCCTCTTCGACACTCGCGATGCGGGCCCGATATCCTGGGTCGAGCGGTTCTACTTCGTCGGCTACTCGGTGTTCACGATGGGCAACGGAGATTTCACGCCGCGAGACGGGGTCTGGCAGGTCGCGACGGCTCTGACGACCGGGAGCGGGATGCTGTTCGTCACCCTGGGCGTCACCTACGTCCTCTCCGTCCTCGGCGCAGTCACCCAGAAGCGGTCCGTCGCGAGCGGTATCAGCGGCCTCGGTGACCGGAGTACCGACATCCTCGAAACGAGCTGGGACGGCGACGAGTTCCGGGGACTCGACGTCCAGTTGAACGCGATTTCTTCCGAACTCGACACCCTCGTCTCGAACCACAAGGCGTACCCAGTTCTCCATTACTTCTACACCCCACAGGCCGGCCAGGCACCGGCACGGAGCATCGCTCTTCTCGACGAGACGCTCACGCTCCTCCGGTTCGGCGTTCCCGAACAGCATGGACGTCACGAACTCGCTTTGACGGGGGCCAGATCCAGCGTCCAGAGCTATCTGGACACGCTCGATAGCGCGTTCGTCGAACCGGCCGACGAGGCCCCGCCCGACCCGGAGATATCAGTTCTCCGCGACGCGGGGATTCCGACGGTCTCTGACGGGGAATTCGGGCGTTCGGTAGACGCGCTCGACGACCGACGACGAAAACTGCTGGGGCTCGTCACGTCTGACGAACGGCAGTGGCCTGGTTCGGAGTCGACCTCCTCCCGGGACTGACGCCGTTGGCCTCCGTCTCGTCTCTCTGTGACGTCCCGCGCCCTACGCTCGGCGGGCCTGGCAACCGGCATCACCCATACATCCATCACGCTCGCTACTGTAGAGTCTGTCAACGAGACGGCATGGCCGACGATCCACCCGACGATGGCGACTCGCCGGAACACTCCCGTCCTCACGACAGTGCCGAGACTGACGACGGACTCGACGACGAATCCAGGGTCGAACAGTCGATGCTCGCGGACGAAGCCGAGAGCGAGGCCGATTCCCGGACCGGCCACGGGGCCGGTCACAGTGACGGCCACGACGAGGGCCACGGCGCCGCTCACAGTGACGGCCACGGCGGCGGCATGCACGAGGGCCACGAACAGCTGTTCCGCCGGCGCTTCTTCCTCTCGACGCTGCTGTCGATACCCGTCCTGCTGTACAGCGAGACCCTGCAGGAGTGGCTCGGCTTCTCCGTCCCGGCGTTCCCCGGCAGCGAGTGGATCACCCCGGTCTTCGCGGTGATCGTCTTCGCGTACGGCGGCGTGCCGTTCCTCCGGATGGCGGCGCCCGAACTGAAGGACCGGTCGCCGGGGATGATGACGCTCATCTCGATGGCCGTCCTCGTCGCCTTCGTCTACAGCCTGGCGAGCGTCGTCTACCCGACCCAGTCGGCCTTCTTCTGGGAACTCGTGACGCTGATCGACATCATGCTGCTGGGTCACTGGATCGAGATGCGCTCGGTCCGCAGGGCCTCCAGCGCGCTCGACGAACTCGCGAAGCTGCTGCCCGACACCGCCGAGCGGATCACCGAGTCGGGCGAGACCGAGGAAGTGCCCGTGAGCGACCTCTCTGCAGGCGACCTGGTGCTCGTCCGGCCCGGCGCGAACGTGCCCGCCGACGGCGTCGTCGAGGAGGGAGACTCCGACGTCAACGAGGCGATGATCACCGGCGAGTCGAAACCCGTCTCGAAGGAACCCGGCGACGGCGTCATCGGGGGGACGACCAACGGCGACGGGAGCCTCCGGGTGCGGGTCGACGCGACGGGCGACGACTCGACGCTCGCTGGCATCATGCGCCTCGTGGAGGAGGCCCAGGGCAGCAAGTCGAAGACGCAGGTCCTGGCCGACCGGGCCGCGGGGTGGCTGTTCTACGTCGCGCTGGGGGCCGCGGTCGTCACCGCCGTCGCCTGGACCGTCGCGACGTCGTTCGACGCCGCCGTCATCGAGCGCGTGGTCACGGTCCTCGTCATCGCGTGCCCGCACGCGCTGGGGCTGGCCATCCCGCTCGTCGTCGCTATCAACACCTCGCTGGCGGCCCGCAACGGGATGCTCGTCCGCGACCGCGTCGCCATGGAGCAGGCCCGGAACCTCGACACCGTCGTCTTCGACAAGACCGGGACGCTGACCGAGGGCGAACACGGCGTCGTCGGGACGGAGACCGTCGCGGGCGTCGACGAGGACGAGGCGCTCGCGCTCGCCGCCGCGGTCGAGGGGGACTCCGAACACATGATCGCTCGGGCTGTCAGGGAGGCCGCCGCCGAACGCGAAGTCGCGGTCCCGGACGCCACCGACTTCGAGGCGATGAAGGGCCGGGGCGTCAGGGCGACCGTCGACGGCCGGGAGGTCTACGTCGGCGGCCCGAACCTCCTGGCTCACCTCGATAGCGACGTGCCGCCCGAACTCCAGTCGTTCGCCGACGAGGCCGGCCAGAACGCACAGACCGTGGTGTACTTGATCCGCGGGGGCGAGCGAAGCGAGGCCACGGAACGGGCGAGCGGGGACGGCGGACCCGCGAGCCGCGAGGGAGAACCGATAGCGGCGTTCGCGATGGCCGACGTCGTCCGCGAGTCGAGTTTCCGGGTCGTCGACGCGCTCCACGACCTCGGTATCGAGGTGGCGATGCTCACCGGCGACTCTCGGGACGTGGCGAGCGCCGTGGCCGACGAACTGGGGATCGACACCGTGTTCGCCGAAGTGCTGCCCGAGGACAAAGACACCAAAGTGCAGGAACTCCAGAACCAGGGCAAGCTCGTGGCGATGGTCGGCGACGGGGTGAACGACGCGCCCGCGCTGGCCCGGGCCGACGTCGGTATCGCCATCGGCAGCGGGACGGACGTGGCCGTCCAGTCGGCCGACGTCATCCTCGTCCAGAACGACCCGATGGACGTCGTCCGGCTCGCGAAACTGAGCAAAGCGAGTTACCGGAAGATGCAGGAGAACATCGTCTGGGCCGCTGGCTACAACGTCTTCGCCATCCCGCTGGCCGCGGGCGTGCTGGCGCCCATCGGGATCCTGCTCTCGCCGGCCGTCGGCGCGCTGTTGATGTCACTCTCGACGGTGATCGTCGCCGTCAACGCGCAGTTGCTCCGCCGCGTCGACCTCTCCGTCCCGAGTCTCCCTGGCGTGTCGCCGCGCGCCGACGCCCGGCCGGGGGACTAGCGGCGGCACGCTCGCCCCACCACCACGCGCCGACGGACGCCTGCTTTCTTACCCCCGGAGGACGTTGAGTCCGCTATGTACGAACGGATCCTCTTCCCGACCGACGGGAGCGCCGGCACGGCCCACGTCGCGCTGCAGGCGATCGACCTCGCCCAGCAGTACGGCGCCACGATACACGTCCTCCACGTCGTCGACGAGGACCTCCGGGGCCTCGTCGAGGGGCTCTCCGGCGAGGACGCACTCGAGACGGAGGGACAGCGCGCGCTCGAACGGATCGAGCAGATGGCCGAGGCCCACGGCGTCGACGTGACCACGGCCATCGAGGAGGGGGACCCCGCGGAGTCCATCGTCGCGTACGCGGACGATATCGACGCCGACCTGATCGTCGCGGGGACCCACGGCCGGACCGGGATCAAACGACGCGTCATCGGGAGCGTCGCCGAGCGCATCGTCCGCAACGCGACCTGTCCCGTGATGACCGTCCGCCTCGGGGAGACCGACGTCACGGTCGACTCGAAGGACGAGGCGCGGGAGCTCGCGACCACCGCGCTCGAACGGGACGGTATCGACGCGACCGTCACCGGCGTCGAGCGCCAGGTCAGCGTCTGGGTCGTCGACGCCGAGAGCGACGCCTCGTCGTACGTCGTCTACGTCGATCCGGTCACCCAGCGAACGAGCGTCATCGACCGGGACTAGCGGACCGCCCGGACCCCTGCACCTCGTTGCCCGCGCACGAACGATTCTCGGCGCGTGAGATTGGGGGCGTCATTGATATCGCCCTGGCACGAACGTCCACACATTGTGACCGAAGTACCATTCGACGCGGTTCGCGAACTCGAAGTCGGTGGAACGACCTACCGGATGGCGGACCTCACGGTCCTCGAAGACGAGGGCCTGTGCGACCTCGACGACCTGCCGGTGAGTATCCGGATCCTCCTGGAGTCCGTCCTCCGGAACGCCGACGGGGAGACGATCACCGAGGACGACGTCCGGAACGCGGCCGCCTGGGAGCCCGACGTTCCCGACACCGAACTCCCGTTCGGGCCGTCGCGGGTCGTCCTGCAGGACCTGACCGGCGTTCCGGCCGTCGTCGACCTGGCGGCGCTCCGGTCCGCCGTCGAGCGGGAGGGCCGGGACCCGACGCTCGTCGAACCGGAGGTCCCCTGCGACCTGGTTATCGACCACAGCGTCCAGGTCGACTACTTCGGCTCCGAGGACGCCTACGAGAAGAACGTCGACCTGGAGTACGAGCGCAACGCGGAGCGATACCGGGCGATCAAGTGGGCCCAGGGCGCCTTCGAGAACTTCAACGTCGTCCCGCCGGGGACGGGCATCGTCCACCAGGTCAACCTCGAACACCTCGGGCGCGTCGTCCACGCCCGTGAGCGGGACGGCGAGCAGTGGCTGCTGCCCGACACGCTCGTCGGGACGGACAGCCACACGCCGATGATCGGCGGTATCGGCGTCGTCGGCTGGGGCGTCGGCGGCATCGAGGCGGAGGCGGCGATGCTCGGCCAGCCAATCACGATGAAGCTCCCGGAGGTCGTCGGCGTCCGACTCGAGGGGGAACTCCCCGAGGGGGCGACGGCGACCGACCTCGTGCTCCACATCACCGAGCAACTCCGCGGGGTGGGCGTCGTCGACCGGTTCGTCGAGTTCTTCGGCCCGGGCGTGGGGAACCTCACCGTGCCCGACCGGGCGACGATCGCCAACATGGCCCCCGAACAGGGCTCGACTGTCAGTATGTTCCCCGTCGACGAGGAGACCCTGGCGTACCTCGAACTCACCGGGCGCGACCCCGACCACGTCGACCTCGTCCGCGAGTATCTGGAGGCCCAGGGACTGTTCGGGGAACAGGAACCCGAGTACTCCGAAGTCGTCGAGTTCGACCTCTCGACCGTCGAACCCAGCCTCGCGGGGCACAAGCGCCCGCAGGACCGAATCCCGATGGGCGACGTGAAGGAGAGCTTCCGCGGCTTGCTCCACGGACAGTTCGAGGACGACCTCGACGCCGTCGACGAGGACGCGCTTCAGCGCTGGCTCGGCGAGGGCGGTGCAGGCGCGGAGACCGACGGCGGTATCGAGAGCGACGCGAACGATACCTCGTCTGGCCCCCGGTCAGACGGCGGTATCGAGAGCGACGGCGGTGTGACGGCCGGCGAGACCGCCGACGAGGTCGTCGACGGCGGGGAACTGCCGCCGCTCACGAAGCGCGTCGACGTCGAACTGGAGGGTGAGACGGTCGAGATCGGTCACGGCGACGTCCTCGTCAGCGCCATCACGAGCTGTACGAACACCTCGAACCCGTCGGTCATGATCGCGGCCGGCCTGCTCGCCCGCAACGCCGTCGAGAAGGGACTCACCGTGCCCGATTACGTGAAGACGAGCCTCGCACCGGGCAGCCGCGTCGTCACGCAGTACCTCGAAGAGTCGGAGCTGCTCCCGTATCTCGAAGATCTGGGCTACGACGTCGTCGGGTACGGCTGTACGACCTGTATCGGCAACGCGGGTCCGCTCCCCGACGCCATCGAGGCGGCCATCGACGAGCACGACCTCTGGACGACGAGCGTCCTCTCGGGGAACCGCAACTTCGAGGCGCGCATCCACCCGAAGATCCGGGCGAACTACCTGGCCAGCCCGCCGCTGGTCGTCGCCTACGGCCTCGCGGGCCGGATGGACGTCGACCTCGAACACGAGCCGCTGGGGACCGACGCCGACGGCGAGCCCGTCTATCTCGAAGACGTCTGGCCGGACGCCGAGGAGGTGCAGGCAGCCATCCACGACAGCGTCTCGCCGGAGATGTTCGCGGAGAAGTACGCCTCGGTGTTCGAGGGCGACGAGCGCTGGGCGGCCCTCGACGCGCCGACCGGCGACGTGTACGAGTGGGACGACGACTCGACGTACATCCGCGAGCCGCCGTTCTTCGAGGACTTCCCGCTGGAGAAGCCCGGCGTCGCGGACGTCGCGGACGCCCGCTGTCTCCTGACGCTGGGCGACACCGTGACGACGGACCACATCAGTCCCGCTGGTCCGTTCGGTCCGGACCTCCCCGCCGGCCAGTGGCTGCTCGACCACGGCGTCGACCCCCACGAGTTCAACACCTACGGCTCGCGCCGCGGCAACCACGAGGTCATGATGCGCGGCACGTTCGCCAACGTCCGCATCGAGAACGAGATGCTCGACGGCGTCGAGGGCGGGGAGACGATCCACCACCCGACCGGCGAGCAGTCCACGGTGTTCGAGGCGAGCCAGCGCTATCAGGAAGCGGGCACGCCGCTCGTGGTGCTCGCCGGCGCGGAGTTCGGGACCGGGTCCAGCCGCGACTGGGCGGCGAAGGGGACCGACCTGCTGGGCGTCCGCGCGACCATCGCCGAGAGCTACGAACGCATCTACCGGGACAACCTCGTCGGCATGGGCGTCCTGCCGCTCCAGTTCCGGGACGGCGACTCGTGGGAGTCGCTCGGCCTCGACGGGTCCGAGGTGTTCGAGATCCACGGCCTCGACGACGGCCTGGATGTGATGGACGAGCTGACCGTCGTCGCCGACCGGGACGACGGCTCGACCGTGGAGTTCCCGGTGACGGCGCAGGTCGGCACGCCGGCCGCCGTGAGCTACGTCGAACACGGCGGCATCCTCCACGCCGTCCTCAGACGGCTGCTCACCGAGTGAGGCCGTCACGGCGGGCCGGCTGGTTCGACGCCGGCTTCGGATCGCAAGCGGTCGCCCTCGCTCGAAACTGTCGCCTTCTCCCGTGGCCTGCCCGACGTTCGCTGTCCGTTCACAGCTTTGGACCGGTGCAGAGACACGATTCGAATATTTCCACCCGGTCTGTATTTGACATCGTAACGACAATCGCATTGAACGATGCACCCGTCTGTTCAGACAAGAGTCGCGTTTTGGCGCGACCCGGGTGATACCATGACAACGAAATCGATCGAACGGCAACTCGGCTGGGTCGTCCTGGCACTCGTCGGTGCCCTCGTCACCGTCCCCGTGTTGAGCATGGGGTCTGGAATGGCGGGCACGGGACCGATGGGCACCGGACCGATGATGGGCGGGGCGTGGGACCACGGAATGTGGGGCGCGAGTGGCGGGCCGTCGGGGTGGCTGCTCGCCGTCGGCGTGGGGATGCAACTCCTCTTCCTCGCCGTCCTCGTCGGCGTCGGCTACCTCGGCTACAGGGCGCTGACCGGCCGGGACGCGTCGACCGACCCCGCGCTCGACGAACTCCGGGCCGCCTACGCGCGTGGCGAACTGAGCGACGAGGAGTACGAACGGCGACGGGAACGCCTCGAAACCGGCCAGTGAGACCGACCGATGCAGGGGACACACGTGCCGCAGGTGTTCGAGGCGCTTCGCATCGGCGTGGGATTCCTCTGGACGGCGGCGTGGGCGATCATCATGGGGCTGACGATCACCAGTCTCGTTCAGGTCTACGTCTCCAAGGAGCGAATGGCGGCGGTGCTCGGCGAGGGCGACGTCGAGGGACTCACGAAGGCGACGCTGTTCGGCGCGGCGAGTAGCGGCTGTAGCTTCGGCGCCGTGGCCATCGGCAAGGGCCTGTTCAAGAAGGGCGCCCACGCGGTGAACTTCTTCGCGTTCATGTTCGCGTCGACGAACCTCATCGTCGAACTCGGGCTGATGATCCTGCTACTGCTCGGCTGGGAGTTCCTCGTCGCCGAACTGCTGGGCGGCGTCGTCCTCATCGCGGTCATGGCGGTCATCGTCCACCTGACCCTTCCCGAGAATCTCTTCGACGAGGTTCGCGAGGAGTTGAACGAGCGCGACCACGAGCACGGTGTTACGGAGGACCCGACCTGCGGAATGGAGGGCAGTGACGAGTTCTCCATCGTCACGGACGGCGGCGAGACGCTGAAATTCTGCTCGGCGGGCTGCATGGAAACCTACCGGCAGGAAGCGGCGAGCACCGGCGGCTGGCGCGACGAACTCCTGTCGTGGGGCGGCTGGTACAGGGTCGGTAACCAGTACCGCAAGGAGTGGTCGATGCTCTGGAAGGACGTGATCGCAGGTTTCCTGATCTCCGGGTTCGTCATCGTCTTCGTCCCCCAGTGGGTGTGGAACGCCCTCTTTCTGCAGGGCGACGGCCTGCTGGTGAGCGCCGAGAACGCGGTCATGGGCGTCGCCATCGCCGTCGTCAGTTTCGTCGGCAGCATGGGCAACGTCCCCTTCGCCGTCGCGCTCTGGGGCGGCGGCGTCAGCTTCGCCGGCGTCATCGCGTTCGTCTACGCCGACCTCATCACCGTCCCGGTCCTCAACGTCTACCGGAAGTACTACGGCTGGAAGGTGATGGCGTACATCCTCGGCGTCTTCTTCGTGACGATGGCATTTACGGGCTTTCTCATGGAGCAACTGTTCGACCTGCTCGGCATCGTCCCGGACCTGGCCGGCGGCCAGACGGCGACCGAACAGACGTACTTCGAACTGAACTACACGTTCTACCTCAACCTGGTCGCGTTCGCCCTCTCCGGGTTCCTCCTCTTCGTCTACCGCCGCGGACTCGGCGCGCCCGGCCAGTACCGCGACCCGGTCTGCGGGATGCGGACCGGCGAGGACGGTCCCAGCGCGACCCACGACGGGGAGACGTACCACTTCTGCTCGCGGACCTGCAAACGAGCGTTCGAGGCGACGCCAGACGAGTTCGCCACGGTCGACCCGACGGCGTCGGGGGCGGCTTCGGGCGGGCACGACGACCACTGACCGATGGCTCGAAACACTACGCGACGGACGGCGACCGCTGGCGGCGAGCGACGGCTACCACGCTCGCTATCTACGTACACGAGGTACGCACTGTCCGGCCTCGTCGTCGGGACGGGTCTGTGTCTCCTCGCCCTGTTCACGAACCCCGTCCCGGACCCGTCGTTCCCGTGGTTCTCCCTGCCCGCCTCGTTCCGCCTGCCGGTCACGCAGCCCCGGATCGAGCACTGGCCCGTGACGTACTCGATCGGGATCTGGCTGTGGATACTCGGCTTTCCCGCCCTGTTTCTGGCGGGGTACGAACGCCTCGCCGACCGGTCGCGGTTCGGTGCCGAGACGTGGCTGGTCGGAGCACCGACGCTGGCGATGCTGGGCTGGACGACCTACTGTCGGGTGTTCTGGCCGAAACTCACGCCGCCGACGTGGAACGCGCCGTCCTACACGTTCGTCTGCTGGCTGTACTGCTCGACGTACGACCCGCTCTGGAGCGACCTCGCGTACGTCGTCGTGGCCATCGGCGCCATCGCGGCCGTTTCCGCTGTCGCGTTCCGCGATTCGGCCAGGGTCGTCGCGCTGGAGGTGACGTTCGGTGTGCTCGCACTCCCACTCGGACTCCCCGCGCTGTACGACGCCTACCGCCGAACGGGCGCGTGATCGAGACCGCCAGCGAGACGTCTCCGACACCGGGCCCACAGCGCCGTCTGAGCCGTTCATCGAGCCGGCCCTGGCGAACACACTTAAGACCCTCCATACTGTGGTCTCTGCCCACACCATGTCTACTGAAGAAGTCCGCTTAGAGAGCACTGTGGCCGGGTTCACTGCGAGCGGCAGGTTACACACGCTGAGCGTCTGGTTCATCCTCGCGCTCAGGCTGATGATGGGGATCGCGTTCTTCCAGAGCGGGTTCAGCAAGGTCCTGTCAGGGGAGTTCAGCGCCGGCGGCTACCTCACCGGTGCCGTCCCGAACAGCGGCAGTCCGGCCGCCGACCTGTTCCTGGCGATGGGTCAGTCGGAGGTCTTCGTCTCGTTCGTGAACGTCGCCGTCCCGTGGGGTGAGGTCCTCATCGGCCTCGGCCTCGTCTTCGGCGCCCTGACGCGCCTGGCGGCGTTCTGGGGCGCGTTCATGATGCTCATGTTCTACCTGGGTAACTGGGACATGGCCCACGGGTTCATCAACGGCGACTTCGCGTACATGCTCACGTTCCTCGCCGTCGCCGCCTTCGGCGCCGGCCGAATTCTGGGTCTCGACGCGTACATCGAGAACTACGACGTCGGCGGCGAGACGCTCGTCGAACGCTACCCCTGGATGCGGTACATCCTGGGCTAGACTGGTTCTGTTACTCGCCCGCCGTCTCCGTGGTCGGTCGCTCCTCGCTCACCCGTGTATCGCCACCGATCGCGAGCAGGAATCGAGCCATCAGCACCAGGCTCAGGAGCGTCAGCGTCCCGAAGATGGTGATCTGTGCCACCGGCACGGGCTGGCCGTCCCGGATCACGAACCAGGCCATCGCCAGCACGGCGCCGCCGAGCGTCGCCACCTTCACCAGCAGTACCGCCGTGAAGGCGTAGCCCCAGGGATCACGCTGCCAGAGCAGGGACGCCGAGAGCGCGAACGCGGGCACGACGACGCCTAGGTCGAGCGAGTAGATGACGGAGGTGGGGAGACCCGCCTCGGCGATACTCGGGGGGACGGTCCCCGCGAGCGTCGCCGGGAGTATCTCGCCCAGCCAGAGGCCGCCGACGAGGACGACCAGCACCAGCTGGAAGGCGACGTACGGCCACACGGACTGCTCACCGACGGCCCGCTTCAGCCCCTCGGCGTCGAGCCGGGCCATCCCGCCGACGAAGGTGTACAGCGTCAGCCACAGTAGCGCCACGTACGCCAGGTAGAGCTCGTTGAACGCGGTCATGAACGCGTAGGAAGCGTAGGTGTACAGGAGATATCCAGTTATTCCGAGCCACGCCAAGTACCCCCGGAGCGACCCGCGAGTGGCGTAGAACAGCGCGCCGGCGTAGGCCGGGACGGCGACGACGAGCGTCAGCAGGTCCTGGCCGTACACCTGCGGGAGGAGCACCGGCGCGTCCCGGTAAAAGCCGGGGACGAACAGCCCGACGGCCGCCGCGAGGGCCGTCAGGGCGAGTATTGCGACCGAGGCGAGGACGGACGAGCGCGGAACCGGCGCGTGACTGGCCGTCATTCCGACCGGTCGCCCGCTTCACTGACTGCGGCGTCGGGGACCGTGTGGCCGAGGCGACCCTCGACGAACGCGGCGACGTCGTTCGCGAAGTCGTCGACGGCCTGCCAGTCGGTGAACTCGACGTCCTCGCTGGTGTCGAGGTCGGGCATCTCCCGATTCATCACCTGCCTGACCAGCAGGCGCTTGAGGAAGCCGAACTCCGAGAAGCGCAGGGCGCCGCCGAACTGCGCGATGCGGTCGGGGTGCCAGCCGGTGTCGCCGAGGAACGACTCGACGTAGCCGGCCGCCTGGGCCGCGCCCTCTTCGGTGGCCGACGACATCGACACCTGGAAGAAGGCAGTCGGCCGTTCGGCGAGGGCCTCGCGGTTCGCTTCGACGAACGCGACGACTTCGGACTGGTGTTTCCCGGCGTGGATGGACGACCCGACGAGGACCGCGTCGAAGTCCTCGACGTCGAGGTCGGCCGGTCGGTCGGCGGCGTCGACCGCCGTCGCGTCGTGACCGCGCTCGCCGAGTGCGTCGACGATGCGGTCGGCTATCCTGGCGGTCTGTCCTTCGCCGGTGCCGTAGCAGACGAGAAAGGAACTCATGGTTCGAGATTGGGCTGCGGAGACGATAAAGCGTCGCCAGGACAGACGCGAGTGAACCGGTCCGCCACGAAGGCCGGGTCCTGCCCGGACGCTTCGTGCAGAACTCGCCGCCCCGGTGGTCTCACTACGCGCTCGCCGTATCGTTCGCCGGGCGATTCCGCCGCGGCGACCTGAGGGGGATCGTCTGTGGACTCGTTCGGACTACCGTCCTGATCGGTTGCTCTCAGGCCGGTTTCCGGATGGCGTCACACGTACGCCAATTAGTATATTATGCGACAGCTACACGTTTGTCACGTCCCTCTCTGTGGGTAGACTGATGGTACGCTATCCGCGATCCGCGCGAAGTTCGGCGCTGAAGTGCATCGCCTGTAACGCGCCCGTCGTGCGGACGGTCGACGACGAGTTCACCTGCGTCGAGTGCGGCGAGAGCCCAATCCGACGCCGCGTGTCCGGGTAGCGATTGTCGTATTCGGCTGGTTGTTCTGGTTAGTGAGGCCGTAAATCCTGTCGACCAGCGACAGACCCCCGTCATCACCGGGTTTCGTCGTCGCCGCCGTCGCGAGCGCCGAGGGCTCATTCTGTTAATATATACACGTTAATCAGCGTACAACCATTATCCACGCGAGCCTCTGATTGAACGCCGGCGTTCCCACCCGGCACTACCCACCTTCCCACCCACCACTGACGCCCGCCGTGGAGGCCGCTTCTCTTCCCACGGCGCGTTTTCGCCCTCGCACGACGTCGTGAGGATCTGTTCTGTATCGTCTCCGGTGTCTTCTCGGTTGGTGTCACCGGCTATCGGTGACGGTCGGGACCGAGGTCGCTTCCCGTCTGGCCCTTCGCGTCGCTCCTGTTGGCCGTCGACACCCGATATCCAAAGGACCTAGGCGCGCTTCCTTTGATGCCTGGTGGCGTACGCCGTACCGAGGACGCCGTATGGAAGGCACGGAGGTGTTCCGAGCGCTGGGAAGCGCGGACCGCCAGATCCTCCTGTACGAACTGGTGACCACGGACGGGCCCGTGATCGAAGCGGCCCTGGCCCGCACCGTGGCCGCCCGGCGCCACCAGATCCCGCGCGAAGCGGTGCGTGAGCCGACGGCCCATCGCGCTCGCATCCGACTGGTGCACATCCACCTCCCGATGCTGGTCGACATGGACGTCGTCACGCGGGGCGAGGACGAAGTCGCCCTCACCGGCGACGCGTGTCGAGAGCGGTTGATCGAGGCCGCGGACGTGATCGGCGCGTGGCCACCGGACGACACGCTGGCGTTACCGCCCGGTTGATGCCGGCCATCATCCCGGTGTGGCCCTCCCGCTGGGGAAAGTGTAGTCCGGCCCGGTCGACTGGTGGCATCTCGGCCGCGTCACCGGAGTCCGTCCGTGCGCGAACACGCGGCCGTCGCGTTCGGAGTACCGATGGCAGCGCGACACGATCGAGCGCCGGTTCTCGGCGCCGTTCACGGCTCACGTCCCGGGTTCCGCCTCGATCCCGTGGGCCGCTTCGACGAGTTCCGTCAGCCGCTGGACGAACCGGGCTGCGGGCGCACCGTCGACGACGTCGTGGTCGACCGTCACCGTGAGGTCGAGGTACTCCCGGGGTTCGATCTCGTCGTCGACGACGCCCGGCTTCCGGTCGATGCCACCGACCGTCAGCTGGAGCGTGTAATTGGTCGGGCTGATCCCCCAGCCACCGCCGGTGCCGAACATGCCGACGGCGGTCACGGCGACGGTGCCCGCGACGCGTTTCCAGTATCGGGGAAACAGCTGTGGCAGCCGCCAGAACTGCCGTCGAATCGGGCCGGGGAGCCGGAGGCCCAGCGAGGCGAGCCCGGTCTGGCGCCCCTCTCCCGGATCCGCCTGGGCCGCCCGGATATCGTCGTGGATCGACTGGAGCGACCGCCGGTTCGCCGCTCTGACGACGTGCGGGACGCCGACGCGCTCGCCGTCGATTTCCCGTTCGACGAGGACGTTCACGTCGACGTCGTCGAACCGAACGACGCGTCCCCGCCAGTCGCGGTAGACGTGCACCGCCGGATGGTCGTCGATGGCCCGGCCCAGACAGTACACGAGAAACCCGGTGAACGAGAGCCGTTCGCCCGTCTCCGCTTCCCGGTCGCGGATGCGTCGTCTCGCCTCGGTGACGTCGAGTTCGACGAGGCCGTGAACGACGCTGCGCCGGCCCGCGGCTCGCATGTAATCTATCGTTCCGCGCCGCTGGATCGAGAGTGGCTCCGCGCGGTCGCTGCCGTCGGTCATGGTGTGTCTAGGTTGCCACGACGCATACCTCTTGATCCGTCCGCGGTTGCCGTTGCCCAACCGTGCGTACGCGCGTCACTTCGTCAGTCGCTGCTGGCCGACGGGCCGTTCGGCTCGAGACCGACGACTTCCACCCCCGGGGGTTCGCGACTGGACAGCCGCTGGGCGCCGTATGCGGCCACGATGCCGAGCGCGAGGACGACCATCGGGACGGCGCCGGTCACCTCGGCCAGCAGGTTCAACGCCGGGTCCGGGACGCCACCGGGCGCCAGCGCCGCCAGGTCCGCGGGGTGGAAGATGCCCATCGCGTTGACGCCCGCGTGAAAGACGGCGACGGCGAGGACGCTCCCACCCGTGCTGTTGTACATCCAGGTCCAGAGGATCGACCCCGCGAGGATCGAGACGATCCAGAGCAGTTGCTGGGAGAGCGGCCAGTTGCCGTGCGTCGTGGTCGCGTTGAGGAACAGCGGCAGGTGCCAGCCCGCCCACGCGACGCCGACGACGACGCTCGCGGCCAGGGCGCTGTACTTCTCCTGCAAGAGGGGGAGCATGAACCCGCGCCAGCCCAGGTCCTCCTGCCCGCCGCCCCAGACGGTCCCCCAGGCCAGCGCGAAGAGGTAGATGCCCGGAAACGGGAACGCGCCCAGGTCGACCGGCCCGCCGAGCGCGACGAACAGCAGGCTCCCCGCGGTCAGGATGACGAGCGGGAGGCCCAGCGCGAGCGCCCACCACTTCGCGCCGATGCGCCATTCGAAGAACTGGCCGACCCACTTGCGGAGGTCGCCGCCACTGGCCCAGATGACCACCGCAGCGCCGACCGGTGGGCCGAACCCGCCGAAACCGATGAGGATCGACTGGGTCCACGACGCCTCCATGCCGCTGACCAGCAGCGCGCCCTGGATTACCCACGTGAACGCGTAGGCGATGCCGACGAACGAGGCGAGGCGGTGGCGATCGATCCACGCCCGGACACCGGCGTCCTGTGAGGCGTCGGTCATCGGTCGTCGGTCGATGACTGGTGTTTCGATGTTTGGGTTTCGGCGCCTGGTGTGTGCATACTCGGAATATGGCCAGGATCGGGAAATAGGTCCGTCCCCGTTCTCGTTCCTCATCCGCTCTGCTGGCGAGTGGATTCGACGATAGTCGGTCCCGCGCCGAATCTGCCTGCCCCTACCTCTCCGTCACCCATACTACTATATGTAGATTGGTGTGAAAGAATGGTGTGACACCACCCCTCACCGCTGCCGACGACGACCCTCCCGAGCTGTCGTCGCAGACCTGCACCCGTCGGTCGATGCTCGGCGGGCTCGCGGCGACGGGCCTCGCCACGGCCGCCCCTGCCAGTGGTGCCCTCGCCGGGCAGTCCCAGCAGCAGGGGGGATCCGGCCAGCAGGGCCAGGCCGCCGACGGGCCGCTCGCCGACCCCGACGCCTTCGAGGCGTTCCTCGACGGCGTGATGGGTGCGCACCTGGACGCTCACGACATCGCGGGGGCGACCGTTTCCGTCGTGGACGGATCGGAGACGTTCGCGAAGGGGTACGGCTACGCCGACGTCGAGGCCCGGGAGTCCGTGGACGCCGACGAGACGATGTTTCGGATCGGCTCCGTCTCCAAGCTGTTCGCCTGGACGGCCGTCATGCAGGGGGTCGAGCGGGGCGACCTCGCCCTCGACGTCGACGTGAACGAGTACCTGGACGACGTCGAGGTTCCCGACGCGTACGACGACCCGATCACGCTCGACCACCTGGCGACGCACACGCCCGGCTTCGAGGAGCGCGCCCGCGGGACGTTCGCCCCAGACGCCGACTCGCTGGAACCGCTGGCGACCGTCCTGCGCGAGGAGCAACCGGCCAGAGTGCGCCCACCGGGCGAACTCGCCGCGTACTCGAACTACGGCGCGGCGCTCGCGGGGCACATCGCCGCCCGGGCCGGCGGGCAGTCTTTCGACGAGTACGTCGACGCGGAGATCTTCGAGCCCCTCGGGATGGACCGGAGCACGTTCGCCCAGCCGGTCCCCGACGACCACCCGGGCACGCTCTCCAAGGGGTACACGCCCGCTGGCGACACGTTCGAGGCGGGCGAGTTCGAGTACGTCGGCGTTCCCCCGGCCGGGTCGATGAGCGCGACGGCGACGGACGTGGTGTCGTTCATGCGGGCGCACCTCGGGGACGGCTCGACGGACGCGGGACGGGTCCTCTCGGCCGAGTCCACCGAGGCGATGCACGAGCGCCGGTTCACCCACCACGACCGGTTGAACGGGATGTGCTTCGGGTTCTACGAGCAGTCTCGAAATGGAGTCAGGGCCATCGCCCACGGCGGCGACACGGATCTGTTCCACAGCCTCCTCTTTCTGATCCCCGAGGAGGACGTGGGACTGTTCGTCTCGTACAACAGCCCCGGGGGCGTCCCGGCCCGGGAGGAACTCGTCGACGCGTTCTTCGAGCAGTACTACCCGACCGACGAGGAGACGCCCCAGAACGACGGGAAAGCGCCCACTCGTGCGTCGGCCCTGACTGGGACGTATCGTGCGATTCGGATGCCCTACACCACGTCGGAGAAGTACGTCGGCGCGACGGGGACGACGTCCGTCTCCGTCGACGACCAGGGCCGACTCGTCACCTCGCTCCTGGGCGGCGAGACCCAGCGCTGGGTCCAGGTCGACCCGCTGTACTTCGAGGAGGTCGGCGGCGAGGACGCGCTCGCTTTTCTGGAGGACGATGGGGAGATAACGCACCTGGCCTTCGGCAACCTGCCGCCCCTGGCCTTCGAACGCATCGGCGTCTACGAGCAGACGATGGTCCATCTGGCCGTGCTGGGGGTGTCTCTGTTGGTGTTCTTGTCTGCGTTATTTGGGTGGCCTGTTTCGGCGGGGTGGCGACGGTATCGTGGTGTTCGTCGGTCTGGGGCTGAGTCGCTGGCTCGCTACGGGCGCTGGGTCGGTGGCGTCGCTGCCGCGGCGTTCGTGGCGTTCTGGGTGGTTTTCGGCGGGTTCGTTCTGACGGACCCGACGGGGTTGCTCTTCGGCGATCCATTGGCGTTCCAGCTGTTGCTGTTGTTGCCACTCGTGGGGGCGATAGCGACAGTTGGGGCTGTCGGGCTTGCGGTGGTCGCCTGGCGCGACGGGTACTGGGGCCGCTGGAGTCGCCTCCACTACTCGCTGGTGGCGCTTGCCGCTGTTGCGATGGTGCTCGTGCTCGGCTACTGGAACTTGCTCTGGTACCAGATGTGAGCGGGTGCCGGTGGGTCTTCTCTATCGCGGGTTACGAATTCAGGGGAGGAATCTATCGTCGACGTACCCCGAACAATCGAGCGGTATCGTTCGCCACATTTCGTGGATAGCCCCCGCGCTGTCCCATCCTTCTCCTTTCATCATCTCTTCACAGGTGTGACAGAGATCTGGTTTCTCGATCAGTTCGTTGTCGTAGAGTACGTAGAAGAGATGTGTCGGCGGGACGACGGCGTACGAATGGCCCTGCTTTTCGGCGACCTCGCGTACGGTATCTCGGGCAGCAGCGTCGTTCAGGACTACGTATCGGTACGCCGTCGCGTTCGATTCGAGTTCCTGTGCGATAGATTTCTCGCCGGCATCCTCACCGTGCGGTGCAGGGACGACTGTAACGCTCGATAGCGCTGGTCCGTCCGCATCGACGGCCTCGAGGATCCGATCGCTTCCGTGATGGAGCCGATATTCTCGCGTCCCCTCGAGGGCGTACTCGTGGTTGTTCTGTCGGTGTCGACGGAGTTCGTTGAGACAGATATTCGTCGTCGTGACCTTCAGCTGCTCACGTGCCGTCGGCCAGACCGACGACATCGCCAACGCGATGAGTGCGCTCGAATCAGCGAGTACGGGATACCGGGTAGTCATTTCCAGCGGGAATTTTGAACGTCGTGCGGGCTCGTCGCTACTGAACTAGATCGCTGGTGTCGCCGTCTTCGATCGCTTCCCGCGTCGCCTCGGCGTCGGCGAGCATCGTATCGAGTCGATCCCCGAGGAACACGCGAGCGACGTCCTCGTCGATTTCGGACCGCTGGTACTGTGCGAACACCGCTGCCTTCTCTTCGCCAGTCGTCACCTCGCGGAGGACCTTTTTGACACCCTGCCGCCCGATCTCACTCTTGTTGACTCCTTCCAGTCGAAACTCGTCGAGCAGGTCGACGGCCTCGCTCACTTCCTGTCCCCGGAATCGAAACTGGTCGGACCCGGAACTCGTTCCCATGGGTATCGATCAGCACCGCGACCGCAAAAATGTTGCGACGTGTATCACATGTTCCACCTGTAGCACGTAAATTCACGGCGGGGCAGTAGCCGTATCGCCAGCCTCTGGATCGAACGGGAGGTTGATGACGAACTCATCGAACCAGACGACCGGTCGCTTCCGTTGGCCATCTTCTTCGAAGAAGACGATGCCCAGCTGGGCGAGGCGACTGAGTTCTTCGTGGACGTTCTTCACGTCCCGATCGACGACCCGTGCAGTTTCGTTGATTTACGAGGACGTGGTGGGGCCCGCGCGAGCGACACAGTCGAAAATGAGGCCGATGCGAATGGGTGTATCGAGCAAGTGCCGACGTATGGCGTCCGTGACAGTACCGGCGAGGACACGGACGACTCGGTGACGCTGAACTGAATACTTCTACACAGGGAGCTGACTGGCAAAATACGCCCTTTCGAGATCACTTTCTCCAATCTCCAACACAGGAAACTTCCTGGCAATCCAATAACTATTTGAGGTTACCAGTCGTTGGAATGACTCAGCAATGGGAAGGTATCCGCGGGTGGTAAGGGGATCTGCCCTGAAGTGCATTTCGTGCAATGCGCCCGTCGTTGAAACAGTAGACGACGAGTTTGCGTGCGTGGAATGTGGGAAGAGTCCGATACAGCACCGAACTAACGAGTAGAAGACGGACGCAGGGCTACTAGCACGGTCTGTTCGCTGCTGAGCGCCTTTTGTGCCCTTGTCTCATTACAGGCCCAAGATTCTCCCACGTCCGGGCCAACTGTAAACGGTCGTGCTTCATCCGAGAGTGATTCACTTCAATCCCGCCTCTACATTTTCCCTATTAGGTCACTTACACGGTTGTTAAATTTGAGGGCGTATAATATTCGACATGTTAATCAGATGGTCCCATTCTTAACTTAATCACTCGTTAAATTCCCACCGCCCTCTTGCCATTAGGTTTGTTTAATTCCAACCCGAACAATAATATCCACTAACTATATACCGGTGGCATCTGTCACTGTCACTGAAGGAATGGCAAGGTACCCAAGGGTTGCATTCAGTACGCCTATAAAGTGCACCGGAACGGTGCATCGGTAACCTGATCGCTGGCAACGCGTCCAATCATCTGGAGTGTGGTGGCTCCACGTCTGGACGGTATTGTTGCCTCAGCAGCGGTCTAGGCCGTAGCGAGGACGCAACTCTGGGTGGTGCCAGGTGGACTATGTCCGAAGGAATTCACGAGCACGGTCGTCAGACAGATGTCGCGACGCCGGAATCGACGTACGCCGTCGGTTTCGTCGCGTCCGAAGGGAATAGCGAGCCACTCGCACGGGCAATTCTGCGTGCGAAAGATCAGGGCTACGAGGTATTCGTTACGAACGACGGGGAGTGTCACGGCGAGGCTCTTCATTTCGCCGAGTCGCTGGGTGCGACAGTCGTCGAACTGCGGGCAGACGAGCCCGATAATAACGCGCTTCGCCAGAGACTCGCGATAGCTGCGGAGAAGCGGGGATGCTCGAATATACTCGTTAATCTGGACGTCACTGACCGCGTAGACTATGGTCGCAGTGAGCGACTGCTTGAAGAAGATGAGTTCTGCGTCGACGCAGCAACCTATGAATCTGCTTTGCCGGGACATGACACCGACAATATTCTCGTCGCCATCCCGGCTTACAATGAAGAACTCGCGATAGGAAGTACAATACACAAAGCCCAACAGTATGCTCCTGAAGTAGTCGTCGTTGACGACGGCAGCAGTGATTCGACTGCAGAAGTAGCTCGACGTGCGGGCGCGACAGTAATCAAGCACGAGGAGAACAAGGGGAAGGGCGCTGCCATACAGACGATACTCGACTTCGCCACTCGAGACGAGTGGGAAGCCACTGTGTTACTCGACGGCGATGGTCAGCATCTTCCCGAGGACATCCCTGCCGTTGTCGATCCCGTGCTCGAAGAAGATGCGGACATGGTCATTGGTAGTCGATATCTCGAAACCGATGGAGATGATGAAACGCCGCTCTACCGTCGATTTGGGCAGCAAGTCCTCGACGTACTCACGACGGGCTCCAGTGGTGCTGAGGTCACGGACTCCCAGAGTGGATTTCGAGCACTCTCCTCGTCTGCAGTTGAGGAGATGCACGTCTCGACGAACGGTATCGGTGTCGAGAGCGAGATGATCAACGACGCCGCTGAGAAAAACATCGAAATGACGGAGGTCCCCATCGACGTTCGTTACGATGGGATCGATGGCCAGACTTACAATCCACTCCACCATGGGCTCTCGGTCGTCGTCTTCCTCGTCCAGCTGGTGAGAGATCGACATCCGTTGGTCTTCTTCGGCATTCCCGGGGCTGCATTGCTCCTCTTCGGAGTGATGTACGGACTGGACGGGATCCTCATCTACCAGAATTCGGGCGTGTTCTATCCGGCGAAGGTCCTCGTCGCTGGGTTCGCATCGATACTGGGCACACTTGGCGTGTTCGCTGGCTTGGTTCTGAATCAAACTGCGAACATGCTAGCGGAGGTCAGCCAATGACGGTTGACCGAGTGGCGATTGCACTAGGTACACGTCCGGAAATCATCAAGATGGCACCGGTAATTCGAGAGTGCAAACGGCGTGGGCTCAACTGCGACCTCATCCATACCGGCCAGCACTACTCGGACAATCTGGACCAGGTGTTCTTCGACCAGCTTGAACTTCCCGAGCCGGATTACCATCTCGGCGTTGGATCGGACAGTCACGGCCAGCAGACCGCTGCTATGATTGCTGGTATCGAAAAGATCCTCCTCGAAACAGAGCCCGATGCACTCCTCGTGCAAGGTGACACGAATTCCGTCCTCGCGGGAGCGATTGCAGCCAGCAAACTCGACGTCGAACTAGGGCACGTTGAGGCGGGCCTCCGGAGCTTCGACAGCGAAATGCCTGAAGAGACGAACCGGATACTTACCGACCACGCCGCTGACTACCTTTTCGCACCTACTGCCGAATCGAAAGAGTATCTGCTCGACGAGGGTATCGACAGTGACCAGATACACGTCGTTGGGAACACCGTCGTAGATGCAGTCCATCAGAACCGATCGCTGGCAGCGGAGAAGAGCGACGTCTTGAGCGCTCTCGACTTGACTGCCGGACAGTACGTCCTCTTGACGGCCCATCGGGTTGAGAACGTGGACTCGCCAGAACGATTCGGGAATCTCCTCTGCGGCGTGCGGAATACCGCACGACTCCTGGATGCCGAAGTCATCTATCCAATCCATCCGAGAGCCGAAAACAAGCTGGAGGAGTTCGACGTCACAGTCCCCGACTCGGTCCGGCTCGTCGAACCACAGGACTACTTGGACTTCCTCAAGCTGCAGGATAACGCAGAGCTTATCCTCACCGACTCTGGCGGCGTTCAGGAAGAAGCCTGCGTCCTCCAGGTACCCTGTGTGACGCTGCGGGACAACACCGAACGGCCGGAAACTATTGAGGTTGGAGCTAACATGCTCGTTGGGACGGATCCGGAATCCATTTCCGACGGAGCGATAACGATGAAAACCAGATCCGGGGCATGGAGCAATCCGTTTGGCGATGGGGATTCTGCAGAACAAATCTTTGACATACTCTATGGGGCCCCTCAGACCGGGTTACTGGGAACAGCCAAGGGGGACAGTTAGTTTTCCGTCCGACTGGAGGGAAACGAGGAATGTCTCAAGGTTTTAATTATGCGACTGGCTGTTGGATCGGCCCTTCTCTGTCTGGCCAGTTGGAATAGTGAGTAATATTGTGAACGCGTTTGAATCCATCAAAGAAGTAGTTACCGACGATGATTAAAATTCGACGAAAGAATTGGTTGATCGACAAAATTAGTAAAATTGAGGAGACATGAAGGTACTCATCTCTTCGCTGATCGACGTCAATCGAGCTGCTAACAACCGACTTCACCAGTTCATTTCACATCTATCGGGGACTCATTCAGTCACGGTCGTCTGTCCCCGAGATACATGGCGGGGCTCTCAGGTAGATGTAGAAGAATACGCAAATGACCTCTTGGAGATGTCTAGCGTCGAGTGCATCTATCTATCAACATCTAATCCGATCAGTCCGACAGTCCAAGAGGTTCTCTCAGAGGGTCTACTTCGCGCTGGGACTGGGATAGACTACTCCGACTACGATATCCATCTTGACTACAATACGTTCTTTTTAGGGCAAGCAGTCGCCCGTCGGACAAGCCAATTAGGTATACCGACTGTGTACGACCTCGCCGATGACCTACCTGCGATGCTCAGAGAGTCAGACCAAGTGCCCAACATTGTTGCTCCGATTGTGGAACGAATCGGAGACTCTGTGGTTCGCCGAAAAATCCGGAAGGCCGACAATATTACATACATCACGGATGGCTTAGCCGAAAAAATGAACATAGATTCCTCACACGGGGTGCATTTGCCGAACGGAGTCAACACTGAAACCTTCCATCCTAACGTCGAGACGTCAGGTATCGACATTCCAGACGTCGAATTTTTAACAGGGTACGTTGGCGTAACCCGTGAATGGGTCAATCTCACCCAGTTAGTCAATGTAGTGGCAAATCTGCGCCGCGACGGTGTGGATGCTGGCCTCGTTATCGTCGGTGATGAAGGAGGAACCGACGAAGCTCAGATGGCATCGAAGAATCATGGCATTGACGACGTTTGCCAATTCATTGGAACGGTACCGTATGATCAAGTACCTGCATACATAAACACGTTCGACGTCGGTACGATTCCGTTCCATCAGGGAGCGATCGCCGAAAATTCTCTCCCACTCAAACTGTTTGAATATCTCTCCTGTGGCGTACCAGTCGTTTCATCCTACATTTCGGGAGTAGACGATGCAGCTGGCGACGTAGTCCACTTCGCTGACTCACCTACCGAATGGACTCACGCTTTGCGCAATCTAGCGAATGGCGCGGATATACCGGCGCTTTCGACGAAAGGACGTCAAATCGTCGTTGATTCGTATTCTTGGAAGGCTATAACCGAGGATTTGGAGCGACTACTAGTCCATGCCGCGGATTGAGTGACTGTCGGAGAAAACGTATTCATTGATCTTACTGCTTACGGTCTCGATATCATCGGCGCCAGATATCGTCTCGGCACCCGTGTGCATGAGGATAGCGTCGTAAACCGCCTTCTTCTCGGCGACGAACGCTCTATTTGGAATATCGTCTTTTCGCTCTAGTGAGACTGATGGTGGTACCTCAAGATAGATCAGGACATCTGGGGTTGGGACGAATCGAAGATACAGGTCAAGTAGCCATTGTACTGACTCGGGTTCGTAGTCAAAGTCCACTGCGATGTCGACCATTGTGTCGTAGACGTACCGATCACACACGACGGTTTGCCCGCGCAGCAATGGCCAAGAAATCTTCCACAGCACCTGTCCATAGTAGTGAACCAAGATATAGAAGAGGAATGGAACACGGACGATAGAATGTGATAGAATAGAGTCTTTCTTTTCTTTCCTTTTGCTGTAATCGTCCATGTCTTCGCCGGTACGCGAGAGTAGCGTCTTTACCGCTTGTACAATATAAAAGAGCAACTTTGATTCGAACTTACACCATGAATACGTGACGTCGTGGCCACGTTCACGGAGGCGGGAACAGAGTCGTTCGCACTGAGTCGTCTTTCCGGATCCGTCCGTTCCAATGACGCAGACAAAGTCGGGGTCAGTTGACATGGCCAATCACCTCGAGGTATTCCTTTTGTACCTCGTCACCTATTTGTTTCCAGTCGAACCTGCGCGCCAGTTCTCGGGGATTTCCACAGTCCGTGTTTTTACTCTGTTCTACTAGTCGCACGAACTCTGACACTTCGTCGGCAAACTTGACTCCAGTCGTCGCACTCTGGAAGATATCGGGCAATGCTCCGAACGGGGTCGAGATGACTGGCGTGCCTGCCGACAGCGCTTCTAGAACTGACGCCGGGCACTGGATCGAGTTCTCTCCCGAGCGAGTGGGAAAAACGTAGACGTCACTTAACTCATAGAGTTCTTCTATTTTGGAGTAGAAATCGGTCCGAACGTCGCATCCGGCCGCTTCGAGGCTCGTCCTCAACTGCTGGTCAACCTCTGTCGTGGTACTTCCTACTATAAGGACTTGAAAATCACTCTCCTGTTGGACCCTTTTTAACCACTGCAGATTTCTTCCCGCTTTGATGTGCCCAACGTGAAGAGCGACTGCCTCTCCGTCGGGAATATCGTACTTGTCCCTTAAGCCGGATTGGAGTTCATCGGAAACCGGAGTGAATCTGTCTGTGTCGACGCCTGTCGGAACAAACAACGTATCGACGCCGAATCGCTCAAAGAGTGCTTCTGTTTGCCTCGATTGAGTGAAGACACGTCGTGGCCCGATCGTCCAGAGGAGAAATTTTCCGATTGGGCCGAGCTGGGGGAGTGGTGCGCTCATCACGAGTGGTGCCCCAGTCACGAGACTGCTTAATCGACCCAGTAAAATTCCTTTCGCTGATGGACCAGGTACGTAGTGAACGATATGGGGGTCGATATTTCGGATCTCGTCCCAAAATGTCACCGAAAGCGACTCGCTTGGGTTTATAACTCGAACATCATGGCCTGCTTGTTCCAGCGATTTCGACAGATTCGCCGCCGTTACTTTCATCCCTTCGTCTATGTTTCCCGTTACGTCTGCTAACATTAAAACGGTCAGTGACTTGCTGGTCATAGCTTCGCGTATCTCGCTTCAATCTTTTCAACAACCTGTTCCCACGTGTATCCGGTCTTTACACGGTTATAGGCCGCGTTACCGACGTCTCTCAATTGAGATCGATCGGCTAGGAGTTGCCGAAGTTCGGCTGCCATATCTGTGGCCGTATCGTTGGTGATATACACGCCGTTTTCTGGCTTCTCATCCAAGGAATCACCGCTAGAGGTCGCCAAAACCGGTGTTCTCTGTGACATCGCCTCCAAGAACGTCAGTGGGAATCCATAGAATGATGGCGTCACAAAAACGTCAGTGTCGTTGAAAGCGGCCCACTTCTCTTGTTCGGATACCCGGCCTACAAAGCGGGTTTGATGGTCAATATTGAGCGATTTAGCCCGTTTTTTGAGCCGTGCTTCGTCACCATCGTCGTCACCGGCAATCACTAAGGTGACGTCATCTCGGTCGAGGTGGGCTATCGCCTCGAGAAGTAAACCGACTCGTTTCGATTGGTGAAGGCGACCGAGATATAGCACCATCGGTACTGTCTCCGGGATGTCATAATCTCGTCTAAATGCGCCATCCTCAGGGTCAGCTATCGATTCGAGATGAATACCATTCGGAACTATCGAGATGTCTTTTTTGTCAACTTGGAACTGTTGGAGCGCCGTTACCTCCTCTCGATTGAGAGCGAACCAATGATCGACAGAAGCGAACAACGACCGCCCCCACACCAGATCGAACAGACGTTTCCAGGCGACGAGACGTTCTTTCCGTGGAACGGTTCCATGTGGCTGTAGTACGAGCGGGATGTTTCGGTCATTCGCAACCTTCACTGCAGCAATCGACAATGGAGTCCGGAGATCGTGGACGTGAAGTATCTCGTTCCCACTTAGATCGCTCTGCAACTTGGATCGGAAACCACGGGCCAAGAAAAGTTTGCACCGATAGGTGAGCCTGTTGCTCACTAACGGAAGTCGGTGTACTTTGACTCCCTTGCGCCATTCTTCGCCTGCCGGTAATGTGCTCCCCTGGTCGTCGGCCACAGTAGTGTATACCGTGACATCGTGGCCCCTCTCGGTGAGTTCTGTAGAGATTGCTTCACACACTGCTGGCCCGCCACCGTACCCCGTTGCGGGTGGATATGCAGGAGATACCTGCACCACCTTTTGTTCATGTACTTGAGTCATATTTTGCTCACCTACTCATTCAAGCATCGAAGAACATAGCAGGCTTCTACGCATCCCCAATGGAAGCCATTGGGGTGCTATCGATAATTGGCGGCAAGAATCATATGAAAATAGAGGATTCATCCTGAGAATCATTATCTGCTTGAATACTAACCCGCACTCCATATGAAATCTTTGTTCGGCCGCTGTTACGGTAGTATTCTCCGAGAGACGTCTTTATTAAAACACCGTACTGGTCTTTGCTGAGAGGCTATGGCAGGTCTTCATTCTCTTTCAGTGAATAGTGCACTCGAACACCCCCTCAACAATAGATGGGATACTTTTTGCCGTTCAACCGTCGTTCGAACTCTGCCGAAAGTTCCACCCCGTCAAACGTAGCCGAGTTCCTCGAGTCGGTCGGTCGCAACGTCGGAGATGAACTGCTCTGCATCCTGACGGACTGTATCTAAGTCGTTAGAGTCAATGAATGCGTCCAGTTCCTTCGACAACATCTCGGGGGGTTCACTCCGTTCGCTTAAATCATGCTGCTCAGCCGGGTCATTCGCAAGATCGTACCATTCTATCGCCGTAGACCCATCTGTTTCGAACGTTTTCAATATTTTTCTATCATCTGTCCGAACTCCTGTGTAGACGGCCTTTCCCAGGATGTTTGCCATCCGCACCGGATGTTTCGTACTCACTTCACGGGCAACGTCTCCTTCCCATTCAGCCGGTGGATCTATCCCAAGCCTGTCAAGTATTGTGGGGGCGATATCTAGATGTCGTAAATACTCGACGCCACTTACGCTTGGAAGATTATTCGTCAGCAGCGGGACAGTGACACATTCTTCGTACAGATGATCGTGTGTTGCGACGTCGTGTTGGAACTCTTCCCCGTGATCCCCAGTGATGACGACAGTTGCATCGTCGTCCAGAAAATCTAGTATGGAACCAATCTGGTCATCCAACCTTTCGACGGTTTTGTAGTAGAGGGCTTCCAGCGTATCCCGATGCTCGTCTGCTACTGCCTCACGGTGACGATGGAAATCGACCGTCGTCTGATACGAACTAAAGAGTCCAACGTCGGCTGCTTTCCTTATGCCGGGATAGTAGGGGAAGTGGGGTTCCATCAAATGCATCCACAGAAATCGGGGGCCATTGGTTGAAACGTACCATTGTTTTGCCCGTCTCGCTACTGTCTCAGCCGAAACCTGCTTCCGCATCAGGACAGTTTTAAGTATCCGCTTTCGCCACTTTTCTATCTTTGACGTGTACTGTTCGGTTGCGTCTGCAATTCCATCATTCCAAAACGTGTCAAAGTACTGCTCCCACTGTTGGACGTTTGGATTCGAGGCGATGAATCCGCCAGTCGAGTACCCCGCTTCACTGAGAACACGGGGCAAGGGATTCACATCCGGGACCAGAGACCCGGAATCGTCGTAACTCGCAGTCGGCAGGGAGCTGGCGAGCATCGATGGAAACGCGAGGTATGTCTTCGAAGAGTGACTGACCCCTGTTGCTGTATTCCATTCATCAGTTCGTTTCGAGAGATTGGGCATCCGAGCTATCGAATCTCTGCGCCAGGAGTCAATAGTTACCAATACGATATCGTTCATAGTAGAAGGGCGTCGCCGTGTTCTATAATACTGTTGGTGAGTTTGAAAGTACGTACAGAATATAACTTCGGCTGTAAAATTATCCTACACACTCACATTACAATTTGCATTAATTTGCCTTCGATGACATGTCGTTAGAATAGTTGACTCCGCTCGGTGTGAATCTGAGACAGAGCGTAGTGGGGGATTGAATACAGATTACTGCGTGGTGGCTGGATTTCGGATGATTCACAGGAATCTTTGCAAGTAAAGTAACTATATATAACCGAGATCCTCAAGTCGTGCCTCAGTCCCTGAATCGATATGCCCGCCGCCTATCGTTTCCGAGGCCCACTGTCCAACACGTTCCCCGAGTACGTCTTCGAGTTCAGCGACGACATCGGGGTTCTGCGCCGCGACGTTCGTTTGCTCTGTTGGGTCCTTAGATAAATCGTACAGTTCTCTTCCACCAGCGTCGTCAAGAATTAGTTTTTCGCCAGACGTGCTCTGAATGGCTTTCAATCGACGGGCGAGCTGTCGTCGTTTCTCCTCGTCTAGCTCACCGACTCGGCTTTCGAGGCTGTTAATTGTCGGTTGTGGCGCTGGATATTCGCTGACGGCGAACGATCTACCGTCCCTTGATTTGGTCACGTCGATCAAACCTCGAGATGAAATACTCTCATTGGCGGGTAGATTCGCTCCTGTTTCTTTGACAATCGTCGGATAGATATCTCGGAGCTCCACGAGCGCATCTGTCTCCGTCACTGCAGGAACTCTGGGGCCCTTAAGTGCCAGTGGAACACGAACTACCGACTGTGAGAGTGAATACTGATGGTCCATCAGCCCACGGTCTCCGATGTGCTCACCGTGATCTCCGGTGACGATAAGGAGTGTCTCATCAAGTCCGACATATTCGTCCCAATAATTTAGTGCCGCTTCTAGCTGCTCATCAACATACCGGAATGCTGCTCGATAGAGGGCGTGCAGGATTTCCAGTTCCCGCTCGGACATCTCCCTTTCACCGGCCACGTAGCTCCATGGGTCTTGATTCACTTCGGCAGCTTCGTCGACGGAAACGTCTTCCGGGAGGAACTCTGCCTGATATTCGGGCGGGGTGACGTATTCCAAGTGCGTTTCCATAAAGTTGAGAAACGTAAACGTTGGCGTCTCCGGATCATACTCTTGAGCAAGCCATCGTTCTAGATGCTTGACGGCATTTTTTGCTCCGGATGCCTCTGGTTGATACCGCAACCGCATGTAAGCAGCATTAGCGAGCGTCTTTGGCCCCGATGGCTTGAATAGTTCCTTCGTTAATTTGACTGCCTTCTCTCGGGCAGAATCGGATGTCAACCCGATATCTGAAAGATCTGCGGCGTCAGGAAACAGTTCCCATCCCATCTGATGGAAATCGAACCCATCCGAGAATCCAAAGGCCGGGCTGATCCAGGGGTTGTTCGAGAATGCAGCGGTTTGATACCCTTGCTGCTTGGCTATCTCCGCTATCGTCGGTTCGTTGGTTTCGAAGTAGCTTCCGCGTGCGTAGGCACCGTGATGGGCCGGGTATTGTCCACTAAACATGGACGCGTGCGATGGTAGTGTCCACGGTGCGTTCGCGATAGCATTCGTGAAAACGACCCCGTCGGTCAACTCATCGAAAAGATTCGGCATCAGTTTACTGCGGTCGGGAAGTAACGTCTGGGCGCGTGCCGTGTCTAAAACGACGAGAAGGATGTCTGGTTGCACAAATGACCATTCAATCAGTACTGACTAAAATTTTCTCCATGGTTTCTATATGCAGGCTTGACGGCCAGCCCCCCTTTACCGTATTATGTTTGCCAGTTGTAAGTCTTGAGTGACCATTTCATTTCCACCGTGAATCTGGATTACTTTATTAACATCTCCGTATGCTGCGCCACCAGAATGCTACAAGGAATGTTGGTCTTATTGACGGTCTCTATTCACTCAGCAAATGCGAGAAGTGAAAAACGATTGGGGTGGCTACAATCTATAGTCTGGGGTTTATAAATCGTGGCTGGTGGTTTCGTATCTAGCGATCTGGCTTTTCCGCAAACTTCACAAAATTCAGACTCTTGCTTACTCTTCATTTACTTCGTATATCTCCGTCATCCCATCACCATAGACCTTTTCAAGTTCGTAGTTGTTACTCACGGCTTCACTATGCTTTCCCAAAGGTTCGTAGTGGAGCGTGATTCTGGTTCCCTGAATATACTTTTCCCGACCGAGGGGGTCCACAACAAGATAGTCCGTTTCACCAGCGATTGATCCGTTGGCAACAATCCCCTCGTACAGCTCTGGTGTGATGTAGACCGGATTATAGGCGTTCACTTCGCCCGCGGCCAAACTATAGTATGGGTGAATGTGCAACCCGCCAGTGACATCAGCTGGCGAATTTGCAGTCCCAGGAGAGTTACGTGTAAACCACTCTGCTCCAGGCATGATATAATCAAATTGGAGGAGGTTCCCGTTTAATTGCCCCAGTCGAAGGATCAGTGCTGGTAGCGCGATCGCCAGGACGAGCATCAGGAATACGTGCTCTGTTTGTTTGCTACAGTCGAATCGTCGAAGTGCGAGAATACCAATGACAGGCCCCAGAAATATCAGAACTTGAGTGCTGAAACTGAAGACAACTCCGTATACGAATGCGTGAATGACGAATGTGATTCCGATTCCGATAAGTAGGTATTCTTCGTACGTCAACTCCTGCCGCCACTCTCGAATTAGCTTGCGCAAAATTCCTATTGCACCAAGAGCAAGAAATAATGCAAATAAGGCGTTCAACGCGAGCCGAAGTCGGCTATATAATGGCGTAGCCGGAAAGAAAATGTACTCGCTTGGTGGAGTCGGACTGCCACCGAGCATCGAACGAATACTATTGATTAGATTCGCAATTGGATTGATGTTGTCGGATTCTCCCTCTCCTCGAGAAACCTCAGCCGCGAGTAGGGGGATGAAAGTTCGGTAGACAACTCTCACGAGCCATAAATACAAGCCTGTAAACAATACGACAATCAGGGGGCTATATCGTCGAGTTTGGTCATAGAACGCGACGATTACGAAAACGGTTGCAAGAATAATTATCCAACCAGGTGGGGTATAGTGCAACGTAACGAGGGCGACAAAGAACAACCCTAATAATTGATAATACCTCCAATCTTTAAGTTTGAACCCTATCCAGAAAAGTAGCATTAGTGACAGTAGGTATAGCGGCCGTGCCCAGACGTACGCAAACACGTTATACCACCCTGTCTGGGCGATGTGGGTCATAGCGTAGATCATGATGGCGAGTGCTGCAATTTCACTCCTTAGTAGAGATTTGACGACCACAAAGTAAACGAATGGGACAAGGAGGATACCAATTGGAAGGTACACTACTTGTGAGAGCTCCAGTCCTGTGACAATCGAGAGTTCTGCCAGCATCATAACGTAGCCCGGATTCAAGGCTTCACTCAGTGAGGATCGCCCTGTCTCAACAAGCGGGGCGGCCCGTTCTACAATCGTCCAGAGAAAAAGGCTGGCAACCCCATTCCGGGCCAAAAACACCCCAACTACAAGTGAAAGAGACGAGATGATTAAAAGGCCCTTGATGAGATCTCTTCGTTTTAGAGATGTTCCGGAATAAACAGAAGGAAGAGCTGGCATGAGTGGTGTGACTTAGAAATTACGACCGGTCAATAAAACTAAAAGTTTGCGACCTGCGGTTCTCCGGTTGTAGACCTATAATAACTGAAACAGAGGAAGTAGCCATAATCCCAGATCAATTCCTCACACCAGCGCCCGGCACTAGAACGTTACAAGATCGCGCGCATCTATGTAGCGTGAAGCCTTCTCAGCATGTTCCTACTGTCGTTCAATGCATAATCTACGACGGAAGAGCCGCATAGTCGTCAGGTCACTGTCGCCGAGTGGGCAGCCGCCGATTACCCTTATAGCGAGCGCCGGCGTCGGTCAAAATCTGCTTGCTCGTGTTTCCAGAAGTATCCAACCTCAAAATTTTGCCCCAATTACACTGCCAGTCGTTCTGACGCTGCACCCAGAATTAATTAACTTCTGTTGATCATTGGTTAACCAATCGGCCTTCATAAACATCTGGAATGACTGGCAGACGTCATTTCATCCCCCGGCTCCCGGGTCGGTAAACTCCACTGTGTCTCCGATCAGATCCTGTTGGCCGAGCTTAGGGCACTAAAAATATCGTCACGGAGTGGCTGGTAGAGACCAAGGAGTGCAACGTACGCAACAACGCCCGTTGCAACGAACAGTGCAAGCAGGGGGATGCTGTCTGGTGTAATATGACGTTTGAGTAGCCAGAGGCATCCGCCCATCCCCAGGGATGCGACCGTAGACCAGCCCAGGAGCCGCCCCGGCAGTCGTACACTAATATCTCGTCGGATATAGACGTAGTGGAGCAAGGCACTGCAGAGATATCCCATCGACGTCGCGACGGCGGCACCAAGAATACCGAAGGAGTAGATGAGAACGAGGTTCAAAGCGACGTTCGTCACCATACCACCGACGTTGGCCCTGGCGGAAAGAGATGGCTTATCAATCGCCTGGAGTGACCGTTCCAGTACGACGTGTTCCGCTTGGAAGACTTTTCCACCGATGACGACTATCAAGACCGCCCAGGCAGAGACGTACTCTGCTCCGAACAAGACCATGATAATCTCTTCAGATAGCACAAGAGATGCGACGAACGCCGGGAGTACCAATGCAATCGCCCAGTACTGTGCTTTCGGAAGGAAGCTTTCAATTTTTCGCAGTTCTCCCTTCTCGTACAGACTACTGATCTTCGGCAGTAGTACAAGCGATATCGAACGACTGAGGAGAATCGTGACACCGGCTACCCGCCAGGCAACTTCGTATTTCGCTACGCTAGTCGTCGTAAGGAAAACTCCGATGAGCAGTAGATCAATCCAGTTATAGAAATATCGTCCAAACACAGTTACGACGTTGTACCTCGCGAATTCGAAAAGCGATCGAGCAGTGGCCCATGAAGGAGAACCTAGTGCGGGTGGCTGCTTCATCGCTCCCCAAAGGAATTTCACCAGCAAACCTGCAAACAGCGCAATTAGCAGTCCTTTGAGGCCAAAGTCGTAGCTCAAAAGAACTGCTCCAAGGCATAGCCAGACTAGGTGCTGAGCAACTACGATCGGGGCCGTCTCTTCCCCTCTATGTTGACCGAATAGGATCTTGAACTGGAGGTTTGCCAGTTCGTAGACGATAAGCATCCCGACTAGATAGAGGGCCAGTTGGGCATTGAGATACGCATTGATCCACCCTCTGAATAACACAATTCCTATGATCACGAGACCCAGTGCGATCGATTTGATAGCTACTGTGGTTCCGATGATCTCTGTGGCTTCTCTGCCTTCGCTTAGGCGCTTTTCAAGCGCATTTCGAAACCCGGCGTCAGTTACTGCACCAAGAAGTCGTAGCAGTGCTTCGAATAGAAAGTAGATCCCGATTATCGCAGGCCCGAGATACCTCGCAAAATAAATCGTCCCAACGAATGAAACAACAGCCACGAGTATATTGGCAAGGAATATTTTACTACTCGATAGTGCGAGACCCATCGATAGTTTCAGGTCCGGTCCCCACTCATATTGGTTTTCTCATCCAGTCGTAGGGACGGATGTCGAAGGTTAAATCACAGAAGCGTGAGTTCGTCATTATGTCGCCATGACTGTCAATAACAACTCTCCGACGAATAATCCGACTCTCCAACTCTTACGCACCATCGGATTCCCTAATAATGGGTGCTTGGAACCCAAAACGGCTATTGAATCCCCACAGCTCTACCAGGTAGCACGGCAGAACAAAATTGGGGCACTGTACGTCAAGGCGCTACATGACCAGGATAAACTGACGGAGCTACGCAACGAATTCGAAGAAAGGAAAGACTTTCACGAGAGATTGGGCTCTACCTGTTCTAGATTCAAGCAAGTCATCCCCCAGGGAATTCCGTACGTCGTCGCAAAAACTCACCATCCTTTCTGGGCAGACTTCAGCGATGTTGACGTCCTTGTCTTTGACAACCAGAACGGTAGGGTAATAAACAGAATCAAGCAGACTGTAGAAAGTGAAGATTACGAGGTTCTCGGGGTGGCTCCGTCCGCAATGACGATCCGAGATCGAGAAACCGATCAGCTTATCGACATACAGGACGATTTTGGTTTGCACGAAGTTCTCTACTTTGACAAGGAAACCATCCGGAATAAGACTGTGATGGGAGATATTTCTGGGACTACAATGCCGATCGTTTCCAAGCCGAACGACCTCGTCATTCATGTGAACCATTCAATAACTGAACTCATGTTTACTCTCAAGGAGTACTATGCAGCAGTCTTTGCGCTCGAGAACTTTGATACGGCTGACGTCGATGAATTACTCGAAACTGCACAGAAAAACAATTGCAAGAAGGGGACTGGTGCATTTTTCACCCTGATTAAGGAGTTGACCGAGCTCGCTTTTTCGACACGTCCTGATCACATCAACCGCATTCTCCGTGAATGCGGACATAGCTCGGGCGAACTTGACAAGCTCCACCGAGAAAATTTCCAAGTCCCTCACCGGTACTCGAACCGAACTTTGCTAGCGTATACGATAGATCGGTTCCGGAATCCAGTCTTCTCAAAGAGTGTGTTGAGAGAAATCCCGGCTGCACTACATCCCAGTACAGCCTACTATCTTTCTGCAAAGATGTATGACCGATTTACCAGGGATGATTACGTCCGCGCTTAAGGTAACTTGATTCGATCGTTCTAGTTGGGAAACCTCTCTTTGACCCTGTCCCTGGTTTTGAATCTCCTCACCCACCAACGTACTGATTTTCTCAACCAACGTAATCGAAATATCGAATCTGATTCTTGGGTCCTCATGGTTATCATTGAAGCGCGAAATTTTTATTAGTATGATGCCTTGGGGCCATTTCGCCGTCGTGTTTTTCCCGTATCTTGCGTATCGGTTAATACAGCGGAAGAAGTTCCCGAGTCGCCACGCTATGTTATTTCTCCTCTTCTCCTCACAACTGCCTGACCTTATCGACAAACCTCTCGCATGGGGTATCCAGTTGCTCCCATCGGGGCGGTCGTTAGCTCATTCGCTCTTTTTCGCAATTCCGCTAATCCTTCTCGTCACGGCGTTCTTTTTCCGCCGTGGTCGACCGGCGCTCGGCACGCTCTTCACGTTTGGTTATCTATCACACGTCTTCGGGGATATCTATAATCTCCTCCTCACTATCCCACCGAGTCAGTGGAGGGCCACGTACGTCGCGAGTCTTTACTGGCCACTCGTTTCGATACCCGAACCAGATGTTATGCCACTCATCTACTACTTTACCCGAGTTTCCTTTTCTCGGTACGTTCACGGAAGTTTCGGTATCGTGTTGTTCTCCCTGATCTTCTTCTATCCAGAAATCGCGGCGATGCTGGAGAAGCGTCGATATTCGATGAAATTGATAGCTCGGGGTGAGACAATGCCAGAAAACGAGCACTGAGTCAGTAGCTACCTTCTAGGGCTCCTTGACTAGGAGGCCCGGTTCTCGCTGTTGGTACAGGCTAGCTAAGATCGCTGGATCGACTGGCACTCGGATATCGAGACGAACGTAATTGAGCCCGGAAACCGGTTAAACGTCCCTAACTGAAAACGGGGGATACTTTCCTTTTCGAACTGTTTCGGCCACACTGAACCAGCGACAGACGAAACGGGGCTTCTCGACGGAAAATAGCCTAATGCGCTAATGTAACGCCGCTAAACGCATAGCAGGTTCTCCTCCAGCACTAGTTTACCAATCGAAACCCACGCCGCAATCCGGATCCACACTCGAAGTGGACTGGCTCCTACGTCAGTCGCTTTGCTTACCGGCCTCGGTCGAGTGTTGACACACGCCATTCAGATGAACTGCGGCAGGTCCTTTCCGGCCCGCCCCGACTTGTTCCTTGAGACCCGCCGAGTTTGTGTGGCGATACCGGGAGATTCCCCGAACGCTCACCCCCTTCGTACAGAACCAGAAACAGACTTTGACGGGCAATTCCCTTCCCACCCTTCTCACCTGACTTGCGACGTAGTGGTTCCAGTTCAAAGTAAACCACCTCCCAGACACGGAAATCCAATTCGAGTCACCCACCACGACCCAGAATACCCGTCCGAGAACCTACGACTGCAAAGCCATCGGCCTGTACCACTCCCGGTTGTCCTCGTACCAGTCGATGAACAGCGACAGGCCTTCTCGGATGCCGATCGAGGGCTCGTAGCCGAGCAACTCCCGTGCCTTGGAGACGTCGGAGTGGGTAGGCCGGGCGTCGGCGTCTTTCGCGTCCTCATGGACGGTCTCGACATCGGACCCGGTTTCGGCGATGACGTGCTCTGCGAACTCCCTGATCTTGATGTTGTCCGTCGAGACGACGTTCAGGGCTTCGCCGTCCACGGCGTCGGTCTCCAGCAGCGCCCGGTTCACGTCGATCGCGTCGTCGATGTAGGTGAAGTCGCGCGTCTGATCGCCGTCGCCGTAGACGACCGGTGGCTCGCGGTCGAGGCACCGCGAGCCGAAGTTCGTGATGGCCGTGTTCGGCCGCATCCGCGGGCCGTACATCGTGAAATTCCGGAGACTCACGGTCGGGAGGCCGTGGAGGTCGTAGTACACCTTGGAGTAGTATTCGGTGGCGAGCTTCGTCACAGCGTAGGGGCTCTTGGAGTAGGTGGCGCGGGCCTCGTCGTAGGGGAGGTAGTCGGGTCGGCCGTACACGGACGTGGAGGGGGCGTTCACGAACCGGTCGACGTCGTGTTCGACGGGACGATCGAACCTGACCTCCCGAACCATGTCGCCACGACGTTCGAAGACGTCTGTATCGAGGCGGTCTGGGCGGGGATTCGAAGCGGCGAGTTCGACCCCTATTCAGAGGTCGGCCGGTGGTGGTACGGGGGAGACGAGGTCGACGTCGTCGCGCTCGCACCGGACGACGACCGGATTCTGCTCGCCGAGTGCAAGTGGACTACCGACCCGGTCGGCCACGGACTGGTCGACGACCTCCGAGCGAAGGCCGACCGCGTCCGATGGGGGCCGGACGACAGGACGGAACGCCTCGCGCTCTTCTCGAAGAGCGGCTTCGTCGACGGGCTCGAAGCCGACCTCGACGACGGGTGGTCGCTGTACGATATGGACGACCTCGACGAAATTCTCACGCCCGAGTAGTGAGCTCCCTGGTGGACTGAAAGGCGAGCACAGCGAGCCGCACGAGTCGAGCGGGCCGAGGACTCTCCTCTGTTGGCGGTATGCGTGTAGACCCCGAGCGGGCCGAGGCGTTCCTGTCTCGTCGCGAACCGTCTGCTTCCAGACCTATTCACCGATCCACCAAACCCAAATGCCACCTGGCCAGCGGACTTTCCACAGCCGCACCGAGTGTACGTACCAGGAATGTTCCCCCGTCCTCTCGTCGAAAGGCCCGCTTCTCGTTGCTCTCCTGGTAGCCATCGCCTCGACGGGCGCTGCAGGCGCACTCGATACGGACGGCGACAGCAAACCCAACGCCGTCGAACTCGTCGGGCCCACGGATCCCTTCGAGAGCGACACTGACGGCGACGGCGTGGACGATGGTGTCGAAGAGACCCGTGGGACCGACCCGACCGACCCGGACACCGACGGCGACACGCTCGCGGACGGCGCGGAACTGAACGACCACGGGAGCGACCCGCTCGCCGCGGACACCGACGACGACGGACTGGACGACGGGAGGGAGGCGACGCTCGGGACGAACCTCTCGAACGACGACACCGATGGCGACGACCTGCCGGACGCCGACGAGGTCGACATCGGCACCGACCCCACGGCGACCGACACGGTCGGTGACGGGCTCGGAGACTACGAGGAACACCACGACCTCCCGACCGACCCCACTGCTGCAGACACGGACGGGGACGATGTCGACGACGCCACCGAACTCCGGTAGAACCTGGACCCGACCGACGAAGACACCGACGGTGACACCCTCACCGACAGGGAGGAACTCGACGGACCGACCGACCCCACCGAGGCCGATACCGATAGTGGCGGGCTGGACGACTCGCAAGAAACCCGCTCGGCGACCGACCCTACCGACGACGATACGGACGGCGACGGCCTCGAAGACGGCGCGGAACTGGACGCCGGGACGGACCCGACCGACTCCGACACCGACGCCGACGGCGTCCGGGACGGTCGGGACCCGATCCCGCTGGTCCAGGACTCGAACCCGTACGGCGAGTCCCGACTCGAAGTCGGCGTCGTCGAGTCCACGGCCAGTGGCCAGCAGAGCCTCGAATCGACGATGGTGTTCTGGACCGAGCAGTCCCACGAGCAAGACACGCCGTACGAGGCGCGGATGCAGTCGATCGACGACGCGAGCGACGGCGAGGACATCGACGTCGAGATTCACTTCGTGGACGACGTCACCGTCCACTGTGGCTCCTCGGCCACTGGCGAACTCCTCGGCTGCGCACCCGTCGTCGAACCCAGCGAAGGGACGCTGTACGGCGCCGTCGACGTGTCGTGCAATCGGACCCGAGCCGGTCCGACATGGAGCACGTGGTCACCCACGAACTCGGCCATGCCATCGGTCTCGGCCACGACTCCGATTTCTCGGTCATGGACGCCTATCTCTGACCGCTAAGTCGAGGTTCATGGTAGCTGGTGCAGCGGTGGCTCGAACAAGCGGTTCCTGACAGCTGTGCCGCGCTGCGGAGCGATGGGCTACGATGTCGTCTCCCGAAGGATCAAAGGGCGCTGTCCTGACTGCCGAAAAGCGTACTGTGACCAGCACGCAGTCATCAACTGGACTGCTCGCCTCGAAACACAGCACGACCAGAACAGGATCTGCGTTTGCTCTACCGGCCCCTTCTGCAACGTTGGTGGTTGCTCTCGTACGCTCCTCCCTGAACAAATTGCTCCCAACCCAGTTGCCGGCTGCTGATCTGCTCTGTCGATGCCGATCAACCCAGAGGTACCACGGCCCCTCGTTACCGCTCCAGCAGCCAGCAACGCCGCGCTCGTCTCTTATCCGCGTTTCCAACCCTGGCCGTATCGGCCGCAAGACTGCCCCCTCACCCCGACGAACGCGACTAGGAAGATTGATCGGCTGCCATACCGGTGACCGCACCCAATCAGCTGAATTGGTGACAGTCGACCGCAAGTGAACATGGACTCGCTATTGCTGAATTCACAGTCCCCGGACGAAACAGTATCGAGTTCGAGAGATCGGGGGATAAAGAATCTTCAAACTTGGTCCCAGTCTGGCGATCCGACCTATCCTTGAGACACATTACAAAACAGATATATCTCGCCTTGGCAAAACTCAACCGACCGTGACAGGCCCGCTCGCCACGGTTTCCTTTGCGACTGGGACTCATCAGATTCAATCGCGTTGAGTTCGTGGTACCAAGCAGCGTTGCGGTTGTAATCAAGGGTCTATAGCGGCGCGGTAGGCTATCCTTGGACGGCGCGAGTCCGGTCGAAACCTTTCAACGAGGCATATCTACCCGTCACTCGATTCACCGTAATTGTTCAGCGGACTCTCAGTTCCTCGTAAGCGGATCGACGGTTGGACACTCGACTTTCTCAAGGATTCCGACGAACCGGTGACAACCACGGATAGAAAAATCCACACGAGCTGGATTCCGTCGCCGACACTCGCCGACCGGATGGACGACCGCATTCAGGAATTAGCCGATGGCTTCGTTCGGCTGTGGGACGACGACACGCCGTTTACGCTCCGGGAGGGGGGTGGATCACTGACTGAGGCCCGGCGGTTCCACGGCGACCGCGAGAAAGCAGCCAGAAAACGTGACGAAGAGTCGAACGAGCCGGTCACGAGAACTGTTTCGGAATGGTGCGAGAATATGACGGGAATCGATTTCCCGTTCGCCGATACCGTCCCCGTCGACGAACAGCGTCGCCGGGCGAATCAGATAACCCAACTGGTGACGTCGGCAGACATAGTCGACAGGAGCAGTTCGGCGGCTGGAAACGGTCTTCGGCGAACTCTCGGAACGACTGTTCTGAGGCAGGGACGCCGCCAAGTTTGCAAAGATCGGCTACCCTGACCTTTCGGCCGGGGAAGCACAGCGACGGAGGCGCTGCAGAAAGCGAGACAATGAGAACTGCAACGAACCGCGCGCGTTGAGGGCTTTCGAATTGTCGACGGCAGTGTTGTCAATTCCTACCGAGCAGGCCGTGGGATTCGACCGTTGTCCGCTGTGCTCTCGTTTCCAGCCGCTATTCAGAACCAGTCTTCCCAACCGAAACCCCACACCGCAACTCAGCACCGCATTCGAAGTGAACTGGCTCCCCCCGCCAGTCGCTTCGCTTGCCGTCCTCGATCGGTCGTTGACACGCCGTACAGATCACCTGTGGGTGGTCCGCTTCGGACCCGTTTCGAACTGTTCCCCGAGCCCCGCCGAGTTTGTTGTGTGAAGACATCGGTGAGTTCCCTGAGCGCCCGCACCCAGATACCCGGAACTCACGTATCTAGGCCCTTCAATATATCGGTGGTTTCGCCCGTTGAAACCCGAAAATTCCACGGATAATTCCTTTCAGAAATCCCACGACTCCTGGCCAAGATCACTTCTCCCTCCCGGCTTTGCCGGTTCGATTCTCCATTATCCCACACTCTCGAATCGGCGAGGGATAACTGCGCGGGTCTGTAACAATGGTGGCATCACCCAGCGCAAATTGTCTCCTCGTACAAAGAGAGCAACCCAGTGTTCTCCTTCCAAACCTTCTTCCAGACTGCCAGCGGCGTCGAGCGCCGCTCTAAGAGGATTTGTATCGTTCGGTGGTGGGTCCAAACCGGTTCTACCGTCCGCAAGGAAGAGTGCGCAACACTGCCGACAGCGAACTAGACGGTCGACTGCCGAGGAAGTAGGCCGTGAAGACAAGCGTGGGAATGCTGGCGACGAGACGTCGGTTCTGGGATTCGACGTCGGTGAACCAGAGTTCACCTGGCCTCGCGAAATCTCCGGGACGAAGGCGTCTGAAACAAGGTTTGTCGAATTTGACCCTCGATCACCGGTCGTGCTCGGGAAATCGGGCTAATCGTTCGTCCTCCCGATCGCCGACGACCCATGCAGGCCTGGTCTCTTGCTCAATATTGCCCGAATTCGACTGTCTCGACTGGTTCTCAACGAGGGTTTGTTGATTCGGCGTCTCTCGCGGATTTGACCCCATCCATCGCGGTGCAGACTCCTTCTCCGAGGGGATTATTGCCGGGAAACTGGCAACTCAGAACCCTCAGAAACCGACAGACTGCAACCGATTATGAAGTTCTCACCCCCGTATCTTTGCCACCGGCTGGGCACCCCCCGTTTCTTAGATTGTACCTCTCACCATCTCTCGCCGGCGAAACAGCTGTCGGTTGACTTCTTGCTGTGGCTCTGGTTGGGCGTCTAGTTCTGTCTGTTGGCCCACTCTCTATGGTCCTCCCGGACGATTCAACCGGTTTTGAAGGCTCGATAAGGGGCTGAGAACGTCCGAGGCAATCTCTCATCTCCACTCAATCCCCTAGACCGAGTTTGTCATGGTGCCCACCGGGGGAGCTGATCAATGAGTGAGGGCCACGCTCTGGGACGCGACTGCAGGAGGGGACGTTACTGTCCTCATCTTGGTTGGACCTCCAGTTCCACCCACGATGTGAACACTAGACCACCCTATCCACCCTCAAACCGTCTCTTCGAACCCGCAGTCCGGGCACGACATCGTCATCGGGGCGTTCGTCCCTCCGGGGGACGCTTTGACGTGATTCAGTAGTGTCCCACACTCAGGGCAGGTACTTGGAACCGACATCCTCGTCACCGAGTTTCAGTCAATCAGTAATAAATCCACAGCTCTAGAACTTTAACAAAGTAGCAGGCTCTTTCGACAAAAGAAACAAATTGCAATTCGATGTCAGTACTGAAGCTACGTCGAACCGAACCGTTCGAGGATCGAAGAGGCGCCCGACGTCGTGTTCGACGGAACGATCGAACCCGACCTTCCGAGCCACGTCGCGACGACGTTCGAAGACGTCTGTATCGAGGCGGTCTGGGTGGGGGTCCGACGCGGCGAGTTCGACCCCTACTCTCAGGTCGGCCGATGGTGGCACGGGAGAGACGATGCCGACGTCGTCGCGCTCGCCCCGAACGACGACTGGAGCCTCCTCGCAGAGTGTAAGTGGACTGCCGAACCGGTCGGCCACGCACTGGTCGACGACCTGCGAGCGAAGGCGGACAGCGTCCGATGGGGGCCAGACGACCGAGCAGAACGCTTCACGCTCTTCTCGAAGCGTGGCTTCGTCGACGGACTCGAAGCCGACCTCGACGGCGAGTGGTCGCTGTACGATATGGACTACCTCGAAGCGCTCCTCGCACCCGGACAGTAAGTCCCTGAGGACCGAAAGTGCGAGATGCGAAAGGGGACGGAGTCAGTTACCGGGCCATCTCCTCTCTTGCATCAGCTGGCCTGAATGAGAGAGCGACGGGGATACGAGGCCACGATTGCATCTGGGCTGCCGGAATGCAACGAAGCCACTCACCAGAAGCCACTGTTTGCATTTGGTCTCTCTATATGCAAACACGCTGTCGTTGGATGACAAATATCTGTGCGCGAAACATATATTTGGCTCTACTTAGTACTACTATGCACGATGACCGACGAGAAACCAGGTGACCCTCTCACTGAAGAGAGCGGTCCTGACGAGTTTCCGGACTCGGACGAGCTCCCGGAGGAGCCTCTTTCCGTCGACGAGATGTCTCCATTCGAGGTGGAGCCTGCCGATTTCGACGATATCAACGACTTCGCGAAAGCGGAGTGGGTCGAATCGACGACGGCCAGAGATCGAGTGCAAGACGTGATCAAGCGGGCCGCCAGTCCGAAGACCGCTGGCGATATCGCTGCGATAGCGGAGGTATCGACGACGACTGCTCGAAAGAAGCTCAACGATCTCGCAGCGGAGGGCACAGTCCTGGCCGAGCGGACGGACAACGGGAAACTCTATCAGCGCGACCCCGACTGGTATCTGATGCAACGGGTTCAGCGACTGGCGAAGTCCGATTCGCTGGTCGATCAAATCCAGAATCTCCAGCAGGAGTTGGCTGAATATCGTGATACGTACGGGACCGACATGCCTGAGGAGGTACTCGTCTCGGATGGCGACCTCTCCGAAGCGGAACTCGAGGAGATATCTCAGTGGCGGACTGCCATGCGCGACCTCACGTTCCTCCGTGCGGCCTACCGATTCCGAGAGGCGAGAGAGTGTGCGACGAACGGATCGCAGAAGACGCGACAGGACGATACTCGCGTCTCTCCGCTCTAGGTGGAAAAATGGGAATGGGAAGTGGGGAGCCCCTCGACGAAGAGGCGATCGCAGCGGCGACAAATGCTTTCGAGGATAGACTGGGGGAATGTGTCCACAGGATCCGATACAAGAACTCCAGGGACGGACAATTCGAGTCTGCGTGTCGGACACCTCACGAGGCGAGGGTGACCGTAGTCCCTGGTATTCACCAGGCTGGTGGATACTTCGATATTCAGTGGTGGACGAACGGGGACTACAAATACCACTACAGGGAAAAAGGGCTGGAATTCCGCTTCGGTCGGGAAGCGGACAACGTGGACACGTCGAACCCAGTCCGCCACTTTCACCCACCCAGCGACCTGAGTAACCATCTCCCCTCCTGCATCGAAGGCGAGCTCCCGCCAGAACTTGTGACAATCGCAGTGGGGACAACGTGGTTCGCAGCAGTGAAAGACAGCGAGCCAGGCCGTCTAAATGACCAGAACAACTTGCCGTAAGGAGGATGGCAAGGCCAATGACCGCTTCGCACTCTTCTCGAAGCGTGGCTTCGTCGACGGACTTCTCGCGACCGAGAGGGATGGGGCCCAGTAGTCGGACAAAAGCAAGCCCCTTGGTGGACTGAAATGCTCTGTAGGATCGCTTGAGTGGGTCTGTGGTAGACGAGATCGTCCGCTAAGAATAGCTCAGCAGTTTACCGTCAGGAACCCTCACTTTCGCCTACTTCGTTACAGATGATCGGTGTATCATCGCTGGATACTGTTGTTCGAGCCCATCAATAATCGACTCACGAGACTGGCGAACTAGCGCTCCTACAGAGCAGACTGAAAGGGCTAGGGGCGGTCGACGAAGTCCGACGAAGTAAGTACCGAACGAAGTGAGGCGCATGGTTCGTGGGACTCAAAGAGTCCCACGCTCATCACGAAAATCTCCAATTTTCGGACGACAGCGATCTTTCGGCACCGGAGTCAGCCGAGGGCTTTCCTCTGTTTGAAGTACCGGTATCGTCTGCTGAAACAATCGCTCTCACTCGCAAGCACTCGATTCAAAAGAAGTCCGCAACCCGCAAAGAAAATCGTCGAACGGGAGCCGAACTCCCTGGCAGCCAGTCTTCGGGTCGACTACAGCCGTCGCACGAGCATGCCGACGCCGACCAGTGCAGCGACGAGCACGCTCAGCACGCCGAATCCGGGCCCGCTGGCACCGGTGGCCGAGTCGTCGCCGTCGGGCTCCTGAGCGCCGCCGGCGTCGTCGCTCTGCGTCTCGGTGTCGCCCTGGTTGTTGTCACCGGTTTCGTCCGACTCGTGAGCGTCCGAGTCATCGTCGTCCGATTCGTCAGCGTCCGACTCGTCCGATTCCTCGCTCTCAGCCTCCTCGTCGACCACGGTGAGCGCGAACGTCTCGCCGTCGACCGAGAGGTTGTACTCACCTGCCGTCGCGAACGACGTCGTGAAGGTGACGTTGCGCGTCTCGCCAGCGTCGACGTCGACCGTCGCGTTCTCGGTGGTCACGTTCTCGACGGGACCGGTGGCCGAGAGGGACACCGTGTGGGTGCCGTCGGCGTCGCCGTCGTTCGCGAGCGTGACGGTGACCGACACGTTCTCGCCGACGTCGACCTCGTCGGCGCTGACGTTCACCGACGTGATGGAGATGTCGGGCTCGTCGTCGTCGGTGTCGTGGTCGTTGCTGAGCGGCGTCGAGTTCGAATCGTCGTCCGAGTCGTCGTTGTCGTCGGACTTGTCGTCGTTGTCGTCGTTATCGTCCGACTCGTCGTCGGTGGAGTCGTCGGAGTCCTTCGACTCGTCACCGTCCGTCGAATCGTCCGAATCCTTCGAGTCCTCACCCGAGTCGGCTGCGACGACCTGGATGGTGCGAGTGAGTTTCTGCTCGTTCCCGGCCTCGTCGCGCAGGAGGACGGAGACGGTGTGTTCGCCGGTCGAGTCGAACGAGAGCGTCATCGTCTCGCCGTCGGGACCGGGTTCACCGTCGGCGTACCAGCAGACGTGGGCGACGCCGCTGTGGTCCGAGACGTTGGTCGCTTTCACGGTGAACTCCTCACCGACCGTCACCTCGTCGGGAACCTGCAGGTCGGCGGTCGGCGGTTCGCCGTCGGTGACCGTGAGGACGGTACTCGCGGTGTCGGTGTTCCCGTCGGCGTCGACCACCGTCACGGAGACGTCGAACTCACCAGGGTACGTCGCCCACTTGTCGTACGTCGCCGATTCGGTCGTCTCGTCGATTTCACCGTCGCCGTCGAGGTCCCAGCGGTACTCGACGATGCCCTCGTCGTCGGCCGAGGCGCTCGCGTCGAGCGTCAGCTTCGTCTCGGTCGCTACCTGGTCGGGCGCGTCGAGCTTCGCCGTCGGCGCGTCGCCCGTCTTCCCGTCGTTCGTCTCGTCCGTCTCGTCCGTCTCATCTTTCTCGTCGTCCGTCCCGTCGTCTTTCGCCGACACGGCGATTGTCGCACTCGCGGCGTCCGTCTCTCCGGCCTCGTCGACGACCGTCACGGTCGCGTCGAACTCGCCGTCGCTCGCGTACGCGTGCGTGGTGGTCGCCGACTCGGTCGTCGCGTCGGTCTCACCGTCGCCGTCGAAGTCCCAGCGGTACTCGACGATCGATTCGTCACTGGTCGACCCGCTGGCGTCGAACGCGACGGACTGGTTGGGCTCCACCGTGGAGTCGTTCACCGACAGGGCCGCGCTGAGTTCGTCGCTCGCGCAGGTCCCGGTCGTCACGGTGACGTTCTCGGTCATGTCGAGCGTCGTCACCGGCTCGCCGTCCGCGCCGAGCAGTTGCCACGACTCGGTCCGGTTGTTCTCGTCGCCGGAGTAGGGCCACTCGCCCCAGGCCTCGGCCTCCTCGTTGAACGCCGGGTCGACGGTGATGGCGACGTCGTCTTCGGCCGTCAGGCCGCGGAAGGCGCCGCCGTCGTTGCGGTCGGACGACCACTTCCAGTCGATCTCGCTGTAGGTGCCGTGGTGGTCGAAGTTGTCGTCGCGACCCTGGTAGTCGTCGTCCTCGACGGCCCACTCGCCGTCGGCGGGCTGGCCGTCGACGGTGAAGGTGATGGTGCCCCCGTAGGGACCGTCACCGTGCTTGTCGTGGACGAACACCAGGCTGTATCCCTCCGAGCCCTCGTAGACGAAGAGGTTGCTCACCTGGTTCTCCTGGAGGTGCTTGGTCCCCTCGGAGCTCCAGTCGTAGTCCGCGCTGTAGTTGTAGAAGGATTCGACCGTCTCGGTGCCATCGCCGAGCGTCGTCGGCGTGTAACAGTTCTCGCCCTGCTGGACGACGAACGTCTCCTCGCCTGGTCCATCGTCACTCGGCTCCTCGGTCGGCTCTTCGGTCGGCTCTTCGGTCGGTTCCTCGGTTGGCTCCTCGGTGGGTTGTTCAGTGGGTTCCTCGGTTGGTTCTTCGGTTGGTTGTTCAGTGGGTTCCTCGGTTGGTTCTTCAGTCGGTTGTTCAGTGGGTTCCTCGGTTGGTTCTTCAGTCGGTTGTTCAGTGGGTTCCTCGGTTGGTTCTTCGGTTGGTTCTTCAGTCGGTTCTTCGGTGGGTTCCTCGGTCGGCTCCTCGGTGGGCGCGTCGTTGCCAGCCGTGGCGTCGTTGCCGGACGTTTCCGCGACGGCGACGCCGGTCACCGCGACGCTCGTGACCATCACCACCGCGAGCACGAGGGCCGTGAGGCGCGTGCGTGCGTCCGTCATCGACCGGCCCTCCGGGTCGCGCTCCGGTCGTCAGTTCGATACTGGACCGGTATCGCCCGTCCTCGCGGACTGGGCCGTTCTGTCAGGCTGTCGTGTGTCGACTCACCGGGCGCGTTCGCCCGGCGCGTCGTCGTCGGTATCTGTCGTGCCATTCCTGACTTGCCCATCGACTTGTTGGCGCATTGTTATGCGATGGGTTCGCCACCCTAGAGAGCGTCTTCCGATGTCTCCCAGGCGACTGCGGCGTACTTACCAGCATATTAATCGTGGGGCCACTCGCAGTCGGCAGTTTGCGTTTCCGGCGACAAAGCTGGTGGCTACGTCCATTGACCTGGTACCGATCGCACTGTTGGCCTCGGATTCTCCCCTCCACGTCGATATATATAGACACGTCCTGCTATTGGCAACAGCTATGAGGGTCGTCTCTGAAGTGTAGTTCATATGCCACGATACGTGACGTACTGTCCCCACTGCGAGGACGAGCAGCGAGTGCTGGAGGACAAACCGTGGTTGCCCACGGTCTGTCTGCGCTGTGGCAGGTGGACGTGACTGCCGTACTGACTGACAGCCTCTCATAGTGGTCGTTGTAACTTTTTATCGGCGTTCGCCGGTACCGTCCACGTCGAACGCCGGTAAGGGCTTACAACGACCACTATCAGACCGTGTCCGCGTACTCGCAGTCGGGACACGACACCTCTATCCTGGCGTCTTCACCATCCGGGCGACGGTTTCGAGTGGTCCGTCGCCGGTCGGACTCGTCGCCGGGGACGAGCGGTACTCTCAGGGGCGTCCACGAGAAGGGTAGAATATGGGGAGCGTCGACCTGTCTAACAGTCAGCTTCAAATCGTGACCGTCCTCGTCAACGAGTACCAGCAGTCTGGCGACCCGGTGAAGGGGAGCACCATCGCGGACGTGGTCGACCAGCGGGCGTCGACGGTCCGGAACACGATGCAGGGACTGAAGGCCCTCGACCTGGTCGAGGGGGTCCCTGGGCCGCACGGCGGCTATCGCCCGACCGACGCCGCTTTCGACGTCCTGCAGCGCGAGGACCTCGACGAGCGGGCCTCCGTCACGCTCGCCCAGGACTTCGAGCGCGTCGACGTGACCGTCGACCGGATCCGCTTCCCGAACGTCTTCCACCCGACCGAGTGTACCGCGCACGTCCACTTCCAGGGGTCGGTCGACCAGGTGTCGGTCGGCGACCCGATCGTCGTCGGGCCGACGCCGCGCTCGCACCTCGCCGTCGCCGGCGAAGTCGCGGCGATCAGCGACACGGCCGACGAGATCGTCCTCGACGTCGTCTCGATGGAAGCCCCGCTCACCGAGGAGTAGCACGGCCCTGCAGTCAACGAAATTTGCAAAACGATCGACTATTTCGAGGAATACAGTAAAGTATCCAACTGTGAACGGGGAATACAGGAATGTCAGAGGACCCGTTCGACCACGTCGCCTTTCTCTCTCGCTCGAAGACCCGCGTCTGTCTCCTCGCGCTCCTCAGCGACCGGGGGCCCACGAGCCGGCGAACGCTCCGGGACCGCCTCGAGGCCTCCCAGTCGACGGTCGTCCGCTCGGTCCAGGCGCTGGAACGACGCGGCTGGGTCGAGCGCGACGACGGCGTGGTCCGTGCTACGGGGACCGGAACGCTGGTCGCCGACGAGTTCTGCGAACTCCTGGACGGACTGGACGAGACCACGGATCTCGGCCCGTTTCTGCAGTGGTTCCCCCACGAGGAGTTCGACCTCGACCTGACGAACCTGTACGGCGCGACGGTGACGACGCCGAGTCCCGGCGATCCCTACGCGCCGGCGCGAGAACAGACCGAACTCCTGCGGACCGCGAGTCGCGTCCGTGCGCTCCTGCCGTCTATCGACATCGACGGCACTCGCGTGGCCCACGAGCGGATCACGAACGGGGATCTGGCGACCGAGGTGGTCGTCGGTCACGACGTCCGCGAGACCATCTGCGACGGCGAGTACGCCCGGCTCTTCGGCGAGCAGATCGACGCCGGCTCGTCCGTGTTCGGCCTCGACGAGGCGGTGCCCTTCTACCTCGGACTCGACGGTGAGGGCGTGGTCCAGATCGGTGTCGAGGACGACGACGGCGTCCCGCAGGCCCTCCTGGAGACGGACCGCGAGCCCGTCCGAACCTGGGCCGACGACGTCTACCGGTCCTATCGCGACCGCGCGACGGAACTGGCTCCAGGGGACTTCGCGTAGTCCGCTTCTCCCGAGTGCGTCCGTCGCTGGCCACCGCCGTTGCACGGCGTGCATCGGATGCACGGGGTAACGTAATCTGGGAGACGGCCCTGTCACCGACCGATGACTGGCGACGGTAGTGGAAACGATGAAGAGTGTGACCACGACGACTGTTCGACCGGGGAGGGGGTCGGCCACGTCGACCGACCCCGACTGGACGAGATCGTCGCCGTCCTCACGCATCCGGTGCGCCGGCGGGTCCTCACCGCGCTCGACGACGTCGAGGAGGAACTGTCGGTGGCGGACCTCGCGACGGCGGTCGTCCGGTCTCACGCCGTCGGCGACGCCGTGCCGGGCCCCGTCGACCCCGACGCCCCCGTCGAACTGCGACTCTACCACGTCCACCTCCCCAAACTGGCCGCGGCGGATCTGGTCACCTTCGACCAGCGCGATATGACCGTCAGTATCACGGCGGCGGGAGAGAAAGCCATTCGACGATACCTCTAGTCGCGGTCGTCGCGACTCCCGCCGGACACCGCACCGACTCACTGGTGACCGTCGTCGCGTCGGCAGTCTGTCCCGTGCAGACTGTCCTGTTCTGTCCCGCGCAGACCGTCCCGTTCTGTCCAGTGCAGACCGTCCCGTTCTGTACAGCGTCGTCCGAGCGTTAGCCGCTCGCTCTCGCACCCCGGCTAGTTCTCACCGCTGATACTCTGGCCCCTGTGAGTTATCACTGCTGGCGGTGAGTGGATATCAACGATGATGCCGTGGGGCCACTTCGCCGTCGCCTTCCTTCCCTACCTCGTCTACCGGCTGGTGGGCCACCGGGACCTGCCGTCGCGGCGGGCCACCGTCTTCCTGCTCGTGGCCTCGCAGCTCCCGGACCTGATCGACAAGCCCCTTGCCTGGAGCGTCCACCTCCTGCCCAGCGGGCGTTCGCTGGCTCACTCGCTGCTGGTCGCCGTCCCGGTCGTCGTCCTCGTCAGCGTGCTCGCGGCCCGTCGCGGACGCGCCGAACTCGGTCCGCTGTTCGGCTTTGGCTACCTTACCCACGTCGTCGGTGACGTCTACCGGGCGCTCCTGTACACGTCGCCGGACCAGTGGGCTGGCACCTACGTCGCGAGTCTCGTGTGGCCCCTGGCGCCGGTCCCGGCCTCGGGGACGACGGCGTTCCTCTACTACTTCCGCCGCGTCTCCCCGACGCGCTACGGCCAGGTCGCGGTCGGCCTCGTCCTGTTCGGCCTGCTCTTCGCCGCCCCGGAGATCCGGGCTGCACTCGAACGGCGGCGGCTCCCCGGCGACGCGGCCGACGACGACGTCGCCGTGACGACTGCCGACCGCCGATTCGACGCCGATTGACGCGGCGGTGTTCAGTGAGACCGAAACGCTCAAGCGACTGACTGACCGTTCAGTAGTATCGTGGCGGTTCTGACGCCCCGGCCGGTCGGGACGGTACGCACTCACCGCCAGCGGCAGTTACGACGGCCCAGTCGTCGACTGCCCGCGGGTGAACACGCCGGACGCGGGCCGAGCGACACGTCCCACGTTCGACTATGACTCCTGCTACAGCACCCTCGAACGTCGTTCTGGTGACGGTCGACTCGCTGCGAGCGGACGCTATCGGCGCTTACGACGACGCTCGACACACGCCGGTGCTCGACTCGCTCGCCGAGCGCGGCACCGTCTTCGAGCGCGCGTTCGCGACTGGCAACTGGACCCCCTTCTCCTTCCCCTCGCTGCTGGGGTCGCGGCCGGTGTTCGCCGATACGGGCCAGATCGGCGTCGACGGCGCGCCCACGCTCGCGCGGACGCTCTCCGAGGCCGGCCTGTCGACGGGCGGGTTCAACGCCGCCAACGGCTTTCTCACCTCTCACTGGGGGTACGACGACGGCTTCGACGCGTTCGAGCCCTTCGTCGCCAGCGTCGGCTCCAGCCTCTACAGTCGCTACCTCGCGACCCACCCGACGGTCGAGGCGTGGCTCCAGCTCGCGACCTCGCCGGTCCGACGGCTCGGTTCCTGGCTGCGCGGCAACACCGATGACCGGCCGTTCCTGGACACCTCGCGCATGTTCGACGTCGAACACGCCGCGACCGAGTTCGTCGCGGAGACCGAGGGCCCCTTCTTCCTCTGGGTCCACTACATGGACGCACACACCCCGTACGTCCCCGCGCCTCGCTACATCCGTGAGGTGTCCTCGGACCGCCTCGGGACCCACCGGATGCTCCACGCGCACACGCGGACCGGACTTGGCTGGGACGTCGGCGAGCGGACCCTGGCGGATCTGCGAACGCTGTACCAGGCCGCGGTGCGGCAGGTCGACGCCAGTATCGGCCGGCTCCTCGAGGCGCTCTCCGCGAACGACGTCGCCGACGACACCGCCGTCGTCGTGGCGGGCGACCACGGCGAGGAGTTCCAGGAGCACGGCCACCTCGCCCACTACCCGAAGCTCTACGACGAACTAATCGGTGTCCCGCTTCTCGTCGACGTCCCCGGCGCCGAGGGCCGGCGGATCGACGGACAGGTCGGCCTCGACGACGTCCCGCCGACGGTGGTCGACCTGCTCGACGTCGACGCGCCCGAGGAGTGGGCGGGGACGAGCCTCGCGTCGAGCGTCCTCGACGGCGAGTCCCCCGACGACGACCCGGTCGTCTCCGTCACGGTCCGCGGTGAGGACGTGACGTCCCAGCCCATCCCCCGCTCGCTCGACGACGGCGACCTGCTGGTCAGCGTCCGGGACCGCGAGTGGACCTACGTCGAGAACGTCGACGCGGCGACGACCGAACTGTACTACCGGCCCGACGACCCGACCCAGCACGAGGACCTGTCGACGGACCCGACCGAGGAGGCGGCGGCGGTGATAGACCGGTTCGCACCCCTCGTCGACGCCCACGCCGCCCGCCTCCGCGACCGGACCGAGCGCTCGACGACCGACGAGGTCGGCGACGACCTCGGGGCACGACTGGAGGCGCTCGGCTATCGATAATGGTCCGGGAGCTGCTGCGCAACCTCCTGGACGGGCCAATCGCGCCGCAACTGCGCAAGTTCGTCGCCGTCGGCACCGTCGCGGCCGGGGTCCAGATGGTGCTGCTGTGGACGTTCGTCGACGCCGGGGGGCTCAACTACCTGGTCGGGGCGACCATCGCCATCGAGATCACCATCGTCCTCTCGTACGTGCTCAACAACGCCTGGACGTTTCGCGCCTCCCGGAACACGGGCCGGGTCGACTACCTGACCGGCCTGGTGAAGACGAACGTGGTGCGCGGGACGGCCATCCCCATCCAGCTCGCGGTGCTGTTCGTCCTGGTCGAGTGGCAGGCCATCTCCTACCTGTTCGCTAACGCGGTCGCCATCGGCGTCAGCGGGCTCTACCGGTACGTCCTCGACGCCCGCTGGACGTGGGGGTAAGGGACCGCAGGCCGGGAGCCCACGGCGGTCGCTTCCCGGGTCACTCCTGGTCGAAACCCCCTCGATCCCCGAGAGCGGTTCCGAGGGGGAAGAACTCGGCAGTGTCGCGAGACGTCAGACGCGCGTCGGATCGTCCCTAACTGGTTAGGCAATCGTGTTGTAAGGGAGGGCATACTCCATCAGGTAGCTATGGCGGGGTCACCAGTCACAGACGATCGACTCAGCGCAGTGCTCGGAAAGTCGCGGCGACGGCTCGCGCTGTACTATCTCCTCTCGAACGAGTACACCGATATCGACTCTCTCTCCGTGCAGCTCGCGGCCTGGGAGCGGGACGAATCCGTCACCTCGGTCGACGAGGCGGCGCGGCGGCAGGTCAAGATATCGCTCCACCACAACCACCTCCCCAGACTCGAGCAACACGGCGTCCTCGAGTTCGACGTCCGGAGCGGCGACGTCGTCCGCTCTCCCGGCTTCGAGGACCTCCGGCCGGCCGTCGAACGACTGCGGGCGACCGACGAGAAACTGGATCGGCTGCGGAACGACCGTGGCGTCTCCGGCGACGTCGACGGCGAACAGTTCGCGTTCACCCGATAGACCGTCGATTTTCCGCTGGGCAGTCTAGGACTGCCGACGCTCGACCAGTTCTCCTGCGGCATCCAGCGCGTCGCGAGCCCCGTGCTCGTCGACGCTCCCGCGCGCGAACGCCTCCCGCTCGTAGGCCCGCGTGACGCGCTCGAACGCCTGCCGTTCGTCCTCCCCGAGGGACTCGGTGGTCGCCACGAGTTCCGCGTGCGTCCGGGGCGCCTCGTCGGGGGCGTACCGCTCGCGGATGGCCGCGTACGCCGCCCGGACAGCCGCCCCCGCGGCGCCGCGTTCGAGGAACGTCTCGGCGCGCTCGATGGCGGGCGCGCGGTCGGGCGACTCGTCGGTCGTTTCCGTGGTCGACTGGCTCACCGCTGGCGCGCCGTCGCGCTCCTCGTCCGGTTTCGAACCCCGGCGCCGGACCAGCCAGACGCCCAGGAACACCAGCCCGAGAACGGCCACGCCGACGCCCACCAGGACGGACAGGGAGCCGTCGCCCGGGAACCATCCCTGCAGGAGCCCGCTCGCTCCCTCGGACCCGGCCTGGCCGACGTCGAACGTCGTGGTCGCGCGAGCGGCGTCGAGGTTCGTCCCCGCCCCGTCGAAACTCGCCGCCATCTGGACCCGACCGCTCGGCGCCGCATCCTGCGGCGCCAGCGGGACCGTCGCGGCGTACCTCCCGTTCGGCCCGGTCTCGACGGTCGTGACGACGGTCCCGTTTCGTGAGAGCTGGACCTGCTGGCCCTCGACCGGCCGACCGTCGTCGGTGACAAGCCGGCCGCTGACCGTCGCCTCGCTCCCCTGGCGCTCGCCGCTGACGTTCAGGGCCGTCCCGGTTTCGTCGACCGTCGTGGTGACCTGCTCGTCGGCGGCCGCGATGGCCCGGTCCCGGAGCGGGACGGCGACGCGCAGTTCCTGGTCGCCGGCGGGAACGGACGCGGGCAGCGCCCCGTCGACGCGGACCGCGCCCTCGTCGTTGGTGGTCGCTCGCCCGACCCGCTGGCCCGCGACGTCGGCGACGACGGGCACGCCGTTCACCGGCTGGCCGTCGACGGTGACCGCGACGATCGCGCCGGCGGGCTCCCCGAAACTCGTCTCTTCGGTGTGTTCGCGGACCGTGATCGTCGGCTCGACCTGCTGGACGTCGACGGGCCCGCTCACGTTCGACCCGAGATACGCCGACTCGTTCCGCGGAACGTACGCCACCTCGACGCTCGTCGCGTTCGCCCGGAGCGTTCGCGGTCGGTAGCTGACGGTGAACCGCCCCTCCGCGTCGGTGGTCGTGGCGTGGGGCCGGTCGGCGACCGCGATGGTCACCTCGCGGTTCGCCACCGCCGTCCCGCTCTCGGCCGTCAGCCGGCCGGTCAACTCCAGCGGGTCGGTGAAGGAGATGGTCCGCGTCGCCTCGAGTACCGTGAGTTCGGTCTCGACGAAGGTGGCCTGTCGCACCGCTTGCCGGCGATCGCTGACGTCCGCGGTGAGATTCTGGACGACGGCCCGCTCCGGGTCCGTGTCGACGCCCGTCTGGTTCTCCAGGGTGACGTAGCCCCGCGTCGTGTTCGCCCCGCTTCGACCGATCCGGTCGCCCAGCCGGTTCATCTCGCGGGCCGCCTGCCGCGCGGCGGTCTCGTTGCCGTTCTCGCGCGCTCGCTCGTAGCGCTCGCTGGCGCTCTCGAAGCGCTCGGCCTGCGTCGCCAAATCGCGCTGTGACTCCCGCACGTCACGGTACGTCTCGCCCGTGTCCTCGCCTTCGCCAGTCTCCCCCGCGACGTCGACGTACTGTTCGAGGCGCTCATCGTAGTCGTCGCCGAGCATTGCCCGCGCCCGCTCGTACTCGCCCTCGCTCAGGGCCACCGTACTCGACCCCAGCTGCCCGCTCAACCGCCCGTCGAGCCACCGCTGGAGTTCCTGGAGGTCCCCCGACTCCCCCGCTTCCTCCGGCCGCTCGTGCTGGACCGTCTCGTTCTCCGTGGGGGTGTCGGTCGCCTGCGCCACGGCGCCGCCGCTCACGCCGCCCAGTGCGGCGAGGATGGCTAGTGCGCAGACGACCGCCCGACGGTCCAGCGCTTGCACGTTCTACCCGTCGCGTCGCGCGCGTAATAATCGTGTGGGATTTCTAATGATTCGGCTCCGGATCGCTTCGCCCTGTTAGGGTGTGTTGTGAATGGGTGGTTCTCGGTTGCACTAGCGCAACGATCGACGACAGCACGACCTAGAAAGCCCGCGGCGCGCTCTCTGAAGTGGACAACGGATTCAGCAATGTCTCGAAAGCCCTCGGCGCGCTCCAGCACCGAAAGACTCGCTTCGCTCGTCTTTCGAGCCCTCGTTCGCTTCGCTCACGAGGATCCCGCGGACCCGCTGCGCGCCGTCGGTGCTTACGGGTCCGGGGTTCCCGGACCGTCCCTCGCCCTTTCAGTCCACCGTCAGAGCAAGCTCTGACGAGCCCTGCCTCGCTACGCTCGGCAGGACCCCAGGCCAGCACAGCACCGCAGCCCTGCCCTGCCCCTTCCACGCGAGCGAAGCGAGTGTGGGCTCGAAAGACGAGGTGTGCCGAGTCTTTCGGTGGGTCGCGCGATGAAACGCGCTCCCGGCCGGGCGGTTGCGTTGAGCCGAGCGTAGTGAGGCGATGCTCGTCAGAACTCCGTTCTGACGGTGGAGCGGTCAGGAAGCGTATCGCTCGCCGGACGGCGAGCGACCGGGGAGGAGTGGCGGTCCCAATCACGAGCGCCTCCGTGGCGCGAGCAATGCAGTCCCTGGGGGAATGAAAGGGCGAGGCGGGCTCGGGGAAGCCGGGACCCCCAAGCACCGGAGCGAAGCGAGGAGCGCAGGGCGGTCCCCGCGACCAGAGCGCGCCGAGGGCTTTCGAGGTCTTGCTGTCTCCGATCACGTCGACAACTCGAATTCACCAAGTTACACAAACTGCCACCGATACTCCTCGCCCTACAGAACAAACGCCAGCGACACAGACACCACGAAAGTGTGAATGCAGGGGGGAGGAGTCGAACCTCCAGCTCGGTCGTGGACCGACCGCATGTTGCCATTACACCACCCGTGCGCGGACGAAAGGGGGTGGATTCGAACCACCGAGACCGTTGCCGGCCACCCACGGCGGTCGTGGATGCTCTACCAGGCTGAGCGACCCTTTCACCGGGCTGGCCGCGCGTCGCGACCACAGTAACACGCAGGAGGGACAGGTCCCTTGTTATACGCCAGATAGCGGCTCGGTCTCCGCGAAAAGGGATCGCCTGCGAGTACCGGACCATTCGGCTGCCACTCCCGGGTCGCCTGCCGTCACGGTCGGCGCTCTAGATCCATTTTGCGAGGCCCCGGAACGGGTCGCCTTCGCCGTGGTGGGGCGCGCCGCACCGTCTCGCGCCCGTCGACGATAGCTTACATCCCGTCGCCGGCCGGCGGTATACGGACACTACGGCGGAGAAATCAGCGTGTACGGGGCGGCCACGCGGCCATCGCTCGCCCGACTGGCTCGCCGGTCCGAGCCGTCGGACTGAAACGACCGGAGCCGGTAGCATCGGTATGAGCGACGCCGACGACTGGGCCGACCGCCTCGAAGCTAACCGGGCGGAGAAGGACCAGTTCCTGGCCGAGCATCGCCAGTCACCGATCCCGCCGGGGGAGCGCGAGGACTTCGACGGCCTCGACTACTTCCCGCCGGATCCGGACTACCGCGTCGCGGCGACGGCCACGGTCCACGACGACCCCGACGCCGTCGACCTGGAGACGACGGACGACCGGACCGTCCGATACCTCCGCGTCGTCACGTTCTCGTTCGACGTCGACGGCGACTCCGTCGAACTCGACGGCTATCGGCGCGAGGGCGAGGAGTCGGCGGCTCTGTTCGTCCCCTTCCGCGACAAGACGACGGGCCAGCAGAGCTACCACGCCGGTCGGTACATGGAACTCGAGACCGAGGGCAGCCTGGCAGACGGTGACGAGGTGACGCTGGACTTCAACCTCGCCTACACGCCGTTCTGTGCGTTCAGCGAGAGCTTCTCCTGTCCGCTGCCGCCCGAGGAGAACTGGCTGGAGACGACGATTCCCGCCGGCGAGCGGACGCCGTAGGGTCGTTCCGACCACGCGAAGGCCGGCGCGGCGCTCCCGGAGTTCGCCGCGGACCGTCTCGGTGGCCTTCTGGACGGCGACCGCCGACGACCTTATTTCGCTCACTCCCCTCGATCGTTCTATGATGCTGCCGACGCACGCGCTGACCGGCCTGGCAATCGCGGCGCCGCTGGTCGCGCTGGCCCCGGAGTTCGCGCCCGTCGCGCTCGCTGGTGCGCTGGCCGGGGCCGTCCTCCCCGACCTCGACCTGTACGCCGGCCACCGGCGGACGCTGCACTACCCGGTCGGCTACGGCATCGCTGCGGTCGCAGTCGGCTCTCTCGCGCTCGTCCTGGCGACGCCGCCGCTGGTCGCCGCGGCGTTCCTCTTCGCCGGCGCCGCGCTCCACTGCCAGATGGACCGCTACGGCGGCGGCCTGGAACTGCGCCCCTGGGAGAACGGGTCGGACCGCGCCGTCTACGACCACGCCAGGGGCCGGTGGCGACGGCCCAAGCGGTGGGTCCGCTACGACGGCGCCCCCGAGGACGTCCTGCTCGCCGTGGGCCTCGGGGCGCCACTGCTCGTCGCCCTCGACGGCCCGTTCCGGTGGGCGGCGGCAGCGGCCCTGGCCATCGGCGTCACCTACGGGCTCCTGCGGCGCCGACTCGCCGCCCTCGCCCCGGTCGTCGCCGGCCACGTCCCCGCGTCCGTCGACCACCACGTCCCCGACCGGTATCGGGAGTAGCTTCCTGGCGACTCCCGGCACGAGTCCGTTCTCCCATCCGTCCGGACCGGAACGCCGAACATGGGGGAGTCCTTTGTTCCACGTGGAATGAAACTGTACGAAGCACAGGAGGCTACCAGCGACTACGACGGCGTCGTGCGGACCGAACGCGACCGACCAGCGCCGGCCGCCGACGAGGCGCTCGTCCGGATACGCGCCTGTTCGCTCAACTACCGCGACCTGGCCATCGCCAGTTCAGAGCTGTTCTACCCGCAGACTGACCTCCCGGTGGTCCCCCTCTCCGACGGCGCCGGCGAAGTCGTCGCGGTCGGGGACGAGGTTCACCGGCTCTCGGCCGGTGACCGGGTCGCGACCCCGTTCGCCCCCGACTGGATCGACGGCGAGGCCACTCCGCAGAAGATCGGCCGCTCGACGGGCGGCAACGTCGACGGCGCGCTCGCGGAGTACGCCACCTTCCCCGCCGAGAGCCTCGCCGTCCTCCCCGACTATCTCTCCTACGAGCAGGGGGCGACGCTGTCGTGTGCCGGTCTCACAGCGTGGCGCGCCCTCGTGGAAGACGGCGACCTGGGTGCCGGCGAGTCCGTCCTCGCGCTGGGGACCGGCGGTGTCTCGACGTTCGCGCTCCAGTTCGCCGAGTTACACGGCGCCAGCACGGTCGTCACCTCCTCCAGCGACGCGAAACTGGAGCGGGCCCGCGACCTGGGCGCCGACGAGACGGTCAACTACGAGGCGACCCCGGAGTGGGGCCAGGCCGTCCAGGAGCGCGTCGGCGGCGTCGACCACGTCGTCGAGGTCGGTGGCGTGGGAACGCTCGACCAGTCGCTCGACGCCGCAGCGTTCGGCGGCCACGTCCACCTCATCGGCGTCCTCGCCGGCCCGGGCGGTCAGGTCGACCCCTCTCCGGCGCTCGGCAAAGCACTCACCATCGAGGGCGTGATGGGCGTCGGTTCTCGTGCGATGTTCGACCGGATGCTCCGGGCCATGGCCGCCAGCGAGATGGAGCCCGTGGTCGACCGCACCTTCGGCTTCGACGAGGTGCAGGAGGCCTACCGGTACGTCGAGGGCGGCGAACACCAGGGGAAGGTCGTCGTCACGGTGGACCCCTGACGGCGCTCGCCACACCGCGTCCATCCACTGGCGTCGACAGCCGACCGGCTCCTGGCCGGTAGAATGCCGGACTGCTGCCACTTCCTAACAGTATAGGCTCAATCGTTAACCGGATACGTGGCGATCGATCGTGAACGATGCCCTTCAAGCGAGCGTCGACCATCGTCGGCCCACCGGCGGACGCGCTGGCGGAGGCGCTGGAGTCGGTCGCGGCCGACGACCTGCAGGTGATCGCGGAGTTCGACGCCCAGTCCTACCAGCTCCTGCACGTCGCCGACGACGTGGCCGAGCAACACGGCGGCCTCGACGGCGTCGAGGACGAGGCCGACTCCCTGTTCGACTACTACCACATCGACTTCCTCGAACGCGACCTGCTGGCGGACATGCTCTGGCTCGGCGAGGTCGGCACGTTCGTCACGTTCCTCGACCACGGCATCGTCGTCCGGGCCCACGCGGACTCGGCTGCCGTCTTCGTCGCCCTCGACGTCACCGCCTCCGTCGACGACGTCCAGATCACCATCGAGAACACGTTGCACGAGGCCCACGGCTGACCGTTGGGTCGGATTCGATCGTCCTTACGCCTCGCCGTTGTCGTCGGCCGATTCCACGGCGGCCTCCAGCACGGTCTGCTCCTCGAAATACGCCGGCGCGTCCTCCTCGGCCTCGAACTCCACCACCCGCGTCATCGCCGCCTGGCCATCTCCCGCCTCGGACTCTAGTTCCCCGGCCAGCGCGGTGTAGCCGGCGGCCAGATCCTGATAGGCCCGCATCCGCGCCTGCTTGGCCTCGACCAACTTCTGTTTCGACGCCAGGTCTGCCTCGCGCTCCTCCAGGGCCGCGACGTCGACGCCAGTCTCCTCCGGTTCGTCCGGCCCGTCGGTCGACGCGGGCGCGCTCGTGCGCTGGACCGACCCGTCCCCGTCGTCGAGTTGCTCGCGGATCTCGGCCATCTCCGCGTCGATCTCGTCCAGCAACTCGTCGGCTTCGGTCCCGATGGTCTCGATGTGCCCCGAGAGCAGGCCCGCCTGCGTCCGGCAGTAGTCGACGAACTCGTCGACCGTCAGCGCCGGTCCGTCTTCGGTCATGGTGGGTGATAGGGCTTCTCCGCGAAGTGGGTTGGGAAGACGGGCTGCGGAGAAATCGAGGGTGAGTCCAGGCATCAGTGGCCGACTTGCGCCGAATAGGAGGTCGCAGGGATTCGCTACTGTGTGTAATCAGACGTCAATTGCTTCACAAAACTTTTGGCCTCCACTCATTGCATTGAGCTATGGAACGAAGTCCGCTCGCCTCTGCTCTCCTCGCATACACCGTTGTTGCAGCGGGTGTAACGGTCGTCCCGCTCACGTATCTCTTTGGCCGAGCCATCGTCCTGCTGCTCGTTGCGTCTCTGTTCGTGTTCTCCCTTCTCCATGCACGGACTGGAAGCGGCCCAGCCATGACGATGGATGGCGGTGGAGACGGTGGACAAAGCAACTATACGGAGGTGGATTCCTCCACATCACCGCTGTACGTCGGATCCTCACTCCCAACGAACAATCGAGTGATCCTCACGTTCTACCTCCTTGGAATCGTCCTCTGGAGCTTCATGGCGACCATCGTTGTCATCTGAGACGCCGCCTGGTTTCCCAGACGCCCGTAGCAACTCGCGCCGTCGCCCCATCGTTTCGTGTCCAGATCGATTCCACCACCGCATTCCTGAACGATCGCATTGACCGTCGAGGGCTTCTTGCGCTGAATCCGGATCTGCGCGTTCTCCTCGTCCAGCAGTACGAACGCGTACCACGCGACGGCATTCGCATCTGCGGCGATGAGCGACCGTGTCTGACCCTTCCAAACACGGAAGCGCCCGTCACTGTTATACTTCTGTCCGATAGACGTCGCCGTCGATTTCACCTCATACTTGGTGGGCCGGTCAGGGTGCCGGAGGTCCCACCAGAAAACTCTTTGACCAATATCACTGAATAGATCGCATGGGTGAGGACATCCACATCTCTGAGGAGTACTACGAGTGGCTTCGAGCCCACAGGGAGGACGACGAGACGATGGAAGAGATGCTCCGACGGATAACGCGCTGCCCCGATCCAGACGACGTCGCCGGCCTTCTGTCGGAAGCGGAAGCCGAAACGGCCAAGGACGCTGTCGAACGACTCCGCGGGCGTGACCGCGACCGCCTCGACGCCGCTATCGACTCTTCGTGACTTCTCGGTCCATGTTGCTCTGAAAAGCGGATGGGACCACCCGGATCCTCACTACGCCCAGACGTGCTCGCTACGCTGCGCGCGACTGGTCTACTTCGAATCCGGCTGCTCTTGATCGATTTACTCCTCACGTCCGTTCGTCGCAAAATCGATGGGACCACCCGGATTCGACTATCATTCGTCGATCCCCTCCCCGTCCCCGAAATCGAGACGGTCGAGATAGTCCCGCCGACGCTCGCGCATCTCCTCCATCTTGCTCGGCTGATCGTAGTGTCTCAGCAGCACCTCGATCGACGTGTTCACCCGCTCCGAGACGCGCTCGGCGGGGATGCCGCGGTTCAGTTGCCACGTGATCGAACCCGTCCGCACCTGGTGGGGGCTCCGTGACGACGGGCACTGACTCGACGTCGAGTAGGTGAGGTATTCGCATGTGTTGGGGTCGTTTCCGTGCGGGCAGGCCGAGTGAAGACAGGGGACCGTCGCGAGGTACATCCAGGCCCGGAGCCCGTTCGTTGACCCGCGCCCCATCTGCCCGGAGAGGAGCGGCCGGCGGCCGTAGTCGTCGAACTCCTCCAGCCGGTTCCGGCGGATGTACTCGTCGACGACGTCGCAGACGTGCTCCGGGAGGCCGACGATCCGCTCGCCGTCGAGGCCGTTCTTGAGCGGCGTCTCCTCCCGTGGCCGGTGGGAGAACTCGACGCAGCGCTCTTCCTTGTTGAAGTCCTCTGCGTCGAGGCCGCGCAGCGCGCCGAGTCGCGCGCCGGTGTACCACGCCAGCGCGAGTAGCGTGTGCGCCCGGGAAGCGTACTCCTCGGAGTGGGCGTCGTAGTACTCCAGCAGCGTCTTTGCGCTGTCGGTGTGGAGACGGGTGTCGTTAACCTGCTCCGAACTGGAGACGTTCGGCGGGTCGACCTTCTCGGGGAGGCTCTCGTCGACGAGCTCGACACGAGCGCAGTACTCCAGGAAGTTCTGGAGCGTCCCAAGTTCGTTGTTCAGCGAGACCGTTTCGAGGCCCTCCTCGCGACGCCTGGTCTCGTAGGTCTCGATGTCCCACCCGGTGAGGTCGGCGATCGACGTGATGCCCGTCTCCTCGGCCCACTCGATGAAGTGCTTCAGGCGGTAGTGGTAGCTGGAGACGGTCGAGTCGGCCTTGTCGACGCGGAGCTTGCTCAGCCATCGCTCGCTTGCCTCGCGAGGGCTGAGGTCGGGGACGCGGTCGCCGCCGTCCGTGGTGCCGGCGACCTGGATCTCGTAGGGCTCGCTCTTGCTCATTTCACAGCCCCTCCTGATTCTGATCTTGGGGCTGTTCAGCTTCCCGATTGACGAGCTGTACCACGTGAACCGGACAGAGGACGCGCTGACCGAAGTCTTCTATCCGGAGGTGTGCAAGGTGCTTTCTATTGCTGCATCCTTGAGCGCCGCAACAGGCGGCTCTTGGTTGCGGTTCTGCGCAGACGCCCGCGTATGTGTTGACGTTCGATAGGAACGTCTCCAGGTCGGGATCTCTGGAGTCATCGAACAGTTGGTCTGTCGGTTCGGTACTTGATGTCGTGGCGTGTAGTGCTTCCATTCGTCCGGTCTGTGCCGGTTAGGCCAGCGAAACCGGAGTCGGGAATAGGAAGAACCCCAACGTTCATATCTACGGGTTTCGTAGATTGACGTAGAGAGCCAATCCCCTTTCCCGGCTCCATACTGTTCCACTTCAACGACGGACCATAATGCCCGGATGTTGTGAGCATCCGAACGGCCTCCATATCGGAGGTGTCCGTCGTTGGACGATTCAACGCTTCTTGAGCAACATCTTCTGTCCTCTCCTCTTAGGCGTTGCCCTCGATTGAGGTGGCGGGATTGTACTGTTCTGCCATCTTCTGAAGGAGGCTATCGTATGTCTCGCCACCTCTCTTCAGCGATTTCAGACGATCCCGCGTTTTGGGACTCACTTTGATGTTTGCTCGGTTGCTCATTCAGTTCACAATCACTAGTTTTGACCCCAGGGTGATTACCTTTATCCTCCCACGCATCTACGTATCTTGTAGATGAAGGACGGACAGCCCGACGAGAACGACGACGGGGCGGAAGACCAACAGAAGGACCCCGTCGAGAGTCTAGATTTTCCAGATGGACCGGGTGGTATCCTCACGGACAGTGACCGCGTCTATCTTCTACACGACGATCCGGCGTTTTCGGAGTTAGAGTGGAGTGGGGACGATAACCAGAAGCGGTGGAGAATCCGTCAGAAGATACAGAATGCCCTTCACGACTTCGAGTTAATCTCTAACATCCCACAGAGCGAACTGGAGTTGATCCTCGACGACGTCTACATCGGGAGCGAAGAGGAGCGGGACAGGATGGAGGGCTACACCATCGACGATGTCACGCCACCGGGTCAGGAGTTCCTAGGCCGGAGCGGGTGGGGAGACCAGTACGACCACCTCGTTTCCATGATGCGGTTCGCGCATCGCGCCTGCGAGACGGTCCCGCTGCTAACCTTCGAGCACCTCGTAGAGACCGCAGTCCGGTACGAGACGCCAAAGTTCCGCGGGAACGAGCCGTTCACCCACGGCCAGCGAGCAACAAACGTTGACGTCGATGTCTCGATAGACGTGGACGTCGAGTGGGAGGACGTCCTCGACGTTGATGAGATTGAAGCGAAGCTGGAGCGCGGCGAGGAAATCTCACGCGAAGAGGTGGGCGAACTCTTCCTGCAGGGACGGCTTGAACCGGGAGATCTCGGTGCCGACGACATCGACCGAGGGCTGTTCCGAAACAGTGGAACGAAGGAGTATCCTGCGCTGGAACCCTCGAAGCCGTCTCCACAAAGTAACTACCCCGGTATCACCGAGTGGGACGACGATCTCCGCGCGTTCCTCCCGGACGAGATGATCGAGAAGGTGGATTGGGAAGCCGCCGACCGACCAGAGGAAGCATGGGCGCAGCTGGAAGAAGAGTACGATGACGCCGTGGCGTACGCGACGGAGGCGATGAAGAACCGAGAGGCGGAGGACGAACCTACGGAGCTCCCCGACGACCTTCTCGACGAGATCGCGCGTGACTGACCAACCGGTTCAGTGATCATCGGCGAGACGGACGATTGTGTGGTCACCCACCGGGAAAATCTCCACCTCCCCGCTCCGGATCAGGCGCATCAGCCGCATGTTGAAGTAGTCCTGAGGGTATTCCTCCTCCACCTCGCCAATTCGGTGCTGGCCAGTCGACAGTACCTCGGTGATCGCCGGAAACGGGCATCCCACGGTTTCCGAGTCCAGACGGGTAGGGGCTTCTACCAAGGGCATCGAGTAAGGGGTACAAGCCCCATATCTATAGTTCACAGGGCTTAGCCTGCCGAACTGGAGTATCTAAGCCCTGCTGAGCCTGCTGAACTGTAGCCTGCTGACAGGGGAGGGGCTCCGCCGGCTTAGCTTTGAACTGCAGCTTTCCGGCTTAGCTCTGCTCAACACAGCCTGCTCAGCAGGCTGTAGTTCAACCAAGCTTACATCCCACGGGGTGAGGCAGGCTACAGCCCCACAGTCGTTGCGCCCTGCTGCTGAGCAGGCTAAGCTAGTAGAAACCAAGCTGAAGAACAGCGCCGTCTGTCGGTTACTGTCCGGTTAGCCACCGGTCTAAGCCTGTTGCTTGACGTTTATCCCGGTATACATACCGAGTATGAGCGAAGACTCAGATCGGGGCTTCTTCGGGAAGCTCGTCCTGACCGGATTGGTCCTGATCTTCTCGCCATTCGTCGAGCTCGTCACCGGGGCCGCCCCGATAGGTACGACCGGGGCGATCGTCGCCCTCAGTACCATTTGGGGCTTCGACCTCCTAGGTGACGCCGCCGAAGGTGAGTAAAAACGGCACATCAGCCAGAACCCCGGGGAGAGAGCTTCAGCTACGCGGTTCGCTATCTGCTTCTGCTTCCTCCACTGCGACGTACCCACCGCGCCGACCGTTGTAGCGGATCAGGTCGTCGTTCTGGAGATCGTCGAGTACCGCGCCCATCCGCTCTTCGAAGTCAGCAGCGAGGGCGCTCACGAGGACGTCAAACGAGACGTGGCCTCCCTCGCGGATGGCTTCCAGTACGTCGACGCGAAGATCGTCGTCTTCGTCATCGTCTTCCTCGTTGCGCGGGAACTCTCCTGACATCGCTCGCCTTCCAGCCTGGACCATGGTTCGCACGTACTCCGCCCGGGTCATATCCAGTTCGTCGGCGTGGGCGTCCCACTCGTCGCGCTGATACGCGGGAACGGTCGACTGGACGTTCACGCTCTCTGTGTCTACTTCTTCAACCGACTCGCCTGTTGACGATTCGTCGGGTGTTGTCGTCATGAATCAGCACCACCGGAAACCTCTAACCGCCGGAATATTAGAGGTAGAGGGCGTGATAGTGCACTCTGTAACATCAGCACACTCGGTTCACTCGCCCGTCTTCCACTCCCAGCTGAAGCGGTCAACGAGGAGGTCGTCCGGTTCGGCGTCGGGGTTGTCCTCGACGCGGTCGCGTACCTCGTCCTGGACGTCGTCGGGAACCGGGACGGTGATCGTGAGTTCGTTCGGGACGTCGTCGTTCATGGTGACCCTCGCGCCGCGTTGACCTCGTCGAGGGACGGGAACGCGCGCCCGTTCAATCGGTAGACGGTGTGTGTTTCGCCGTCGCTCTCCCGAATGATACGAGCCGTCAGCCGTCCGTTCTGTGCCGCTCCGTTCGTTCGTGCGCGGGTTTCAAGTCGCGCGGCATCCTGTGATCTCATTGCTGTATACGCAGCACGGTCGAGGGCGTCTCAGCGCCCCGGCCACTTCTGACAGTGACCGCTCCCGAGCTACCTCTCTGTATCTCCCCTGGCCACATAAATCTATGGCAACCATAATACTATAGACAATGGCCGCTACACTTGACATAGATTTATGGATGCCACAGTCTTGGCCGATGATATGGGACGCACCTCAATACAGGTAAGTGATGAACTAGCCGATGAGCTACATGACCGGAAAGAGCGGGGAGAGAGCTACGAGGATGTTATCTGGCGACTGGTAAACAAATCTGAAGACGGGGAACAATAGCATACGAACAGTAGAATCGCGAGCGGCCGAGCGATCATTATACTTACGGTAAAGTTTATGGTTCCAGTCCGGCTTTGAACCCGTGTAGGAGCACACAGGCGTCTGGACTCGCCAGACCCTGGGTGTTTTGCTGCGAGAGCTACACGAATTGAAGAGCTCCGCCTATGGCGACGAGAGTCGCCAATATCTGAAGGCGGTGAACCCAAATCTGGTGCTTGAGTTCTTTCAACTCGAGCTCTCGGTATCGGTCTCGGCGTTCAGTGTCCTGATGATTCTCTCTGGACATGGTCTCCGCTCTTGAACGTAGGTTCCCGAGAAAGACACCAGATGGCGTGTAGGAGCACACAGGCGTCCTCTCTGACCTACACAGCCCGCGACGGTTTGGGATGTAAAAAGACTACCGCCACGGCCCGTCGTCCCGCCGCCGTCTTGCGATTAGTGTTAGGGGGATCATAACACCGCATATTTCGGGTGGAGAAGAAACCAGCAGAGGGAAGTATATCTCCATATGAACTGGTGGAATAATATCGGAGGGTGGAGGGTACATTTCGCGTCGACCTCGTAGTGACATGCGCGTGCTCTATTCCCTGCAACCCCCTTCTCGGCGCACATGCTCGTACCTGCGCGTCGGCAAGACGCTTCCCCGCTCGTTGCACACACCGACGAACACCCCGTGTGCAATTTGGTCCCTTCTCCGCTCGATTCTCGCCGGGACTCCTCTGGTAAGTGATACTATAGTGCCGGTTTCGGGGTGAAATGGACGTTTGAGATAGGCGAAAAGACTAGCATTCTCGGGGGTGTGTGCACATCCATGCGACTCAGAATGAACGAGCGACGCGAGAGACGGTTAGAACATCTGCTGGATGCCACAGACGAGGGGACGAAAAGCGGCGCCCTCGACGTCGCCGCCGAGTACTTCATCAAGATGCGCGGGGCGAACCCTGCCGTCCCGACCGGCCAGGTCGCCGAGTTGATGCAGCTGGCCGAGGAGCGCGGAAGCCTCACTGCCGAGGAGATCGCGGACGTCCTCCACACCGACGAGGTGCCTGTGCGCGCGTCTGTCGAGTGGTCGGTCGGCGAGGAGTAGAATCGAAGCGGCCGAACCCGGGGCTCACGTCGATATCAGCCGCTCCAGCCTACGAAACGCGGAGTTCACCGTCCAGTTCGTAGACCTTCCCCCGGTCTTTCAGTTCCTGAACGTCGTGCTCTATCTTCCGCTGCTCCATCTGCATGATGTCGGCGACCTCCTCGCCCGTCGTTCCGTCCTGGTCGCCGATGATGCTGAGGACCTGCCGCCGCCGGTCGCGCTGGCTCTTCGACTGACCCGTCTCGACGGCGTCAACATCGAACTCCCCGGTCTCTGGGTCGATGCCGACCTGTTGCATCGACTTCCTCACCAGTGAGAGAGCGCGGTCTACGTCCTGCTTCGTCACTTCGTCGGAGAGACGGACGCGGGCAGAGGCTTCAGCGAGGCGCTCGATGGCTTCCTCCTGCCGGTACGTCACCGGGACCGGGCTGTCGTCCTCGTCCGCGTTGGCGAGACGGATCTTCAGGAACTCCTCTTTCAGGTACTCGCGGGCCTCGGTGTTCTCGTCCCGGATGTAGGGCGTCACCTCCTCCTTCGCGTAGGCGATGTACGCCCGCAGGACCTCGCGCGGGATCTCCGGCTCGATGCTCTTCCGCTCCTCCTCGGTCAGCTCCTCTCCGAGTGCTCGCTTCGCCGCCGCCCGCCGCGACCGCATCATGTGCTCGACGACGTCTCGGTCCACGTCCGCGTCCGGTGAGTCGCTGACCATGAACATCAGGTCGAAGCGACTCATCAGTGTCGGCCCCAGGTCGAGTTGCTGGGCGCGCGGCTGGTATGGGTCGAAACGTCCCTCTCGCGGATTCCCGGCGGCCAGCAGCGCCGTCCGCGAGTTGAGAGTGGCGTTGATGCCTGCCTTGTTCACTCGCACCTGCTGGCTCTCCAGGGCGTCGTGGAGCGACGAGACGGCGTTGTCGTTGACCTTGTCTATCTCGTCGATGCACGCGACACCGCCGTCAGCGAGGACGAGAGCGCCCGCTTCGAGGCCCCACTCAGTCTCCCCGAAGTCGTCGGCGACCGCCGCCGCGGTCAACCCGGCTGCCGTCGCACCCTTCCCGCTCGCGTACGTCGAGCGCGGTGCGAGGTCGTCGACGGCCTGGAGGAACGTCGATTTCCCACAGCCTGGGTCACCCATCAGGAGGATGTGCGAGTCGCCGCGCTTCTCGCCGTTGCGCGACCAGCCGCCGAACATCTGGAGCGCGATGGCGAGTTTCACGTCCTCGTCTCCCCGGTGCTGAGGGTTGATGGACTGGACGAGAAGGTCGTAGGGGTCGCCGCGGTCGCTCTTGGCGATGGCCTTGATCTCGTCTAGGTGCTCGTCGACGTCGATATCCTCGTAGTCGCTCTCTTCGCGGACCACTGCGCGGGCGTCGACGGTCGTGTCAACGTCCCGCTTCTGTTCCTTCGTCGGGTCTTCGATATCGAGGATGCCGGTCAGTGTCACCCGGTCACCGGCTTCGAACTCCTGTATCAGGTCGTCCTCTAGGTGGACGTCTATTGTGTCCCCCTCGCCACCTTTCGTCCGTTCTGGCGGCTGCTGAACGCGGGCGAACTGGTGATCGGTCCACGTGCTGGCCGACGAGTTCAGCCGGAACGGTCCCTGTCTCTCGCAGCCCTGGCATTCGTGCGGTTCCTCCAGTTGGTCGCCGACCTGCGGGATGCGGGTGACGGTCCCGCAGCGCTGGCACTCGAAGGCCGCTTCCATCACGCGCGGCTTCACTTTGCTGACCTTCTGGACCTGGCCGCGGACGTCAAGTAGCGAGCCGATGTTGTCATGCCGGGAGACGTCCTCGACGTCGTGGGAGACGGTCTCCGGGAGGTTGAACACCCGGACGTGCGCGTTGGAGAGACTGACGTCTATCGGGAGGTCGTAGAGCCGGAGCGCTTCCTCGAAGTAGTCCAGCATCCGCGCCGGCTGGTCAAGGAGATCGTCGGCCAGGTCGGGGTCATACCGAAAGACGTCGTCGTAGTCGATGCGGAGCGAGCGCTGTTCTCGCGGGTAGTGTTGAGCAAGCTCTGCGACCTCCTCCGAGTACCGGTCCCGGAGGAATTGTATCAGTTCGTCGGTGAGTTCGGGGTTTGTGGACATCGTTGCGATCTGTGGAGGCTCCACAACACTCCTGACGGGGTGCGATTACCGACCGGAGCGAGCGGAGCGAGCGGATTGTTTGCGGTCTTTCAGCTATTCGGTACTTCATTTACAACCTCTGTAACCTGCAAATTCTAAGGGTTCAGAGGGTTTCGCGGATTCGGGGTGTTCCCGGAGGGGGCTTCCCCCTTCTCCGGTGTTGTGGAGGCTCCACAGATTACCGACCTCCGTAGTTCGTACGTTTCCCGACGACTGAACCGGGGAGGGCGCCGGCGTCGAGGTTCAGCTTCAGGCGGCTCTCTCCGCCGGAACTGCTGTCGTAGCGAAGGACGTCGTCGTTCTCGACGAGACTCGCCGCCCGACGCATGTCGTCGTAGATCGTCGTCCGGTCGATATCGGGGTACTTCAGCGCAGCGTCCGCTTCCTCCCGGTTCACGGACGCCTTCGCCTCTCTCCCGCGGTCACGCTCCCGTTCAGCGGCTCTCTTCAGGTGCTGGATCAGCGCGATTTGGCGCTGTTCTGAGGCCAGGTCGTCGCTGTTCTCGACGAGACGCAACAGGTCGGTACGCGCGTCTAGGCGCTGGACTTCCTCCCTGAGGTCGGCGTTCTCTTCTTCGAGACGTCGCCGTTCTTCGCGCTCCTCCTGCAGCTGCTCTTCGAGATCGTCGATGGCGTCCCACGCGCGTTCCAGGCCGCTCTGGTAGCTCTCGACCTTTGCACTCAGTTCTTCCACCGAGAGCGTCTCGTCGGTCACGGCCGACACCTCCCCTCATCGCGAGCCGGACACCGACGGTCTTCATCATGAATGAAGGTCCCACAGTAGTCGCAGATCGGCGGGTCAAGTTCAACGGTCAGCGACAAACTGACCACCTCCGAGACGCGGCGGTCAGACTACTCGGCGAAAACCGGCAAATGCCGAAATCTGCCTTAAGAGGATGGGACCACCCGGATTCGAACCGGGGTCACGAGCACCCAAGGCTCGAAGTATACCACTAACCCATGGTCCCGCACTAACACGTCCATCCTTCGCAAGCTAAAGCGTTTCGTTGCGGATCAGTCCACGATAGCGACCGACACGATCAACGCCGGGCGGGAATGAAAGGGGCCGGGCGGTCGCTGAGCGAGACGAAGTAAGGACCGCAACGAACGGAGTGAGTGAGGACCACAGCGAGTCGCAGCCAGCGACCGCCCGGGGGCTTTCCTTTGTTGTTGGTACCAGCAGTCCATGCGGTCAATTCGCCATATTCTCCTAGGGCGTCAGGCCCCAGAAGTAGGCGATGCCGAGCGTCGTCACCACCGCGAAGACCGCCTGCAGCGGCGCCCCGACCTTCACGTAGTCCATGAATCGGTAGCCACCGGGACCGTAGACGAAGAGGTTGGTCTGGTAGCCCACGGGGGTCATGAACGCCGTCGACGCGGCGAAGGTCACTGCCAGGATGAACGCGAAGGCGTTGGCGCCGAGCTGGACGGCGGCCTCCGCGGCGACGGGGATCATCAGGACGACGCTGGCGTTGTTGGAGATGACGTTGGTCAACAGCGCGGTGACGACGTACACCAGGCCGAGGACGACCATCGCCGGCAGGGCGGGCGCGGCCAGCACCAGCAGGTCGGCGATCAGGCCGGCGCCGCCGGTCTCCTGGAGCGCCAGCCCGAGCGGGATGACGCCGGCGAGCAGGAAGATGACGTCCCACTGGATGGAGTCGTACAGCTCGGTCGCCCGGAGGGTGCCGGTCAGCACCATCGCGAGCGCGCCGGCGAGCGCGGAGACGACGATTGGGATGGGCGTCACCGCGGCGAGGCCGACGACCAGCGCCACGATGGCGACGGCGACGGGAATCTTCGACTGCCGGAAGTCCGGTCGCTCGACTTCCTGGGCGACGATGAAGTTGGGGTTGTTGTTCAGCCGGTCGATGCTGTCGGCGGTCCCCTGGACCAGCAGCGTGTCGCCGACGCGGAGGGCGGCCTCGTCCATCCGGCGGCGGATGAGCTCGCCGCCGCGGCGGATGGCGAGGACGGAAGCGTCGTAGCGCTGGCGGAAGCTGGCGGAGACCAGCGAGTTGCCGACGAGCGAGGAGCCGGGGGAGACGACCACCTCGACGAGGTTCTGGCGCTCCTCGGCGGCCTCGAGGTCGTCCTCGTCGAGGATGGCGTCGGGGACGATGTCGAGCCCCTCGGTGTCGAGCAACTCGACGAGGGTGTCGCGGTCGGTCCGGAGCGCGAACACGTCGCCGGCCCGGATGACCCTCGGACCGAGCGGTTCGAGGAACACCTCCTCGTCGCGGATCAGCTGGACGAGGTCGACGTCGAGATCGGTCGCCATGAGCGCGTCGCGGACGGTGTCGCCGACCAGCGGTGAGTCCGCGCGGACGACCACCTCGGTGAGGTAGTCGGCCATCTCGAACTCCTCGGTGAGGTCGGATTCGGGCTTGATGCGAGCGGGCGTCAGCCACCGGCCGACGGTCATGAGGTATATCGAGCCCACCACGAGCACGACGACGCCGAGCTGGGTGAACTCGAACATGGTGAACTCGCGGAGCGCGCCGTAACGGGCGGGATTCTGCCGTGCCAGGTTGCCGGCGAGTTCGCTCGCGAGGATGTTCGTCGACGTCCCGATGAGGGTGAGCGTCCCGCCGAACATCGAGGCGTACGAGAGGGGCAGGAGGAGCTTCGACGGGGACGTGCGGCCCTCGTGGGCCAGGTCGGTGACCATCGGCAGCAGGATGGCGACGGCGGCGGTGTTGTTGATGAACCCGGAGATCGGGCCCACGAGGCCGATGGTCGCCCCGAGCTGGCGCCCCTCGTCGTCGCCGGTGAAACTCGCCACCTTCGAACCGAGCACCTGGATGACGCCAGTGCGCTGGACGCCGGCCGAGAGGATGAACATCGCCAGCACGGTGATGGTCGCTGTGGAGGCGAAGCCCGAGAGGCCCTGACTGACGGGCGAGATGTCGTCGCCGGGCTGGTGGAGGACGTACAGCGGCCCAGCGATCAGGCCGGCGTCGGCCAGCATCAGAGTGACCGGCTCGGCGAGTAACAGCGCGACCATCACGCCGATGGCGGTGACGTCGACGGGGACGACTTCCGTGGCGAAGAGGACGAGCGAGGCCACCACGAGCGCGAAGACGAAGGCCATCTCCGGCGTGACGGCTGCGAGTGGCACGTCAGATGAGGCGCCCGCAGCGACGAAAAAGGTGGGGATTCGGGCTATCGACGGGACTGCGTGCGCCAGTCAGTCGTCGAGGCGCCCGTACGTATCGAGGAAGCTCCCCCGGCCGCGAAGCGCGTCGGCGGCGGTGGCGACGGGGTCGACCGTTCGCTCGCCGGCGGGCCGGGCGACGACCAGTTCGACGTCGTCGCCGTCGATCCGCCACTGGGCGTCCCGGTGTCTGACCAGGACGGCCGCGAAGTAGGCGCCGGCGGCCGTCGCCCGCGCGGTCAGGCGCAGCGACTCGGGGTCGGTGCCCTCGGCCAGGGGGACGCCGCTCGGGTCCCAGTCCCTGGTCTGGCGCTGGGCGATCTCGTCGAGCGCCCGGACCGACCGCGGCGAGTAGTCGAGCGGGTACTTCGGCCAGGACTCGACGAACTCGTCGGCCGTGTCGGCGAACTGGGTGATAACGTCCGAGGAGGTGAGCGAGGCGCGGTCGTCGTCGAACACGTCGGCGCGGCCGTCGCTGACGGCTTCCTCGTCGGCGTACAGTCGGTTGACCAGCGCGTCGTAGCGGTAAGCGAACGTCGACGGCGGGATCAGACACTCCCGGGCGACGTCGAAGACGGCGACCCGCTGGACCTTCTCGCCGACGTCCGGCACCTCGATGGCGCCCTCGCCGTCGTCGGTGGCGATCCACTCGCCGTCGAGCCACCGGACGAGCACCTCGGCGTAGTAGGTGCCGAGCTGGGCGAGCGGGTCGCCGGTGTCCTCGTGGTCGACAGTCCGGTCGGCCAGGCTACTCGCGCGGAACCGACCGTCCCACTGCTCCTCGACGAAGGTATCCAGCCTGGGCAGCGACGCGGGCGTGAAGTCGAGGTCCCGAGACGGCCAGCCGTCCGCGAGTTCCTCCGCGGTCTCCCGGAGGACGTACCGTTTCGGCGCCGTCGGCTCGTCCTCCCCGTCGGTGTCGCCACGGGGCGCGGCGGCGTTCGCGGAGGCGGCGCCATCCAGATCGCTCCCGGCTGAACTGTTCCCGGCTGGATTGCTCCCGGCTGGACTGTTCCCGACTGAACTGTTGCCGACTGAACTGTTGCCGTCTGGACTGTTCCCGGCTGGTCCGCTCTCGTCGGTCGCGTCGTCCGTGGTGGTGCTCGAAGCGCCCACGTCGATGCCCGCCACGTCGTCGTCGCCCGACGACTCTTCGTCGCCCTCCGGCGCCACGCCGCCGACGGCCGAGTCGCTGGCTACCTGGCTGGCAACCTCCTCCGCGAGCCCCGCGGAGGCACCGGTCTCGTCGTCGGTCGCCAGTTCCGACGGGCCGTCGTCGGTCGTCACCGACGCTTCGGAGTCGTCCTCGGTGTCGGATCCCGTCGCGTCGCTCGACCCGCCGAAGGGCAGGACGCTGGTTCGGTCGTCGGTGTCGTCATCGTCGTCGCCGGCCGTGCCGTCGTCGATGCCGAACGCCACGTCGTCCGAACCGACGCCGTCGATTCCCGTCGGGTCCGCGTCGTCCTCGGTGTCGGCCCCGACGTCCGTCTCGGGCCCCCCGACATCGCCTGCGTCGGCGTCGGCCTCGACAGCGGCGCTGTCCTCAACTGTGACGTCGGCCTCGATCGTGGCGTCGTCGGCCGTACCGCCGTCCTCGTCCCTGGCCGGACTGTCGTCCGCTTCGTCGCCCGCCGGATCGTCGGTGACCACGCTGTCGGTCGCGGGTTCGCTGCCCGCATCGCTCGCCGTCGAGTCGGTCCTCACGTCCCGTTTCGGGGCTGCCTCCTCGGGGTCCGGCGGGCTTCCGGGGACGTCGGGCATCCGCACCGCGCCCTCGGTCTCCAGTCGGGCCGCGACCTTGCTGAAGACGGGGTCGCCTTCGATGGACATCCCTGCGGCGTCGAAGACGGCGACGGTCGTCCGGTCGTCGGCCAGCGCGACGGCCACCTGCCAGCCGTCCTCGTCGGTCCACTCGCCGCCGTACCCGCGGACGATGGTCTCGCCGAGGTAGCTGCCGTAGGCGACCTCGCCGATGCCGCCCGCCGACCCGGTCGCCAGGTCGTCGAGCGCCGCTAGCGAGTCGACGGTGAAATCCAGCGTCGGCACGTCCGAACGCTTCGCCAGCGTCTCGGCGCGCTCGCGAAAGTCCGCCGCTGTCAGGTCTTCGATTCGGTCGGTTCCCCCTGCCCCCTCCCCGTCGGTCGAGCCGTCTTCGGACGACGATGCCCCCTCGCCGTCCCCACCCCGACCGGGGAGAAAGTCGAACACGCCCATATCTCCCCCATTTCATCGGCACACAAGAAACTATCTCCCGATTTCTCGGATATGAAAGCTAGACTATTGGTATGTGGGTGGCATCTCTTCTGTGAGTAGTGGTGTTGAATCAATTTGCTCGCTAGCAGTCGAAGTCAAACCCAATAACATTCAGAAAGCCCTTGGTGCGCTCTCGACAGTCTGAATAGTAACCGCCAACACCTCGAAAGCCCTCGGCGTGCTCGGGTCGCGGGGACCACCCTGCGCTCCTCGCTCCGCTCCGGTGCTTGGGGGTCCCGGCTTCCCCGAGCCCACCTCGCCCTTTCAGTCCTCCAGGCACCGCAGCCCTGCCCTCCCCCTGGTCGCACGGCCCTCACGTTCGTTCGGGCACGTGCTCCCGGCCGGGCGGTTGCGGAGCGGTCAGGAAGCGTGTCGCGCCGCCAGGCGCGACCGGGGAGGTCTGGAGGTTATAATCGCGAGCGCGTTTTATCGCGCGGGCGAGGCTGTCCCTGGAGGAATGAAAGGGCGAGGCGTGGTCGACGAAGCACGACACGTCAAGCACCGCAGCAGAGCGAGGAGCGCAGACTGTGGCGCGCGAGTCGAGCGAGCCGAGGGCTTTCTTCGTGTTTGCGGTAGTAGCATCGCTCACGAGAGAGCGGGCAGAGAACGTTCCAGTGGGTCCAGCCACGCCGTCACGGTCTAGCAGTTACCCGAAAATCCGACACAAATCTGCTAGTCACTCGTACTCGTCACGGAGTTCCATGTCGGCGACGACGTCGTAGGGGTGGTCACCCTTCCGAACCCCGTCGAGAATCGCGAACGCCTCGTCCGGGGCGAGGAAGAACCGCGTCACGGCGCGGCCCAGCGGCGTCGGCCGCAGTCCGTCGATGAACTCGTACTCCAGCAGCTTGCCCAGCGCGTGCTTGGTCGGGACTTCGCCGACCATGCGGTCGTTGAGCCGTTTCGCGGCCTTGCCACCGACGGTCACGTTCGCCAGGGTCTCCTCGACGGCGGCCGATTCGTCGTAGGTGGTGATGACGGGCTCCATCTCGCCCTTGAGGAGCTTGAACGCCACCTCGTCCTCGGTCATCTCCATGCTGTTGTGATAGGAGCAGTCGGGCTCGACGAGGAGGTACACCGTCCCCTTGTCGTGGTAGTCGGGGCGACCCGCCCGACCCAGCATCTGGGAGAAGTCCTGGACGGTGAGCCACTCGATGCCCATCGCCAGCGAGTCGAAGACGACCTGCGAGGCGGGGAAGTCGACCCCGGCCGCGAGCGCCGCAGTGGTCACGACGGCGGCGATGTCCTGGTCGGCGAACTGCCGCTCGACCCGGTTGCGCTTGCGGTTGTCCAGGCCGGCGTGGTAGGGGGCCGAATCGTACTCCAGCTTCCGAGAGATCTGGTGACAGCGCCGCCGGGAGTTGGTGAAGATGATCGTCTGGCCTCGGTACCCTTTGCTCGACTTCGAGTCGAAGGCCCGCCGGACCAGCTTGTTCTCGATGTCGGTCTTCTCCTGGCCGTCGGCGAAGGTGACGTGGCGCTCGATTGGCACCGGGCGTTCCTCGAACTCGATGAGTTTGGCGCCGAGCTGGTCGCCAAGCTGGCCGGGGTTGCCCACCGTCGCCGAGAGGTAGATCCACTGGGTGCCGTCCGCGCCGGGGTTCTCTTCGCAGTAATATTTCAAGCGGGAAATCAGCCCGTCCAGCCGGTGGCCGCGCTCCTCCTCGCCGAGGGTGTGGACCTCGTCGATGACGACCGTCCCGATGTCGCCGAGATTCTTCCCCGTCCGCAGCGCGTGGTCGATGCCCTCGTAGGTGCCGACGATGACGTCGGCGGAGGGGTCGAAGCGGTTGCCGTCGCCGCCAACGCGGGACGAGCCCACCCGCAGGGTCACGTCGACCATGTCGCCGTAGCGCTCCTGGAACTTCTCGTACTTCTGGTTGGCCAGGGCGACCAGCGGCACGAGGAACAGCATCTTCCCCTTGCCGTTCAGCACCCGGTCCAGCCCGGCCATCTCGCCGATGAGGGTCTTCCCCGTCGCCGTCGCCGACACCACGAGCTGGTCCTCCCCGTCGGTGGCGCCGTGCTCGACGGCGAGGCTCTGGACGGGCAGGAGGTGCTCGAATCGCCCCTCCAGGTGCTGCTGGATGCCCGGGTGGAGGCCGAGCGAGTCGACGCGGACCGGGTCGACGTCGTCCGTCGTCGCCGAGATCTCGTCGAACTTCGTGAGATCGGGGTCGAGGTTCCCCTTCAGGAGGTTCGAAATCCGCTCCAGATCCTGCACCTCCAGCAGCAGATCCTCTAGGCGGTCCCTGGCGTCGCTGGTGATCCCGCCGCTGAAGGCCAGTTCCCGGTCGAGTTCGGCCTTCGCACAGTCCGGACAGATGGACTCGCCGTCGGCGTCGATCGCAGTATTAGAAGTTATCGGCGAGTACTCGCCGCTGCTGGCACAGAACCGGCAGGTCCGGACGACGGTGCACTCCAGCTGGTACCCCGCCAGCATCTCGCGAATCTCCTCGCGACCCGCAGGTGAGGTCTGCTGGGAGACGTGGATACGCTCCGCACGGCGGGCCAGTTCGACGAACTGGTCCGGGCTGCGCAGCTCCTCGCTGGACCCGTCCTTGATCCGCAGCCGCCGGGGACGGGGCCCGGCGTCGGTTTCCTTGCATTCGAGCACGCCGTGGAACACGCGGTCGCCGTCCCGCTGGACGGCCACCCGGTAGTCGTCCCCTCGCTCGTGGAGGAACAGCGTATCTACCTGCGCGACCTGCTGAGACACAGCCGTGTAGAGGAGGCTGCGCTACTTGAGATGTTCGGACTGGCTACGTGGTACGATCACGGGGAACACACCACCGTTCCGTCTCGGGGCCCGCGGACTACACCCGAACGGTGAAACGCCGCTGTGAACGCACGGAAAGCACTTACCTCCCGACAGGAGACCTCTGCGTCGAGACACATGCCCGACTCCTGGTCCCGACGGCGTGCCCTCCGCGCCGTCGCGACGGCGGCCCCGCTCGCCCTCGCCGGCTGTAGCGACCGCGACGCGCCCGGTACGTCCACCGACGGCACCGTCGCCGACGATACCGACACCGACCGCACTGACACCGACGAAACCACGACGGCGCCCACGGGCGACGAGGACAGACCGACGGCGACCGAACGCTCCCCGAAGTCCCTCGACGCCGCCGGCGCCTGGTCGCAGTTCGGCGACGACGCGGGCCACACCGGCCTCACGGACGCGTCCGGCCTCCCCGAGGACGGCGAACCGTACTGGCACCTCCGGCGGATCCGCAGCGGCCCGCCCGTACTGGCCGACGGTCGGCTGTTCCACTACGCGGAACTCGGCGAGGACACCAGCGGCCGGCCCACTTTGACGCCGACCCCCGAGGAGGACACGCTCGTCCACACCGTCGACGGCGCGCCCGCACTCGTGGCTCGCGACGCGAGCGACGGCCGGATAGAGTGGACGCAGTCGCTCCCCGACGCGAGCCGTGGCTGGCCGGCCCTCACCGACGGACGGGCGATAACCTGCGTGAAAGGAGAGGTCGCTGCGTTCGACGTCGCGGACGGCAGCCCGGCCTGGCGAGTCGACGTCGGCGACGACAGCCCGACCGATCCGACCGTCGTCGACGACTGCGTCGTCGTTCCGTTCTCCGGCGCCGTCGACGGACAGTCCGGCGAGTACGTCCGTCGCCCCGCGGTCCGCGCCTACGCGCTCGCCGACGGCGAGGAGCGCTGGTCGGTCGAGCCGCCGAAGCGCCAGAACGGCGTCGCGGTCGCCGACGACACCGTCGCCGTCGTCTCCGGCGGCTGGGACGGCACCGGCGTCGTCCTCGGTCTGTCGCTCGCAGACGGCACCGAACGGTGGCGGACCGAGGTAGCGGGGGACGCCTTCACGACGCCCTTTGTCGCCGACGGAACCGTGTACGTCGGGAGTTACGACGACTCTGTTCGCGCACTGGCCCTCGACGACGGCAGCGAACGCTGGCGACGCGAGTTCGACGACCGGCCCCGGGGCATCAGCGTCGACGGCGGGACCGTCTACGTCGCCAGGGGGTCGACCCTGTCCGCGCTCGCCGCGAGCGATGGGAGTACCGACTGGCAGGTCGTCCCCGATTCGGAGAGCGGGTCCGTCCAGTCGGTGGCGGTCGGTACCGACGCCGTCTACGTCGGGACCATCGGCCTCGATGCGCCCCTGGTCGTCCTCGACCCGACCGACGGCAGCGAGCACTGGCGTCACGACTTCCCGGACAAAGTCGTCGGCGGCGACCAGGTGATGGGCGGCGTCGAGAACCAGCCAGTCGTCGCCGACGGCGGGCTCTACGTCAACGCCGTCGACGGCCTCTACGCGTTCGGGCCAGTGGAGTAAGGGGATACCGCGCCACTTACGAGCCCGTTCGTAGCCACGCCCAGAGCATCACCAGCAGGCCGCCGACCCCCATGACCACGTGCCCCCAGCTCAGGATAGCCGTAAAATTCGACGTCACGTACGCTACCCCGGCCGCGGCGGTGAGGGCGAAGCCACCGGTCGCGGCCCGGAGAGCGAGTGGGAAGCCCTCCGTGGTCTTCGGGTCGTCGTCGAATCGCGCCGCGACTCTCGTCACGACGAGAAAGGATCCGACGACTAGACCCAGCGATAGCAGCGGGACCCACTCGGCCATCGGGGCGCCCCGTTCGAACTCCTGGTAGCCGTCGGTCACGAGCCCGAGACTGACCATAAGTCCGCATCCCGTCGTTACGATCTCCATCGCGGGGTTCTTCGCTGTCATTGCAGGTCGACCCGGGCGAGACGTCACTCCTGGTATATTGCAACATACATAGCCATTATAACAATGCTGTTCCGGGGTAACCCTCGGGAACGGAGTCGTATCGAGGACGCTACTCCTCGACCAGTTCGATGGCGTCGTCGCCGGCCGGGACTGCACAGAGGAAGGCACCTTCCTCGTCGCCGTCGTTGCGATACCAGTGGACCGCGCCGGCGGGGATGTGGAGGCTGTCGCCCGCCTCGACCTCGTACTCTTCCCCCTCGATTCCGACGGTGTAGGCCCCCGAGAGCACGTACTGTTCGTGCTCGATTTCGTTGGTGTGTCTCGGGACCGACCCGCCGGGTTCGAGAGTGAATCGACGGATGGCCAGGTTCGGAGCGCCGTGCTCCTCACCGATTAGCACTCCCTTGGCCATCCCGTCGGCGGCGCCGACGTCCTCGTACTCGACGTCCGCCGCACGGCGAACGAGTGGGTCGCTCATGGGCGAACGTTCGCCTCCTCACCCGAAAGGCGTGTCGACCGAGACGACATCTGTCCTCCACAGGGGGTCTTAAGACCGTCCCCACTCTAGCTCCGCGCATGCGACGGTTCCGAATCGGGAGTGCGTTCGGGATCCCCATCCAGCTCGATCTCACCTTCCTGCTCATCCTGCCCATCTTCGCCTGGATCATCGGCTCGCAGGTCACCCAGACCGTCGACCTGCTCAACCGGACCGGCGCCGGTCTCGACGCGGCGGTCCTCACCACCGGTTCGCTCCCGTGGGTCCTGGGCGTCGCCGCCGCCGTCGGGCTGTTCGCCGGCGTCGTCCTCCACGAACTGGGCCACTCGCTGGTGGCCAGACGCTACGGCTACCCCATCGACTCCATCACGCTGTGGCTGTTCGGCGGCATCGCCCAGCTGACCGAGATGCCCGAGGACTGGCGCCAGGAACTCACCATCGCCATCGCCGGACCCATCGTCAGCGTCGTCCTCGGCGTCCTCTCTTACGTCGCATTCGTCGCGGTTCCGGGGACGGCGGAGACTGGGTTCCAGGCCGCCCGCTTCGTGCTGGGCTACCTCGCGCTGATGAACGTCGCGCTCGCCGGGTTCAACCTCCTCCCCGGGTTCCCGATGGACGGCGGCAGAGTCCTCCGGGCGCTGCTCGCCCGCAACCGCCCGTTCGCCCGCGCGACCGAACTCGCCGCCGAAGTCGGCAAGTGGTTCGCCATCCTGCTGGGTCTCTTCGGCCTCATCCCGCCGTTCAACCCGCTGCTCATCGGACTGGCCTTCTTCATCTACATCGGCGCCGAGAGCGAGTCCCGCCAGACGGTGATGCGGGCGGCCTTCGAGGGCGTCACCGTCCGCGACGTGATGACGCCCGCCGAGCGCGTCACCACCGTCGACCCCGAGACGAGCGTCAGCGAACTCATCCAGACGATGTTCCGCGAGCGCCACACCGGCTATCCCGTCGCCGTCGGCGACGACGTCGTCGGCCTCGTGACGCTCGACGACGCCCGGGCCGTCCGCGACGTCGAGCGCGACGCCTACCGCGTCAGGGACGTCATGACCACCGAGCTGTTCACCGTCTCGCCCGACGACGACGTGATGACGGCGCTCACCGAACTCGACGACAACGAGGTCGGTCGCCTGCTCGTCCTCGACGACGAGCGCTTCCTCGGCCTGCTCACCCGCACCGACATCATGACCGCGCTGACGATCATCAAGTCGAGTCCGAACTACCAGAACGGCGCCGAGGAGAGCGACGCCGCCGTCTTCCGGCCCCAGTCCTGAGAACCGTCCGCCAGACGCGCTACACTGGCCCGCGCTCAGAGGCCGAGCGACCGGGCGAGTTCCTCGACGCCGCTGAACACGTTCCACTCGTCGTCGTCCGCGTCGTCGGCGACGCGCGTCTCGACGTCGCCGCGCTCGATCGCCGCCCGGAACGCCCGCTCCGGGTTCGGCGCGTGTGCGACCCGCTCGAACGTCTGCCGGTCGGTCCGCATCTCGACCGTCGCGTTCTCGCGCGCCCCGCGTTCGAGCCCTTCGATACGCCCGTTCTCGGTCATCTCGAAGGAGAACATCGCCCTCTCTATGCCGTCACCGCTCGACACGTGGAGGGTGACCGTCTCGCCGGCCAGCGACTCGCCGCTGCTGTTCGTCGCGTCCGCCTCGGCGTTCTCGGAGACAGTTCCGTCCATCCCGGTCGGCTGCACAGCGGTCCCCGCGAGGGCTGGCACTCCGACGAGCGACAGGGCGACGACCAGAAAAATCGACTGCAGTACCGCGATTCGTGTCTGTGACTGCACAGACGGTGATTACTCTCGTCCACCTTAACTTCGGGTGGTAACTATCTGGATTTCTATGGGTGTGATCAGATGGAATGTCTCGCCGCAGTACTGCGGTATTGCACACAGCACGAACTAAAAGTATCACCAATTGGTACGTATGTAGTCCGTTCTATCGTCACTCAACACGGTGTCGCTCTAACGCCGGCCCGCCAGCGGAGCTCCGCCCTCGAATGGTGACCGAACTCGGCGCGACGGTGACACGCCGGGCACAGTGAGACGACGTTGTCGAGCGTGTGGGCGTCCTCGATGGTCAACAGCGGCGACTCGACGAAGGCGCGAACCGGGATCAGTTGGTGGACGTCCGGGTTGCGCCCGAGTTCGTCGGCGCCGGTTTCACACATCACGCATGCGTGTCCATCGCGCTCCAGCGCTCGTTTCCGGACCTGGTTCCACCCCTTTCCGTAGGAGCCAGTCCCGCCACCGAGCCAGTTCGGGTGGCCATCGCCGGTGAACTCCTCGGAGAGCCATGCCTCGAAGCATTCCCGGTCACACAGGGTAGCCTCGCCGTTGACAGCACTGGGGTAGCGTTCGACCGTCGCCTCGCAGACGTCACAGGAGAGAGTCAGCTTGCCGCCGTTCCAGCTGTGGTGATCGGTCCCACTGATGACGGGTGGGTCGCGCCACGAGGCGTTTTCGACGCAATTTGGGCAGTAGACCCCATCTTTTTCGGACGGGTAGTATTCGAACGACTGATCACAGAGTTCGCAAGTCGTTCTCTCCTTTCCACCACCGTAATTGGGATTGGACCGCCCCTCGAATGAGACGGCTTCGTCGTGACAATCGTCGCTACAGTACTTCCGCTCGTAGTCACAGTAGAACGACTCTTCACAGTGGTCACACGCCCGATTCGGTAGTTGGTCGTCGTGAACTCGACTGTGGTGGACACTGAGACCCCGATGCGAATCGAAGTCTCGTCCGCAGGTTGGACACGAGTACATCGCGTAATTATCCCGCGGATTCGAATTGTAATTAAGGCTGTCCAAGCGCGGTGAAAGTGAAACTATACCTGACGCTGTGGGGGGGCGAAAAAATGTAAGAAATTTAACCAGTCCAGGCGCGGGAATCGAACCCGCGTCACAGCCACCACAAGGCTGTAGGATACCACTACCCCAGCCCGGACACATCTTCGCAAGAATCAGTTATCCGCTGAGATAAATATACGTTACGACTCCACCCCCGCTTCGAGAGGCTTTTGCACCCGGACCGTCTTTCCTCGTGCAAGCGTGGCCATCACGGACAAGATATACGTCAAGAACCACCGCCAGCTCGCCTCTCAGCTGGAGACGTCGTTCCCGAAGGGTGCGTTCAAGGGCGCGACCCTGGACATCCTCTTCCAGGGCGAGGGGCTGGCGAAGCTCAACGAGGCCAGTCGCGACCGGGTCCTCGAGTTCGCCGAGGACTTCCTGGACTGTGACTGCCAGGCCAACCCCCACTGCGGCTGTGCCGAGCGGAAGTTCACCCGCTACCTGCTGGAACTCCGCGAGCAGGGCCTGGGGCCCCAGGGCGTCGTCGACGTGATGGGCGACGACTACATGCTGTACGCCTATCCCGGCGACGTGCGGAACTTCCTCGACGACTCGATCCGGACGCTGGAAGCGGTCGAGGCACTGGCAGAGGTCGACGGGCAGGGAGACGTCGCGGCGAAAGCGCGGCAGAAACGGGACGACCTGGTGTAGTAAATCAGCAGTTCAGACGTCTTCGAAGCTCCCGATGCGGTAGGAGGTCTCCTCGTCGTCGTCGCCGTCGAGGTCTTCGAGCTGGACTACGTCCTCGTCGTCGTTCTCGTCGAGTTGCTGGCGGAGTTTCGTGACGTAGCGCTTGTGCTCTTCGAGCTGTTCGCGCAGGTGGTCGGCCTCGAGTTCGAGGCGCTCGTGCTCGCGGACGAAGCTCTTGGGTACCTCGACCTTGGGCGGGAAGCTCTCGGTGGTGCTCTCGGACTCGCCGACTTCGTGTTCGGGGACGACCTCGACCTGGCCGTCGTGGGCGACGAGCATGTCGACGTAGTCGCGGAAGACTGCAGACAGCGAGATGTCACGTTCCTCTGCGATGTCCCGGAGCGTCTCGAACTTCTCCTGGCTGACCCTGAACGAGATGGTCTTGTTCTTGTTGCCCATTGATGTGTTACTGTTGCTCGTTCTACCCACTTAATCGTTTGTCAGACGCGCCTACGTCGGGCGATCTGGGGGTACGACTCCAGTACCTCGAACCGTCGTATCACTAACCCGAGGAATGTGGAAAGCGACAGACGGCGACAGAAGTGACGTCCAAACTGAACATTTAGATTATGCGTGTCCGTGCACTGATTATCCGTGACTGTTGGAGAGACGACTGTCGTCGACTGTTCCGGGTGTCACTGGCGTGACTACCTGGGTGTCACCGACCCGCCGGCGGGGAGGCGCTACGGTAGCGCCCCCAGATCGCGCGTCGGTCGCCGATCCAGCGGTAGAGCCCCTCGCGGAAACGGGCGTAGCCGGGGACCTGCCTGAGGGCGCCGAACAGTGGCCGCGTCGCCGGGAGCGCCAGTTCGATGGTCCGCTCGGCGGCGGCGCCACAGGAGTACGCCGCGTCGTCGGTCAGGAGGTGCATGCACCGGTCGTAGGACTCGGGCAGGCGGGCGCGCTGGTCAGGCGAGAGCTCCGAGAAGCCGACGGCCTCGAACTCGCCGTGGCGGAGTGCGAGTTCGACCGACCAGGTACAGAAGCCACACTGGTCGTCGTAGACGAGCCGCGGTACGGCCGCGGTTCGTGCGGTGCGTGCGGCCATCTCAGGTGAATCGGCCCGTCTCCGCGTCGCACTGCTCGCAGACCGTCACGAGCGCGTCGCGGTCGTCGGTCATCTCGATGCGGTTCTCGGTGCGGCCGCCGCAGTCGGCGCATTCCCGGAGCATCTCGGTCGCGCCGGCGTCGGCGGGGGCGCCCATGGCGAGGGCGACCACCCGCTCGTCACCCCGGTTGGTGCCGAGTTGCCACTCGCCGGGGGCGAAGCGGATGAGCTCTCCAGCACCCACGTCGACGTCACCGTCCTCCGTCTCGAACGTGACGGTGCCGCGCTGGACGTGGAACACTTCCTCCTGGTCGGCGTGGCGGTGGTAGCCGAAGCCGAAGCTATCGCCGGGGGCGAGCTCGTAGTAGTTCAGCGCGACGCCGTCCGCGTCGAGCGCGTCCGAGAGGGGGCGCTTGACGGCTGCGGGACCCATCCGCGAGTCGACGGCGTCGAGAGTGACCTTCTCCATGTCTGCTGGTTGGGCGGCCAGCGAGTAAAGGTACTGGGCGTGCGGGGCGGCGCTGCCGCTGTAATCTGCGGAGACGTCTCGGGAGAACGGTCGCCGGCGGAACGGAATCGATCGAACTCGCGTCCTGCTGAACGAAGCGAAGTGGTTCGAGAGAGCTTCGCTCTCTCGTCATCTGTTCACGGGCGGCTTCGCCGCCCGTTCGCATGGTTCGTGGGACTCGAAGCGTCCCACGCTCATCCCGAAAACCGAAGATTTTCGGACGACAGGGCTCTGGTGACGACCAGTGGAAGTCACCCGGTGTCCGACCGCTGTCGGAGAACTACGGGCGAGTGTGGGCGGCGGGACTCACTCGGACCGGTCGATGTCGAGCTCTTCGTCCACGTCCGAGAGCCACTCGGCTTCCTCGAGCTCTTCCAGTTGCTCGCGGAAGTGCACCTGGCAGACGCCGACCTTCACCGCGTCTTTCTCGACGGCGACGTCGGCCTCGTTCTCGCAGTAGTGGCACTGCATGGCAGGCGTTATGGACTGGGGGGCATTGAACCCTCCGTTCTCGCATGCCAGGCGTCAGACGGACGGTTGTAATGGATTGCAACTACCACTATCAGACGCCGAGGGCCGTCCGGATGCGCTCGAAGGCAGCGGCGTCGAGCCCGGCGACGCCGAGAACGTCTTCGTGGGCGTCACTCCCGCCAGTTTCGAGCAGGTCGTACCGCTCGACGGCCCGGTCGACGGGCGCCGTATCGACCGCGTCGTCGTAGGGGTACCAGCGCTCGACGGCGTCGAGCGAGTCACACAGGGCGAGCGCGTCGTCGGGGTCGGGGTACCGCAGCGGATGCGCCAGGCCGACCAGCCCGCAGGCGTCGGCGAGGAGGTCGCGCCCGCGTTCGAACGAGGGCACCTCGCGTGGCACGTAACACGGGCAATCGTCGCCGATCAGGTCGTCGAAGGCGCCCTGGACGTCGTACTCGCTCACGTCGGCTATGGCGCGTGCGATGTGGGGGCGGCCGAGTCCGGATCGGGGCTCGACGGGCAGCGAGACGTTCAGGCGCTCCTCGACGCAGTCGATGATGGCGGCGCCGCGTTCCTCGCGATTCGCCTGTATTCGGTCGCACTCCTCGCGGAGCGCTCGGGTCGGTCGGGCGCCGTAGCCGAGCAGGTCGACGCGCTGGTCGCCGGCGTCGGCCCGGAGTTCGATGCCGTGGATCACCAGTATCCCGTCGCGCTCGACGACGGGCCCGTCGAGATCGGGGTGGAGGCGGTCGTGGTCCGTGATGGCCACGGCGTCGAGACCGGCCTCACGAGCGATACCGGGCACTTCCGGCAGCGTCAGCGTCCCGTCGGAGTTCGTCGTGTGGACGTGCAGGTCGGCGACGACCATCTCGACTCGACCCTCGGCCGCTCACCCTATGCCGGTTCCGGTGTGCACCTTATACGCCCTTGGTGGCATTGTACGATTAATAGTGAAAGTTTATTAACGACCATGAAGAATGCTGGTGTATGCGACTACTCGACAGCGCGACGACGCCGATGAACGACCACGACTACCCCGCGACGACAGGCGATCTCATCGAGGCCTACGGCGACGTGCAACTCGACCTCCCGAACGGCACGGAGTCCCTCGGCGACGTGCTCGAACGCCTCACGCCCGAGACGTACCAGAGCGCCGACCAGGCGCGCCTGGCGATGTACAGCGCCGTCTCGTCGAAGGGCATCGGCCGCGTGGGCTACTCCGACCGCGATCCGGTGTCGATCAGCGAGGACGGCCCCGATCAGCTCTCGATTTAGGTCGGTCTCTTTTCGGTGGTGAGATAGCGTCACGGGAATTTCTCGCCCATTTTGTCGAAACTTCGCCCGTTCAATTGTTGTGTGTAGTGAGTAGATGATTCTTCTGGGCTTTTGCTGGAAGAAACGAGACCGTTAACAACCAGAAAGCCCGCGGCGCGCTCGGGTCGCGGGGACCGCCTTGCGCTCCTCGCTACGCTGCGGTGCTTAGGGGTCCCGGCTTCCCCGACCGCACCTCGCCCTTTCATTCCTCCAGGGTCAGCACAGCACCGCAGCCCTGCCCTTCCCCTGGTCGGCCGACGAGACGGCCTCCCGGCCGTGCCGGGCGGCCAGGAAGCGTGACCCGCCGCGGACGCGGCGGGTCCGGGGAGGGGTGGTGGAGTCAATCGTGAGCGCGTTTTATCGCGCGAGCGATGCTGAGCCTGGTGGAATGAAAGGGCGAGGCGGGGTCGACGAAGCACGGTGACGCAAGCACCGACCGGAGGGAGGCGCGCAGCGAGCCGCGCGAGACGAGCGCGCCGAGGGCTTTCGACGTGTTGTTATCTTCTACTTCGTCACTCTCTCGAATAGACCTGATCGCTCAGTACACACACTGTACTGACCATCCGGTACCGCTCACTCCGAAAAACCGACGTCGAACTACCGGTCCAGAAACTCGGGTCGGTCGACGACGTCGGTGCTGTCGACCTCCTGGCGGTCGAGCACGTCGCTCGTCTCCAGCGCTTTCGGGAGGCCGTCGCGGCCGCCGGTGGGGCGATCGTCGGGATCCACAGTCACGGTCTCGCCCTCGACGAGTTCGGCCCAGACCGCGTCGCCGTCCGCGCTGGACCGCTCGGCGGCCTCGGTGGCCTCCTGGCGCCCCTCGCGGTAGGCGAGTTCGACCAGGCTCTTGTTGTAGGAGGTGTCCATCTCGTCGTAGACCGCCTCCAGTTCGTCGCGGTTGTACTCGCCGAGTTTCTCGGCGACGCCGATGGCGTAGGCCCGTTCGGTGGCCTCGTCCTTGTCCAGGACGTCCCAGTCGCTGTCGTACTCGCGCTCGTAGAGGCTCATGACTCGATCTTCTCGTCCGGGAACACCTGCAGCCCCCTGTCGGAGAACTCGATCTGGCGGATGTCGCAGTCGATGGCCGTGCCGCGCATCTTGATCACCTGCATCCCGCGGGTCATGCTGCCCCGGTCGAGGAAGTTGTGGAAGAAGATGACGCCGTGGGCGAGGTAGTGCTCGTCGCTGTAGGAGGAGGGGTCGGTCATCTCGGAGATGAGCAGGATGGTCGCGTCCGTCTGCTTGAGCGCCGAGAGGAAGCCCGTTATCTCCTGGGAGACGTCGGTGAGGAAGTGCTGGAGGAGCATCGTCGAGTCGACGACGACGCGGTCGACGCCGTTCTGCTCGATGAAGGCGATGAGCCGGTTCGTCAGCCCGCTCTCGGTGCCGAACTGCGAGATAGTCCGCTTGCCGCTCTCGGTCACCAGGTTCAGGAACTGGATGGCGTCGGACTGCATCGCCCGGTCGAAGCCGAACTCGTAGCCCGACATGTCCTGCATCAGCTCGGTCTGGGTCTCGTGCATCGTCACGTAGAGGCAGTCCTCGCCCTTCTTCGCGCCCTGGGTGATGAACTGCGCACAGAACGTGGTCTTGCCGCTCCCTGGCGGGCCGCTGATGACGTACAGTCGGTCCTCGAGAAGCCCACCCTCGACGAGCTGATCGAATCCCGGAACGCCGCTCGAAACGCGCATACTGCCTGCAATGCCAACTCCCGGTATAGGTGTTTGCGCTCGGTTTTCAGGGCTGATAACCGACTGGCCGGTCAGGTGACTGCGGCCGGATCCCTGAAAACTCGCCCTCCGACGAGCCGTCGCCGACAACGGTCACTGGAGCGGCTGGACGCACTCCCGGCAGTAGGCGAACTGCTGTTCGTAGTCGTTGAGGGTTCCGCAGTGGCGACAGTGGACTCCCTCCTCGTCGTCGCCGTCCCCGTCACCTGCTCCGCGTCGAGCGGACGGCTGTTCCATCGACCGGCGTGCGGAGCGGTCGACGGAGCCGGGAGCGGCGTCCGGTGAGGCGTCGTCCCGCTGGATGTAGCGGTAGAGCAAGAGCTGGACGAGTGCGAACCCGAGGACGTAGGCGACGAGCCAGCCCAGCGCTTCCATACTGTGTCATACGTTGGCAAGATACTTGGATATTTTGGGGCGAGAAGCGAGTCAGACGGGATCTGGCCGTCTCCCGGTCCGTATCTGGTGACTGCTGCGTGGCGGCGAGGGAGCGACGCTGGTGGCCCCGACGCTCGTGCCCGCGGCGCTGGGCTCGGTCAGGCGTCTGGTGGGGTCCGGTCGCGCCCGAACTCGTCGAACGTCTCCACGTCGTCGGGGACCGCGTAGTCGAGTTCCCGTTCGTCGCGGCGGTCGACGTTGGCGTCATCGATGGGCTCGGCGACGGACTCCCAGCCCGGTTTGATCTTGACGCTCTTGGCGGGCGTCCCGGCGGCGACGTGGTGGGCCGGGACGTCGCGTGCGGCGATCGACTTGGCGGCGAGGACGCTGTTCTCGCCGAGGCGGACCCCTGCGCGGACCATCGCGTCGTAGGTCACCCGGACGTCGTCCTCGATGATAGTGTGATAGTTCTCGATGGCGGTCTGGTCGTTGACGTCGTGGTCGTGGCTGTACACGTGGGCGTCGTCGGAGATGGAGACGCGGTCGCCGATGGTGAGTTTGCCGCGGTCGTCGAGGTGGACGTCGTCGTGGATCACGACGTTGTCCCCCACGGAGATGTTGTGGCCGTAGGTGAAACTGATCCCCTTGAAGAAGCGGCAGTTTTCCCCCACCTCGTCGAAGAGGTGCTCGGCGATCATCTTCCGGAAGCGCAGCGCGAACTCGACGTTGTCGGCCATGGGCGTCGCGTCGAACTGGCGCCAGAGCCACTGGAGGTGTTTCGACCGGGTGAACCGCTCTTCGTCCTTCTCGGCGTAGTACTCGCTCTCCAGTGTCGCGTTACAGGGGTCGTACCCCTGCAGGCGCACCCGCTCGGCGGGCGAAACCTTCTCGCCGGCCTGCCAGCGCTCGTAGGCCGCCCGGTCCCCGTGGAGGTCGATCAGCACGTCCTCGACGACGTCGCACGTGTTCTCCTCCCCCGAGAGGCGCTCGTCGACGTCGGAGATGAACGCCCGCAGCCCCTCCTCCGCGAGCGGCGGTAACGAGACGTGACGCTTGGTCATACACTGCTCAACACAGTGGGCAGACAAAGGGGTTTCCGTTACCCGAGTGTAACCGCCCGACGTAAGCGTGTTAGCCGGTGAATAGGTATACTTCAGCCACAACTAAGGTCTAGCTTCGAGACGGATCGGCCATGACAGAGCCGGGCGACCGGTCGCTGACGAGACGCGTGTTCGTGAACGGACGTGAACGGCGACTCCGGGCCGGGTGGCGGTTGATCGCTGCGACATTCATTCTCGTCCTCGCGTCGCTGGCACTGTTCCTCGCCGTCGACTACGCCCAGGCGATCCTGTCGTTCGCCGGCCCGCTGGTCGTCGGCGGAATCCTGGCCTCGACGCTCGTGGCCCAGAGCGCGTCGAACGTCCTCGTCACGGGCGTGTTCGTGGTCGCCGCGTGGTTCGTCGACCGCCGGACGCTCCCCGACCTGGGTCTGGGCGGCCGGCGCTGGTGGCGCAACCTCGGCTTCGGCCTCCTCCTCGGAGTGGCGATGACGACGGCCGTGTTCGCCGTCGAACTCGCCGCCGGGCTGATCACGGTCGAACAGCTGTTCCTCAGCAGGCCCGGGCTCGGTATCGACCAGCCGTTCCCCGTCGCGTTCGTCCTCGTCGTCCTCATGTTCGTCGCCGTCGGCGTCGGCGAAGAGGTGCTCTTCCGGGGGTACCTGCTGACGAATATCGCTGAGGGACTCAACGGCCTGGGACCGATCGGTCCCCGGACCGCCCTCGGCGTCGCGGCCGTCCTCACCTCCGCGGTGTTCGGCGTCGTCCACATCACCAACCCGAACGCCACCCTCGTCTCCGCGTTCAACATCACCGTCGTCGGCCTCTTCCTCGCCTGGACGTACGTCGTGACTGAGGACCTGGGCATCGCCATCGGCGTCCACATCACCTGGAACCTCTCGCTCTCGTCGGTGTACGGTTTCCCCGTCAGCGGACTGACGACGCCGGCGACGATACTCGACGTCCGCCAGACCGGCGACCCCCTGATCACTGGTGGTCCCTTCGGCCCCGAGGCTGGCCTGGTCGTCTACCTCGCACTCGGCGTCGCTATCGGCCTGACCTGGTGGTGGGTCCGCCGGGGCGGTGCCTCGGACTGGTTCCCCACTGGCGTCGCGGTGCCCGACCTCCGGAAGTCACCGGAACCACGCACCGAGAGCGAGTAACGTGGCTGGAGCAAACCACGGGCCGTGGGGTGGACTGAAAGGGGCGGGCGGTTCGACGAAGGCAGGCGACGTAAGCACTGCAGCGAACGGAGTGAGCGAAGCGCGCAACGAGCCTCCCGAGTCGAACCGCCCGGGGCTTTCGAGTTGTTGCTGTCGTCTGTCTTCACCGACACTGATCCACTACCCACTCTCGAACGAACCACGAGGGCTAAGTGCGGCCACACGTATTATCCGATCATGCACTACCGCGAGCTCGGCAACTCCGGCGTGGAGGTGTCGGAGATCGGCTTCGGCGCCTGGGTCGTCGGCACCGACTGGTGGGGGGACCGCACGCGCGAGCAGGCGATCGGCATGGTCCAGCACGCCCTCGACGAGGGCGTGACGTTCTTCGACACGGGCGACGTCTACGGCCACGGGAACTCCGAGGAACTCGTCGGCGAGGCGCTGGCCGAACACCGCGACGAGGTGACCCTCTCGACGAAAGTGGGCTACGACTTCTACAACAACCCGCAGGCGGGCCACGGCGAACTCCCGAAGGAGATGGACGCCGAGTACCTCCGGACGGCGTTCGACCGCTCCCTGGAGCGTCTGGACACCGACTACGTCGACCTGCTGATGCTCCACAACGCCAACGTCGACGAGGTGACGCCGGACGTCCTCGAACTCCTGGACGAACTCCGGGAGGAGGGCAGGGTCGAGGCCATCGGCTGGGCGCTAGGTCCCTCCATCGGCTGGCTCGCCGAGGGCGACGCCGCCGTCGAGAACGAGTTCGACGCCGTCCAGGTCGTGTTCAACCTGTTCGAGCAGACCCCCGGTCAGCACTTCATCGACACGATTCGGGAACTCGACGCCGACACGAGCGTGCTCCCTCGCGTCCCCCACTCCTCCGGCCTGCTGAACGAGCAGGTCACCCCCGACACGGAACTCGACGAGGGCGACCACCGCGGGTTCCGCCCCGACGAGTGGTACGAGACGGGCTGGGAGAAGGTGGAGACGCTTCGCTTCCTCGAAGACCCGGACCACGCCGACGGCACGCGGACGATGGCCCAGGCCGCCATCCAGTGGCTGCTGGCCCACGACGAGGTCGCCAGCGTCACGCCCACCTTCCGGACCACCGACGACGTCGACGAGTGGGCGGGCGCCTCCGAGACGCCGCCGCTCTCCGACGCGGAGTACGAGCGCGTGCAGGCCCTCTACGAGGACAACTTCGGAATCGACCGCGACGACGGGATGGACGCCCTTCGGTCCTCCGTCGACGGCGCTGACCTGAAGGGGACCGGGATGAAGTCGGCGGGCGACTGATACCCGGTCGACGACGCCCCGCCGACCCCGCTCTCGACTGGAAGTCGCGCCAACCCCTCCGCTTCACCTCGAAACCCACTCACGGATTGCGTTTTTCGCCATCGTGTCTCGAGTTTCGCTCCGGCGTCAGACACCGGTCAGACGCAAGACAGCGACCGATTCGAGTTGAAAGAGAGGGGTTCGACGCCACGCCGAGCGGATGCTTCTGGCTGGAACGTCAGCGTTCGAAGCATTTCATCTGTACGTGAGTGGTTCACAACCCGTTTCTTTCAGCTCGAAGCTGGCCGCAGTACTGCGGTTGTGGGGTCGTACCACGACAGATCCACTCCGGCGTCAGACGATGATCGAGAAAGCGATAGAAACGGCGAGTGGCGAACCCTACTCGTTCAGCAGTCCCTCTTCCTCGACGCGCATCACGGCTTCGCCGTCGGGGAGGTTCGGCGCGTCGACGAGCTTGACGATCCGCTTGGTCCCCTTGGACTTGCGGAGGTAGATGCGGAAGGTAGAGGTGTGGCCCAGGATGTTGCCACCGATGGGCTGGGTCGGGTCGCCGAAGAACGAATCGGGGTTCGAGGCGACCTGGTTCGTGACGACGACGGCGGTGTTGTTGAGGTCACCGACGCGCATCAGGTCGTGGAGGTGCTTGTTGAGCTTCTGCTGTCGGTCGGCGAGCTCGCCACGGCCGACGTACTCGGCGCGGAAGTGGGCGGTCAGTGAGTCGACGCAGAGCAGGCGGACGGGGAACTCCTCGTCCTGGCTCTCGCTGGCGATCTCCTGGGCCTTCTCGGCGAGCAGGATCTGGTGGTTGGAGTTGAACGCCTTCGCGACGTGGATCTTGTCCAGCACCGACTCGACGAGCGCTTCGAGGTTGGCCTCGTCGGTGGGGTCGGCCGTCTCGTCCTCGCCGACGACGCCGTGGAGTTCCATCGTGTCCGCGAGGACCTCGTCGTCGAGGCCGCGGACCATCTGGTCGATACGCTCGGGCCGGAAGGTGTCCTCGGAGTCGACGAAGATGGTAGAACCCTCCAGGCCGCCGTGTTCGGCGGGGAGCTGAACAGTCACCGAAAGTTCGTGAGTCACCTGGGACTTGCCGGCCCCGAACTCGCCGTACACCTCGGTGATCGACTGTGTCTCGACGCCGCCGCCGAGCAGCTCGTCGACCTCGTCCACGCCCCAGGTGAGTTTGCCGATCTGTTCGCGTCGCTCTAGCACTGTGGCACCGGTCTCGAAGCCGCCGATGTCGGCGGCCTTCCGGGCGGCCTGGATGATGTCGGCGGCGGAGGACTCGCCGACGTCGGCGGTGTTCGACAATTCCCCGGGACTGGCGACGGCGATGCCCTGGTAGTTGTCGAAACCGTTCTCCTTGAGTTTCTCCGCGGTCGCCGGACCGACGCCCGGCAGGTCTTCGAGTTCTTCCTGTGCTGCCATGGATTTCCATTATGCGTGGGGGGATATAAACCCCCGTTAACAGGGGAGTGAAAGTGAAACTGGCCGACGGCGGACAGATGGGTGGTGGGCGGATCCAGTGGTTTACCAGATGGGACGGAACTGAGTGGTCCCGGTCGGTGACCGTGGCGAGGCTGTCGCTGGCGGAGTGGCAGTCGGCGAAAAACAGTGGGCGGCGAACGAACTCAGGCGTTGGCGACCCGCCGCAAGACGTCGGGCGCGTCTTCGAGCGCCTCGTCCAGTGCGTCGGCGTCCGGGCCGCCGCCCTGGGCGAAGTCGGCGGGACCGCCACCGCCGCCGCCGACCATCCCCGCCAGTTCGCCGACGACCTGTCCGGCGTTGAGGTCGACTCCGTGGGGGACGGCGACGACGAACTGGGCACCGTCCGCGCCGGAGCCGAGCACGGCGATGTTGCCCTGCTCGACGACGGCGTTGGCCTGGGCGCGCAGTTCGTCCATGTCGGCGTCGATGCGCTGGATCACGGCCGTCGCCTCGCCGACGTCGACCTCCTCGGCGTCGCCGCCGCCTGAGGCCCGTGCCTCGGCGAGCTGGGACTTGAGTTCCTCTATCTCCTTGCCCCGGGCCTTCCACTCGGAGAAGAACCGTTCGGCGGTCTCGGGGACGTCCTCGGGACTGACGTCGAGGATTTCGGCGGCCTCGTTCAGGGCGTTCTCGGTGCGCTGGGTCGCCTCGATGGCGGCGTCGCCGGCGGCGAAGGTGAGCCGGATGACGCCGTCCTGGACGCGCTCGGTGCCCAACATCTTGATCGTCCCGACGTCACCCGTGCGGGCGACGTGGGTGCCGCCGCAGGCCTGGACGTCCTCTGCGACGTGGATCAGCCGGATCTGCTCGCCCGGCGGGATGCCGCCCTGGTAGAGGTCGAAGCCGTGTTCGGCCTCGGCGTCGTGGCGGTCGGGCCACTCCTGGGTGACCGCGACGTTGTCCATGACGATCTCGTTGGCGTAGTGCTCGATGGCCTCGACCTCCTCGCGCGAGATGGACTCGTAGTGGCTGACGTCGATGCGGGAGCTCTCGGTGCCTTTCTGGGCGCCGGCCTGCCGGATGTGGTCGCCCAGCACCTGCCGGGCGGCGTGGACGACGAGGTGGGTCGCGGTGTGGTGTCGCATCAGGCGGCGGCGTCGGGTCGCGTCGATCTGGCCGCGGACGAACTCGCCCTTACCCGGGTCCTCGCTGGTGGTGTGGACGATGACGCCGTCGTGGAGCTGGACGTCCGTCACCTCGCCGGTGACGTCGTCGGTCGCGAGCGTCCCGTGGTCGGCGGGCTGGCCACCGCCTTCGGGGTAGAACATCGTCTGGTCGAGCACGACGTCGAAGTCGCCGTCCTCGCGGTCGAACACCTCCAGTACGACGGCCTCGAACTCCATGCGGTTCTGGTCCTCGTAGTAGAGCTGCTCGGTGTCGGGCAGTTCGGCGATGCGGTCGGCGTAGGGGACGCCCGCCTCGTCCTCGAAGGCCTGGCCGCCCTCGTGGCGGCCGGCGACGAGCGCGTAGAAGTCGTCGGGTACCTCGACGTCGACGTCTTTCTCGGCGGCGATCTCCTCGACCATGTCCGGCTGGATGCCGTGAGAGTCGTACAGCTCGATGAGCTCGTCGACCGGGATGGCCTCGCCCGTCTCGGCGTACTCGTCGGCCAGTTGCCGGACGCGACGGCCGCCCCGGTCCAGCGTCTCGCGGTACTTCTCGACCTCGGTCCGGACGACGTCGCGGACGTGGTCGCGGTTCTGGTAGCCCAGGCGCTCGGCCTGCATGTCGACGAGTTCGTCCAGCGGCGCGTCGACGCCGACGGTGTCACAGAGCCGTTTCGTCCGCCGGAGGACCATCCGGGCCAGGTACCCCGTCCCGACGTTGGAGGGGACGATCTCGTCGCCCAGCATGTACGCCAGCGTCCGGCAGTGGTCGGCGATGGCGTAGATGTCCTCCAGCGGTTCCATCAGGTCGAGCAGATCGTCGGTCGAGACGCCGACCTGGTCGGCGATGGTGTCCCGGGCGGCCTCGATGTCCTCGGCCTCGTCGATGTCCATGTGGCCGGCCAGCTTGGCGGCGCGGTGGACGATTTCGGCCTCCTCGTCGGTCATCTCGACGCCGGCGTTGTCCTTCAGGAAGGCGATCATGTCGGGGTAGATCGCCTCGTACACGGTCGGCGTCCCCTGGGACATCCACGTCCATCGTTCGAGCCCGTAGCCCGTGTCGACGACGTAGGTGTCCATCGGGGCGTACGTGTTGCCGTCCTTCAGTTCGTACTCGCCCTCTGGGTCCTGCTCCATCGACATGAAGACCAGCGTCGCCAGCTCGGCACCCTTGTAGATGACTTCGAGCGCGGGACCGGCGTTACCCCCGCCGACCCAGGGGTCTTCGATGTAGACGAGTTCGTCGAGGTCCGCGCCCAGCGACTCGAACAGTTCGTCGCAGTACTGGACGGTCTCCTCCTTCCAGTACACCTCGCCCTGGTAGGCGTACTGCTCGGGGTCCTCGATATCTTCGCGGGCGTTGAACGCGTGGTGGGCCATCATCTCGAAGGCCATCGTGTGCCGGCCGGTCTTGCCCACGTTGTCGATGTCCTGCATCCGGATACAGGGCTGGCTGATGGTCAGCGGGTTCGCCGGCGGCGGCGTCGACCCCGAGGTGACCAGCGGCTGGAAGTCGTAGATAGAGGCCTGGGTCAGGAGGGCGTCGTCGCGCCACCGGTTCGCGGCGACGGGGTAGGGCTCGATGCGTTCGTGGCCGTGGTCCTCGAAGAAGGAGAGGAAGGCCTCGCGCATCTCCTCCAGGGTGTACGCCTCGTCGAAACCAGGGTCGTCGATGAACCCGTACTCCGCACACGGCGGTTCGCCGCAGGTCTCGCGGGACTCGTCCCTGGTCCAGAAGTTGGCCCCGCACTCGGAACACTCCCGGCGGACGAACCCCTCCTCCTCGAAGTACTCTAGTCGGTATTCGTCGGCGAGGTCGCTCATTGCGGTATCTTTGGCCCACCAGCGCCTAAAACTGTTCCGAAGGGGTCGAGCGCGGATACTCGCCCAATCGCCCGACTACGTGCGGATCTGGCCGCCACGTGCTACCCGTTTCGACACGGACGCCGTCTCCTTCCCGCCGTTCCCCTTCCGTCGGCCGCCCCGATCGCCCCCCTTCGTCTCGCCGCTTATGCGAACAATTTTGTTCATTCAGGTTCGACGATCTCATGAACAGACGAAATCCCATGTCACGAACAGATGCCAAGGTCGTCCAGACGGAACTTCCCGAGTCCGAGTATTGGCGACTCCGGCAACTCGCCGACGAGGAAGGGATCTCGCTGAAAGAAGCCCTACGGCGAGCGACGGGCGCGTACCTCGAAGCGAAGGACCGCCCCGACCCAGAGGACCCCTTTTTCACCTTTCACGACCGGGTCGACGCCGACGCCGCAGCCGACGACGAGACTGACGCCCGGGAGATGGACGAGGACCTGTACGGGGACAGCGCGTGACGAACGAGCTCGACAGGTTCCAGCCGAAGACGGCCGGTGCGACGGGGCTCTTCGTCGATTCCAGCGCGCTGTACGCCTACTTCTACCCGCGGGATCAGTGCCACGAGACGGCGCGAGCGTTTTTCGAGGCCGAACGAACCGGTTCGCTCCCGTATCGCCCCCTCTTCACGAACGACTACGTCCTCGACGAGGTCGTCACCAGGCTCCGTCGGCACGCGAACTTCGACGTGGCAACAGAAGCGCTCGATAGCCTGTACGACGGTGCGGCGTTCGATTTTCGCTCGGTCACCGACGACGTCCTGGCTGACGCGGTCGACCAGTTCAGGGAGTTCGACGATCACGGGGAGCTATCCTTCACCGACCACGTCATCGCGGTTCACGCGGATTCGCTGTCGGTCGACCACGTCCTCACGTTCGACGGCGACTTCGAGACTTTCGGGCTGACGAGCATTCCACATTACGTCGAGTAGAACGGCCGTCTCTCGCTACTTCCCGAGCGCCAGCGACGCCAGCATCGCCTCGAGCTGGACGCGCTCGTTGGCGCCCTGCGTGATGCGGTAGTCGGTCTCGCCGACGCGGTCGAGCACGCGCACGGCCTGCTCGTCGTCGAGGCCGAACTCCCACACTGACCGGTGGATCTGGTTGATGACGTCGCCGCCCGCGATGCCCTCGTCGGTGAGGAGCTCGTCGAGCTTGGACCGCGAGGCGGTGAAGTCGCCGCCCAGCGCGGACTCGACCATGGTCTGTATCTCTTCGGGCCTGGCGGTCGACGTTATCTCGAAGACCGCCGCCTCGTCGACGACGCTCCCCGTAATCGAAGCCGCCTGGAGGCCGTTGATCGCCTTGCGCATGTCGCCGTCGGCGGCGTAGACCAGCGCGTCGACGCCGTCCTCGGTCAGTTCGATCCCCTCCACGTCGGCGATGTGTCGGATCTCCTCCTCGACCGCCGCGTCCGACAGCGGCGAGAAGCGGAAGACGGCACACCGGGACTGGATCGGGTCGATGATCTGACTGGAGTAGTTACACGAGAGGATGAAGCGGACGTTGTTGGAGAACTGCTCCATCGTGCGGCGCAGCGCCGACTGGGCGTCGCTGGTCAGCGCGTCGGCCTCGTCCAGGAAGATGATGCGGTAGTCGACGCCGCCGAAACTCGTGCGCGCGAAGCTCTTGATCCGGTCCCGGACCACGTCGATCCCCCGCTCGTCGGAGGCGTTGAGTTCCAGGAAGTGCTCCTGCCAGTCCTCGCCGTACAGTTCGTGGGCGATGGTGACGGCGCTCGTCGTCTTGCCCGTCCCCGCTGGTCCCGAGAACAACATGTGGCTCAACTCGTTGCGGGAGACGTAGCTCCGCAGCCGTTCCACGATGTCCTCGTGGCCGACGATGTCGTCGAACGACGTCGGGCGGTACTTTTCGATCCAGACTTCCTCCCGCCCGACCGCTTCGGCCTCGGCCTCGCTCATGGGCGAAGGGTGGGTGTGGGTTGGCTTAAACCCCGCGAGGTAGGCTGGCGCCGAACGAAGTGAGGGGCCAGCTATATGGCGAACGGCGAGCGCAGCGAGCCGTGAGCCGGATGGTCCGAACGAAGTGAGGGCCTCGGAATGAGCGAACGGCGAGCGTAGCGAGCCGTGACCCGCGAGGTCGGCTGGTCGTGAACGGAGTGAACGACCAGCGGAATGGCCATAGAAGCGAGTTCCCTGCACGGCGATTCAGCGAAAATCTGTCGAAAGAGCCACGAACGGAAGAAATCCGCGCGATCGGGGCGCATTTGTGTGGGAACGACGAACACACGCGGTTCGACGCACAGATTTTTTCAACTGGTAATCCCACGCCCTTGGCTATGGTCGGTAGTGTCGACGATCACGGTCGCGATCGGTCCACCATCGCCCTCTCGAATGGGGGTTCACCGCCGCTACGCGCCGTGGGGTCGTCGAGCGCGTCGCGAACGGACGGGCGACAGCACATCACCTGACGATGTCCGCGAGTTCTACCCAGCTGGTCCAGCGGGAGTTCCTGCGCCACCAGCACCTGTTCGTCTTCGCGGCGCCCCTGGTGTTCGTCGCAGCGGTCGTCCTGGCCGCTCCGACGCCCGAGGGGACCGGGCTGTCGTACTGGCTCGACTACTGGTGGCTGTTCCCCTTCTTCCTGCTGGGGGCGACGATCGTCAACACCGTCGGGATCAGCGGGTCGGCGCTGTTCGTGCCGTTCCTGATCTTCATCTTCCCGTTGCTCGCTCACCCGCTCGAACCCGAGACGCTCGTAAAGGTCGGGCTGATTAGCGAGTCCTTCGGGCTGTCGAGTTCGGCGCTGGCGTTCATCCAGTACGGCCTGGTCGACCGACGGCTGGGGCTCACGCTCGTCCTCGGCGCGCTCCCCTTCGTCGTCGGGGGCGCGCTCCTGTCGTTCGTCATTCCCGAGCCGCTGTTTCACGCCTTGCTCGCGCTGGCGCTCGTCGCCGCCGCGTATCTCATGTTCACGGCCAATCTCGGCCACGAGGAGCCGGGGGAGGACGGGGCCGACGTCGCGACGGACGGTGGGACCGACGCGGGCCTGCCGGACGACGACGGGAAGCTCGGCCCCGCGGGCGTCGGCATCGACGACGCGGGGACCGTGACGCGGGTCGACCGCGGTGGCGACACCTACACGTACACGTGGTCGGGCTACCTCGAACGGTTCGCTAACTACGCCGTCGGCGGCCTCTTCCAGGGACTGGCCGGCTTCGGCATCGGCGAACTCGGCATCATCTCGAAGCTCCGGACGAACGTGCCGGTCCGGGTCGCCATCGGCACGAACCACGTCGTCGTCGCGACCACGGCGATCATCGCCTCGATCGTCCACGTCTTCGGGGGTGGGCTCGTTCCCGGCGGCCACTCCCTGAGCCTCGCGACGACGCCGTGGAACATGGTCGTGTTCACCGTTCCCGCGACCGCCCTCGGTGGCCAGATCGCTCCCTACGTGTCGAACGCGCTCGATACGGAGACGATCAAGAAGGGCGTCGCCGTCCTCTTCGCCGTCATCTCGGTGGCTCTCTTCCTGATGGCGTCCGGCCAAACTGTGTGAGGCCGGGCTCGGGTGACGACCAGCGGGAGTCAGCCGGCGGCCGGCGGGATCTAGGCGGTCCACCGCTCGGTGGCAGGGGAACTCGCCCCGCTTCCCATCGAACAACGCTTAATCGGCCGGCGACCCTCGCCGATCACACATGGAGGTCGCCATCCTCACCGTCGGCGACGAGATCCTCTCGGGGGACACCGAGAACACCAACGCGACGTGGCTGGCCCGGCAGCTAACGGAGCGCGGGGCCACCGCCAGGCGAATCCTCACCGTCCCCGACGACGAGGAAACGATCGCCGACTACGTCCGTCGATGGAGCGAGGCCTTCGACGCCGTCGTCGTCACCGGCGGACTCGGCGGAACGCCCGACGACCTCACGGTCGAGGCCGTCGCCGACGCGCTGGACCGGGATCTGGTCGTCCAGGATTCGGTCCGCGAGACCATCGCCGAGAAGGCCCGACAGTTCCGCGAGAAGAACCCCGACCTCGCCGAGGGATACGACTTCGACATCGACCTCGACGCGCAGGCGGCCCTGCCCGACGGCGCCGAACCGCTGATCACCGACGCCAGCTTCGCGCCTGGCTGTGCCGTCGAGAACGTCTTCGTCTTCCCGGGGTTCCCGGAGGAACTCCGGGCCATGTTCGCGCTGGTGGCCGAGGACTTCGGCGGCGACGCCATTTCGGAGACGCTCACCACGCCGGCGCCGGAGGGCGCGCTGTACGAGGCGCTCGAAGACATCCGGGGACAGTTCGACGTGACGGTGGGGAGCTATCCCGTGAAGGGACGGGATCCGGGGCGGGTGAAGGTGACCGGCACCGACTCGGAAGCGGTCGAGGCCGCCGTCGCGTGGCTGCGAGAAGAGATCGAAGTGGTCGATCACACAGACTGATCGGACCGACGCGATTTCGGACTCTGAAACTCTGCTCGGCGACCTATAGGCGGTCCGTGCGTCGGTGTCGATATGTCTGCTATCAGATCACTTGGGGATCGACTCGGTGCGGGTGATCACGGTCCGTATGCCGCTGTCTACGCGGTGCTCGGCCTGACCGTCATCGGAACCGTCGCAGCAATCGCCGTCGCGATCGTCGCGTGGCCCGTTGCCGGACTGCTGGGCGTGAGCGACTCGGCCGCCGTGCGGATACTGCTGAACAAGAGCGTCCAGATCGGATTCCTGATCGTCGCGGTCGGGTACGTCGTCTACCGCGGCGCACCGGGGCGGTACGCCCGATTTCGGCGACCGACGATACGTGACGCCATCTGGATTGCGGCCATCTTTCCCCTTCTCAAGGCCGTCGCGTTCGTCGTCGGACCGGTGCTGGAGTTCCTCGGCGTCGTCACGCATACGAGTGGCTCAGAGGGCGTTCCGGAACTGGCCACGCAGCCCGCGCTCCTGCTGTTCGCGTTGGCCGTCTGGTTCCTGTTCGCCGCGCCGGCCGAGGAGTTGCTCTTCCGGGGCGTCGTCCAGGGCCGGTTGCGCGAGGCGTTCGATGTCGTGCCGGCGCTGACCCTCGCGGCGGGCTGTTTCGCGCTGATGCACGTCCCGATGGCGCTCCTGTCAGAGGGGATGGGCCCAGTGCTCGCAGTGGTCGCGGAGACGTTCGTCGGCGGCCTGGTGTTCGGCCTCGCCTACGAGCGAACGGGGAACCTCGTCGTCCCCGCGGTGGCCCACGCGACGCTCTGGGCGGGCGGCATCGTCGAACACTACCTGTCGGTACTCACCGCAGGGCTGTGACACAACCTGGCGCTCAGAACAGTTCCATCACGCCGAACTCGAAGAAGTAGTAGGCGGCGACGGCGAGCCAGGACTCGAAGATCAGCGTGCCGACGGCCGACAGCACGACGAACTCACGAAGGTCCATCTCGGCGACCCCGGCCGGGACGGTCAACATGCCACGGGTGAACAGCAGCGCGTTGCTGACGAGGACGGCCGGGCGACCCCAGCGGTCGAACCAGCCCTCGAACCGTTCCAGCTTCGAATCGCTGACGCGGAACCACGGTTTCTGGAGGAGCCACTCCCGACCGCCGCGCTTGGCGAGCAGGAAGAGGGCCGTCTGGCCGAGAGTCGCGCCGACGACGGCCACGACCATGATGAACGCGATGGTGTCCAGCTCGTACCCCGACGGTGTCGTCGCGAGCGCGCCGATGGCGAAGGGGACGATCCCCTCGCTCGGCGCGAAGTACAGCAACATCGCCCCCTCGAGCACGAAGATCAGGAAGAGGACGTACAGGCCGTAGGTCTCGATGAGTTCCTTGGCGAAGGCAGCGTCGCCGACGAAGAAGAGCACGACGCCAGTGATAGCTAGCAGCGCGAAGGTCACGGCGATGACGAGCAATCCGTAGTCCTCGGCGAAGACGCGGAGGCGCGAGCGCGAGGACTGCGTGGAGGCCATTAGTCGTCTGTGACTCGCGTCGCGTCCAAATGTCTTCTGTTCGGAACCGCCGCAGGCCGCTGCCGTGTCGTCAACAGGCGACGCCGACCATCCGCGCCACGGCAGTTGCGACGTCGTCAGTCGCCTCGCCGGTGAGTGCTCCCTTCGGTCGAATGACGTCTGCGTGCTTTATCGTGAACACGTACCACGGCGAGGCGTAGCTCTCCCCGCCCGGCCCGCCAGCGGCCCACGACGACGGCGTCAGTTCGATCGCTCGTGGTCGGCCGGTCCGGGTCAACCCGACGACGGCGTACTCGGGCCCGTGAAACGGGTGGGAGTCGTCACTGAGAATTAGGAACGGCCGCTCTCTCGGCGGCTGTTTGAACGGGGCCGGGTGCCAGACGACGTCCGCGCGCCGGAACGGTCCGTCACTCATCGCCTCTATCGGTACCAGTACCGTCCGTCCGGCCTCGTTGCTTTCGGGGGTCGACGTCCGTCTCGTGCCAGTCGTCGAACTCGTCGTCGCCGTGCCGGTCCTCGAACGCGCGCATGCTCGCGGTCGTCCCGTCGAGGGCCGCCAGGCGGTCGTCGTCGCCGGCGGACCAGTACGGCGACTCGTGTTCGACCAGCCCGCGTTCTTCGAGGCGGGCGAGTGTCGGATTGACGCTGCCGGCCGGAACGTCGACGTGCTCGCGGATCTCTGCCGGTTTGAAACCCAGGTCCGGGTGCGCCGCGAGGTACGAGAGGATCCTGTGGGCGTTCGACGCCGGATCGATCGGGAGGCCGTCGCCGTCGTCCCGCGCTTCCCGGTAATCGTCGAAGTTCACCGGCATATCGTGACGTTTGGATCGTATGGGTTGTATGCTTTTGTATCCATTGTATGTATTCCACCCAGCTCGCCGTCTCAGTGCTGTTCGAGTCCGCGAGGGTCGCTCGGGACGGTCATTCGTCACGCCTCGCCGATGAGAGACGCCACCTGGTGCCATCACGGACGCTGGCCCCGTCTTCCCTCTTAAGGGTGTGGCAGCGTCGTCCTGGGCACGGCTCGTTCGGAGCGGTGGGTTCTTGCCCCGGAGTCTCCCAACGTCACGCATGAACCCCACTCGCCGACCCCGGCGTCTGCGGGCCGACGGCGTCCGCTCGCTCGTCCGCGAGACGGACCTGTCGGCGTCGGACCTCATCGCGCCGGTGTTCGTCGACGCCACGACCGACGAGCGGGCCCCCATCGAGTCGATGCCGGGCCACGAGCGCGTTCCGGTCACCGAGGCCGTCCCCCGCGTCGAGGAGGTGCTCGACACCGGCGTCGAGGCCGTGATGGTGTTCGGCATCCCCGAGTCGAAAGACAACCGGGGCACCCGGGCCTGGGCCGAGGACGGCGTCGTCCAGGCGGCAGTCCGCGACATCGCGGCCGAAACCGACGCCTACATCGTCACCGACGTCTGCCTCTGCGAGTACACCGAGCACGGCCACTGCGGCCTGATCGAGGACGAAGCGGCCGACGACCCGACGCTCACCGTCCGCAACGACGAGACGCTCGACCTGCTCGCGAAGACGGCCGTCTCCCACGCCGAGGCCGGCGCGGACATGGTCGCCCCCTCGGCCGCGATGGACGGCATGGTCGGCGCCATCAGGGAGGCGCTCGACGACGCGGACTACGACGAGGTGCCGATCATGAGCTACGCGGCGAAGTTCGCCTCGGCGTTCTACGGGCCGTTCCGCGACGCGGCGGACGGCGCTCCGGCGTTCGGCGACCGCCGACACTACCAGATGGACCCCGCGAACGGTCGCGAGGCGATGCGTGAAGTGGCTCTCGACGTGGAGGAGGGCGCGGACGTGCTGATGGTCAAGCCCGCCCTGCCCTACCTCGACGTCGTCAGCGCGGTCCGGCGTGAGTACGACCACCCCGTCGCCGCCTACAACGTCAGCGGCGAGTATGCGATGCTCCACGCCGCCGCGGAGCAGGGTTGGCTCGACCTGGAGGAAGTCGCCTTCGAGTCGCTGCTCTCTATCAAACGCGCCGGCGCCGACCTGATCCTCACCTACTTCGCCGAAGACCTGGCGAGTCGGCTGGACTGACCGGCGAGGCGTTCGCGGACCGTCGCGTCGATGACTCGGGGCAGCGGTGGCGCCCACTCCGATTGCCGTGTCCGCCCTCTCGGACTCTGACCGGCCGAGAGCGACATTTTCCCGCCCGAAATGGCCGAAATTATTATGTCTGACCGGTCGACACGTGCGTGCAGATACTCATGGGTGGAACCAGAACCGGGATGGTCACGGTCGAGGACGTCCCCTCGAAGGCGTATCGCGGCGTCGAGATCCTGTTGCTGTTACCGATCGCACTCTACGCGATGCTCGGGGTCGGTATCATCTTGCTCGGGTTCGGCGAGAGCGAGGCGGGCGTCATGGGAGCGGTGGCAGCACTGGGCGCGTGGTGGATCGGTGGCATCGCCCTCTTTTTCGTCTCCTGGCTGTTGACGCCGTTCGTCCTCTATCTGGACACGAAGAAGCTCAACGAGGCGGACCTGGAGTGGCAGCCGAGTCCGGTGCTGTACGCGGTTCTCGGCCTCTTCTTCGGCTACCTGATGAAGCTCCATCACATCTACAAGCGTCACCAGTACGTCGTCGACTGGGTCGAACGTGACTTCTGGTGGGTGTTCGTGGCGGCCGGGACTGTCCTCCCGGCCATCTTACTCGCGCTCGCCTTTTCCGTCGGGATGAACAGCGGCACTGTCTTGCCCTTCCTCCTGGTTGGCCTCGCTATCCTGACCGCCGTTCCGTTCCCGCTCGCCATCTACCGCGACGCGACCTACGTCCGGCTTAACTCCAGTGGCTGGCGACCGAACCCGGGGAACTACCTCAACCTCGCCGTCTTCTTCTTCGTCCTCGCGCCCGTCGCGTTCCCGATCACCGGCGGCTACTACCTGGTCCGTCGACACCTGGTCATTGGGACTGTCTGAGCGGGCCGGCGTTCGCTCTCTACCCCATCTTCCTCTATCGACCGGGGAACGGCCCCACCATTGGCGCTACGTCCTCTCGGCGCTATCAGCCCGGCCGCCGCACTTAGCCGCTGAAACCACGGCGATCGGTGTCAAGCTGGTGTGGCATTCGCCCGCTCGAACCAGCGGCACTGACCGTTCCGAGAGAGAGCGCGCGCGAGGATTTCGGGCCACATTCGGCTATTTTTGCGGAAATGCCCTGGACGAACGTCGGAATCGGTGGCTGTGGAGCGTCTCCTTTCTGGACGGCCAACCACCTTATATCCATAATATTGTGCCCTAATCTGGACGGTCGTCTATTATCCTGGTACAGGTTCTGGATATCTTCAAGCTAACCCTTATGTAGTGTGATTCCCACCCCTCCTCCGTGAACTGCATGACAAAGTCGGGCGTTTGCGAGAGAATGTTGGACGTTCAATCACGATAAGCAGCCAAAACCACCAAAGTGAACATCACAATGTCATTCGCACCACTGCAAATCGATCCAGCGGTACTCGCCGAGGGTGTCAACCTCATGTGGGTACTCGTCGTAACGTTCCTGATCTTCTTCATGCACGCCGGCTTCGCCATGCTCGAGGCGGGGCAGGTGCGCTCGAAGAACGTGGCGAACCAGCTGACGAAGAACTTGCTAACCTGGTCGGTCGGGGTCGTCATGTTCTTCCTGATCGGCAGCGGGATCTCGAGCCTCGTCGGTGGCTCGGGCTTCGCGAGTGCTGCCACCGTCGGTAGCTCCGGCGACTGGGTCGGCTGGCTGTTCGGCGCGGTGTTCGCCATGACCGCGGCGACCATCGTCTCCGGTGCCGTCGCCGGCCGCGCGAAGCTCCGCGCGTACGTGGCCTACACCATCCTGCTCGCCGCAGTCATCTACCCCGTCGTCACCGGGCTGACCTGGGGAGGCGGCTTCATCGCCTCGCTGGGATACCAGGACTTCGCGGGCGGGATGATCGTCCACGGGATGGGCGGCATCGCCGGTCTCACCGCGGCCTGGGTCCTCGGCCCGCGCATCGGTCGGTACAACAGTGACGGCTCCGCGAACGTCATCCCCGGCCACTCGCTGACCTTCGCCGTGCTCGGGACGCTCATCCTCGCGTTCGGCTGGTACGGCTTCAACGTCGGCACGGCCGCGACCGTCTTCGCCGTCGAGGACGGGGCGCTCACCCTGGGCGCGTTCAGCTACGTCGGTCGCGTCGCCATGACGACGACCATCGCCATGGCCTGCGGTGCCATCGGCGCCAGCGCGGTCTCGCTGATCAAGACCGGCAAGGTCGACACGCTCTACGTCGCCAACGGCCTCCTGGCTGGTCTCGTCGGCATCACGGCCATCCCGGACACCACCACCTGGTGGGGCGCGTTCGTGGTCGGCACCGTTGCCGGCGCCCAGCTCCCCATCGTCTTCGGCTTCGTCGAGAAGCGCCTGAAGATCGACGACGTCTGCGCCGTCTTCCCGGTCCACGGGAGCGCGGGCGTCATCGGGACCCTGCTGTTCCCCTTCGTGGCCACGTCGAGCGCCCTCGAAGGAACCACGATGGTCGGCGCGTTCGTCGACCAGCTGGTCTTCGTCGTCATCGTCTCCGCCTGGACGATCGCCGCGACCGCACTCGTGTTCGGCGTCCTCAAGGCCATCGGACAGGCCCGCGTCACGCCCGAACACGAACGCGACGGCCTCGACATCAGCGAACACGGCGTCGACACCTACCCCGAATTCGGGGTCGACGACGGCGTCGCCACCGATGGCGGAAGTATCGTACGAACGGACGGTAGCGTCGCGGACAGCGAGGTGACCGACGATGAGTGAAACTGAAACCGACTCTGACATCCAGATGATCACGGCCATCGTCCGCCCCGACAAGCTGGCGGACGTGAAGGAAGCACTGACCGACGTCGGCGCCCCGTCGCTGACGGTGACCAACGTCTCCGGCCGCGGCTCCCAGCCCGCGAAGAAGGGCCAGTGGCGCGGCGAGGAGTACGTCGTGGACCTCCACCAGAAGGTGAAGATCGAGTGCGTCGTCGCCGACGTCCCCGCCGACGACGTGGTCGACGCCATCCGCGAGGCCGCCCACACGGGCGAGCCCGGCGACGGCAAGATCTTCGTCCTCCCGGTCGCGGACGCCGTCCAGGTCCGCACCGGTAACAGCGGCCCCGACGCCGTCTAAGCGAATGGAGGTCGACGACACCGACCGCCAACTGCTCGCGGCCCTGGCCGAGGACGGTCGGGCGACGACGAACGACCTCTCGGCCACGACGGGCATCTCCCCGCCCGTCGTCGAACAGCGAGTCACCGGACTCGAGAAGCGCGACGCCATCACGGGCTACGAGGCCCGCGTCGACTACGGCGAACTCGGGTTCGACGTCACCGCCGTCGTCCAGTTGACCGCCGCCGACGCCAGACGGGCCGAGGTCCTGAACGAGTTGCGAACGGCAGCCCAGTACGTCACCGTCTACGAGGTGACCGGGGAGTACGACGTCGTCGCAGTCGGCCGGTTCCGCGACACCGCCGAACTCAACGAACGCGTCGGCGAACTCGTCACCACCGAGGGCGTCGCCGAGGTGACCACCGCGGTCGTCCTCGACACCGTCGCCGACGACTCGCTGTCGCCGCTCCGCGGCGACTGACGATTTCGTTTTTCGCGACACTCCACCCGGGTAGCGACTGGTATCGTCTCTTCGGGTGCGACGTTGACTCCGATAGCATGGTTCACGAGTGATCCAACTACTAGATTGATCAGTTTGGGTTGAGACGGCTACTGGAGCTACAAACAACAGCCCGAAAGCCCCCTCCCGCTCGGGTCGGGGGGCTTGCTGCGCGCCTCGGCCTTCGGCCTCGGTGCTTACTGCGCCCGCCTTCCCCGAGCGGTCGGCCCCTTTCAGTCCCGCCCGTTTCTCTAGGCTAACCGGCCGACTTGGGTGGAATGAAAGGGGCGGCCAGGGCTTTCCTTTGTTGTCGGCATCAGTTGAAGTCGTTCTATCTCGAACTGATCAATCTAGTAGTTGAACCGCTCTTAGAGACAACGAGTCCGAACCAATTGACATGCAAACCCGGGTCCGTCGGTGGCGTTAAGCCGCTCGCTACGTTCGGTGGCGTATGAGTCTCGAAGTCGACGTCCGGAAGCTCGACCTCTTCAACACGATGGCGAAGGAGGGGTCGAGCACGGTCGCCGACCACCTCGAACAGCTGACCGGGGTGCCGGCGGCCGTTCGGACCTCCCAGATCAACTTTCTCGACATCGGCGACGTGAAGACCCACATGGGCGACGAGCGACGGGTCGGCATCTACGTCGAACTGACCGAGGCGCCCGGCGGCTACGTGCTGTTCCTCCTCGACCCGACCGACGCCAGGCATCTGGTGGGACAGATGATGGGCGGCGTGGGGAGCGAAGACGATGGTGGCGGCTTCACCGACATGGAACGCAGCGGGCTCCAGGAGATCGGTAACATCCTCACCTCCGGGTTCATCGACGGCTGGGCGAACGTGCTCGACACGACCATCGACATGGGCACGCCACAGTTGCTGTTCGACCGCACGCCCGCCATCATCGACGACATGGGCGGCTGGCCCAGGTCCGACCTCGTGTTCGTCATCGACTCACACATAGTGAGTGAAGATACGGATATCGACCTCACGGTCTACACCTTCCCGGAACTCCAGGCGCTGGTCGACCTCATCCAGGACATCGACCTCGACACGGACGTCGCCGAAGACTCCACCCCGGACGACGTCTGGTGAACTCTGCGGTGAGTACACACCGTGATATCGAAACAGTCCCTCCAGCGACGCCAGGTCGCGGTGTACGCTGTGGCGGTGCTCGCCGCCGTCGCCCTCGCCGTCGGCCGTCCTGGCACGGCCCGGTCACTGGAACCCCTCATCAACCCCGTCCTGGCGGTTCTGCTGTACGTCACCTTCCTGGAGGTGCCGTTCGTCCGCATCCGGGCGGCGTTCCGGGACCGGCGGTTCATGGCCGCCGCGCTGGGGATGAACTTTCTGGTCGTCCCAGTCGTCGCGTGGGCGCTCGGTCGCTTCCTCCCGCCGGAGCCGGTGATCCTCGTCGGCGCCTTCATGGTGTTGCTGACGCCCTGTATCGACTACGTCATCTCCTTCACCGACCTGGCGGGCGGCGACGCCGAGCAGGTCACCGCCGCGACGCCAGTGCTGATGGTGGTCCAGTTGCTCCTCTTGCCGGCGTACCTCTGGCTGTTCGTGGGCCCGGCCGCCGCGGAAGCGATCGAGGCCGGACCCTTCCTCGACGCCTTTCTCGTGATCATCGCCGCCCCGCTCGCGCTCGCCTGGCTCACCGAGGTCTCGGCCGATCGCTCGCCCCAGGCTGAGCGGTGGCAGTCGGCGATGGGCTGGTTGCCGGTGCCGATGATGGGCGCGACGCTGCTGGTCGTCATCGCCTCGCAACTGCCTCGCGTCCAGGACTCCATCGGGCAGATAGCAGCGGTCGTCCCGGTGTACGTCGCCTTCCTCGTCGTCATGCCGCTGCTGGGGCGGCTCGCGGCGGACGCCCTCGGGATGGACGTCGGCGAGAGCCGGGCGCTCGTGTTCACCTCGGTCACGCGGAACTCGCTGGTCGTCCTGCCGCTGGCGCTCGCGCTACCGGCGGGATACGGCCTCGCGCCGGCCGTCGTCGTCACCCAGACCCTCGTCGAACTGACGGGGATGGTCGTCCTCACGCGCGCCGTCCCGGCGTGGCTCGTTCCCGACCGGAACGGCTCGACGGCGACGGCGTCGTGACGGCAGGGGGTCAGCAGCGAGTGATTCTCACTCTCGTTGGCACGCACCCACAGCAATTTGAACCAGGCAGTCGGGACCGTCAGTATGGTTCCCTCGCTCCGGACGCTCCTCCTCGGCCCGCCGGAACACCGCTATCAGCGCCGACTCGACGTCCTGTTCGCCGGCGGACTCTTCCTCGCGACCTTCCTGGCGTACGCGGTCGGTCTCTTCGAGGTCACGGGGGGCGTCGTCTTCCTCGCGATGGACGCCGCCGTCGTCGGGATGATGGCGGCCGCCCTCACGGGCTACCGACAGAGCGGCCTCGTCTTCGGCTGGCTCGCCGCCTACGCGCCGCTGCTCGGTGCCAGCGCCGACCACTACCTGCTCGGCCTGGCGAGCCGCCCACCGGTCGAACGGCTCGTGGCATTTCTCTCACCCGACGGGCTGGTGTTCCTGGGCGTCGCCGCCGCAGTGCTTGGATCGCTCTCCTGGACCGCCGGCCTGGCCGGCGAACGGACCATCGACGCCTTCCGCGGCCGGGTGTAACGCCCCTCGGCGTCGGTCTCAGTTCGCGAGCGGCCGCGAGCGCAGGTGAGCGACCCGGGCCGAACGCGAGCATTGCTGCCGCTCCACGGTGGACACGGCATCGCCGCGCGCACTCACTCCCGGAGATACCACAGGCCGCCGTATGTGACGCATCCGAGCGCGACGAGTCCGATACCCGCCACGGGCTGCGATCCGCCCGACAGTTCCGCGCTCCTGTACCCGCCGGTGAGCAGCACGACGCCGAACACCACGATGATCATCGGGATCCGGCCGATCAGCCGTTCCATGTAGCTCATAACGATGTAAAAATTACTTTGGGGTTCTATGAATGCGCTGCCGAACTCACTGCTCGAAACGCCGCTCCGGTGTTTTGTCCCGTCGCGATCGCACCTCTGGCGTCCCCTCCCTTCGATCGGCGACGAGCTCCCAGTCAGGCGCTTCTCTGCTCGCGTGTCGCTCCCTGCGCTCTCACGGGTCACTCCGTTCCCCGTTCGAGCAAATGCGGGCGCTTCGCGCCCGCTAGGTCGCTCCCGCTCGCGATTAAGATGGTCCTCCCTCCGGTCAGACCATCCTGCTCACGGCTCGCCACCCTCGCCGTTCGCGTTCTCGGAGGACCCTCCCTCCGGTCGCCCCACCCTGCTCGCGTGTCGCTTCGCTCCCGCTCGCATTTCCCAGGTCTCTCACTGCGTTCGAGACCTGGCTAATCATCTGCCGAAATCGGCTGCCCCTGCGCGTCGGTCGGCGCCGGACTCTCGCCGTCGTCGAAGGGGTACCACGACTGCTTGGCGTCGGTGAGCGAGAGGTCCTCGTACCCCTCGACCTCCTCGGGTTCGGCGAGTTCGACGATGGTCTCGTGGCCGGTGGCGTCGACCCACTCGCGGAAGGTCTGGCCGTCTTCCCGGAGGGCGGCGTAGGCCTCGACGAGGTTGGCGATCATGCCTGGCACCTCGTCGGCGGGGACGCGCTGGCGCACCCAGTCGATGAAGGTGGGCTCCTCGCCGATGCCGCCGCCGACGCCGACGTCCATCGCCTCGACCATCTCGCCGTCCTTGCGGGCGCGCATCCCCTGGAGGCCGATGTCGGCCGTCATCGCCTGGCCGCAGTCGGCCGTACAGCCCGAGTAGTGGATCTTGATCCGGTCGACGTCGTCGGGGACGTCGACGTGTTCGCCGAGCCAGCGGAGCAGGCGCGCGGTCCGAGCTTTCGTCTCGGTCAGCGCGATTGAGCAGAACTCCGTCCCGGTACAGGCCATCGCGCCCTGCTCGAAGGGGTTCGGCTCGGGGGTGTAGGTGTCGAGCAACGGTTCGTTGAGCAGGTTCTTCAGGTTCCCGTCGGGGACGTCCATGACGAGCGGGTTCTGCCGGCGGGTCAGTCGCACCTCGCCGGAGCCGTAGGCGTCGGCCAGGTCGGCCAGTTCGATGGCGTCCTCGGCGGGCATGCGGCCGACGGGCACCGAGAGCCCGACGTAGTTCTCGCCGTCCTGCTGGTCGTAGACGCCGACGTGGTCGTGGGCGCCGCGTTCGGCGGGCCTGCCGGCGTTGTACGTGTACTCGCCGCGGAAGTTCGTCCCGGCGCGGGCGGGTTCGAAGGAGAGGCGCTCGACCATCTCCTCGCGGATCTTCTCCGTCCCCCAGTCGTCGACGAAGAAGCGGGCGCGGTTCTTGGAGCGGTTCTGCCGGTCCCCTTCCTCGTGGTACAGTTCGACGAACGTCCGGACCGTCTCGTAGGCCTGGTCGCGGCGGACGAACACGTCCAGCGAGCGGGCGGGGCGCGGTTCGCGGCCGCCGAGACCGCCGCCGACGCGGACGTTGAACCCTTTCACCTCTTCCCCGTCCACGACGGTGTGGGCCGGTTCCAGCCCGACGTCGTTGATCGAGTCCTGGGCGCAGCCCTGGCGACAGCCCGATACGGAGATGTTGAACTTCCGGGGCATGTTACAGAGCGCGTCGTCGCCGCGGATCCCCGCCTGTATCTCGTCCAGTAGCTCGCGGCTCTCGACGTACTCGTCGGCCTTGCCGGCGACCGGACAGCCCGAGATGTTGCGCATCGTGTCGCCGCCGGCCGAGCGCGAGGAGACGCCGACAGCCTCCAGTTTCTCCCAGATTTCGGGAATGTCCTCCAGCTTGAGCCAGTGGAGCTGGATCGACTGCCGCGTCGTGAAGTCGATCCAGCCGTTGCCGAACTCGGGGTTCTCGACCGGTCCCCTGGCGTAGTCTCGGGCGACCTCGCCGATGGCCCGGAGCTGTCCGGGTTCGAGCACGCCGCCGCAGTTGGTCAGGCGCATCATGAAGTAGCTCTCCTGGCCGCCGCGGTGGTGGAACACCCCCCAGAACTTGAACCGGGAGAACCACTCGTCGCGCTCTTCTTCGGGGATGGATTCCCAGCCGTTCTCGGCGAACTCCTCTAGCTTCTCCCTGACGTCGTCGCCGTACAGTTCTCCTTTCCAGTCTTCCTTCTTGTGGGCCATTGTATCACTCTGTCTTTGTAGATCGTCCTCATTCTCGCTTCAAATCTACACGAACGTCCTTTGTTCTACGGCTAGAATACGCGGGCGCGCCGACAATAAGGGTAATCGTCACACATTTCAAAAATTAAGGGCTGGATCCGGACGAACGGTCGAAGTACAAGGACCTAGAACGCCTTATACTGCCCCTCAATTTTCGATCTGTCCAGTGACGGCGGCAAGATCGGCGCGCGAATTCACGTTCGTAAAGGGCGATCGGTATCTGGTGACGTCGTCGGCGTCGACGACGACCGGGTCCACGCGCGCGAGCACGTCGTAGAGCCGCCGGGAGCCCGCCGCAAGCGTCCGGTCGCAGGCGACGCGGCCGGCGTGGCGGTCGTAGACCGCGTGGAGCGGGTGGAGGCGGCCGTCGGCCCGCGGCACGGCCGCCGAGTCCACCGCCGCGAACAGCCGCTCGAACAGCGCCGGGTCTGCCTGGGGCATGTCGCAGGCGACCACGGCGACGGCGTTCCCGCTCGCGACCCGCAGTCCGGTCCGCATGCCGGCGACCGGTCCCTCGTCCGGGACGGGGTCGACGGCTTCGCGATACGCCACGCCGTCGAGCGCGTCGGCGACGGCGGCCCGCTGTTCGTCCCGGTAGTTCACGACGAGTTCGTCGGTCACCTCCCGCAGTCGGTCGGCGACGCGGCGGATCATCGGACCGCCGTCCACCTCGGCGAGGGATTTGTCGACCTCGCCGAAGCGCGTCGAGCGACCGCCAGCGAGGACGAGTCCCGAGCGCATCTCAGTCCCCGCCCGGGGTGGTCGACTCGCCGCTCGACGAACTGACCAGCCAGCCGTCGGTGGTCGCACGTCGGGCGATCTGGGGTCGGTAGACCCACGCGTTCAGCAGGACGATGGGGATCATCGAGGCGCCCACGATGGCGTAGCCGACGTGGAGATTCGGAAGCAGCGTCGACGAGTAGACGAGCGGGTAGACGATGCCACCGACGGTACCGACGCCGCCGACGATGCCCGCCACGGAACCCGAACTGTCGGGGAACATCGCGGGGACCTGTGCGAAGATGGCGCCCTCCGCGAACGCACACCCCATCCCGACCAGGAAGCCGGCGCCGACCGCGACGAGCACCTCGCCGCTGAGGCCCGCGAACGTCATCCCGACCATGGTGACGACGACGAAACACAGCGTGAGGAACGTCCACTGTTCCCGGTAGCGGCCCGTGAACCAGGGGAGGATGTCCCGTTCTTTGCGCGCCAGCAGGTCGCTGACGTAGCCGCCGATCGGCCGCAGCAGGCCCGCCGCGACTGAGAACGTCGCCGCGAACGTCGAGGCCAGCACGAGGTTGTTCGTGTCGAACCCTTCCCTGTAGTAGGTCGCGAGCCAGCCGTTCATCGACAGCTCGAGGCCGAACGTCATCACGTACGCCAGCGCGAGCACGACGGTCCCGTAGCGGGTCGCCGTGTGAACCCACTGCTTGAAGGTGGCGCTCTGGGCGGTCGCCTCCCGCTTCTCTTCGGATTTCGCTGCCTCGCCGAGCGCGTAGTAGGTGATCGCGAGGCCGATGGAGACGAGGCCGGTCCAGAAGAACGCCGCGCGCCAGTTCGTCTGGAAGATGGGGCCGTTCCAGCCAGGACCGAACACGCGCGGGAGGATGAGCGCCCCACCGGCGGCGCCCGCGTTCCCGATGCCGGCGTAGATGCCCTCCGCGGTGCCGAGCTGACCCTCCTCGAACCACTCGGAGACGTGCTGGATGCCGATGACGAAGGTGATGCCCGCCGTCGCGACGATGAGCCGGGTGACGAAGAACACCCCGTAGCTTTCGGCGAACGCGCTCGCGATGGAGAACACGCCCACGTAGCCCAGCACGATGGCGAACACCGCCGGCGCGCCGAACTTGTCCGAGAGCCAGCCGGTCAGCATGCGACCGAACGGCGCGAGCCAGATGGCGGAACTCGCCAGGATACCGATTTCGGCCAGCGAGAGGCCGAACTCCTCGGCCATCGGCCCCGTGAACGGGGCGAAGGAGAACCAGATCAGAAAGGAGAAGTTGAACCCGATCGTGGCGAGCACGAGCGTCCGCCACTTGGTCATCTTGATCAGTCCCATCGGTCTCCCACCTCCACCGGACTGCCCGTTCGGCCGCTCACGGCTCGCCCGATGGATCCTGCACGATCGTTATCGGGAATATTTGGCCATTTGTATCTTTTTTCGCCTTTACGCGTGGTGTTTGGAGACTTCATACACAGATATGTGGTCGATTGCTGCCCTATTAACGCTGGCCACACCATTTGTTTGAAACAAAGGCACTGCAGTGGACGGGCGGACACAATTAAACGAGGTAATATGTGTATTACCAGAATCAGTCCGATCGTCGCAGACGATCGCCCGGTTCGGCGACCGGTCGTCTCGAAGCGGCCGGGCCGGCGGACGGCGGACCAGGCGCACGACGAAACCGTCGCGACGACGCCGTCGCTAGGGAAGAGCGAGCGGCGCGAGAAAGGAGAAGACCGGGCCGCGCGTGGCCGTCCGGTGCGCACGTCGCGCTCAGTCGTCGGCGGGGACCGACAGGCTCGCGGCGTCACGGTGCGCGGGCGCGACGAGGCGGACGGCGCACTGCTTGAAGTTCGGTTCCTTCGACTGTGGGTCCAGCGCGTCGATAGTGAGCCGGTTCGTCGAGGGGTGGTGGATCGGCAGCCAGACCATCCCTTCGGGGACGGCCGGGTCCGGTTCGACGGTCGCCGGGACGGCGCCGCGCCGGGACTCGACGACGGTCCGGTCGTCCTCGACCGCGTCGCTGCTCGCGACCGTTTCGGGGTGAACGCGAGCGACGACGAGCTCCGGATCCTCGACCGATCGCGAGCGGATGCCGGTGTTGTACCCGTCGGATTCGCGGGCCGTCGTCAGCGTCAGTGCGTACTTGTCGTCGACGGGTTCGGGGAGGTCCCCCTGCCGGCCGGTAGAGAACTGCGCCTTGCCCGATGCCGTGGGGAACGCCCACGACTCGTCGGCGGGCGCGTCACCGGTCCCGTCGTCCGCGTCGCCTTCACCGCCCTCGTAGTAGCGGTAACCGCCCTGCGAGTCGGCCTCGGGCGCGGGCCAGCGGACCGCCTTCTCGTCGTCGAGGCGGTCGTATCCGATCCCCGAGCAGTCGGCCTTCGTCCCCGCGGTGAGTTCGCGGAACTCGTCGAAGACCGACTCGGGGTCAGGCGACTTCTCGGGGAACAGGTCCGGGAACAGGCGCGCTCCGACGGTCGCGATGATCTCCAGGTCGCTCCGGACGCCGCTGGGCACCTCTGTCGCCGGGCGCACGCGCGAAACGGTGCGCTCCATGTTCATCGTCGTCCCGGAGGACTCGCCCCAGGTCGCCGCCGGCAGGACGACGTCGGCCAGTTCGGTGGTTTCGGAGCGGAAGGCGTCCTGGGCGACGACGAAGGCGTCTTCGAGCCGTTCCCTTGCTGGCCCTGCGTCGGGCATCCCGGCGACCGGGTTGGTGGCGACGGTCCAGACCGCGTCGACGTCGCAGTCGACGGCCTCGACGACGCCGACCGGCCCCGGTCCGTGGTCGTCCGGCAGGCGGTCGACGGGCACGCCCCACTCCTCGGCGACGAAGGCGCGCGCGTTCGGGTCTTCGAACGGTCGCTGGCCCGGCCAGGACCCCTTCGAGGAGCAGACGCGCGTCCCCATCGAGTTGGCCTGGCCGGTCAGCGAGAACGGGCCCCCGCCGGGCCGGAGGTTCCCCGTCGCGAGCGTCAGGTCGATGAGGGCCCGGGAGAGCTCCGTCCCCTGAACGTGCTGGTTGACGCCCATCCCCCAGTAGCAGAGGGCGTTCCGGTCGAAGGCGTCCGCCAGTCGGTCGACGTCGCTCATCTCCACGCCGGCCTCGGCGGCCGCCGCCTCGGGCTCTGGCAGCGTCGCCAGCAACTCCTCGAACCCCTCCGTGGCCTCGTCGACGAACGCCTCGTCGACGCGGTCGGTCTCGACCAGGCGCGCGAGCACCGCACGCGCGAGCGCCAGATCCTTTCCCGGCTCGGGCGCGACGTGGCCGTCAGCGTGTTCGGCGGTCTGGGTCGCGACGGGGTCGACGACGAGCATCTCCGAGTCGTCTTCGCTCGCCGCCTGTCGGATCCACCGGAACATCACGGGGTGAGCCACCGCCGGGTTCGCGCCCCAGACGACGTGGCTCTCGGCCTCGGGGATGTCGTCGTACGTACACGGCGGCGCGTCGCTCCCGAACGCCTGGTAGTAGGCCGTCACCGCGCTGGCCATGCAGAGGGTGGTGTTCGCGTCGTAGTAGCGCGTCCCGAACCCGCCGCGGGCGAGCTTGCCGAGCGCGTAGGCCGCCTCGTTGGTCTGCTGGCCGCTGCCCAGCACCGCCACGTCGTCGCCGGCATCGAGGGTGTCCTCGAAGCGACCGACGACCTCGGCCAGCGCCAGGTCCCACGTCGTCGGGACCAGTTCCCCATCGCGGCGAACGAGTGGCTGGGTGAGCCACTCACCGTCGGGGTCCTGGCTCTCCCTGACGCCGCGCTGGCAGGCCAGTCCCTGGTTGACCGGGTGGGCCGCGTCGCCGCGGACCACGTCGACGCCGTAGCCGATGTCGACCCCCTGCTGGAGGTGACCACAGCCGACGGCACACCGCATGCACGTCGTCGGTACCCAGTCGCTCATGGCCCCTCTCCGTGCTGGAAAATATTGCCGGACGTTCGCCCATATTTCGGACAGATTTGTTCGAACCTCATGGGAATATCTCTTGTTTACTCCCTCGCATTCAACATTCAAAACAGTATTCGTTCATGATCGTGCACTAGAAACGTGTTCGGGTGTTTTTCTGATCACTCTCGACTCGGTGGTCGCTGGGCATGATGCGCAATTCTGGGATCCGAGGCCCGGATCGACGTTGGTAGAATTTCGTCAGACCGGTCGCTATGAGTCGACAGCGATACCGCAAACACGTCGAAAGCCCTCGGCGCGCTCGACTCGTGCGAACCCACTGCGCGCGCTCGTTCCTCGCGTGCTTGTGGGTTCGGACTTCGCCGACCGCGCCTCGCCCTTTCAGTCCGCCAGGCACCGCATAGCTCGCGCGGGCTTCGCCCCGCGCTCGCGATTGAACCGCCCCCCTCCCCGGATTCGGCGCGTCCGCGCCGAATCACGCTTCCTGACCGCTCTGCAACCGCCCGGCCGGGAGCGCGTTTCATCGCGCGACGAGGGGAAGGGCAGGGCTGCGGTACTTGGGCGGGACTGAAAGGGGCCGACCGCTCGGGGAAGGCGGCCCCGACAAGCACCGCAGCCGGGAGGCGAGGAGCGCAGTTGTGGGCCCCCGACCCGAGCGGGAGGGGGCTTTCTGGTTGTAAGTGGTGATGCGTTCAGCGATAGCAGCTATCCGTAGAGCCAAGACGGTCGAGGATTTCTCGTCGTCAGCCAACGTAGCGTGCCGAACACCGATAACTCATCTCAGGGTCCTTCGTGGGCCCAGAACTCGTCGGAGACGGTCACTTCCTTCTTGAACAGGGGGACTTCGTCTTTCAGGCGGTCGATCCCGTCCTCCACCGCCCGGAACGCCTCCGCCCGGTGGCCGGCCAGGATCACGACGAAGACGATGTCCTCGCCGGCCTCGACCACGCCCGTCCTGTGGTGGAGCGCCACCTCGAAGATTCCGTCGCGGTCGAGCAGGTCGCCCCGGATCGTCTCCAGTCGCTCCTCGGCGACGCCGTCGTACTTCTCGAACTCGAGGTGTTCCGTGGGCTCGTCGTCCGGCGCGTCCCGCTCGCGCACGCGCCCGGTGAAGGTCGCGATGGCGCCGGCGCGGTCCTCCCGGGACGAGCGCTTCACTCGCGCGACCAGGGAGCCGAGCGTCTCGTAGGGCTCACTGTCGTGGAGCGCGTCCACCACCGAACCGAGGGCCAGGTCGTCGGCCGTCGGCGCCGCCGCCACCTGCTCGCCGGCGTGGTCGCGGCCGCCGAGCGCGACGGTTGGGACGTCGGCCTGGGAGAATCCCTCGACGAGCGCGTAGTCGTAGTCGGGGGCCAGGTCGTCCAGCGTCTCGTCGAGGGTCCGGTCGGCGCCAGTGGCGAACCAGCCCTCGTCGTCGGTGATGCCGTAGGTGGCCTGGGCTCCCGCAGCGCGGTGCCGGGCGGTATCCTTGCCCTCGGTGTCGATGGCGGGCGCGTGCGTGAGGTGCTTGACCGTCGCGACGAACCCGCGCTCCGAGAGGCGACTCGCCAGGCGCTCGACGAGCGTGGTCTTGCCCGCGTCGGAGGGTCCAGCGATACCCAGGACGTACACGTTTTCGAACGGGACCCGGACGTACGTATAGTTTCTCACCGGCGCAAACGTCGTTCGCGTGGAAAGGGGTTAGTGGCTCGGCGCGGACTACGGAGTATGGACGAGTTCAGTCACGTCGACGACGACGAACGGGTGCAGATGGTCGACGTGGGCGACAAGGCGACCGTCGACCGCCGCGCGGTGGCGTCGGGTCGGATCGCCGTCCGGCCCGAGACGGCGGCGATCATCGAGGCCGGCGAGGTGACCAAGGGGAACGTCCTCGCCACAGCCCGCGTCGCGGCCATCCAGGCGGTCAAGCGGACCTGGGACGACATCCCACTCTGTCACCAGATTCCCGTCGACGGGGTGACCGTCGAGTTCGAGATCGAAGAATCAGCCGTCGAGAGCACCGTCGAGGTGTCGTCGACGGGCCAGACCGGGGTCGAGATGGAGGCGCTCAACGGCGTCACCCGGGCGCTGCTCACCGTCTTCGACATGGTGAAGTCCGCCGAGAAGGACGACGCGGGCGAGTATCCCCAGGCCCGCATCGAGGACGTCCGCGTCGTCGAGAAGCACAAGGAGGCGCCGTCGTGAGCGACCACGGCGACGGCGGTGGCGGGCACGAGGGTCACGACCACGACGGTCACAAAAGTGGTGACCACGGCCACCAGCACCACCACGACAGCGACGAGACCTGGGAGTTCGCTGTCCTCACGATTTCGACCTCGCGCTCGGCGAGCGACGACCGGAGCGGGGAGGTAGCCCGCGAGGCCATCGAGAACGCCGGCCACGAAGTCGCGATCCACGAGATCGTCGGTGACGACCGGGGCGCCATCACCGAGGCCGTCGACGACCTCGTCGGCACGGTCGACGTCGTCGTCACCAGCGGCGGGACGGGGCTGACGCCCGACGACGTAACGGTGGAGGCTTTCCGCCCGCTACTGGACAAGGAACTCCCCGGCGTCGGCGAGTACTTCCGGCGACTGAGCCACGAGCAGGTCGGGACGATGGCGATGCTCTCCCGGGCGACCGCGGGCGTCGCGGACGGCACCGCTATCTACGCCTTCCCGGGGAACCCCGACGCCGTCGAACTCGGCGTCGTGGCGGTACTGTTGCCCGAAATCGACCACGTGCTGGGGCTGGCCCGCCGATGACGGCCGTCGGCGAGCGGACGGCGGTCGACGACGCCCGGGCGGCGCTGCTGGACCTGGTCGCGCCCGTCGAGGAGACCGAATCGGTCGCCCTGGCCGACGCCGACGACCGGGTGCTGGCGACCGCCATCGACGCGCCGAGAGCGGTGCCCCACTACGACCGCGCCGCGATGGACGGCTACGCCGTGCGCGCGGCGGACGTCGTCGACGCCGGCGAGCGCGCGCCCGTCAGGCTCGACCTCGCAGAGGGAGTCGAGAAACGCGACGACGATGACGACAGTGAGGGCGAGGAGCCAGAGTACGGTCCGGGACGAGCAATTTCGGTCGACACCGGCGAGCCGATGCCGACCGGCGCCGACGCGGTCGTGATGGTCGAACGGACCGAGCGAGTGGGCGACGAAGTGCTCGTCTTCGAGGCGGTCGCACCCGGCGAGAACGTCGGTGCGGAGGGCGAGGACGTCGAAGCCGGTGCGCGGCTGTTCGACGCCGGCCACCGGCTCGCACCGGCCGACCTCGGACTCCTCCGGGTGGTCGGTCTCGACGATGTCGAGGTGTACCGACGACCCAGGGTCGTCCTGATTCCCACCGGCGAGGAACTCGTCAGTGCCGACCCCGAGCCCGGCGAGGTCGTCGAGTCGAACAGCCTGACCGTCGGCCGGTACGTCGGGCGCTGGGGCGGCGAGGCCGAGCGATTCGACCCGGTCACCGACGACAGCGAGGCGCTCCGGGCGGCGTTGCGCGAGGCCAGCGGTGAGCGCGACGCCGACCTGTTCCTCACGATGGGCGGCACGTCTGCGGGCGAACGCGACCACGTTCCCGGGGCCGTCGAATCCATCGGATCCGTCGAGCGCCACGGCGTCGCGCTCCAGCCGGGCCACCCCGTCGGCTTCGGTCTGGTCGGGGAGACGCCGGTCGTGATGCTCCCGGGCTACCCCGTCGGCTGTCTCGTCGCCGCGACGGCACTGGTCCGGCCCGCCGTCAGCCGGCTTGCCAGTCGGCCGATCACCGATCCGCCGACCACCGAGGCGACGCTCGCCCGAAAGCTGGCCAGCCCCGTCGGCACCAGAACCTACGCCCGCGTCGCCCTCGACGACGGCGTGGCGACGCCGATTCGGGCCCGCGGGTCGGGCGTCCTCTCCAGCGTCACCGAGGCCGACGGCTGGGTGGTCGTCCCCGAGGAGACGGAGGGGTTCCCGGAGGGCCACACCGTTCAGGTGGAGCACTGGGAGGGATCGAAGTGACCGACCGAACCGAGTTCCTGACGCTGGCCGACCCCGACGAGGTCCGCGAAACGATCGCGGGGTTCGACCTCGGCGGCGACACCGAAACCGTCCCGCTCGCAGAAGCCCGGGGACGAGTCCTGGCCGAGCGGGTCGACGCGGACCTCGCGGTCCCGGGGTTCGACCGGGCGAGCATGGACGGCTACGCCGTCCGGGCGACCGACACCGTCGGTGCCAGCGAGGCCGCCCCGACGGTCCTCGAAATCGTCGGCGAGGTTCACGCCGGCGAGGAACCGACCGCCGACGTCGACCCGATGACGGCCGTCGAAGTGTCGACCGGCGCCGTGATGCCTCCCGGCGCCGACGCGGTCGTGATGGTCGAGCGAACCAGTCGCCGGGAGTCGAACGTCGCGATTCGGACCACCGTCACCCCCGGCGAGCACGTCATGCCGGCCGGCGACGACGTCGCGCCGGGCGAACGAGCGCTCGGTCCCGGAACGGTCGTCACCAATCGGGAAATCGGGCTGCTCGCCGCGCTGGGCCGCGAGACCGTTCGGGTCCGCGGCCGACCCCGCGTCGCCGTCATCTCGACGGGCGACGAACTGGTCGCCCTCGCCGACGACCTCCACCCCGAACGCGGCGAGATTTACGACGTCAACGGCCAGTCCATCGCCGCCGCGATCCGTGACGCCGGCGGTAAGCCAGAAGTCTACCCTACCGTCGGCGACGACACCGCCGAGATGAAACAGGTCCTGCGGGAGGCCGCGGCCGACTGCGACCTCGTGTTGACCTCCGGCGCCACCAGCGCCGGCGCGGTGGACGTTCTCTCCGAGGTCATCGACGACGACGGCGAGCAACTGCACCACGGCGTCGCGCTGAAGCCCGGCAAGCCGACGCTGGTCGCCCGCCTCGCCGGAACGCCGTTCGTCGGTCTCCCGGGCTACCCGGTGTCGGCACTGTCGGTGTTCCGGACGCTCGTGGCGCCCGCCATCCGCGAGGCGGCCGGGCGACCGCCGCTGGAGCGACCCGAGCGTCGGGCCGAACTCAGCGAGGACGTCCACTACGACGAGGGGCGCCACCGCCTCCTCCCCGTCGGCCTGGTCACCGACGGCGCGGGCGGGACGCTCGCCTACCCCGTGGACAAGGGCAGCGGCGCGACGACGACGCTGACCAACGCCGACGGCATCGTAGAGATGCCCGCCGAGACGTCGCTGCTGGCGGACGGGACGGCCGTCACCGTCGACCTCTTCGGCACCGACGTCCGCCCGCCGCGCCTGTTCGGCGTCGGCGAGGCCGACCCCGTTCTCTGGGACCTGCTCGACGCCGTTCCCCGGACGCGCTTCCTGGCCGTCGGATCTGCCGAGGGCGACCGCCGCCTCGCCGGCAGCGTCCCCGACGTCGCCGTCGTCACGGGTGCCGACGAGGACGCTGCTGGCACCCTACTCGGCGGCTGGACGCGCGAGTGGGGCCTCGTCGTCGCCCCTGAGACCGACGCGGCCGCAGCCATCGACGGCCTGGCCGCGCTCGTCGACGGCGACTGGCGGTTCGTCAACCGGGGCCGGTCGGGGCTACGCGACGCCTTCGACGCCGCGCTCGACGACCTGGCCGACGAGCGAGACGCGACTCACGCCGAACTCGTGGACGCCATCGACGGCGCCGAGCGGACGGCACCCGGCCACGAGGGACCGGCTCGTCGAGTCGCGACGGGTGACGCTGACGTCGGACTCGGTCTCCGGGCGACCGCCGCAAAACTGGACTTTGGGTTCGTCTCGCTGGGCCACCAGCCGGTCGAAATCCGGGTCAATCCGGACCGGGTCGACAAGCCCGGCGTGGCCGACCTGCGGGCGGCGCTGGCCGACGCGCCGGCGATTGTCGGGGAGGTTCCCGGCGTCACCTGGGACGAGTAGGGGTTTTGCGAACGCTGATTCCCGTTCGGCGCCACGGTCTTCTCCGGCTGAGCGCGGTCTGGCCGGGAGCGCGTTTCATCGCGCGACCCACCGAAAGACTCGGCACACCTCGTCTTTCGAGCCCACACTCGCTTCGCTCACGTGGAAGGGGAAGGGCAGGGCTGCGGTGCTGTGCGGGCCTGGGGTCCTGCTGAGCGAAGCGAAGCAGGGCTCGGAAGACGAACGGAGTGAGTCTTCCGGTGGACTGAAAGGGCGAGGGACGGTCGGGGAAGCACGGCCCCGCAAGCACGCGAGCGTAGCGAGCGCGCACAGCGTGGGCCGCGCGACCCGAGCGGGCCGAGGGCTTTCGACGTGTTTGCGGTGTTGTCACTGATTCGTGGAGAGCGGGCCGAAGGCTTTCCTCTGTCGTTAGTTCCCTCGGCTGATCACGTTCCCTCAGAACCAGATCACGCAGAGACAGCTACGTTCTCTTCACCTAGCGCCTCTGCGAGCAATTCGGTCACGCCGACGATCTCCAGTTCGTCTTCGAACCCGCCGGTCTTCCGGCCGTCCTCGAACATGGTGGTACACATCGGGCAGGCGACGACGAACTTCTCGACCGCGTTCCCCGCCTCAGTGTCCTCCACGGCCTCTCGAAGCCGCTCCTCACTCGGTTTCTTCTCCTCCTCGACTTCGATCCAGAGGCCACCGCCACCGCCGCCACAACAGAACGAGTCCTGCCGGTTGCGGGGCATCTCGACGCGCTCACACCCCGTCGCGTCCACGAGCTCCCGGGGCGCCTCGAACTCGCCGTTGTAGCGGCCCAGATGGCAGGGATCGTGGTAGGTGACCGTGTAATCGAGCGTCGCCGGCACGACCAGCGAACCCGAGTCCACCAGATTCGCCACGACCTGGGTGTAGTGGAAGATGTCCTCCTCACTCCACTTGCAGGCCTCGAACTCGGGATACTCGTTCATGAACGTGTTGTAGGCGTGGGGGTCGGTCGTGACGATCCGGTCGAACTCGCAGTCCTGGATGGCGGCGGCGTTGTCCTCGACGAGCATCTCGTAGAGGCCTTCCTCGCCGACGCGGCGGACGTCGTTGCCGGCGTTCTGTTCGTCCTCGTAGAGGATGCCGTAGGAGACGTCTGCCGCCTCGAAGACGCGGGCCAGCGCCGTCGCTATCTCCTGGTTCCGGCCGTCGTAGCTGGGGTAGTCGCCGACGTACCAGAGGTAGTCGACGGCCTCCTCGCGGGCGTCGGGGACGTCGAAGTCCAGCTCCTGGACCCAGTCCGGGCGCTTGCGCTCGGGGTCGCCGAACGAGTTCCCGTGCTGGAACACGTTCATCATGGCGTCCTGGGCGTTCTCGTCCATCTGGCCCGATTCGGTAAGACGGCGGTTCATCTCGGTGAAGCTGGTGAGGTGTTCGATGTCGACGGGACAGCTGTCCATGCAGGCCATGCAGGCCAGACAGGACTCCATCGTCTCGCTGTCGACGACGGAGGTGCCACCGTCGGCAATGATGGGCATCTCCTCGGCCTCGCCACCATCGCGCTCCTCCCGGTAGTGCTTCAGGTCCAAAATGACGTCCCGGGGGTCGAGCGGCCGGCCGACGTCCTTCGCGGGGCAGGCGTCCGAACAGCGGCCGCACTTGGTGCAGGCGTCCTGGTCGAGCAGCTGTTTCCACGAGAAGTCGTCTATCTCGCTGGGGCCGATCTCCTCCGGGGCGGCGTCGGCGGGTACACCCGGTAGTCTCACTCCGGCCTTCTCGTCGCGGGTGAGGACGTTGGCAAAGGAGGAGAGCATGTGGAACGGCTTGGCGTAGGGGACCCAGGCGACGAACCACAGCGCCAGCAGCGAGTGGCTCCACCAGACGACGGGATACGCCGCCGTCGCGAGTTCTGGGGTGACACCCACACCCTCGAACGCACGGGCGACGGTCCAGCCGACGAAGCTCACCGTCTCGAAGCTGACGTCGCGCACTGCTGACGTCCCGAGGATCCGGATGCCCTCGGTGAGGTAGCCGCCGACGCCCAGGAGAAAGAGCGACCAGACGAGCAGGTGATCAGAACTGTCGGTGTGGCGACCCCAGAGCCGGTCCATGCGGACGCCGTAGCGCCGCCAGATGGCGATACCGAGGCCCACCACGAACAGCAGGCCCATCAGGTCCATCACGAAAGAGTAGGAGAGGTAGAAATCGCCGACGAAAAAGGACTCGCCGGTCAGCGGCCGATAGAAGTCCATGTCGATCCCCAGGATGGTCGTTCCGATCAGCAGGGTGAGAAAGCCCCAGAAGACGAAGGAGTGCCACAGACCAGCGACCCAGTCGCGGTCGAACTGTTTCTGGTTCGACAGGACGATTCCGGCGGCCGTGAGCACGCGACCCGGCAGGTCGTCGAGCCGCGGGAACGGGTCCTCGCTTGCCCGCGCGTACCGGGCAAACCGCCGGTAGACGCCGACGAGGAAGACCAGTATCGCCACCGCCGAGAGGTAGTAGAAGATCGCTTTCCCGAGCGGGCTGATCTGCCAGAAGGTGGGCCGCGTGGCCGCCTGGAGCGGCAATGCCATGTGATATCACCCATCGTCCTGCCGCTTAAGTCTTGCTGGACCCCGCCGCAGTCTGTCGGAAACGAAATCGGTGTTCAGAGTTCACGCCCCACTGACTGCGGTCGTACTGTCCAGCTATCTGCCGCATTCCCGCCCGTTTGGCCCGTTCCCGACAGATACTTACCCGTCCGTCCACCCTTTCACGGTCGATGGACGAAAAGACCGAGGAACTACGCGACATCTTCGTCGACGTCGCCGGCGAGGACACCGTCACGGAGTCCCAGGAGGAGTCGCCTGGCTCGCTCACCACCGACGAGGACGGGGTGGACGACCGCATCGCCGCGGTCGTCGAGCGCATGCGCGACCGGTACGACTTCGACTCCGGGCTCGACGACGAGCGACTCGCCGCCGTCGTTCGTGGGTTCTACGACGGCGACGACGACGCCACTATCGCCGACGAGCTGGGCGTCGCGGCCGAGGACGTCTTCGACGCCCGGCTGGACCTCCACCTCTTCCGCGACGCGGACACCGACGCGCCGTTCGACCTCGCGCCGCTCCGCAAGCGGGCCGGAGACGACGTCGCGACGCTGGCCGCCGACCTCGACGCCGCGCCCGAGGCGGTCCGCCACTACTGCCGGGTCGTCACCGCCCAGAACGAGGCCCGGCAGGTCAGCCAGCGCTTCCAGGCCGAGTTCGAGGAGGCCCTCGCCGACGCCGGCCTCACGGCGATGACCGACGCGATGCCCGAGAACGGCCTCGACGACACGACCGAGGACATCGGCTCGCTCGAAGAGGACGCGGACGTTAGCTTTTAGGCACCTTCTTCCACCGTTCCCGCGCCCGACCCTTTATCAGTGAAGACGGGACCAGAGCGGCCCATGCACGCCTTCCGCGACCTGGAGACCGCCGCGTACTGCGCCCGGAAGCTGTACCACCGCCGGCGCGACGCCGACGTCGAGGTGCCGGACGTGAGTGACGTCCGGTCGCTCGCCTTCGAGTACGAGCACCTGCTGGCCGTGGACGCGGCGCTGCTCGCTGCTCCCATCGAGGTCTCCCCGGGGACGTTCCGCGACCGCCTCCGAACCGCGAGCGACGATCTCGACTCGTGGGACGAACTCGCCGACCCGCCCCGGAAGAACGCGTTCCTCGAAGGGAAGGACTGCCGCGGCGTCGCCCACAAGGTGCTGGAAGACCCGCTCGCCCCGTCGCTGGTCTTCGCCGGCCGCCCGCCCGACGACGGCGTCTGGGAGCCCCAGTCCGTCCGACTCGTCGCCGCCGCCAAGGCGCTCTCCTGGGAACGCGAGCGGCAGGTCGAACGCGCCTACGCCGAGTACCCGGCCTACGGCGTCGTTCGCGAGATCGAACTGACGACGCATCGCACGGGCGACTACCGTCGGGCGCTCCGGACCGCCGAATCCATCGACGGGCCACCACCGCGCACGTCGAACGGCGCCAAGTGCGAACCCTGCGAGTACCAGGAGTCCTGTGGTACGCGAACGCGGTCGCTCAAGAGCATCCTGAAGCCGTGATTCCCGGGCGACTCGCGGTTTCACCGCTCGCTCGAAAGCTGGCTCCTTCCTGCTCGCGGCTCACGCCGCTCGCGCATCTGGCGTCCCCTCACTGCGCTCTGCGACGCCCATCGGTCGGCGCCGTCCTACCTGACGGGTCGCTCCGCTTCCCGTTCGGTACCGAGACGGTCGTTCACTTCGCTCACGACCTTCCTACTCCTCGCTTCGCAGCCACATCTGTACGGCCGTCACCATCCCGCCGTCCCGCAGTATCTCGCCCTCGCCGACGTCGACGACCGTGGACTCCGCCCCGAGCGTCTCGCCGCCGTCGAGGACGACCGCCGCCGCCTCGCGAATCTCGTCGTCGAGTTCGTCGACGCTGCGTGCGCTGGGGTTGCCACTGACGTTCGCGCTCGTCGCGGTGAGCGGGCCGGCCGCGGCGAGCAGGTCCCGCGCCAGTTCGTGCTCGGGGACCCGGATCCCGACGCGGTCGCGTCCGCCCGTCAGTTCGTCGGGCACCTGGTCGCCGCGCTCGACGACGACCGTGACGGGGCCGGGGAGGAACGCCCGCATGAAGCGTTCCTCGCGCTCGGTGGGGTTGGTGTACTCGAGGGCGGTGTCGACGTCCGGAACGCCGAGGGACAGCGGGTCGTCGGGGTCCCGGCCCTTCGCCGCGAACACCCGCTCGACGGCGTCGGGGTCCAGTGCGTCTGCCCCCAGCCCGTACACCGTCTCCGTCGGGTAGACGACGAGGTCGCCGTCGTCGACGGCCTCGGTGGCTCGCTCGATGTCCGTCATCGGCCCTACGTCGGAGAGCCCCCGGAAAAAGCGTGACGGGTCGCTCACCACGCGCGGCCCGTTTGTTCCCGTTCTGGAGGGCTTATCCCGCGTACCCTCCTCTCACTGGCAATGAGTCTCGAAACCGTCTTCAACGAGATCCCGTTCGTCGAGTCGCTCGGCATCGAGGTGACCGAGGCCGGCGACGGCCACGCCGAGGGGACGCTCCCGCTCCGGGAGGAACACACCACTAACCCGCACGGCGGCGTCGCCCACGGCGGCGTCACCTACTCGCTGGCCGACACCGTCGGCGGCGCGGCCGTCGTCTCGCTCACCGGCGACGTCGCGCCGACCGTGGACATGCGCATCGACTACCTCGCGCCGGCGACGGCCGACCTGACCGCGACGGCCGACGTCGTCCGCAACGGCGGGAGCGTGGCCGTCGCCAACGTCGAGATTCACGATGCGGACGATCACCACGTCGCCACGGCTCGCGGCGTGTACAAGACCGGCGGTCAGAACGGGGAGTCACCGTGGGAAGCGGACGTCGAGCGAGACGACGTGGATCCGGACGACGATCAGTAGTCGACGTAGTCCCAGAACGTGGCGTACACGGACGGGCCATCCAGTTCGGCTGGCCGCTCGACGTGCGTCGTTCCGTACCCGTCGAACTTGGAGACGACCCGGTTCCCGACCACGACCGTCTCGATTCCGTCCGCTCGCTCGTAGTGGCTCTGTCTCTTGACCGATCGCAGCCGGCCGGTCTCCCGGTCGACTGTCACTCGCACGTAGTTCCCGTCCCGGTAGGTGACGCCCTCCTCGCGCGGCGACGGATAGCTGTCGGCGTACCGCTCGTCGGCGTGGAGCGCTTCGGGGTCGGTGACCGCATAGACGACGGCGTCCTCGGTGCGGTTCACGACGCGCCAGGGTAGCGCAGGCGACGGGTACCGAGAGGCGTCCGGCAGGAAGGACTTCGTGGGGCCGATCAAAACCGCGCCGTCCTGGCGCTCCATCCGGAACGTTTCGCTGACTGTGTACCTGAACCACCCTTTGGGCTTCAGCGTCCGTCCGTCCTCCAGATAGATTTCGTAGCGCCAATCCGAGTAGTGTCTGTGAACTGAGGCGGCGACCCGCCGCTGTCGGGTGTCGATCCGGATGTCCTGCTCCCTGACTGTCTCCCAGGACTGGGTCGTGTCGTTGTACGTGGACCAGACGTGGGTGTGCTCTCGACTCGTGGCCGCCGTCCGCTCGTTCGCGGCGGCGACGACGGTCGACGGGTCGTCCCGCTCGACGTCCGGTGCGGCCGGCGTGCGGTCGATCGGATCGACGTCCCCGACCCTGACTGCCCCGACCCCGCCCACGACCGCCGCAAGGAGTACCATGCAAGCGACCCCAGTGCGCGCTCGCGGGACGAGACTCCCAGATTCCGCTCGCGTCCGTCCACGCCTGACCAGCTCGTCGTCGGCCGACAGGTGATAGGCCGCCAGCACGGGTCTGGCGAGGCAACTGCCGGCGAGGAAAACGGCGGCGAGGTGCAGAACCCCGAGGCTGCCGCCCGTGAGGATGTCGAATCCGATCGCGAACGCCATCGCGAGGAACGATGGCGCGGCGAGCAAACTCGCCCGGCCCACGCCGTAGGTGAGGAGCGCTCGGGGATTCGACAGCGTCGCCCGAGCGCTCGCCAGCCACGCCCACGTGGGCCGTTCGTCACCGCGGACCGTCGCGAGGTCGTGGAACGAGAGGGGCAGTCGGGCGAGGTACGCGGCGACGAGCCAGGCACCGACAATGACCAACCACGGGCCCACCCACGATCCGTTCCCCACCGTCCCACGCGCAATCTGGACGACCGCGTCGATACCGAGCGCGATGGACGTGGTGACGACGGCGAGCGGGATGAACAGCAGGAATGCGACGGCGTGTGCACTCACCGAAGCGCGAAACAGCGATGCCCCGGACCGCCGCGCTTCCGTCGCGGTCTTCGCGAGCACCGACCGGCCGCCGTTCGTCTCGCCCCGGACGACCGCGTACAGGCCCGGCGTGAGGGCGCTGACGACAGCGAGCAGGCCGAGCCGTCCGAGTACGCCGACGCCCACCCCGGTCCACTCGCCGGCACCGGCCAGGTCGACGCCGATACCGAGGAGCGCGAGAGACGCCACGTCTGCCAGGCCGATGATCAGGCCGAAGCCGAGCAAGGCCGGACGATCGCGGACGGTACCCACCGCGCCCCACAGCCCCCGGAAACTCATGCTATCGCGACTCTCGCGCCTTCGAACAAAAACCTTCGCCGCTCGGATCGGCCGGGAGGCCGTCGAGCCTGCGGACGAGGCCGACAGACGGTACGGCCGGAGAACGCTAGCTGGCGTCGCTGTTGACGAACGCCATCCCCTCGCGGACCGAGTCGTTCCGGCCAAGCAGCGTCAGCATGTCCCCGCGCTCGACGACGAAGTCGGCGGTCGGGACGTCGGTCTCCCCGTCGCGCGTGATGAGCGCGATGAGGCAGGCGTCCGGAAGCATCGGGCCGACCTCGCTGACGGGCTTGTCGACGATGTCGTGGTTGGTCACCTCGATCTCCTGGACGTCACCGACGCGGCCGACGTCGGTCATCCAGTGGGCGATGGCGGGGCGTTCGATCTGGTTGTCGATGGCCCAGGCCGTCGCCATGGCCGAGGAGATAGTGCTGACGCCCAGGTCCTCGAAGGCCTCGACGTTGTCCGGGTTGTTCGCGCGGGCGATGACCCGCTCGACGTCGAACTTCGAGTTGGCCAGCTGGGCGACCAGCAGGTTGGCGTCGTCGTCCCCGGTGGCGGCGACGACGGTCTTGGCGTTCTCCGCCCCGGCGGAGCGCAGTACTTCGGTGTCGGTGCCGTCGCCGCTGTGCACCGTGAACCCGGCGTTCCGGGCGGTCTCTACGACGCTTTCTCTCTCTTCGACGATGACGACGTTCTCGCCACGGTCTTCGAGGCGTTCGGCGAGCGACCGGCCCACCTTCCCGCCTCCGACGATGATGACTCTCATTGGTATCACGTCCAGGTATTCCGCGATTTTGCGGGCGAAGCCCCCCTCGAACACGGCGGTCAGCAGGATTGCCAGGAAGACGGTCCCGAGGATGATGTTCGCCTCCTCGATCCGACCGAGCGCCTGCAACTCGACGGCGAACAGCGTCGCGACCGACGCCGGGATGATCCCGCGCGGTCCGACGAAACTCATGAACGTCCGCTCCTGCAGGGTGAACCGGTCGCCGACCGTCGAGATGAACACGAGCACCGGCCGGATCACGAGCGCCATCGCGACGACGACGATCAGGCCGGGGATGCCGACCTGCCGGAGCGCGTTGAGGTCCAGCAGCGCGGCCAGCGCGATGAAGACGAACGAGAGGACGACCAGCGTGATGTCCCCCTTGAAGTCCTCGATGTCCTCCTCGTAGGGGATGTCCGCGTTGCCGAGCAGGAATCCCGCCGTCGCCACCGCGGCGACGCCGGCCTCGCTCGCCTGGGCGTTCGCCGCCGCGTACGCGATGAGTGCGCCGGCCAGCACCAGCAACCGGGCGTTGCGCGGTGCGTCACCTGGCGAGAGGTCGACGTATCGCAGCAGGTAGAAGACGACCGCGGCGACGAGCACGCCGAACAGCAGCCCGACGCCGAGGCGGGTGATGAACCCCTCGACGAGGCCGTTGGAGACGGTCTCGGGGCTTACCGCCTCGAAGAAGACCACGGCGAGGATGGCCGCCGTCACGTCGTTGACGATACCCTCGGTCTCCAGCGCCGCGGCGACGCGGTCCCTGACCGGGACGACCTTCAGGATCGGCGTCACCACGGTCGGCCCGGTGGCGACGAGCAGCGACCCGATCGTCAGCGCGAGGAACCACGAGGTGTCGAACGCGAACCGGACCGCGACGCTCGTGCCGACGAGGGCGATGACCGCCCCGACGGTCACGAGCTGGACGGCAGCCGACGGTGCCGACTGGATCCGTTCCATCTTCAGGTGGAACGCCCCCTCGAAGACGATGATGGCGACCGCGAGCCCGACGATCGCGGGGAGCGCGTCCCCGAACGACGCCGGGTCGATGATCCGCCCGTTCACCAGCGGTATGTACGGCGATATCGGTCCGAGCACGAGCCCGGCGGCGATGTAGAAGATGATGCTCGGGATCTGCAACCGGTCGGCCAGCAACTGTGCTAGCACACCGATCGCGATGATGCCGGCGACGAGCAATATCAGGTCTGTGGCCGCCATCGTGTGTCTGGCCCAAAGCAACGGGGCGGTATAAATACATCCACTCGCGAAAAGCGGTCGGGCGCAGTCGATTCGTTCACTTCACACCGTCCAATCCTGGGAGGTCTCCGTCCCAGGACGCTCGGCAGCGGTCAAGCCACCGGGTTTCGTCGCTTCCGGACCGCGTGCTCGGTGTTCACCCGCGACGGGGGTCGGCAAGCAGCCGGATCGCCGCCGTCCACGAACCGGCTCCTCTCATCGACGTGATCCGCCACCTGTGCTATTAGAGGGACACCTTCGCATCGTACAGCACTGCGTCGACGTCTCGGTTCTCCTGCAGTGCCTGATACACGCTCCTCGTCTCGGACTTCGAGATACGGACTGCGGTCGCGTTAACGGAGTCAAGCCGGTGTCGGACACGAACTCCGGGATGGGACAGGACGGCCGAAGCGTCCTCCGGGTTGTCGGAAGACCAGCGGATGATCACCGGGATCTCATCTGTCGTTGCGTCCGTCTGTCCCTGCGATCTGAGCAGTTCGATGTCGAACAGGGCCCGGTCGAATCTCGACTGGTTGTATTCGTCGGGAAGGACGTACGTACCGGAACCTGTTCTGACGATACTGGCCGAAGCCCGCCAGTAGCGGGTCTGACGACCTCGCGATCTTTCCGGCGTCTCGAGACTATACGTGGTCTCATTCCCTTCCTCACTGATTATCACTGTGTGCCCGCTTATTACTGTCAGCTGTTCGGTGTCCGGCGCCGTCGCAGCGGCCGATGCTTCGGCGGTCGGCGGTGCCGTCGCGCCAGCGACCATTCCCGCGCTCGCGACCAGAACAATTGCGCTGACGAGGAAAGCAGCTAATTGAGGCTGTGCTCCGTCTGATCTGCTCGTTTCCAGACCGTCGTTTCTGCCAATCATGTATGATACGAACCCATATCAATTGAAATTATATTATTATATAAACATTTTGGACTGTCATTTAACGCTCTGGTCTGCGATGGTCGCTCGCTGTCCACCGGCTCCGGCTCTTCGGCTGTACGGCGGAACTGCGCTCCGTGCACGGTAGGAAATCGATCGTCACAAAACACTCGAGGGGCAGCCACCTCCCTACCGGCTCGACGGCAGCGGCCGTCGCTACTGGTCCAGATACGTCAACACGCCGCGGACGTTCATTCCCACCTCGGCCGTCGACTTCTCCTCGCCCCAGATCTCCGGTGTCTCGACCGTCTCCTGGAATCGTTCGATGACGGCGTCGTCGTCACCCAGGTCGTCGCGGGCCGCCTCGACGTCGGCCACCCACGCCGACAGGATCTCGGCGTAGGTGTCGAGGCGGTCGGCCGTCCGCGCCGGTCCGAAGTGGCCGTACAGCAGCCACTCGGGGCCGATCGCTTCGAGCGTCTCGACGTCGTCCAGCGCCCGATCCAGGTCGAAGTTCGACGGCGGGCTGGTGACGTGGACCTCGTCGGTGGACGGGCTGTAGATGCCCGCCGCGTCGGCCGTGAACGCCCCGTCGATTTCGGGGTCGTGGAAGACGACCTGGTGGGGCGCGTGCCCGGGCGCGTGGTGGACCGCCAGCGAGTGGTCGCCCAGTTCGATCCGGTCGCCGTCCTCGATCTCGACGATCCAGTCCTCCGGCACGGGCTCTGGTTCGACGTAGTACTGGATCTGGTCGCCCACCGCCGCCTTCGTTCCCTCCCAGAGCCGCTCGGGGTCGACGAGGTGCGGCGCCCCGATCTCGTGGACGTACACCGCCGCGTCCTCGAACTCCTCGACCAGGAACCCCGCCCCGCCCGCGTGGTCGAGGTGGACGTGCGTCGCCGCGATGACCTCGACGTCCTCCGGGTCGATACCCGCCGCCTCGACGGCGTCGAGCACGCGCTCGTAGTTCGTCCCCAGGCCCGTGTCGACCACGGCGGGACGCTCGGCGTCTATCACGTACACCGAGCCGTACTCCTCGACGCCGTACATCCCGGTGTCGACGTACCACAGATCCTCGTGCACCACGCTCGCGTGCGTAACGTCCCCGATTGTCATGTCTAGCACGAGCGTCTGGGTGCTGGTTAAGCGTTGGCGTCGGCGGGCCGTCCGGTGAACGGTCACGTGGTTCTCCTTCGTGCTGACGTGAGTGCTGCTGTGCAGCCGACGGGGTTATACTGTAGATTCCCCACCATCGGCGAAAGCAAAGTTAGCGTCCAAAGTTTGGATCAGCCGTCGAGGATCCAAAGTCGGCAGGGTCGGCCGGCCGCCGATCCAAAGAAAGTGTCGAAAGTTTGCATCTGGCCTCTGTCCGATCAAACCGGTTCGAATCCGAGACTGCTGGATCCAAAGAAAACGGCCGAAGTTTTAATCCAGTGGTCGTGGACTTGCTGGTATGGACGCGGACGATTTTGGGCCAGACGCCCCCGGCGAACTGGTGACGACATCCGTCGACGGGTACGAGACGCTGGCCTTCGTCCCTGACCCGCTTCCGCCGGCGGAACTGGACGAGGGGGAGTTCGTCGACGAGGTGGGTCAGGCGATGCGCGCACTCGGACAACTCGATACGATCGGTCCGCTGGCGGCGTCGAACACGATGCTGGTCGAAGCGTTTGCCCGCAAAGAGGCTGTGCAGTCCTCTCGTATCGAAGGAACGGAGGTTACACTTTCGGACGTATACCGGTACGAGGCCCGGGGGGACGGAACCCCCTCGGACGAGGACGAGGGGGCGAGACAGGCGAAGAACTACCTCTCGGCGCTCGAACAGGGTCTCTCCGCCGTCGAAGACGGCGAGGACGTCACGTCGTCGCTGCTCTGTGGCATGCAGCGAACGCTGCTCTCTGGCGTCCGGAGCGAAGACCCGAAGCCCGGGGAACTTCGCTCCGAACAGAACTACCTCGCGCCGTTCGAAAACGCCCCAATCAGCCAGGCGACGTTCGTCCCACCGCCGCCGAAACAGGCGCGCGAGACGCTCGAATCGCTCCTCGAATTCGTCAACGGTCGCTCGCCGGTCCACTCGCTGATCGCCATCGGCCTGGTCCACTACCAGTTCGAGACGATACACCCGTTCCGCGACGGCAACGGCCGCCTCGGCCGACTCCTCGCGAGCCTCCAGCTCCAGCGCGAGTCGCTGCTTCCCGAGCCGTACCTCTACCTCAGCGCGTACTTCAACGAACACCGCGCGGACTACGTCAGACTGCTCGACGGGGTCCGGCATCGCGGCGAGTGGACCACGTGGCTGCACTTCGTCCTGCGGGGCATCTGGATACAGGCACGGGAGGCCCAGATACGAGGCCGTCGCCTGTTGGAACTCCGGCAGGCGTACACGGACCGGTATCAGGACCACCGATCGCCGTACATCGTCCCGCTGACGCACCGGCTATTCGAGAATCCGTACGTGACTCCCGGCGACGTGACCGACTATCTCGAGTGTTCGCGCCAGACGGCGTACAATCTGATCGACGAACTCGAGGACGACGGTGTCCTGATCGAGGCCGACGCGGCGGGCCAAGAACGCCTGTTTCACGCGACGGAGGTATACGACGTGCTGGACGAACCAATCGAGGACCAGTGAGCCAGTCTCTGGCAACGTGCAGATGTCGCGCGAGTCGAGCACACCTGTGGCTTTCCTTCGTTGTTAGTAGCCCCCCGGTTCGCGTTTCGGAGTCACCTTCCCTCACCCATGCCATCCACCGACTCACCATCGACACGTATACGGAGAGCCGCCGAGAAGCCCGAGACATGTTGAGCAGGCAGTTCGTCCGGGAGAACCCCGACGTCGTGCGGGACGCCATCGAGAACAAGGGCGTCACGGGCGTCGACCTGGACGAGATCCTCGAGATCGACGAGGAGTGGCGGGAGCTGAAAGCCCACGGCGACGACCTGCGCCACCAGCGCAACGAGGTCTCCAGCCAGATAGGTGAGTACAAGCGCGAGGGCGAGGAGGAGCAGGCCCAGGAGGCCATCGAGCGCTCCTCGGAGATCAAGGCGGAGCTCCAGGACGTCGAGGACCGGGCCGACGAGCTCGAAGCCGAACTCGAAGACCGGCTCCTCGAAATCCCCAACGTCCCCCACGACTCCGTCCCCGTCGGCGAGGACGAGTCGGACAACGTCGAGCGCTCCCGTGTGGGGTTCGACGACCTGCGGGACCTCCCCCACGACGTGGTGCCCCACTACGACCTGGGCGAAGAGCTGGATATTCTGGACTTCGAGCGCGGCGCGAAGGTCGCCGGCGGTGGGTTCCAGTTCGTCAAGGGCGACGGCGCGCGCCTGGAACGCGCCCTCATCCAGTTCATGCTCGACGTCCACCGCGAGCAGGAGTACGTCGAGGTATCGCCGCCCATCCCGGTCAACAGCGCGTCGATGCGCGGCACCGGGCAACTCCCCAAGTTCGACGAGGACGCCTACCGCGTCGGCGCTCGCCACGGCGACGACTACGACGACGACGACCTGTGGCTCCTCCCGACGGCGGAGGTGCCGGTCACCAACATGTACCGCGACGAGATCCTGCTGGACGACGACCTCCCCGTCAAGCACCAGGCCTTCTCGCCGAACTTCCGCCGGGAGGCCGGCGAGCACGGCACCGAGACGCGGGGGTACGTCCGCGTCCACCAGTTCAACAAAGTAGAGCTGGTCAACTTCGTCCGGCCGGAGGAGAGCTACGAGCGGATGGAGGAACTGCTGGACGAAGCGACGGAGGTCCTCGACCGCCTCGAACTCCCCTACCGCGTGCTCGACATGTGCACCGGCGACATGGGCTTCACGCAGGCCAAGAAGTACGACGTCGAGGTGTGGGCCCCCGGCGACGACATGGACGAGGGTCCCGAGGAGGGCGGGCGCTGGCTCGAAGTCTCGTCGGTGTCCAACTTCGAGGACTTCCAGGCCCGCCGCGCCGGCATCCACTACCGGCCCGAGCGCCACGAGTCGGCGGAGTACCTTCACACGCTCAACGGCAGCGGCGTCGCCGCTCCCCGCGTCATCGTCGCCATCCTGGAGTACTACCAGAACGAGGACGGCACCGTCGACGTGCCCGAGGCACTCCAGCCCTACATCGGCGGCCAGGAAGTCATCGAGGGCCACGACCCCATCGGCGAGACCGCGGTGGGTGAAGGCGACGGGGAATAGGGTACTGGATGTTCGATTTCACCGGGGTACAGCGCGACGACGTCGAAATCGCACTCGCGACAGCAATTACGCTCGGCGTCGCCTCGTTCGCGACTTCGGGGCATGACGGACTCACGAGCAGGCTTCTCTCCGCGACGCTCATGACCGCTGTCGCTGCTCTGACGGTCCTTCTGCTTGCGGCGCTCGAGTGAGAATTCCAGGGTCTGTGCGACCCTGGCGTCTCTGGCTATCTGCGAGCCACCCTTGGTACGGCTGTTGGCGCAGACGGGCTCGGACTACTCCTACATACGCACGACCAGATACACGCACAAGGGAATACCCAGTCCGAGTGTAATCGCCCAGAACCACGGGTCTGCCAGGACAAAACCGATCGGGCGTGACGGGTGCAACAGCTGTATCCACGCGATTACACTGGCCAGGAGTATTCCTATCCAGACTACCCCGGCCAATGGTGGATGCTCCTTCAGATACTCGTTGAGTGCTTCGTACATCGTTTCGATCAGGTTCCACGTATCATCGTGGTTCGGACCTCCACTCCGGCTACAGACGACGGTCCGGTGTTCACCGATGTGAACGACCGGCTACTGACCCGTTTCTCTCCACCACACACTCAGGCCTCGCTTCCCTTCCACGTCTCGCGCGTGGGGTTCACCACCAGGTAGTCGTCGAGCCCCTGGATGCTGGAGGCGGGGAGGCGGACGCGGCCCGCGTCCGTCCGGTCGAAGCCGTGGAGGTCCCCCTCGGGATTGACGACGACGTCGACCAGTTCGCCGGTCGTCGTGTTCATCGTGACGTTGTGCACCGTGCCGAGGCGTTCGCCGTCGGCGCCCATCACCGGCCTGTCGGAGAGCTTCGTTGCGAGGACCTGTCGCATAATCCGGACTGCGGCCGAAGAGTAATTAAAACAACTGGTCGGTTCAGTGACGATGGGCGTCACGCGGCCACGAGCACGCTAGCCGACTTCACTCCCGCTCACTGCGTATAGGTGCGGATCTCGGCGATCTGGTCGCCGTCGAAAGCGAAGACGTCGACGAAGGCTGCGATCAGGTCACCGTCGCTCGCCAGCAGTCGTCCTTCGACGGCCACGCCGTCCGACCGTTCGAACACGGCGTCGACGGGGTGAGCGGTGTCGTTCTGGGGTCGCTCCTCACGCATGAACCCGACGAACCGGTCGCGCCCGTCGAAGCGCCGGTCCGGCCGGGACTGCGAGAAGTCGGGGGCCAGCAGGTCGGTGAGGCGGTCGTACTCCCCCTCGTCGAGCGCCTCGTAGTACACTCGCGCCATCGCCGTCCGATCCATGCGAGCGACGACGGAGGCCAGCGACTACAATCCGGCGGTCAGCGTCCGTCGCCGGTCAGCATCCGTCGGCGGTCAGTAGCCGCCACCGCCGTTCTCGCCGCTCGGTTCGTCAGCCTCGTCTCCACCGTCCTCGTCCGCCGCCAGATCCTCGGCCGTCGGGATGTCGGCCAGGTCCTCGTCGCTGGCGCCCTGGGGTTCGTCGTCCAGGACGTCGTCCGCGCCGAGTTCGTCGTCGGCTGTGTCATCGATGGTATCGCCGTCGACAGGCTGGTCGCCGCTGCCGGCAGCGGGACCGCTCTCGGGTTCGAGCGACCGGGACGCACCGGGCGCTGGCGAACCCCCGCTCGACAGGTCGGCGTCGGGGTCCGCCGGTGCGTCGTCTGGCGACTCGGCGAGCGGGTCCACCCCGTTGTCCGCCCCGTCCGCATCCCCGTCCAGTTCGCCGTCCCCGTCGTCGTCGAGGGGCGCCTGTTCGCCGTCGTCGGACGGATCCTCGTCCGCGGCGGCCTGGCTGGCGGCCTCGGCGGCGGACTGGCTCGCCTGCATCTCCGCCTCGAGTTCCTTCAGGTCGTCGTCGTCGATTTCGTCGTCGCCAGCGTCCTCGGCGCCGTCGCCGCCGCCGACATCACTCCCGTCGCCCTGCTCGCCTGTCCGCTCGGGCGGCGCGTCGACCATGCTCGTCGGCGTCTCCTCGAGTTCCTCGCCCTCGGGGTTCTCGGGCTGGCTCGCGGTGAGTTCGGCCTCGATCTCTTCGAGTTCGGCGTCGTCGATCTCGTCGGAGTCCATTTCCTCGCCGTCCTCGACGCCGTCCCCGGCGCTCGATTCCGCGTCGACTCCGTCGTCGCTCTCGGCCGCCTCGTCGATGTCGACCGCCAGCGCGCTGTCGCTCTCGTCGTCCTGCGGGAGGAAGCTCTCGCGCTCGTCGTCGGCGTCCTCGTCGGGCGGCCAGTCGTCGGGGTCGACCGGTTCGCCCAGGTCGCGGGCGGTCTCCAGGGGTCCCTCGGCGTCGTCGCGCAGGCGCTGGCCCTCCGCGCCGCGGCCGCTGGAGTACTCGCTGGCTGACTTGCTCAGCCAGTCGGCGGCCTGCCACAGCGCCGTCGCTTTCTCCTGGGCGCGCTCGTAGTACGTCTCGAAGGTCTCGTCGTCGACGAACCGGGCCGAACTGTCCAGGTGGTCGGCGGCCTCCTCGAACTCCTCGCGGGCGCGCTTGAAGTCCGACTGGGCGACCATCCACTCCGAGTCGCGGTACGACCCCATCGCGCTCGTGAAGGCGCGCCGCCCCTCGGTGTAGTGGGCGTGGCCGACCCGGTAGCGCGCGAAGGCGGTGTCGTCGCCGCCGGTGTCGGCGATGGCGTCCTTTATCTCCTCGCTGCGAGGGAGTTCCGCCATGTCGCGCGTGCTCCAGGCGTACTGGATCACGCCGTCGTGGTCGACGACGAACACCGCCCGTTCGACGAGGCGCTGGCCGACGTCGTCCTCGAAGTCGACGCCGTAGGTCTCGGCGACGTCGTGGCTAGTGTCGGAGAGGAGGGGAATGTGCAGGTCGTACTCGTCGGCGAAGGCCGCGTGGCTGTAGAGGGTGTCCGGCCCGATAGCGAGCACTTCGACGTCCTTCTGCATCGTGAACAGGTCGAGTTCGTCCAGGCCGGAGTCGAAGTCGCAGGCCGGGTTGAAGTCGGCCGGGTAGAACGCCAGGATCACCACGTCCTCGCCGAGGAACTCCCCGAGGGCGACGCGGCGGTGTTCCCCGTCGACCAGTCCCGGGAGTTCGAACTCCGGTGCGTCGGTTCCCGCTGGGATCACTGGCAAAACCATTCTCGCTCCCGCACTTAAGCGTACGTGCCGATTCGGAGGCCGATATCCCCGGCGCGCGTCGATTTTCGTCGCCGGGAACGTCAATTACCGGAACGCGTCGGTCGCCCTCGACGGGTGACGGCGCGCGGTGCTCCGCGAGCACCCCGTTTCGGCCGCTGAATCAGCGTTCGTGGGGCTTTTAGCCCGCTCTACCCTACCGGTCGTCGTGGACCTACACGTGCGCTACGAGGGCGACGACGACCCGAAGAAGTGCAGCGCGCGGAAACTCGCGCGCTTCGACCTGGCGGAGTTGCACGAGGCGACCCGCTCGACCCCGCCCGGTATCGTCCTCAACCCTTTCGCCGACCAGGCGCTCTCGCCCGCGGACGCCCCGGGACCCGGTGACGGAAAACGTCACGACCGTCTCGTCGCGCTCGATTGCTCCTGGGAGACCGCCCAGCGCGAGGCTTTCGACCTGGAGGGGATCCACCGGTCACTCCCCTTCCTCGTCGCCGCCAACCCCGTCAACTACGGCACCGCCTTCCAGCTCAACACCGTCGAGGCCTTCGCCGGCGCCCTCTGTATCCTCGGCGAGCGCGACCACGCCGAGGAGATCCTCTCGAAGTTCACCTGGGGCCACACCTTCCTGGAACTCAACGAGGAACCGCTCCGGCGCTACGCCGAGTGTGCGGACAGCAGCGAGGTCGTCGCCGTGCAGGACGACTACCTCGTCGCCGAGGACGATCCGGACCGGGAACGCGAGTCTCCCTGACGCCGACCGCAGGGCCGCGGTCAGCGCCCCAGCCGGTCGAGCGTCACTCCTCGTCCTCCGGTGGCCGTACGGCGTCGCCGACGGTGAAATGCGAGAGGGCGAACACCAGCGGGGCCGAGTATTCGGTGCTCACCGAGTTCGCGGCGAAGGCCCCCTGGTCGTCGACGTAGGCCTTCGCCGGCGGCGGTTGCCGGGATTCGAGGTACTCGTCGAGCACCGGGTCGCCGCCGTCCTTGTTGGGGCCGCCGACGAGGTAGCCGGGAATGTCAGCGTCTGTGCTGGCACTGAGGCGGTCGTGCGGGTGCTCCGGCGGGTTCTTGCCGACGCCCGTGACGTAGGACCTGGTGGTCGGCGTCCGACCGAGGACGTAGTGGACCTGGTCGAGCGCTGCGTCGACGTACGCCTCGTCGGCCTCGACGGCGTTCGCCACGAGGAGGAGGACCGCCTCGCCGATGGCGACCCTCGCCGACCCCCAGTAGTACTGGCCCTCCGTCAGTGCGACGTTGTACCCGTCCCGACGGATCTGCTGGACCTGGCTGTCAGCGTACGCGAGAATCGCGTCCTCGACGGACGAGCGCCGGTCCGGCGCGGCCGCGTCGGCGGTGTAGTAGGCCCATTGACCGAGCGGGAACGTCCTGTACCACTCGACCGGCCAGGGTTTGGCCGAGAACTGGTCCGCGTGTTCGCGTTCGAGGTAGTCGGCGTACTGGGACTCACCCGTCGTCTTGAGCAGTTCCGCCGCGGCCCAGAAACGGTCTCCGTCGTCGCCCAGTGTGCCGGGATTCCGGTAGCTGCTGGAACCGCTGTTCTGCCCCTCGTCGTGCCGGAAGTACGGATCGGGGTTGTCGAGGAGGAACGACCAGGCCGCCTCCGCGTTCTCGAGAGCGCGAGAAGCGAACGCCGGGTCGTACTCCTCGTAGACGCGGGCGGCGAGCGCCATCGCGCCAGCGAACTGGGCGGTGCCGAACGTCGACAGGCCGAACACGTACCGCTGCTGAGTGTCCGCCGCCGGCGGGGCGAACGATGGCCACTCGGTACCGGCGACCTTGTGGTAGACGGCGCCGTCCTCGCGTTGCATCTTCTCCAGCCACTCCAGTTCGAACCTCGTCTCTGCGAGGAGGCCCGGCAGCCAGACGGGTGCCGTCTCGTCGGCCAGCGCCGCGTCGATACCCAGTTGCCCCGATTCGAAGACCGCGGGATTTCGCTCGTGTGCCAGTAGCATCTGGGCGACGGACACCGCGGCCAGGGGGACGTACTTCCCGTAGTCGGCCGCGTCGTACCAGCCACCGGCGACGTCGATCCGCTCGCCCTCGTCGTGGAACTCGTCCGAGAAGTACAGCTTCGCCTCGCTGTCCTGCGTGTGACCGGGCCGCAGTTCGAGCCCCGTGACGTCGTCTTCGATCTCGGTGTTCGACCGCCTGAGCGTGTAGGCGCGGCACGTCGCCGCGAGCGCCTCGCCGTAGACCCCCTCGTCGACGGTAAACGTGTACGATCCCGCCGAACCGTCTGCGGTCATGAGAGCGTACGTCCCGGGGGTGGAGAGGTCACTGAAGTCTGCCTGTCGGACGGTGTCACCGGAGGACTCGTCGTCGATTTCGGCCCCCAGTTCGCCGCTCTCGACCACCGAACGGCTGTCGACGTCGACGACGTCGAACGTCTCCGCGGCGGTCCTGACGACGGCGACCTTCTCGTCGGCCGGACGGTAACCGACCTGGTCGACGAGCACGTCTTCGCCCACCGTCGCGGGCTCCGTCACCGTCGGCTGGGGCGTCTCTGTCGGCGTCGCTGTCTCGGTCGGCGTCTCGGTTTCGGTGGGCGCGCCGCGTCGCCGGTCGTACGGACTCGGACACCCGGCGAGTGACGTGACTCCTCCCAGGCTCGCGGCGAGATACGCACGCCGAGAGGCCAACGACCGCCGCTCGTCGGACATACTACCCCATTCCCGAATGTTAGCAAAAACATTGTGCCAAAAGGCTATTGGTACCTCCCAGATACGTCCGCGATATCCGGCTTCGAACGACGGATCTGGTCCCGGAAACTGCTGCCGCGTCGGGAGCGTTCTCCGCTTCGGACGAGCGCTCGGTCCGACCAGCCGCTTCGTGGTACGGTCGTGATAGAGAGGGCGGCCCTGCTCGGCCGAGTGAACCGTGACGAGTAGGCTGGTTCCGGCCGCTGACGGGCCTGGTCGGTTCGGACGACGGTTCCCTGCTCCCACCTGACGCGTCGGTGATCTTTACACCCCTCCGTGAGGCTGATCGGTATGGCAGACAAACTTGCAGTACACGTCGTCGGGACGGAAGAGCGAGTGTTGACCTGCGACGAGGTGAAGGAGGGTGACCACGGTGTCCACCTCTACGACACGCAAAACGGCAAGGAGAACATCGGGTACGTCCCGTTCCCTAACCTCGACTACGTGGGCCCCCGGAACGAATAACGGGGTACTGCGTGAGACGGTCGTCTACGGCCACCGAAAGCCCGTCGGCTTCTCCGGCGGTGAGAGCGGACTGCTCGGCAGCCCTGCCTGGGGTTCCGGCGCGTTGTAGCCGCCCGGGGCGACGTCGTTCGGCCCGTCCGGATAGCACAGCGACGCCAGGAGCTGGATCTGGCCGCGACCGACGTCGAGTTCGAACTGGCCGCCGCCGTACAGTGAAATCCCGTTTCGCTCGCAGTAGGCCAGAAAGTCGAGCAGCGACTCGACGGTGCCGAACCGCGAGGGCTTGCAGTTGAGCCACTCGGGGTCGAACGGCAGCGCCTCGACGCTCTCGACGCCGGTGATAGGGTAGTCCCACGACACCCGATTCTCGTGGCCGTCGAACACCGAGCGAGTCTCCTCGGTGACGCCCGGGTCCTCGACGACGGCGTCGGGGAACCCCGTCACGATACGGCGATAGAACTCCGGTTCCGCGGGCGTCTCGACCTGGGAGTCCTCGTAGAGGGCCTTCAGGTCCACCACGCGGACGGCGTCGGTGTCGGCCAGGTGGGCGACCACGTCCGCGTCCCACGCCGGCGTCGGGTCGAGTTTGAACTCCATCCCCGGGTCGACGTCGAGCCAGTGGTCGACCCGGTCGGTCGAGGGGGTGCCCTCGTCCTCGGCGAGCCGCGTCGAGACGACGAACCGCACCGGGTCGTACTCCCGGCCGAGGGCGCTCCCGAGGTCGGTGTCGGCCTGATTCAGGGCCAGGTCCAGCGCCGCGCTCTCGAAGGCCCACCGCCGGTAGTGCCGTGACGTCTCGCGCTGTGGCGGTTCGGGCCACAGGTCGACGTCGTCGAGAAACGCGGAGAACGAATCGAGCGTGTACTCGCCGGACAGGCCGGCGTCGAACGCTTCGAACGCGTCGTGGTCCTCGGTGTCGTAGGTGACGTCCTCACCTTTCCCCTCGACGCCCTCCCCGCGCAGTGTGACGGTGGTCGTCGCCCGCGTGAACCCGCTGGAGGTGTCCTTCTCCTGGCGGGTGAGGTCGTACCCCTCGACAGTAAGCGGCTGGTCCGCGATCCGGTCGTACATACTCGCACGTCGGGCTGCCGGGGTTTAACGGCGGTGGGCCAGTGAAGTCTGGTCGCCGATTGAGCGGCCGGGGGCTTTCGAGTTGTTCTTCTCGTCAGCGACGGTATTCGCTGAGCGGCGAATTCGGAAACGCTTAACCACGCAGGCCCGTCAAGGGTGGGTATGGCCAAGTTCGAGCAAGCGTCGGAGCGACTCCTCAACAAACAGATCTGCATGCGCTGTAACGCCCGGAACCCCGGCGGTGCCGAGAAGTGCCGCAAGTGCGGGTACAAGAAGCTGCGGCCGAAGGCGAGCGAGCCGCGGTCGACCTGATTCTGCGGCCGCTCTTCGGATCTTCTCCGAGTTGCGAGCGCCAGCTCTCGTCGCCCTATTCGTCGGGGTACTTCGGCTCTCTGCGCTCCGCCCGCTCGAGCGCGCGCTCGACGACCTCGCGGACGTCGCCCTCGAACACGCCGCCGTGGCCCGAGTACATCTGGTCCACGGAGTCGGGCATGCGGTCGAGCAGGTGACGGATAGACTCGACGAGTCGGTCGCGCGACTGACCCGCCATGTCGGTTCGACCGAAACTGCCGTCGTCGAAGGCGCCGTCGTCGTGGACCACGACGTCGCCCGAGAACAGCGCGGACCCGGAGACGAACGAGACGTGGTCGTCGGCGTGGCCCGGCGTGTACACCACCTCGAATTCCTCGTCGCCGATCTGGACCGAGTCGCCGTCGTCGATTCCCTGGTCCCGTCGCGGATGGGATCCGTAGGCGGACAGGTCGGCGTCGAAGGCGTCCAGCACCGCGTCGAGTTCCGCGACGTGGTCGCCGTGCTGGTGGGTGAGGACGACCCTGTCGACGTCGTCGACGTGCTCTTTGATCGTACTGACGACGCCAGGGTAGGCGCCGGCGTCGACCAGCGTCGTGACTTCGCCGTCGACCAGGTAGGCGTTGCAGGTGAACGACTCCGCGGCGTCGGTAACAGTGTGGACCTCCATGGACACGTGGTCGGCCGGTCGCCGCTTGAGTGTGGCGAAGTAGTGTAAGGTTGCCAACTTTTCTGGCGAGTGATTTTTCAATAAGAACCTCATAGTCTTTCGTGTATGGGGTTTGGGAGCTACGACGAATCGGAACAAGATAATCAGGAGTATGACACGGACTTCGAAGACGACGAGGGTGTCGACACGGCCGAGAACACCCACGAGGGCGAGGTCGAGTACGAGTTCACGGCCTCGAACGACGAGTTGCTGGACCGTCTGAAGGACATCAAGACCGACGAGAACACGTAATGAAGGCCGGGGCGCGCGCCCTCGGCGTCGCCGAATCCTACCAGGAAGAGTTCAGCACGCTCGCCGGCAGCGTCGTGCGAGCGGACAGGGTCACTGACGGCTTCGTTTTCGGGAGCTGTACCGTCGGCGGCAGCGACGCGACCGCCGCCGTCTGCGAGATGGTCGCCCGACTCGACCGGGAAGACCTCCAGTACCTCTTCGTCGCCGGCATCGCGCCCGCCTGGTTCAACGTCCTCGACCTCCATCGCATTCACGAGGCGACGGACCTGCCGGTGCTCTCGGTCACTTTCGAGGAGAGCCTCGGCCTCGAACCGGCCATCCGCGAGGCGCTGGACGACGCCGACGTCGTCCGCGGCCGACTGGCGACTTACCACGACCTGCCCGACCGCCGGCGACTCTCGGTCAACGACGAGACTGTCTTCGTCCGCAACGTCGGCATCGACGACGACGCGGCGAATGACGCGGTCCGCGGGTTCACGCCCGAAGGTGGCCGTCCCGAACCACTCCGGGTCGCCAGGCTGGCCGCCAGGGCGGCCGACGAGTTCGTTCGTGATGACTTTAGGCGGTAGCTAAGGACGAACTGGCGGTCGTGCTGCAGGAAGCGCGATTCGGCGCGGACGGGGTGGCGCGGAGTCGTTCGAGAGAGCGAAGCTCTCTCGTGATGACGAAAATCGCTCCGCGATTTTCGGACCACGCCACCTATCGCGCGAACGGCGTAGCCGTGAGCAAGGCGCGAATCCGGGGAGATTTGGTGGTTCAATCGTGAGCGCGGGTCGAACGAAGTGAGGCCGGGCGAGCAATGAGGTTCCCTGGAGGAATGAAAGGGCGAGGCTCGGTCCGGGAGCCCCGACGAAGTAAGCACGCGACCGCAGGGAGCGCGCGTGGTTCGAAAGACGGCGCGCCGTCTTTCGTCATCACGAGAATCTTCGATTCTCGGACGACAGCGAGTCGCGGGCCCGGAGCGGGCCGAGGGCTTTCCTCTGTCTGCGGTGTTTTCGTCGACTCTCACCGAGCGTCCAGAAAAACCGCCCCGGAATCAGTTGTCCAGCATCGAGAGCACGCGGAGGACGAGCTGGAGGACGTGAACGAACACGCCCATCACGGCGACGTAGATGCCGATGGCGTTGCGCAGGTCGCTGGCGTAGCGGTTGGCCTTGACGGCCCAGATCTCGTAGGTCAGGTCGACGACGAAACCGAGGAAGAACAGCACCCCGGCGACCAGCATGAGCATCGGATTGATGAAGAAGCCGGCTGCACCGAGCGCGAACCCGCCGATGAAGAAGCCCCAGGAGTACTTCTGCCAGTTGGCGAAGGAGTGGTCGGTCTTGAACACGACGAGGGCGACGACCGCGGTGATGAGGCCCGTGATGACGGCGGTGATGGCGAGTGCCGGAATCCAGAGTGCCTGCTGCTGACCGAACACAGCGAGGATAGCCGCGCCGAAGAGGCCGTAGCCGGCCTGGATCATCGTCACGCCGACGCCGGCCAGTGGGAAACTGCCGCTCTCGATCCCCTTGTTCGATACCCAGAATCCGCCCCCGACGGTGACGACGAAGATGGCGATCCCGATGAAGAAGTTCGAGAACAGCCCCGCGGCGATGGGGCCCACCGGGTGTAGGCCAGCGCCAGCATCAGGACGACGTTGAGGACGACCAGCGCCGTGGCCATCCCGGTGATCTTGCCGAGGTTCAGCGACGGCGTCCCGTGACTCCCCATCGCGTCGTGTTCGAATGAGTTACTCATCAGACATCCATTGCGAAGGATCCTTTATGTAGCTTTGCACCTGTCGGATAGAAACACTCACTCCCACTCGCGGGCGAGCAGGCCGAACAGCGCCGCGTCGACGAACTCCCCCTCGACGCGGTAGGCCTCTCGCATGGCGCCCTCGCGTTCGAAGCCGGCCTTCTCCAGGACGCGCATCGACGCCTCGTTGCCAGCGAACACGCGGGCCTGGAGCCGGTGGAGTTGCCGGTCGTGGAACGCCCACTCGGCCAGCAGGTCGACCGTCTCCGTGGCGTAGCCCTGCCCGCGCTCCGACTCGACGATCCAGTAGCCGATCTCGCCGTGGCCGCTGACGTCGTTCACGTTGAACGCCCAGGCGAACCCGACCGGCTCGCCGTCCCGACAGGGGAGAAAATCCACGAAGCTATCGTCGCTCTCTTCGACCATCTCGCGCACGTCGGACACAGACTGGGGGTCGTGCTGGCTGGTGTATCGCCGAATCTGCGGGCTGTTCCAGTGGTTCGCGATGAACTCGCAGTCGTCGGTCGTCACCGTCCGTAGCGTCAGGCGGTCGCCGGTGAGGAATGCAGGACCTGGCATGCCCACGACTGCTCACACTGGCGGAATAACGGTTGCCGTCGCGGGGCACTTCTCCACACACCGGCCACCGCCGGTGCTACAGCCGCTCCAGCACGGCGTCAGAGTCGTACTGCAGCGTCAGTTCCCGCGACCGGCCCCGTCCCTCGACGTTGGTGTAGCTCGCCTCGATAATGCCGAGCTGGTCGAGCTTGTTGATGATCTCCGAGTAGCGGGTGTAGCCCAGGTCGGTCTGGTCGTTGAACGCCTCGTAGATGTCGCCGGCGCGCTCGCCGTCGTTCTCGGCGATGACCTCGACGAGGGCGCTCTCGGAGTCGGTGAGTTCGCCCAGCCGCCGGGAGAGGTGGACGTACTTCGACTTGTCGTAGGCCTTCTCGACGTCCTGGGTCTCGACGGAGCGGGAGGCCCGCATCTCGGCGTTCATCCCCGCACGCCGGAGCAGGTCGATGCCGACCCGCAGGTCACCGCCCTGCTCCTCGGTGAACTCGGCCGCGCGGTCCAGCACCTGCGGGCCGACGGCGCCCTCGTGGAAGCCCCGGTCGACGCGCTCTCTGAGGATGTCGACGATCTCGGTCTGGTCGTACTTGTTGAAGTAGATCTCCTCGGGCCGGAAGACGCTCTGGACGCGCGTGTCGAGTTCGTCGATGACGTCGAGATCCAGGTCCGATGAGATGCCGATGACGCCGATCCTCGCACCCGAGTGGGCCTCGTGAGCGCGCAACAGCGAGTACAGCGTGTCGCTGGCCTCGGACTCGTAGAAGAGGTAGTTGACGTCGTCCAGCGCGACCACGAGCACCTCCTCGCGCTCGACGAGGCGGTCGGTGATCTGGGAGAACAGCTTCTTGAAAGAGATGCCCGACGACGGCGGTTCGTAGTCGAAGATCTCGGCGAAGAGACGCGAGAACACGGCGTAGCGGGTGGAGTCGACCTGGCAGTTGACCCGCACCGCCTGCACCTCGGTCTGGGCGCGCAACTCGTCGAAGAGTATCTGCGTCGCCGTCGTCTTGCCGGTCCCGGGCGGCCCGCGGGCGATGACGTTCAGCGGTCGGGAGCCCCGGACCGCGGGACGCAGCGAGTACTTGAGCGTCTCCATCTGCGTCTCCCGGTGTTTGAACGTCTCGGGGAGGTAGTCGATCTCGAAGACGTGCTCGTTGCGGAACACGGACTCGTCCCACCCGAGCATATCGTCTCCGGGGTCGTCGCTCATCACTTTCACTGGGGTGCTGCCGACACTTAACGATTTACCACTTACGGTGAAAGTGAAACCGACAGAGGGCGATGGGGTAATTTTCGTCGGTTGCCAATTTCTTCGATGGAAGTAAGAAACAGATTCCCGACGAGTTGCCCTCGGTTGTTCTCATCCCAGACGACGTACGATACAGTGGGCCGCAGCCTTATGTACGAAGGCGCCACAGTTTCAGGTATGAGCGATACGGAGGACGACCTGGAGTTCTGGGGGCGCCAACTCCTCAAGAAATCGGATACGAATCCGTTGCGAGAGCGGATGCGGGCGGTCATCTCGGAGACGGAGCCAGTCGACGACTTGCGAACGATTCGCCGACAGACTAGTGGTGGGTCTTCCCTCTCTGAAATCGTCGAAGACGGTCGCGAGGAGCGCGTCTAGATAGCGAGGCCCCGATGGAGACGTACTTTTTCGACACGTCCGCGCTCGTGAAGCGGTACCACGAGGAGCAGGGGACCGAGCGGGTGGACGAGATTCTCGACGACGAGGAAACCGAGATCTTGATCTCGTCACTCACGGTGATCGAGTCTGTGTCCGCGTTTCGACGAAAACACAACAGGGGAGACGTCACCGAGTCGGAGATGCAGCAGCTGCTGAGCGTCTTCTTCCGGGAAGCGCTCGACGAGTTTGTCATCATTCCACTGGAGGAATCGCTACTCACCTTCTCGTTCGACCTCGTCCTCGAAGACGACCTGCGAACCCTCGATAGCCTCCAGCTATCGGCCGGGTTATCAATCACCGAGGAAATGAGTGATATCCAGTTCGCGACGGCTGACACGGACCTCGCCGACGTCGCACGAGAACGTGGGCTCGCAACCGTCGTTCCGGCCTGACGTGACCGTCGGGCCGGAGTGCAAATCGGTCTCCGTTCGACTCTACACTACTCCACTTCCACGGTTCCGACCATCCCGCTGGTCACGTGGGGGACGCAGACGTAGTCGTACGTCCCTTCGACCTCGAAGGTGTGTTCGAACGTCGCGCCCTCCTCCTCGGTGGCGAACCGGTCGTCCCCCTCGTAGGAGGCGAACGGCTCGGCGTCCTCGGGCAGCGACACCGCGTCGGCGCTGTCGTGCTCGGGATTACAGGAGACGTTGTGCGAGGCGCTCTCGAACGTCCAGGTCACGGTCGTCCCGGGCGAGACGATGATCGTCTCGGGAGAGAAGGTCAGCGACCCCCCGGGCCCGACTGCGACTTCGTTCTCTTCGGCGCCGCCGTCACCGCCCGACCCGTCGCCGCCGTTGCTACTACAGCCCGCGAGCCCAGCGAGCGAAGACCCGGCTATCGTCCCCAGTAGTGTCCGTCGTCGCATGCCCGTGGAACGGGCCGCCCGGGACAGGTACCTTTCGATCGGTGTCTCGCCGGGCCCGGTCAGACCGACCGGCCGTACCGGCAGCTGGGGCAGTAGATTCGCCCGTCGCGGACGAGCAGCAGGCTCTGTTCGCACCGCCGACAGGGATGCGTGACCGAGGCGATGCCGGCCTCCCGGGCGACGGCCTGCAGGGTGTTCTGTAGCTGTTCCACGCGCTCCTCCGTCTCGACGAGCCGCTCTCTGAGATCGGCACACTCCCCCGCCAGTCGTCGGTGCTGTCTGTTCATGGCTGTGTGGGACGGTAGCGTATTTTACGTAGGTGGCCTGATGGCGTAAAGCTAGCGGGCGACGGGACAGTCGAATCCGTCGCTGTCCTGCGATTTCGAATGCGTCGCTGCGGTTGGACTTGAGCCGCCCCTTCACTCCGTTCGGGCCCGGCCTGCCTCACGGCTCCCTGCGGTCGCCGTTCGTCGTTTCGACGGTCTTCGCTCCGCTCAGACCGTCCTGCTGCTCGCGGGTCGCTCCGCTACCCGCTCGCAATTAAGCCGGCCCCTCACTCCGTTCGGGCCCGGCCTACTCCTCAAACTTCGCCAACAAATCATCGTAGAAACCGCCTCCGGGCTCGCCGCCGTTCGCCGCCGTTCGCTCCCCGTCGCTCGCGCTGTTCGAGGCCTCTCTGCGTTCGGCCTCGCTTTCAGCCAACTTTTCCACGATGAGCTCCGGTGTCGAGCGTGCGAGCGTCCCCTTGACCGGCGAACGGTTCACCCGGAGTTCGCCCTCGACGAGCCCCTCGGCCTGGATGCCGTCGACGGTGAGGTCGGTGTCGGCGGCGTCGATGACGTCGCCGGCGAGGTGGGAGACGAACACGCCCGTGGCGTTGCGCTCGCCCAGCGCTTCGAGGATGCCGGCGATGATGGTCGCGGCGGCGCCGGGTTCGGTGATGGACTCCAGTTCGTCGACGAGCACCATGATCGGTCGGTCCGAACTGATATCCGTCACCAGTCCGCCGAAGTCCCGCAACGTCGACTCGAAGGCGCCCGCGTCGAGGGTGCCCTGCGTCTTGGCGTGGTAGTGGAGTTCCGCGACGCGCTCGACGCGGGCCGACTCGGCGGGGACGGGCAGGCCCATGTGGGCCAGGATGGTCACCAGCGCGACCAGGTCCAGGGTAGAGGTCTTCCCCCCGCTGTTGACCCCGGAGAGGATGGCCATCCCCTCCACGCGGTAGTCGACCGGGTCGACGTCGTCGAAGGGGACGTCCAGCAGCGGCGAGCGCCCGCTCTCGATGGCGAAGCCGGGCTCGTCTTCCGGCTCCCCGTCGACGCCTCCCACGGCGGGAATCGTACAGTCGAAGTCCTCGGCGAACCGGGCGACGGCCAGTTCCACGTCGAGTTCGAGCGCGGCGTCGACCAGCGACTCGGCGTCCTCGCGCAGGCCTGCCAGGTCGCTGGCCACCTCGCGCTTGAGCCTGGCCGCCCGGCGGTCCCGCGCGGTCGTCAGTTCCTCGCGCAGGCGCGACACCGCGTTCTCGTCGTGTTCGACGGGATAGGTGGGGTCGTCGGGGAACGCCCGCCGGGCGGTCGCCTCGGTGTCCCGGAGGTCGAGCGCGTCGACGAGGTGGTCGCGGGCCTTCTCGACGGCGCGGTCGTACTCGTCGGCCAGCTCCCGGGAAAGCAGCGAGTCGACGCCGGCGCCGCGTTCGACCAGCGATAGCAGGTCCGTCCCCTCGATGGTGACGTCCTGCTCTTCGATGGCCTCCCGCAGATGGTCGTTGGCCACCGATTCGGCCGTCGACACCGCGGCGTCGAGGTCGTCGACGGCCGTCGACAGCCGGTCGAGTTCACCGTCGTCGCGGACGCTGCCGTCCTCGTTGAGGCGGTCGAGCGCCGATTCGAGGGCGTCGAGGTCGCAGGGTGAGTCCAGACTCGCTGCACGGTGCACTCTGGCCGCAGCCTGCAACCGGTCCCGATTGCGCGCGAAGAAGGCGAGCGGGCGTTCGGGGACGACGTCGGCCGGGCTCTCCAGGGCGTCCGGTTCGACGCGGACGTCGCCCGCAACCTCGACGCCGGCGAAGGACTCGTCCAGCGCGACGACCGTCGCGTAGCTGCGCCCGAGCTCGGCGAGCTGGCGGGTGTCGTCGACGATTTCCACCGATATCTCGGGAATCGCGGACTGTGCCTCGGCGTAGCGCTCGGCGTCGCTCGTCGCGAGACACCGGTCCCTGACGCGGACGTCGCCGGGTTCGACGAGTGGCTCGACGTCCTCCAGGGCGGCCAGCACGTCCGCGTCGGGCTCACGGTCCATCGCTCGCTCGGCGAACTCCCGGACCGCTTCGATGCGCCCGGGCACCGAACTGGGGTAGATCGTCTCGAGGCGTTTGGCTGCGTAGTCCGTGACGGTCCGCGCCTGGAGCAGGTCGAGCGCGTCCCGGTAGAGTTCGCGGGCGCGGTCGGTCGCCAGGAACCCGCCGGGGTCGTCGTGGTCGTCCCGGATAGCCGCGCGAGCGATGCGGGCGGCCCGCCCCTCGCTGATCCCGGGGGCGCGGGCCAGTTCGGCGACGTCGCCCTCGCGGAGCGCGCGCTCCGGGTCGTCGAGTTCGGCGAGCGCGTCGGCCGTCTTGCTGCCGACGCCCGAGACCGATTCGAGGTCCATTGACTGTGACCGGGTACCCGCCCGTTCGGCAAAAGGGTTGTCGCTCTCACACGCGTCCGGTCGCACGCCATCGGATTCGCGCTGCTCATCCGATGAGCCCTGTCTCACTGCGCTCGACAGGACGCCGATAGACTCACTTCGTTCGTCTATCGAGCCCACGCTCACTTTGTTCGCGTGGACGCCAGCAGACTCGCTCCGCTCGTCTCCCGAGCCCGGCCTCACGCAGTTCGGCCGGACGCCGACGAGACTAGTCCGCCGAGACGCTCTCGGTTCCGGTCGGCCCGCGCCGCTGGGGGGCGTCGAGGGCCACGCTCGCGGGGGCGTCGACGGCTCCCTCCTCACCGTCTTCCCAGCCGTCGTGGCAGGTCGCGAGCGTCGAGGCGAGCGAGCGGTAGGCGTCGCCCGCCGCGCCGGTGGTGGCGGGCGCCGCGTCGACGGCGGCGTCCTCCGGAACCGCGCCGAGGAGGGGGACGCCGAGTCGGCCGGCGATGTCGCCGAGGTCGGTGTCCGCAGTCGTCCGCGTCACCACGGCGCCCAGTACCGTCGCCTCGGCGTGGTCGACGAACTCGGCGGTCTTGGCGACGTTGTCGACGGCCGCTTCCTGTGGCGTCGTCACCAGCACGGTCCCGTCGGCCAGCCCCGTCGCGACGAGCGCCTCGTGGCTCAGCCCCGCGCCGGTGTCGACCAGGACGACGTCGTACTCGTCGTCGAGCGGGTCGATCACCGCCCGCAGGTTCGCCGGGTCGGCCTGTTCGAAGTGTTCGATGGTCTGGCCGCCGGCGATCAGGTCCGGCCCGTCAGCGACTGCGCGGAGGACGTCGTCGACGGCCGCCTCGCCCGCCAGTACCGAGTGGATTCCCGATTCGTTCGGCTCGCCGAGGACCTCGGCGAGGTTCGGCAGTGCCAGGTCGGCGTCGACCAGGACGACGTCGAAGCCGGCGTCGTGCAACGCGACGCCGAGCGACGCCGTCGTCGTGGACTTGCCGACGCCGCCCTTGCCGCCCGCGATGGTATAGACCCCCATGGAGCTGTGAGTTCGCGATTCTCGGTTGTAAAAGTGCGTATGACGCGCGTCATCGGACCGCCGGACGTCGCCGGGATCTGCGGGGAGGAGACGGCTGTTTGTGGCCGTCTAACCGGGGTCGTGGTCACGGCGGACACCGTCGTGTCAATCGAACTGGGGCACTGCGCGAGACGCAACGGACTTTTCTCTCCGCGTACCGAACGACAGCCCATGACTGCCGTCGCGGCCAAACTCGACGCTGCTCGCGCCGACCTCGCCGAGCGTGACGCCGTCCTGATCGCCTTCTCCGGGGGCGTCGACTCCTCGGTCGTCGCCGCAATCGCCCACGACGCGCTCGGCGACGACGCCGTCGCCTGCACCGCCAAGAGCGAGACGCTCCCGGCGGCCGAACTCGAGGACGCCAACCGCGTCGCCGAGGAGATCGGCATCCGCCACGAGATCGTGGAGTTCTCCGAACTCGACAGCGAGTCGTTCGTCGCCAACGACGACGAGCGCTGTTACCACTGCCGGTCGATGCGCCTCTCGGCCATGTACGACGAGGCCCGCGAGCAGGGCATCGACGTCGTCTGCGACGGCACCAACGCCTCCGACCCCGGCGAGGGCCACCGCCCGGGCCTCCGCGCCGTCGAAGAACTGAACGCCTACTCCCCGCTGCTCGAACACGACATCACCAAGGAGGAAGTGCGAGAGATCGCCCGCGAGTACGGCCTCTCGGTGGCGGACAAGCCCTCGATGGCGTGTCTCTCCTCGCGCATCCCGACGGGCCTGGAGGTCACCGAGGACCGCCTCTCCCGCGTCGAGAAGGCCGAACGCCTCCTCCGGACGTGGGGCTTCGAGCAGTTCCGCGTGCGCGACCACGACGGCCTCGCCCGCATCGAGGTGGGCGAGGAGGAACTCGACGTGGCGCTGGACCCCGACTTCGTCCGGGCGGCCCGGGACCACATCGCCGACGTCGGCTTCGACCACGTCACGCTGGACCTGCACGGCTACCAGACCGGGAGCGTGAGCCCCGCCGCCGAGGCCGAGGACGAGCCCGCCTCGGCCGACGACCTGCTGGGCACCGACTACCCGACTGCGACCGAGGACTGACGGACGACTGAGCGCGGTTCGACGCCGTGGTGCACGCTTTCAGCGCCGGAAACTCCGCTCACGATTTTATAGGGGTCCGTGAGAAAATTCGGTCGAATGACTCGCACAGCGCTCACGCTGCTCGTCGTCGTCGCACTGCTCGCCTCCCTCCCCGCGGTCGCGGCGGCCGAGACGCGCAGCGGCGGCACCGTCGTCGTCGCGGAAGGCGAGACCGTCGACGACGACCTGGAGGCGTTCGCCGGCTCAGTCGTCGTCCGCGGCACCGTCGAGGGCGACCTCACGACCGCGGGCGGGGACGTGCGCATCGCCGAGCCGGGGACCGTCCGGGGCGACGTGGAGATGTCCGGCGGCTCCATCGAGGTCGCCGGGAACGTCACGGGCGACGTCGAGGCCGGCGGCGGCTCCGTCCGGGTCGCCGACACCGGACGAATCGACGGCTCGCTCACGGCCGGCGCGGGCTCCATCTTCGTCGACGGGGTCGTCGGCGGCGACGCGGAACTGGGCGCCGACACGATCACGCTCGGCCCGGACGCCCGCATCGAGGGCAACCTCACCTACGACGGCGACCTCTCCCGGGCCGACGGGTCGGTAGTCGGGGGGAGCGTCACCCGTGACGAGAGCGTCCAGACCGGCGGCGGTCCGGACCTGGGCCTCGGCGGGCCGCTGTTCGACCTCTACGGCGCCCTCGTGACGCTGTTGTTCGGCGCTATCCTGCTCTTTGCCTTCCCCCGGTTCTCCACCGAGGTCGCCGACCGCGTGGCCGCGGAGCCGGTCCGGACCGGCGGCATCGGAATGCTCGTCGCACTCGGCGTCGTAGCCGGCCTGGTCCTGGTGTTCGTCACGTTCATCGGCATCCCGCTGTCGCTGGCCGGGCTCTTGCTCTTCGTCCTGTTACTCTGGGCCGCCTCGGTGTACGGCCGCTACGCGCTCGGCGAGTGGCTGCTGTCGTACGCGGGCCTGGACAACCGCTGGCTCGCACTGGTCGTCGGCGTCGCCGTCGTCGCGCTGGTCGGACTGGTCCCCCTGCTCGGCCAGCTCGTCCAGACCGTCGTGCTGGTGCTCGGATTCGGCGCGCTCGTCCTCGGGATCTGGGACGCCTACCGGAACCGGAGCGAGGCCGCGCCGGCCACCGCTACCGACCCGATCTGATGGGTGACGACACGCTCAAGGCCGTCGCAGCCAATCGTCGGCCATGAACGTCACCGTCGACGTCGTCGGCGAGGACAGCCACGACGTGGCCGTCGACGCCGACGCCACCTACGCCGACCTGCTCGCCGCCGTCGACCTGAGCCCTCACGCGGTGTCCGTGATGGTCGACGGCCACACCGTCCCAGAGGACCAGCCGGTCGACGCCGACCACGTCCGCGTCGTCCGCCTCATCAAGGGCGGGTAGATGCGCGTCCGCGAGGCCGAACCCGGCGAGGTCGCCGCCGTCCGCAACGTCCTGGACGGCGCCGCGCTCGCGGTCGACCACGATAGACTCCGGGAGCAACCCGAGGCGGGCGCCGTCCTGGTCGCCGTGAGAGCCGCCGAAAGCCGCGGCGACGACGAAGCCACCGACGCCACCGTCCTCGGCGCGCTCGTCCTCGCCGGAGACCGGATAGACGCCGTCGCGGTCCGTCGGAACCGTCGCGGGCAGGGGATCGGGACCGAACTGGCCGAGACCGCCGCTGCCCGGCGGGAGCGCCTCGTCGCCGAGTTCGACGCCGGCGTCCGCCCCTTCTACGAGCGACTGGGCTTCGACGTCGAGCCAACGGCCGAGACGAACCGATTCAGGGGCGTCTGGACGCCGGATCGCCCCTGAATCGGCGCCGTAGCCGAAACGATTATACACGGACACTAACATGCACCGTCCAGGCAACTAACTCATGTCAGCAACAATCGCCCAGCGTGCGGCCGACGCCACGTCGGACCGGCTCGCGGCGTATCTCATCGACTTCGCGTTACTGAGTGCCGCCGCGTTCGGCCTGTGGATCGTCTCCGCCGTGATCAGTTCGGTGCTCTCGTTCGGCGCGGGGATGGGGATGAACGCGGCCGACCCATCGGCGATCGATAGCGGCGCGTTCCTCGCGACGGCGGCATTCGGCTTCGTGATCCGGGGTGTGCTCTGGCTCGCCATCGGCGCGGTGCTGATCTGGTACTTCGTCTACTACGCCGATACCGGCCAGACGTTCGGGAAGCGCTCCCAGGACGTCGCGGTCGTCGACGAGGACGGCGGCGCGCCGTCCAAGCGTCAGCGGCTGATCCGGACCGCGCTCCTGCTCCTGCCGTTCCCCCTCATGGCGCTCCTCGGCCTGTTCGGTTTCGTCGGGTTCTTCTTCGCGATGTTCCTCATGGGCGCCTGGCTCGCCGTCGAAGCCGGCGTCATGTTCGTCAGCGACGACGGCCAGCGCATCGGCGACCGGGTCGCGAACACCTACGTCGTCGGCACCGACGCCTGAACGACCGGGTCTCGGCTCCGTTCAGTCGGTCCGACGTCACGTAGTCCGTCCGGTGAGGGACTCTATCTGCAACTCCCACAGATCGACGGTCACGTTTTCGACGGCCTCGTCGAAGATCCGCAGCGGTTCGAACGCCTCGTTGATCGCGACCGCGTCCCAGGCCGGGTCGTCGTCGGGGACTTCCCTGAGGGGCCCTCTGGCGAGCACGCTCCAGGAGGTCAGCGCCTCGGCGTCGTCCGTGGGTTCGGCGTCGTAGACGACGTACGTCGCCGTGGTCGTCGCGTCGGCGAACGACAGCTTCGTGCTCCCCGGATGGTCGCCCAGGTGGAAGTAGAGCGACCCGTCCCGGTACTCGTGGACCAGCGGCACGGCGTAGGCCTCGTCGCCGTCGGCCAGCGCGAGCACGCCCGTCGGCGTCTCGCGCAGGTACCGTTCTACGTCCTCGTCGTCGAGTCCGCGCGTGTACGCGAACTCGATGTCAGTGTCCATACCTGACCGACGGTGCGTCGCGCCTTAAATTCAGACCAGCGGTTCGACGACGTCGCGCCCGGCGTCGAGTAACTCGTCGACGCGCGCTTCGCTCCCGGCCTCGGCGTACACCCGCAGCTTCGGCTCGGTGCCCGAGGGGCGGACCAGCACCCACGTCCCGTCGGCCAGCGTCATCTTGAACCCGTCCACCGTCGAGACGTCGGCGACGCCCTCGCCGGCCACCGACTCGGGGAGGTCGGCTTCGAGTTTCTGCAGGACGGTGGCCTTCCGGTCGTCCGGGCAGTCCACGCTGACGCGGCCCTGGTGGATCTCGCCGTGTTCGGCCAGCAGCGCGTCGACGCGGTCGTCCAGCGGCTCCTCGGCGACGGCGGCCGCGGCCAGCAGCGCCACGAGGACGCCGTCCTTGTTCCGGAGGTGCGCACTGACGCCGAAGCCGCCCGACTCCTCGCCGCCCATCAGCGCGTCGTGGTCGCCCATCGCCTCGGCGACCCACTTGAACCCGACCGCCGTCTCGTGGACGGACTCGCCGTGGGCCTCGGCGACGCGGTCGACGATGCTGCTGGTGGAGACGGTCCGGACGACGTCGCCCGAGGCGCCGGACAGGAGGTCGTCGTACACCGAGGCGAAGAAGAGGTTCGGGTCGAGAAAGCCACGCTCGGGCGTGACGATGGCGACGCGGTCGGAGTCGCCGTCGTTGATGACGCCCAGGTCGGCCTCGCCCGACGTGACTGTCTCGGTGAGCTGTTCGGCTCGTTCGGCCACCGGTTCCGGTGCGCCGCCGCCGAACTCGGGGTCCTGCTCGCAGCGGAGTCGCTCGACGTCCGCGCCCGCCTGTTCGAGCAGTCGGTCGGTGACGCCGCGGCCGCTGCCGTGCATCGCGTCGTAGGCGACGCGGACCCCCGAGAGGTCCCGGCCGCCCTCGCGCAGGTCCTCGACGAATTCGAGGGCGTGGTCGAGGTAGGGAGCGATCAGGTCCGTCTCCTCGACGTCGCCCCACTCCTCGTCGGGCAGGCTCTCGGGTTCGGCGAGGTTCGCCACGACGTCGTCGGTGACGTCTGGCAGCGCTGGGGCGCCGTCGCCGGGGACGAACTTCACGCCGTTGTACTCCGGCGGGTTGTGGGAGGCGGTGATCATCAGCGCGCCTGCCAGATCGCGGTCCCGGACCGTCCAGGCGACCACCGGCGTCGGCATGTCGCGCTCGGGGAGGAGGACGTCGAACCCGTTGGCACACAGCACGCGGGCCAGTTCCTCGGCGAACCCGCGGGAGTGCTCGCGGGCGTCGTACCCGACGGCGATAGGCGCCGTCTCGCCCTGGTCTCGCAGGGAGGTCGCGACGGCCTGTCCCACCATCCGCACGCGGTCGTCGGTGAACTCGTCCAGCGTCGCGCGCCAGCCGTCGGTGCCGAACTGGATGGCGTCGGCCCGCGCCTCGTCGTCTGTCATGGGGGAGGATGCTCGCCGGGCGAGCAAAAAGGTCCGGTTCGGCGACAGGTGCTCGTCGCGACGGGCTAGGGTGCGTCGTCGTCGACGAGCGCTTCCTTCTCGGCACGGGAGAGCTGTTTGACCTCCCACTCCCTGCTCATGGCCGCGGACTGGGAGTCGAACGCCTCGACGTGGACGAGTTCGACGGGCGTCCGCCCGCGCGTGTACTTCGCGCCATCGCCGCGGTCGTGTTCGTCGACACGCCGCTCGACGTCGGTGGTGTAGCCGGTGTACAGCGACTCGTCGGCACAGCGGAGGACGTAGACGAAGTGATCGTCACTCACGTCGCCCACCGTCGGGTCCGGCCGAACGCGTGTCGTGGTCTGTGGGCGATACGGCGACGCCGGTCAGGCTTCGAGCGCGCGTCGCTTGGCGACTTCCGCGATACCCGCGTTCGCGGCGCAGCTCGGGCACGCGCGAACTTCACCGTCGGTATCGGCGAAGACGCGCGCGAACTGATCGGAGACGTGTCCGCCGCAGTGAGTGCAGTTGGACATCGTGATAGCCGGCGGTGTCGCCGGCAGTTTGTCATACGTTCCCACGATGGAAGTACTCTCATACCCACTAGTCAGGTATCTCCGTCGTCCCGCCGTGCGTCGGCGACACGCCGTGCGACGAGCCCAGCCTGCGTGCCCGCGGTGAATCCGGCGTCGACGTTGACCACCGTGAGCGCGGTACAGGACTGGAGCATCCCCGAGAGGGCGGCCATTCCCTCGCCGCCGTGGCCGTAGCCGGTCGAGACGGGGAGCCCGATAAGGGGGACGTCGACCAGTCCGGCGATGACGGTCGGGAGCGCTCCTTCTCGCCCCGCCGCGACGATCAGCACGTCCTGTTCGCGGAGTTCGTCGAGACGGTCGATCGTCCGGGTGAGCGACGCGACGCCGACGTCGTCGACCCGGTACACCTGGGCACCCATCTCCCTGGCGATCATCGCGGCCTCGCCGGCGGGAATCGCGTCCGAGGTCCCCGCCGTCACCACGCCGACGCTGGCGTCGAGGCGCGTCGGCTCGTAGTCGGGACCGTGAGCGACCAGCCACTGGGACCGGTCGTCCCACCGAAGCGTGGCGTCGGGGTGGGACTCCGCGAGCCGGTCGCGGATGGCCGCCGGATCGCCGTCTTCCAGCCGCGTCGCGATGGCTCGTCCAGTCGTCGTCAGCGCCGTCTCGACCAGTTCCGCCACCTCTTCGGACGTCTTTCCTTCGGAGAGGATCGCTTCGGGGACGCCGGCCCGCTCCTCGCGCGCCGCGTCGTATCGACCGGCCTCGCCCGTCGCGTAGCCGGCGAGCGCGGCTTCCGCTTCCGCGGGGGACATCTCTCCCGCGGCGACTGCGTCGAGTATGTCGCGCATGGTGGTTGTACTGGTGGGGGTGGTCGTAAGGGTTGGGAGGTTGGCTGGTCGCGAACGAAGTGAGCGACCAGCTATATTGCGAACGGGGAGCGAAGCGACCCGCGAGGTTGGTCGGGGCGCGACCGAAGGGAGGGCCCGACGAAAAACGAACGGGGAACGAAGTGACCCGCGAGCAGCGGTCGGGGCCGACCCCAGGGAGGGCCCGGTTTGCTAGCGACCACCGGGAGCCGCGGGGTAGGCCGAGACTGACCGATTCGCTCGTGCCCCGAGGAAATCCAGTCTGGGGAAGTGCAGACGAAATTCGCCGGGGAATGCGCCGACGAAGGCACCGACTGCCTGGTCGCGCACCCCGAAAGTCCAATCCGCGCGCGAGACACCGAGCGGCCGTTTCGCGCCCTGGCGGACCGTTCGGCGGGTGTTTTCGACCGGACTAACGTGACGAAACACCCTCCTTTATATAACTAAACACTGCCAAAACCGCTCAAACCCCCGTGAGTACCGGCGAGGAGGCCGTGCTTCAGGAAAGTATATAAGGTGCCACCGGGAACACGGAGGTGTATGGCAGACCTGATCGTCAAAGCCGCCGTGAAAGAAGCGCTCAACGACATGAACGTAGCCTCCGACTTCTACGACTCGCTCGACGAGGAAGTTGAGGAACTGCTCCAGGACGCCGCCCGGCGTGCCGACTCGAACGACCGCAAGACAGTCCAGCCCCGCGACCTGTAAGGCTGACTCCGCGGTTTTTCCGTTTCGTTACTTCGACCAGCGACGGCCTCGCGATGCCGTCCTGGCTCCCGACACTCACTCGGTGCCCGATAGCTGTCGGACGGTGACGCCGTCCTCGGTGCCCACGTGGAGTTCGTCCGCGAGGTCGACGAAGAGGCCGTGTTCGACGACGCCCGGGAGCGCCGAGAGGTCGGTCGCGAGGTCGTCCGGTCGGTCGATTTCGCCGAACTCGCAGTCGATCACGAGGTTGCCGTTGTCGGTGACGACGGGGCCGTCCTTGCGCTCGGCCCGGCGGAGGACGGGCTCGCCGCCCAGCTCGCGGACCGTGTCGGCGACCGTCGTACGGGCGCTCGGCAGCACCTCGACGGGGACGGGGTGGTCGAGGACGTCCGCCTCCTTCGTCGGGTCGGCGACGACGAGGAAGCGGTCGGCGGCCGCGTCGACGATCTTCTCGCGGGCGTGGGCGGCGCCGCCGCCTTTGACGAGCTGTCCGTCGGCGACCTGGTCGGCGCCGTCGATGGCCAGGTCGACCGACACCTCGTCCAGGTCGGCCAGCGGAATGGCCGCCTCGCGGGCCAGTTCGCGCGACTGGAAGGAGGTCGGGACGCCGGTGACGTCCAGGCCGGCGTCGACCCGCCGACCGATAGCGCGGATGGCGTGGGCCGCGGTGCTCCCCGTTCCGAGTCCGACGACCTGTCCGTCCGCGACGCGCTCGGCGGCGGACTCGCCTGCCCGCCGCTTGGCCGCCTCGGAGCCGCCCTGTTTCATGTGTGTCTCCTCTGCGGGCGGGTAGAAAATCGCTACGGCTGGTCGTCACCGTCGGTCCGGTGGATCCTGTCCTGTGTAGTCCCGATCCAGCAAGTCCTGAGCCGGGCCTACAGTCGGCGTAATCGAACGACGTGGCGACCGGGTTCGGTCGCCGGTCGGAGCCGGCGCCTCGTTCGGTGGTTCCTGGGGCGTTACTGACCGACCGGCGTCTCTCGCTGGTCCTGAGTACGATCGTCGAGGCGACGGTGGCCCCCGAGCAGTTCGCCCTCTCCGAGACGTTGCAGCGCCGGCCGTCGACGATCGCGCCGCCACCGCCCCCAAAGGTCTGATCCGGCTGATTTGGGCCGCCTTCGGCCGGTTTAAACAGTGGATACTTTTCCCCCGGCCCCCTGACTGGGAACCATGTTCGGGACCAGCGGAATCAGGGGACCGGTCGGGGACGAGGTCACCGCGTCGCTCGCGCTCTCGGTCGGACGAGCGGTGGGCGTCGACGCGGACAGCGTCGTCGTCGGCCGGGACCCGCGCGAGTCGGGCGAGTTCCTCGCGGACGCGCTCGCGGCCGGCCTGCGCGAGTCGGGCACCGACGTCGTCGACCTGGGGCTGGCGGCCACGCCGACTGTCGCCCGTGCAGTGGCCTGGGAGTCGGCCGACGTCGGCGTCTCGGTGACGGCTTCCCACAACCCGCCGCAGGACAACGGGATCAAGCTCTGGCAGCCCTCCGGGCAGGCGTTCGACGCCGACCTTCGGGACCAGATTTCAGAGCGGATCCGCGACGAAGCGGCGGACCTGGTCGCCTGGGACGCCGTCGGTGAGCGCCGGGCGGCCGACGCCGGCGAGCGCCACGTCGCCGCCCTGACCGACGCCGTGGACCTGGCCGACCCGCCCGCCGTCGTCGTGGACCTGGGCAACGGCGCCGGCGGCGTGACGGTCGAGGCGCTCACGCGCCTGGGCTGTGACGTCGAGACGCTCAACGCCCAGCCCGACGGCTCGTTCCCGGGGCGACCCAGCGAACCGACTGCCGAGAACTGCCAGTCGCTGTCGACGCTCGTCGGCTACACCGACGCGAGCCTGGGCATCGCCCACGACGGCGACGCCGACCGGTTGCGCGCGGCGAGTTCCGACGGCACCTACCTCTCCGGCGACGAACTGCTGGCGATCTTCGCGGCCGACGCCGCCGAGCCCGGGGACGCGGTCGCCGTCCCGGTCGACACCAGCCTGGCCGTCGCCGACTACCTCGCCGAGCGCGATGTCGACGTGACGTACACGCCCGTCGGTGACGTCTACGTCGCCGACGCGGCCAGCGAACCGGGCGTCGCCTTCGGCGGCGAGCCCAGCGGCGCCTGGATCTGGCCAGGGGAGACGCTGTGTCCCGACGGCCCGCTCGCGGCCTGCAAACTCGTCGCGCTCGACGCCGAACGGTCGCTGGCCGACCGGGTCGCCGACGTACCGGACTACCCCATCCGGCGGGACAGCGTCGAGGTCGACGACAAGCGAGACGTGATGGACCGAGTGAGCGCACGCGTCGCCGACGAGTTCGCCGACGTGTCGACGCTGGACGGCGTCCGGGTCGACCTGGGCGACGCGTGGTTCCTCCTCCGGGCCAGCGGGACCCAGCCGCTCGTCCGGATCACGGCCGAGGCGCGCGAGGAATCCCGGGCCGACGACGCCTTCGAACGGGCGCGGTCGCTGCTCGACGCGAGCCGGGACTAACGGCTGGCTGCTGGCCGCTCAGGCGCTGTGGCGTGCTGTGCTGGCAGTGAAGCGTGAGTGACAGCGATGGAAGAAGAGCGCCACGTCCGTCGACCGCCTCCCACGGTCGCGGGCGAGCGCGACCCGCCGTTTCTCGTCCGAGACGTCCACCGACTGACCCCCTGCGGTGTCGGCAACTACGGACCGAGTACGGCGGGCTGTAGTCGTGTGCTATCCGCGACGCGTGGACCGGGCTTCCCGGACGCTCGCCCCGTCTCGGATCTTGTCCTCACACTGCGGGCAGACCCGCGGCGCATCGACCCCGTTGGGCGTGAAGACCCGTGCGTAGTCAGCCGTTACAAAATTGCCGCAGTTCTGGCATTCCGGCATACGTGAAACTGTATGGACAGCTATCCTCTTAATGATTGGTGATGTGCCACGAGATACCACGACGGCGCTGTCGGGCTGTTAGGGTGCTCTGGCGACGCTCTGGGACGATCTGGGCGCAGAATCGGTCCGGACCGCGGCCCGGTCAGAAGTCGGCGGTAGTCGTGTCGTCCTCGGCGAGTTCGACGACGCCGTCGAACAGGTCGCGGAACCGGTCGACCGTCGCCTCGTCGTGGACGCCCTTCGCCAGGTGGAACAGGCCGACCGCGTCGTGGGTCGCCAGCAGGTCGAGGATGCGTTCGGCGGCCCGCTCCGCCCGGTCCTCGTCGGCGTAGTAGATCAGTTCTGTCAGCGAGTCGAAGCTGATCCGGAGCTTCCCGTCGTGACTCTCCAGGAACGTCTCGACTTCGTCGACGATCCCCTCCCAGTCGTCCGGCGAGGCGACGTAGCGGAGGTTCTCCGAGGCCCTGCGGGTGTAGCCCCGTTCGATGGAGATGGTGTCGAGGATGGTCGCCCGATCCTCGTCGACCTCGTAGTACTCCAGTTTCTGCTCGACCTCGCGAGCCGAAGTCCGCGTCGAGACGGCCAGCAGGTGGTCGGTGTCCGTACTCAGGAAGTCCGTGTCGATGCGGTCGGTCTCGCCCGTACTCGGATGCAACAACAGGACGCCCGTGCCGCCCGGAATCGTCTCCGGCGCCCCGTCGATGGCGAGCGTGTACTCCATACGGACAATACGGCGCGGGCAGGCGCTTTAACTCTGCGGGTAACGGGCCACTGCCATGAGGTCTGGCCCCTCAGAACACGCTGTCGGCCGTCGCGGCGCCGACCACGCTGAAGATAGCGCCGACGGCGATGGCCTTGAGCGTGGTGAGCAGGACGTCGGTGGTCGTGGGGTCGTCGAGGATGCCGGCCTCGACGAGGAACGTCTGGGGCGCGGTGAAGGCGAGGGCGAGGATGGCGACCGAGCCGAAGGAGACACCCATCAGGGAGACGAAGCGCAGCGGGACGCCGGCAACCTCGGCCTCGACGTCGGGGTCGCGGTCGTCGTCGGCCTCGTACAGCGCACCGTAGCCGATGCCGAAGACGATGCCGACGACCGCGAGCGTGTGGGCCCAGGTCATGTTGGCCGCGAGCACCCACACCTCCTCGGTGACGACGAAGGGGCCGGCCAGCAGGAACCCGCCGACGATCTGCTGGGCCGTGTCGGCGAGCTTGAACCGCGGCGCGCGAGTCATGCCAGCAATTCCAGCAGCAGGGGCCTAAACGGTGGCGTTCTCGGTGATCGGCCGGTCAAACCGCGTCTCGCAGTCGCGCCCAGCCGCCGCGGTACACGAGGAGGTACGCGAGCGGGAGAGTCACGGCGAGCCCTCCGACCGTGTACAGGGGCGTCAGGAAGAAGTCGGCGGGTGCGAGGAGCGCGCCACTGATGAACGCGCCGTATCCGGCGACGACGGTCGTCTCGACGGCGCGATCACGCGTCGTCCGCGGGTAGTTACGCTCCCCGAGTTTCCGCCACCGGTTGTAGAGATACGAGAGGACGACCAGGTCGACGATTACGACCCACACTCCCCACGACCGTGGGTTCGAACTCCCCCGGGCGCTCGCGTCGCGATACACCCAGTAGGCGACGAGGATCCGGAGGCCGACGATGAATGCGACGAACGCGTAGCCCGCGAGCATCCAGGGTCGGAGGTCGCTGAACGGTGGCTGGAGGGCCATCACCGACGACGTGTCAGCTAGGGCTCATAGCTCTTTCCGTCCAGTCGAACCCGTTTTCCCTGCGAAATCCAGGCGAATGCCCTCAGACGACTGAACGGAACCGTTCGAACCCACGACGATACCAGAGGAGATACGCGGCGGGAAATGTGAGGACGAGCGATGCGGGGATGGAAGTGAGCTAAACGAACGGGTCTGGTGGTGCGAAGAGGAACGTGAGGAACACTCCTGCACAGCCGGCGATCAGCGCCGTCTCGACCAGTCGCTTCCGAGCCGTTACTGGCTCCTGGCGCTCGCCGATCCGACCCGCGAGGACGAAATAGATGGCACTCGCGGGGAGGACGACGAGCGTACAGAGCGCCCAGAGACGAGGCCTGTCGCTGCCCCGGTCACCCGCGTCAAGGTAGACCCAGTACACGAACAGCAGGGACAGACAAGCCAGGAGGCCGATACTGGCCGCGCCCATCACGACCACGACTGTCGGCGCCGACGGCCCAAACTGGCGGAGGGCAGTCGGCAGGGCCGATGACATGGCCGATGCCACGACGATAAGAACCATATAATTTACCTCTCGCCAACACGTTCGCGAACGCTGTCCGTGGGTCGGATTGATCCGGTTCGAACGGACCGGGACCGAACTGAATTTGCCGCTGGCGACGCTCGATCACAGTATGAGCGCCGGCGACGCCTTCGACGAGTGGGCACGACAGGGGAAGGACCAGGGGATGGAGGAGCGCCACTGGCACACTGCGAAACATGTCCTCTCCCAGATGCCCGTCGAGGAGGGCGACACCGTGCTGGACCTCGGATCCGGGAGCGGCTACGCCGGGCGGGCGCTCCGTGAGACCCGCGGCGCGGGCCGGACGTACGGCATCGACGCCGCGGCCGAGATGGTACACAACGCCCGATCCTACACCCAGGACCGCCACTCCGGGTTCCTTCGTGGTGACTTCGAACACCTCCCGTTCGCCGACGACTCGGTCGACCACTGCTTTTCGATGGAGGCCTTCTACTACGCCGAGGACCCCCACGCCGTCCTCGCGGAACTGCTGCGAGTGCTCCGGCCCGGCGGGACGTTCTACTGCGCCGTCAACCGCTGGGAGGAGAACGTCTACTCCCACGAGTGGGAGGAACTCGTCGGGGTGCCGATGGTGCTCTGGAGCGAACGCGAGTACCGCGCGGCGTTCCGCGAGGCAGGCTTCCACGTCGCCGGCCAGGACCGCATTCCCGACGAGGAGACGGAGATCCCCGCCGAGGGGGACTTTCCCACCGAGGACTGGGAGACCCGGGAGTCGATGGTCGAGCGCTATCGCGAGTACGGCACGCTGCTGACCGTCGGCGTCGTCCCCTGACCGACACCGTCGTATCCTGACCGACACCGTCGTATCCTGGCCGACACCGTCGGGGAACCACCGGCCACGTCCGGCGATTCGGGCGCGGGGAAGGCTTTTACTCACAGGGACGAACCCGACTGTATGCCAACCCGTCAGCAACTACTCGTCCTCCTCGCGGTCGTGACGGGTCTCCTGACGCTCGTGATCCTCTCGCGGGTGCTCTCGACCGTCTTCTTCGCCATCACGGTCGCGTACGTTCTCTACCCGCTCCGGGAGTTTCTCGTCGGCCGCGGCATCAACCGGCGGGTCGCGGCAGCGCTCAGCACCCTGGTGGCCTTCGCCGCCGCGGCGGCGCTGGCTGTCCCGGTGATCTGGTCGCTCTACCGGCGCCGCGCCGAGTTGCTCGCCTTCCTGCGGGCACTCCCCGACGTCATCGAGATCGACCTGTTCGACACCGTCTACGTCCTCGACCTCGCCAGCGCCGTCGTCACGATCCGGCAGTTCGTCACCGCCATCGCCGTCGACGTGGCCGGCGAGACGCCCGAACTCGGCCTGAAGCTGTTTCTCTTCGCGCTGCTCGTCTACGCCCTGTTGTTGCGGCCGACGGCCACCCAGACCGTCGTCTACCGGACCGTCCCCGACAGCTACCACGACGTCGTCACGCGCCTCCACGAGCGCGTCCGAGATACCCTCTATGCCATCTACGTCCTCCAGGGCGCGACGGCGCTGGGCACCTTCCTCGTCGCCTTCGTCGTCTTCACGCTGCTGGGCTACGACTCCGCGTTCGCGCTGGCCGCCCTCGCCGGTATCCTCCAGTTTATCCCAATCATCGGCCCGAGCGTGGTGATCCTCACTGTCGCCGCCACCGACGTGTTCGCTGGTGACGTCCCCGGCGCGATAGCGCTCACCGTCGTCGGCCTCGTCTTCGTCGGCTTCCTCCCCGACGCCGTCGTCCGCCCACAGCTCGCGCCCTACACCGCCGGCATCCCGGGCAGCCTCTACTTCGTCGGCTTCACCGGCGGCGTGCTGTCGGTCGGGCTGGTGGGCTTCATCGCCGGTCCGCTCGTCGTCGCGCTGTTCGTCGAGTCGATGGACCTGCTCGCCGCCGAGCGTGGACCCCGACAGAAAGCCGTACAGTGAGTCACCCCTCGCCCGGAGCTGCGTCGAACCGAACTTAGCAACTGCCTAAGAACCAGTTTCCAGCGGTCGGCCCTGCTTCTCCCACTCGGTGAGGCTCCCCTCGTAGAATGCCAGGTCCTCGAAGCCGAGGTGTCGGAGCACGACGTAGGTGTGGCTGATGCGTCGGGCGGTGTTGCAGTACAGCACGATCCGCCTGTCCGGCGTGATGCCGCGTTCCTCCAGCACTGCCAGGGCCTCCTCCCTGGGCAGGATTCCCCGGCTCTCGTCGTCGACGAGGTCCTTCCAGTCCAGCGGGACTGCACCAGGAACGTGGCCCTCTTCGTACTCCCAGTCCTCGCGCGTGTCGACGACGACCGACTCGGGGTCGTCGCCGGCAGCCGCCACCGCGTCGGCGTCGACCAGGACCGACTCGGCGGGCGGGTCGACGACGTACTCCGTGGCTTCGACGTCGGGCGCGTCGCTCGTCGTCTCATGTTCGCGCTGCCAGGCGGAGAAGTCGCCGTCGAGCAGGTGGAGCTTTTCCGGGTCGTGGCCCAGAAGCTCCGCCGTCACGAGGAAGCGCGCGGCGAAGACGCCGTGCATGTCGTCGTAGGCGACGATTTCGGCGTCGGTCGCGATGCCGTGTTCGCTCAGGAGCGCTTCGAAGTCCTCGGCCGACGGGAGCATGCCGGCCGAACCGTCGTCGTTCGTTCCCCCGCTTCCCTCGGCAGCGTGTTCTTCGGCCCGGAACGAGTCGAATGGGATATTCACTGCGCCGGGGAGGTGGCCGATGCCGTCGTACTCCCAGGCGTCGCGGACGTCGACGACGTTGAGGCCGTCGAGGTGGTCCGCGACCCAGTCGGTCGAGACGATGTCGGTCATTGCCGGAAGTTTCACTCCCGGGCGTTTGAACCTGTGTTTCTCGCCCCCTGGCTGCCCGCACTCGAAGATAGCGGGGATAATTGCCACTGGTTCGTCACCGTTTAAGTCGACTGGCGGCCATCTCGGGTGAATGTGGCCGGCGACAGTCCGGTGGAATGCGGACGTTTCGCACGGGTTCGCCGGCCAGTAGGGGCAGAATATGCCGGAACAGGGGAGGAGGGGCAGGGAACGCCGTCAAGAGAGGTAGTTTAAGAGGTGGGGGTGTAGGACTGATTGGATTATGAGTGAGTACGCCAACGACGTTCTCGTCTCCGCCGACTGGGTCGCGGACAACCTCGACCAGTTCCAGGACGACGACTCCGACTATCGCCTCGTAGAGGTCGACGTGGACACCGAAGCCTACGACGAGGCCCACGCGCCGGGCGCCATCGGCTTCAACTGGGAAACCCAGCTCCAGGACCAGACCACGCGAGACATCCTCACGAAGGAGGACTTCGCCGACCTGCTCGGCAGCCACGGTATCAGCGAGGACTCCACGGTCGTCCTCTACGGCGACAACTCCAACTGGTTCGCCGCCTACACCTACTGGCAGTTCAAGTACTACGGTCACGACGACGTCCGACTCCTCGACGGCGGCCGCGAGTACTGGGTCGACAACGACTACCCGACGACGGACGAGGCACCCGACTTCTCCGCCGCCGACTACGAGGCGTCCGGCCCGCGCGAGTCCATCCGCGCGTACCGCGACGACGTCGAGAACGCCATCGAGAAGAACCTCCCCCTCGTCGACGTCCGCTCTCCCGAGGAGTTCTCCGGCGAAGTCCTCGCGCCCCCGGGACTGCAGGAGACCGCCCAGCGCGGCGGCCACGTCCCCGGCGCACAGAACATCTCCTGGGCGGCCGTCACCAACGACGACGGCACGTTCAAGGACTTCGACGAACTCGAATCGCTCTACGCCGACGAAGGCATCGACGGCGACGAGACGACCGTCGCCTACTGCCGCATCGGCGAGCGCTCCTCCGTCGCCTGGTTCGCCCTGCACGAACTGCTGGGCTACGACGACGCCGTCAACTACGACGGCTCCTGGACGGAGTGGGGCAACCTCGTCGGCGTCCCCATCGAGAAGGGTAACTAACGGCGCTCGTTTACGATATTCTTTCGCGGTACAGCACCGAACGACAGCGTCAGCTATCTCGATCGGCTTTCGCAGTGCGAGCGGGACAAACGATTGCCAGCGCTGCGCAGTGAGCGACGAGTATCTACTCTTCTCCATTTCGACTGTGACCCGATGTATCGACGACCACGGAAAATGGTAAATGGAAAGACAATATCGACACGTTCCGGGCTACTTCGGACAGCAATCTGGCAAATTATGTCAATCAGTATACTTAATTGTCGTCGACACGTAAGTCGGATATCGTGCTCGAAGCGATACGGCGAGTGAACCAGACGACGCGCGTCCAGTACGCGCTCATGCTGATCTTCGGGACGCTGTGTATCGCCGTCGCACTGTCGCCACTCGAGGACCCGATTCGGCTCACGGCCGTCGGAACGCTCTTTGGCTTCACGGCCGGCATCTGGGTCTCGCACCTCGTCCAGGTCCTCTCGCGTGCCGCTGCGGCCGGTAATGCCGACTTTCGGGCGGCGGACTGACGGCTGGGCAATCGACGGCCGAGCGAACGAAACGGACCATGAATCAACCGGATACCTCCACCGACGCGGCGGCCGAGTCGACGTTCCTGAGCAACATCGAGTTCCTGACGGGACGGGACCCGAGTCTCGGTTCTTTCTTGCTGACCGTCGGGATGGTCACCATCGTGTTCATCGCGCTATTCCAGTTCACGCTCCCGGACCCAGTCTCGCACCTGCTGACCGCCGGCGTCATCTTCGTCACCGTGCTCAGCGCCATCTTCGCGTCGCTGCTCGAAAGCTTCGGCTACTTCGGTCCCTCGGGCCGGGCGGCCCGGGAGGAGCAAGCGGAGCACCGGCACGACGCGAAACCGTGGGTGCCGAGCGTCGAGCCCGCTGCACCGCTGCCGCCGCTGATCAACTTCGACACGGAACTCGGAGCCTACGCCGACATGTTTGACGGCGACCTGCCGGCGGCGTTCGACCCGTTCATCGACGACTATCTCCGGTTGAAGACAAACACCGCGAATCGCCCGACCATCGCGAGTGACCTCCGGGCCGACCTCAATCCCATTGGTGCACTCTTCGAGGAGGACACCGACGCCGACAGGCTCTACGAGGACATCTCCCGGCGACTGTTCCGGTATCTCAGCGAGGGCGGGAGACACCTCACGCTCGACCGGATCACGTTCTACGACGAAGACGACACGGAGACCGACGTGACGACCCTCCAGAACCGCATCGGGCGCGTCGAACTTCAGGTCACGAACGAGGGCGAACCGGCAGCGGTCGACGTCGTCGTCACCCTCGTCGACGACGACGGTGCTGACGTCGCCAGTCGGACCTGTCGCGCGGGCGTGCTCGGCGCCGGTGCCACGAAGGTGCTTGACACAGACGTGTTCGTCCCGGTCGACGCCGAGACGGTGCGCACGACCATCCGAACCTCGGACCCCGGACGCACCGTCGCGGCATAACGCGCTGTCTCACCTCACTCACACCGCTCGAAACACGCGAATCGCGTCTCCTGACGTGGGTTCCCGAATCCACTGCGCGAACCCCCGCTCCGAGAACACCTCCTTCCAGTCGCGGTGGTACAGCGGGAAGTCGTCGTTGACGTCGATGCCGGTGAGGTTCCCGAATCCCTCGCGCCGGAGGCGTTCGAGATGGGGGCCACAGCCGACCTCTAGAACCGCGGCGTCCCCGGGCGCGTAGTGGCCTACCACGTCGGCGATGGTCACGCTGCCTCGCTGGGACCGATCTCCGCGTAGTACGACGGCGAGTAGTCGCCGGACCGCTCGGCCCAGTCCCGGCGGACGTCCTCGGGGTCCAGACGTCCTCGAAAGCGGAGTGGCCAGTAAATACTGCACGGAATGAATCGCTGCGTTTCACACCGCGATGTAGCGGCCGACGAATCGTTCGAGACAGGTGAAAGACTGAGCGACCAGTGGGTGCCTGGGTTGCTCCACGCACGAAGTCAAACAACTCGAAGGCCCTCGGCGCGCTGGGGGTCGATCCACGGGACCGACTCGTCTTCGAGGAACTCGCGGCGCGCTCTCGCTATGGGCGACCAAGCAGTAGCGACGAGACGACCGTCGCCTACTGCCGTATCGGTGACTGCTCCTCCATGGGCCTGCGGGGACTTCTCGCCTCGACGAGGGGCAACGCACCGGACGGTGGCGTCAAACCACCCCTTCCGCGTATCGGGCAACTTAATGCCCGGAACGGAAATCCGTGGGTGAACGCCGATAATGAGTCGAGGGCACGACGACCCGGTCCCGGAGGACGAGCGTGACGCGCTCCTCACCATCGCACACGGTGCGGTCGTGACGTCGGGCGGCGTCTCCGCCCAGCGGTTGCTCACCACCACTACCGAGTTCCTTCTCGCGCGCGGACTCGGCCCCGTCGCCTACGGGGTGTACGCGTTCGCCTGGCGTATCGCACAGTTGCTGATTCAACTCGTCACGTTCGGCAGCGTCCCGGCACTCCAGCGATACCTGCCTGCCGCCGAGGACGACCCCGAAACCCAGTCACGAACGACGGGACTGGCCTACGCCACGACGCTGGGATTCGGAACGGTCATCGCGGCCGCCGTCTGGCTCCTGGCGCCGCGAATCGGTGCGGCGACCGTCGAGTACCCCTCGTTCCCGACTGCGCTGGGGCTGTTCGGCGTCCTCGTCCTGCTCACCGGGCTCGTGATGATCTACGCCGCCACCTTTCGAGCGGCCGGCTCGGCCCGCGGCGAGGTCCTCTTCAACAAGCTCCTTCGGCCCGGCGTCCGGCTGGTCGGCGCGGTCGCAGCGCTGGCGCTCGGCTACTCCGTCGTGGGCGTCGCCGGAGCCATCGTCGCCTGTACCGTAGCGCTCGTGGTCGTCGGATTCCCCTGGACGGTCGGCGTAACGGGGATCCGACCCACCCTCCGCGTCGGTCGCGGCGACGTGCGCCGGTTCTACGAGTACGCGGCACCGGTGGCGATGAGCAGCCTCGGGAAGGTGTTCCAGAACCGCGTCGACGTCCTGCTCGTCGGCGCCCTGTTGACGGCGGTGGCCGCGGGGATCTACAACGTCGTCCTGGTGCTGGTGTCGATAGCCTGGATCCCGCTGTTGGCATTCAATCAGCTGTTACCGCCCGTCGCCTCTGACCTCTACGCCAGGGACGAGATGGACACGCTCAACGCGGTCTACTCGTCGGCGACACGTCTCATCCTCACGACCGTGGTCCCGATTCTGGCCGTGCTGGCAGTGTTCGGGCGAGAGCTCCTGGCGATGTTCGGCCCGACGTACGCCGAAGGGTACGTCCCGCTCGTGGTCTACCTCGGCGGCGTGTTCGTCGGGAGTTCGGTCGGCGCGACCGGCTGGCTCCTGATGATGACCGACCACCAGTACGCCAGGATGGCGCTCGACTGGTTCCTCGCCGCGCTGAACGTCGTTCTCACGTACACCTTCGTCGTGGAGTTCGGTCTCGTCGGCGCCGCGCTCGGCACGTCGCTCGCGATCGGCGTCCAGAACGGACTGCAAGTGCTGCTGATCAGGCACTTCGAGGGGCTATGGCCCTTCGACGCGACGTTCCTCGACCCCCTCGCCGCCGGCGCGGTCGCGGTCGTCGCGATGGTCGCCGTTCGAACGGCGGTCGACGGCCTCCCGGCGGCGGGGCTCGGAACACTGGTCGGCCTCGTCGCCTACGCCGGTACCCTCCACGCGCTGGGGGTCGACCCGCGGGACCGACTCGTCTTCGAGGAACTCGCGGCGCGCTATCGCGCCGTCCTGGCCGACGCCGTCCGGTTTCGGGTCACGAACTCCTAGCCGCCGACCACGTCCTCGTCCGTCGGTCCCTGGCCGTCGAACTCGGCGACGAACTCGTCCAGTCGGTCGGGGTCGTCGGCGCCGGCCAGACGCTGTGCCGCTGTCACGCAGTCCGCCTCGACGCCCAGGTTCTCACACACGAGGTCGCTCGTCACCTCGGCCATCTGGCGGTAGGTCGTCAGCTTCCCGCCGACGATGCTCGCCGCGTTCGCAACTCCGTCCGCCGCGTGGTCGAGCAGGAAGAACCCCCGCGAGATGCCGCGTCCCTCGTTCTCGGCCTCGTCGGGCGCGTACAGCGGCCGGACGCCCCACCACTCGCGGACGACCGGTGCGTCGGCGACGGCGGGGACCATCGCGGCGCACTCTTCGACGGTCTTCTCCACTTCCCAGTCGGCGCGTTCGTACTCGTCAGGGTCCTGGACGGGGACGCTGGTCGTCCCGAGGACTGCCTCCCGCTCGTGGGGCACGATTATGTCGCCGTCGTCGGGGTCCCGGCAGCGATTGAGCACCGGTCCGAGGTCGTCGTACTCGACCGAGACCATCACGCCGCGGGTGGGCTGCATCTCGACGTCGAGACCCGCCATCGCCGCCACCTCGCCCGCCCACGCACCGGCTGCGTTGACGACGAACTGCGGTTCGACGACGTCGTCGACCGACCCGCCCACCCGCGCCGTACTGACGCGCCCGTCTGCGACGGTCAGCGATTCGAGCGGCGCGTGCGGGTGAATCGCCGCACCGTTCTCCCGGGCGTCGGCGGCGTTGGCGGCCACCAGACGTGAGGGGTACACTACGGCGTCCGGGACTTCCATCACCCGCTCGGCGTCCGTCGAGAGACCCGGGACCTGCTTGCGGGCCGCGTCGAGGTCGACTGTCTCGACGGGGATGCCGACCGCCTCACACCCCCGTCGTTTCTCCTCGAAGTAGTCCGGGTCGTCATCAGCGAGCTGGACGAACAGGCCGCCGGTCTCCCTGATGCACTCGCCGGCGATAGCACGCAGAATGCGGTTCTCGTCGATGCACTCCTCGGCGCCGACGGGGTCGAACTCCGCGTAGCGCGCCCCGCTGTGCAAGAGTCCGTGTGAACGGCCGGAGGTCCCGCTGGCGAGGCCGCCGCGGTCGGTCAGGACCACGTCGACGCCGCGCAGGGCCAGGTCGCGGGCGACGCCGGCACCGGTCGCACCGCCGCCGACGACGAGGACGTCGGTTTCGATGGTCATCACCGGAAAATTCGGCCCGGGGCGGGATGTGTCTGGCGACGGTCGAGTGTTAGCGTTCGCTGTCCGGCACCACGACAACTTTCCCGAAGCCCTCGCGGTTCTCCAGCAGCTCGTGAGCCCTGGCTGCCTCGCTCATCGGGAGCGTCTCGCGGATGCGCGGCTCGAACGTGCCGTCCCACACCAGCTCCAGGACCTCCTCGGCCTGGCCGGGGGTCGCCATCGTCGACCCGATGACGGAGAGCTGGTTCCAGAAGATGCGGTTGATGTCCGTCTCGGGTCGCCCGCCTGTCGTCGCGCCGCAGGTGACGATACGACCGCCCTTGGCGAGGCTCTTCAGCGAGTCGTGCCAGGTGTCCGCGCCGACGTGGTCGACGACCATGTCCACGCCGCGACCGCCGGTCAGGTCGCGAATTTCGCTGGCGAAATCGTCCTCGCTGTAGTCGATGGTGTGGTCGGCGCCCAGGTCCTCGGCGTAGGAGAGCTTCTCCTCGCTGCTGGCGGTGGCGAACACCTCCGCGCCGGCGTGGGCGGCGATCTGGACGGCGGCGTGGCCGACGCCCCCCGACGCACCGAGCACGAGGACCTTCTCGCCAGCCTTGAGGTCACCGCGGTCTCGCAACATCCGCCAGGCCGTCTGGAACACCAGCGGCGCGGCCGCGGCGGTCTCCCAGTCGACGCCCTCGGGCACGGGCGCGAGGTTCTCCTCGGGCACCGCCGCCAACTCGCTGTGGACGCCGCGGACGTGCTCGCCGATGATGTGGAAGTCGGGTGCGAGCGTCGGGTCGCCCTTGCGGCTGAACTCGTCGTCGCCACCGCTCACGCCCGCCAGCACGGCGACGTGATCGCCTGGTTCGAACCGTGTGACGTCATCGCCGACTTCCTCGACGACGCCCGCCGCGTCGCTCCCGGGGACGTGTGGCATCTCCAGGTCGATCCCCGGCAACCCGCGCCGCGTCCAGACGTCGAGGTGGTTGAGCGCGCCCGCCTTCACGTCCACCAGGACGTCCTCGCGACCGACTGCCGGGTCGGGAAACTCGCCGTACTCGATGACGTCGACGTCGCCGTGCTCCGTGAACTGGACGGCTTGCATGCTAGAGACGCTCAACCGCGACCGCAATAAAGGTCGACTCGGGAATCCGTCCCGGTGGATTCAGACGGGCGACGCGACCGTCGCTGCTCGCGGTCCGCGTCGTCCCCTCAGATTCCCACAACCGGCTGGGGTTCGTACGGCTCTTCGAGGTACTCGACGTCCGAGTCCGACAGGTCGATCTCCAGTGCTTCGACGGCGTCCTCGAGGTGTTCCATGCTGGTCGTCCCGACGATGGGCGCGTCGACGTACTCGTTCTGGAACTGCCAGGCCAGCGCTATCTGGGCCATCGTGACGTCCTCCTCCTCGGCGAGTTCCTGGACGCGCTCGTTGATCTCCCGGCCACCGCCGCGTTCGTACTCCGAGGTCGGGTTGTGGAAGTTGTCCGGGTCGCCGCGCTCGGTCTCTGCCAGCTCCTCGAAGGGGCGGGTCAGGAAGCCCTGGCCCAGCGGACCCCAGGGGATCACGCCGATATCGTTCCGGTCGCACAGCGGCAGCATGTCGCGCTCCTCCTCGCGGTAGGCGAGGTGGTAGTGGTTCTGCATCGTCTCGTAGCTCACCAGCCCCTCGCGCTCGCTCGTCCGCAGACGCTCTGCGAGGTGGTGTGCGTACATCGACGAGGTGCCGGCGTGGCGAATCTTCCCGCGCCGGACGGCATCGTCGAGCGCCCGCAGCGTCGTCTCCGGCGGCGTGTTCGGGTCGACGCGGTGGGTCTGGTAGAGGTCGATCGTGTCCAGTCCGAGCCGGTCCAGCGAGTCGTCGAGTTCCTGCTCGATGGTCTTCCGCGAGAGCCCCGAGGCGTTGGGCGTGTCCTCGCCGACGGGGAACCGTACCTTCGTCGCGACGACCTGCTCGTCGCGGTCGTACTCCGCGAGCGCGTTCCCGAGAATCTCCTCCGAACGGCCGTCGGAGTAGGCGTTGGCCGTGTCGAAGAAGTTGACCCCCAGGTCGATGGCCCGGTCGATGATCTCGCGTCCCTCTGATTCGTCGAGCATCCAGGGCTCCTCGTCCCCGAAGCTCATGCATCCCAGACAGATCTTCGAGACTTCCATCCCGGTCGAACCGAGTGTGGTGTACTCCATACGCCCTGACTAAACGGCCAGTCCAAAAAGGATGGGCCCTGCTGTCAGCCCGCTGTCCGGTACTTTCGAACAGTCCGCACCGTTCATCGTCGGGGGGTCTGACCTGCCCCTGGGTAGCACCGCTCGCCGTATAGCTGGGGCCGAGCACAGCGAGGGCCCAGCCTGCTCGCGGGTCACACCGTTCGCCGGAAGACTTACTCCGTTCGTCTTCCGAGCCCTGGCTCGCTTCGCTCGCCAGGACCCCGCTCGCCTGTTCGACGGCCCCTCCCTTCGGTCGGGCCCGTCCTATCCGATGCTTTCTAACGCCCACCCCACGTTCACGCAGGTATGAACCCGTCCGAATTCACCGAGTCGGTCCGCGACGCCAACGAGACGGCGCTCTCGCGGCTCGGCTCCTCGAAGTCGCTATACGCCCTGACCGAGGGCGAGATGGAGGAAGGCGTCGTCCTCGCGCGCGCGGCCGACCTGACGTACTACGCCGCCGAGACGTTCGACGACTGGGCCGACGACCACGAGGCGTTCGCCACCGCGGCCGACACCGAACACGAGCACTACGACACCATCGTCGGAAAGCTCGACGACCACGAGCCGGGCGACGCTTCGGTCATCTACGACACCCTCGCCGACCTGGACGGCACCGCCGCCCGCCTCGGCGGCCTCGTCGGCTGGGCCGTCGTCGTCGGCGAAACCACCGGCCAGCTCACCGGCTACTTCACCGGCCAGGCCGACCCCCAGACCTCGCAGGTGTTCCGGACCATCCGTGGCGAAGTCGAGGACGTGCGGGACGAGGCGCTCGACGCGCTCGCCGAAGAGGGCGACTGGGACGCCGCCCGCGAGGCCGCCGACGCGGTGGTCCAGGACGCCTACGACGAGTACTTCGAGACGCTCGAAGACCTGGGCGTCAACCCCAAACCGGTCTGTTGAGCGTCCCGCCCGGACCGGATTGCCGTCTCTTCTCGGAGGACTCAGCCACTCGCGGATTCTCTCACTGGACGCTCGTCGAGCGAATTCCGGATGTCTATCAGCACGTCGAGAATCCGCAGTAGCAGAATCGCAACGATTCCGAGTAGCAGGTCGTCACTCACGACGACGACGGCGATGATGGCGACGACAGCGACCAGGTCGAAGAGCGAACGCTTCGCTTCCATACCTGTCGGGCCGCTGCAACGACAGGTAAGTGCTGTGAAAGCCGACCCGACTGCCGGTTCGAGACGCTGAAGGGTAATGTTCATACGGCCGCCACGTTCAATTTCGGGATATGGACTCCGAACGCCGCCGGACGCTCAGCGACGACGAGGCGCTGGCCGCGGCACTCTCGACCGTGCTCGACCACGCGGAAGCCACGGACGGCACCGTCACGTGGCCCGGCGTCGCCGACGACGTCCCGGCCGAACAGTGGGGCCGCCTGCTCGAAACCGGCCTCCTCGTCGACGCGGGTGAGTGCTTCGTCGTCGACGACCCGACCGCGGCGCGCGAGGTGCTCGACGACGTCGAGCCCGACCCCGATGCCGTCGGGGACGAGGCGGCCGACGAGCCTTCGTGGTCGCTCCAGGACAAAGCCGCCGGCGTCGGTGCGCTCGCCCTGATGGCGAGCTACCAGATTCCGGGCGCTCGCGACGCCGTCGGGAGCACGATGCACGCCGTTCTCGGCCCCGTCGAGGCGACGCTCCCCTTCGCTGTCACCGTCGCCCTGCTGGCCGTCGTCGTCGGCGGGGCCTCGGGCGTCCTCAATCGTCGTCTCCGCGACACCGAGCGGGCCGACCGCGTCAAGTCGCGGATGGGAACCATCCGTGACCGGCTCTCCGACGCCCGCGAACGGGACGACGAGGCCGCCGTCGAACGACTGGAGGCCGAGCAACGAGAGCTGATGAGCGACCAGTTGCTCATGTTCACGGACATGCTGCGGCCGATGGCCTACACCGTCCTCCTGACCGCGCCGGTGTTCCTCTGGCTCACCTGGCTCGCCGTCGCTCCCGCGGCAGCGATCACGCCGACGGCGACGGTGTTCCCGTTCGTCGGCCGCGTCGTCTGGACCGCGCGCCTGCTCGGGCCCATCCAGGTATGGACCGTCTGGTACTTCGTCTGCTCGCTCGTCGGGGGCACCGCGGTACGACGTGCCATCGGCCGCGTGACGGCCGCGTAGAATCGGTTCGCCGTCGTTCTTTGGCGTTCTCCGCTGTGCCTACCGCTGGCCCGGTTGTTGCTGACCGGGCGGTCGTTGCTGCGGCTGGTTCTGGAGCCGCCGTATCGGCGGCTGCCCCGTCGGCGACTGACCCGTCGGTGGCTGCTGATCCGGGTTCGGGGGTTGTTGGCCGGGCTGGCCCTGTGAGGCTCCGGGCGGCGGGAGCTCTGGCTGGACGCTTTCGGGGAGGATGTACCACAGCCGGTCGTGAGGCACGTATCCCGTCTGCTCGGGTTCGTTGTCGTACCGTTCCTTCTCCTGGGCGAGGTTCTGGCCGTAGAGGGCGACGCCGTACTCCGTGAGTTCGAATCCCTTGCAGGTGAACGTCGTCCCGTCGGTGCAGATGACTTTCATTGGCGACTATCGTGTCATTCGAATGGACGCTGTAAAAGAACTGGTCTCGCTCGATCGGTCGGCTGCTGTCCCGTTCCGGCGACCTCGACGAGGACTTTTCCGCCGCGCCGCCGCTCGGCAGAACCGCTTCGTCGGATTCTGACGGTCTTTCTACCGCTTACAGCCCTCGACAGTGCCAAATGCTATCAATAACCACAAATGATCCTCCTATATAGTGCCCATCTGGAGCTCGACCAGCCACATTTGATATAGCGCCACACAATATATGAATGGTTAATCGTTATAATAGGGGGCTGGGTCGAAAGAACGCTTCTCTCCTACGATTTCCGGAGATACGCTGGCGAGAACGGCCGATTTCGGGCCACCCGGAGAACGCATTTCTCAAGTTCGTCGAGCACTAGCTGATCCCAATGAGTAACTCCGGCAGCCCGCTGTCCGTCGACCGGCCCGACGTCGACCGCCCGTTCCGGGTCGACGCGCCGTTCGACCCGGCGGGCGACCAGCCCGACGCCATCGAGCAACTGGCGAACGGCTACAAACAGGGCATGGACAAGCAGACGCTCCTCGGCGTGACCGGGTCGGGCAAGACCAACACCGTTTCGTGGGTGATCGAGGAGATCCAGCAGCCCACCCTCGTTATCGCCCACAACAAGACGCTGGCGGCCCAGCTCTACGAGGAGTTCCGGAACCTCTTCCCGGACAACGCCGTCGAGTACTTCGTCTCCTACTACGACTACTACCAGCCCGAGGCCTACGTCGAGCAGACGGACACCTACATCGACAAGGACGCCTCGATCAACGACGAGATCGACCGACTGCGCCACTCCGCCACTCGATCCCTGCTCACTCGCGACGACGTCATCGTCATCGCCAGCGTCTCGGCCATCTACGGGCTGGGTGACCCGCGCAACTACATCGACATGAGCCTCAGGCTCGAACAGGGCGAGGCGATCGACCGCGACGAACTCCTGAAACAGCTCGTGGATCTGAACTACGAGCGCAACGACGTCGACTTCACGCAGGGTACCTTCCGCGTGCGCGGGGACACCGTCGAGATCTACCCGATGTACGGCCGCTTCGCGATTCGCGTGGAGTTCTGGGGCGACGAGATCGACCGCATGCTCAAGGTCGACCCCATGCAGGGTGACGTCAAGAGCACGGAACCGGCCGTCCTCGTCCACCCGGCGGAGCACTACTCCATCCCCGAGAACACCCTCCAGCAGGCCATCCGGGAGATCGAGAAACTGAAAGAGGAACGCGTGGCCTACTTCGAACGCCAGGGCGACCTGGTCGCCGCCCAGCGGATCGAGGAACGCACCACGTTCGACCTGGAGATGATGAAGGAGACGGGCTACTGTTCCGGGATCGAGAACTACTCCGTCCACCTCTCGGACCGTGATTCCGGCGACGCGCCCTACACGCTGATGGACTACTTCCCCGACGACTTCCTCACCGTCGTCGACGAGTCTCACCAGACGATCCCCCAGATCAAGGGCCAGTACGCCGGGGACAAATCTCGCAAGGACAGCCTCGTCGAGAACGGGTTCCGACTCCCAACCGCCTACGACAACCGCCCGCTCACCTTCGAGGAGTTCCAGGAGAAGGCCAGCCAGACGCTGTTCGTCTCCGCGACGCCCGCCGACTACGAGCGCGAAGAGAGCGACCAGATCGTCGAGCAGATCGTTCGCCCCACTCACCTCGTCGACCCGAAAGTCGAAGTCGCCGAGGCCACCGGCCAGGTCGACGACCTCATGGAGCGGATCAACGGGATGCCCGACGACGAACGGGTTCTCGTCACCACGCTCACCAAGCGCATGGCCGAGGACCTCACCGAGTTTCTCGAGGAGTCGGGCGTCGACGTCGCGTACATGCACGACGAGACCGATACCCTCGAACGTCACGAGCTCATCCGCTCACTCCGCCTGGGCGAGATCCAGGTCCTCGTCGGGATCAACCTCCTCCGCGAGGGGCTCGACATCCCCGAGGTCTCCCTGGTGGCCATCCTCGACGCCGACCAGGAAGGGTTCCTCCGTAGCGAGACCACCCTCGTCCAGACGATGGGCCGTGCTGCCCGGAACGTCAACGGCAAAGTGGTACTGTACGCCGACGAGCGCTCCAGCGCCATGGAGGCCGCCATCGACGAGACCCAGCGCCGCCGCCGGATCCAGCAGGAGTACAACGAGGAACACGGCTACGAAGCCACGACTATCGAGAAGGAGATCGGCGAGACGTCCCTTCCCGGTTCCAAGACCGACACCTCCGACGTCGCCGGATCCAGCGCCAGCGACGCCGACGAGGCCGCCCGGCAGATCGAGCAGTTAGAGGAACGTATGCAGGAGGCCGCCGGCAACCTGGAGTTCGAACTCGCCGCCGACATCCGCGACCGCATCCGGGAGCTCCGACAGGAGTACGACCTCCACGGCGGCGACGACGAAGAGGGCGTCCCGGCACCGACAGACGAGTTCTGAGCGAATTTCGGTCACGGCTCTTGTTTTTCGTTCATTGTGAGCGGATAGCGTCTGTGTAGTCCGATAGTATCCAATGTGGTGGCCACGCGAAATGGGTTTTGATATAGCGAAATAGAATATATGCCGCGTTTACGGCTGAACATCCTCAAATCGAGTGAACACGACTTCTGTGCTCTGTTACTTCAAAATTCTCGGGTCAGAGCGCGGGAAATATGTCGGTCGCTAACCGGAGCTCCCTATCGAAGCTACATCGGCGCACTGTGTTGACGGCCTCTTCTCAATTCGTTCGTCGATGGCGTTCGAGGCTGGGGGACGCGCTCTGCGCCACGATGGGTGGGGATGTGTAGTGAGCGGGCGATTCTCGGTCGTGCCAGTGAAACGAATACCGACAGCAAGACCCAGAAAGCCCTCGCGGCGCTCGACCACTCCGGGGCTCGCTGCGCTCCGGTGGGTGCTTGTTCCGGAAGACTCGCTTCGCTCGTCTTCCGACGTTCGCCTCGTTTCACTCGGCTCACCTTCGCCCGGGAGGGTTCGACCGCCGCTCGCCCTTTCAGTCCTCCAGGCGCCGCAGCCCTGCCCTTCCCCTAGTCGCGCGACCCTCACGTTCGTTCGGGCACGCGCTCCCGGCCGACCGCCCGGCGGTTGCGGAAGGAAGCGTGATTCGGCGCGGACGCGCCGAATCCGGGGAGGTGTGGTGGCTATATCCGCGAGCGCGTGCCGGAGGCAGCGCGAGCGAAGCTGAGCCTGGAGGACTGAAAGGGCGAGGCGGGCTCGACGAAGCACGGCGAAGTAAGCACCGGCCGGAGGGAGGCGCGTGGTTCGAGAGAGCTTCGCTCTCTCGTCATCACGAAAATCTCCGATTTTCGGACGACAGCGAGCCGCGCGAGGCGAGCGCGCCGAGGGCTTTCGACGTGTTTGCGTCTAGGAGTAGAGCTAGAAGCCCGACACCCACTGATCGCTCAGTCTTTCACCTGTACTGACCGGATGTTTCGGACTTCGAACCCGGGACTAAACCGTTCACCTGCCGTTCGATCCCGCTCACGTCGAAGTAGGGTCGTCACGTGTGGCTCGCACAGGATCTCGAGGCAAGCGTTGGTTGGGATGGGCGTGACGGTCGAAATCGACGTCTTGGTGGCTTTTGGTCCCTGTTCCGGCGGAATACCACCTTCTGTTCAGCATTACTGCATCCCGGTTACATACTGTATTTCGCTATACAAAATCGACTCGGCCCAGTCCCAGCGAGACACGAGATCAGCGAATGCTGTGTGTCTCGGCGTTGTTTTCTGGCAATGCGGCCAGCATAGCGGCGTTCCACCAGCGCTCGAGGAAAATTACCATCGGCGAACCCCGTCCTATCCGTCTGAACTGCCACATTCCGCCGACGAGGCTGCGACTCTTCGATCTCCGATTCAGATATCGAATATTCCGTCCTGGTTGAACTGGGGTTTCTGAACCATCCCTTGCGACTCGCCATGAGCGTTGCTCATTTCGATCTTCCAGCCGTTCTATTTTATAGTTTAGTAACATATTTTAGCATTAATCCGTCAGGGAACATGTATGCTCAGACGAAACTTCCTGCAGCGCGTGACTGCTGGATCGGCGATCCTGGCCGGTGTCGGGCCTGCCAGCGCACGAACGCGTGGCCGCGAGGACAGCACTTTCGCCCTCGAACCGATCGGAACCCGATCCGCGAACGTCCGCAACGAAGTCAGCGCAACGTACCGCGATGGCGAACTCGTCCTGGTCGGTTCCCTGGCGGGGCCGGACGGGTGTGTCGACGCGCGCGCGGGAACCGTCGAATTCGAGGAAGACGTCCCGGTCATCACGGTCGAACGCACGAGTAGCGGATCGGTGTGTACGCAGGCACTCACCGCCGTGGAGTATCGCGGTACGCTCTCGGGCCTCGAGACGAGACCGCGCTCGATCGATATCAGGTACGTCGACGCGGAATCCGGCGACCAGTTCTGGCGTGATCGAACGAGGGTCGAGCTCCGCGGTCGAAGTCGGCAGCGGAACCAGCCCCAGGTCGACGATACTTCCTTCTCGGAGGTCGGCACCGAGTCCGGAACGCGGAACACGGCGGTGATGAGTGTCCCAGAGTCAGATGTGGTCGTCGACGGCTGGATCTTCCCCGATGGCACCTGTCACACTCCCGTTCTCGGAGACGTCTCGTTCGACGGACAGAAACTGACTGTCGAGGTGGAAACCGTGCTTCAGGACGGGTCCGAGGTCTGTGTCTCACAGCTCCGAACCTACAACTACGAACTGTCGGTCGAGACGTCGTCGATACCGGATCTCGTCGAAGTCAGACACGACGGCGACACCGTGCTCCTGGACGTTCCGGACCGACGATTCGAGGGGTAGCGGCTCGATTCTTTTTCCCCGGCCATCCGTCAATCCGTCCATCTTTCGCCTCGGTCGGCGGCCTGCCAGCCGGGCGACCGCCTTTCGAAGCCGGTCTCACGATCTACACTCTCGGTTTGCAGGCTTCGTACGTCACGTTCTCACGTGCGATCGGCGGTGCTGACCTGATTTAGTATAGCGGAATGACGTTCATGGCGCCGATCGGGTCCGATTCTATCGCTGCCTCGAAAACTGCTCGCTGGTGCAAAGTACGTTGTGAACGATCTGGAAAAAAGCCGTTCTCCACACAACCATCTCGATTGAGTGCTGTCGGTGTCTCCCGACGAGCTCCTGGTCACTGGGTGGCAGTCGCGACGGCTGACTACGGCGATTCCTGCGTTCAGCGATCAACGGGGCCAGAGGGGTTGCTTTCCGGTGCTTCGCCTGGAGTTCTCGTCTGCGATCCTCCATGGCATGGGTCAAACGGGAATCCGCGACGAGTCCGCTTGATCGTCGCGTCGTATTCGTCCGGCTTGCTCGCTCTGTCAAGCGCCGTATCTTGAGCTGGGTTGGTGCCAGACAGTATCTCCCATAGTAGGGGTGTCGGTGAGGATTTGGGGGCTGGCCTCTCATGCGGTGTCGTCAATCTCGGGCCGATCGGTCGTACTGACGAGTGGGTGGGTGGCGCATGTGGGGTGTCGGGATTCCTCGCGGAACGACACTCGGCCTTCTTCGGTGATGTGGCAGTACTTCGACAGTCCTGTCCCTCACGAGCGCCGAATTTGCATGCTTTAGGGGCCTGCTGCGCGCATTATTAGGGTATTTCTGATTTGGCGGATTGATCGGTAATGAATCTTATTTCGCTATACTAAATTGGTGCGCCGCGTGATCTCCGGGCCACAGATTCGCCATCGAATCATCGGTAATTCTTCCTGATCGAAACCGCCGCCAAACGGGGCTGAAACGACCATCACTGGATGTTTTTGGCAAGCCTAAAATACCTCCTTTCCGAACGTCTTGTCATGAGCAAATCCGGCGGATCGTACGGCCTCGACGACGTTAGCGTGGTGATGGGGGCCTACAACGAGCGCGAGGCTATCGGGCCGGTACTGGACGAAATCGACGACGCCACCGACGGCGGGGCCGAGGTCGTCGTCGTCGACAGTTCCACCGACGGAACGGCCGACCTGGCCCGGGACCACGGTGCGACGGTCGTCGAACAGCCGCCCCAGGGTTACGGCGTCGCCGTCCGCGAGGCGCTGCTCTCTGCCACGAACCCGGTCCGGGTGACGACGGACTGCGACGGCACCTACCCGCTGGAGCGGATCCCAGACTTCCTGGAACTGATCAACGACGGCTACGACGTGGTTAGCGGGGACCGGCTCTATCACGGCGCGCGGACGATGCCGACGCTCAATCGGTACGGGAACCACGCCTTCGCGGCGCTGGCCAGCGCTCTGATGGCCGAACGCGTCCACGACGTGACGACGGGGATGCGGGCCTACCGGGGGGACCTGATCGAGTCCATCGAGTGGACCGAAAACACCGGACTCTCGGCCGAACTCCTGTTACGACCGGTGATGCGTGGCTACGCGGTCCGCGAGGAGCCCATCGAGTATGACGAGCGACTCGGCGAGACGAAACTAGATCCCTTCTCCGGTGGCGCGGAAATCGCCAAATCCATCGTGACGGTGTGCCTGGAAGAGCGCGACCTGCTGTAATTATCTGACACTGCCGACCGCTCGTTCTCAGCCACTCTCGTTCTGGACCGTCGTCTCGATGCTCTGCGCGGGTACGTCGCCGATGCCGGCGGGCGTACACCGGGTCGGGACCTGACAGCGTTCGCTCGTCGGCGAGAGCGCCTGAACCCGTCCGTCGCCGGTAGCGACGGGGAAATCGCTCCGGTACGTGAACCCGGAGGCGCCGCCGGTGGCGACGAATGCCTCGACAGTCACCTCGTCCATCCGTTCTACCGCGACGGTCGCGTTCGCGGCCGACGGCACGCTCGGGCCCGAGAGCGTCGCCCGGTCTCCGTCGACGGTGACTGTCAGGTCCAGCGTTTCCTCCGTCCCGTTCGCGACGACGTAGGTCGAGCCCGTGTCCGTCGAGAGCCGGAGCGTGACCTCGTCGGTCCCTGTCGGAAGTGTCGTCTTCGTGTTCACCCGGACCGCCTTGCCCTGGACGCGGTCGACCGGTTGCAGTCGGGCGTCGACGCGCTGGCCGTCGGTAGGCGACCACGACCCGGCGTAGACGTAGCGATACAGCGCCCGGTCCGGGTAGGCCGACGCGACGGCGAGTTCGTCGCCGTCCCCGAGCGCGTAGACGGTCTCCCCGTCGAACGACGGGTCGTTCCGGAGTTCCTGGAACGGGTGATTCAGCCACGGGCCGTAGTCGTCGGGGAGGTAGACGACGGCGTTCGAAGGGGCGCCGTCGGCGAACGGTTCGTACCCCGCCGCGAGTTCGGCGCTCGCGTCGGCGTTCCGTTCGAGCGGGTCGGCTGCCACGTCGACGGCGACGGCGCCGACGGCGACGCCACTCAGCAAGAGCACTGCGGCCGAAACCCGGCGGGCCCGGGCGGCCGGAAGGTAGCCGTCGAGCGCCGTCCGGAGGCGGCTGGCGCCGGTGAGCGCGCCGTGGGCCGCGAAGATAGCGGTCGGAACCACCAGGTCGAAGTGGTAGTACGGGCCCAGGTAGTGGATCAGGCCGTCGCCTCGTACCGCCAGGTTCCCGAGGACGTTGAAGTTCCCCCAGAAGGCGAGGTTGCCGAGCGGAATCGTGAGGAAGAGCCCGGCGAGGAGCGCACGGCGGGTCGTGGCCGGCGAGTTCCAGTCGCGGACCAGTGCCCCGACGCCGACCGCTGCGAGCGCCGTTCCGAGCGGGCCCGCGACGACCCAGTCGGTGAACAGTCGTCGGAGGACCTGCCCGTTCGCACGGCTCGCGAGGTCCAGTGTGTAGTCGATCTCGTGGCCGAGGATCTCCCGGTGGCCGAAGCCGATGCCGTCGTGTGGCGCGAACGCTTCGTAGGGAAACAGCAGCGGGTCGCCGGTGACGACCCAGTTGTAGGCGAGCGCGACGACGACGCCGCCGGTGCCGAGGCTCGCCGTCGCCACTCGTCGCCTGAGGAGTGCGCGGTTCCCGTCGCCGCCGGATCTGAACGCGGTTTTCCACGCACCGGACCGGACCAGCGTCCAGCAGGCGTGGACGACGAACGGCACGGCGAACAGCACCGCTGTGTACGGTCGCGCGAAGAAGGCGAGGCCGACGGCGGCGCCGGCCACCGTCGCGGTCCGGAGGCTGCCCCGACGTTCGGCCCGGAGGTAGGCCAGCGCGAAGGTGAGGTTCAGCGCCGCCGTCAGCGCGTAAGGGAGGTAGACCCCCGCTTGTACGAGGAAGAGCGGCGAGGCGAGCACCAGCGCGCCGGCGAGCAAGCCCGTCCGACCGTCGAACAGTTCGCGGCCGAGGGCGGCCGTGAGGCCGACCACCGCGGCAGCGACGCCCGCCAGCGCGACCGGGAACCCGCCCAGGAGCTTCCCGAGCGCGAAGGCCGCGGCCGGGACGGGCGAGTACTTCGGGTAGAGCCGGTCGCCGTTCTCGACGAAGAACCAGGGGCGAAACGCGTCCTCGACGGGTGGCCGGAGGAAGAGGTCGCCCGACAGCAGCAGCTCGGCCTGCTGGAGGTACACGCCCTCGTCGTGGTTGATCGAGTGGTACGGAAAGACGCGCGTGGCGACGAGGACGGCCACGACGGCGGCAATGGCGGCGAGCACGAGCGTCGCCACGCGGTAGCGGTCCACCTCGGCCGGTCGCCAGTGGAGACCACCCGAACGGACCCACTCCTTCATCGCTCGGCGGGGTACCAGGCCAGGGTATGGTCGGCGACCAGGGTGACGCCGACGGGTTCGCCGACGTCGAAGTCCTCGGCGTGGTTGTGCAGGCAGCGGACGACGGTCCCGTCGGCCAGTTCCACGTGGTAGACGAAGGAGGGGCCGGTGTACTGGCGGCGGACGACGTGGCCGTCGGCCTCTGTCTCGTTGGCCGGCGTCGCCCGCAGGTCGTCCGGGCGGACGAGGACGTCGACGTCGGCGCCGGTGTACTCCTCGGTGATTCCCTCCAGCAGGTCCCGGTCGTACGAGCCGATGATCGTCTCGACGGAGGCCTCGCCGACCGCCGCGGGCAGGAAGCTCGCCTGGCCGAGGAAGCTGGCGACGAAGCGCGACTCGGGGTGTTCGAACACCTCGGCGGGGCTGCCGACCTGTTCGACGTGACCGTCGTGCATGACGGCGACCCGGTCGGAGATAGAGAGTGCCTCTTCCTGGTCGTGGGTGACGGAGACGGCGGTGACGCCGGCCTCGTCGAGGATCCGGCGCACTTCCTCGCGCATGGCGACGCGGAGGCGGACGTCGAGGTTGGAGAAGGGCTCGTCGAGCAGTAAGACGTCGGGTTCGGGCGCGAGCGAGCGCGCGAGCGCGACCCGCTGGCGCTGGCCGCCCGAGAGGTCCCCGGGCGTCCGGTCGCCGTACTCACCCAGGCCCACGAGGTCGAGCAGTTCCGCCACTCGTTCCTCGGCCGCCTCGCTGTCGGGGTCATCCAGGCCGAACGCGACGTTCTCGGCGACGGTCAGGTGCGGGAAGAGCGCGAACTCCTGGAACACCATGCCGACGTCGCGCTCCTCGGGCGGGACGATAGCCCCGTCGCCGGCCACCGTCTCGTCGGCGACGGTGACGGTCCCCTCGCTGGGGTCTTCGAGGCCGGCGATCATCCGGAGCGTCGTCGTCTTGCCACAGCCGGAGGGGCCGAGCAGGGTGAGCAACTCACCGTCGCGGACGGTCAGATCCAGCTCGGAGACCGCGGTTTCGGGGCCGTATCGCTTGCCGACCCCGTCGAGTTCGAGGACCGGGTCGCCCGCGTCCGCGTCCGTACCGGTGGCTGGCGCCGCTTCGAAGTGTTCGGCCGTCGGGTCGTCGATTCGAACGTCGTTATGCATCGTCACCTTGCTGGCGTAGTAGCGGTATCATCGAGAGTCCCGAGACGAGGACCAGCACGAGCGCCGGCAGCGCCGCGCGGCCGTAGTAGCCCGCTTCCTGTACTCGCCAGATGTAGGTCACTAGGGTCGTAAAGCCTGTCGGATGCAGGATGAGGGTCGTGTCGAGTTCCTTCATCGTCGTCAGGAACACGAGCGCAGCCCCGGCGAGCAGTCCCGGCGCGATGAGCGGCAGCGTCACACGGCGGAAGGCTCGCCTCGGTGGCGCGCCGAGGACGCGAGCGGCCCCGATCAGTTCGGGGTCGACGCCGAGCACCGACGAGCGGGTCGACCCGACCGCCTGCGGGAGGAAGCGGACGACGTAGGCGAACACGAGCAGCGGGAGCGTCTGGTAGACTGCCGGGGCGTAGTGGATGCCGAAGAACACCAGCGCCAGGCCCAGAACCACGCCGGGCATCGCGTAGCCGAGGTACGTCGCCCGCTCGGTGGCCCGGGCGAGCCATCCATTCGACCGGCCGGCGTAGTACGCCACCGGGAGCGCGAACAGGACCGTCGCCAGCGCCGCCAGCGCCGCCACGTAGACGGAGTTGAACGCGAACTCCGGCTGGAAGGCGAGGCCGCCGCCGGCGTAGCCCGGCCCGGAGCGGACGAGCCACATCGCGAGCACGCCCACCGGGAGCGCGAGCGTGAACGTCGCCACGAGCGCCGGGAGCGCCGCCGCGACCCAGCGGTACCGGCCCAGCGGGACCACCGCGTTCGCCGACGCGGGCGCGCCGTAGCCAGACCCGCCGTCGCCGCCGACGCGGGACTCCAGGGCGAGGATCACTGCCGTCACGGCGAGCAGTTCCAGCGAGAACAGGGTCGCGTTCGCCCGGCCGATGCCGAAGCTGTTCAGTTCGACGTAGATGACGCGGGTGAACACGTCGAAGCGCATGATGGCGGGCGTCCCGAAGTCCGAGAGCGTGTAGAGCGCGACCAGCAGCGCGCCGGCGGTGACGCCGGGCGCTATCTGCGGGAGGATGACGCGCCTGAACGCGCTCCGGTAGCCGTGGTTGAGGGTGCGGGCGGCCTCGAGCTGGCTCTCGTCGAAGGAGAGCAGCGACGCGCGCGTGGTGAGGAAGACGTAGGGGTAGACGAACAGCGTCAGGACCAGCGCCGTCCCGCCCAGGCCGTACACCGTCGGCACGGGGATCCCGAGCGGCGCGAGCAGGTCGGCGAGCGCCCCGTTCGGGCCGAACGCGGAGACGTAGGCGAAGGCGCCGATGTAGCTCGGGACGACCAGCGGCAGCGCGACGACGACGGTCCAGAACCGGCGGAAGGGCAGGTCCGTCTGGACCGTCAGCACCGCGAGCGGAACGCCCAGCGCGACCGACGCTGCGGTGACGAGCGCGACGAGGCCCAGACTGTTGGCGAGCACCTCCGTCGCCGTCGGCGAGGTCAGCAAGGAGAGCGCTTCAGACGGTTCGATGGTCGAGGCACGCAGCAGGAGCCAGAGGAGCGGCGTGAGGACGGCCGCGGCGACGGCGCCCGCCAGCAGGACGAGCGCGACGCTCGGGCCGTCGTCGTCACGCACGATTCCGCGGACGCGGTCACGGGCCGTGGCCGCACTGTCACTCCCGGCGGCCATCAGAGGACGCCCACCTCCCGCATCAGTTCGAGCGTCGGCTGGAGGTCAGAGAGCTCCGAGAGGTCGATCGACGGCGGGTTCAGTTCGTCGATGGAGGGGAGGCCGCCGACCGGCGGGATGCCCTCGACCATCGGGTAGGCGTACGTCCTGGTGGCGAAGAACTCCTGGGCCTCCGCCGACAGCAGGTGGCGCAGGAAGGTGTTCGCCAGCTGGGTGTTCTCGCTCGCGCCGAGGACGGCCGCGCCGGCGACGTTGATCAGCGCGCCCGCGTCACCGCTGGTAAAGGCCAGGTCGAGGGGCGCGTCGGGACGCGAGGCCTGTACGCGCAGCGCGTAGTAGTGGTTGGCGAAGCCGGCGTTCAACTCGCCGTCCGCGACGGCGTTCGACACCAGGAACTCGTTGTTGTACTCCGAGACGCCCGCGTCGACCATGTCCTGGAGCCACTGGCGGGTGGCGTCCTCGCCCTCGATGAGCCGCATCGCGGTGACGAACGCTTGGAAGGCGCCGTAGGTCGGCGCCCACCCCATCGCGCTGGCCATCCCCTCGGTCTCCGGGAAGTCCATGACGGTGTCCGGCACGTCGTCGGCCGAGAGCTCGTTCGTGTTGTACGGCACCGCGCGGGCGCGCCCGGCGGTTCCTACCCACGCGTCGTCGGGGTGGAACTCCTCCGGGACCGGGTCGACGACTTCCGAGGGAAGCGAGGCGGTGAGTCCCTCGTTGGCAACCGCGGAGAGCGACCCGGCGTCGACAGACCAGAACACGTCGGCCGGCGTCGCGTCGCGCTCGCTGATGATCGTGTTCGCGGCGTCTGCGGTGCCCGACTCGCGGGGATTGACGGTGAACTCGGGGTATATCTCCTGGAAGCGCGCGAGCAGGTCGCGGTAGAGCCCGCCCTCGCCGCCGCCCAGGTAGATCGTCAGTTCGCCCGAGAGGTCGGGGAGGTCGGCGATGCGGGTGCCCTGCAGTTCCTCGCGGTCCTCGGCCAGCGGGCCGGAGCCGCGGAACTCGCCGAAGCCGGCCTCGCCGGCGCTGGTCTCGTTGCCCGCTCCGCCGCCGTCCGCTCCGTCCTCGCCCAGCAGGCCGCTACAGCCCGCGAGTCCGCCGATACCGGCGGCCCCGAGTCCGGCGAGGAACCGGCGACGGCCGCGCAGACGCTCCCGCGTCGAACCCCTGTCGCGCTCAGTCATCGGCGACCACCTCCGGGGCCTCGGCACCGGCGTGGCCTGGCATCCCGGTCGGGTCGATGGTCGCGAGGCAGTCGAGCCAGTCGCGCATGTACTCGCCGCAGTGGTTGAGGAAGGCGCCGTTGTTCCACTCGCCGAACTCGCCCTCGGCGAGGGCGTCGGCCATGTCTGCGAAGGCCTCGGCGAACGAATCGGCGTCCGCGGCGGCGTCGTCGAGTACCTCCCAGACGTGCTCGTTCAGTTCGAGGCCGGCGACCTCGTTGGCCAGGTCGTCGAACGTCGAGCGGGGGGCCTTGTCGTGGTGACAGAGCGGGCCGCCGTTGTAGATCTGCTTGTCGAGCACGTCGCAGGCCCGCTTGAGCGTCAGCCCCGACCAGATGTCGTCGAAGCGGCCGACGTCCCAGCGGTTGTCGTCCATTGGGAACTGGTAGAACGCGGGGACGACCTCCCGGCGGAAGGCGAGGTTCATCGAACAGACGGTGAGGTACTGGCCCTCGGCCGCGACGAAGTCCCGGTCGAAGTCCTCGACCGCGGTCCGGGTCTGGGCCTGGCCCTGCAGGTCGCCGTCCATCAGGATGCGCACGGCGTCGAGGTCGGGGACGTTCGTCCAGAGGCCCTGGGAGGCGACGACGGAGTCGACTTCTGACCTGCTCGTCTCGACGGTCTCGTCCATCGCGGCGTAGGGGTACCCGCGTGGGTACAGGTCGTGATCGCTCTGGTAGAGGACGTTGACCCAGGACTCGTCCGATTCGACGGTCTCGACGGGGCCCTCGTGGTCGAGGTTCGCCATGTGGGTGCCGAAGAAGTCCTGGTCGGCGTGGGGTCGCGTGTCGTCGTCGATGAAGACGCCGTACTCGAAGCGTTCGTGGGCCCAGAGGTACAGCAAGCCGAAGGAGGTCTGGGCGTGGCTCGCTTCGGGCACGAGATGGCTGTACCCTTCGATGCCCTGCGCGCGGAACCACTCCTCGCGAGCGGTCCCGTCGAACACAGCGCCGTCGACGCCCTCCTCGACGAGCATCCGCTCCATCTCGTCGGTGTCACAGAAGTCCTCCGTGACGAGGACGACGAACAGTCGATCGGTGTCGAAGCCGTGCTCGCGGGCGTTCTCGAAGTACTCCCGCATGCACTCGTACTCCCGAATCGTCGGGACGACGACGCAGACGTCCTGGCGCGTACTCATTACGAGGACAGTCGTTTAGGGGTGCCTAAAGTGTGACGATATTTCGGCCGGCCTAAATCCTCCAATCACAGCCGTGCCGCCAGGTGGTCTGCGGCTTTCAGTGAGAGCGCTGCGATGGTGAGCGTCGGGTTCATGGCCCCGCCCGTGACGAAGACGGAGCTGCCGGCGACTGTGAGGTTCGCCAGGTCGTGGGTACGCAGTTGCGAATCCACGACGCTCTCGGACGGATCGGTCCCCATCCGGGTGGTCCCCATGTGGTGGAACGCCGGCCCCGTATCGTCCGGCCCGACGGTCCACGTTATCTCCGCCCCCAGCTCTTCGAGGACGGAGCGCTGTATCTCGTTCGCGCGGCGGATCGTCGCCCGCGTCCGGTCGTCGAGCCGCCAGACGACGTCCGGCACGGGGTTGCCGTGATCGTCGGTCCGCGAGTGATCGAGCCGCACGCGGTTCTCCTTGCGGGGGAGTTGCTCGACCAGCGCCCCCATAGCGACGTGGTTCCCGTACGCCGACCAGATCTCGTCCAGCAGGTCGTCGCCGAAGGAGTCCGCAGTCATCGCGACGTCGGCCGGTGCGGGCCCGGCGTAGTTGAGGAACTCCAGCTTGATCGCCGTCCGCGAGTCGTCCGGCCGGTCGTAGAACTGGTGGCTCTCGGTCGTGATGAAGCCGACGTGTTTCTGGCGCGTCCGCTCGTCCAGCTGCCCGCCAACGCCGGCGAAAAGGTGGTCCATGAAGTACCGCCCGACCAGTCCCGAGGAGTTCGCGAGGCCGTCCGGATACTGCTCGGACTCCGAGAGTAACAGCAAGCGCGGCGTCTCGACGCCACCGGCGGCGAGGACGAACTCACGGGCCTCCTGGCGGTGCTCCTCGCCGCCCGGCGTCGCGTACACGGCGGCCGTCACGCGCTCGCCCGACGCGTCGTGTTCGAGGCGCTGGACCGGGGCCCTGTCCACTATTCGGGCGCCATTCGCCTCTGCGACGTCGACGTGGCGCGTCGCGTCGTACTTCGCTCCCGACGGACACACCGGTTTGCAGGTCCCGTAGCCGACGCAGGCACCGGCCTCGTCTGTCGCTTCCGAGTTGCGCGCGTTCGGCACCGAGTGGGTGGTGATGCCCAGCGACTCGCAGGCCTCCGCGAAGAGCGAGTCGCTGTAGGACGGCGGGAACGCCGGCAGGGGGTGGGGTTCCTTACGGGGCGGCGAGAAGGGGTTGTCCGACGCGCCCGCGACCGAGAACGCCTCCTCGGCGGCCGCGTAGTACGGCCGAAGGTCGTCGTACGAGATGGGCCAGTCCGCGCCCAGGCCCACCGCGCTGTCCAGTTCGAAGTCCTGCTCGTGGAGCCGCATCACCATCCCCTGCCAGTGGAGCGTGCTCCCGCCGATGCCCTTGACGCGGGCCGCGTTCAGCGGGTAGTGGCGGTCACCCGTGGCGCTGTAGGCGTCCCGCTCGCCGCCCATCCCCCACAGCGGCTCGGGGTTCCCCGGCCGGAGGTGGTTCTCCATCTCGTTTTCGCGGTCCGCCGGGTCGAACCGTGGGCCGGCGTCGAGGACGACGACGTCGTGGCCCGCGGCAGATAGCTCCGCCGCGATCAGTGCGCCGGACGGCCCAGCGCCGACGATACAGACGTCGACGCGGTCCGATGGCGTCCGGTCGAACGCAGTTCGACCGGGCTCGGGTGACGACCTGCGGGAGTCAGCCGGCGTCCGGTCCAGATCGGCTCCGCTCTGGCTATTCATGTGGCCCCTCCCGGTAGGACGTCGTCCCGCCGGGATGGCCCGGGGGATTCTCCAGGCCCACCAGCCCGGCGCCGGTGGGCGACGCGTAGAAGGCGTACAGTAGCTCGTTCACGAGGTAGTACCGGATCCGCTCGCCGGCGACGCCGTCCGGGTCCGGGTCGGCCGTATCCACGGCCATCTGTTCCAGCACGTCCGCACGCGCTGATGCAGATAGATCGGCGTACGCGTCGTCGTGCCACTCCGCGACGTAATCGTCGAGTCGCGCCACCGTCTCGCGGACGCCGCGGGCGTAGGTTGGGTCCTCCCGGACGCGCACGACGGAGTACTCGCGAACGAACGATTCGATCTCCGTCACGCCGGAGGGATAGACGACCTCGGCCAGCGCGACGAGCGTCTCGACGTCGTGGTCCGTGATGGGGTCGTCCTCGGTCGGGCTCTCACCTACTGCCCCGTCCTCGAGCAGGTCCGAGCAGCCGCTGACGGAACCGACGCCGGCCGCGGAGAGCGCTCCGAGCACGTCTCGACGCGTCAGTTCCATGGATTGCCGGCGATTAGGTCAGCCTAAACAAAACGGTTGTGCTTGTGTGCCGACGGCGCCGGTGGTTCACCTGCTGGACGACAGAAGCTGGATCTGTTTATAAATGGTGCTCGGTATCGCCTGATTTGGGCACTATATCGACCGATCTCGACAGCTCGGCCCGTCCGGATACGTAGTCAGTAACTCACATTCTATATAGCGAAATACGATTCACTACTCTGTTCGCTCGGAACGCGGTGTACACAGAATTTCTCTCGGAGAACCCTTCTATCGAGCATTCGCTGGGATTTTGGCCGCCTTCCCGGTTCTCTGACGCTCGACACTCCGAGGCTCTCCTTCGTCGAACGCTCGACGTCGCGTCGAACGGGTTCGATCGCTCCGAAGCTTCGAATTGGTACCGAGGAACGAGGGATCGGCATCCGGGCCCTGGCCCGCTACCGGGTGGGCTGGCAGCCACACGAGCGCACGGGGTGACTTTCGGGAACGTTCGTCCGACTTTACGCCGGAAGCGTCCGGAGGTATGGTTCCCGTCCGCGATGTGGGTCGCCGGGCCTGTCCCGGTCCAGAACTGGGGCACGGGCTCGACGCAGATCTCCCCGCGTCGATGATGGGGGTGGTCCTGATTGCGTGCACGCGTGAACGAGCGCAACGAGAACTCGTACTCGTGTCATAGTGGTCGTTGTAACTTTTTACCGTCGTTCGCCGGTACCGTCCGCGTCGAACGCCGGTATGGGCTTACAACGACCACTATCAGTCGATTCCGCCGTCCGAGGGCACCACAGGGCCGGATTCACTCCTTTGGCCGTTCTCGGTTGTCTGACAGTCTCGAATTCTCGAGGTCTCGGCCCGTCGTTTGCCGGAAACTGCCGTCTTTCGAATGTTCGCAGACCCCAGCTCTAACCGGTCGAATCGGTGGCCCAGTTCTCTCCAGTTGTGCGGAAACTCGATCGAGTCTCTCCCGTGGCTTCTGGTTCTCTGGAAAGCAGTTTCTCGATTCCGCCTGTCACCGTCCAGCGTTCTGCGGTCACGATTTTCTGGTGCAACGGGTGGATCGCTACGCGATTTCTCTGGGGAGATCGATGTTGTTTGCCCGAGAGTCTATATGGTGTGTTGTATGCTATCATTTACAATATCTACATGAGCGGCGCCTGCACGGCGCCTGGAGGGCGCCGTTCGAGCCACGAACCCCTGCTTCGAGACGGGATACGTGGGCTCGGAAACCGCTAGCCGGGGCGATCGAATACAGTCGCGGTGTAGTCGGCGCCGGACGGCACCCAAACTGCAGACTGCGTTTCCTCGATGCGTGACTAGTAGCAACCAGTCCTCGGCCTGAATTCTGCGACGTGTGCTTCTGTTCGTAGTCCGACGATTCGTCACTGCGAGCCGTCTTCGTCACTCGATCTGTGGCCGTTTTCGGGTCGCGATCTTCGATTTAGTATCGCGAAATGCGATATACCGCGATCCGTCGTACCGACTACCTTCTTCGGTAGTTGGCTGGTAGACTGTCTCTCGTGCCGAATTACGGCAGTGGCTGGTGTGGGGTGTTGTTACATACCAATGGGTGGGGCATCGTTCGTCGATTCCTGCTCCGTCTTTCTGGGTAGTCCAGATTCGCGTATCGAGCTGAGGGTCAGCGCGACGGCCTGACGTCGAATTGCGAGTATCTGGTTCCGGCTCTTTCTCGTTGCACCGCTGCGTTCCCGTCTCGAACCCGGGGTTCAGACGCTTTCCAGCCCTTCCTGGAGTGGTGCCGTCTCGTTCGAGGCTGGATCGGTCTCTGGCGCGTCCATGGCGTTCGTTCGGAAACCTGACCGAGCTTTCGCGTTTCGTGTGGGTTGGAGTCGTGGATCTGTGGAGTAGAATCGACCGTCGACGTCGTGCACGATCTTCTCCGACGTGGCCGGTGGCCTGTTTTCGGCGAGATTGCCAGGTGTACGTGCCGACCGCATCCCTTCTCTCGACGGATCCCGCTCGATTACAGTTGTCGCCAGGGACGATAATAAATCTCGAACATTTAAAGATAGTTTTAATAATAAAAACTAGAAATATTTGCCTAGAGGGCTTGTGTGGCCGATATTATTCAATTACGACGAATAGCGGTGGGATCGGGCGATAAACTAGATATCGCTATATAGAAATCAGTTGGGTTGGTTCTACTCGGTTCCAATTCGATAGCTCGAACCGATCAAGTGCCTTCGAAAGTCGGGCGTTACGAAAGAATGGAATGTTTGTGGCGCTATTCAGATGAACATATTACCGATCGGCTGGTGGGGCGTGAGTATCGTTGAAATTTCCTGGGTCTGATGCGATCGGTATCTCTCTTCCCCGGTCCATACGGATCAACTACGTTTCGATTTGGCCGAGCTACTGTGACCACGAATTCAAAGAACTCGAAAGCCCTCGGCGCGCTCTCTGGAGTCGGAACAGAGACCGCCAGCAATACCTCGAAAGCCCTCGGCGCGCTCGACGCGCGCTGAGCGGGATATCCTCGCTCCTCCGTCGCTCGGATAGAGCCCGCTCAGCCCACGCGACCCCGCCTCGCCCTTTCATCCACCAGGTTCAGCGTCGCTTCGCGCGGCCTTCGGCACGGGCTCACGGGTCGCTACGCTCCCCGTTCGCTCATCAGAAGGCCCCTCGCTTCGCTCAGCGCCTTCCTGCGCTCGCGATTATTACCACCACTCCTCCCCGGATTCGGCGCGTCGCTCACGGCTTCGCCGTTCGCTCAACAGGTGGCGCTTCGCGCCACCCGGTCCGCGCCGAATCACGCGTCCTTCAGCAACCGTACGGCGGTCGGCCGGGAGCGAGTGGCCGAGCGGCGGGCGGGCCGAGCGTAGCGAGGGCCGCCGGATGGGCGAGCGGGAGCGAAGCGACACGCGAGCCGCGAGGGTCGCGCGACCAGGGGGAGGGCAGGGCTGCGGTGCTGACCTGGTGTCCTCGTGAGCGAAGCTCTCTCGAACCACGAGGAGCGCAGGGTGGTCCCCGCGACCCGACCCCGCCGAGAGCTTTCTTGATGTTGCTGCCGGTGTTCGTCCCACTCGTTCAAGCGAGAATTATCCACTAACTACACACATCTGCTCAACGGCTGGTTCAATAGCGACCGAATTCGATCGAGACAGGTATCGCTGGCCGCCGTGATACCCGTTCAGGTGCTGCCGGGTACTGGGCGCGGTTCGATCGGTTGCACGGAGGCCGAGAAGAAATCTCGAACTCGGACCGTCGTCGTGGAATGCGGACAGTCCAGAAGTGTTGCAAAACTAGTCGCCCTGTTCGAGCCGTTCCCGAAAGCTCAGCCGCTCTCGTCGACGACGAGTTCGAGCCGGTCGCCGTCCTTCAGGACGTACCGGGCGGGGTCGACCGACTCGCCGTTGACCCGGAACGTGGTCTGGTCCGCGTCGTAGGTCGTCTCGTTGATCGTTATCGACCCGTTCGCCACGTCGAATTCGTCGAACGAGGAGATGGCGTAGCGCACCGTCAGGTTGGTCGAGTGGGCGTGCCAACGGCTGCCGTCTTCGTCCCCGTGGAAGTGGAAGTAGTCGTCGTTCATGACGTAGCGTTCCTTCGAGAAGTTCACTTCCTCACCGTCGATGCTCGCTTCGAACGCGCCGTGGGCGTGCGGGTGGCTCGAACTGTACTCCCGGCCCGGGACGGAGACGTTCGCGGTGTGGACCAGGACGTGGACTTCGTCGCCGTCTTCGAGCTGGTACTCGCTGGGGTCCTCGACGACGGTGCCGTCGACGCGGTAGGCCACCGTCGTCCCGTTCGTCGACTCGTTGTACGTCTCGCCGTCGTATGCCAGCGAATCGGCCGTGGCCTCGACACCGAGCTCGCCCAGTGCGGCCGCGAGGGTCGTCGAGTCGTTCTCGACGTGCCACCGGTGGGTCTGGGTGTCGTTCATCCAGACTCCGTCGGCCCGGTTTGACGTCCACGGGTCGACGTGCGTGTCACTTCCGTCGAGGAGGAGGAGCATTCGACCGGTTATCGCCGACCCGGTCTCGTTCGTCGCGGACGCGTCGTCCGCATCGCCGGCTTCCGTGGCTGCAGTCGTCGTGACCGTCGGTTCGGTCGTCTCCGTCGGATCGTCGGTGGACGCGTCGCTGGACTGGAACGGCCCGGAGCAGCCGGCCATCACCACCAGTACCGCGACGACGATCGCGATCCCGTACGTTCGATGAGCGTGTGATCCCATACGCGGCCCACTCGGACCGGAGCGGTCCTTATTAACGGGGTGGTAATTACGGCGGGTCGACACCTCGCGCCGGCGCGGCGCCCCGGTCGAAAGGTCCGTTCCCTCTCGTGACTATCCCGCTCGTCCGATCCCCTTATCGACCGGATAAGTCCCGGTTCGACTCGCAGGTGTCGCAGGCCGTGACCGGTACGCAATCCTGTTCGGGGTGGCAGGAACCGTCGACCGATACTACAGGGGCCGTGGGCGGCGGTGCGCGGGTGTCACCGCTATCTGGTCCGACGTGCGCTCCGGCTACCAGTCGTATAGTTAACTTGTCCGTGGACGGGCGGCCACCATGGACGTCACCACGGCGGGTTCACTGGGGGAAGAGGTACTCGAGGAGGTTTCGACCGCGGTCGTCGCCGACGAGGACGTGCTCAGGACGATCATGACTGCGGTCGTCGCCAGGGGGCACGTGTTGCTCGAGGACGTGCCGGGGACGGGGAAGACGCTGACCGCGCGCAGCTTCGCGACGGCGCTCGGACTCTCGTTCAACCGGATCCAGTTCACGCCGGACCTGCTGCCGACCGACGTGACCGGGACGTACGTGTTCGACGAGCGCGAGCGAGAGTTCGAGTTCAACAGCGGGCCGGTGTTCGCCAACGTCGTCCTGGCCGACGAGATCAACCGCGCCTCGCCGAAGACCCAGGCCGCCCTGCTGGAGGCGATGGAGGAGGGGCAGGTCACCGTCGACGGGACGACTCACGACCTCCCGGAACCGTTCGTCGTCATCGCGACCCAGAACCCGGTCGAGCAGGGCGAGGGGACCTTCCCGCTGCCGGAGGCACAGAAAGACCGATTCCTCGTGAAGACCGGCCTGGGCTACCCGGACGAGGCGGGCGAGCGGTCGCTCCTGGACCGGCGCGAGGCGCGCGACCAGCCGACGCCGTCTGCGGGTCGGGTGTTGAGCAGGGACGACGTCCTCCTGCTCCAGCGGGTTCCCGAGCGCCTCCGCGTCGCCGACGACGTCAAGGCGTACCTCGTCGACCTCGTCCGGGCGACGCGCGAGGACCCGCGGGTGTCGGTCGGCGTCTCGCCCCGGGGGTGCCAGCGGCTGTTCGAGGTGTGTCGGGCGCGGGCCGCCCTCGACGGGCGCGAGTACGCGACGCCCGACGACGTGAAGGCCGTCGCGCCGGCCGTCGTCACCCACCGGCTGGTGCTGACGCCCGACGCGACCGTCGAGGACACGACGCGGTCCGACGTCGTCGCCGACCTCCTCAAGCAGGTGACGGTTCCGCGGCCCACGCCCGAGGGACAGAGGTAGGGTAGAACGCACACCTTGACGAGGCGGGCGAGCGCACGGTCACGGACGGAGCGCGACGACGAGCAGGAGCAGGGCGACCGCCGTCGCGGTGAAGCCCGCGAACGACGGCGTTCCGGTCGCGACGGTGCGAGTGGCGTAGACGCCGCCGACCGCGGCGACGGCGACCAGCCCGGTCGCCCCGACGTGGACGAGTTCCAGCTGCCAGGTCGTCGCCGACCGGCCCAGCTGTTCGCCCAGGCCGATGGCCTGCTCGCCGGCGTCCCAGGCCACGACACTGGCCGCCGTCGCACCGAGGAGGACGTCCGGAGTGGCCGAGCGGAAGAAGCCGGCCAGCAGGACGGTGAGGAACACCGATCCCACGCCGAGTTTGACGAGGGTTCGCGACCCACTGCCGCGGACGGGGACGAGCGCCGCCGCGAGCACCGGCACGCCGAGCATGGCTGGGAGGGACTGTATCGCCGCGCTCGGCCCCGGTGCCCGGCCCAGGAAGGCGACGACGCCGACGAGGCAGCCCACGAATCCGAGGCCGGCCAGCACGAGACTCCACCGTTTCCGCTCCCGACGCCACACAGTGAAACCGGCCGCGATACCGGCCAGTCCGGCCAGTTCTATCGCCAGCCCGGTCCGGACCGCACCGCTGCCGAGTACCAGGGCGACGCCACTGGCGACGAGCACGGCGAGGGCTCCGCTCGATGTCGCCGGCCGCCGTCGGACGGGCTGTGCGCTCACTGCTGAGCCCCCATCGCGTCGGTGACCGCGACCGACAGCGGCCGTTCGGGGTCCCAGTCGACGACGCGAACGCCGGCACGGCGGAGCGTTCGGTGGCGGTGGTCGCGTTCGATACGGGCCAGCGTCCGCCCGCCGCCATCGGCGTCGGTGACGTCCGGCGACAGGACGCTGACGGGCGTCTCCTCCGCTTCGAACCGGCGAACGGTCTCGACGACGTCGTCGTCGAGCAGCGGCGAGAGGACGAGCAACTGGTCGCCGTTCTCGAGCCGGGCCTGGAGGGCCTTCGCCTGGTCCGCGACGGGCGGTGCGTCGTCGGGTGGCCGGGCCCCGAAGGCGGCGTGGTCGGCCAGCCGTTGCTGGACGCGGAGCGCGTGGTTGCGCCCGGTTCCCGGTTCGAGCCAGCAGGGCTCCCGGCCGAAGGCCGCGAGACCGACGTGGTTCCGGTTGTCGACGATGGCCCTGGCGAGCTGGCCGGCGGCGGCGACGGCGTACGAGACGGCGTGGGGATCTCCCTCGGGCGCCCGGTAGGCGACCGGCCGGGCGTCGACGACGAGGATCACGCGGGTCGCCTGTTCCTTCCTGAACTCGATGGTCGTCAGGTCGCCCGTGCTCGCGTAGCGGTTCCAGTCGACCCGGCTGAGCGCGTCGCCGCGGCGGTACTCGCGGGTCTGATGGAACTCGGTGCCGGCGCCGCTGTCGTCGGCGAGGACGCGGCCGACGGCTTCGAGCGTCCGACCGCGTAACGGCGCCGCCGGGACGTCGGTCGTGCAGTCGACCGTGGTCCCGTCGTCGATTTGGACCTCCACTTCCCAGGACCCGCCGACGTCGCGCGCGACGACGGTCGCCGGCTCGAAACGGTGCCGACCGCGCCGTGCCGCGACGGTGTAGCTGAACGTGGTCGCCTCACCCGGGCGCAAAACCGTCCCGTGGCGCGGCGTCCCCTCGACCACCGCGAGCGCGGGCGGGACGCCGTCCACGATTCGCAGGTCGAACAGCGTCCGGTCGCCGACGTTCCTGACGGTCGTGCGCACGTCGACCTGATCGCCGTGGCTGGGGCTTGCCTCGTCGAGGCGCCGGTCGAGTTCGAGCGCCGGCGACGGTGGCGACGTGACGCGCGCGTACGCGACGAAGACGACGCCGACGACGGCGCTGGACAGGAGCGCAGGCCGCTTTGCGACCAGAGCGAGTCCGCCTGCGACGAGCGTGACCGCGAGCACGCCGCGCCACCGGTGGGTCGGCGAGGGGTCAGTCATCGATCGGCCTCCTCGGATCCCTCCCTGGCCCCCTCGTCCCTCTGGGCGACGCCGGCGACGTCGGCGATAGCCGAGACGGTCCGCTCTGCGCGGTACTGCGTCGGCGTCTGGCGGCCCACTAGCAGTTCGAACCACCCCTCTTCGTCCGTCGCGTCCGTCGCGTCCGTCGGCTCGGCGAGATACGCCGCCGCCACGTCGTCGGCCGTCCAGGTTCCCTCAGCGACACGCCGAGCGGCCGTCTCCCGGGTGCAGTCGTCGCTGACTGCCACCGTCTCGACGGCGGTCCGGTGGAGCCGCTCCTGGACTGCTGCCCGGTGTTCGCGACCCGCACCCGGGAGTAGACACCGCCAGTCGGCCGCCATCTCGTCGAACGACTCGCCGGGGGCGGGGACTGCGACGGCCCGCTCGGGGTCGGGCGGCGCCGCCTGGGTCGCCGCCTCGCGGCTGGTCACGAACGCGGCGACGCCGACGACGAACGCCACCAGGCCGATGACCGCGACCAGCAGGTACTCGCTACCGAACAGCGTCAGGAGCGCGTTCACTGTCCCGCGAACGGGACCGTCGGCGACGACGGCCACGGCGAGGACGAGAATACCGGCGAGTCCCAGGAGGACCCGGCCGACGGGCGCGACGCGGTTTTCGGTCGAGGGAGCGGCCGTCACTGTCGCTCTCCTCCGTCCGTCGTCGGCACCGACCGCTGCAGGCACTCGCGGGCCCGCTCGACGCGTTCGGTCGTCGTGACGGCGCTGCCGTAGCGGACCCGCTGGAACAGGTCGGTGAGTTCCTCGACGGCGTCGCGGTCGAACCCGTCAGCTTCGAGCCGGTCTGCGCACTCGCTCGGCGTCATGCCGGGGTCGATGGCGACGTCGCCACGCTCGGCCATCTCGACCCAGACCCGTTCGACTTCGTTCGCCGGCGGCTCGAACGCCGGTCCGTCCGTCGACCCGGCGGTACCGAATCGCTCCTCGCCGCCCTGGTCGCCGACTACCCGACCGAGGAGTCGCTCCCGGTAACGGACTGCAAGCCACCCGAGGGCACCCACCGCGCCGACGACGCCGAGACCCAGCACGCCAGACAACAGGTCCCGTGCCGTCGCCAGCCAGTCGCGTTGCTCGTCCTGGGTCGTCGGTCCGGTTCCCTCGCCGGACTGGCTCGATCCACTGTCGCTGGCGTCGGCCGACTGGGCCGCCGATCGGTCCGCCGCCTGGTCCGTCGCCGTCCGCGTGCTACTGGCGTCACTACTCGGGTCGCCATCCTGTTCTCCCGTATCCGAGTTCCGGCTCTCCGCAGCGGCAGGCGCACCCTCCTCGTCCTGATCGCTGCTCGACGACTCTCCCTCCGCTCCGCTGCCGGACTGGTACGCGTCTTTCAGTTCGCTGGTGTCGTCGCCGGACAGCGGGAGTTCGTCCGCGCCGACGTCGAACTCGTCTTCCGGGCTCCCGGAGACGGTGGCGTCGAGCGACGAGGAAAGCGTCACCAGCGCGAAGCAACAGCAGGCCGCACAGAGAACGACGACCACTCGCTCGCGGTTCATCGCTCCATCTCGGCCGGTCCTCGTCGGCCCGCATCGATCCCTGTTCGGTCCGTCGATACTGTCGCCCCACGGCCCCACCACCCCTCTTCCGTCGATTCGGTGGGTCCGTCCCCCTCGGAGTCCGAACGGCGTCCGTCGGTCATCTAACCGACAGGTTGGCCGCCGATACCGTACTTATGCGGGGGGTAAGCGGGGCATACCCGATGGATAGTAATCCCCGATGGTCGCGTGGGAGTGAGCGAACACTATGCAGACGACTTCGACGCGCACCGTCGTGACGCTCGTCTTCGCAGGCGCCCTGGTCCTCATGGCCGGGTGTTCCGGGATCGGTCTCGGTGACGGCGACGTCGGTGCATCATCGACCGAGGGAACGGCCGAGAACGTCACGGACGACCGAACCGTGGCGACGGCCACCGAGAGCGAATCGACCTCGGACGACGGGCACAGCCACGACGGCCACAGCCACGGCGGTGACGAGGCCGGGAACGACACCGGCGACGACGCGGACGCCGAATCCGCCCCTGCCAACGCGACGCTGGCGGAACTGGGCGGCAAGATGACTATCGCGGTCAACGGCTCCGAACTCGACCTCCAGGACCGGGACCGAGACGGTGACGCGTTCGGCGTCGCCGAGTCCGACGAGCACACCTGGGCCGCCAACGACTCCGATCTGACGCTCGCGGCGGCCCTGTCGCGTCTCGACGTGAACGCAACCGAGTCCACACTCGCGGTCGACGGCGAGCGGTACACCGAGTCGACCGAGGGGACGACGGTCAGTTACCGCGTCGACGGCGAGTCGGTCGACCCCGAGGCCTACGTCCTCGAAGACGCCGACATGGTCTGGATAACCGTCACCACGGCGGAGACGAACGTGTCGGGGCCGGGAACCTACATCAAGGCCGCCCAGCAGCACGCACACGGCGAGATGAGCTTCGTCGTCGAGGACGAGGAAGTCGACTTCTCGAAGGAGAAGTACCAGGCGGGCCACCGGCACTTCCACTACGAGCACGGGGACGGCGAGATCTGGCACGCCCACTCCACGTCGATCACGCTTTCGTACGCGCTCTCCACGCTCGAGGGGATCCACGCGGCGGACGGCGTCGTCGAGTACAACGGGACGACGTACGACCCCGCGGACGACGACACGACCGTCGAGGTCACCGTCAACGACGAACCGGTCGATATGGACGAGTACGTGATGAAGGACGGCGACTCGGTTCGCATCGTCGTCGAAACGACGGGGTGATCCGGGGTCGGTGACGATGCGTCCTGGCGCCGAAAGCGGCCACATCGGTCGGGCTATCGAGGATGCTTGACCGCGACGAAGCCCCCAGACGACGTGCGAGCGGCGTCCGAGCCGCGAGCGAGGCGCTCTCCGCCGCGGCCTCGCCGCAGGCAGTCGCGGACGTGCTCGTCGAGGTAGTGACTGCCATCCGCGGAATCGACGGCGCCGCAGCGTTCCTGATGGACGGGACGGCGGGCAGTCTCCGGGAGACCGCCAGCACGTTCGACCGGGACGACCGGTCACTGGTCGACGGAATCGGGACCATCGCCCGGGACGCCTACGTGGACGGCGACCCGGTCGTCTGTACCGAACTGAACACCGATAGCGGGACGGCCGCCAGCGCGACCATCGAGCCGCTCGGCGGCTACGGTACCCTCGTCTCCGTCACCAGTGGGGCCACCGTCGATGGTGAATCCAGGACGCTTCTCACGTCGCTCGCGGCGGTCGCCACGCACCGACTCGAACGGATCGAATGCGAGCGTGGGCTTCGCCGGTGTACGCGAGACCGCCAGCGCGATAGTGCCCGCCTCGCCAGGTTCGACGACGTGACCGACGTGATGTTCGGGCTCGAACGTGCGGTGACCGCCGCGACGAGTCGGGCGGACATCGAACGGACAGTCTGTGAACGGCTCGCGGCGAGCGAAGGGATCGCCTTCGCGTGGATCGGCCACGTCGGCCCGGACGACGAACGGGTCGTCCCGGCGGCGACCGCCGGCCGCGAGCGGGGCTACCTCGACGCGGTCGACCGCACGCTCACGTCGTCGAACTCCGAGCCGGCGGTCGTCGCGGCCCGCGACCGCGAGGCGACGACCGTCGGTACCGTCGCCAGCGGACGCCGGTCGGCGTCGTGGCGGCGCGAAGCGCTCGCCCGGGACGTGCAGTCGGCCCAGGCGGTTCCGCTCACCGTCGACGACCGGTTCGCCGGGGTCCTCGCGGTGTACTCGGCAGACGACAGCGCCGGGACCGACCTGTGGCGGCGAACGCTGGACCACGTCGCAGCGGTCGTCACCCACGCCGTCGGGTCCCTCGACCGCAAACGGGCGTTGCTCTCCGACGCGGTCGTCGAACTGGAGTTACAGCTGGTCGGCGGTGACGACGTCTTCGGACGGGTCGCCCGGGCGGCGGAGACCGACCTCCGACTCGACGGGGTGACCACGAGCAACGGCCAGCTCGTTCTGTTTCTGACGACCGGCAGCCGTGGCGACGGTTCGGTCGAATCCACGCTCGCCGGTGATCCGGCGGTCGCTTCGGTGAAACCGGTGCGCCGGGACGACGCCGACTGCCTCGAGGTGCTCTTGCGCGAGGAGTGGCTCCTGTCGCACTTCGTCGAGGCCGGCGCGGTTCCCCAGTCGGTGGAGGCCACCGCGGACGGGACGCGCGTCGTCCTGACGCTTCCGACCGACGCGGACGTCGAGGGGTTCGTCGACTCGCTCGAACGACGGTACGACAAGGTAGGTCTCCGGTCGCGACGCGAGCGGACCCGGCCGGTCGCCCGCGAGCAGCACGTCTGGGCGAAACTCGAGGAGTCCCTCACCGACCGGCAACTGGAGACGCTCCGGACGGCGTACCTGAGCGGCTACTTCGAGTGGCCCCGTGAGAGCACGGGCGAGGAAGTCGCCCAGTTGCTGGATATCTCGCAACCGACGTTCAGTCGCCACCTCCGGACCGCCGAGCGCAAGCTACTGTCGCTGCTATTCGTCGCCGAACAGTCCTGAGGGCACGATCGCTTCGGAAGCTAGCATGCTAGCGTAGTCGATCGCTTCTGGTACGAACAGTGTAGCGAGAAAATCCATTACAGGGAATCCACATGTGGTCCCATGTGGAACTCTGCCGGCGATCCGATGGATTCCGACGCCAGGGCAGACGACGCCGACCGGCGTGACGGGCCGACCGACTCGGAGGTGGTCCTGTGTTCGCTCGGGAGTGCCCGGGACGACGACCCGGTCGTCGCCAAACTTGCCGTCTCACACCGCGACGTCGTGCTGGGCGAGGCCATCCGTGCCGCGCCGTCGGTCACGGTCGAACCGAACTACCGGACGACCGACGACGGCGACGCCGTCCTCGTGTTTACCGCCGCAGGCGAATCTATCGTCGAGTTCGACGCGGCGCTGCCGACGGACCACACCGTCCGCGACCCGCAACTCCTGGCGAGAACCGACGACGCCTGCACGTACCGCGTTCGGTTTAGCTCCGAGGCGTTGCAGTTCTCACCGGTGTTCGCCGAGCTCGGGGCGCTCCTGTACGACGTCCGGACGGCGGGTCGAAGCTGGTCGTTTCACGTCCGCTTTCCGTCGCGCGAGGCGTTCGCGTCCTTCCGGAACTACTGTTCGAGTCACGAAGTGACACTTCGGCTCTTCAAACTCTCTGCGGACGAACAGCACACGCGTGGCGACGACCTCGGGTTGACCGCGAGCCAGTGGGACACGCTCTCGACCGCCCACGAGATGGGCTACTTCGAGGTGCCCCGCGGTGCGACACAGGAGGAACTCGCCGGGCAGCTGGACATCTCGCCGTCGGCCGTCTCCCAGCGCATCCGTCGCGCGACGAACCAGTTGCTCGCCGAGACGCTGGCGTCCTCCAGGTTCCGGACTCGGTTTTGACTACCGGGCGTCGGCCGAACTGTGAGAGGCCGGGCTCGAAAGACGAGCGGAGCGGGTCTATCGGCGTCCACGTGAACGAAGTGAGCGTGGCTCATCCGATGCGCAGCGCGAATCCCATGGCGTCCCGTTGAGCGCGAGCGAAGCGAGTCTTTCGGCGTCCAGTCGAAGCTGGTGAGACTGCGATCGGGAAATAAAGGAAGCGAGTTTACCGGCGGGACTTTTTTGTGTTGGTGTTACTAGAAATAATAAGACAATTCCGAGCAGTAGGTGCTCTCGGTCACGTCAGTTTTCCACGATTAAACGATGACTAATCGATCCCTACTTGGCTTAATGACTTCTTAAACACTGGAGTGGGACAGGCCAAGGGTATTGCGAGAAAGTACACAAGGGTCACATGCCGTGACGAAGGAAGACAACCGGAGTTCGGAAACTCGCGAGATGGACGCACCGACCGATCACAGTACTACGACATTTTCCCGCCGGAGCTATCTTCGGGGACTGGGCGCAGCTGGACTGGCTGGTGGCCTCGTTCAGCGCGGCGGGTTGGTTGGTGCGGTTGAGGCCGCAGACCCGAGCCAGTACGCCGACCGGTTCGACACCGTCGTCGACGTCGTCGACGCAGGCGCGGACAACTCCGGCCAGGAATCGGTGTCGTCCGTGCTGCAGGAACACCTGGACGACGACACGCTGCTGGCGTTCCCCCCTGGTCGATACTACATGGACGAGCAGGTCCGTTTCACTGACTTCGACAACGTTGGACTGGTCGGGGACGACGCGACGCTCGTGCCGGCGAACTTCCACGACTTCGACGGGCCGCAGTATCGGCTCTTCCGTCTCGGGACCCACTACAGTCCCGGGACGGACCTGCTGGTCGTGGGATTCACCGTCGACCAGACCGCGCCGGACACCGGAATCCGCGTCGTCGACGCGGTGGTCGACGACGGCCTGCACGTCGAGGACGTCTACGTGGACGGACGTCACGACAGCGGTACGTTCGGTCCGGGCCGGTTCAACGTGCTCGGCGCCGGAGGGGACGGTCTCGTCAGGCGGTTCAGGGCTCCCGACGGTGGCCAGTGGGAGAGCGAGACGCCCAACGCCGGTAACATCTGGCGCGGGCCGACCGGTATCCTCGCGAACATGACCGCGGGCACGCTCCGGTTCGAGGACTGCGAACTCGGTGGCTTCCCGGACAACGGTCTCTACGCGTCCGGCGGGTCCGGCCGGATCATCGTCGACGGCGGTCACTACCGGAACAGCAACGCGCCGAACATCCGGGTCGGCGGGGCGAAGGCCGTCGTGCGGGACGTCACGGTGACGGTCGACGAGACGCCCGCCGTCGGGTTCGACGACCAGCGCGGTATCCGCCTGCAGAACGCCGCCGACGCGGAAATTCTGCAGACGACGGTCGACGTCCAGGTCGACCAGGGGGTCACTGCCATCCACGTTCCCGGTTCGGCCGGGACGGTCTGGATCGAAGACGTGGACGTGACCGTCGATTCGTCGGTCGGCAATACGGCGATCTCGGTCTCCCCCGACGCGGGGAAGACGACGGTGTACAGGTCGACTATCGACATGAGCGCACCCGGTGGGTACGGCATCGTCTTCGAGGGGCCCGATGCGTCGGCCTCTGCCCACGTCGAGAGTGTGGACATCGTCGGTGACGTGGGGGACGAGGGCGCCCGCGCAGCGATCCGGAACACGCGCGACGACGTCGATTTCAGGGCCGTCTCCATCGACCAGCCCGGGGGCCAGAAGCGCTACGGCCTGGTCAACCTCGGAGACGACTGCCTCGTGTACAAGTCGAACGTCCGGACCGCGAACTACCCCCTGCTCGAGGCCGGCACCGGGACCCACGTCGAGGACAATTACGCTAACTCCTACGGTGACCACGAGGCCATCGTGCTCCACGACGACAGCGCGGACGTCTACCTGAAGAACAACCGCCTCCGGGGCGGTATCAGGGACGCCGGATCTGCCGGGCTGAAGCTGGTCGGCAACGAGTTCTAGACTGGTTTTTCCTCACAGTAGCGTCGGACCCGAACCACGACACTAGACGATCGACGGCTTGCTCGCTGGCTCGTCGTTTCTGACTCGCTGAGCGACGTCCCCCATCGTTTCGACGGTCACGTCTGTCTCTCGACGGGCGCGGTCGACGGTCGCGAGCACCCGTTCCATCCGTTCCCGGTCGTGCTCGTCGACGACGTTGTGGGGGTGGAGCCAGAGGTGGAGTACACCGTCCGTTTCCCGGAGCGCGTCGACCCCCAGGCGGACGGCATCCACGATGGGGTCGTCGTGGACCCCCTCGATGATTCTTCGTACGAGGCCTTCGAAACAGAATAGATACAGCGAAGCGGGGACGTTCACGAGCCCGTACTCGTCGACGGCCGGTCGCACGATCGGGGGCGAGTTCCGGGTCCTGAGACCGTTCCAGAGCTTCTCGACGGGCCCCCGATCGGCAGGTGCCGATCCCCGATAGCAGGCGAATCCATGTTCCGCGAGTAACTCGCGGTACCCGACCTCGTTCACCGGAAAAACGAACGATCGTGGTTCGCTAGCGTACGGTGCGAGCGTCTCGGCAGCGGCCGCACACTCCGACTCGGCCAGGTCCCGGTTCATGCGTTCGTGGGCGAAGTGGACGTGGCTGAAGCCGTGACTCGCCAGTTCGTGGTCGGCGTCGGCGGCCGCGACCTGATCGACCAGTCCGTTGGCGAACCACGCGTCGTCCCTCGGAATGCCGGCCGGGGTGTCGACGCAACACTGCGATCCGGCCGGATGGTTGGTGTGACCGCCTGCACAGTCTTCGAGGAACAGGTGCCCGACGACCGCCCACGTCGCGGGAATCTCGTACTCGTCGAAGAGTCCGAGGAGGTCGGTCCACGCGGACCGAGCGTCACGGATTCGCGCGGCGGGAAGTGGCCGCTCGTGGTGGAACCCCCACCCGAGTTCGGCGTCGAGAGAGATAACGACTGATCCCATTATCGGATCCGACCACGCCGCCGGCCAAGGTTATGGATGTGATAAAACGGCGTCAGTGTGGGACTTTCACCCGTGTTGGCCCTCCGCGTTTCGGCGAAACGGCTGACGGAGCCGACGCAGACGTATGCGGCTTTGCCACGAGGCCGTCCGACCTGGCACATATCAAGAGAATTACGTCTCCATCGCCGAATCCGGCCCGATCGGGCACGGTATCTGAGCGCATGCCGGAGTTTTTCGACCGCCTACTCAGTCGCCCCTGGCGGCAGGCATCCTCGTCACCTGAGGCCGGAACGCGAGCGTGCGCTCGGATAGCTGGTGTATAATAATTCCAGTGAGGGCCGACTATCTATGCAAACTGTCCGCCCGCGATCCATATTCGACGGGGTCCGCCTCTCCGCGACGTATTGCAGGGAACAGACGCGTTCCCTGTCTTCTGATGCGGTGGGTCGGAAACGGGCAGCTGCTATATCATATGTCACGGAACATTGTCAGCGGCGTCCTCTCGGTCGTCTCGGCGAAAGTGGTCACGCTGGTCATCGGTCTCGTGGCTTCGCCGCTCCTGTATCGAATGCTCGGACCAGCAAAGTTCGGGGAGTACGCGACGGTCCTCTCGACACACGCGCTGCTCATGATCTTCGTCAGCTCGGGCATCACGCGTGGCGTCCAGAAGTACGTCGCCGAGGACCGCTATTTGCCCGACTGGGAAGCACACGTCGTGGGGTTCTACTTTCGTCTCGCAGTCGCGCTCGCTACCGCCGGGGCGCTCGTGTACTTCCTGGCCGTTCGGTTCGGGGTGATAGCGTGGCTGTACGACCCGACGTTCGAGACGTACTTCCTGATCATGATCGCTGCGGTCGTGAGTTCGCAGACCTGGTCGTTCGCTCGGCGGGGACTGATGGGTCTCGGTCTCGAGCGCCACTCCGAGCCGTTGATGATCGTCAAATGGGTGGGTTTCGGCGTTCTCGCGCTTGGATTCGTCTCGCTCGGATACGGCGTCGTTGGCGCACTGGCCGGGCAGATGCTCGGGACGCTGATCGCCGCAATTGGTGGGATGCTTCTGGTCGTCCGACAGGTCGGCGTCCGGGCACTCGTACGCAACCCCCACCCGGGTTTCCCGCGCGAGAAGATATTCACCTACAACACGAGCGCCATCGCCCTGTCGTTCCTGATGCTGTCGCTGTACCACGTCGACGTCATCATGCTCCAGAATCTGCGCGGGGGCGACATGGTCGGCCACTACAAGGCGGCGCTCAAACTCGCCGAGTTCCTGTGGTTCGTCCCGGCGACGATCCAGGCGGTGTACATCCACTCGACATCCGAGATGTGGTCCAAGGGGCAGTTAGACCGGGTGGCGAACATCGCCTCGAAGACGACGCGGTACACGCTCCTGTTGACGTGTCTCATGTGTCTCGGGCTGGCGTCACTCGCCGAGACAGTGGTTCCGATATACTGGGGCCAGGACGCGACGCCGGTGGTTACGCCCCTGCTGTTCTTGCTCCCCGGCGCCCTCGGCTTCGCGGCGGTCCGGCCGACGCTCGCCATCGAGGAGGGCCACGGCAACCTGCGATACTCGCTGTACGCGACGGGCGCTGCGGCGGGGATCAACTTCGTCCTCAACGCGATACTGATCCCCGTCGCCGGGATGCGGGGCGCGGCCGTCGCGACGAGCGTCGGCTACGGGTCGATGTTCCTCTTCCACGTCTGGAGCGCTCGCAAGCTCGGTTTCAACCCGCTGAGTGATTCGCGACTCGCCCGCATCGCCGTGACGGCAGGGCTGTCGGCGGTCCCCATCTTCCTGCTCCCGACGGTCCTGTCCGGCTGGGTCGCCATCGTCGTCGTTCCGCCCGTCGGCCTCGCGATCTTCCTCGCGCTCTCCTTCGCGACGGGGGCACTCGACGTCGAGGAGTGCTGGGACCTCCTCTCGGCGTTCCCTGGACCGGTTCCTGGACTCGTCGCCCGCGCACGCGACCCCGACCGGCCGGCGCTGATGAGCAAACGCGCCGTCGTCAACGGCCAGCGCTGGCTCGCCGTCCTCGGTATCCTGCTGTTCGCGGCCGGGACCGGGTTCGCGCTCGCCACGGCGGTGCTGGACGACGGCGGCAACGAGTCGACGGCGATGAACGGCACCGAGACCCCGATACCGACCGACGCGACGCCCAGTCCGACGACGGCCTCGGACAGCGAGACCACTGCTTCGTCACCGTCGGACGGGACGGGAACGGTCGACCGGGGTCAGCGCGAGAGCGATAGCGTCACACCGATCGACATCAGGACCGACGCGGACGACGGAGACGACGACACCGGTGGATCCGGCTCCTCCGGTGGGTCCGACTCTTCGGACGACTCCGGTGGGTCGGGCGGGTCCGGTTCCTCGGGTGGGTCCGACGGTTCCGATGACTCCGACGACACGGAGACGGATACCGAGACGGACACTCCGACAGAGAACGAGACAGACACGGAAACCGAGACGGACTCCCCGACAGAGACCGAGACGGACACTGACACGGAGACGGACACGGAAACCGAGACGGAGACCGATACTGACTCCGAGACGGACACCGCGACCGAGACGGACACGGATACCGAGACGGACACGGATACCGAGACGGACAGCCCGACAGAGACCGAGACGGACACTGACACGGAGACGGACACGGAAACCGAGACGGAGACCGATACTGACACCGCGACCGAGACCGACACGGATACCGAGACTGATACGCCGGAGGACACGGCCACCGACACCCAGACAGACGGGACTGGGACTGACGATACCGAAACAGACGGGTCGACGACAGACACGACGTCCGGCGACGAGACCGAATCGACGGACGACTCGGGATCCGGCGGGATCCTCTCGCTGGTACGGTTCCCGACGAGTTTCTAACCGGGACGCACCCGTAGCCTCCGACCCAGGCCCGCCGGCACCTGGCCGTTTACCCGGTGACTAGTAATTCAGGAGCGGGGTATCTCGTGTACTATGACTACCGTCAGCGTCGTCATTCCGACGTACAACCGGGCCGACGTGTTGCCACGGGCGGTCGGGAGCGTCCTCGACCAGACCGTCACGGACCTGGAACTGCTCGTCGTCGACGACGGGTCGACCGACGGGACGGTCGCGCTCCTCGAAGCGTACGACGACGAGCGACTGCGCGTCGTCGAACACGAGACGAACCAGGGGGCTAACGCGGCGCGAAACACGGGTATCCGGGAGGCCGAGGGCGAGTACGTCGCCTTCCTCGACTCCGACGACGAGTGGCACCCCCGAAAGCTGGAGCGTCAGCTCGACCGCGTTCGGGATAGCGACTACGTCGCCGCGTACTGCGACTCCGAACGATCGCACGGGGGCCTCGGCGGTCGCGTTATCGGGGCGGTGGCGTCGCTGCTGGCCAGGGCCGACGGGGACGTCCCCATGGAGGGCGGGAAGGAACTGGCCGGTGAGATCCTCGCAGACAACCTCCACTCCGGTGCGGGGTCGACGCTGCTCGTCGAGACCGGGGTCGCCCGCCGCATCGGCGGCTTCGACGAGGAACTCGACCGGTTCCAGGACCCGGAGTTCCTGTTGCGCGTCATCCAGGAGGGGGAACTGGCCTACGTGGACGAACCGCTGGTGGTTCGCTACGAGACGGCGACGCCCGACGCGGAGACGATACGCCGGGCAGACGAGGAGTACCTGGCCAAGCACGACGCGCTCGTCAGGGAGGTCGAGTCCCAGGGCTACCGCGTCCGGCAGGCTCACGAACTCCTGCTCGGGATGCGCTTCCTCGAGGAGGGGAAGTTCGCGCCCGCCGGCGCCCACCTCCTGCGAGCCGACGTCCCGGCGCGCCACTGGCCGGGACTCGCCTGGGCTGGCGTCTCTGGGTTCCGACATCGCGCCTCCACCCCGGCGACCGTCGTGGTCGGACTCGTGGCGGTCACCGTTCTGTACGGCGTGGTCACGGCGGTCAGATCCCTGGAATGAGCCGGGACACGCGGGCTTAACCAACAGATAATAACGGTCGTGCGGTCCAGAGGTTTGGCCGATGACCCGAAGGTTCGGCTGGTTTCTCGATCTGGCGTTCGTCGTACTCTGGACCTGTTTCACTGTCACGCTCGTCTCACAGGGGGCGACTGGCTGGTTACGCGCGGCGGCGATCGTCCCGTTCGTGACGCTCTTTCCCGGCTACACGCTCCTCGCCACCCTGTTCCCGCAGGGAGGGACTCACCGGACGTATCCCTTCGACCGGAACGAGAGCGGGCTCGAGAACCCGATGCCCACGAAGTCCGGCGTCGACGGGGCCGAGCGATTCGCATTCTCGGTCCTCCTGAGCGTCGTCGTCGTGGCGGTGGTCGCGTTGATCGCGAACTTCACTCCCTGGGGCGTCAGCGTCGTCCCGATCCTGTTCGGCGTTGCCGGCTGGACGCTGCTGTGGACGCTGGGGGCGCTGGTCCGCCGGGTTCGGCTCGACCCGGCGGAGCGATACGTTCCCCGACCGCTGGGGCTCGTCTCCGCACTCCGGTTCTCCGGTGGCCCGTCCGCGTCGTGGGGGAACGAGTCCCGTTCGACGATGTTCGACGTCGCGCTCGGACTCTCGATTCTGGTGTTCGCGACGAGCCTCGGCTACGCCGCGGTGAATCCGCCACAGGAGACCAAGGCGGCGGGATTCACCGAGTTCTACGTCGAGACCGAGAACATCTCCGGTGACGTGGAGTCGACGTATCCCTCGCAGTTCGCGCCCGGACAGACCCGGACGTTGCCCGTCGGAATCGAGAACCACGAGCAGCGGTCCGTCGACTACCACCTGGTCGTCCTCGAACAGCGGGTGGACGGCGCCGGCGAGAACGCGTCGGTGCGCTCCGAGGCGGAACTCGACCGGCGAACGGTGTCGCTCGACCACGGCGAGCGGACGGTCCTCCCGCTGTCGGTCTCACCGACCGGGACCGGGACCGACCGCCGCCTCGTCGTCCTGCTGTACGAGGACAGTCCGCCAGCGGATCCCGCTATCGATTCGGCCTACCGCTCGCTCAGGCTCCCGATCGACGTCACGACCGACGCCGACGCCGGGGGTGCCTGAGTCGGATGTGGCCCTGGGAACACCTCGCCGTCGGCTACCTCCTCTACTCGGCACTCACGCGATACTGGTCCGGTAACCCGCCGACGACGGCGGCGTTCGTCGTCGTCGCGTTCGGGACGCAGTTCCCCGACCTGGTCGACAAACCGCTCGGGTGGCTGCTGGACCTTTTCCAGGGTGGCGTCTCGGTCGCCCACTCGGTGTTCACCGCCGTCGCGCTCTCGGCCGTCGTCGTCGCCCTCACTCGTCGGGTCGGACGGCCGAAACTCGGCGCGGCGTTCGTCGTCGGCTACCTCTCCCACCTCCCCGCCGACGCGGTGTACGGGGCGGTGTTCGACGGACAGATCAAACTCCGACCGTTCTTCTGGCCGCTCGTCGAGGCGGCCCCCTCCGCGAGCAGCGGCTTCCTCGACAACGTCGCGTACTACGCGCTTCGGTTCCTGTTCTTCCTCACGACGGACCGCGGGCTGGCGTTCCTGTCGCTGGAGCTCCTGTTGCTGTCGTTCACTGCCTGGATATGGTTCCGGGACGGCTGTCCGGGCGTGCCGTCCAGGGGTGCCGTCACGGACCTCCGGTGACGAACCGTTCTTACGTCGTCGTCGCCGCTGGCGGTTGCGTGCACATGCGGACTTCGTCGTTGGTGTAGACGACGGCCATCTCCGGGCGACAGACCGCGGATTCGTTGACGTCACGACTCACGCCGAACCCCTGACTGTTCTCGAAGAACGTCGTGTCTCTCGCTTGCTCCTGCCGGTAGACGACCATCTCGTGGTCGACCGGATCGGTCCCGTTGATCCCGGCAGTCCGGGACGGATACGCCCCGTTTCGATTCAACACCGTCTGGTAGGGGTGGTCAGTGTAGAGCAGCTGTTCCGGGAGGATGTTCGCGCTGTCCGGCGATCCGGTGATCCGCCCGATGGTGTCGACGGCGGCCAGTTCCTGCTGATTGTAGGCGAGCTGTGCACCCTGTCCCTCGAACACCGGGTTGTCGACCGTCCCGTTCGCCGACACCATCATCACCGTCGGAAACGCGGCCGCGAAGAGAAGCAGGACGACGACGACGATGCGTCGATTGAGAGATAGTTCGAGGTGGCGGAGGCCGATGACGGTCAGCAGGACGAGCGGGAGGTAGAGGAACGCGAACCAGCGCTGGGGGATGAAGCTCCGGATGCCGAACATGGGGAGTCCGAGGACGAACACGAGCATGATAGCCGCGCTGAACAGCAGCGTGAACGTCGACTGGCGGGCCCGCGTTCGGTTGACGACGTAGAGACAGCCGAGGAAGGTCCCGAAGAGGAGGAGCAGGAAGCCGAGCGTGTCGATGTACGGAACGAGGACGTCGATCAGCGTCGGGTCGGCGCTCTCGGCCGCTGCTCCGTCCGCGGAGCTCGGCCCAGCGAGGTTCAACACGCCCGCGCTCGAGATCAGCGTCTGCCGGAGGTAGCTCAGTAGCGTCAGGAGGAACGTATCTCCCTTGTAGGGGGTCATCGACCAGAGGAACGTACTGAAGCCGAGGTCGAACGCGATGAGGCCGGCGATGTTGACCGGCTGGTTGATGCGGAACACGTCTGGGTCGAGGATAGAGGGCCGGAACACGTCCAGTCCCATGAAGAGGTACGCGAGGAACGCGCCGCCGAGCATCACGAGCGTGATGAACGAGGACACCTGGTGGGTCAGGATGATGGCGATGCTGAGGACGAACATGAACGACAGTGCGACTCTGTCCTGACCCGTCCGCATCGTCCGGACGAGCCAGTAACAGAGCCCGAGAAACAGCACCAGCCCCATGCTCGTCGGGATGAGGTGGATCCCCCACTCGATGACGTAATCGCCCACGGAGTACAGCATCGCGGCGAAGGCGGCCCACCGCTCGTCGACGAGCAGGTTCGCCGACGCGAAGACGAGGAGCACGGAGACCGGCATCACGACTCCGAGTGACAGGTAGAGGCCGAGGCGAAGCGAGACGTCTCCGAGTAGCGCCGTCGCGACGACGAGCAGGTGGTACAGCGGTGAGGTGTAGTGTTTGTTGTCGCTGATCGCTTCCAGGGATTCGGCAGCGAAGACGTCCCCCGCCAGCCCGGTGATGTGCGTCCAGATGTCGATCCCGATCAGTCCCGGTGTCGTGTACAGCGCGGCGAACCTGACGACGGCCGCCAGTGCGACGATCTGTACCAGCACGCGCGTCCTGTTGAACCCCTCGGAGCGAACGAACGCTATCTGCAGGAAGATCAGCGTCCCGGTCAGTCCGGCGACGACCAGGAACCGGGGCGAACGCTGGCCGTCCTGAACCGCGAGCGCGACGAGAACGGCGAGGCACAGAAACACCAGTGACGGGAGCGCTCGCCTGAACCCCTTCGAGAGGGTCGGCAACTCCTGAATGCGAGGGGACGATCGATACGTCGCCAGCAGGTAGATGATACACGAACTGCCGAGGACGATCGGTATCGTCCGGATGTATATCTGCGAGGCGAAGAAGCGAAGCGGGAACAGGGCGAGTGCGATCAGGAGTCCAACGGCCGCGGCGACGATGTCGAATCGCGCCGTCGCGACCCGGTGACGGAGCGCGCTACTCATCGGTGCCCCTCCAGCGACCGCGTCTTGCCAGTCGGTGCGCTGGTCCCTGAACCGACCGCAGCTGGGTTGGCCCGTCGATGCGCGTCGTCGGTCGCAGATGATCCTTGTTCACGTGGAAGTCTCCTCCGTGTTCGCCATCGGGCGTACGTCCTCAGACGAGAGAGACGACAGATCGTCGAGGCAGTTGGGCCCGCTGGTGCACCACGCCTGGACGACCGTGACGACCGTCGTGTCGTCTTCGTCATGGGCGCGGCTGGGGATACGGGATTCACGCTCTGCGTTTCCCTTACTACACAGCTGCTAACCACCCGTTCGGGTCGGCGACGGGACCGCTCTCCGGCGGCCGATTGCGGGCTTATGACATTGCTAAACACGCTCCGATTCCGCTCACTGAACGAATACGGGCCATTCGTGCACGTTCCTCGGACGCTGCGCGCAGCTTCGACCCTCGTCGGCGAGTTCGACGAACGACGGGGCGACGTTCGGCTCCGACTGGGCGGCGTTCGATTGGGTCCGTCGTGAGACGAACAGCGACGAGGACGATTTCTCGGGGATCGATCGAATATACTGACACTGTCGTCACCGTGGCCGACCGGGGCGACGCGCTCGACGAGTTGTGTGCTCACGGGTGAATTTCGCGCGCAGTCTCGGCGGTCACCGCAGCCCGTGTGTAGCGAGACCATGGCCGACACGATATCCTGCCAACCCAAGATGAGCCGGGAAAGGGGGCCCGTCAGTGTGAACGGCCGCTCCCGAGGCACTGGGTTCTGATTGGGCCCGTGACTCGTGTACGCACCGGAGTGTCGGATAGATCGACAGTCACGGAACGCGTTTCGAAGCGGCTGGAATCTGGACTGTCGCGGATTCGCTCTCACGCAGACGACCAGTCCCGTCGGACCAGCGACTTCTCGCCGACTCGATAGCCGGCCTTTCCAGAACTTAATATCGAAATATCTCCGACTACGGCCCGTATAGTATATGCCCCAGGGGGTTAGCTTCAACTATGGCAAAGCAGGAGGCAACACGGGGGATTCGCAGACGGAAGTATCTAACGTCGCTCGCAGGTGGGGTGACTGCCACGGCAGCGGCGTCGGTGGCGACGACGGGGACCGCCGCAGCCGACGTCAGCACCGACCACTACGGATCCGTCGTCGACGTGGTAGACGCCGGAGCGGACAACGAGGGCAACGAGTCCATCACGCCAGTCATCAGGGACGTCATCGAGGACGACACGCTGCTCCAGTTCCCGCCGGGCCGGTACTACATGGACGAACAGGTCCGCTTCACGGACTTCGACAACCTGGGCCTCCGGGGGAACGACGCCACACTGGTACCGGCGAACTGGTACGACTTCGAGGGGCCGCAGTACCGGCTCTTCCGCCTCGGAACGCACTACGCTCCCGGGAAGCACCTCCGCATCGGACACTTCACCGTCGACCAGACGGCCGAGGACACCGGTATCCGCGCGTTCGAGACGTACGCCTCGGACACCCTGGAAGTCCGCAATATCAACGTCGTCGGGCGACACGACAGCGGGACGTGGGGGCCCGGACTGTTCGTCGTCACGGACCCCGACGGCGACGGGCTCGTCAAGGACTTCCGCGCACACGGTGGCGGGACACTCGTCGAGAACTCGCCCGGGGACGGGTACGTCGGCCCGAACGGCATCCTCTGTAACCAGGGCCACGCGGGAACGATACGGTTCGTAGACTGCGAACTCGGCGCGTTTCCGGACAACGGGCTCTACGCGTCGGGCGGAACGGGTCGCGTCATCGTCGAAGGCGGCCGCTACTACAATAGCGGAACCGCGTCGATCCGTATCGGTGCGAGCCGGGGTGACGTCAGGAACGCGACGGTCTTCGTCGACGATCAGCCCTGGGACATCAACCAGGAGGGGATCCGGCTGGAGTACGGCGACTGGCACATCGTGGACGGCGTCACTATCGAGATGGACCAGCCCCACGGCGAAGCGATCCACGTTCAGAACGACGTCGACGGGACGACCATCAAGAACTCGTCGATACGAATGGAGACGCCGGCGTTCCTGGGTGTCGAGATCAATCCCAGTGCCGGGCCGACCTACATCGTCAACACCGAGTTCGAGATGAACGACAGCAACTGTGCCATCCTGGCCGAAGGCGACGACGCCGGCGAAATCGGCGTCGAAAACGTCTCTATCACCGGCGACGCTGAGGGTAATCTGATGCGCCACGCGATACGGTGTGAACGCAACAACGCGTCGTTTCGCTCGGTCACGATCGACCAGACGGCCGGCGAGCAACGCCGCGGCATCGCGTTGCTCGGCCAGGATAGCCTGGTGTACGACTGCGACATCCAGACGTCTGGTCGCGGCATAACTGTCAAGGGTGACGAAGTCTGGATCCAGGACTGTTACTCCAACTCCACGCGCGACGTGAACTCGATTCGGCTGTACGACACGGCCAACGACGTCCGGCTCAAGAACAATACGTTCCCGGACGGCGTCAGCGACTGGGGAGCGACGAACGTCGTCGAGACGGGTACCGAGTACTGAGAGCGGCTCCCCGCCGACGCACCGCTACCGCGTTACCGATCGTGGTGACGGCAGCGAGGCCCGTTCCCCTCGCTCGTCGAGCACTCGCTGGTAGACACCGAGCAACTGCTCGCCCATGGCGTCGAGGCCGAGTCCGTCGAGCACCTCACGGCCGTTCGAGCGCGCGTCGCTCGCGAGTACGTCGTCGAGGGAGGAAGTGAGCGCCGCGTCCGAGTCGGCGACGAACGAGTTGTCGACGTCGGTGAGCGTTCGCTCGACGAACCCCACGTCGGTCGAGACGACGGGGACGTTACAGGCCGCCGCCTCCTTGACCACCATCGGGCCGCTCTCGCGTCGCGAGGTGACGAGCAGGGCGTCGCTCGCGTTCATGTAGTATGGCATCTCCTCGTAGTCGACGCCGCTGACCTGCTTCAACTCCGCGTCCGCGGTGCACCCTTCTACGATCCGCCTGGCCCGCGGGTAGTCCTTCTCCGGGCGCGTCGACTCGTACGGGAAGAGGACGTAGGTTCCGTCGGGGTCCCACCCGACGCGCTCACGGGCTTCGTCCCTGGGAATCGGTCGGAACATATCCGCGTCGATGCCGAACGGGACGACGGCGTTGTTGACGGACAGCTCGCCGGTCATCGCGTCGCTGGGCACCACGACCCCGTCGGCGCGCCGAGCACCGAACCGACTGAGTGCCGTGAGCCACCGGCGGTCGCTCATCAGGTCGGTCCCCCAGAGCGTGCACACGACGGGACGCGTCGGTTGCGCGAGCGCGAACGGGAGTGTCAGTCCGTAGTTGGCGTGGACGACGTCGTATCCGTCGAGCGAGTGGCCGAGGACCGCGGGCGCGTACTTCAGGTAGTCGCCGACGCTTCGGGGCGAGTCCGGGCGATGGCTGCCGGGAATGGCAAGCGTCGTGCAGTCGACTCCCTGTCGTTCGAGCGCGGTCACCTGGTTCTCGAAGAACGATCGCGGCGTCGTCGTCAGCTGTAGCACCTTCATGGTTCGACTGGTGCCGCGGTACCGATCTGGTCCAGAACGACGTCCGTCACGTCGCACTTGTCGGCGAGCAGACGCTCGCGTCGGCGCTGCCACGGCTCGCCTTCTTTGCCTTCCTGCAGAATCGCCGTGGCCCGATTGACCGCACGGACGTGTCGGTCGTCGTCGGTGAACGCGTGGACGAGTCCGTACTCCGCTTCGAGTTCGGTGAGGTAGCCGAGCGGGAGCGAGTTCACGTAGATGGCCGGCGTCCCGAGGACGGCGCATTCGGCCGCGGTCGTCGCGCCCTCGCCGACGTAGAGGTCGGCGGCGGCGAGCAGGTCGTGGAGGCGTTCGGGCTGGACCGATAGCTCGTAGTCCGTCAGGTCGTCGTCGAGGTCCCCCTCGGCGGTGATGCGGACCGTCGCCCCGGCGGCCTCCAGTCGCTCGACGACGGACCGGTGGTCGTCGAAGCCGCCCTCGCCGACGTCGTGGGACGCTCCCCAGTCGCCGAGCCGGAGGACGACGAGCTGGTCGTCGGGCGCGACGTCGACGGCCTCGCGCACGTCCGGGTCCGGCGTGAACCGGTCTGGGTGGAGGTAGGCGAGTTCGTGGTAGCCCGGGTAGCGGTGGTGGTTGTCGCCCAGGTCCGCCTCGAAGCACTCGGGGGTGCAGATGACGTCCGCGAACGGGAAGGAGAGGTTCCGGATGATCGAGGCGTGCTCGGTGTCGTAGAAGACGACGCTCCGCGCGCCGACGAGCGAGGCGACGTGGGAGACGGCCACCCCGCCGACCGCCGTCATCACGTCCGGCTGAATCTCGCGTGCGCGACCGAGTAGCCGGGCCTCGTAGACGAACTGGGCCCGCGCCAGCGAGACGATCGAATCGGACTCGCCGGCCAGTAGTTCGTACTCGATGTCACAGCGCTCGAGCAGTGCGGTCGACATGGCGTTCTCGCGGGCGAAGACGAACACGTCGTGGCCTTCGTCCTCGAGGGCCGCGATCGCGTGTTTGAAAAAGTGGACGTGGCCCGCGTGCTGTATCGTGACGACGACTCTCATCCGTATTCGCCCTCCGTCGAGTCACCGCCGCGTCGCACGTACGTCTCTCGCAGGCGCCAGAGGTACATCCGGAGCAGCGACAGCGACGTGTACCGAACGTACTGCCAGAAGTCGATAGTACTCTCCTCGTCCCCGTACCGTGCGGGCATCCTGACGTCGGCGACGGCCACGCCGGCGACGTTCAGCCGCGCGAGCAGGTCGTTGAGGTATCCCCAGCCGTCCGGGACCGAATCGAGGTCGATCGCGGCGAGGGCGTCGTAGGAGATGGCGGTGTAGCCGTTCTGGGGGTCCCGCATCCGCCAGTACCCGCTCGAAATCTTGGTGAGGCCGGTCAGGATCACGTTCCCGACGAGGCGGAAGGTCGGCATCTCCTCGCGGGTGCTCGCGTCTGCGAGCCGGTTCCCCTTTGCGAACCCGGCCGTTCCCTCGACGACCGGGTCGAGGAGCCGATCCATCCGGGAGAGATCCATCTGGTCGTCGGCGTCGATGCTGACGGTGACGTCCATCCCGTCGAGCAGCGCGTGGCGATAGCCGGTCTTCAGGGCGCCGCCGGCGCCCGCGTTCTGGTCGTGGCGGATGGGGACGACGGTCGTACCCAGCGTCCCTCCGTCGGCCACGGGCGTCGCTCTGGTCGCCGTCGCCGCGGACGACGCAGTTTCGGCCGTCGGTTCACAGGTCGCGTGGTCACAGATGACCTCCCAGGTCCCGTCCGTCGAGCAGTCGTCGACGGCGTAGACCCGGTCGACGAACGACGGGACCTTCTCGATGACCGTTCCGACGTGTTCGACCTCGTTGTACGCTGGGACGACCACCCCGACGGTGTGGTCGCGGTACATCTACACCCTCCGGTAACTGACAGACTCGGGGAGGAGCGACCGGTCGACCGTCCCGTCGACGTCGACGATGGCCGGGTCGTCGTCGAGTCGGTCGGCCAGGACGCGCGGGTCCACGTCGCGGAACTCCTCGTGGGGCGTCGCCAGGAGGAGGCCGTCGAATCCCTCCAGCGACAGGGTCGGCTGCGCTTCGACGTCGAACTGCGCCTCGATCGCCTCGTCGTCGGCGTAGGGGTCGTGGCCGACGACGTCGATCCCGTACTCCTTGAGCGCGGCGATGACGTCGGCGACTTTCGAACTTCGCAGGTCGCCCACGTTGGGTTTGTACGAGAGCCCGAGCACGAGCACGCGGCTCTCGCCGAGGGGGTGTCCCGCCTCACTCAGCGCCTTCACCATCAGGTCGGCGACGTGGTGGGGCATCGACTCGTTGACCGCGCGGGCGGTCTGGATCAGTTCGGGCTCGGCTCCCGCCTGGCGAGCGCGGTACGCGAGGAAGTGCGGATCGACGGGGATGCAGTGGCCCCCGACCAGCCCGGGTTCGTACTCGTGGAAGTTCCACTTGGTCCCCGCGGCTTCGAGGACGGCGCGCGTGTCGACGTCGAGTTCCTCGAACACGGTCGCGAGTTCGTTGACCAGCGCGATGTTGAGGTCCCGCTGGACGTTCTCGATGACTTTCGCGGATTCGGCCACCTCCATCGAGGGTGCCCGGTGGACGCCGGCGTCGACGAGCAGGTCGTACAGTGCCGCGACGTCCTCTCTGACGGTCTCGTCCTGGCCGCTGACGACCTTGATGACGTTCGAGAGGCCGTGTTCCTCGTCGCCGGGATTGGCCCGCTCGGGTGAGTAGCCGACGAAGAAGTCCTCACCACAGGTCATCCCCGAGCCGCGTTCGATCGCCGGCGCGAACTCCTGGCGCGTCGCACCGGGATACACCGTCGATTCGAGGACGACGGTCGTCTCGCGGGTCATGTGCTGTCCGACCTCCTCGCCCGCCGCGACGACGTACTCCATGCTCGGGCGGTCGTCGTCGTCGACCGGCGTCGGAACCGTGACGACGACGTATTCGGCGCGTGAGATGGCGTCCGGGCTCGTCGTGAACGACACCTCGCTCTCCACGATGGCCTCGTCACCGAGGTCGCCCGTCGTGTCCGTCCCCGCTTCCAGTGCAGCGATGGTCTCCTGACTGACGTCGTAGCCGACGACGTCGAAACCGGTGTCGTCGAAGCCCACCGCCAGCGGGAGGCCGACGTAGCCGAGACCGACGACGGCGACTGTGGTCGCCGTCGGGTCGAGCAACTGGTTCTCGCGTTCCGTTTCGATGCCTTCGAGTCCGTCGTCCGGTTCTGAGAGGGAGTTCATGGTGTCTGGTCTTCGTCGGCCGGCTGGGACACGACCACGTCGCCGCGCCGGTCGTCGCCTGGGTTGGGGCTGTGGCAGTCCGCGGCCGGGCCGAACTCGTTACTTCCTGAGGCGTACCGACCCATTCCTATACAGCGGATAAGCCAGAATTTCCGGTGAAGGGGGTGCTATACACCAATTTTTGCGGCATTCGTCCGTCTCGCGAACGGTCGCGTGCCCGAGAAACAGTTGATCCCGGGTTTAACACGCTGTTAAGACCGTTTCACCAACCGATCGATGGTCGGTTGCCACCCGGTACGTTCGCCGTTTGGATTCCCGGGCGGGCGCCCTCTGGCGGCACCGGTGCCTGGACCAGTACGTCCCGAACTGGGCTGACTCCGTCACCGCCGACGGCGTGTATCGTCCGATTAGACCGTCATTAGGTATGGTTCGGTACGATGTTAACTGTGACACTGCCGCCCTTGCGGCGACACTGAGAGACCAATGGCCACCACACATATCCACCACGGCGACTGCGAATCGGAATTTCTTTCGCGTGCGCGCGCGAAGAATACTATTGCAGCCGAACGGACGGCCAGGCGATCGATAGCGACGGGGCGCGTACCGACTCGGTGCGTGGAGGTGTCGGGCTGATGTGTGGGATCATCGCCCGCGTCGGCCACGACGACGCTGTCGGCCACCTCGTCACGGGCCTCGAACGGCTCGAATACCGCGGGTACGATTCGGCTGGGCTCGCTATCCAGAACGGATCCGGCCTGTCGGTCCACAAGCAGGCGGGCGAGATCTCGGCGGTCAAATCGGAGATCCAGTCCGCTGCACCGACCGGTGAGGTCGGGATCGGCCACACCCGCTGGAGCACGCACGGCCCGCCGACGGACGAGAACGCGCACCCGCACACGAGCCAGTCCGGTGACGTCGCCGTCGTCCACAACGGCGTCATCGAGAACCACCGGGCGATCCGGGAACGGCTCGTCGATGCGGGCCACCAGTTCACGAGCGAGACCGACACGGAAGTGGTCCCCCACCTGATCGACCACTACCGCGACGTGGTCGCTGACCCGGAGGCCGCGTTCCGACGTGCGGTCGACGAACTCGAGGGGAGTTACGCCATCGCCGCGATGTTCGAGGGCGAGGACGCCGTGTACGCGACCAGAAAGGGCTCCCCGCTCGTGCTCGGCGTCGGCGACGAGCAGTACTTCCTCGCCAGCGACATCCCCGCCTTCCTCGAGCACACCGACCGTGTCGTCTACCTCGAGGACGGCGACGTCGTGGTCCTGACGCCGACCAGCGTCGCGATGACCGACACCGACGGTGATCCGGTCTCGCGCGACGTCGAGACGGTCGAGTGGGACCCCGAAGAGGCCGGAAAGGGCGCCTACGACCACTACATGCTCAAGGAGATCCACGAACAGCCGACCTCGCTCGCGAACGCCATCCGGGGCCGCGTCGACGCCCGTAACGGGGCGATCACGTTCGAGGAGTTCGACCTCGACGTCCTCGACCCGGTCACGCAGGTTCACTTCGTCGCCTGCGGGACGTCGTACCACGCTGCCCTCTACGCGTCCCGACTGCTGAACGAGGCGGGCGTGCCGTCGCGAGCGATCCGTGCCAGCGAGTACGTCGAATCGGCGGGTCCGATCGCCGGCGGGACGCTGACCGTCGCGGTGACCCAGAGCGGCGAGACCGCGGACACGCTCTCGGCGCTCAGAGAGGCCAGCGCTCACGGCGCACCGACGGTGGCCGTGACGAACGTCGTCGGGTCGACTGCAGCACGCGAGGCCGACGAGACGCTGTACATCAGAGCCGGTCCCGAGATCGGGGTCGCAGCGACGAAGACGTTCACCTCGCAGGCGGTCACGCTGACGCTCCTCTCCCAAGTCGTGGCCGGCGAGATCGACGGCGCCTCGCCGCGCGAGGACCTCGCCGACCTGCTCGCCGCTCTCGAACGGCTTCCAGAGGACGTCGAGCAAGTGATGGAACTGGACCAGGCCGAACGGCTCGCCGACCGAATCATCGACTACGAGTCGTACTTCTTCATCGGCCGGGGCCTGGCGCGCTCCGTCGCCCTCGAAGGGGCGCTCAAGTTCAAGGAGATTACCTACGAGCACGCGGAGGGCTTCGCTTCGGGTCAGCTCAAACACGGCCCGCTCGCGCTCGTCACTCCCGAGACGCCCATCTTCGCGCTGTTCACCGGCGAGGAGACGGAGAAGACGGTGACGAACGCCCAGGAGGCCCAGACCCGGGGTGCGGAGATCATCGCCGTCGGGCCCCCGGACAGTGCGGGCGTGCAGATCTCCGACGCACATCTCACTGTTCCGGATACCCATCCCGTCTGCCAGGGGCTGCTCGCGAACGTCCAGCTCCAGCTCGTGGCCTACCACACGGCCGACAGGTTCGGTCGTTCGATCGACAAACCTCGTAACCTGGCGAAGAGTGTCACCGTCGAGTGAGGTGTGTCTGTAATGTCTCACTCGCAGGGGTCCACGCGCCCGAACAAGGAGCTGTTCGGGACGTTCGGCCCCCGGTCGACGTTCGAGCGACACCGGCAGCCGTCGGCATTCGACCGGGTACTCGAGGGGCCGAGCGTGACGGTCGGCATTCGCGACCCGGCGCTCGGGATGTACGGGCGCTCGGCGGCCGTCGAGGACGAAGACGGCGTCTGCGTCATCTGGGGCGAGGTGTACCTCCGGAACACCGACCAGACCGACCCCGCCGCGTGGTTGCTCGACGCATTCGGCCGTCGCGGGACGGACGCGCTCGCCGGTCTCAACGGCTCCTTTCTGGCCGTCGTCGACCACGTCGACCGTGAGGCGATCGTCGGGACCGATCCCGTCCGGAGCTGGGAGTGTTACTACGCGGACGCGTCCGCCACGCGCTGTTTCGGGACCGACGCGGCGACGGTCGCGCGAACGATCCCGTCACCGGAGGTGGCCGCCGAGCCCCTGGACGAGTTTCTCGCTCTCGGCTTCGTCTTCGAGAACCGAACGACCCTCGACGGCCTGTCGCGGGTCCCCTTCGACGGTTATATCACGGCAACGTCGACCGAGACGCTCCAGCGGTTCGTCTATCAACCACGCGAGTTCGACTACGTGAGCGAACTGGCGAACAGGCTGGAGCGGGCGTTCGAACGACGCGCTCGTCTTCCCGGGCGGAAGGGGATGCTCCTGAGTGCCGGGTACGACTCGCGAGCGGTTCTGGCCGGGATCCCCGAGATCGAATCGGCGTTCACCCTCGGGGGGCGGGACGACGCGGAGGTCGGCGTCGCGGCGGCGCTGGCCGACCAGTACGACGTCTCTCACGCGACGCTCGTTCCAGACGAGTCGTACCTGAACACGGACATCGACGACATCCAGTACGGCTACGGGATAGTAGAGTCCCTTCACGCCCACCACGCAAGTTACGTCGACCAGATGGACGTCACGACGATTTACCACGGCGCCATGGCCGATTCACTCCTCCACGGCCACTTTCTACCGGTCGACGGCATCGACCTCCTCGACCACACGTTCCCGCCCTATCGCCTGACACAGGACCCGAACGTGGTCGACCATCTGATCGAGACGTTCGGGTTCCTCGGGGAGTGTCGGCACCTGGCGGCGACGAACGACCGGTACGACGAATCCAGGGAATCGCTCGTCCGGCGCCGCATACGCGAACTCTACGAGGTGTGGGGCGATCGATTCGACAACCCCTACAACGGAATGGCACTGATCGGCGTCCAGAACCAGCCGACCAGGTCGTTTCGCTACCACCTCGCTGACCACTTCGTCGAATCCTGCGTCATGCTCGACGCGGAACTGATCGAGTGGCACCTCGCGACGCCCCCCGAGCATCGGAACACGCGGACGTTTCTGCGGGCGCTTCGAAAACTCGACGAGGACATGTTGCGGCACCGCCCGCCGGACAGGCCCACCGACTCGTTCACGATCAACCAGATCACCAACTTCGTTCGCCGAAAGCTCCCGTTCGTCTCCGGTTACGAGGGGCCATGGCCGGATCGGGGCGCCCTCTACGACCAGACGGATCTGGACCGCGTGAACTTCGGCGAGGACCCGGTGGTCCAGAAGCTCCCGTGGCGGCTGAAGCTCCGGATCAACGACATCACGACGTGGCTCGATTCGGCGACGGCCCACTGCCCGGTCCGTCCGGCCGAACTCCTCGACGGCAAGCGTGACGAACACGAACTGACTGGCTGGTTGACCGGCTGATTACTGTCAGCCGTTGCGGTGTACGGTCGTCCTCGTCGGTGACTCCTGACCCGGTCGGCGCGCCGGTCCGTCAGACGCCCGGCTGACAATATCGTATTAATCGCCGTTGTATAAGCGATCAGATACGAAACTCAACTCAATTCGGCGAAACGGTCCAAACATTAATATACGACGATTCGGCATTTTTCGCTCATTTTCCTGGATCTTCGGATCGCGTAATCTGGGCGAAAAACGCCGGAGCTACTCTGTAAGAGCCGGCGATGGACTATCTGGGACGTATGTTGGTACTAATAACACTCTTTTGGGTTTAATATCAGATTACGGAGTAAAAAGCTATATATTATGTGGTGATGTGCTGATACCTGAGACCGATGAGAATACCAAGGGGGGTGATGAACCCTGTATTCCCGCTGCTGCTACTGGTGCTGATGGGGGTCAGCATCGTGCCGTTCACTGCGGCCGCAGCAGCAGGTGTACATCAGGGGGGCTCAGTCACCGATACGGGTCACGGGGAACAGACGGTCGAATCGGACGCAACGCCGGCCATTACGGGGGTCACCGTCAACGAGTCCGTCTTCCGTACGGACGAGATGGCTTTCGTGTGGGCGGACGGAGCGAACACGACTGACGGGCAGATCGACGTCTCGGTGTCGACCGTGGCGACTGCGGACCACGAGGTCTGTCTCGGCTCGGGCGCGTGCAAACAGGTCCGTGACGTCGGTGATCAGCAGACTGTCGTATTCACGAACGTCAGCAAGCCCGCGGACAAGACGTCCGTCACGGTTTCGCTACGGCGCACGCGTGATGGCGGGACCGTCGATAACGCGACGGTCACCGTCTGGCGAATCGAGCCTGGCGCCGACCTCGATAGAGACGGTGTCAGCAACGAGCGAGAGGTCGAAGCGGGGACCTCACTGGTCCTGGCCGATACGGACGGTGACGGCCTCGGTGACGCCCGCGAGGTCGAACTGGGCACGGACCCGACGGCCGTCGACACGGACGGTGACGGGCTGGACGACGCCCGTGAGGTCGAACTGGGCACGGACCCGACGGCCGTCGACACGGACGGCGATGGGCTGGACGACGCCCGTGAGGTCGAACTGGGCACGGACCCGACGGCCGTCGACACGGACGGTGACGGGCTGGACGACGAACGAGAACTCGCGTTCGGTGCGAACGCGACGGTACCGGATACGGACGGTGACGGGCTCGAGGACGGGCGAGAGGTCGCACTCGGTGCCAACGTGACGCAGGTCGACACAGACGGCGACGGGCTGGACGACGCCCGAGAGGCCAAGCTCGGTAGCGATCCGACCCTGGTCGACACGGACGGTGACGGGCTGGACGACGTCCGCGAGGTGGAACTGGGCACGGATCCGACTCTGGTCGACACTGACGACGACGGGCTCAGTGACGCCCGCGAACTCGATGCGGGCACTGACCCGACCGTGGCCGACACCGACGACGACGGGCTCGCCGACGGACGAGAGGCGGGTCTAGGCACTGACCCGACCGTGGCCGACACCGACGACGACGGACTCGGCGACGCCCGAGAGCTAGCGCAGGGTGCCGATCCGACCGTGGCTGACACGGACGGTGATTACATCGCCGATGGCACGGAAGCCGAGCTCGGCTTCGACCCGACGAACCCGTACACGCCGGCGCTGTACGGGAGCGGACTGGTCGGATTCCTGCTCGGCATCGGCGTCGCCCTCTCGACCATCGACCGGAGCCCGCGAGCGTGGGCCCGATCCGTCTTCCGAAGTGGTCGTGGCCAGCCTTCCCCGTCCGAGGACTCCACCGGCGTCAGTGATCCGCCCGCGGCGTCTGTTCAGGCGGCGAGCAACGCCGGCGGGGAACGGGAGGCGACCGACGCTTCGACCGCGAGAGACGTCTTCGAGCGCCACCAGGACGCGCTGGTGACCGACGCCGAGCGGACCTTGCGGATGCTCGAGGCCGAAGGCGGGCAGATGAAACAGAGCGAGATCGTCGACTCGACGTCCTGGTCGAAAGCGAAGGTGAGCAGGCTCCTCTCACGGATGGACGACGAGGGAGACGTCGTGAAGGTGTCTCTCGGCAGGGAGAACCTCATCTGCCTCCCCGAACAGACGCCGGAGCCCGCCCGTCAGACGGACCCGGGCGGCGTGTCGTCGTCTCGTCTCGTGAGCACCGCGACCGGCGGATAGCACGGCGCAGCCTACCGCTTCGACCGCTCGTCCCCACCGTTCGGGGCCGATTCTCCGCCAGCGATAGCTCCATCACGACACGTCTCCACCGACCGATGGCCGTTCGGCGTCGTCTCGTGGCCCAGCACGTGCCGTCGGAGCTACGGCAAGCGCGACAGGTCCCGCACACGATTCTCCGTAGCCGACTGACCGAGGTCTCGTTTCCGGCGTGTCCCTGTGGAGCCCGCTCGAAACTCTCCTCTGGCACCGCCTGAACCGGCTATCCAGACTGTTTCAGTCGTTTCAATCGACAGGCTGCGGCCTGTTTCGGGAGGAACCGGTTCCAGCGCCGGTCGATGGCCTGCGTGTCGCTGTGGAGCCGTCGTGCGGCCACGATCGCCTCATTTGGCGTCCTACTGTGCGTCCCCGTCCCTTGTCGAGCTGCGGTGTCTCTTCCCGCTGTCGTCCGTTCTCGCGTGGATTACTCGGGCCTGCGGACGTCACGTCGCAGGTGTCGACGGTCGGCGAAACTGGTGAAACCGTCGTCTGGAACGGTCATACGCGGTGTTAAGACTGTTTCACGGGGGGAACGTTCGACCCGGTATATGGTCCCGGCGTCGATAGAGGTGGGTGTAGAACATGTCCTCCACTCACGAGGGATCCACGCTGATCACGGAGACAGAGGCACCGACCGACCGACTCGACCGCGACGACGTCTTCCACATCCTTCAGTGTCGGCGTCGCCGACTGGTCCTCAAGTACCTGCAGGAACACGACGGGCCCGCAGACATGCGTGACGTTACGGAGGCTATCGCGGCCGTCGAGAACGACACGACGGTCGCCCAGTTGCGCTCACAGGAGCGCCAGCGCGTGTACATCGCGCTCTATCAGTCACACCTCCCAAAGATGGACCGTGACGGTATCATCAACTACGAACAGGACCGTGGCGTCGTCGAGCGAACGGCGCGGACCGCTCAGTTCGACCCGTACCTCGTCAACGAACCGACGCTCCTGCCCGAGTCCGAAACGGCCGACGAGGGCTCGGTCGACGAAGGCCCGGTCAACGAGGGTCCGGTCGACGAGGGCCCGGTCGACCAGAACCGAGATGATGCGACCTCCGCGAGCGACACTGACGGCGGCTGGGATCAGCCGACTCTGGTCGCTGCTGGTGGCGGACTGGCGCTCCTCGCGAGCGTCTACGCGGCGACGACTCTGGCGGGACCGGCTGCGCTCGTCGCCGTCGCGGTCGGCGCACTGGTCGCCGTGCTGGCTGGCGTGTACTATTATCGCGAATCAATCGTCGAGGCGGGCGCGTAATCGGTGGCACACTCACTGAACCGACGATTCACCCTTAGGCCGTCTATAGGTTTTATTCAGTACTACTGGAATATCGTATGAACGGCGCTCGGATCGAGACGGCGGCGGGGCCGTCACACGGCGACGCGGGTCTCAGCGAAGAGCGGTTGTTCGACCTGCTGGGTAACGAGCGTCGCAGGTCGTGTCTCCAGTGTCTGGCCTCGGTCGGCGGATCGACTACAGTCCAGGAGCTGGCCACCGACGTCGCGACGCGCGTGAGCGACGAGGAGACGTCACCGGACGACATTCGGGACAGCGTCTACATCTCACTGTGCCAGAATCACCTCCCCAAACTCGCCGACGCCGGCGTCGTCGGGTACGACTCCGCGGAGAAGACCGTCGGGCCGGGGCCGGCGTTTCCGGTGGTCGAGCGCCATCTCCAGGTCGAGGCCACCGGTGACGGCGACGACGAGTACACCTCGTACTACGCGTTCGTGAGTCTCGCGACGCTCCTCGTCCTCGGTGCAACGGCGTACGTCGTCCCCGCCGCCCAGTCGTACGGAGTTCCGACCGTGCTCACGATACACGCCCTCGTCGTCGTCGTCGCGACGGCACGGCGGCTCCGCTCCAGGTGAATCTCGACTCGCCGGCGCTGATTCGCGTTTTCGGTCCGTCCGGACGCCCACCGGAGGGCCGGTCACGTCCGTCGAAACCGACGGGTTCCCGGGCCCGGTCCACGTCGACAGTTCGAAACAGGCACGGATCCGAACTCGATCGAAAACCGGTGGACTGCGCCGGTTCGGTTGTCGGATCCGGTCGCGGGCCACGGGGGTGACGCTTATGCGGTGTATAGTGAACCCGTTTACGTGTTACTGTCCTGCTGGGTCCACAGAGCGGAAACGCGCTTGCCGCGTGGACCCGACCGCGCTCACACCCCCTATCAACCACCCACCACCACCCAAGGGGTGACGGAATCCCGTTCGACCTTTTTTGGCCGGTACGCGCCCGTGACGTCGTTCTCGAACGCGTGACCTGTTTCTAGAACGCCCTGCACGTCGCCGATGGCGACGCTCTCAACTCAGGTGCCGGTCGATAGTCGTGGCCGTCTCGTCGCCGACGCCGTCGACGGTCCGCAGTTCGTCGAGCGACGCCTCGCGGACGCTGTCGACGCTGCCGAACCGCCGGAGGAGGCGCTTGCGCGTCGACGGCCCGACGCCGGGTACCTCGTCGAGGACGGTGTCGACGGTGTCGCGGACGGTCTGGTGGTACTGGACGGCGAAGCGGTGGGCCTCGTCGCGCACGCGCTGGAGCAAGTGAAGGTGCGGCGCGTCGTCGTCCCAGTCGCAGGTTCTGTCGGGCGTGACCACCAGCTCTTCTTCCTTCGCCAGCGCGACGACCGGGACGTCCCAGCCGACGAGGGCGAGTGCGTCCTGGGCGGCGCCGAGCTGACCCTGGCCCCCGTCGATGAGGAGCAGGTCGGGGTCTGGCCGGTCGTCGCGGCCCTCGACGGCGCGCTCGGCGCGCCAGCGGACGAGCGCGCGCATGTTGGCGTAGTCGTCGTTCTCGTCGGTGAGCTTCTTCCGCCGGTAGTGTGACTTCTCGGGGCTCCCGTCGACGAAGGTGACGTTCGACCCGACGGCGGCCGTCCCCTGGGCGTGGCTCACGTCGAATCCCTCGATGCGGTCGGCGGCGTCGAGGTTGAGCGCCTCCGCGAGAGCGGCCGTGTCGTCCCTGGCGGGGCCGCCGCGACGGGCGTTCTTCAGTGCGAGGTCGACGAGCGTCGCCTCCCGGCCGGCACCGGGGACCCGGAGGTCGACGCTCTCGGCGGCGAGCCAGGCGTCGATGTCCGCGTCGGCGGGGTGCTCGGAGCAGAGGATGGCGTCGGGGAGGTCTCGCTCGGCGTAGAACTGCGGTACGAAGGCGGCGAGCACCTCGCCGACGCCGTCGCCCTCGGGCGCGTCGAGGCGGTAGCGGTCCCGCTCGACGAGCTGGCCGTCCTCGGAGTGGAGACGGGCAACGGTCGCGCGCTCGCCCTCCCGGACCGCGCCGAGGACGTCGACGCTCCGCTCGTCGGCGGTGTCGCTGACGGCCGAATCGCTGTCGCCGCCCAGCGCCTCGACGGCGGCCAGCCGGTCGCGCATGTTCGCCGCACGCTCGAACTCCGTGGCCTGGGCGGCCTCGTCCATCGCCCGCCGGAGCGGGTCGGCGAGCACGCCCGTCTCCCCCTCGAAGAACCGCCGGACGCTCTCGACGTCCGTGAGGTACTCCTCCTGGCTTATCTCGCCGGTACACGGGGCCGTGCAGATGTCCATCTCGTAGTCGAGACACGGCCGGTCCCGGTTCGAGTACTTGTGGTCCGAACAGCCGCGCAGGCCGTAGGTCTCCCGGAGGGCCTTGACGACCGTGTCGACGCGGCCCTTGTTCGTGAACGGGCCGTAGACGGTTGCGCCCTCGTCGGGGTCCCGGGTCACCTCGATGCGCGGGACGGGATGTTCGGTGAGTTGCACCAGTGGGTAGGACTTGTCGTCTTTCAGGCGGACGTTGTACGGCGGCTGGTGGCGCTTGATGAAGTTCGCCTCCAGCAGGAGCGCCTGCGTCTCCGTGTCCGTCACCGCGAAGTCGACGTCGACCGCCCGGCGGACCATCTTCCCGATGCGGGCCGACCGCGGGTCGGCGTAGGAACGCACCCGGCTCCGCAGGTCGACGGCCTTCCCGACGTAGAGCACGCGGCCGTCGTCGGCCAGGAAGTGGTAGACCCCCGGCTCGCGCGGCAACTCGTCGGCACGCTCGCGGAGGGTGGTTACGTCCATCTACCCGGGGTTGGCGCTCGGAGAATTTGAGCGGCACGGTTAGGCTGGGCCCGACCGCAGGGAGGGGCCAGCTAAACGCGAGCGGGAGCGCTAGCGACACGCGAGCAGGCTGGTACCGACCGCAGGGGGGTGCCAGCTAAATACGAGCGGGGAGCGCTAGCGACCCGCGAGCAGGCTGGCGCCGAGGGACGGGCGGCGCCGACCGGAGGGAGGGGCCGCCGAATGTGGGAGCGGTGACTGAAAGGAACCGCGAGCAGCGGGCGTCCCCGACCGCAGGGAGGGGCCAGCTAAACGCGAGCGGGAGCGCTAGCGACACGCGAGCAGTCTGGCGCCGTCCACGATTCAGGCGAGCGGGTCCGGGTCCCGGTTCGAGTCCCGCGCTTCGTCCCCATCCTCGCTGCCGTCGTCGGGACGGACGGCCCGCTCCAGTCGGTCTGCGACGGGATCGTCGCCGTCCTCGTCCGCCGGTAGTTCGAGGTCGTCGTCGCCGGCCACCTCGACGACGAGCAGATCCTCGCGGCTCCAGGCATAGGCGCCCAGAAGCAGTGTCGCCAGGAGGAGCGCGACGGCGCCGCCGGCGGTCATGATTTCGTCGAGCATCGCCAGGACGTCCAGCAGCGTCTGCATCATAGAGAGGAAGCTGCCGAGGCCCATCCCCGCTCCGCCGGTCGTCCCCAGGTCGACGCCGCCGACCATGTCGTCGAGGCTGACGAGCTGCCCGGCGGCGAGCAGCACGCCGCCGACGAGCAGCGCCCTCACGGCGTGGAAGAGGTAGGCGACGGTCCCGCGGGCCGTCCGCTCGACGCCGGCGACGTTCGGTCGGTCGACGTAGTCGTAGTTCGCCCCGTCGCTCTCGGGCGTGAACGCTAGCACGCGGTGGCTCGTGACGACGACAGCCCCCTCGCCGACTTCGACTTCCGTGTCGACGTCCTCCCCGTCGTAGAGCAGGTCGTCCACGCGCGTACGCCAGGGTGCCATTACCCTCTCATTCCGGTGCCCTGGCTTGAATCCTCGCCCGAAATATCGAAATATGATATTCGGTGGGCTGGCCTCGGGATGTAGTGGCCGAACGCCGGCACTCTCCACACTGGGTTCGCTCTGTGGATCATCCCCGGGCGAGACTGAAAGCGTCCGTGGGCTTTCCGCTGTTGTTGGATCGGTCTCCGTCTCGAACATCTGTTGCAGAGAACACAGCCTACAAGACTACTAGCACCAAAACGGCTGATCGTATGAGCGAGACGCGATGCTGGCTGGTCGAGCGCGAGTACGGGACGAAGGGACTGGTGACGCTCGTCTACGCGACGCCGGACGGGGGGCGCCAGCAGACGAGCCAGCGGTCGTCGGCGATGCTGCGAAACAAGGCCGTCACGGCTGCCGTCGACGTGGCCGAGGAGGACCTGGAGCCGGTGCGGGACGACGCGGACCGCGAGCGGTACGCCCGGGAGGCAGAGCGGATGAGGGAGCAGCACAGCCCCGACGACGAGGTCTGAAAGTGGTGTCTGTCAGTCCGTACCGGCGTCCGGCCGAACTGCGTGAGGCCGGGCTCGATAGACGAACGGAGTGAGTCTATCGGCGTCCACGCGAGCCGAGCGAGCGTGGGCTCGACGGACGAGCAGAGCGAGTCCGTCGGTGTTCGACGTAGTCGGTACCGTGGAGCACCGGTATCAAGGTACAACCTCCACTCTGAGCCGGTCGTTGCACTCGTCGACGGAATCCACGAAAGATTATACGTGGGCGGGGATAAACCGGCGCGTATGGCTGCCATCGAACTCGACGGAGTACGTAAACAGTTCGGTGGGGTGACGGCCCTCGAAGGGGTCGACCTCACCGTCGAGGAGGGCGAGATATACGGCTTCCTCGGCCCGAACGGGGCCGGGAAGTCGACGACGATCAACGTCCTGCTCGACTTCGTCCGGCCGACGAACGGCACGGCGCGCGTCCTGGGCCACGACGTGCGCGAGGAATCGACGGCCATCCGGGAGCGAACCGGGGTCCTGCCGGAGGGCTACGACGTGTACGACCGGCTGACTGGCCGCGAGCACCTGGAGTTCGTCATCGACTCCAAGGACGCCTACGTCGACCCGGCGGAACTGCTGGACCGGGTCGGACTCGACCCCGAGGACGCCCAGCGGAAGGCCGGCGGCTACTCCAAGGGGATGGCCCAGCGCCTCGTGCTCGCGATGGCACTCGTCGGCGAACCCGACCTGCTCATCCTCGACGAGCCGTCCTCGGGGCTGGACCCGAACGGCGCGCGCATGATGCGCGAGATCGTCCGCGAGGAGAACGAGCGCGGCGCGACGGTCTTCTTCTCCTCGCACATCCTCGGCCAGGTCGAGTCGGTCTGTGACCGGGTCGGGATCATCCAGGACGGACAGGTAATCGCCGAGGACTCCATCGAGAACCTCCAGGAGGCGACGGACGTGGAGACGACGCTCACCGTCAGCGTGGACCAGCGGACCGACGCGGTCGTCTCGGCCGTCCGCGACGTGTCGGGGGTCACCGCAGTCGACGAAACCGGGTCGGAACTGGTCGTCACCTGCTCGGACGACATCAAGATGGACGTCCTCAACGCCATCGAGGAGGCCGGCGGCGAGGTCGAGGACTTCGATACCCACGAGCCCTCCCTCGAAGAGCTGTTCGCGGCCTACACGGACGGGACGGACCAGCCGCAGTCGCGTGCGGCGACCGCCGGTGCGGAGGGTGACGCATGAGCTGGGACGTCGTCGCCAGGAAGGAGTTCCGCGACGCGCTGCGCTCGAAGGGGCTCTGGGTCCTCTCGCTCGTCTTCACGGCCTTCTTCGTCATCCCGGCCGGGGCCGCCCTCTGGTGGGATGTCGGGATACGGGGCGGCCAGGAAGTCGGTCTGCAGTTGCTCATCGAGTACATCTACCTCAACATCGTCACGTTGTTCCTGCCGCTGGTGGCCATCTTCGCCGGCTACGCGGCCATCAGCAAAGAGCGAACCAGCGGATCGCTGAAGCTGTTGCTGTCGCTGCCCCACTCCCGCAAGGACGTCATCATCGGGAAGGTCGTCGGTCGCTGCGGCGTGGTCGGTGTCCCGCTGGCCGGGGCGTTCATCGTCAACGCGCTCTTCCTCATCGCCTCGCGGCTCACCTTCAAGCCCGGACTGTACGTCACCTTCGCCCTGTTCTCGATGGTGTTCGCCCTCGTCATCGTGGCCGTGGCGGTCAGTATCTCCGGCGCGGTCGAGAACAGCCTCTACTCCATCATCGGGAACATGACGTTCTTCGTCTCGATCACCTTCTTCTGGAACCTCTGGGCCAACTCCATCGGCGACGGTCTGGGGGAGTACCTCGGCGTCACCGGCGCCGCGAACTGGACCACCGTCCTCTTCCTGAAGCTACTGAACCCCTCGCAGGCGTACAAGACGATCATGAATTCGATGCTCGGCGACGGAAGTAACGCCGAGCGCTTGGCGCGGTATCGTATGTTCAGCGGCGGCAACAACTCCGAACAGGCGACCATCTGTAGCGACGTGCTGGCCGGGAACGCGACTGAGGTCCCTGGATTTATGGGCAATCGGACGGTGTGCCAGGAAAGCGCCCAGTCCGTCCCACTGTACTTCTCGGACGGCGCCGCGCTGTTCTACCTCCTGCTGTGGATCGGACTGGCCGCCGCCGTCAGCTACTACACCTTCAACCAGTACGACCTGTAAGGAGCACCTGACCGGTCGTTTTCTCTCGATTCCGTCCGCGATCCCGTTCGGTAGAGCGGCCGTCTCTTTTCGCCGGCTGATCCTCCGGGGCCGTTTCCGGTGGTGATTTCGAACGAGTACCGGACGGAAATCGAAACCACAGTAACTAATTGGGAAGGTGACACGAAACTACATCCATGCCCCCTGACGAGAGTCCCACCGTCGAAGACGCGTACGACAGGTTATCGGCGACGTACGACGAGCAAGAAGACGACCCGTACTGTGCCGACCTGGAATTTCCCGCGACGACCGAACTCGTTCCGGACGTTGAGGGAAAACGGGTTCTCGACGCGGGCTGCGGGAGCGGTCGGTACGCGGAGTGGCTGATCGAGCGGGGTGCGGACGTCGTCGCCGTCGACCAGAGCAGTGAGATGCTCGGAGAGGCCAGAGAACGGGTCGGCGGTCGCGCAGAGATTCACCGGGCAGATCTGGAGGAATCCCTGGCATTCGCGGACGACGGCGAGTTCGATGGCATCGTCAGCGGCCTCACGCTGCATTACGTCGAAGCGTGGCGACGAGCGTTTAGGGAGTTCGCTCGTATTCTCGGGCCGGACGGATTCCTCGTGTTCTCGACCCACCATCCACTCGACGTCTACGAGGCGTTCGACGCCAAGAACTACTTCGAGACCGAACGCGAGCGGATGACGTGGTCGGTCGACGGCGAACCGGTCGAGGTCCCGTTCTATCGTCGCCCGTTCGGCGAAGTCGTCAATCCGCTCGTCGAAGCCGGGTTTCGACTGGACGAACTGGTCGAACCGAAGCCGAGAGAGACGTTCGAGGAGAAGCAGCCCGAGTCCTACGAGAAACGGCTGACACACCCGACGTTCCTGTGCGTTCGGGCGTCGAAGTCCGAGTAGCACCCAGGAGGTGGGAACCCGAGCGATCCGCAGTCGTTACTGTTCGATTCCGCGCTCGTCCAGCAGGTCCACGAACTCGTCCTCTTCGAGCGTCGGGACGCCCTCGTCGTCGGCGGCGTCGCGCTTGTTCTGACCGGGATTGTCACCGATCACGAGGTAGTCGGTGTTGCCGGAGACGCTGCTGGTCGCGGACCCGCGGTGGCGCTCGACGAGTTCCTGGGCCTCGCTGCGGGTGAAGTCGTCCAGCGAGCCGGTGAACACGAACGTGAGTCCCTCGAGTTCGTCGCCGCCGGCCTCGACGTCGGCCTCCTGCGGGTCGACGTGGGAGAGCAGCGCGTCGAGCACCGCACGGTTCCCCTCGCTGTGGAAGAACTCGACGATGCTGTCGGCGACCTCCGGACCGACGTCGTCGACGCGCTCGAACGCCTCGCGGTCGCCGCGAACGTCGATGGCGTCGTCGCTCTGTTCGGCGAGTGCGTCGAGGGTCACCTGCCCGTCGCCGTTCGGTTCATCTTCGTCGTCGTTCTCGCCCTCGGCGGCGGCGCGGATGGCCTCGAACGAGCCGAACTCCCGGGCGAGGTTGCGCGCGGTGACGGGACCGACGTCGTGGATGCCCAGCGCGACGAGGAACCGGTCGAGCGGCGGCTCGCGGGCGTCGTCGAGTTCGGCGATCAGGTTGCGTGCGCTCTTCGTACCCCAGCCTTCCAAGTCGACGAGGTCGTCGACCGTCAATTCGTACAGGTCGGCGGGGCTCTCGACGAGGCTGGCGTCCAGCAACTGTTCGACGATTTTCTCGCCCAGCCCCTCGACGTCGAGCGCGTCGCGGCTGGCGTAGTGCTCGATGGCGCGCTCGCGCTGGGCGGGGCAGGTCAGCCCGCCCGAACAGAAGGCGAGCGGGCCGTCGCGCTCGACCGGGCTCCCGCAGACCGGACACTCCTCGGGGAACGCGACGACCCCCTCGCTGTGTTTCTCGACGACTTCGGCGACGTCGGGGATGACGTCGCCTGCGCGCTGGACGCGCACCTCGTCGCCGACGTCGACTTCCAGGTCCTCGATGAGCGCCGGATTGTGGAGCGAGGCCCGCGAGACCGTCACGCCGCCGACCTCCACGGGGTCGAGCAGCGCGACCGGGGTGAGTCGCCCGGTTCGGCCCACCTGCACGACGACGTCGCGGAGCGTGGTCTGTTCCTTCCGGGCCGGGAACTTGTAGGCGAAGGCCCACCGGGGCGCTCGCGAGGTGGACCCCAGTTCCTCGCACGCATCCTTGTCGTCGACCTTGAACACGACGCCGTCGATCTCGTAGTCCAGGTCGTCGCGAGCGTCGAGTTGCCGGTCCCGGTAGTCGATGGCCGCGTCGACGTCGTCGACCACCTCGATGCGGTCGTTCACTCGCAGCCCCCACTCGGGGAGGCGCTCGTGGATCTCCCAGTGGGAGTCGAAGTCGGTCGACGAGTCGAGGACGCCGAAGAAGAACACGGAGAGGGGACGCTCGGCCGTTATCTTCGGGTCGAGCTGTCGCAGCGTCCCGGCGGCGGCGTTCCGGGGATTGGCGAAGGCGTCGTCGCCGGCCTCGACGCGCTCGCGGTTGTAGGCCTGGAAGGCGTCCCGTGGCATGTAGATCTCTCCCCTGACTGCGAGGAAGTCGGGGTAGTCGCCGCGCAGGCGCTGTGGCACGCTCCCGATGGTTCGGACGTTCTCGGTGACGTCCTCGCCGACCGTGCCGTCGCCTCGTGTCGCAGCGCGGACGTACTCGCCGTCCTCGTAGACGACTTCGACGGAGAGCCCGTCGAACTTCGGCTCGCAGAAGTACTCCACGGCGTCGGCGTCGAGCCCGCGGCGGACCCGGTCGTCGAACTCGCGGACGTCGGCGACCTCGCCGCTCTGGTCGATCGAACCCATGCGGGCGACGTGTTCGACCTCGCCGAGTTCGTCCAGCGCCGCCCCGCCGACTCGCTGGGTCGGACTCCCGTCGGTGTCGAGGCCGAAGGTCCCTTCGAGGTTCTGCAGCCGGGAGAACAGTTTGTCGTAGGTGCGGTCGCCGATAGTGGGGTCGTTCTCGACGTAGTAGCGGTGGTCGTGGTACCGGATAGCCTCGCGCAACTGATCGGCCTGCTCGCGGGCGGCGCCCTCGTCCAGTTCCTCGACCGGCGTGAAATCGGTTGGTGGGTCCTCGACGAACGGGTTGTCCCCGAGTTCCTCGGCGGTGGCCATGTTGGCTGGTCTTGCCCGCCCTCGCATAAAAACCGCTACTCTCGATGCAGTCACCGACGCGAGGTGACTGATACGCTCAGAGCCCGGCGACGTCCTCGATGGCGTCGGTCAGGGCTTTCACGCTCTCGACGTCGTGTTCGCCCATGTGGCCGATGCGGAACGTTTGCTCGCCGAGCTGGGAGCCGTAGCCGTTGGAGAACACCATGTCGTACTCTTCGGAGACGGTCTCGATGGTGCCGGCGACGTCGATGTCCTGCGTGTTCTCGATGCACGCGACCGTCTGGGACTCGTAGCCCGCCTCGGGAAACATCGCGAAGTGCTCGTCGGCCCAGTCACGGACGTACTCGGCCATCTCCTCGTGGCGTCGGTCCCTGCCGAGGTGGCCCTCCGTCAGCATGTGTTTCATCTGCTTGCGGTAGGCCAGCATGACCGGGATGGCCGGCGTCGAGTGCGTCTGGCCCTTCCGGTCGTAGTAGTCCAGACAGCGGCGGAAGCCGCCGTACCAGGAGGAGGTCTCTTTCTCGACCTCGCGGTCGTAGGCGTCCTGGCTGACGACGCAGACGGCGAGTCCGGGCGGCATCGCGAAGGCCTTCTGCGTGGACGTGAAGATGACGTCGATCGAGTGTTCGTCGATGTCGACGTAGTCCCCGCCCAGCGCGGAGACGGCGTCGACGACGAAGTACGTGTCCGGGTACTCGGCCACGACGTCGCCGATCTCCTCGATGGGATTCCGGACGCCGGTCGAGGATTCGTTCATCACAGTCGCGACGACGTCGTAGTGTTTGTCGCTCGTTTCGAGCGTCTCGCGGATGTCATCGGGCTTGATCGCCTGGCCCCACTCGTACTCGAGACGGTCGACGTCCTTCCCGAGGCGTTCGGCGACGTTGGCGTGGCGCTCGCTGAAGCTCCCACAGGTCGGCACGAGGATGTTCTCGTCGACGAGGTTGAGCGTCGAGGCCTCCCAGAACTCCGTCCCCGACCCGGTGAGGATGATGACCTCGTTGTCGGTGTCGAGGAACTCCTTCGTGTCCTCGACGATGGTGGTGTAGAGGTCGGTCATCCGGTCCATCCGGTGGCCGAACATCGGCTGGGCCATCTCTTCGATGACGTCCTCGCGTACCTCGGTCGGACCCGGGATGTACAGCGTCTTGTCGGGGTAGTCGTCTTTGTATTCGCGTTTGTTGCTCACGCAGGACACCTCTCAGTAGTGGTCCCGTTGCGGCGGGACGGTATGGTAGTTTTGATACCGTCACGGAATGGAGCGCTCGGGCCCGCTCGCTCAGCCCCGCCGGGAGACGCGCTGGTCGGTCCACCAGCCGGCAGCGACGAGCAGCGCGACGGTCAGGATCACCGGTCCGTCGAGGAGCGCTCCGACCGGGTTCGCGGAATCGAGATCAGCAGCGACGAGGTGGATGCAGCCGATCAGCGCCGCGGTGCCGTACGCGCCGTGGACGACGATCCGTCTCGCGCTCCCGCAGAGCCGAAAGTACACGCCGAGCGCGACGGCTCCCACGAGTGCGAGACCGACACCGCCCCGCAACACGCCGACAGTGACCAGAATGATCAGTACGGGAATCGTGACGAGAATCGAGAGCACCTGGCGCGTCCCGTCGTTCCGGTCGAAACTCCTGACGAGTCGGGCCAGCGTCCCCTCCTCGGTGGCCGTTCCGCTGGCCACACGGCGGGCGTCGCCCGGCACTTCGAAGTCCGCACCGCAGTGCATGCACCACGCGGCCCTGGCGCTCACCTTCCCGTCACAGCGCGGACAGCGGGGATCCGTGGCCATCCTCGTTTCGACGACTCGGGGGCCGTAATTAGCAATTTCGATCGTCACTCGCGTTGTCACTTCACACTACTTCACGCCGAGGGCAGCGGGCCGCTCTCGCGCCATCCATCGGCCTGTCGCGTCCTACCGCCGGTGGGTCACCATCTCCACGGGCCCGTCGGGTCGTAGCGTGATCGAGGGCGAGAAGGAGAGGTCGTCGAGCGGTTCGAAGCGCCACTCCTGGGCGATGGTCGCGAGCACCAGCCTGGCTTCGAGCATCGCGAACCGGTCGCCGATGCAGCGCCGCGGGCCGCCGCCGAAGGGGAAGTACGCGTAGGGCGGGAGCGACGCCTCCATCTCCTCGGTCCAGCGGTCGGGTCGGAAGGCGAGCGGGTCGTCGTACAGGTCGGGGTCGCGGTGGAGGACCCACTGGTGCATCGACACCGTCTCGCCGGTCGGGATCCGGTAGCCACCGACGACGTCGTTCACCACTGGTTCGCGGACGAGTTCCCAGACCGGCGGGTAGAGGCGCATCGACTCCTTGACCACCCGCTCGGTGTACGTGAGGTCGCCGAGGTCCTCGACCGTCGGCGGGCGGCCGCCGAGCACGTCGTCGAGTTCCGCGCCGAGGCGTCGTTCGACGTCGGGGTAGCGCCCGAGGACGTGGAACGCGTAGGTGAGCGCGAGCGCCGTCGTCTCGTGGCCGGCGAGCAGTATCGTCACGATTTCGTCCCGGGCCTGTTCGCGAGGGAGGCCGCCGTCGTGCACCCCTGTCACTCCGTTCCCACTCGCACCCGAACCGGCGTGGTCGTCGACTGCGCCGGCCTGGCCGTCGACCAGCAGCGAGACGACGTCGCCCTCGTCCGGGTCGGCCGAGCGGTCGTGGTCCGCGAGTATCTCGTCGGCGACCCGCCGGAGCGTCTCGACCGCCCGCCGGAAGCGGCGGTTGTTCCGCGTCGGCAGCCACGACGGCACCTCGACCGGGTAGCCCATCCGGTCGGAGACGACGTCCATCACCACCGTCAGCGCCCGTCCGATGTCGGCCTCGGATTCGCGGATGTCGGCGTCGAACAGCGCGTCGGCGACGACCTCGACGGTCAGGCGCATCATGTCGGCGTGGACGTCACGCGCCTCGCCGTCGGTCCACTCGGCCGCGACGTCGCTCGCGTAGGTCGTCATCGTCGCCGCGGCGTCGGCGATCTGGTCCGGGTGGAACGCCGGCTGGAGGCGGTGGCGGTGTTCGCGCCAGAACGACCCCTCGCTGGTGAGCAGTCCGCGGCCCAGGACGGGTTCCAGCGTCCGGTCGAAGAGGTCGCCCTTGACGTAGCGCTCGTTGCGGTCGACGAGGACGTGCCTGACCAGGTCGGGGTCGCTCAACTGGTAGACGGAGTAGGTCCCCAGTTCGTAGTACGAGACGGGCCCGTACTCGCGGGCCGTCCTGGTGACGAACTCGAGCGGGTCGCGTGCGAACGGGCGGACGCTACCGACGAACGGGAGACCAGTCGGCCCGTCGGGCGTCGCGTCCGAGCTCGCGCCCGTCGTGCGGGGCTCGGTGGCGGCGTGGGTAGATTCTTGCATGAGTCGTGTTCCCGGGGCGGGGGGTCCCGGCGCGTCGACGCGAAGATAGGGGCCCCGGGGACAAACCTCTACTGCGTGTCAGGTCCGGGCGGCGAGTTCGTTCCCGGCTGACTGCGGACCGGCCGGATCACTACTCGTCCGGTGGCGCCATCCCCTTCTCGTCGAGTTCGGCGACGGCGTCGTCGGACTTCTCCAGGCCATCGAAACCCATCCCGTGGAGCACGCGGTCGGCCTTCGTGAACTGGATCTCCTCGTAGTCGACGACCTGGATCCGGTTGCCCCAGGGGTCCAGAAAGTCCAGGCCCGAGACGGGCAGCATCTCGACGTCCAGTGCTTCGAGCCGTCGCTCGACGGCGTCGGCGTCGTCGACGACCAGCCCGAAGTGATGGTGCTGGTCGGAATCCCCGGGGTCGTCGACTTCGGAGAGCGCGAGAAACTGGTCGCCCATATCGAGGAATGCGCCCGAGCCGGTTCGGCCGCGCAACCCGAACGCGAAGATTTCGCCGTAGAAGTCCAGGGCGTCATCGACGTCGCCGACTTCCAGCGCGACGTGGTTGATGCCGACGAGGCGAGCGCGCGAGGTATCGGAGTCGTTCATGCTCTGGAATTGGCGCTGTAGCATCATGAATGATGGACGGTCGTCGCCACGGCTTCGGCGCCAGTTCTATTACATCTGATTACGTAGTTACGGTGATTACGATGCCCATCGACGTCGAGGAGTTCGAGACGGCTCGGGAAGCCGAACTCACGGCTACAGGAGACGGTCCCACCAACGCTGAACGCGTGTTAGCGTTCCTCGGTGCCAACGACGACCAGGCGTTCACGCCCAAGGAGATTCGCGTCGAGACGGAGGTCCCACGCGGGAGCGTCGGCGTCGTCCTCTCCAGGCTGGAAGACCGGGGACTCGTCCGCCACCGCGGCGAGTACTGGGCGATAGCCGAAGACGCGGACGTCGACGTAGCGCTGACGACAGCCCGCACAGCACAGGCCGCGGCCGAGCGGCTGGGGAACGAAGACCCGGAAGAGTGGGGGCCAGGGACGGAGGACGATTTGGAGGGTCAGTAGATGCCCGAACGGGATGAGGTCTGGTGGGGACCAGCGCCGCACAAGGAGACGTCGGCCTATCGACCGTGGCTACTTCTCAGTACGGACGAGCATCCGTTTGCGACCGAGGAGTGCATCGGCGTTGCCATGACAACACAGAGCCACACGGAAGCTATTCGAGTTCCAGACGACGCCTGGACCAGCGGCGGGTCGAGCAAGCAGGCGTACGTCTCGCCGTGGTACGTGGCGACGATGAAACACGCCGCGTTCGACAGGCGACAGGGCTCGCTTCACGAGCCGTTGATAGAGCGCATCGCGAGTGCGTTGCACTCGTACACTCCCGAATCGCCGACCCGGTGAAGCCACACTTATTTTCCCCGACGACGGGGCACCAGTATGGACCACGAGACCGCCGCCGTCCGCTGCGCCGAGATTCTCGACGCGGTGGGCAGCGCCGTCATCGCCGACGACGCCTTTCTGGAAGCGGTGCTGACGGGCGTCCTCGCCCGCGGGCACGTCCTGCTGGAGGACGTCCCCGGTACCGGGAAGACCCTGACCGCACGCTCCTTCGCGAACGCGCTCGACCTGTCCTTCCGGCGGATCCAGTTCACGCCCGACCTGCTGCCGGCGGACATCACCGGCTCGAACGTCTACAACGAGGGCGCTGGCACCTTCGAGTTCCAGCCCGGTCCCATCTTCTCTCACGTCGTCCTGGCCGACGAGATCAACCGCGCGCCGCCGAAGACCCAGGCAGCCCTCCTCGAAGCGATGGGCGAGGGCCAGGTCACCGTCGACGGCCAGACCCACGCCCTCCCCGACCCGTTCTTCGTCATCGCGACGCAGAACCCCGTCGAGCAGGAAGGGACCTTCGGCCTCCCGGAGGCCCAGCGCGACCGCTTCGTCGTCAAGACCGCCATGGGCTACCCCGAGTTCGAGGGCGAGCGGAAACTCATCGACCGGCGCGCCGACCGCACGGCCCAGGCCCCCAGCGTCACCGCCATCGTCGACGGCGAGCAGATTCCCGAACTCCAGCGCGTCGCCGAGTCGGTGACTGTGGACGGCAAGATCCGGGACTACGTCGTCGAGTTGGGGCGGGCGACCCGCGAGGACGACCGCGTCGACGTCGGCGTCTCTCCACGCGGGATCCAGCGCCTCTTCGAGGCCGCGCGCGCCCGAGCCGTCATCGAGAGCCGCGACTACGTCGTCCCGGACGACGTCAAGGCCGTGGTCGCGGACGTGTTCGCTCACCGACTGGTGCTCACGGCCGACGCGAGCGTCCGCGGCGTCGAGCGCCACGACGTGGTCGAAGACGTCGTGAGCGAGGTCGAAGTCCCGGCTGTTGCGCCCTAGAATTTGTTTGTCGCTGAACTGCAGAGTGTGCGGCGTAACAAACAACAAAGGAAAGCCCCGGGCGGTTCGACTCCCGCGGCTCGCTGCGCTCCTCGCTCACTCTGTTCGCTTCGGTGCTTGCGTCACCGGGGTTCGTCGAACCGCCCGCCCCTTTCAGTCCCACCCTGTCGTCTGCTGAATCGGGCGAATATACGATTTTGACTGGGCTATGCATTTATGTCGGCAGGGCCGCAGAGATTGAATAGATAGTCGATGGCGGGTTGTACAGTCTGTGGAGACGGCGGTGGGCTGAGCTTCGTTTGCAAACTTTGCGGGCAGGATCATTGCCCAGAACACCGTCTTCCTGAAAATCATGACTGTCCAGGCCTCCAGATCTACGACAAGGATCCGTCGTGGTTCCATACTGCGAAAGCGACTGTGACGGCAGGTACTGAAGAAGCAAACCGGTATCGCCAGAAGGCCCCCGTTGCGCTCGAAAAGAACGATCTCGGCCACCTTCCCGGACGGAGGCCAGAACCAGATTACAGTACCGGACCTGATGTTGCCCCTGACGGATCGATACTATCATCGACAGAGTCAGCGGCCCCAGATTCTTCCGACACGGCTACTATTGGGCGCCGTCTGTGGTGGGCTGTCGGAGCCCGTCTGGAACGGTACCAGACTCGTCCGAGTTCTTTACTCGTCGATGTTGTTTATATTGGCGTCATCTCTATCATTGTCGTAGCTGCCTATCTCGCCGTCACTCGGTTCTTGCTCTAACTATCTCGCGTGAATTGCCCAGATCTGGGTCACCTGAGCGCCACGACCAGCAACAGCAGGCCGCCGAGGACGGCGACGAGGCCGAGCGCCACGGGCCCGGTGCTGGCGTCGACGGCACCGACACCGCCGATGAGCAGGGCGACGCCGGCGCCGACGCCGCCGACGGCGAGGGTCCCGGTCGCGTGGACGAGTTCGGCGCGGCGGGTGTTCGCCAGGCGGCCGACTTCCTGGCCCAGCGTCACGCCGAACTCGCCGGCGTCCCAGACGAGGACGGCGCCCACGAGGGCGCCGAGGACGAGAACGTTCGAGACGTCGAGGACCCCGGCGAAGGCGGCGGTGTTGAACAGCGCCAGGCTGGCGATGGTGACGCCGGCGGTCCGCCCCTCGACGTAGCCCGTGGCGAGGACGGCCCAGAGGGCGCTCACGGCCACCGTCGCCAGGAAGAGCAGCGCTGCCGCCGCGGCGACGCCGATGGTCGTGAAGCCGTACACGTTCATCACGGGCGTGGCGGCGTCCATGAACTGGACCGAGAATTTTCCGGGGAGCTGGTCGGCGACCCACGCGACTGACTTGAACACCGTATTATCGGAGACGGCGAACGCCAGCGCGACCACGCCCACGCCGCCGGCGAAGGGGGCGAGCACGCTCCCGATGCGGTCGGGGGAGCTCTGGACGAGGCGCCGCAGCAGCCAGACGACGGCGGCGACGGCGACGCCACAGAGGATCAGCCACCAGGCCAGCGATCGGAGCGCGGGGTTGGCGGTGACGGCGAGCACGACGTCGTACAGTCCCGACCCGAGCGCGGCCCGCAGCTGGTGGGGCGGGACGGCGAGGTGGACGATGGCGGCGATCGGGACCGCTGCGACGACGACGAGGCCCGCCCAGAACAGTCGTCGCTGTCCCGCCTCGATGCGTTCGCGGTAGTCGTCTCCGGTCTCGTTCTCGGGGAGGAGCTCGGTGATCGGTAGCGCGTGGACTCCCCGGTGGGCGGCCAGCAGGGCGGCGCCGGCCATCACCGCGAACGTGGGCAGGTGCGGTCCGAGCGGGTCGGGCTGGAAGAACAGGCTCGTGATCCCCCGGAGGACGTCGCCGACGACGGTCTGTATCCCCGGACCGGCGGCGTTCGATTCGAGGAACTGCAGTGCGGCGCTGCCGGCGAGCAGTATGGCGAGACAGAACGGGACGACGGCGGTGCGGACCGCCGTCGTCGTCGCGTCTTCGAGCGTGTCGGCGTCGAGGACGCCCCGCGTCGCGGTCGTCGCGCCGAAGACCGCCGCCACCGCGCCGGTGACGACCGCCGCTCGCGCGGTGAGCGCGATGACCGTCCCAGGCACGTCGGCGGCAGACGGGACCGGAAAGAGTCCGCCGGCCAGCACCAGCACCGTCCCGGCGGTCGCGGCCACGATGCCGACGCCGACCGGGAGGACCAGCACGCTGGCAAGCACACTGCCGGCGGCCTCGTGGCGCTCCCACCCAGACGCCCAGACGACCCCGGCGAGCGTGACGGCTCCCATCGCGCCGACGAGGGCAGGCCAGACGACGTTCGCGGCGCGGACCAGCGCCGCGGCGGTGACGACGCTCGCGAGGACGACGACGAGCGTGCTCGTGCGGGTCGGCTCCGGGTCGTCGACGGCGTCGTGTCCGGTCATGCTTTGAAGAGGTCCGCGAGCGACGCTCGCAGGGCGATGTCGATCGGCTCGTCCAGGTTCCAGTCGATACACGTCGCGCCGGCCAGTTCGACCGACTGGACGCGCAGGTCGCGCTCCAGCCCGACGACGGACTGGCCCAGCCCGTCGCCGCGCGTGACGTCGGGGCTCACCACCGTCGTCGGGTAGCCCCGGGCCGCCAGGCTCTGGGTCAACGTCACCGGCCAGTCGTCGACGAACGGCGAGAAGAGGACGACCTGGGCCGTCGGCGGCAGGCGCGCCAGCAGTCGTCGGGCCGCGTCGTCGACGTGTGGCGTCTCGCCGCCGTCCGCAGCGGGAACCGTCTCGTCGTCGGTCTCCGGGGACGGCGGCGCGTCGGTGTTCGGGGGTTCGTCGGTGGCTACGTCGGCGTCCCTGCGGCTCGCGGGTCGCTCACGCTCCCCGCTCGCTCGTCCGGCGGCTTCGCTCACGTCGTTCGCTACAGCCGCCTGTATCCCGTCGAACACCTGCGACACCCGCGCGGCCGTGCCGCCGTCGCCGCCGGGGTCGACCCAGACCAGGTCGTCGGGGTCGAGGCCACCGACGACGTCGTCGGCGTCGAGACCGACGGCGACGACGCTGGCGACGACGCTCGTCCGGCCCAGCGCGTCGAAGAGCCGTTCGGCGGCGTAGGCGCCCAGTTCCGCCCCCGTCGGGTAGCCGGCGTCGGGGGTGACACGCGTGACGGTGCGGGCGTCGACCACCAGCACCGTCCGGACCGCCTGTTCTTCACGGTACTGGACAGTCGTGAGCTCGTTCGTCTTGGCGAACCGGCGCCAGTCGATGCGGGAGACGGGGTCGCCGGACTGGTAGTTGCGCGTCGCGTGGAACTCCAGGCCGCTCCCGCCGCTGTCGGTGGGGAGCGTCCCGGCCCGCGGCAGCGTCGCGTCCGCGAGGGGGACCTCGGAGACGACGTTTGCGCAGGTGACCGAGGCGTCGCCCTCGGCGTCGAGCGTCGCGGTGGCGACGGCCGTCGCCGCCAGCGGGCGCACCCGGGCGACCGGGTCGTCGAAGGCGAAGGTGCCGCGCTTGGCCAGCAGCGAGTACCGAACGGTGACGGAGTCGCCGGGTCGGAGCGACTCGCAGGCCCGCGGCGACCCGTCGACGACGGTGAGTTCGCCGGGGACGCCGTCGACGATCCGGACGTCCGTCAGCGCCGCGTCGCCGTCGTTCGTCACCGTGAGCGCGACGTCGACGGCCTCCCCCGGCGTCGGGTTGTCCGTCTCGACGGTCCGCTCGGCGCGGAGGCTGGCGCCCGGCGGGACGCGCGCGACGGCGCCGTAGAGGACGTAGGCGAGCGGGACGGCCGTCGCCGCGAGCAGGAACGGTTCGGCGGCGAGCAGCCCGACGCTCACGAGCGTCAGCGCGCCGACGAGCGCGACGCCCCAGCGGCCGACGCGCTCGCTCATGACTCACCCCCTACCGGGTCGTCGCCGGCCAGTCGACCGGCGGCACGCACGGTCCCATCGAACCGCCGCTGGCGCTCGCCCTCCGGGTCGAGCCAGAGGCGCAGTCGCGACCACAGTGAGTGAGTCGGCCCGTCGTCGTCGGCGAGCGTCGCCGCCGCGGTCCGGTCGTCGGTCCACTCGCCGGTCCGGACGGCGGTGCGCGCCTCGGCCACCGAACACCCCGTGGCGCGTGCGTAGGCGCGCGTCACCGTCTCTCTGAGGCGGTCGCGGACGTGCCGGGTCGCACCGTCGTTCCCCCGGACGGCGGCGTCGATATCTCGTTCGATTCCCGCCGCCGTCAGGTGCTGGCGCGCGCTCGTGACCGACTCCGGCGGGCCGGCGGTCGCAGCGTCGAAGGCGTCGGCCTCGCCGCCGCCCGCCGCGGTCGCTCGCCAGCTCACCGCCGACACGAACAGCCCGACGACGGCGCTCGCCGCGAGCAGCAGGTGTCGTCGGTCGACCTCCCCCAGCGCACTCGCGAGGCCGGCGAGCGGCCCGATGGCCTCGACGACGCCGGATGCGAACACCGCGACGGCCGCCAGCACCGTCACCAGCGTGCCGAGGGCGCCGAAGAGGAGGATCCGCGGTCGCATCAGTCGGCCACCCCCGCGTCGGTTCCGCCGGGATCAGCCTCGGCGTCCCCGTCAGTGCCGTCGCCGTCAGTCGCGTCCCCGTCGCCCGCGTCGTTCGCCGCCGCGGCGTCGGCAGCCTCGACCGCGGCCTCGATGGCCTCGGCAGCCGATTCGACGCCGGGTGCCCGCTCGTCCGGGTCGCGCTGGCCGTACTCGACGGCACGGAACGCGTCCCGGAGCCGTTCGACCTCGGTCTCGGGGAGGCCGTCGACGGCGACGGCGTGGGCGGCTATCTCGCCCGGCGTCCGGGTGTGTGGCCGCCGGATCGAGACGGCGTCGAGGAAGCGGCCCCACGATTCCCGGATCGTCGCGTGGGCGTCTCCGGCGTACCCGTCGTCGTCGCCGTTCGAGACGACGCCGGCGACGCCCAGATCTTCGACTGGAGTCCGTGCTTCCGCGACCCGCTCGCGGAGCCACGCCCGGAACGCGTCGAGCAGGTCCGCGACGTCGCGCCGGCCCTCGACCAGCGCCCGGAGGTGTTCGACGGTCAGGCGCGCCCGCGCCGCGAGTCGGGTGAGCGCGGTGTCGGCGGCGTCTCCGACGGCGACGACCGCTCCGACGACCCACTGGCCGGCGAGCCAGACCCAGTGGCGACCGCGGGCGGCGTCGACGCCGTAGCGGCCCGCCCCGAGGACGACGCTGCCGACGAGGACGCCGGCTGCCAGGCCGACCAGCCCGAGATTCAGGAAGAGGCCGTCGTAGGTCGTCCCGCGGCGCTGGCCGTACTTCGCGACTTCGACGGTGGCGCCGGACGCGAAGGGGAGCGTCGCCGTCGCCGTCCCGTCGACGCCGGTTGTCGCCGCCTGTCGGCCGTCGACGGTGACGTTGGCGCCGGGCGCCGGTTCGCCGTCGACGGTCGCGTTGACCGCGACGCCGGTAAAGGGCAGCGCGAGCGGGGCCATCGGCTCCGTGGTGACGTTCAGCCGCGCCAGGTCGAGCGTCGTCTCGCCGGTGACGGAGCCGCGTTCGACGGCCAGCGTCACGTTCCCGGGTTCGGTCGGGAGTCTCACGTCCGCCCGGCCGTCCCGGTCAGTCCGGGCGACCTGTTCCCCGTCGACGGTGACCGGGGCGTCACGGACGGGGACGTCGTCGACGAACGCCGTCACGGTCACCGTGTTGCCGGTGACGGCGTCGCCGGTCACCGTCACCGTCGCGTTCGTCGACAGGGTGAACGTCGTCGAGGAGTTGGCCTGCGGGCCGTCGACGGCGAAGAGGCGTCCGTCCTCGCCCCGGGGGACGACGGGTGCGACGAGCCCGGCGTTGCGGCCGTCGACGACGGAGACGTTCAACTGCTCGGCGTAGGGAACGTCGCCGACGACGGTGCCGTCCGGTTCGGTCTCGCCGACGGAGTCGCCGTTGAACAGGACGGTCGCGTCGGGGACGACCTGTCCGTCTCGCGTCACCGTGACCTCGACCGTCGCGCCGGGCGCGGCCGAGCGGTTGAGCGCGACGGTGTAGTCGCCGGCGTCGCGCTGACGGTCGTCAGTCCCGCCGCCCCCTCCCTCGCCCTCGCCGCTGCCGGGGCCCGTCTCGTCACCTTCGCCGTCGGTGCTCCCGGTCGACGTTGGCGTGTCCGTCGGTGTCCCGGTCGGCGTGGTGGACGCCGAGCCGTCCGCCGTCTCCGTGCCGGCGCGCCCGTCGGTCTCGTTGGGTGTCGGCGTCGCGCCGGGCGTGGGGGTCGCTTCGGGCGTCGGCGTCTCGAATGACTCGCCGGTCTGGTTCTCCAGGGATTCTTGCTCCTGCTGGAGACGGTCGCTCGCCGGCGTCGGGTCGAACTGCACCCAGCCGACGTCGGGGAAGTACACCTCGACCCAGGCGTGGGCGTTCATCCCGCGGACGGTGTAGGTGTTCTCGCCGACGGGCTGGCCGGTGGAGTAGCCGACGACGTAGCGGGCCGGGACGTCCTGGCTCCGCAGCATCGTCACCATCGAGGTGGCGAAGTACTCGCAGTAGCCCGCGTCCATCTCGAAGACGAACTCGCTGGCGACGTCGTCGTCGGGTGGTCGGCTCACGTTCAGCGTGTACTCCTTGTTCGACTCCAGCCAGGCCTCGATCCGGGTGGCCCGTTCGTAGGGCGTCGAGGCCCCGTCGGTGATCTGACTCGTCTTCGCCCCGAGGCGTCCCTCGGTGCTGGCCGGCAACTGGGTGTACCGCTCCTCGATCTCGGTGGGGTAGTCCGTGCCGGCGGTCCGGAGCAGGTTCTCGTCCGACGGCGGCCGGTCGCTCACGCCACGATAGGTCGTCCCGGGGCCGAGCGCCGCCTCGGCCTGGACGGCGCCGCCGTCGGTGACCAGCAGGTTCTCCCGCGAGACTGTCTCCGGGCGCCAGACGGTCGGGAGCGACCTCGCAGTGCGGTTGAGCTCCACCTCGTAGGTCACCTCGCGGCCGTCCGGGCCGCGCGTCTCGATGGACCCGTTGTACGGTCGGGCCTCCCCGTCCTGCTTCCATCCGGTGCCCGTATAGTTGCCGTAGACGCCGGTGCGCCAGTAGGCTGGGTCGGTGCTCCGGACGACGAAGTGTATCTCGGCGTTCTGGGACTGCAGTGCGTTCTGGCCGCCGAGCGACCCGCCGACGTTCGTTTGCTGGCCGGGGCTCAGCGCGCCCATGCTGCCGCCGCCGGGGCCGGCCGTCGAGACGCCGCCCCCGCCGGAGGAGCCGGCGGGAATCGGGACGATGGACTCGACCGGGCTCTGGGTGCCCGCCGGTGCGAGCACCGGGAGGGCCGAGGCGGCGACCAGCACGGCGAGCAGCGAGACCAGGACGAGCAGCACTCGCGAGTAGTCGCGCGAGCCGTCGAGGTCGGGAAACGGAGAATCGTCAGTAGACATGCCTCAGGGGGATGATAATCGACGGACCGCACGGAAGGCGTTGGGGGACTGCACTCGTGATAGTTCGTTTGGTTCTCGGCAGGCAATAAATGTAGCCGTCTGTGAGTGACCGGTTCGGGGCCGAGGACGCGGCGACGGTGGGGCCGAGACCCGCCGGGGCCACGCCAGCAGTCGTCCGGACGACGACGGATTCCGTCGACGGGTCCGAACCGCGGGCCGAGCTGTAGCGGTGCTACGGGGCAATAATATCAGAATCACAGATACAAATTTTCTCTGTCAACACTGGTGGCAGACGAGCTGTCGGCCGGTGATCGTGCCAGAGACGACTTGCACGATCCCGGTCGACGACGTGCTGACTAAATCTGCCGGATACTGATGTTTCAGATGGTATCATGGCTGATCTGTGTCTCGGACTCGTCACTCTGGGCAACCCACTCCGCGCGTTCGCGATCGGTGTGCTGATAGGGCACGTTCGTCGACGGTATGCGCGTACACGGTCTCTGTGGTGTATTTCCGTTCGATTGCCCGTTCTTGCGATGGCATTTCTTTCCAGCCCGGGGGAGCGCTCTCGAATAGAATAGGATTTCTGAATCTTCGACAGTCCTATTTGTGATAGTATGATTGTGTGGTCCGACACGGCCCCGTTCGACAGTGGCCCGTTGTCGACGGTGACGACGGCACCTCCTGCCTGGTGAACGTCACCTCCTGATGCGTCGCCGACGTCGAGGACGTCTCGACAGCGGACAGTGCGAACGTCGTACAGTACGACTGGATGGTGGGCGGCGGTCAGCGATGGGAGTTCGACCTGCTGTCGCTCCCTCTTGCGAATTTTCGGCTTTCACCAGTTACTTCCCCTTTAAAATTATATTGTGGAAAATATATATCAAGTTCGCCTGCATTAGTCCGAAATGCATGACAGACAGTCATGACGATCCGCAGATAGAACGACGTAGCGTCCTGAAATCACTCGGCGCAGGGGCACTCGGAGCGGCCGGGGCGGCCGTCTCGACCGGTTCGGCGACGGCAGACCCGAGCTCGACGCACTACCACAACCCGCTGTACGGACCGGACTTCGCCGACCCGACGATTCACCGGGCCGACGACGGGACCTGGTGGGCGTACGCCTCGAACATGAGCTACAACAACGACGCCGACGAGCGGCTGGTGCCGATTCTCTCCTCGCAGGACCTGGTCAACTGGACGGACGAGGGGGACGCGTTCGACTCCAGGCCCGGGTGGCTGTACGGGTCGATCTGGGCGCCGGACGTTCACTACCACAACGGCCAGTGGGTGCTGTTTTACTCCCTCTGGCCGCGGGGAGACGACGACAGTCTGGTGCCGGGCATCGGCGTCGCCACGTCCGACACGCCCGACGGCCCGTTCACGGACCACGGGGAGATCCTCTCCAACCCGGATCACCCCTACCCGGGCAACACCATCGACCCGTACTTCGTCTACCAGAACGGGACGCCGTACCTCTTCTGGGCCAACTTCGCCGGCGTCTACGTGGTGGAACTCACTCCCGACCTCCAGGACTTCCGGTCCGGGACGTTCGACCAGATTGCCGGGAGCGCCTACGAGGGGACGGTCATCTTCCAGCGGGGCGACTACTGGTACTTCTTCGGCTCGACCGGCGACTGCTGTGATGGCTTCGACAGCACGTACGAGATCGAAGTCGGGCGCTCGGAGAACTTCCTCGGGCCGTACCACGACATGAACGGGACCGCGATGCTCGACCGCAACGAGTGGAACGCGGGTCCGACCCATCTCGGGGACAGCGATCGCTTCGTCGGGCCGGGCCACGGCGACGTGACGGTCGCGGACGACGGCTCCTGGTGGTTCGTCTACCACGCCTACGACACCCAGGGACCGGAGTTCGCCGGCGAGTACGGCTGGCCGCCCGCCCGCCAGCTCTTCCTCGACCCCATCCAGTGGGAGAACGGCTGGCCGGTGATCGGCTGCGACGGCACGCCGTCCCTCGAGATGCCCAATCCCGGTCAGGGCGGCTACTGCGGTGGCGGTGGTGGCGGCGGCGACGGTGGCAGTGGTGGCGACGGTGGCAGCGGCGGCGACGGTGGCAGCGGAGGCAGTGGCGGTCCCATCTCGACCGGGACCTACCGGATAACGAACGTCAACAGCGGGCTGTTCCTGGAAGTCGCCAGCGCCGGAACGAGTGACGGCGACAACGTCCGGCAGTACTCGGACACGGGCCACGCGTGCCAGACCTGGGACGTGAGTCGGAACGACGACGGAACCTACACCCTGGCGAACGGCCACAGCGGCCTGTTCCTGGAAGTCGCGAGCGCCTCGACCGACCAGGGGGCGAACGTCCGGCAGTACTCGGACACGAATCACGCGTGTCAGACCTGGGACGTCGTCGACAACGGCGACGGGACCTACCGACTGGTCAACGGCCACAGCGGCCACGTGGCCGACGTCGAAAACTCCTCGACGAGCGACGGCGGGAACGTCATCCAGTACGGCTGGTGGGAGGGCGACAACCAGAAGTGGTACTTCGACCCGGTCTGACGACCCCGGGCCCACCCTCTTCGTCCCGTGCGTCGGGATCCATTTTTCGACAACTGAACGTCGAATCAGGTGTCGCAACGCGCCCCCAGCGGCTGCGATCTGCGCCTCGACGGCCAGCACAGTTCGCCTCGGTGTGCAACCGCTCGCGCGTCGGGTAGCGGTGCCGTCAGCGTTACAGGCGAGCGCACTCCACCAACCCATCCGCCGTCACCGGAACGAGAACGGCACGACGTTCGGTCGTGCCGGGCGTTCACTTGGCAGGCCGGGCGGTACAAGTCCCGTCAGGCACCTACAGCGGTGGGCCTGCCGTCCATCGGCCGTATCGAGATCGTCCGGCATAACCGGATAGTTCTGTGCGCACGCTGACAGCCCGAAACCGACGACCGGCAGTCTACCAGGGATGGGCTACTCGACAGCGGGTCGTTCACGATCGCCGGATCCGTACTCCCACCCGAGCAGGTTTCCTTCGTTCGAATAACGGCGCTAATTTTGTTATGCGGGCCACGCGTCTGTTCGTCGAGGTCGACCGTGGCACTGGCCGCCTCTTTCCGCTGTTACCGGATACTGGTCGGTGGAACGCGCCCACTGACGAAGCGGGGGACGACGAGACGTCTCGATGGACTCGCGAAATAAGTCAGAATCCTCTCTTGAGATCTGTTCTGTCACTTTCTACTATTTTGTACGCCACGATTGAATTTTCAACTCCTGATACTCTGGTGGTCGTGAGATATTTATTGCCTCAAATAAGCACATTGTGGGGGGATTTTCGTGTGTTCTCTGGATCCGGTACTGTCTTCTATTTTCTGATGATTGGGGAACTTCGAGTGTCGACTGATGGTTATATGTATCCTGTCTACTCTGGAAAAGCATAGCTTCTCTATTGTGTTTTCCGCCACTCGCCGACGTCCTTTGCCAGCTCCTGTCACAGCGAATATTGCCGTAACTCTTGGTTATAGATGTCTGGAGATATATGCATGACGTACATGACCAACGACGACGCCCAGGGGTTCGGGACGCGCTGTGTCCACTCGGGCCAGGCCGAGCCCGACTCCTCCACGCGCGCTCGCGCGCCCCCCATCTATCAGACGAGTTCGTACGTCTTCGAGGACGCCCAGCACGCGGCGGACCTGTACTCGCTCGCGGAGGACGGCAACGTCTACTCCCGGTTCGACAACCCGACCGTGGCGATGCTGGAACAGCGCATCGCCGACCTCGAAGGGGGGACGGCCGCCGTCGCGACCGGTGCGGGGATGGCCGCGCTGGACGCGGGAACCTCCATCCTCGCCAGCGCGGGCGAGAACATCGTCTCGGCGGCGTCTATCTACGGCGGTACCCACGGCTATATGCGGACCATCGGCGCGCGCCGCGGGATCGAGGCCCGCTTCGTCGACACGCTCGACCCCGACGCGTACGCGGAGGCCATCGACGACGACACCGCCTACGTCCACTTCGAGACCATCGGCAATCCCTCGCTCGTGGTGCCGCCCATCGAGGAGATCGTCGAGGTCGCCCACGAGCGCGACGTCCCGGTGTTCGTCGACAACACGTTCGGGACACCCTATCTCTGTAACCCGCTGGAGTACGGCGTCGACGTCATCTGGGAGTCGACGACGAAGTGGATCCACGGGTCGGGCACCACCGTCGGCGGCGTCCTCGTCGACGGCGGCAGCTTCCCCTGGGGCGACCACCCCGAGAAGTACCCCGAACTCGGCGGCGAGAGCCCCGGTTTCCAGGGCGTCAACTTCTCGGAACAGTACGGCGACCAGGCGTTCGCGATGGCGGCCAAGCAGCGCTCGGTCCGCAACCTCGGCGACGGCCAGAAGCCCTTCGACGCCTGGGCGACGCTGCAGGGCCTGGAGACGCTCAAACTCCGGATGGACCAGCACTGCTCCAACGCGCTGGCCGTCGCGGAGTTCCTCGAGGACCACCCCGACGTCGCCTGGGTCACCTACCCCGGACTGGACGACCACGAGACCCACGAGGCGGCCGAGAAGTACCTCGATGGCGGATGCGGTGGCATCGTCACCTTCGGCCTCGAGGGCGGCTACGAGGCCAGCCGGCAGTTCTGCGAGGAGGTCGAACTCGCCTCCTTCCTCGCCAACATCGGCGACGCGAAGACGCTCGTCATCCACCCGGCCTCGACGACCCACGCCCAGCAGTCGGAGGAGGAGCAGCGTGAGAGCGGCGTCACGCCCGACCTCGTGCGCTGTAGCGTCGGCATCGAGGAGCCACAGGACATCATCGCCGACTTCGACCAGGCCATCGAGCGGGTGAACTGACGTGGAGGGGACATAGGATGGAAGTCGAACACGACACCGTCTCGCTGGGCGAGTTCGAATTCGAGTGCGGGGAGACGATTCCGGACCTGGAAATCGAGTACGAGGCGTACGGCGAGTTCACGGGCGACAACGCGGTGCTCGTCTGCCACGCGCTGACCGGCAGCGCCCACGTCGCAGGCACCCACCGCAGCGACACGGGCGGCCAGGCCCGCGCGTGGTGGGACGACATCGTCGGCGCCGGGAAGGCAATCGACACCACCGAGTACTACGTCGTCTGCGCGAACGTTCCCGGCTCCTGCTACGGCTCGACCGGGCCCGCGAGCGAGAACCCCGAGACAGGCGAGCCCTACGGCACCGACTTCCCGCCCGTGACGGTCGGCGACTGGACGGACGCCCAGCGCGCGCTGCTGGACGAACTCGGCGTCCCCCACCTCCACGCCGTCGTCGGCGGGTCTGTCGGCGGGATGAACGTCCTCGAGTGGGCGACGCGCCACCCCGACCACGTCGAGCGCATCGTCCCCATCGCCGCCGCGGCGCGGCTCGACACCCAGTGTCTCGCCATCGACGCCGTCGCCCGCCGGGCCATCACCACCGACGAGGACTGGAATGGCGGCGACTACTACGGCGAGGGCCAGTCGAAGCCGAAAGACGGCCTCGCACTGGCCCGCCAGCTCGGCCACGTCATGTACCTCTCGAAGGCGAGCATGGAGCGGAAGTTCGGCCGTCGCGCCGCCGGCCGGGACGCCGTCCGGTCGTTCCCCGCCGACCCCGCCGCGAACTTCTTCCCCTACCGTGACGTCGAGAGCTACCTCGACTACCAGGCCGAGAAGTTCGTCGAGCGCTTCGACGCCAACAGCTATCTCTACCTGACCCGCGCGATGGACAACTACGACCTGTCCTCTGGCTTCGAGTCCGACGCCGACGCGCTGGCCGCTTTCGAGGGCGAGGCGCTGGTGATGTCTTTCACCGGCGACTGGCACTTCACCACCCAGCAGGCCGAGTCCCTGGCCGATAGCCTCCGGAGCGCGGACGTGGAGGCGGCCCACCACGTCGTCGACTCGGACCACGGCCACGACGCCTTCCTCGTCGAACCCGACCACGTCGGCCCGCCGGTGGCGGACTTCCTCGAAGCGGGCGTCGCCGGCAACGCCGTCACCGACACTGCCGGGGACGAAAACGAGGAGGAGAGCGACTTCGCGCCGGTGCACACGAGTCTGTTCTCGTAAGAGAGGTTCCGAGCCACGCGAGGAACCTCGGTTAGGCGAGCGGGAGCGAAGCGACACGCGAGCAGAAAGGGGCGAGCGGAGCGAGGCCCTCGGTTTAGCGAACGGTGAGCGAAGCGAGCCGTGAGCACAGCGGTTTCGACCGAAGGGACATAAGCGCTTCCCCGACGTTCCGCACTGGAAATTCTTGTTACAGAACTAAGGGGTTTGCCGTCGTAGGCACCGATATGGCACTGTACGCACTGGACGACGTCGACGACGCTTACGGGGTAACCCGTGCGTTTCTCACCAGTATCGACCGCACGACGTGGCTCAAGCTCGCGCTAATCGTCTTCTTCGTCGGTGGTGCGGGCGCCAACTTCCCGGGGACGGGCTTCTCGGGCGGGAACGGCGGGACGGACCCCGGAGCGCCGCCCGCCGAGGAGTTCCCGACGCTCGACCCAGGCCCGGACATCTGGCTGCTCGTCGGCGCCGTCGTCCTCGTTCTCGTGATACTCGTGCTGGCGCTGCTCTTCGTCGCCGCGGTGATGGAGTTCGTCTTCGTCGAGTCGCTCCGGACGGAGGACGTCTCGATCCGGGAGTACTGGGGCCGGTACTGGCGCAAGGGGCTGCGTCTGTTCGGCTTCCGCCTGATCGTCGGGCTGCTGTTCCTGGCGCCGTTCCTCGTCGTGATGGCACTGTTCTTCGCGCCCGTCGTACTCGGCGCAGGCGGCTTCGCCGCGCCGCTAGCGGCGCTGTTCGTCCTCCTGCCGGTCGTCTTCGTCCTGGCCGTCGTCGTCGGACTGGTCGACAGCTTCACGACGAACTTCGTCGTCCCGATAATGCTACTGGAAGACCGCGCCGTCCTCGACGGCTGGCGACGCCTCTGGCCGACGATCCGGGCCCAGTGGAAGCAGTACCTGGCCTACGCCGTCGCGGCCTGGATCCTCTCGCTCGTCGGCGGCGTCCTGATCGCCGTGGTGGCCGGCATCCTGATCGCCGTCCTGTTCGTCCCATTCGGCATCCTCCTGGCCGTCGGCATCGGCCTGCTGTCGGTCCTCGAACCGGTCGGCATCGCCTGGCTCGTCGTGACGGGGCTGCTGTTCGCTCTGGCCGCGCTCGTGGTCGCGTTGCTGGTGACGGTCCCGGTCCAGACGTACCTCCGCTACTACGCGCTGCTCGTCCTCGGTGACGTCGACGCCGAGTTCGACGTCATCCCCGAACAGCGTGCAGCCGTCCGTTCCGACGTCGACGAGGCAGCGTAGTCACCCAGGCCCGCCGGCGCTCGGGGTCCAGTTTTATGAGTCTACTCGGCGAACTGTCACGATATGGCAGAAGACCACGAGACCGCTCAGGAACTGGGCATCGGCTTCGGCGAGACGGTGTACTCCGAGGAAGGCGTCGCGCTCGGGACGATACGGGGCTTCGACGAACACGGCTTCTACGTCACCCAGGAGGACGGCATCGAGGCGCTGTCCAGCGAGCACGTCACCCCCGGTCGCTCCGGCGAAGGCGAACTGATGTGGCGTTGCTGGAACTGCGGCGAGATGGGCGAAATCGAGGACATCCCCCAGGAGTGTCCCAACTGCGGCGCGCCGAAGGAGGAGATATACTACTGGACGGAGGACTAGGTGAGCCGGGCGCTCCTTGTTAGCCCTCGGCGATTACTTTCCGATCAGTGTAGGGGGTGTCTGTTACGATCTGGTGTGATTCTGAGCGCTGGCGCCAACGACGACACCAACACCTCGAAAGCCCTCGGCGCGCTCGACTCGCGCGGCTCGTTGCGCGCCTCACTTCGTTCGGTGCTTACGTCGCCGTGCTTCGTCGACCACGCCTCGCCCTTTCAGTCCTCCAGGAACAGCCTCGCTCGCGCGATGAAACGCGCTCGCGATTGACTCCTCACACCTCCCCGGACCCGTCGCGTCCGCTCCGGGTCACGCTTCCTGACCGCTCCGCAACCGCACGGCGGTCGGCCGGGAGCGAGTGGCGCGGCAACGCCGCGCTCTCGCGACCAGGGGAAGGGCAGGGCTGCGGTCCTTGGAGGTATGAAAGGGCGAGGCGGGGTCCGGGAACCCGGGCGAGGCAAGCACCGAACGGAGTGAGGCGCGCAGCGAGCCCCGGGACTGGAGCCCGCCGAGGGCTTTCTGGCTGTTGGCGGTCTCGTTTCTTCCAGCAAAACATCAACGAACTACCCGGTCAGTACACACCCACACACATCACGCGGGCAGCGCCTTTTTCACGGGGCCACGCCCACACATCGCCAATGAACGTCGTCGTCTTCGGTGCGGGGAGTCTGGGAAGCCTGGTCGGCGGACTACTCGCCCGGGAGCACGACGTCACGCTCGTCGGGCGCGACCCACACGTCTCCGCGGTTCGGGAGGGCGGACTTCGCGTGTCCGGTGAGTTCGAGTTCACCACGTCGCCATCGGCGACGACCAGCGTTCCCGACGCCGCGGACCTCGCCGTCGTCACCGTAAAAGCGTACGACACCCCCGAGGCGGCCGCGGCGCTGGCCGACTGCGACATCGATAGCTGTCTCTCGCTCCAGAACGGGATGGGCAACGAGGCGACGCTCGCCGACGAACTCGACTGCCCGGTGCTCGCAGGGACCAGCACCTACGGCGCTCGCCTCGCGGAGCCGGGTCACGTCGAGTGTACCGGCGTGGGGGAGGTCGCACTCGGTCCGCGCGAGGGCGGCTCCTCGACCGTCGCCGACGAGGTTGGGGCGGCCTTCGACGCCGCACGTATCGAGACCACCGTCGCCGACGACATGCACCGGCGGCTCTGGGAGAAACTGGCCGTCAACGCCGGGATCAACGCGACCACGGCGCTGGCTCGCGTCGAGAACGGAGCCCTGGTCGACGGGCCGGGTGGCGACGTCGCCGCGGCGTCGGCCAGGGAAGTCGCCCGCGTCGCGCGCGAGCAGGGTATCGACCTCTCCGACGAACCCGTCGTCTCACTCTTGGCGTCCGTCGCGGCCGACACCGCGGCGAATCGATCGTCGATGCTCCAGGACGTCGACTCGGGGTCCAGGACGGAGGTCGACGCCATCAACGGCTACGTCGTCGACGCCGCGGCGGGCGAAGCCGTCCCGGTCAACCGGACGCTGACCGCGCTCGTCCGCGCGTGGGAACGGGAACGAGGGCTCCGCTGACCGCAGCCCCGAACTCGCCGTCCCACTCGGCAGCCCGAACGGACCGGTCACTCAGTCTGTGGAGGCTTTCCGGAAACGGGTGGGAGGTCGCCGCTGACTCAGCTTTCCTCGATTTTGGACTTGACGGTTTTCGCGGTCTTCTCGTCCTCGAACAGCATGAGGAGGAGTCCGTTCCAGTCGCCCGCGGTGACACTGTCTGCGAGGCTCGACGCCACGCCGTACGTGTTCGCCTCCTCGCCGTCGACCGTCACCGTAATCGTGGCGTCGTCGGGGGCATCGGCGGCGCCGGTCGCCTGGAGCGCCTCGCTCGCACTGCTGGTTCCCTCGTCGTCGAGCGTGGCCGCGAGTTCGTACCCGTCGGAATCCGGTTGCTCGCGGACGTCGCCGACGTTCGCCACGGCGTCCTTCTGGAAGAAGGTCTGTTCGCCGTCGGGTCCCGAGACGGTGGCAAATAGGGCGCTGGCCGGCGTCTGTTCCGACCCGTCGGCCGTCGCCGCCGTCCCGGATTCGTCGGCCGTCCCGTTCGTTTCAGGTTCGTCGGACGAACCCTGCATGCAACCGGCGGTTCCGAGGAGGGCTGTACTGGAGAGGAGGGCTATCGTGTCTCTGCGGGAACACTGCATGTGATTTAGCTGATGTTTACCTACCAAGTACTTTCTGGACTAGTTCGCCTTTGTCACTGATCCACACTCCCTGCCGTGGTTCGCCCTCGCGAAATCTCCGACTTCGCTCAGTTCCAGAAGACGCTTCGCGCCTTCCGACCTTCGTAACCCCCAAGGGATTGCTCAGTTCCGATGGACTCGCGTTGCTCGTCCATCGACCCTCGCGGCCGCTTCGCGCCCGCTCAGTTCCGCTTCAGGACGTACACCGCGGCCGCCCCGCCGACGACCAGCGCGAACACGTAGCTCTCGACGCGGTAGAGCAGGGCGACGGTGGTCGCCGTCGACCCGGACGAGACGGTCGTCAGCGCGAGGATGAGGACGACGAGGAGTCCGGACACCGCGCCGCTGCCGCCCGGTGACGGTGCCAGCCCGGCTAGCGTACTGGCGGGGACGATGAACATGACGAGCAACAGCGGGATGGTCGCGCCGACGGCCTCGGCGGCGGCGAACAGCGGGAGGGCGAAGAAGACCCAACCGACGTAGGCGAACCCGAGCGCGCGAACAAGCGCCCACCGGTCGCGAGCGATCCGCTGGAACGCCTCGTTCAGGTCGCGCATTCGGCGGAGAATGCCCGCGGGCGTCACCACGGGCAACCGCCGGAGGACGGGAGAGAGGAACCGGTGAACGGCGTGGCCGATCCGGCGGCGGAAGCGCCAGCCCACGACGCCGAACACCGGGAGTCCCACCGCGAGGACGGCGAGCATCCCGGCGAAGGGGCGTACCGACGCGGGGAGGCTGGACTGCCACAGGAGCGTCGCGAACCCGACGCCGGCGAAGGTGAAGAAGGGGAGCAGGTTCAGCGTGTCCGCGGTGACCACGCTGGCGAGGCTCTCCTCGTAGCTGGCCTCGGTGTCCCGGGAGAGGACGTAGGCGATGAACGGTTCGCCGCCGGCCTGTCCCAGCGGGGTGACGTAGTTGGCGAACGTGGCCGCGAAGTAGGTCACGAGGAGCCGCCGGTACGGGACGCTCACGCCGGAGACGGAGAGGACGATCTGCCACGACTTGCCCCAGGCGGCCAGACAGAGCAGCGTCGAGAGACAGCCCAGGGCGATCCAGCCGGGATCGGCCCGGAGGAGTCCGTCGAGGACCTGTTCGGTCCCGACGAAGTCGACCAGCAAGTAGAGAACGAGGCCGGCGACGGCGAACCCGCCGGCGATCTGGAGGACGGTCTTCCGGTCGGCGTAGTCCAGCAGGACCCCGCCCTGGTCGGACACGGCTCAGTCGATGTAGCCAAGGTCCTTCAGGCGGTCCTTGGCGTCGTCGTCCATGTCGTCCAGTACCTCGCCGTCCGACCCGTCGGCCTCGTCGGGCCAGTCGGCGTCGATAGCGTCGACGAACCTAAAGAGGGCGTCACGAACTGCGGCGATCTTGCCGTCCTCGTCGTCCGACGATGCGACGTTTTCGGTCTCGCCGGGGTCCTCGTCCAGCCGGTAGGCCTCGTCCGGAATGCGGGTGTTGTGGATGTACTTCGCGTCCGGCGTGCGCGCGGCGCCCATCCGCGAGTAGAAGCGCGAGTCGGTGTCGAGAGTGATGCCCGCACTGGAGGCTTTCCCCTCCAGCTGTCGCAGTTCGACGACGGGCTGGTGGTACTCGACGTAGCCGACGTCGCCACGCTCCAGGCCGTCGAGTTCGCCGGTGCGGTCGGAGGAGCTCTTGCCAGCGTCGCTCCCGGCGAACTCGCGGTAGTCCGCATTCAGGAGCGACCGGACGCGGTCGAGCCCTTCGCCGTCACCCTCGACGCCGGGCTCACGGGTCGCATCGCTCCCCGTTCGCTCGTTCGGCGTCCCCTCGCTCCGCTCGGCGACGCCCGTCGCGTCCAGCACGGTGTGATAGAGGTCGATCAGTTCGACGGTGGTCTCGTCGTCACGGCCCGGTTCGACGTCGGGGTGTTTGACCATGAGCGGGACGTTCACCAGCGGGTCGTAGATGCAGAACTCGTGGCCGTAGAGGTCGTGCTCGCCGAGCAGTTCCCCGTGGTCCGCACAGACGACGACCATCGTGTCCTCCCACTGGCCGGTCTCCTTCAGGTGGGAGAACAGCCGGTCGAGCTGGTCGTCCATGTGCCGGATCTCGGCGTCGTAGAGGCCGGAGAGGGCGTCCCATTCCTCGTCGTCGATGTCGCGGGCGCCGGAGTTGTACTCCTTGGAGTTCTGGCACACCGCCGTGCTGTCGACGCCGGGGGCGAACTCCTCGGCGTACTCCTCGGGAGGATGGTAGGGAAGGTGGGCGTCCATCAGGTTGACGAACGCGAAGAACTGGTCGGAGTCGTCGACGAACTCGATGGTCTTGTCGACGACGGCGGGCGTCTTGGTGTCGCCGCCACCCCCTTCGGCGAGGTGCTCGTGGATCTTGTTGCCGACCTGGACCATGCGGTCGGCGACGGAGCGGAGGGTGTCGTTGTCGTTCATCGTCTTCCAGAGCGTCGCCAGCGGGCCCGACAGCAACTCGCTGGGCATGATCTGGAAGAAGTTGTCGTGGTCGTCGAAGCCGTCGGTGAGGTTCGTGTAGGAGGTGATCCAGGCGTTCGAGGAGTAGCAGGCGGTGTCGTAGCCCGCCGCGGAGAGGGACTCGGCGAGCGTCGTCGCCCCGTCGAGGTAGGGCGTCTCCTGGGTCGCGCCGTGTTCCGAGGGGTACAGTCCGGTAAAGAGCGAGGCGTGGACAGGGAGCGTCCAGGGGGCCGGCGCGACGGCGTTCTCGAAGACCGCCGCCTCCTCGGCGAACTCGGCGAGGCGGGGCGTCGTCGGCTCCTCGTAGCCGTAGACGGAGAGGTGGTCCTTGCGGACGGTGTCGAGGACGACGAAGAGCACGTTCGTCCCGTCCGTGTCGGTCATACAGCATACGGTTCCGCCCACGAGGTTAAATTGCCCGCTTTCCGGTGGTGTCACCGGCCGCGTGTGGTCGGAAACTGTGCCTCGTCGCGGCCGCTACTCCCGTTTCTGTGCCGCGTCGCGGATCTGCTCGGGGACCGCGGGGACGTTCCCCTCGTCGACGCTCGATCCCTCGATCTCGTCGAGCGACATCGGGTAGGTACGAATATCCATGTGGATGTCGATACCCGCCTCGGCGCCCTCTGCCATCGAGATGGGAACCTGGTTGTGACCGGGGGTGAGGTCGCCGACGGCGTAGACGCCGTCGACGCTGGTCCTGCCGTGGTCGGCGACGGCGACGGTGCCGTCGTCGTTCAGCTCACACTCCAGCTGTTCGGCCAGGTCCGTGTTGTACTCGGAGCCGTACATGGCGAACCCACCGCGGTACTCGCGGACGCTCCCGTCCTCGAACTCCAGGGACTCCAGCCAGCCGTCGTCGCCGTTGTTCACGCCACTGACGTCCGCCTCGACGATATCGACGGGGTGGGCCCGCAGCAGTTCGCCCGTCTCCTCGCTCCAGGTCGGCTCGTCACCCCGCAGGAGCAGGTCGACGTTGTCGGCGAAGTTGAGCATGATCATGGCGACGTAGGCCGCGGAGTCGCCGTGGCCCATCACGTACACCGACTCGTCGACGAACATGTAGGCGTCACAGTGGAGGCAGTAGTGCAGGCCCGCGCCGGTCCGGGGGAGCGGCGGGTCGGGCCGGACGTCAGAGAACCCCGTCGCGAGGACGACGCGGTCGGCCAGTATCTCCCCGCCACTCGCCGTCGCCAGGCGGAACTGCTCCTCGTTCTCGTCCCCGTCCGCCACCGTTTCGGCCGACTCGACGTAGTCCTCGTGCCAGTCGGCGCCGTAGCTCTCGACCTGCTCGCGTGCGGTGGCGAGCAGTTCCATCCCGGAGACGTCCTCGGTGATTCCGATGACGTTGTGCGTGTCGGCCATCATCGCGGCCCGGCCGCCGCCGCGGTCGACGACCGCCGTTGCGTGGCCCAGCCGGGTGGTGTACAGCGCCGCCGACAGGCCGGCCGGGCCGCCCCCGACGACCACTACCTCGTACTCCGTCGTCTCGCTCATGACTATCCATATTTCGTCGATGGACGACTTTAACTGTTCTTTCCTCGTCCGACCGGGCGCCAGTTCGACACCACCTGATTTCGGCAGAAGTAACAGAACGAAATAATAGACACTTTGTTTATAGTAGTGGTGAACGAAGCCAGTCGTTGGTGGCTGGCAGTACCAATAGTGGACCAGTGCTCGGCAGAGAGAACCGTCCACCAGAGGTCGCGATACGGTCGAAATTCGGACGCGTACCCGATCGACAGCCGGCTCCGTGTGTATCGCCACGCCGCCGCGACTGTCACTCGGTCTATCCACCGTCCTTTCGGCAAATCGGTGTCTCATGGCAGCACTTCCACCGTCTCGGGCAGTGGATCGACGATCTTGTCCACAGAACGGGTCGTTCGTCTGCTCGGGGTGAGTTCGCGACAGATACTATAAGAAATATGGTGTTATTCGAAAGCTCACTGACTCCTGTCTATTCAAAATTACGCGTCCTCCTCACCCAATGTGCGCCCCCGAGTCCAGTTCTGGCGGGAGGAGCTGCGGGGACGAACTGGTCGGTTACTGGCGCTCCGTTCACTGATAGGTAACAGATCTCCGTGTCGTGCCAACAAGTAGCACTGGGGCGGGCGACCTGCCGTAAAAATAACGGATGTAATCGTGTTATCCTGGGCCGCTTTCCCCACGCGCGTTAACTACTGGAGAACGCTACGCGGAGAGGAGGGCGTTCTCGATCGACTTCGCGGCGCTGGTCACCAGTCCCGTCACGTCCTCTTCGAGCCGTTTGCCGGACATGTGGTGGATGTTCCCGGTGACGCTGACCGCACCGACGGGCTCGCCGTCGCCGTCGACGACGGGTGAGGCGACGCACTGGTGGCCGTCGATGAACTCTTCGCGGTCGAAGGCGACCCGCTGGTCGCGGACGGACCGCAGTTCCCGCTCCAGTGCACGCTCGTCGGTGATCGTCTTCTCGGTGTAGGCTTCGAGTCCGGTTCGCTCGACGATATCCGCCCGTTCGTCGGCCGGGAGGGCGGCGAGGATGGCCTTGCCGCCGGCCGTCGCGTGCAGCGGCGCGACGTCGCCCTCGCTGAGGTCGCCCGCCGCGTCGACGGACCCGATGCGGAGGGCGTAGACGCCGCGGTCGTCCTCGTGGGCGATGAAACTCGACGTGTGGCCGGTCGTTTCCGCGAGGTCGCCGATGACTCGCCGGATCGCCTCGACCGGGAGCCGACCACGCGCCCCCCGTCCGAGATCGAGAAACCTGTTGCTCGGGAAGTAGTCGTCGCCTTCCCGGACGAGGTAGCCGAGCCGTTCGAGCGTCTTGACGTGCTTGTACACCGCGCTCTTGGAGATGTCAACCTCCCGGGCGAGTTCGCTCACGCCGGCCCCCTGCCGCTCGTCCAGAAGTTCGATGATCCGGAAACTCGTCTCCGTCGCCTTCACCCGCGGGACACTGTCGGCCATACCCGGCGTACGAAGCGGGCCCGTAAACCGTTTACTGTGAGTGAACGGCCGGCGGTGGCCCCGGGCCGTTTACTGCACCGGCGCCGTCGACGTCGGCCAGGCCCGCCAGTTCGGCAGACGCCGACGCGTGCTGCGCTCACAGGAATTATTAAACACCCCTGGCGCAAACACGTGAGATACGAGGCCATCTACATGACTCATATCGTCGACTACGAACTGTTCGAAGTGCCGCCACGCTGGCTCATGCTCCGGGTCGAGACGGCCGACGGAACGATCGGCTGGGGCGAACCCGTCGTCGAGGGCCGCGCCCACACGGTCCGCGCGGCCGTCGAGGAGCTGATGGACACGTACCTCCTGGGCGAGGACCCGACGCGGATCGAGGACCACTGGCAGACGATGTACCGCGGGGGATTCTACCGCGGCGGACCCGTCCTGATGAGCGCCATCGCGGGCATCGACCAGGCGCTCTGGGACATCAAAGGGAAGCAACTGGGCGCGCCGGTTCACGACCTGCTGGGCGGCCCCGCTCGTGACCGGATCCGCGTCTACCAGTGGATCGGCGGCGACCGCCCCTCGGAGGTGGCCGACCAGGCCGAGACGAAGGTCGAGGCCGGCTTCACCGCGCTGAAGATGAACGCCACCGCCGAGGTCGAACGCGTCGACGACCCGGCGACGGTCGACGCGGCGGTCAACCGCCTATGTGAGGTCCGCGAGGCCGTCGGCGACGAGGTCGACATCGGCGTCGACTTCCACGGGCGCGTCACGAAGCCGATGGCCAAGCGCCTGGCCGCGGCGCTCGAACCGTACGACCCGATGTTCATCGAGGAACCGGTCCTCCCCGAACACAACGACGCCCTCCCGCAGATCGCCGCGCACACGACGACGCCCATCGCCACCGGCGAGCGGATGTACTCCCGCTGGGACTTCAAGCAGATCTTCGAGAACGGCTCCGTCGACGTGATCCAGCCCGACCTGTCCCACGCGGGCGGGATCACGGAAGTGAAGAAGATCGCCGCGATGGCCGAGGCCTACGACGTCGCGCTGGCGCCCCACTGTCCGCTCGGCCCGGTCGCGCTCGCCTCCTGTCTGCAGGTCGACGCCTGCTCGCCCAACGCCCTCATCCAGGAGCAGAGCCTGAACATCCACTACAACGACACCGGCGACGTCCTCGAGTACCTCGCCGACCCCTCCGTCTTCGAGTACGACGACGGCTACGTGACGATCCCCGACAACCCGGGGCTCGGCATCGAGATCAACGAGGACCACGTCCGCGAACAGTCAGAGAAGACGGTGAACTGGCACAACCCCGTCTGGCGACACCAGGACGGCAGCGTCGCCGAGTGGTAGACCCGCGCCACAGGCTCCGGCCCGGCCGTTTTTTCGACAGCGCGGTTCGACAGCGCGGTTCGCGAGTACGCACCGACTACCCCGATTTTCGTTACTGAGACGGCCCGGTATTTCCCGAAATCAGCCGACGAACGGTCGAATCTCGACGTCGAACTCGTAGACGCCGGGGTGGATCCGGTACTGTTCGAGCGTTGGCGGTCCGCAGCTCCCCGTCCCGAGGCCGCAGTGGGCGTGGTCCAGCGACACCGAAATCTCGTCGCGGGAGGGGAGTTCGTGGTCGTGGTCCGCGGCCGCCAGGTCCGCCCTCGCGTAGTCGTGGGCCGTGACGTCGAGGAGCGAATCACCGGTCACGGCGATGCCGACGCCGCGCCCGTCGGTGAACGTCGCCCAGCGGACGTCCGTCCGGGTGCCGTTGGCCTGCGGGCGGACGTAGGGCGTGTGGAGTTCCTCGACGGAGCTGTCGTATCGCCCGACGAGCGCCGCCTCCTTGCTGTCGACGTACGATTCGCCGGGACCGCGACCGTACCATGTCACCTGGTCGAACTCGCCGTTGAGCGTCAGGTCCAGGCCGACGCGGGGGAGCGACGGGAGCAGCGACAGGTCTCCCTCGGGCTCGATTCGCGTCTGAATCTCGACCGCACCGGTGTCCCGGACGGTGTACACCTGTTCCGTCGCGAAGCCGTGGTCGAAGATCGGCGGGGCGAGGCGCCCCTCGACGGTTATCTCGACGGCTTCCTCGCCCACGACCTCGTGGCTCACCTCGTCCGTCCGGAACTGCAGGTCGTCGAGCCCGTGTTCCCGCCAGAGCTGGGCGAACCCGATGGTCCTGACGTCGTCGTGGGTGAGCCGTTCGCCGTTCTCGTGGACCTCTCGCAGCCGGGTGAGCAGCGTCCGGGAGAGGGGGAGCCCCTCGTCGTTGTCGGTCGGAGCCCGCCAGAGCCCCGTTCGGGGGCCACTTGCCACCACCTCCCGGCCCCGGTAGGACAGCGAGTCGACGACGCCCCGGGTGTCGTCGAAGGTCAGTTCGAACGCCGCGTTCGAGACAACGAGTCCGCGGTCGGTCGCCTCACAGCTGAGCGGCGCTGACGAGTCGGGAGCGGGGGCCGACGGCTCGCCGCCGGGCAGTTCGAACTGCCCGGTTGCGACGGTGTGCCCTGCCGGTGCCCACCTGGCCTCGCCCCCGAGTCGAGCCTCGACCGTGAGGAGGTTCTCGGCGTCGTCGTCCAGGTGCTCGGGATCGACGGGAACGGTCAGCGTCGCGCGCTCGCCGGCGGCGACGTCCGGGAGGTCGACGGCGCCGCTCTCGACGAGTTCCCCGTCCGCTTCGACGCGCCAGGTGGCCCGGAGGTGGTCGAGGCCGCGGAAGTCGTAGCGGTTCTCGACGAGCACCTCGCCGGCTTCGAGGTCCGACGGCTCGAACGTCACCGGCTCGATGACCTTCTTGTACTCCGTCAGACCGGGCGAGGGCGTCCGGTCCGGGAACACCAGGCCGTTGATGTTGAAGTTCGCGTCGTTCGGTTCGTCGCCGAAGTCGCCCCCGTAGGCGAACCACTCCTCGCCGTCTTCGGTGGTCTGGCGAAGTCCCTGGTCGAGCCAGTCCCAGACGAACCCGCCCTGCAGGCGGTCGTGCTCGTAGAACGCGTCCCAGTACTCGCGGAGGTTGCCGGGGCCGTTCCCCATCGCGTGGGCGTACTCACAGAGGATGACTGGGTGCTCGTACTCGTCTTCGGCCGCCCAGGCCTCGAGCTGGTCCCACGGCGGGTACATCGGGCCGACGATGTCCGAGACGACCTGCTCCTCGTCCGGTTCGTAGTGGATCGGTCGCGTCGGGTCTCGCTCGCGGGTCTCCTCGGCCATCGTGACGTGGTTCGAGCCGAAGTCCGACTCGTTGCCGAGCGACCAGACGACGACGCTCGGGTGGTTCTTGTCGCGCTCGACCATCCGGACCATCCGGTCGACGTAGGTGTCCTCCCACTCGTCGGCGTCGCTGATGTGTGGCGTCTCGCGGGCCAGCTCCATCCCGTGACACTCCAGGTCCGTCTCGTCGACGACGTAGAGGCCGTACTCGTCACAGAGGTCGTAGAAGCGCGAGTCGTTGGGGTAGTGGGCCGTCCGGACGGCGTTGACGTTGTGCCGCTTCATCAGCTCGACGTCCTCGCGCATCGACTCGACGGGGACGTGACGGCCCCGGTCCGGGTGGAAGTCGTGGCGGTTCACGCCGCGGATCGTCACCGCCTCGCCGTTGACGAGGAACTGGCCGTCCGTGACCTCGACCTCGCGGAAGCCGACGGTCTCCGCGACGACTTCCGTCACCGCGCCGCCCGTCCGCTCGCCGTTCCCCTCGTCTGACGCGTCCACCAGTTCGACCTCCAGAGCGTAGCACGTCGGCGTCTCGGCGGTCCACTTCTCGGGGTCGTCGACGTCGGTTTCGAGCGTGACGGTCGCTGTCTCGCCCGCAGCGACGTCGACAGCGGCCTCCAGCTCGGCGACGACCTCGCCGTCCTCGTCCCGGAGCGTCGCGTCTACCCGGCGGGTCACCTCGTCCGCCGTGCCGACGTTCGCGACGTCGACGGCGGCCGTGAGGTGGGCGTCCCGGTACGCGTCGTCGAGTTCCGTCCGCACGTCGACGTCGGCGACGTGGGTCTCCGGGACGGCGTAGGCGTACACCTCCCGGAAGATGCCGCTGAGCCACCACATGTCCTGGTCCTCGACGTAGCTCCCGTTGGTCCACCTGTACACGCGCACGGCGACCGTGTTCTCACCGGGTTGGACGTGCTCGCTGACGTCGAACTCCGAGGGAAGTCGGGCGCCCTCGCTGTAGCCGACCCGCTCGCCGTTGACCCACAGGTGGAACGCCGAGTCGACGCCCTCGAAGTGGAGGCGGACCTGTCGCCCGTCCCAGTCCTTGTCGACGTGGAACGTCCGGCGGTACGAGGCGGTCGGGTTCTCCGTCGGAACGTTCGGCGGGTCGAGCGGAAACGGGTAGACGACGTTGGTGTAGTGCGGGTCGCCGTAGCCCGCCGCCTGCCAGTTTATCGGCACGTCGATGCCGTCCCAGTCGCCGGCGTCGAACCCCGGGTCCTGGAATCCGGCCGGCGCGTCCGCCGGCGTCGCGGCCAGGTCGAACGCCCACTCGCCGTCGAGCGACCGTATCCAGGGTGAGTGGGTGCGTTCGCGCGTCTGTGCGGCTTCGGGGTCCTCGTAGGGCAGTACGTCCACGTGGGGCCCAAGCCGATTCCGGCCCACGGTTCGCGGGTCGAGCCAGTCGTCCATACTGCAACGTAACACCGGCCCTGCGTAAATAATTCGCTGGGTGACCGGGTCCGGGGCTTGCGACTCGACACTCCGCGAACTGGTCGCCCAGCGTCGCACGAACGCTTTTGTACGCTCCCGGCCCAGTTGTCGGTGTGTCCTACAGCGTCGCAGTTATCGGAACGGGTACGGAACCGGACGACCCCGGTCGCGACGGGTACGCGATGGCGTACCACCACGCGACGGGGTACGAGAAGGTCGACGACTGCGAACTCGTCGCCTGCGCGGACGTCGTCGAGGACAACGCGCGGGCCTTCGCCGACGAGTTCGACCTCGACGACGGGGGCGTGTTCACGGACTACGAGGCGATGCTCGAAGCCGTCGAGCCCGATATCGTCTCCATCTGCGTCCCCCCGGCGGTCCACGCGTCCATCGCGCTCGACTGCATCCGGAGCGGCGTCGTCGACGCCATCCACTGCGAGAAGCCGATGGCCGACACCTACGGCGGGGCCAGGGAGATGACCGAGGCGGCCGACCGCCACGACGTCCAGCTGACGTTCAACCACCAGCGCCGCTTCAGCGACGCCGTCCGGACCGCCAAGGACCTGCTCGAGGAGGGCGAGATCGGCGACCTCCGGCGAGTGGAGTTCGGGGCGCCGGTCGGTATCTTCGACTACGGCAGCCACTCCTTCGACCTCTGTAACTACTTCAACGACGAGACGGCGGGGGAGTGGGTGCTGGGCCAGATCGACTACTCGGCGGAGAATATCCTGTTCGGCACCCACAACGAGAACCAGGCGATCGTCCACTGGGAGTACGAGAACGGCGTCCACGGCGTCGCAGCCTCCGACAGCACCGGGACGGGCGGTCCCGCCAGTGCCTTCGCCTGTCACAACCGCCTGATCGGGACCGACGGCGTCATCGAGGTCGGCCCCGAGGGCGACGACGGCGAGGAACTCCCGGCGCTACGGATCCGCCGTGACGGCGGCGACTGGGAGACCATCGAGACGAAGGACGGCCTCCACGACTGGGCGTTCGTCGACCGCGCCATCGCGGAGAACGTGCGCTGTCTCCGCGAGGGGGAGACGCCGGAACTCGGCGCCGAGAACGCGCTCAGGGCCACCGAGCTCATCTTCGCGACCTGGGAGTCGTCCCGACGTCGCGGCCGCGTGGACCTCCCGCTGTCCATCGACGACAACCCGCTCCAGGCGATGCTCGACGCGGGCGACCTGACGCCGGCACCGATGGAGGAGGAGTAGATGGTCGACCTCTCGGTCTGTATCGAGATGGTGTACGACGACGAGCCGTTCCACGAGCGGATCCGCCGGACCGCCGACGCCGGCGTCGACGCCGTCGAGTTCTGGGACTGGCGCGAGAAGGACCTCGACGCCATCGGGACCGCGGCGGACGCGGCAGGCGTCGACGTCGTCGCCTGCGTCGCCGGCGGGGACCTGACCGACCCCGCGGCGGCCGACGACGCCGTCGAGACGATCCGCGAGTCGATCGAGACCGCGGCCGACCTGGGAATCCCCACGCTCATCGCCACGACCGGTCCGGACCAGGACGGTCTGGACCGCCAGGTCCAGCACGACAACGTCGTCGACGTACTCTCGCGGGTGGCCCCGGACGCCGAGGACGCGGGCGTCACTATCGCGCTGGAACCGCTCAACACGACCGTCGACCACCCGGGTTACTACCTGACCACGAGCGAGGAAGGGTTCGAGATAGTCGACGAGGTCGGTTCGGATGCCGTGACGCTCCTGTACGACGTCTACCACCAGCAGATAACGGAGGGCAACGTCACCGATACGATCACCGAGAACGTCGACGACATCGGTCACGTCCACGTCGCCGACGTCCCGGGCCGTCACGAACCCGGGACGGGCGAACTGAACTACGCGAACGTCTTCGACGCCATCGACGCCGCCGGCTACGACGGCTACGTCGGCTGCGAGTTCTCACCGACCGGCGATCCCGACGAGGCGATGGCAGACGTGCTGGAGATCGTCTGACTCGAGCTGATCCGAACTCGCTTCTGCCCGCGGCAGGTGGGCGGTACGCGGCGACTACCCGCGCTGTCAGTGCCGAGAATGGCCGGTACGTGCTGCCTCCGGCTCGGCGTTCCGCCCCGGTCGCTTCCGTTCCCCCCGTCACCGGGGTGGCGTCCGTGCGGGTCGTCCCCATGATTTATCTGTTCGACAGGTAATCTTCAGCCATGCCGAAGATTGCCTTCGTTGGCGCCGGCAGTATCGTCTTCGCTCGCAACCTGATGGGTGACGTGCTCTCGTACCCGGAGCTCCAGGGGAGTACGATCGCCCTGATGGACATCGACGAGGAGCGACTCGACAGGGTCGCGACGGCTGGACGGGAGATGGTCGAACACAACGACGTCGACGCGACCATCGAGACCACGACCGACCGGCGGGAGGCCCTGGACGGCGCCGACTACGTGCTGAACATGATCCACGTCGGCGGCCGGGAGCCCTTCGAGAACGAGATCCGCATCCCCCAGGAGTACGGCGTGAACCAGGCCGTCGGCGACACGCTCGGCCCCGGTGGCGTCTTCCGCTTCCTGCGGACCGCGCCCGTCGTGCTGGACCTGGCCCGCGACATGGAGGAACTCTGCCCGGACGCACTCTTGCTCAACTACACCAACCCGATGGCGATGCTGTGCTGGGCCGTCGACGAGGCCACCGACGTCGACGTCGTCGGCCTCTGTCACAGCGTCCAGCACACCGCGCAGGCCGTCGCCGACTACGCGGACGTTCCGGGCGAGGAACTGGACTACTGGGTCGCGGGCATCAACCACATGGCGTGGTTCCTCGAGGCCGAACACGACGGCGAGAGCATCTATCCGGCGCTGTACGAGGCGGCCGACGACCCGGAGACGTACAAGCGTGACAACGTCCGGTTCGACATCCTCCGGCACTTCGGCGCGTTCGTCACGGAGTCGAGCAACCACATGTCCGAGTACGTGCCGTACTTCCGGACCGACGAGGCGACTATCGAGGAGTACACCGTCGACGAGGAGTTCGACGACTACTTCGTCGACTGGATGCCCACGGGCCACTACTTCGAGCACTGGTGCGAGTACCAGCAGGAGGCCCGCGAGATGACGGCCGACGACATCGACCCGGAGATCGAGCGCTCGGAGGAGTACGGCTCGCGCATCATCCACTCGATGGAGACGGGCGAGCGCCGGCGAATGAACGTCAACGTCCGCAACGACGCGGGCGCCATCGCGAACCTCGGGAACGACACCTGCGTCGAGGTGCCCTGCCTCGTCGACGGCCAGGGGGTCCACCCCTGCTCCGTCGGCGAGCTCCCCGCTCAGCTGGTGGCGCTCGACCGGACGAACACGAGCGTCCAGCGCCTCGCGGTGAAAGCGGCCCTCGACCACGACCGGGACGCGCTCCGACGGGCGGTGAAACTGGACCCGCTGACGGCCGCGGCCTGTACGCTCGACGAGATCGACGACATGGTCGACGACCTGCTCGCGGCAAACGCCGACTACCTCCCGGACGAACTCGTCGAGGCACCCCGCACCGCTTCTTCGTCGGTCTAGCCGTCGCGGGCCTAGCCGTCGCGGACCGGTCCCCGGCTCCGCACCTGGCGTGGCGTGTTACTCCGTCCCACTGCGGAAAGGTTTATCATCGTCATCCTACATCATCGACTATGGGCGAGCTAGAGATTCGCAACCTGACGAAGGTATTCAACGACGACAGTGGCGACATCGTCGCGGTCGACGACTTCGAGGCGGAGATCGAGGACGGTGAGCTGATCGTCCTCGTCGGGCCGTCGGGTTGTGGGAAGTCGACGACGCTCCGCTGCATCGCCGGCCTGGAGACGCCGACCCAGGGCGACATTCTCGTCGACGGGAACGACGTCACGGACAACAAGCCGAAGAACCGCGACATGGCGATGGTGTTCCAGAACTACGCGCTGTATCCCCACAAGACTGCCAGGGGCAACATGGCCTTCGGGCTCAAGATGACGACCGACCTCTCGAAGGAAGAGATCGACGAGCGGGTAGAGGAGGTCGCCGCGATGATGGGGATCGAGGACCTGCTGGGGAAGAAGCCGGGCGACCTCTCCGGCGGGCAGCAACAGCGCGTCGCCCTCGGCCGCGCCATCGTCCGCGAACCGGAAGTGTTCCTGATGGACGAGCCCCTCTCCAACCTCGACGCGAAGCTCCGGACGCAGATGCGCACCGAGTTGCAGTCGCTCCAGCAGGAGTTCGGCGTCACGACCGTCTACGTCACTCACGACCAGACGGAGGCCATGACGATGTCCGACCGCATCGCCGTCCTCAACGAGGGTCAGCTCCAGCAACTCGGGACGCCCCTGGAGTGTTACCACGAGCCCGCGAATCGCTTCGTCGCCAGTTTCATCGGCTCGCCGTCGATGAACTTCTTCGAACTGGAACTGGACGCGACGGGCTCGCCGACGCTGGTCAACGAGACGTTCGAGTACGAACTCGACGACGACGTCTACGCGGACGTCGAGGGCGCGGGCGACCGTTTCACCCTGGGTATCCGACCGGAGGACGTCGAGGCCGTTCCGGCCGACACCCGCAACGCGATTCCGGCCGAGGTCGAGGTCACCGAGCCACTCGGCGACGTCACCTACGTCTACCTGAACGTCGGCGGCCAGCAGTACACGGCGACGCTCGAGGGCGACATCGTGCTGGAGGCCGGCCGGACCATCCACGTCACCTTCCCGCAGGAGAATATCCACCTCTTCGACGGCGACACGGGCGAGGCCGTCAGGAACCGGACGCCGCCGGAGGTCGACGACTTCGGGACGCTGACTGGGGTCGAGACGGACACGGGCGCAGAAGTAGCCGAGTAACGCTCGCGAACCGGATTGTCACTCCAGACGCGCGGTCGTCACTCCAGCCGCGGCAGGTACTCCTCGTTCGCCTCGAGCAGTTCCTCGGTCATCTCGTGGATCTCGTCGAGCGTACAGGCCGCGGCCGTCAGCGGGTCGAGTTTGACCGCCCGGTGGATCTTCTCGCGGTCGTGCTCCAGTGCGCCCTCGACGACGAGACGGTGGACGGACGCGTGCTGGCGCGGGAAGTGGGCGATCTCGGTGGGTAGTTCGCCCACGGAACACGGGTTGACGCCCGTGCCGTCGACGAGGACGGGCACCTCGACGCAGACGTCCTCTGGGAGGTTCGCGATGGCGTTCGTCTCGTTCGAGACGTTGAGGTTCATCCGCCGGGGCGTGTCGGTCTCGACGGCGTGGATGATGCGGGAGGCGTACTCCTCGGAACGCTCCGGCGCGACCGAATCGAGGTCGACGTCCAGGTCGGGGTCGTCGCGCTGGGCCGACCGCTCTTTCCAGCCCTCGAGGTAGGTGGCGGTCTCCATGCGCTCGGCGTAGTCCGTTCCCGTCATCTCCGCGATGGTCGCCTCGTCGGTCCGGAAGTAGGGGACGTACTCGGACATGTGGTGGGAGGACTCCGTCGGGAAGTAGCCGAAGTGTCGCATCATCTCGAAGCGGACGGTGTCCCGCTCGTAGATGTCGGGGTCGTCCATCGCCTCGCGGAGCGCGGGATAGACGCTCTCGCCGTCGTGTTCGGCCTCGAGGAACCAGGCAACGTGGTTGATGCCCGCCACCCAGTAGTCGAGTTCGTCCTGTGGAACGTCGACGTAACTGGAGATGGCTTCTGCGGTGTGGGGGACGCTGTGACAGAGGCCGACCGTCTCGACGTCCGTGGCGTCGAACAGCGTCTGGCAGAGGATCGACATCGGGTTCGTGTAGTTCAGGAAGAGGGCGTCGGGACACACCTCCTCCACGTCGTTCGCGATGTCGAGCATCGTCGGGATGGTCCGCAGGGCCCGGAAGATGCCGCCCGGCCCGATGGTGTCGCCGATGGCCTGCTTCACGCCGTACTTCTCCGGAATGCGGATCTCGTTCTCGAAGGGCTCGGTGTCGCCCACGTTGATCATGTTGAGCACGTAGTCGGCGTCCTCCAGGGCCTCGACGCGGTCCGTGGTCGACTCGACAGTCGCGTCCAGGCCGGCGTTGTCGACCATCGACTCCGCGACCCGCGCGGTCTGTTCGAGGCGGTGCTCGTCGATGTCCATCAACGCGATCTCGCTGTCCTGCAGTTCGTCGAACGAGAGGACGTCGCCGACGAGCGTCGTGGCGAACACCATGCTACCCGCACCGATGAAGGTGATCTTAGGCATGCGTCGACACAGTGGCGTTCGCTGGATAAATATACCGGTGGCCGGGACGAGTGCGCTCGTCGCTACCGCGACGCTGGGCAGTGGACGCCGGTTCCGGACAGTATTGTCAGGAAACTAATGGAAATATATATACTTATCCTTCACGACTGTCAATGGGAAGCAATGCCAGACAGCAGTCCAGACAGCCTTCGGCGACGAAAACTCGTACAGAGCATCGGCCTGGGCGCTGGTATCGCCCTGGCCGGGTGTAGTGGCGACGGCGGAGACGGTGGTAGCCTGGAAGGAGACGGCGACGGAGGCGGGGATAGTCTCGGGACAGAGACCGGGGGAGGCGACGATGGTGACGGTGGATCCGGCGCCGACGTGCTCCACTGGGACGCCGGCCTCCCCTCCGACGAGGAGGACCTCGATACTGCGATCTCGAACATCCAGAACTTCTTCGAGGAGCGCACCGGCGAGCAGGTCCAGATAACCGACTACACGTACGAGGACATGCGCTCGGCGTACCTCACGGGCGCTCGTTCGGGGGATCCCGACTCCGTGGAGGGCGTCCTCTCGCACCTCACCGAGTACATCGAGGCGGACCTCATCGAACCCATCGGGGACGAGGCCGAGGCCCTCGAGTGGTACGACGGCTACGTCGATAGCACGATCGAGGCGATGTCGTACCAGGGCGAACTGTACGCGCTCCCCTACACCGGGAACGGACGGGCGATGATCTACCGCCGCGACGTCTTCGAGGAACTGGGACAGGACCCGCCCGAGACAGCGGACGAGTTCCTGGAGGTCGGCCGGTTGATCAAGTCCGAGACCGACCTCACGCCGTTCCACAACTGCACCAAGGATGGCGGCGTCCGTGCGTTCCAGGAGTGGATGTCCCACGTCTACCAGCACACGGAGAACCTCTACGCGACTGACGGGGACGGCTGGACGCTGAACGTCGACGCGGACACGCTGGGCCTCGTCTTCGACAAGTACTACCACCAGGTGTGGGCGAGCGACGATCCCATCGCCGACCCCGACCAGCTGGGGACCGGCTGGCAGGTCAACGACCCCGGGTACATCAACGGCAACTTCGCGATGATCGAGTGCGGCCCGTGGATCCGCGGCTGGACGAGCGGCCCCGAGATCGACGACTCCGATGCGGCCTCGGAGGTTCTGGACGAGAACACGGCCGTGGCTCACCTCCCCTACGCCGAGGGCGGGGAGCGCGCGACCTACCTCGAGGTCAAACCGGTCATGGTGAACGCCAACTCCGAGAACGGCGACCTCGGATTCGAGGCCGTCGCCTCCCGGTGTAGCCCCACGGTGATGGAACAGCAGCAGTCCCACTCCCCGGGCAACTACGTCACGCCGGTCCACGAGGACGTCGAGACGACCCTGGAGAGCGAGAACTGGATGCCATTCACCGACGTGTTCGAGACGGGGCGCGCGCTGGCGAAGATCTCCTGGGGCCCGGTGCGCCAGGAGTTCTACCCGCTGATGCAGGAGGTCGCCTACGGCGAGACCGACCCCTACGACGCCGGGAGCACGCTCCACTCGAACCTGAAAAGCCTGGAAGGCGACCTGTAATCCAGATGGCCACGAACACGTCTCAGGGTCGGTCTCCGCGCTACAGTGAGGAGTTCAAGTCGCTCCTCTCGGAGACGTGGCTCGGCTACGCGCTCATCCTGCCGGCGACGATACTGGTCGCGGCGATCATCCTGTACCCGACGGTCCGGGGTATCCAGATGGCGTTCCTAGAAGTCTCGCTGCTCCAGCCCGGCGAGGAGACGTTCGTCGGTCTCGAGAACTTCGCCGAGATGGCCAACGACGCCGTGTTCCGGACCGCCCTGTGGCAGACGGTGTTGCTCACCGCGCTCGCGGTGTCACTGCAGTACCTGCTCGGGATGGCGCTGGCGATGGTGCTCAAGGAGAAAGTGCCGGGAATGCGCTTCTTCAGGAGCGTCTCGATGGTGACGTGGGTCCTGCCGATCATCGTGATGGTCATCCTGTTCCGGTTCATGGTCCAGAACGGCTTCGGCCCCGCGAACATCGTCCTCGGCGCGCTCGGCCTGGAGACGACGTACTGGTTCGGCGACCCGGAGATGGCGTTCCCGCTCATCGTGTTGATGCACGTCTGGCGGAACGTACCCTTCTACGCCATCGCGCTGATGGCGGCGATGAACTCGATCCCCGAGACCCAGTACGAGGCCGCGCGCCTCGACGGCGCGGGCGCGCTCCAGCGCTTCCGCCACGTCACGCTCCCGCAGATCTCCTACGTGTCGATGATCATGATCGTGTTGCACGTCATCTTCACGTTCAACAACTTCGAGATCGTCTACCTCTCGACCGGCGGGGGGCCGCTCGGCAACACCGAAGTGCTGGCGACGTACGTCTACAAGACGGCCTTCGAGACGTACGCGCTCGGCTACGCGGCGAGCATGGGCGTGGTGATGCTCGTCATCATGCTCACGTTCACCGCAGTGTACGTGAAACTGGAGGACACCGACTGATGTACAGCGAGGTATCCCATGGCAACTGAAACGGACGCTATCGACGGCGGAACCGGGACGACGAGCGCCATCCAGCGCTTCGACGAGTGGCTCGACGAAGACGTCTCGCCACGGCGAGCTCTGGCCGTGTACGCGGCCCTCGGCGTGTTCATGCTGTTCCTCCTGCTCCCGGTGCTGTACATGATACTGGCGACGTTCACGAACCAGTCGTTCCTCTACTCGTCGGCGCTGCTCCCGTCGTTGTCCAGTCTGACGCTCGCGAACTACGTCAACGTGCTCTCGACGGGCGCCTTCCAGCAGTACTTCGTCAACTCGACTATCATCGCGACGGCGACGACCGCGCTGACACTGTCGGTCGGTACCCTCGCCGCCTACTCGCTGAGCCGGTTCGACTACCCGGGGCGGGGCTCGCTCCTGCTGGCCTTCCTCGGGACCCAGATGTTGCCCTACGTGCTGATCCTGATCCCGTTCTTCCTGCTGATGTACACGCTGGACCTGATCAACTCTCACCTCGGGATCATCATCGCCCACTCGGTCATCGCCCTGCCGCTGGCCATCTGGCTGCTGAAGGGCTACTTCGACGACATCCCCGAATCGCTGGACGAGGCGGCCAAGATGGACGGCTGTTCGCAACTGGACGTCCTGGCCCGGGTCATCCTCCCGCTGTCGCTGCCGGGCCTGGCCGTCGCCGGATTCTACACGTTCACCATCTCGTGGAACGACTTCCTGCTCGTCTCGGTGCTCTCCCAGACCGGTGCGACCCGCACGCTTCCCTACGGGCTGCAGCTGTTCCAGTCCCAGAACCAGGTCGCCTGGCACCTCGTGCTGACGGCGGCGACCATAACGATGGTGCCGGTCATCGTCCTGTTCGCAGCGGTCCAGCAGTGGGTCGTCAAGGGCCTGGCCAGCGGTGGCATGAAGGGGACCTGACCACGGAGCGCCCCTTCGTTCGTGGCCGTCTTCTTCCAACGCACCGTCGGCGGTCGGGCGTCCCGCGTCCCGCCGCCGGGGCGACGGCGGCGACGCCCTGTTGCGGCGATAAATATCAGGATGAGATACTACTTTTTCACCTGTTAATACGAAGTGCGACGTCGCAGATCGATCGTGGGCTAACATTCACAAACCCTTCGATCGGCCACAGGGAGCCGCCTCAGCCCGGATCAAATTCTCCGGCCGATTTCGCCGATAGTAACGAAGGATCTGTCGAATTGTGGCGAATGTGGCGATGTCGACGCTCGATACGCCTGATTCAGCTGCAGGCGGGCGTCTATCGCCACACCTGATTGACATCGGATAATAAAGCAAAATAATATGGTACTTGTCAGGTCTGCACCCTGCCCTACCCCGTCTCTGCCCGGGACGCGTACTGACGGTCACCATGGCTGGCCGCTGTCGCTACGGGCCAGGAGCAGGTGTGAAAACGATGGGAGAATCCGCAAACCGTCAAGACGGCCACCGACGGCCGCGTTCGACCGACGAACCGCGAACCCTAGAAGGGCGCTTCGGGGCCTTCGTCGTCGTCGCCGCCGATCTCGCCGCCGCGGGAGTCGCCGGGCATCGACGGACCCGACCCACCGCCCATCCCGCCACCGCCGCCCATGCCGGTGTTCGCGTGGACGGTGTCGATCTCGGGGATCTCCTTGGTCATGCGCGTCTTGATGGCCTGGATGGTCATCGGCGAGATGCCACAGCCCGAACAGGCGCCGCCGAGCTGGATGGTGACGCTGCCCTCCTCGCGGTCGAGGTCCTCGATGGCCGCGTTCCCGCCGTGCATCTGGATCTGGGGGAAGTTGCGGCGCAGGAAGTTGGAGATGCGCTCCTTCAGGTCGTCGTTCGCGGCCTCGTCTGTTTCGGTGCTCATGATATCCTGTCTTTGATTCCGCGGGCGCTTAGACCTTTGGACTCACCCGTTCGTTGCCCACGTCCGTTCGTTGCCCGCGTTCCGGAACGGGGGTCGGGCCGACGACGATGGACGGTCACTCCTCGAAGCCGAAGATACGTCGATGCTGGCGCTCCAGTTCGTCGACGTAGCGTTCGAGCACCGCCTCGACTTTCTCGTCGGCGACGACGATGGCGTCCAGACGGTCGACGGGACTCTCTGGCAGGTCGATCCGGAACTCGCCGTCTCCCTCGTAGAATGGCTCCGACTCGTTGAGGATCTGCTGGTCGATGGCGTGGATCAGCTCCGAGTCGTACGCGTCGTTCATCTCTTCGAAGGCCTGCTTGTACGCCTTCTGTAGCTCGGGGAAGTAGTTCGCGTACTTGTCCTCGAACTGTTCGGGGTCGAAGTCGGTCATTGCCAGACGGATCGGCGCCCCCAGATAAAGGTCACGCGGTCTCCACGCGCTCGCGGCCGGCCCGTCGGTCTCGACCGTCGCCGCCGTGGCGCCTGCCGCTCGATTATCGGCGGACGGGCTGGCTGGCGTCTTTCTTCGGCAGGTACACCGTGAGGTACCCGACGAAGACGATGCCGAACAGCCCCCCGAGGACGAGGTACACCTCGACGCCGATGCCGGCGAAGATGGCGAGTATCTCGTCGACCGTCGCGATGGGGTCGGCCAGCCCGAACGCCTCGACGTAGGTGAGGACCGCCAGGACGGCGACGAGGAACAGGTCCAGCACGTCGCGCTCTTGCATTCCGTGGGTACTCTCTGGAGCAGACGCTTAGCTCTTTTTGCCGATCAGTATAGATCAGCTACGTAGCGTTTGGTGGGTGCCGGGGTTGTCGCTCTTAGCACGACGTCAAACACGTCGAAAGCCCTCGGCGCGTTCGCCTCGTGCGACTCGCTGCGCTCCTCGCTCCGCTGCGGTGCTTACGTCGTCGGACGTCGGCGAGCGCACCTCGCCCTTTCATTCTGCTCTGTAGGATCGCTAGTTGGCCGGTCTCGGGGGTCGAGTATTGATGGGATCGAACAACAGTATCCAGCTATGATGCACCGATCACCCGCAGCAGAGTGGAAAACGGGTGAATGCTCCTGGCGTCTAACTGCTGGGTAACATTCGGAGGTCGATCGCGGTCACCTTAGACCCACTCAAGCGATCCTACAGAGCATTTCATTCCGCCAGGATCCGCGTTGCTCGCGCACCGAGGCGCTCGCGATTGAGTCCACCAAACCTCCCCGGTCGCGCCTGGCGGCGCGACACGCGTCCTGACCGCTCCGCAACCGCCCGGCGGTCGGCCGGGAGGCCGTCTCGTCGGCCGACCAGGGGAAGGGAAGGCTGCGGTGCGGTGCCTGGTGGACTGAAATGCTCTGTAGGATCGGTCTGTCGGTGCGTGATTTTCACGAGTATCTAACGCTGCGGCGGAGGTTGTAGACGGTGGCTTTCAGCACCATCTCGCGGAATTCGAGCCACCAGCTGCGGGCGTGGACGGTGGCGCCGGGGTTGCGTTTGATGCTGGAAAAGACAGTTTCGGACATCCAGCGCTGGTTGTACGCGTCGGTGTCCATGCGGCCGTTGTGCGCGTGGTCGAACGGCGCCAAGATCCGGTGTTTGATTAGCGGCCGGATGCCGTGTTCGCGGAGTTCAGCACGAAACGCCATCGAATCGTAGCCCGAGTCAGCGGCGAGACTCCGCAGGTCGCCCGCGTTCCGGCGGGCGACCTGCGGGCCGGTCCGGAAATTAGAGGGTTTGCCCGCCGCAGCGTGAATATCCGTGATGTAGAGGGTTTCGACGTCGACGAGCGCGGTCACTTTCAGCGCGCGCAGGTGGTAGTGGGCGCGCTGGGCGTAGTGGCGGCTGGGCTGATCGCGGTCGAACCCGGTCGCGTCGATGGCGGCGTGGCCGCTGCGGTGGCGGGCGGAGACATCCAGAAACGCCCGCCAGCGCTCGATCGGGATCTTCACGAACCACGCGTGAACTGACGTGAAATGTGGAACCTGCGAGAGGCCGATTTCGGCCAGAATGCCGGGCATCTCCGCGAGCAAATCACACGTCCCGCGGTAGGATTTGCCCAGTTCGATCCGGAGGGCATTCACCGTCAGCATCGCCCAGTCGGCGTAGCTGCCGCCTCCCGCCGGATCGGCAGCTTCGGCAGGGTTCGCGACAACTTCTTTTGCTCTGGCCACCGATTCACGAGTGAAGAGACGGATCTCGGAACACATTCACCCGTCTCTTCGCATTCTACCGATATAGCGTAGTCGCGGCCCTGCCGTCTAGCGATCCTACAGAGCAGACTGAAAGGGCGAGGCGGGCTCCGGGAACCCGGGCGAAGCAAGCACCGCAGGCGAAGCCGAGGAGCGTAGCGAGCCCCGGGACCGGAGCACGTTGAGGGCTTTCTGGGTGTTAGCGGTATCCTTTCTTCCAGCGCTATCCCATCAAAACATCCGAGCACTTCACACAAGCACAGACCGTTGGTGAGGGCAATACGATGGGCGTGTGAAATAGCTGCAGTACCCGCTACGTACCGAAATATGTCGAAAACCAGATCAACTCAACTGTTCGGCGACGATGGCGTCGGCGGCCTCGACGAACTCCTGTTCTTTCCCCGCCGGGACGGTCGCACCGGCGGCGATGTCGTGCCCACCGCCGTCGCCGCCGACGGACCGGGAGGCCTCGCCCATCACGGCCGAGAGGTCGAGGCCGCGGCCGACGAGCGGGCCGGTGCCACGGGAGGACACCTTCGTCTCCTCCTCGGACTTCCGGGCGAACGCGAGGATCGGTTTGTCGGAGTCGACGCCGTCGGTGCCGAGCGCCATCCCGGCGACGATGCCGACGATGGTCTCCCGGATGGCCTCGCCCGAGTCGAACCACTGGACGTGCTCCTCGTGGGTGACGCCGCGTTCCTGGACCAGCGTCAGACCCTCCGAGAGGTTCCGTCGGTGGTTCGAAAGCAGCGTCTGGGCCCGGTCCAGCGCGCCGTCGCGGTTGCCCAGGCACACCGCGAGGCCGACGTCGGCCCGCTCGTAGCGGGCGGTGGCGTTCAGCAGCGTGGAGAACTCGCTGGCGTCCCGCAACTCGGTGCCGACGGGTTCGTCGGCGAGCGTGTAGGTGGTCCCGACGAGCGAGTCGATCTTGCCGGCGGGGACGCCCCGCTCGACGGCCCGCTTGACGAGCGCGCTGGCGACGGTCTGGCGCTCGTCGTCGGTCAGGTCCGCCCAGGTCCGCCAGTCGCCAGTCGTCTTGAGGTCGAGTCCCAGGCCGTCGAGAAACCGGATCGCACCGGCCTGGTCGTTGGAGACGCCGGGAATCGGGACTTCCGTCGCGTACTCCAGCAACTTCGGGAGCGGACGCGTCTGTTTACCGTACAGCGTGAGGTCGGTGCCCTCGTCGAGGACGCCCGCCTCGACGCCTTCGGCGACGATGCCCGCGTTCGCGCCGACCAGTTCCCCACCGACGGCCTGCATGTCGCCGACGGCGCCGACGACGGCGAGGCCGGCCAGGTCACGGTTGCCGTCGGTGACGTCCGCCTCGTCGGCGTCGCCGGTCTCGGCGAGCGCACGGGCGAGAACGTAGGCCGCGCCGGCGCCCGACAGCTCTGAGGCGCCGTTGATCCCCTCTAGCAGCGGGTTGAGGTGGAACTCGGTATCGGCGTACCCGTCGGTCGTCACGACGGCGTCGGTGTGGCAGTCCTCGGGGTTCGCCGGCTGGTGGTGGTCGGCGACGACGGGCGTGAAATCCCCCGCCGCCGCGTGGTCGCTGATGACGTCTAGCTGTCCTGAGCCGAAGTCGGTGAACAGCACGGTGTCGTAGTCGGTGGCGGCGATGCCCGCGATGGCCTCCGCGTCGAGTTGCTTCTCGAAGACCGTCTCGAACTTGATGCCTGCGCGTTCGAGCGCCGACGATGCGACGGCGGCGCTCGTCAGCCCGTCGGCGTCGATGTGGGACGCGAGCAGTACCTCGTCGGCTCGCTGGAGTCGATTCGCGCACGCGACGGCGCGGTCGTCCAGGTCGGGTACCGGTCCCATGCTGAGCGAGGGTGGTGCCCGCTCGCGTATAAACTATCGGACTGGGGCCGGGAGAACGCGATCGCCGCTGGGGGCGCAATCTCACACACGGACGCCTCTCGCAACGTGAGACCGTTCCGGGCTTCCGACAGCGACTCACCCACTCGCTGGTCGCAGCGCCCAGACCTCGTAGGGTTGTTCGGCGGGTTCCTCGGGGTCGATCCCTGACTGCTTCTCGGCCTCGTACCTGCTCCGTTCGACGGTCTCGAAATTCGATTCCAGTATCCTCCGCACGGTACGCACGGTTCGCTCCTGGGCGAACACCGGCCCGTCGTCGCGTGGCATGTGATTGTGAGCGGCGACCATCAAGCCGTCGTCGGCGACGACGCCACGCAGGTCGTCGGCGAACTCGAACAGGTCGGTCACGGAGTAGTCCGCACAGAGGTAGTACAGCGATCCGACGGCGACGACGGCGTCGAAGGTGCGCTCGCTTTCGGCCACCCAGTCGACGATGTCCGCCCGCTCGTAGGACGCGTCAGGGGCCCACTCGCGGGCGGCGTCGAGCGCCTCCTTCGAGCAGTCGACGCCGACGACCTCAGCGTCGGGATACGCCTCGGTCACGAGTCTCGTTTTGGCGCCGTTGCCACAGCCCAGGTCGAGTATGCGGTCGACTTCTTCGGCCGGTTTCCGGTCCTGGAGTGCGGCGAGAGGGCGCTCGACCTTGCGGCGCTCGTACTCGCTCTCGTAGTAGCCCCACGGGTCCCCCTCGGCCTCGGCGTAGAGTTCGTCGAAGTATTCGTCGTCGAATCGCATGCTCTCACTGCCGGTGAGGGTGAATTAAACGTTGGGGGTCCGGACGTCAGCCGACCGCCCACGCCCCACTTACGCGACGTCGCGTCGTTCGGTGATCGTGACCGTCTCGTCGTCCGATTCCACCGTCGTCTCGATGGTCACCCAGCCGCCAGCGCCCTTGACCGCGATGGCGTCGCTCCAACCGAGCGTGATCCGCTTGGTCTCGGAGTGAGACTCGCCGCCGGCCAGGGTGCCGACGTCGGCTGACCCCTGCCAGACTTGCTTGCCGTTCCCTTCCTTGCCGGCGTGGATCTGCGTCGAGACGGTGACGTCCTCCGCCGTCGCGTTCTGGCGGTTGGTGACCGTCGACGTCACGTCGCGACAGGTTCGTCCGCACTTCTCCGTGTTGTCGGCGACGACCGTGAACGCCGGTTCGTCGGTGGTGGTCTCGGTCCCGTCGTCTCCACCACCGTTATCCGGTGGCGAAGCCGGCGTCTCTCCCGGATCCGCGCCGCTGCCTGGCGCGTTGTCGGGGCCGAAGCCCGGACCAGGGCCGGATCCGAACCCACTCGCGACGGCGCTACCCGCGCCGACGACGAGGAGCGCGGCGATGCCACACACTGCGAACAGTCTCGCATTCATCTATCGTTGGACTGGTACGTCGCAACCGGTGTTATTTATCCAGTCGCTAAGCACTCCCTCCGAACAGTTCAGTGACTGTCACCTGTCGTGGTCCTGGACTGGCAGGGCGGGTTCGAACCGGCGTTAATATCGGATTAAGCCGCGAGAAGCCGGGCGGTCTGCTCGTCGTTCGGACCCGGTCACTCCCGATGCGTCGGCGCGGCGTCCTCGACGACGGCGCAGGCCAGCACCTCGAAGTCGGCCGTCTCCGGCACGACGTTGACGTCGATACCGTGGACCTGGGCAGTTGTCCGCGTCGGGTCGCCGATCGCACCGACGACGGCGTCGTTCAAACCCGCGATGGCGTCGGTTCGAACGCCCCGTTCGTCGGCGGCGTCGAGGAAGTGCTCGACCGTGAGCGAGGAGGTGAACAGCGCGGCGTCGAGGTCGCCGTCGGCCGCGAGTTCGACCGACTCGCCCGCCCCGTCGGGCCGGACCAGCCGATAGAGGACGGTCTCGTGGACGTCCGCGCCCGCGTCGGCGAGTCCGTCCGTCAGGACGGGCGAACCGTGGTCCGAGCGGGCCACCTCGACGCTGGCCCCGTCGACCTCCCCTTCCAGTGCCGCGACCAGCCCCGACGACGTGTACTCCTCGGGCACGACATCGACGGCGTAGTCCGCCTCGCGTAGCGCGTCGGCCGTCGAGGCGCCGATGGCGCAGACGGTGGCGTCGCCGGGCTCCCAGCCCGCCTCGGCCGCCAGTTCGACGCCGGTCTTGCTCGTTAGAATCACGTAGTCCGCGCCTTCACGCGGGGATTCACCCGTCGGTTCGACGGCGAGCATCGGGTCCGGGACGGGGTCGGCTCCCAGCGATTCGAGCAGTTCGACCGCGTCGTCCAGGCGCTCGTCGTCGGGCCGGAAGACGGCGACGCGGAGGCGGGGTTCCTCACGCATCCTTGTCGGCCTCCAGTCCGTCGTCGAGTCGCTCGTTCCGCAGGAACGCTTTCACACGCTCGCGTTCGCCGGCGACGTCGCCGATCACGGTGATTGCGGGCGGTTCGATCCCCTCCTCGTCGCGCACGTCGACGATCGTATCGAGCGTGCCGACGGCGACGCGCTGGTCGGGACGGGTCGCGCGCTCGACCAGCGCGACCGGCGTCTCGGGGTCCATCCCGCTCTCCCGGAGGGCGGCGGTGTAGTCCGGGAGCTTGCCGACGCCCATCAGGACGACGATGGTGCCGCCCGTGTCGGCCAGCGCGCCCCAGTCGATGGCCGATTCGTCCTTCGTCGGGTCCTCGTGGCCCGTGACGAACGAGACGGAGGAGGCGTGGTCGCGGTGGGTCACCGGGATGCCGGCGACTTCCGGGCCGGCGACGGCGCTCGTGATGCCCGGGACGACCTCGAAGGGGATCTCGTGCTCGGCGAGGTGAACCATCTCCTCGCCGCCGCGGCCGAAGACGGTCGGGTCGCCGCCCTTGAGCCGGACGACGTCGTCGCCGTCCTCGGCGAGTTCCACCATGCGCCGGTTGGTGTACTCCTGTGGCGTCCACTCGCCGTCTGCGCGTTTGCCCACGTCCTCACGCTTCTCCTCGGGGATAGCCTCCAGGATCTCCGGGCCGGGAAGCTTGTCGTGGAGGACGACGTCGGCCTCGTCGATCAGTCGCTTCGCCTTGACGGTCAGCAGTTCTGGGTCGCCGGGGCCCGAGCCGACGAGATAGACGGTCCCGGTCATTCGTCGACCGCTCCCCCCTCCTCGACGATTTCTTCGTCGTCGGTCTCGACGGCGGAGGCGGCGTCCTCGTCCGCCTCGCCGCCGTCGTCGAGTTCTTTCTTCGCCGCCGCGATCAGCTCTTTGGCGCCCTGGTCCGCGAGATCAGCGGCGAAGGACTTCGCACCGTCGACGTGGCGGTCGACGGGGACGTCCCGCGTCGCGCTCACCTCCTCGGTGCCATCCTGTGAGAGCACCCGGACGCGCGTGCGAATTGACCGCCCCTGCAGGACGGCGTGGATGCCCAGCGGCGCGACGCAGCCGCCGCCGAGTTCCTCGAGGACGATCCGCTCGACGGTCGTCTCCGCGCGGGAACGCGGATGATTCAGTACTTCGTTCATCTCCTCGGCGAACTCCCCGTCGGCGGTCGCGACCGCCAGCGCGCCCTGGCCCGGTGCGGGGACGAACGTCTCGGTCGACAGCGGCGTCGCCTCGACGTTGTACAGCAGCCCCGAGCGTTCGAGTCCCGCCCGTGCGAGGACGATGGCGTCGAACTCGGTGTCGACGTCCCGGCCCAGTGCCTGACGTTCGATCTCCCGGAGCCCGTCGAACCACTCCTCGACGTCCTGGTCGTAGGGGAAGACGTAGTCGTCGTCCTCCAGTCGCTCCTTGCGTTCTTTCTCCTCCTCGCTGCGTTCCTCGTGTTCGGCCTGCAGCGAGGGGGCGAGCAACTTCTCGACCCTCGTGTCGACGTTGCCACGGAGCGGCTGGACGTCCAGGTCGGGTCGCTCTGCCAGGAGTTCGGCCTTCCGGCGCAGGCTCGACGTGCCGACCGTGGCGCCCTCTGGGAGTTCCGAGAGCGTCGCGCCGTCGGGGGTGACCAGCACGTCCGACGGATCGGCGCGCTGGGGAACGGCCCCGACGACGAGCGAGTCGGGCTGTTCGGTGGGGACGTCCTTCATCGAGTGGACGGCGGCGTCGACGGAGCCGTCGAGGACCTGCTCGTCCAGGCTGCGGACGAACGCGCCGGTCTTGCCCAGGCGGTGGATCAGCTCGTCGCGGAGCTGGTCGCCGGTCGTCTCCACCTCGACGATCTCGACGTCGTAGCGGCGGTCTTCGAGCGCCTCCCGGACGGCGGCGGCCTGGCGAAGCGCCAGGTCCGACCCCCGCGTCGCCAGCCGCAGCGTCCCTCGCGTAGTCATAGCTGTGACTCCACGGTCAGCGGTGAAAAGTCTGCTACTTCGGGCGCGCGCCGACCACTGGGCGCGGGCCGGATTGGTCAGCGGTCAGTGTCACCACGGGCTGTCCCGGCTTACCACGGCTCGTCCTTGAGCCCGAGCCAGTAGGCGATGGTGTTCGTCACCACGTGGAGCAGCGGCGTCGCGACGAGGATGACGACCAGCACGGGGACGGTGAACGTCTCGGTGAACCACCCGAAGTCGGCGATGGCGGCCAGAAGGAGCGCACCGACGACGAAGTCGAGCTGGTCGAGGCCGGGGAACGCCGCGCCGCGCTCGCGGCCGGTCCGGCGCTTCAGGAACGAGGCGCCGACGTCGCCGAGCATCGCACCCAGTGCGAGGCCGACGGCGGCGAGCAGCGGGAACTCCGGGAGCGACGAGATGCCCAGGGCGTCGTTCGCGGCCCCGTTGACGGCGTTGAGCAGGAGGGCGAGCGCCGTGCCGGCGACGGTACCAGCGAGCGTCCCGCGCCAGGTCTTCCCGTCGCCGAGGACGCGCTTGCCGTTCCAGGTCCGGCCGCCGTCGATGGGCCGGCCGCCGCCCGCCAGGACGGCCGCGTTGTTCGGAACGTAGGCGGGCAGCATCGCCCACAGCGCAGTGGCAACGGTCGCGAGAATGCTCATTGTCCGGGCGTTTCTTCGCTCCCCCTTAACGTTTCCCGGTCGCCAGCGTCACTGGACGCGCCCGGGCCCCCGGACGCGCCGTCGTCACTCGCGCGGAACTTCGTCGCGGAGAAACGAGAGCAGCACCTCGTTGAAGTACCCGGGGTTGTCCTGGTTGGCGTTGTGACCGGCGTCCGGGATCACCTCGTACCGGGCGTCGGGCTCCGTCTCGGCCCACAGCGGCACGTCCCGCGCGACCGTCCCGGCCCTGTCGTCGTCGCCGTGCGTGAGTAACAGCGGCTTCCCGACGCGGTAGCCCGGTTCGGCGTGGAGCCCCGTGGCGACGGCCTCCATGACGGTGAGGAACTCGCGTTTCGAGAGCTGGCACGTCGCGCTGTAGGCGTACCGCCTCACTGCGTCCGTCGCCGCCGTGTTTTTCGCGACGACCTTCCGCAGGTGTGAGTCGGGCCAGACCCTGAAGAGAAACGGAGTGAGTCGGAGGGCGAGGCGTTCGAGCGTCCCCGGTGGGTCGGTGAGGTTCGTCGCACCGATCATGGCCAGCGCCGTCACTCGCTCAGGGTACCGGAACGCGGCCTCCTGTGAGACGAACCCGCCGAAGGATTGTCCGACGAACGTCGCCGTCTCGTAGCCGAGCCGATCGACGATCGCGAGGAGGTCCTCGGCGACCGATGGGATGGTGAAATCCGCCCCGATCGGATTGGAGCGGCCGTGGCCGCGCACGTCCCACGCGAGCACCCGGTAGCCCGCCTCGACCACGGGATCGCGCTGGAGGTCGAACATCCGGTGGTCCATCGTCGCGCCGTGAGTGAACGCCACGAGCGGCGCGTCCTCGGGCCCCGTGACCCAGTAGTGGATCCGGGATCCTGATCGGTCGAGCACGCTCGGAGGGCCCCAGTACCGGTCCGCATCGGCTCGCGCCATACCGCCGAAACGCGCGGGATTCGTGTTATCGTTTCGGGGGCCGAAGCGGTGGGACCGGCCGCCCCATCCATTTAGTCGGGCCACCACTAACAACCGAACGTGATTCCCCCGCTCGCGCGCCGGTTCGTCGCCGGCGAGACGGCCGCCGAGGCGCTGGACCACGCGGCGACGCTGAACGACCGGGAAGTGGGGGCTATCCTGAACCACCTCGGCGAACACTACCAGACGCGTGGTCCGGCCGACGCGGACGCCGACGCGTACCAGCGGCTCGTCGACGATTTCGTCCAGATGGACCTGAACGCGCGTATTTCGGCCAAGCCCTCCCAGCTCGGATTGACCGTGAGCGAGGACGTCTTCCGGGAGAACCTCTCGCGCGTCGTCGACCACGCCGCCGAGCGGGACGTCTTCGTCTGGCTGGACATGGAGGACTACACGACGACGGACGCGACGCTGGACGCCTTCGAGGCCGAGGTGACGAGACACGGCGGCGGCGTCGGCGTTTGCCTGCAGTCCAACCTCCGGCGCACCCACGACGACCTGGAGCGACTGGCCGACCTCCCGGGGAAGGTACGGCTGGTCAAGGGGGCCTACGACCCGCCGGAGGCGGTCGCGTACAAGGGGAAGGGCCACGTCGACGCCCGCTACCGCGACGACCTTCGATATCTGTTCGCCAACTTCGACGACGGAATCGCGGTGGGGAGTCACGACCCCGAGATGATCTCGCTGGCCCGCTCGCTCCACGAGGAGTTCGGGACGCCCTACGAGATACAGATGCTGATGGGCGTCCGCACCGACGCGCAGTTCGACCTGGCCGAGGACTGTGAGGTCTGGCAGTACGTGCCCTACGGCGACCGCTGGCTGTCGTACTTCTACCGGCGCGTGGTCGAACGCAAGGAGAACGCGCTGTTCGCGGTGCGGGCGCTGCTGGGGAGCTGACTCGCTGGATCTGCTGTCGCTGCCCCTCACGTTCTGGCGTTCTCACACCAGTACTCGAACCACACCAAAGAGGACCAGCACGCCGAGCACGTCGCAGACGTTCGTTACGACCGGAATCACCACCTCGTCGGGGTCGAGCGAGAATCGGTAGGCGGCGTAGGTGGTGACCACCGTCACGGCGACGGCGAGGACGGCCAGCGTCAGCCCACTCAGGAGCGCGACGAGGACGACGGTTCGGAGCGGGAGCGCCGTCGCGCCGAACAGCCCCTGGACGAGCCACGCGCCGGCGCCGACGAGCGGGAAGATGGTCAGCGACAGCGAGACGGTCGCGACGGCGTTGCCGGCCAGTCGGTCGTCCGTCGGGGAGAAGGAGAGCAGACCGAGGTGGAACGCCGTCGAGAGTCGCGCCGCGAGGACGCTTCCGAGGTTCCCCGCCATCCCGATCGTCACCGGCACCAGCACGAGCAGCGAGGGGTACCGCAGCAGGGTGTCCTCGAAGGTGTCGAGCACGAGACCGCTGCCCAGTTCGACCGCCGTCAGGACTGCGAGTATCGGCAGCATCGTCCGCATGATGCCGCGGACGGTCCACTCCTGGCGCGCGCCGGCCATCCTACCCACCCCCCGCAGCGAGGACGACTCTGGCCGCGAACAGCATCGTCGCGACGCCGACGACGTCGCCCGTCGTCGTGACGACCGGGCCAGCCAGCGTGTCCGGGTTGAGTCCGCGCCGGTAGCCCAGGAAGACGACGGAGATGACGGCGGTCGCCAGGAGGACGCCCGAGATAAGCCCCGCGAGCACCGCGATGGCGACGAGCGTCGCGAGACCCGCGACGTCCCGGCCGAGCGCGACCAGCAGCGCGAACGCGAGCGTCGCGGCGAAGGCGCTGACGAGCACGCCGTTAGCCATCGACGCGGCGACGGCGCGGTTGAGCCGGTCGTCGCTCAGGGTGAACTCGGGTTCGACGAGCCCCTGGTGGAGCGCCGACCCGAGGCGGGCGCCGAGCGAGCCGTAGACGTTTCCCCTGGTCGCCAGGAGGGCGGGGACGAGGACGATGAGGCCGGCGACCTGCTCCAGTTCCGCCTCCATCCCGCCCAGCACCGCGCCCGCGAACAGGCCGCCGACCGCGCTGGGGAGGAGCACGGGCAGTGTCTCCCGGTAGGCCTCAACGGCGACCTCGCGGACGGTCATCGTCCTGAGTCACTGCCCGGAGCGGCAAAAAAGCGCCCGTACGCCGCAGTGGTCCTATCGCCGAGTGAACCAGGCGGCGACGACCACTCCCACCAGCGCGAGGACACCGAGCACTGCACCGACCGGGACCCCGGACTGCTCGATCGGTTCCCGGGCCGCGCCGTCGTCGATTTCCGGGGTCGGCGTGACCCCGTCTGTGGTCGGCGGTGGCGTGGCGGTGGCCGCCGGCGTCGGCGTCTCGGTGGCCGCATCGGCAGCAGTCCCGACGGCGAACACCGACAGCCCCGGAACGGTCGCTTCGACGACGTACTCGTCGGCCGACCCTGCGGTGACGTTCATCGTGGCCGCCCCCCACTGGCCGTCGTGGTAGCGGTAGACGACGACGTCCGCCGGTGCGAGACCACGGTCGACGAGCGTGGCATTCGAGACGCGGAACCGGAACGTCACCTCGCCGATGTCGCCGTCGGCGATGGAGTGGTCTACGTTCAGGTAGGCGATGGGAGTCTCGCCAGCCGGAGTCGACGACGGTGCGCCCGAGGGCGGCGACTCGCTCGCGCTGACGTTCAGCGTGAAGTCGCCGTCGACGAGCGGCGTGATATCGAGGCCGTCGAGCGAGACGTTTCCGGACGTCTGGCCCGACGTGTTCACCGAGACGGCCGTTCCGTTTCTGGCGTTGGTGACAGCGACGTCCGTCTGGCCGGAACTGGACTGGACGACGGTGGTCTGCCTCGGTCCTGGCGTGGGCGCCGAGCCGCTGGCGCCGTTCGATCCGGACGACGAACCGCCACTTCCGGTAGATGATCCCCCGCCGTTCCCGCCGGCCGCGACACCAGTTCCCGAGAGCGAGACGTCGACGGTCGGACGCGTCGAATCGTCCGTGTGGACCCGGAGCGTCCCGGTCGCGGTCCCGGTGTCGTTCGGTTCGAACGCGACCGTGATCTCCCGACTCTCGCCAGTCGCGAGCACCGTAGTCCCGGCGCCGTCGATGAGCCGGAACGGCGTCGTTCCCGAACTGGTGAGGCCGATGCCCGAAAGCGTGAGCGGCGTTCCACCGACGTTCGTCACCGTGACCGTCGCGGACGCGTCTCCGCCGACCGTGACGTCGCCGAAGTCGACGGCGTTCGTATCGACCGCGGCCCGGCGCGGTTGCGTCACGTCGACGACAGTCACCGAGACCGTCGCGTACCCGGATTCGGTTCCGGAGTCGTCCTCGATCAGGTAGCTGAACGCGTCTGTGCCGGCGAATCCGGGGTCGGGGACGTATTCTAGCTCACCGGCGGTGTTCAGCGAGGCGGTCCCGTTGTCGGGTTGGCTGAAGCCGACCGTCCGGAGTGTGTCGCCGTCCGGGTCGTAGTCGTTGGCGAGCAGGCCCGGTGCGCGTACCGTAACGTTCTCGCCTTCGAGCGTGGCGTAGTGGTCGTCGACGGCAGTCGGTGCACGGTTCGATCCCACGACGTCGACAGTGACGGTCGCGTACCCGGATCCGGTTCCGGAGTCGTCCTCGATCAGGTAGCTGAACGTGTCGGTCCCGGCGAATCCGGAGTCAGGGACGTACTCTAGCTCGCCGGCGGTATTCAGCGAGGCGGTTCCGTTGTCTGGCTGACTGAAGCCGACCGTCCGGAGCGAATCGCCGTCCGGGTCGTAGTCGTTCGCGAGCAGGCCTGGTGCGCTCACCGTGAGAGTGACTCCCTCGTCGGTCGTGTAGTGGTCGTCGACGGCAGTCGGTGCGCGGTTCGGGTCCTCGAACACCGCGATAGTGACGGTGGCGTATGCGGAGTCCTCGTCGTGTTCGTCGCGGATCAGGTAGGTGAACGCGTCCGTCCCCGTGAACCCCGTGTCGGGGACGTACTCGAAGGAGCCGTCCGACGTCAGCGAGACGGTCCCGTTGTCGGGTTGGCCGAACTGCGTCGCGCGGAGCGAGTCACCGTTAGGGTCGAGGTCGTTCGCGAGCAGACCAGGGGCGTCCACCGACAGCGTCTCGCCTTCGTCCACCGAATAGGAGTCAGCCACCGCGACCGGCGCCCGGTTCGACGCCGTCGGTGCCCCGAGGACGACGGTCACGTCCGTCGGTCCGTCGACGTCGAACGCGGTCCGGTTCGCGGTCAGGTTCGTGCCGGCCGGCGGCGTCGCGCGGAGGTGAACAGTGCCCGCGACCTCTATCGCGTCGCGATCGCTGGCCCCGAAGTTCAGGTGACCAGCGCTGTCGGTCGGTCCCTCGAAGATGCCGAGTAGATCGGTCGTGTCGGGGGCGATTCCGACCGTTGCGTTGGCGACCGGCCCGCCAGTGTCGCCCCGGACTACGGTGACCGTGAGCGGGGCCGCGCTCGGGAGCGTGCGGTCGATGGTGGCGTTGTCGTCGACCGTACCCAGGGACGCGACGTCGGGCGATCCGTCGACCGGACCCGGCCCGCCCGAGCCGTTCTGCTGGACGTAGACGACGACGTACGTCGGTCCCTTCGGGACTGTCGCCGAGAAGTTTCCGCTGGAATCGGTCGGGACCGACATCGACTGGTCGGTGTCGGTCGCGTTGACCAGCACGACGTAGTCGCCCGCCGCGGGCGCTCCGCCGGCCTCGCGTAGCTGGCCGGAGACGGTGATACCGGTCGCAGGCTCCGAAACGGGCGGTTTGACTATCCCGCCGCCGACCGTCACCGTCTTGCTCTCGCCCGCAGCGCCGTCGTTACCGGCACGGTCGACGGCCCGTTCCAGCGTGACGTCGTAGTCCCCATCTGCCGCGGGCGTGTGACTGAGGAAGTACTCGTAGTAGCTGCCGTAGTTCCCGCCGTCGACGGCGTCGCCGAGGGTCGCGACGGTCGCGCCGGACTCGTTTCGGACCGTCACGTCCAGGTCGGAGAGCGATTCGCTGGCGTTGACCTGCACGAGGATGCGGCCCTCGTTCGAGTACACGTCGAACTCGTTGATGGTCGGCGCGGTCGCGTCGCTCTCGATGGCGCGATCGAGGCGTAACGACAGCCAGCGCGTGTCGACGTTGCCGTCGACGTCCGTCGCCCGCAGGGTGAGCGACTGGTAGCCGTCGGGCGCGGCGTTCGCGGCGTCGACGGTGAACGAGCCTTCGTACACGTCGTCACCGTCGGGGTCGGAAAGCGTGACGTTGCCGCCACCCAGGTCCCGTGCGTCCAGTTCGACCGTCGCCACGCCGCTCTTCGCGTCGGTAACGGTGGCCCGGACGGCGACGCTATCGCCGCCGGTGACCCATCCGTCGTCGAGTGGTTCGGTGAACGATGGCGACGAGATGGTCGGCGCCGTCAGATCGCGGGGCGTGTCCAGCGTCAGTTCGTTCGTGGTCTCGATCGAACGCCGATTCCGCACGTTGTACGCGGTGATTTCGATCCCGTAGGCACCGTCAGGCGACGCCGTGGCCGTGTCAACGGTGAACGTCCCCTCGTACACGCCGTCGCCGTCGCCGTCAGTGAGGGTGACCGTACCGGCACCGAACGCCGACGCGTCGGCGGTGACCTCGTCGACGCCGAGGCCGTCGGTCGCGTTCACTGAGAGCGCGATCTGGTCGCCATCATCGACGTCGTCGTCGGGCCCGTCGAGGTTCGTCGCCGTCGGGTCGGTGACCGTCGGCGGATCGAGGTCGCCCGTGTCGATGAACATGTAGTTGGACCGGCGCTCGTGCGAGTTACCGGCCGCGTCGGTCGCGTTGGCCCAGACGTACACGAGACCGTCGGGATCGGCCGTCGCCGCGTCGACGGTGACCGTCGCGTTGTACCACCCGTTCCCCTGGTCGGCGAGGGTCACGTTGGGGACGCCCAGCACGTCTGTCCCGCCCACGACGGTGAGGTCCGAGAAGTCTGTCACCTCGACCGAGACGCGAACGCTGTCACCGTGCCCGACTGACTCGTCGCCGTCCGCCAGGTCGGTGACGACCACGTCGTCGACGTACACCGTCGTGTCGAGGTCGAGCGTCGTGGTCGCTGTCGCGGTCCGGCCCAGGTCGTCAGTGGCCGTGACCGAGAGTCCCCGAAGATACTCGAGGTTGTACGGCCTGTCGACCGTGAACGTCCCCTCGTAGATGCCGTCCCCGTCGGGGTCACTGTACGTGACGTGCCCACCGCCGAACGAACTGGCGTCCGTCGTGACCGAAGCGACGTTCTGTCCGGTGACGGTCGCGCTGAGCGCCACTACGTCGCCGTCCGTGACGATGCGGTCGCCGTCCCCGGCGTCCACCGCATCGAACGCGGTGATCTCGAATACGCCGGACACGGTCGCACTCGCCATTTCTCCGTTCGCGCCGTCGTTGCCAGCCGCGTCGGCGGCGGTCGCCAGGGTCACTTCGTAGGAGCCGGGGGAGAGCGTCGAGGTGTTCTCGTACGTGAAGGAGCTGTCGCCCGATTCGGTGAAGTCGGCCGCGTCGAGCGTCGTGACCGTGCCAGACTCGTTGGAGAGGGTCACCGCGATCGCGTCGAGTTGTTCGTCCGCGTCGAACGACACCCGGAGTTCGCCGTTGGTCGGACTCGTGGCGTCGAAGTTCGAGATGGTCGGAACTTGCGTGTCGTTCGCGAGGGGCGCGTAGATGCCGGACGTCACCGACCCGGAGACGACGTTCGCGGCGGTGTCGACGCTCCCGCCCGAGTGCGACCAGGAACTCCCGTCATAGTGCCACAGCGAGAGGTTCTCCTCCGCCACGCCAGCGGCTGCCGCGTCGGTGTAGGAGACGTCGACCGTCGGGTCCCCGGAGACCTCGAAGAACTGGCCGACGTGGTCCATGTCGTCCGGGGTTGGTCTGGCGATAACGCCCTTGATCGTGGCGCTCGCGCCGCGGAGCGTGACGCCCGGTCCGCCGGACGACAGCGCGGTGTTCTCCGCGTCCAGACCCGCTGTGGCGACGAGTTCGACGTCCCAGTCGCTGTTGCCGGATGCCGTGTTGTTCAGGACCGTTCCCGACGTAGTTCCGTCGAGGGAGAGGCCCGAGTAGCGGTTACTGGTGGCGAGGTTGTTCGTCAGCACGACGTCCGTGCTCCGTATCTCGAACCCGTGCTCGACGTTGCCCGTCGCGGTGTTGCCGTCCAGTTCGTTGCCGACCCCGTAGACGACGACGCCCGACCAGTAGGCGCTCTGGACGTAGTTGCTCGTCAGCACGTTGTCGTCTGAGACGACGTAGATGCCGTCCTGCAGGGCCTGCGTCGAGGAAGAGCTCTGTCCGTACACGTAGTTGCCATGGAGGGTCGTCCCGTTACTGTCCGAATCGAGGCGGATCCCGTTACGGACGGTTCGCTGGGTGTCCCACGAGTTGGCCCGGATCACGTTGTTCGTCAGGTTGTTCCGGTACGCACCGTCCAGCTGGATACCCACGTCCGACGGGTTCCAGACGTCGTTCCCGACCAGCACGTTGTCGTGGGAGTCGACGACGTAGATGCCGCTCCCGGTGGTACCGGCATCGCCCCACTGTCCGGGCTTGTCGATCGCGTTGTTCCGGATCAGGTTGTTGTCCGAACCGGCGTACAGGGCGATGCCGTTCGCGTTGGCGCCCGGGTCGTTCGAACTGCTCTCGGGCTCGACGGTGACGCGGGTAACCTCGCCGTCGTCGGCGCCGTAGAGCCGGACGCCGGTCGAGAAGTACCGGGTCGTGACGTTCCGGACGACGACGTTCGAACCGCCGCTGACGCTGACCGCCGACGGACCGTTCCCGCTGCCGACGTACGTGACGACGTGGCCGTTGCCGTCGAACGTGACGTCGTCGGTGTCGATCTGGATACAGTTGCTCGAATCCGACGTGCTGACGTCGTTCGCGAGCGTGTAGTGACCGGGTGTACTGATCGTCTGGCAGTCGGTGACGAGATTCGTCGACCCGGAACCCGCGTTGGCCGCGCTCGCGACGCCGACCGGCTGAACGACCGGCGCGAACGATGCGACGACCAGCAGCATCGTCATCGCAAGCACGCGGACGGGCCGTCCCGGCGTCATGTCATCACCGGCTCTTCGTCCGTTCCGGTCTGCCGGTTAGCCAACAACCGGTCCGCAGTCGCGTTCGTTCTCCTCGATGCCACCCACCTGTGTGCCGCTCGTTCGTTCATCTGAATTCTGTTACACACCGCGCTCGGTTCGCGAGCGTCCGGTTGGACGCCGCGACCAGTACTCGCACGCACCGGCGGCCACCAGCCGCCAGTGCGGTCTCTCTCGCCGCTGGCTCACCCGCTCCGGTACTCCTCCAGGACGATCTCGACAGTCATCTCGCCCGTCTCGCCGTCGTAGTAGGCCGTGCGGAGCGCGAGGCTCGCGTCGGGCGCGATGCAAGACTCGAACTCGTAGGAGTCGCTGTCGGCCCACTCCTCGCCGTCGGGCACCCGGATCGCGGTCTCGTAGCACTCCAGGCCGGCGTAGCTGTTCCGGCCCTCGACGTTGGCGGTCATGTAACCGGCCTCCTGGGTCCCCGAAAGCCGCCAGCTGTTACCGACTTCGAGCTCGCGGTGCTCGTAGTAGGCCGTCATCGCGTTGAAGGGGCCCATGGTGAGGTAGCCGACCGTCCGGATAGCGGCGTCGGCGTCGTCGCTCTCGTAGTCGACGTTCCGGAGGTCCCAGAGGACCGTCGCGTTCTCGCCCGTCACCGTTCTGGTGTAGGTCCGGTTGCCGTCGTCGAGCGTGACGTCTGCGGTCACTTCGCTCCCGTCGACGGCGACGACGTCCCACGTCAACGTCGCGGTCTCGCCGTTCCGGACGTCGTTCACGCGGTAGCGGTAGAACTCGCCCTCTTCGAAGGAGAATCGCTCCCACTGGGCGGCGACCGTATCTTCGTTCGTTCCGTCGCCTTCGTCGGCGGTGGTCCCTGACGCGCCCGCGCTCTCGCCGGACGAACCGTCGGCAGACACGGCGGGGGCCTCCGACGGCGGGCCGCTGCCGGTACACCCTGCGAGGACGATCAGGACGGCGACCGCTCCGACGAGGAGGCGTCCTCGCATCACCGACCGACCCCGATAGACGTCGTCCGTGTCGACCCGCTGACCGGCGACGCAACCTCGCCGGTTTCGTAGCTAGATGTTGATACCTCTCCACGTCGGTCGGTGCATTCGCTCATGTGAAACCGCCGAATGTCGGCCTTCAACCGGATTAGGGCCGTAGATCGGCTAACGTAGTTCGGAAAGTCGAGTGCGGATATAACAGTATCTGTTCATGACACGAACGGCGTTCACGCCGTGAACGTCGAGCGGTCCGTGGACGATCAGAGCGGGCCGTCGAGCCACGCGGACAGCGACGTCGCCGACTCGCGGACGGTCGCGAAACTCTCCGTGGCCCACTCCCTGATTGCGGGGTCGTCGCTCTCGACGAACACCTCCAGCATCCCCGTCTCGTCGTCGTAGGCGCCGATGCCGACCCGGTCGTCGAATATCGCGAGGCCGCACGGGAGGTCCTCGGCGACCCACAGCGTCAGGTGACCGCTCTCGACCGCACCGGCGACCGCCTCGCGGTAGTCCGAGACGATCTGGTCGATCACCGGCGGACGGTAGACGATCTCCGTGGTCATCCCACCCAGTATCTCCTCGCGGATTTCGTCGACGTAGATGGGCGCTATCGTCGTCGTGTCGTAACCCGACAGCGAGTCCGAATCGCGCACGCACTCCATGAACTGCCGAACGGGGGCGTAGGGGTCGCCCTCGCCGGCCGTCGTCACCGTCGCGTCCGCGAGCCGGTCGACCGGGAATCCGAGTTCGGCGAGCGGCACCGTCCCGACGAGGGCGCGGAGGTCCCGCGCCGTCGCCACGAACGACCGGAACCCGCCGAACCGGTCGGCGACGAGGTCCCCGAGAAACGTCGTGGCGTAGCGCTCGCCATTGGTCCCCACCCACTCCCGGTCCTCGAAGGACGCCAGAATCCGTCCGAGGGTGACCCGATCGATTCCGAGGCGATCCTGGAGGGCTGCCCGGGTCGCCGGCCCCTCCCGGAGCGAGTCCAGCACGGCGACCCGGTTCTCCGACCGGGCGAGAAATTCGACGTCGTCGACGGCGTCAGTCATCGGAAATAGTCGCCTCACCCGTCGAAACGGCGAAACCGGGCATTAGTGTTGCGGCGGAGAGGTCGGTCCAGACCGCAGAAAGCGCACCGTTCGACCGACGGACTCAGTCGCCGAAGGGGTTGCCGCCGCCGCCCATCCCGCCCATGCCGCCGCCACCGCCGCCACCGCCCTGCATCTGCTGCATCATCCGTTCCATGTCGCCGTCGCCCATGCCCTGGAACTGCTTGAGCATCTGCTCCATCTGTTTGTGCTGCTGGAGCAGTTCGCGGATGCGCTCCTCGGGCTTGCCCGACCCCTTCGCGATCCGTTCGGTGCGACTCTGGCCGACGACGCGGGGGTTCTCCAGTTCCTCCTCGGTCATCGAGTCCATGACGACCTCGAAGTCGCGCATGCGCTCCTGGGTGACGTCCATGGCGTCGTCGGGGAGCTGGTCCATCAGCCCGCCGCCCAGACCCGGAATCATGTCCATCACCTGGTCGAGCGGCCCCATCTTGTTCATCGTCTCCATCTGCTTGCGCATGTCCTTGAGGGTGAACTGGCCCTCCAGCATGTCCTCGGGGTCCCAGTCCTCGTCCTCGGCGCCGGTCTCCTCCATCGCGCGCTCGACGCGCTCGGTGAGTTGCTTGAGGTCGCCCATGCCGAGCAGGCGCGAGATGAACCCCGAGGGCTCGAAGCGCTCGATGTCCTTGACCGTCTCGCCGGCCCCGAGGAAGGCGATAGTGGAGTCCGTCTCGTTGACGGCGGCCAGCGCACCACCACCTTTCGCCGTCCCGTCGAGTTTGGTGATGACGACGCCGTCGACGCCCTCGGCGATGGCGTCCTCGAACTTCTGGGCCTGGTCCTTGGCGCCCTGGCCGATGGCGGCGTCGAGCACGAGCAGCGAGTGGTCCGGCTCGACCGTCCGGTCGATCTGTTCGAGTTCGTCGATCAGGTCGTCCTCCAGGGCGTGGCGCCCGGCGGTGTCGACGATCTGGACGTCGGCGTCCGCGGTCGCTTCCAGCCCCTCGCGAGCGATCTTGACGGGGTCCTCCTCGTCGGGGTCGCCGTAGAACTCCACCTCGGCGCGCTCGGCCATCTGCTTGGCCTGGTCGTAGGCACCGGGGCGGAAGGTGTCGGTCTGGATGACTGCGGGTCGGAGACCCTTCTTCGAGAACCACCACGCCATCTTCGCCGCCGTCGTCGTCTTCCCCGACCCCTGGAGGCCGGCGAGCATGATCGTCTGCTCTTCGAGAGGCAGTTCGGTGGACTCGCCGACCAGGTCGACGAGTTCCTCGTAGACGATGCGGAGCACCCAGTCCCGCGGCGAGGTTCCCCCCGGCGGCTCCTCGTCGAGCGCGCGCGTCTTGATGTTGTCCGACAGCTCCTGGACGAGCGAGACGTCGACGTCCGCCTGCAGGAGCGACCGCTGAATCTCCTTGACGATGTCCTCGATGTCCTCCTCGGAGATGCGGGACTTCCCGCGGAGGTTGTCGAGGGTCCCCCGCAGCGAACTCCCCAGATCGTCGAGTACCATTGTTGTCGCGTGGTACGCTGTGGCGGCGGTAAAGCCTTTTTGTCGGGCCGGAGCCGTTCCGATCCGGTTCCCACCGGGTCCGTATCCCGCTGCAGTCCGCGACCCCGTCGACGAGATGCGGGCTACCGACCACCGCCGGTCGTGAAGCCTAAAACACATATAACTGGCTACCATACTTGAATCAAGATGATCGACGAGCTGAAACAACCGGAGTACACCGGTGAGAATCGCTGCATGCCGTGCACGGGCGTCAACCTCCTCATCGCCGTCGTCGCCGCCGCGGTGGCCGGCCGCCGGTCCCGGAAGGCCGGCGCCGGCGTCTTCGTGGCCTCGGTGGTCCTGATCTACCTCCGTGGTTACCTCGTCCCCGGGACGCCCACACTCACGAAGCGGTACCTCCCCGACGACGTCCTCCGACTGTTCGGAAAGGAACCGGTCGGACCGGCCCCGAGCGGTCTCGGCGCCGGCCTCGACAGTGACGAGGCGACTCCACGGGACGCTGGTGCTGCTGCCGTCTCGAACGGCGACGGCACCAGCACCGCCGAGTCCGCGACGAACGGCGGCGTGGTCGAGGCCGCACGCGACGAGGCGGGCGCCCTGGACCCGGAGATCGTCCTGTCGAACGCCGGGGCGCTCGAAGCGTGCGAGGACGGCGAGGACCTGTGCCTGACCGAGGAGTTCAAGCGATCGTGGGACGACGCGATGGCGGATTTCGACGGCGAGGAATCCACGGACCTTGCCGAGCGGCTGGTGGCTCAGTTCGACCTCGACGTCGAGGAGAGCGAAATCGAAGAGTTCGACGACGGCCGCGTGCTGACAGACGGCGACGGTCGCATCGGCCAGTGGCCCTCCGAGGCGGCGATGATCGCCGACGCCGCGGGCGCGGCAGTGCTTCGGAGCCGGCTGCCGGACTGGGAGGCCCTCTCGACCCGCGAGAAGGGGAGCCTGCTGAACGGCCTCCGGCTCTTCCTCGAGGAGTGTCCCACCGCCGAGGGCGGCATCGAGTTCGGCCAGGAGACCGTGGAGTCCTGCTGTAGCTCCTACGAGGTCGTCGCCGTCACCTGCGAGGAGACCGGGGACCGCCTCTTCGAGGAGCCGATCCACGAGTAGGTCTCCCGGCGCTCCGGGAGGCCGCGCGGCCGTCGCGGGCCGGAGGAGTGGGTATTACGGTCGTCCCGCGACCACCGCCACCATGCCCTACCACCACGTCGACCCGGACGACCTCGATTCGCCCGCGGACTACCCCTGCGACCGCCGGGCCGTCTCCGACGCCGCCGACCTGAACCTGCTTCACCTCGCGCGGTATGCCATCGAACCCGGCGAGCAGTTACCCCGGACCTACCACTACCACGAGCAGCGCGAGGAGGCCTTCTACGTGCTCTCCGGGACGCTTTACGTCGAGACGCCGGACGGCGAATTCGAGGTCGGCGAAGACGAGGTGTTCGTCGTCGAGCCCGGGAACCCACACCGGGCGTTCAATCCGGCCGACGCCGACGACGAGGTGGTCGTGCTCGGAACCGGGTCACCGCGGACGGACCCGGCGCTGGCGTACGACGGCGAAGACGGCTGAGCGTCGACACGGGTGACCGGCGACCCGTGACTTACTCTGCGGGGGTGACTCACTCTGCGGGGAACCGCTCGTCGAGGAAGTCGGCGAGTTCGCGGAAGACGCGGATCTTGTAGTCGACGTCGGTCGAGGCGTGCCCTTCCCCGCCGAGTTCGCGGTACTCGAACTCCTCGCCCTCGGTCCAGCCGCGGCGCTCCTCGAGCGCGTCGCGGAACCCTCGGGCCTGTGAGACCGGACAGCGCGGGTCGTTGACGCCGTGGAGCATCAGGAGCGGTGCCTCGATGTCCTCGACGTGGGTGATCGGACTGCGCTCGCGCCAGAGGGTGGCGTTCTCGTCCGGGTCGCCCATCTGCTCGCGCAGGTTCGTCTTGAAGTGCGCCATCGACTCCTCGAACAGCGCCGGGAGGTCCGTGATCCCGACCGACGCGATGCCGGCGTCCCAGAGGTCGGAGTACCGGACCAGTTGCCAGTACGCCGAGTAGCCGCCGAAGGACCCGCCGAAGACGGCCAGGTTGTCCCCGTCGACCCACTCCTTCTCGGCGATCCAGCGGGCGCCGGCCGCGACGTCGGCCTGTTCCTGCCCGCCCCAGTCCCCGTGGATGGCATTCTTGAACTCCCGGCCGCGGCCGGTCGAGCCCCGGAAGTTCGGCCACAGCACCGAGTAGCCGCGGTCGACCAGGAACTGCGTCCGCTCGTCGAACCCCTTCTTGACGTCGTACCGGGGGCCGCCGTGGACGGCGACGACGACCGGCGACGGGCGCGCGCCGCTGTCGTAGAGCACGGCCCCGACGTCGGTGCCGTCGGTCGACTCGTAGGTGACGTACTCGGCGTCGACGAACGCGCCCGGGTCGACGTCGCCGTACTCGGGTTCCCTGAGGACGGTCGCCTCGTCGGCGGCCGGGTCGTACCGATAGTAGGTGTCCCGGGTCGTCGGGGTGTTCTGCCCGGTGAGGACGCTCCCGTCGGGGAAGACACCGGCCCGGCGACCGCCCTCCGACCAGGCGACGCCGTCGGTGAACGGCGTCGCGAGTTCGGTGCCGTCGCGGTCGTAGACGACGAGTCGCTGGGTCCCCTCGGTCGTCCGTTCTGCGAAGACGTACCCGTCGGGGTGGACGAAGTGACCCGTCTCGTCGGCCGCGGCGTCGCCCAGCCAGGTCACCTCGTCGGTGGCGAGGTCGTACAGGCCACAGCGCTGGAAGTTCGTCTCGTTGTCGGTGAGCAACAGCGCGTCGCCGTCGGGCGTCCAGTCGCTCACCCACGTCTCTCGACCTTCGCTACTCACGTCGAGGCGGCGGGGTTCGAAGCCGTCGGCGGTGTCACCGTCGGTGGAACCGTCCCCGACGGTGGACCTGTCCCCGACTGTCGGCGCCAGGCTGGCGACGTAGGCGTCGCGGTTCTCCAGGTCGTCGCGTTCGTTCGTCACGTACGCGACGCGGTCGCCGTCGGGGGAGAACTGCCCACCGTACACCGGCCTGTCGTATCGGGTCAGTTGCGTCGACGCGCCGGCCTCACGGTCGTACAGGTAGAGGTTCATCTGGTCGCCGGCGTCCGTCGTGTAGAGCAATCGACGGCCGTCGCTGGCGACGTCGACGAGGAACGTCTGGCCGTCGTTCTCGACGATCGGTCGAGCCTCGCCGTCGTCGACGTAGAATGCGTAGACGTCGTTCTGCTCGTCGCCGCCCTGGTCCCGGTGGAAGTACACCGACTCGCCGTCGGCCGACCACTGGATGGGGAACTTGGCGTCCCGCGGGACGTTGCCGTCGCTGACCTGGGTCAGATCGCCCGTCTCCGGGTCGATCAGGCAGAGTTCGTTGCGACCGCTGCCGTCGTAGAAGCAGGCGATCCGGTCGCCGTCGGGCGAGACGCGCAGGTGGTGGAGGCTGGGGAGGCTCGCCAGTTCCTCCAGTGGGATGGTGTCGGACATCGCCCGGGAAGTTTTCTACCAGTTTACAAGTAGTTTCCGGATACCTGACGTACAGCACTCCAGGCGCACGATTCGGGAAGTGAGGGGGCGCGGTTGCGGACCGGGCCGGGCGACGACGAGCGGTCGCACACCACTGGCGGCGATACTGGCATCCTTTTGGCCCCTCCGTTCGGAGGACCAGACATGACGAACAAACGGGCGGTCCAGGACAAACTGGTCGAGAGCGGCGTCGTCGCGGTGCTTCGCGGAATCGACGAGGACGACATCGTCCCCGTGGCGAAGGCCATTCACGAGGGCGGCGTCACGGCGCTGGAACTGACCGCCGACGCCAAGCGGTGCAGCGAGATGATCGCGGCGGTCGACCGGGAACTCGCGGACACCGACGCGGTGATCGGTGCGGGCACGGTCATGGACGCGGCGGCGGCCCGGAACGTCGTCGAGGTCGGCGCGGAGTTCGTCCTCGCGCCCAACGTCAACCAGGAGGTCATCGAGGTGTGCAACCGCGCCGGCGTCGTCTCCGTCCCGGGGGTCATGACGCCGACGGAGGCCGACCGGGCGATGGCCGCAGGCGCGGACGTCCTGAAGATGTTCCCCGCCTCGACCGTCGGACCGGGCCACATCGGCGCGCTGCAGGGACCGCTGGGCGACGTGCCGATCATGCCGACGGGCGGCGTCTCCGTGGACAACGTCGCCGACTACTTCGAGGCCGGCGCGATGGCGGTCGGCGCGGGGTCGGCACTCGTGAACTACGAGGCCATCGAGGAGGGTGACATGGAAGGGGTCCGCGAGCGGGCCGCCGACTTCGTCGCGGCGGTCGAAGCGGCGCGGGAGTGACCGTCGCGCCAGCGGGACCGAACGCGCCGAGTGGCGACCCGGGACACGTGTGAGGGGTCACGTGGGGGCGCACCGACACGCTGAGGGCACCCGACAGTTGCCGACAGTCACCCTTTGTTATGGCCGGGATTTCCGACGGAAGGTCACGCATAGCTCGGCGCGTCGCGTCGGACGCGCGGGTTAAGATGTGCCGATCCGTCCTCGCTCCGCGGTCGGCCGAACGAACTGCGCGGTCACTCAGTGCCAGCGGCGCGCCAGCGCGGGGCGATGGCTTCCGGCGACGCGGGGAGTGACGGTGGGCGGAACGGCGGCGCTGCCGACCGGTCGAAACTGATTTGCGGAGGGGCGGAGAGACCGAGCGTGATGCCCTCCATCCGACCGATCGCACGAGGTGCCAGCGCTCTCGTTCTCCTCGCGCTCACCGGTCTGGCGGCCGCACAGTCCCCGAACCCCGGCACAGAACTCGGTCTCGGGACCCGACTCGTGATCCGGTTCTGTACCGCTTTCGTGGTCAATCTCGTCTTCGGCGGAGGACTCGTGCTGATCGGTCCCCGCTACGCGACGAGGATGGTCGAGGAGATTCGCCACGACCCGGGCGAAGCGTTCGGCTGGGGCCTCATCGTCGCGATCGTCGTTCCGATCGCTCTCGTTCTCGTGGCGCTCACGATCATCGGGTTGATCGTCAGCATCCCGGGACTGTTCGTCCTCGCGGTCGTGAGTATCGTCGGCAACGCCGTCTCGATCGTCTGGGTCGGGGCCGCGCTCCGGGGGCGAGCAGACCGGTACGGTGGGAAGGCCGCTGGAGTCGGTGCGCTCGCCCTCGCGGTTCCGATGGCGATCCCCGTCCTGGGAAACCTCGTGCAGACTCTGATCGGCTTCTTCGGGATCGGTGTCGTCGGTCGCGACCTGTACCGGGAGTACCGGGGATGACCTCTCCACCGCCGTCACGAGGACACGCGGACCGGCATGGCGTGGCTCAGTGTCCGGCCTCGTGGGGATTCAGCTCCGTTCCGTAGTTCTCGGCGTGGGTGGCGTAGTCGATGAAGCGCGGCGCGTCGGGGTCGAACGGGCGCTCTAGGGAGTCGAAGGCCTTCTTCTTGTCCCAGGACTGGAGCCCGCCGACGGCGCCGCGGTCCTCCAGGTCGTGGTAATCCAGGTCCGCTTTCGTCAGTTCCCAGGCGTCGAGCCCCTGCTCCGTTCGAACGATGACGGAGGAGTACTCGTCGCTGGACCCGACCGATCCCACCGTCAGGTCCGCGCAGTAGCCGGTGAAGTCGGCGCACTCGTCACAGCCCTTCAGGGCGGCGCCGTGGAACGCTTCGACGTCCTCGTCGACGATGAGTTCGCCAGACCGGTCGTACACCATCATCTTCCCGTCGAGGACGTCCATCTTGCTGACGTCGTCGAGGTCGATTCCCCGTTTCTCTACGAGTTGATCGCCCATCAGCCGCTCGTAATTGAAGTTCTTCGTGCACATCAGGGCGATCGTGTAGTCGACGGCACGGACGCCGGCCTCCTGGCTGGCGTAGTCCCACTCGAAGTCCTGCAGGGCGCGGATCCCCTCGATCTCGCAGGGCGTCCCCACCAGCGCCAGGGACATGTCCTCCGGATCTTTGTCCGGGAGCTTGTGCTCCCACTGGTCGAGGCCGAGGTTCCCGAGCGCCATCGTCTGGTTGTAGATGCTCCCGGCGCTGTCGATCAGTTCCTCCGGCGTGGTCGCCAGGAACGACTCGGCCTTCCAGGGCTCCTCGTCGCTCTCCGTGGCGACGAGGGCGCCGTCGATCTCACCGGCCTCCAGCAGGTGGATCAGGACGCTCGTCACGAGCCCGCCGTCCTGAGATCCTTCGCGCCAGTCCGCTTCGACCTTCGCGGAGAACTCGGTGATGGGGTCGCCGGCGCCCTTGACGTTGTCGTCGCCGCCGGTGATCTTCCACTGGCGCTCGTAGCGCAAGCCCCCACGGGGACAGAAGTCCCAGCACATCGAACAGCCGGTGCACATCTTCACCAGTTCGGGCAGGCCGTCGTCACCGATGCCGATGGAGTCGGAGGGACACGACGCGACGCAGGTGCCGCACTGGATACAGCGGCCCTCGTCGATGACCGCCTCGTCCAGTTCCATGAACCAGGTCTTGTCCGCGGGCGTCTCGATGTCGTTCATCTCCGCGCGAATCCCGTACGACGGCGTCCCCGGCTTGGCGCCGTCGGGCGGATTCACGATTTCGTCCGGTCGGCCGTCCTCGACGTCCTGACTCACGCCCTCGGCGGGTTTCGTGAACTCGACGTCGCCCAGTTTCCCGTTCTCGTCGACGTTGGCGGCTGCTGCGCCGCCATCCGGCACGGCTCGCGACTCGGTTTCGCTCTCGCCACAGCCGCAGGAACTCCCGCAGCCACAGCTTTCCTCACCGTCACCGTGGTCGTGTGCGTGCCCGTGTGAGTGGTCCCCGTCGGCGTGTCCGTGCGCTTCGGCACCCGACACGTCGCTGTGGTCGGTCCCGGGTCCGTCCGGAACGCCTGGCATTCGGCCGTCACCGCTGGCGTCGTTTTGTTCAGTCATCGGCCACACCCCCCTCTTCGTCGTGGGCGACGCCACCGGCCACGTTCGCGTCGGCGCGCTGCATAATCTGGCGCAGGCGGTCGTTGTCGACCCGGCGACACCACGCGTAGAAGCGCTCTTCGTCCTTGCGTTCGTCGGCGTAGGCGTCGAACAGCTGCTCTAGCGCCGGGATGACGCTTCCCGCAGGGACGGCGTTCTCGACCCAGTCGAGGAACTCGTTGTCCGAGCCCAGGCTCCCGCCGAGGCCGAAGTCCATCCCTTCGACGATGTTGTCGCCCTCTTCGTTCGTGGTTCCTTCCGGGTCGTTCACGTTCACCGTCTCGCCGCGGAAGCCGATGTCGGCGATCTGGGGTTGGGCACAGGAGGCCGAGCAGCCCGACATGTGCATCCGGACGACGTCGAGGTCTTCGGGCGTGTCTATCTGTCGGTCGAGGGCCTTGGCCCACCGGCGAACACGATTTTTCGTCTCGATGATGCCGTAGTTGCAGAACTCCGAGCCAGTACAGCCCACGGCACCCCGGGAGAACGGTCCCGGGTCGGGCCGGTACTTCCGGGCGAAGGGCTCGTTCAGCAGGTCGCCGACGTTCTCGGGCGGGACGTGGGTGACGAGGAAGTTCTGGTCCGTCGCCAGTCTGATGGAGGCGTCCTCGGTGCCGTACTCCTTCGCCGCGCGGGCGGCCTCCGCGAACTCGTCGCCGCCCATCCGCCCGGCGATGACGTTGAAGCCGACGTACTTCAGGTCGCCCCCCTTCTGGTCGTGGACGCCGACGTGGTCGCCCCGATACCCCTCGGTCAGGTCCGTCCCGCGCGTGGGGAGGTCGACCTGGCAGCGGTCGCGGACGGCTTCCTCGAATTTCTCGGGTCCCATCTGCTGGACGAGGTAGCGCATCCGGCAGACGCCGCGATTGTTCCGGTCGCCCAGTTCCTTGAACGTCTGGGCCACCGCGCGGCAGAACTCGACGGCGTGCTCGGGCAGGACGTACACGTCCAGCGGCGAGGCCATGCGCGGGCCGTCGGAGAGCCCGCCGCCGACCTTCACGTGGAAGCCGTAGTGAGGCTCGCCCTCTATCTCCCGTTTCGCCGGCGTCAGTCCGACGTCGTTGATCTGGGACTGCCCGCAGTCGTGCGCACAGCCCGTGATGGTCATCTTGAACTTCCGGGGAAGGTTGGCGTACTCCCGGTTCTCGGTGAAGAACTCCGAGACTGCCTCGATCACCGGCTGCGCGTCGAAGCACTCGTGGTCGTCCAGGCCGGCGGCGGGACAGCCTAGCACGTTGCGCGCCGAGTCGCCACACCCCTGAATGGTCGTCAGGCCGACCTCGTCGTACTTCTCCCAGATCTCGGGGACGTCCTCGACCTCGATCCAGTGCTTCTGGATGTCCTGTCGAGTCGTGATGTCCAGGAAGGCGTCGCCCCAGACGTCGTTCTGTTCCTCGCCGCCGTACTCCTCCGGTGCGGTAGCGTACTCCTCGGCCACTTCGCCGATGACCTCGGCCTGCTCCGGCGTGAGATAGCCGCCGGGGACTTTCGTCCGCATCATGAAGTAGCCTCGCTGGCGGCCGTGGGCGTACATGCCAGCCCACTTCAGGCGCTCCCACTCGCCGTCGCCCGCGCGCTCCTCTATCTCGTCGAAGGTCAGCCCATCCTCCGCGTACTCCCTGACGTCCTCGACGACGTCGAGGGGGTGTTTCTCCTGTTTGTACCGCTCGACCGAATTCATCTGTATCGCCTCCGCGACGATGGGCCACGATCACTCATGTCGTAGTTCTAGTTGACACGTACGCTCTTCAAGCGACTCGTCACGGCGAAATGCCCCTCACCTACTCTGATGAGGTGAATATTGCTGGTTGTTGCGGGTCCGGCTCTCGGAACATACGAGTCTACTGGCCAGTACCGGACGGCTCCTCGGTCTTAGACGATAGACGGTGGGCCCGGCCGTCACTGGTGCTGGAAAGAATTACCGCTACCTTGCCCTCACTCCGCTCGCCGTTCGGACGATAGTTGGGCCGCTCGCTCCGCTCGCGCCAGCCTACTCTTCGAACAACCGGTCCACGACCGCCTCGGGGTCGAACCGTTCGATGTCGTCGTAGCCCTGGCCCGTCCCGAGGAAGAGAATGGGTTTCCCGGTGACGTGGGCGACCGAAATCGCGGCACCACCCTGGGAGTCGGCGTCGGCCTTCGTCAGGATGGCGCCGTCGATGGCCGAAGCGTCGTTGAACTCGCGAGCGCGGTTGACGGCGTCCTGGCCGGCGACCGCCTCGTCGACGAAGATGGTCATGTCCGGGCCGACCACGCGGTCGATTTTCTCCAGCTGGGCCATCAGGTCGTCGGAGGTGTGCAGACGGCCGGCGGTGTCGCCCAGCACGACGTCGACGTCGTTTGCCTCGGCGTACTCGACGGCGTCGTAGATGACCGCCGCCGGGTCGGAGCCCTGCTCGTGAGAGATGAGCGTCCGGTCGAGGTTGTCGGCGTGTTTCTGGAGTTGTTCGTTGGCGCCGGCGCGGTAGGTGTCGCCGTTGGCCAGCACCGACGAGAGCCCCCGCTCTTCGAGGTACTGCGAGAGCTTGGCGATGGTCGTCGTCTTCCCGACGCCGTTGACGCCGGTGAACATGATGACGACGGGCTTGTCGGCCTCGGTGACGCGCTCCTCGAAGTCGAACTGGCCGACGCTGATCACGTCGAACAGCGCCTCCCGGAGCGCGTCGCGCACGAGGTTGCCCGTGCTGGAGAGTCGGCGACGGGTCTCGCCGACCAGGTTCTCCTTCACGCCATCCAGAATCTCGCCGGCGACGCTCATCTCGACGTCACTGGAGAGCAGGGCGAGTTCGAGGTCGTCGAGGTGACCCTCCAGGTCCTCCTCGTCGATGACGGACTTGCCCGACGCGAGGATCTTCGCGCGCTGGGCGAACCCGCGGCCCGAATCGTCGTCCTCGTCTTCGTCTACGTCTTCCTCGTCGGCATCTTCCTCGACCTCGGGTTCGACTGCCGACTCGCCAACTTGGTTGGCTTCTTCCTCGTCGGAAGCGTCGCCGGACGACTCCCCGTCCGCCGTCTCGGCACTCGTTTCGGCGGACGCTTCGGGTTCGGCAGGCTGGTCGTCTTCGGCCTCGGCGTCTGCCGCTTCGTCCTCGAGCGCCTCCTCGTCCACGTCTTCCTCGACGTCAGACGTGAAACTGCCCAGCTTGTCTTTCAGTCCGTCGAACATCGCTGCCCTACTCGTCGTCCTGCTCGCCCTGCTCGGCCTGCTGTTGCTGCATCATCTGCTGCATCTGCTGCTGTTGCATCTGCTGGGCCTGCTGTTCGAGCTGCTCTGCCTCGCTCTCGAGTTCGGCGACCTGAGACTGCAGTTCCTCGATGCGCTCGTCGATGGTGTCCTTCTTCGTCTCGAGGCTGTCGATGGCGCCCTCTTCCTCGCGCTCCGCGGCGTAGCCGCCGCCGAGGGAGACGATGACCTCGTCGATGTCGGCGATCTCCGCGCGGAGGTAGGCGTCGCCGCCCAGCGGGACCTGCACCGTGTCGCCGCTGTCGAGCGTACGAATAGCCTCGATGGCCTCGTCGATCTCCGTCTGCTCGTCGCGGAGGTTCTCGATCTCGTTCTCGATGGCCTCCTGCTCCTGCTCGATCTGTTCGATCTCCTGGGCGAGCTGCTGGGCCTGGCCGCCGCCGCCACCACCGAGGCTCATGCCGCCACCTCACTGATGTCGACCTGCGTGCGCTTGAGCCCGTGCTTGGAGCCGAACTCCGCGTACGCGCGGTCCTCGGCCACGTTCTCGTTCGGTGCCTCGATCGTCTTCTCGAAGTCCTGCCAACCGTCGCGGGCCTTGAACGAACCCGTCACAGTAAACTCACTCATGTCTGCGGGTGCGAGTCATAGCGGGAAGTATCTTCCGTCTCCGCCTCTTTCGCGGCTCCGCGGAACGTGGTGACGAGACCCTCGCTACGCTACGAAAGCGACGACGAACGGCGAAGAAATCGATTCCGGCGCGTCTAGTCGATGTAGCCCAGCGCGTCGTCGATGCGGCCCAGTTCCGGGCCGGTGGTATCGTTGCCGACGACGTAGCCGTTCTCGTTGGCGACGAGTCCGGAGCCGACGAGTGGGCCGCCGTAGTTGACCGTCCCGATGTCGGCGGGCACGCCGAGCAGGTCTTCGAGGGCGTCGAGTTCGCCGTCCGTCGACTTGGGGTGACAGAGGACGCCCCGGTTGTTCGCGACGGCGGCGGTACCGACGGTCTGGACCGTCGCCAGCGTGCCGCGCTCGACGGGGACGTCGAGGGCGTCTTTCACCGCCTGGACGGCCTCCCGGGAGAGGTCGGCGTGAACGTAGGCGCCGGTGTCGTTACAGCAGACGACGTTGCCGGCGGCGTTGATCCGGCCCGGCAGTTCGTGGACCGGCAGGTCAGTGGCCTCGGCTATCCGGTCGCGTTCGCGCTGGGTGACGCGACTGGAGACGAGCAGGCCGTTCTCGTTACCGGTCGCGAGGGCGCCGACGGTGCCCGACCCGGCGACGGTCGTCGGGACGACGGGAACCTCGAGTTCGTCGCCCAGGTCCTCGCGGAGGTCGTCCTCGACGTCCGGTCGAACCAGGAGACAGTCGTCGGTCGCGCGAGCGAATACACCGACGTACGCCGACCCGGAGAAGACCGCGCGGAGCAAGGTATCAGTCCGCGGTCTCTGCTTCGACGACGCTCTCGCCCTCTTCGTCGAAGCGGGCGGCGCGGACGCGAAGCTTGCTCGGGGGCTTCGAGCGGCCGCGGGCCCACACTGCCTCGTTGATCGAGGGGTCGAGTCGGACGGCGTCCCCGTCGACGGAGAAGTGCTTGGCGAGGTGCTCGCGGACGAGCGACATCGCGCGGTCGGCACGCTCCTGTTTCGGTTCGGCCTTGGCGTCGCGGAGCGGGACGGTGACGACGCGCTCCTCGAAGTCGTTCGCGCTCATTATTCGTCGGTGTTGCTACGGCGCCAGTTGCGTCGCTTCGGGTTGCGCTGGACGTTGCGGTCGGTCTTGAGGGTGACCCACGCCGGGACGCGGCTGTTCTGGTTGTCGAGTTTGGCCAGACGCTGCTTCTTGGCCTTGGACTTCTTGCTCATAGTGTCCGTCTGTTCCGTGCCGGGGCATAAATGTGTGTTCTTTTCACCGGAGGCGGGCGCGGGAGGCGGGCGGGCCCCGCCACACTGGCCGACCGGCGGAGAACGTCACCGCCGTTATCAACCGCGGGAATAGGCCACGAACAGTTATGCGGGGCTATCAGAGAGCGTATCGACATGAGACGACGGACGTTCCTGCGGACGGCTGGCGTGGGCGCGATGGCGGTCGGCAGCGGCTGTCTCGGGACCGGCGGCAACGTCGTCGTGGGCGTCACCGAGAGCATCAGCGTCGAACCGGGTGACGGCTGGGTCAAGGAGGTGCCGGACGTCTCGGACCCGGGCGGCGCCGTCTCCTACACGGTCAGGTCGAGACAGCGCGCCTTCGACGTCTACTTCTTCGTCGGCGAGGCGCAGTTCGACCACTACGACGCGTTCGTTAGCGGAGACGAACCCGAGGAGACGCCACGTGGCCACGCTTCGTTCAGCAAAGCCGCGGTCCCGAAGGCCGACGCCGAGGGCGTGTACGAGGCCGCGACGAAGGACGCTGGCGCTCGCGAACCGCTCGACGCGACCGGGCCGTACTACTTCGTCGTCGACCACTCGAACTACCGGCTGGAGAACCGTGTCGACGAGTACGGTGAGGACCTGTCCGCGTTCGTCGACCTGAAAGTCGTCGAACAGCGGAGCGTCTTCTGATGGAGGCAACTAGACGAACGCGAGGGGGACCATGATCAGGACTCCGACCAGGGCGCCCGCGACGAGTTCGCGACGGCCCCTTCCGGGGAGGTCGGCGCCGTGCTCGAGTGCCTCGGGGACGAACTCCGTGGCGACGAGATAGATCATCGCGCCCGCCGCGAACCCGAAGCCCAGCGGCAGGAACTCCTTGGCGAGCGAGACGAAGTAAAACGCGATGACGGCACCGATGGGCTGCGGGAGCGAGGAGAACACCGCCCACCACACCATGCGCCACTCGCTGACGTGCAGCGACCGCAGCGGGATGGATATCGCGACGCCCTCGGGAACGTTGTGAATGGAGATGGCGACGGTCATGAATACGGCGAGGACGGGCAGGCCGAAGCCGAGGACGCCGACCGTCTCGGCCCCGGCCAGCCCGAGTTCGCCGAAGGAGACGCCGACCGCGACGCCCTCGGGAAAGCTGTGGACGGTCAGCACGCCCAGGATGAGCACGAGTTTCCGGAAGTCGGCCTCCTCGTACTGTTTCGGGCTGTGTTCGATCCCGTCGACGAGGCGGTGGCCGCCGACCACGAGTGCGACGCCCGCGGCCATCCCGGGGACGAGCAGGACCGGCGACCCGTAGGCGAGCCCCTCCCGGAGCAGTCCGAACACCGACGCCGCGACCATGATTCCCGAGGCGAGTCCCCAGAGGGCGACGTTCCACCTGTCTGAGAAGTCGTCGACCACGAAGAATGGGAGCGCTCCGAGCCCGGTGGCCAGCGCCGTAATCAGCCCCGCCACGAACACGAGCACCAGATTCTCGACCAGCGGCATACTGGACGGTAGTCCGGCCCGCCTACATAATTATCACGAAACTGATTGTTTTGGCGGTCCTAAACCAGGGCGGACTCTGTTAAACCAGGGCGGCCTCTGTCCTAGTATGCCATTATGCTACTTACACACCTTCCACGGAAAATTTATACAGCTTTCCAGACACCTCGCTCACATGGCCACGACGAAACAGATCAGCAGCCGACGGACGTTCAGGGTCGCGGATCCGGTCGACGACGACGGTGGCCTCACGGTCATCGAGACGGTCACCGACACGGCGTTCCACGTGGTGGACTACGCGGACCCACTGCTCAGGGACAAACTCGCCGCCCGCGACGTCGGCAGTACCGTCCGCCTCGACCTCGCTCTGGTCGACCCGGCGGGACTGGACTGGATGGTCACCCGCGTACTCCCGGGGAGCCCGGCAGTTCCGTTCGCAGAGCTGAACTGACCCGGCGCTCCTCAGAGCGGAATCGAAGCGACCGTCGAGTACTCGGAGCCGTCTTCGGTGAGCACGCTCTCGGTGAGTCGCACCTCGTCGACTGAGAGCGTGCCGACGGCAGGATCGCGGTTCTGTACGACGTCCTGGACGAGTTCCTTGCCGCCAGCGTGTTGCAGCCGCGCGAGCGTGACGTGCGGGGTGAACTCGTGGTCCTCCGGTTCGAACCCCATCGCGACGGTGCGTTCTTCGATGGCCTCGTGGAGCGCGGTGAGCTGCTCGCTACCCGCTCGGGTACCGAACCAGACGACGCTGATGTAGTCGAGTGATGGGAAAACGCCGAGGCCGCCGAACGCCGCCTCGAAGGGCTCGACGCCGCTGTCCGCGACGGCGACCTCTAGTTCTCTCACCAGGTCGTCGACGCGCCCCCCGTCGGTGTCGCCGAGGAACTTCAGCGTGACGTGGGCCTGCTCGGGGTCTGTGAAGCTGAGCCCGCTCGCATCTGCGAACAGCTCCTGGACTGCGGCAACCTCCTCGGCGAGGCCGTCCAGGTCGACGCTGACGAACAGTCGCTTGCTCATACCATGGGGTGCGTGCGCCGCCGGGGAAAATCCCGCGCCAGTCGGCAGACCCCGGGCCGGTCGATACCCGCTACCATGCGATTATATGTCGCTAGTACAGTAATGGCAATATTAGAACAACCCTCTTGGTCGCGCACCGATTTCGCTCCGGTAATGGCAACCCAACAGCATACCACCACCGAGACGTACACTTGTCCCGACTGCGGGAGCGCGGTCGCCCGACGCGTCGGCACGTGGGAGTGCACCGACTGCGGGCACGTCCCTCGACACGGCGCCGACTGACGGGGCGCTTCCGTCCCTGTTTCGAGTAGCGTCACCGAACCGCGGAACGATTCTTCAGGCAGTTGAGCGACCGATCGTTGCGGGCGACCGCGACGGGCACCATATCTGCGGGACGTAGCCCTTAACACTCCGCCTCGCCAAACGGAGGCTATGACTGACCGAGAGCGTGACGACCACGAGTTCTCCGAGGGGCAGGGCTTCGGGGATCCGTACGACCCCTTCGACCTGGACCCGCCGGAGCTGTCCGTCGACCCCGACAAGGTGGACCCGGTCGACTCGCGGGTCGTCACGGACATGCTCGACGAGCGCAACCTCTCGAAGGGGGAAGTCGACGCCGAGGAACTGCTCGGCGTCGGCGTCTCATACGTCCAGATCAACCGGTACGAACAGGCGGCCGAGACGTTCGAGCGGGCCGCGATGTTCGCCGAGCGACTCTCCATCGAACAGGAGGCCTGGACGAACAAGGGCGCGGCCCACGCCGAGATGGAGGAGTGGGACGCCGCCATCGGCGCCTACCGGGAGGCCATCGCCATCGCCGAGGAGGAGGACGCCGAACGCGACCCCGAGCGAGCGAGCCAGGGCGCCCCGAGCAGCGAACACACCGCCACTGCAGAGACGAACCTGGCCTACGCGCTCTGGGAATCCGGCCAGACCGAGCAGGCCCTGGAGCACGCCGAGCGCGCCGTCGAGCGGGACCCGCGCTTCGCCGAAGCCTGGTACAACCGCGGCTTCTTCCTCCTGGAGCGTGGCCTCGCGGAGGACGCCGTCGAGGCGTTCGACAACGCCATCCGCCTGGGCTTTCGCAACGCCGAGATCCTCGGCGAGAAGGCCCGCGCCCTCGAAGAGGTCGGCGAGTACGACCGCGCCCAGGAGATCGCCGAGGAGGCAGAAGAGATGCGCGAACGAGCCGAGGAGGAACTGGTCGAGTGATCGTCCCTGGAGGTCGCTGATCGATGCTACTCAACGAACGCGAGACGGACGAGGGGCTGCTCGTCTCCGTCTGCGACCCCGACGTCCTGGGCGAGACTTTCGAGAACGGGAAGGTCTCCCTCACCGTCGACGAGGCGTTCTACGACGGCGAGGAGGCCGACGAACAGACCGTCGTCGACAGCCTCGCGCGGTGCAGCGTCGCCAACCTCGTCGGCACCGACAGCGTCGCTCTCGCCGTCGAACACGGCTTCGTGGAGGAGGAGAACGTCCTCGACCTCGACGGGACCCGCCACGCACAACTCCTCTGGATGTAACTTTACGGTCGCGCCGCTGCATTCTCCGGGCAGATGTACTCACGCGACCACGCCCTGATCTCGCTGGCCGTCGGCCTCGTCGGCGTCTGGGCCCTCTCGCTCCCGAACGTCGTCCCCTGGTGGGCCGCAATCGGGTGGGCCCTCGCCGTCGGCGTCGGCATCGACTTCGACCACTTCCTCGTCGCACGCCTGGTGAGCGGCGACTGGTTGGCGCTCGCCCGCGTCCTCCGAAATCCGCTGCTCCCGCTCACCGACCCGTCGGGTATCTTCGCGGACGACGACCTCTGGGCGATCCAGCGGCTGTTCAGCCACGTCGTCATCGCCGGCGGACTGGTCGGTGCGCTGTGGTTCTGGGACCAGTCGTTCGCCGTCTTCACCGCCGTCGTCCTCTACGCCCACCTCCTCTCGGACCTGGCGTGGGACAACTACCGCCTCGAAGAGTACCAGCGCCGCCACGCCGAGTACGTCCGGCGCACGGAGCAGGCGGATGGCGCGACCGATGCGGACGGCACGGCGGATACGGACGGCAGGGCGGACGCTGGCGGCGTAGTGGATGCCGACGTAGAAAGTGACGGTGACGCCCCCGACGTCACTCGATCGTGAGTGCTTCGAGCTTCCACCCGCCGTCGAAGACGACCAGTCTGATGGTGTGTTCCCCCGCAGGTAGCTCTATCTCCTCGACGATCTCCTCCCAGCTGTACCAGCCCCCCGTCGGGTCGAACGCCAGTCGCGCGAGCGGGTCGTCGTTCAGGACGACGCCGACGTCGCCGCCGCCGAAGGCGCTCTCGGCGGCGACCCGCAGCGACAGGTCGTAGCTCCCGGCCTCGGGGACGTCCACCTCGTAGGCGAGCCACTGGTCGGTCGACAGCCAGTCCAGGTCCCGCCCGCCGACGCGCCGGAGCGGTCGCTCGTTGGCCCGGTGTCTGTTCCGGTGGAAGTACGCGTGATACTCGCCGACGGGTATCGTCGCCGGCAGTTCGTGCCGGTCCTGTCCCGGCCGGTCGTTGACCGACGCCCGGCTCCGGTCCGTCTTCGTGCGATCGTACTGTATCGCCTGTCGCTCTGTACTCGATACGACCTCCTGACCCCTCGATCCGTCAGCCCCCATGGTTCCCTACGCGTCCCCACCACGAATTAATCATTCCGATCGTTCAACGAAATATATAACTGTTAAATCGCGCCCAGCGCCCGATTCCGCACGACTCGATGACATGTTTTCACCCCGTCGGGGTCGGTCGTACTCGCCGAGACGGACGGTCGGATCGAAGGAAAGTTGGCCATCCAGAAAAACTAGTTATACAATGAGCCAATCCGAGTCCGACGTTCTCGACGTCGCGGCCATCCGCGAGGACTTTCCCGTCCTCGACCGGGAGGTGGGCGGCGAGCCCCTGGTCTACCTCGACAACGGGGCGACGAGCCAGACGCCGAAGCAGGTCGTCGACACCATCGTCGACTACTACTACAACTACAACGCCAACGTCCACCGCGGCATCCACCAGTTGAGTCAGGAGGCTTCTATCGCCTACGAGGAAGCCCACGACACCGTCGCCGACTTCATCGGCGCCGACGGCCGCGAGGAGGTCGTCTTCACCAAGAACACGACGGAAGCCGAGAACCTCGTCGCCTACGCGTGGGGCCTGAACGAACTCGGTCCCGGCGACGAAATCGTCCTGACCGAGATGGAACACCACGCCTCGCTGGTCACCTGGCAGCAGATCGGCAAGAAGACCGGCGCGGACGTGAAGTACATCCCCATCACCGACCAGGGGCGCCTGGATATGGACGCCGCGCGCGAACTGATCACCGACGACACCGAGATGGTCAGCGTCGTCCACGTCTCCAACACGCTCGGTACCGTGAACCCCGTCGCGGAGATCACCGACATCGCCCACGATCACGACGCATTGTCGTTCGTCGACGGCGCCCAGTCGGTGCCCACCCGCCCCGTCGACGTGAAGGAGATCGACTGTGACTTCCTGGCCTTCTCGGGCCACAAGATGTGCGGCCCGACCGGTAGCGGCGCGCTGTACGGGAAGGAGGAAGTCCTCGAGGAGATGGAGCCGTACCTCTACGGCGGCGACATGATCACGAAGGTCACCTACGAGGACTCGACCTGGAACGAACTCCCCTGGAAGTTCGAGGCCGGCACCCCCTCTATCAGCGAGGGCATCGCGCTCGCCGCCGCAGTCGACTACCTCGAGGACATCGGCATGGACCGGGTCCGCCGCCACGAGGAGGCGATGGCCGAGTACGCCTACGACCGCCTGAGCGAGTTCGACGATATCGAGATTTACGGACCGCCGGGCGACGACCGTTCGGGCCTCGTCGCGTTCAACCTCGAGAGCGTCCACGCCCACGACCTGGCCTCTATCGTCAACGACTCGGGCGTCGCCATCCGCGCTGGCGACCACTGCACGCAACCCCTCCACGACAAACTGGGCGTCGCCGCCTCCGCCCGCGCATCGTTCTACATCTACAATACGAGGGAAGAAGTCGACGTGCTGATCGAGGCGATGGACGAGGCGCGGCAGCTGTTCGCGTAGTCGATTACTGACGACCACGAGCGGCACTGGTCACGACGAACCGGACGAGACAAAACGGGGGCTGGCGTCCGTCACCGTCGCTCGGGTCGACGCGTCGCTCGGCCACGGCGACGGGACCGATGTGGGTCACGGCGTCCGGCTCAGTCGGCTGAGCCCCACTGCCACTCGGCGCGTTCTATTTTCACTTCGAGCGTGCCGATCCGGTCTTCGAGCGGGGCCGCAGCGAGTTCCGGATGGTCCTCGGCCAGGTCGCGGGCGCGCTCAAGATTCCGGCAGGCCTCCTCGTAGCGTCCGATGGCGTCCGACCCGGTCCCGCCGAACTCCTCGGCGGCGGCCTCCCGCTCGTCGGCGCGGGAGACGAGCGCGTCGACGAGGTTGCCGACGACCCAGGTCAGCTGGAAACGCAGGGCCTCCTGGCTCGCCCCGGCGGGGCCGTCCCAGCCGGCTGCGGCGGCCTCGCGGTAGCGGTCGAGCGCCTCCTGCCAGGCAGCGATGGCCGCTGCGTCGTCTGCGGCCTGGAGGGCACGGTGACAGGCACGCTCGGCCTCGTTCAGGAGCGCCTGGGCGATGGTGTCGAGCGTGTTCGCCTGTGACGTCAGCCGGTCACTGAGCCCGGGCGCGTCGACGTCGTGCAGGACCGACGCGACGTCGCGGATGACGTCCGTCGCCTCGACGACGGCGGCCACGCCGTCCTCGAACGCCCCGGATCGCTGGGCGCGCCGGGCGTCGTCGATGAGTCCGTCCGCCCGATCGAGTCGGGAGCCGTAGCGGAGCTGCTCGAGCCTGTCCTCGACCGGCTGGATCTGGTCCCGCATCAGTTCCGTCGGCGCGTCGTCGTGGTGGGTCGCACAGTGGTGGGCGTTCGAGAGCCGTGTCCGCGTCTGCTGGATGGCGCTCTCCGGGTCCTCGCCGGCCTTGATGGCCGATTCGAGGCTCGCGAGCGACCGGTGGGCCTTCTCCAGGGCCTCGAACAGGTCTGACCAGGCCTTGCCGACGCGTGAGACGTAGGAGACGACGACCTCTGCCGTCTCGGTGTCGGCCGGAACGAACCGGACGGTGCCCGTCGTCGTCGAGAAGACGAGTGTGGTGGAGAGCAGAGCGTTCCGTAGCTCCACGTTCGAAATCTGCTCCATGTCCACGGTCAACTCCGGTTCGGCGAGGTCGTCGCCGAGCAGAAAGTAGACGCGCCGGTTGGACACCACCGCGTAAGCGGCGGTGTCCGGGCCGGGTTCGATGGTCGTCGTGCGATCCGCCGTCGTCTGTTCGATGCCCGCCGCGCTGGCGAGGACGTACTGCACCGCTTCGGCGTCGGCGAGCGACGACTCGAATGACCCGACATCGAGGTCCCCCCGCGTCTGTGACGCGTCAGCGACGAACGCTTGCTTGGATAGTTTGCTTACTCGATTGAACATCAGCCAACCCCCGTTGACAATTTACAGCGTCACGAATAATTATAACCTTGGATCGGGAGAAAACTACTTCTGGGGCTGTCGCGCTTAACGTGACATTAACGGCCGTCGTACCGCCGAAGCGTACCGAGACCTACCGGTTCGGGATATCAGTCGATGGCTCGACGGCGACGTCGTGTCGTCCCGGCGTCGAAAAACAGTGCGGACCGTCTCACCGACTGTGGACCGTCGCCCTCAGGCGTCGCCCCACTGCCACTCGCTGACCTCGACCTTCTCCTGGAGGTCCTCGAGCCGCTCGTCGAAGCGGTCTGCGTCGGTGTGTGGATGCTCGTCGGCGAGGGTCTGGGCCGTCTCCACTGCGTCCTTCGCCGCCTCGAACCGTTCGGTCGCGTCGTCGCCGCTGTCGTCGAGGTCGTCACCTTCGGTCTCCAGTTCCGCGCCGCGGGCACACAGGGCGTCGATGCGGTTGCCGACGACCCAGGCGATCTGGAAGTCCAGCGCGTCCTCGTCCACCCCGCCGAGTTCGTCCCAGTCGGCGTCGCGGACCGTCCGGTACCGCGCCAGTGCGGTCTCCCAGGCTTTCGCCGCGGCGTCGGCGTCGGCCGCGTCGAGCGCCTGGTGACAGGCGTCCTCGGCGTCGGCGAGCAGGGACGTCGCGTAGTCGTCGATGGCCGCCGTCCGCTCGTCGATGGATTCCGCGGCACCTTCACCAGCGAGGGCCTCCTCGTCGAGCGCCCCGCGGGCCTCTTCGAGGCGGTCGCGGGCCTCGACGAGCGCGGCGACGGCGTCGTCGAACGCGTCTTCCGCCTCGGCGTCGGCGAGCAAGTCGTCCACCCGGTCGAGACGGGCCTCGACCTGGAGCTGGTCGAGTTCGTCCTCGACGGGTTCGAGTATCTCCAGCATGGCCTCGACAGGCCCGTCCTCGTTGCGCGTAGCGTGGTGATGGGCGTTCGAGAGCCGCGACTGGGCGGTCGTGAGTTCCTCCTGGGCGTCTTCGCCGGCCGTGAGCGTGGCCTCGAACGCGTCGATGGCCTCGCGCGTGGCGGCGATGGCGCGGTGGAAGTCCGCCCAGCAGTCGCTGAGGCGGTCGATGTACTCGGCCACCTCCTCGACGTCCGGGCCACCAGAGGGGGTGAACTTGACCGTCGTCTTTTCCTCGGAGGCGACCACGAGACTCGAACTCAGCAGGCTGTTGCGTGCCTTCGAACTCGCGACCATCGGCAGGTCGAACTCGATGTCGATAGAGGGCTCCTCGGCATCGCTCCCGACGAGAAAGAGCACCCGGAAGTCAGTGACGATGGCGTAGGCGTCGTGGCTCGAGCCCGGCTGAACGGTCGTCGTCCGCCCGTCCTGGGTCTGCTCGATTCCCTTCGAACTCGTCAGGACGTACCGCACCGTCTCACCGTCCTGCAGGAGCGGATCGAGAGCGGCAGTGGCGTCGCTCCCGGCGGCCGACGTGCCCGACGGGTTAGATAAACTCTGAATACTGTTGAGCATCCCGACTCCGTTAGTTCCTCACATAGTCGGGAGCTAATAAGCTTTGTTGGGTATTTACTATCAAGTTTGCCACGGCAGTATAATTGGCGCTAGCTGTATAGCGGAAATAACTGCTAGTGCGGTGGCGGTACTCGACGTTCGTCGAGATGGGGCGCTGTCGGTGGCCACTCGACTCGTCGCGCGCAGCCCTGCTCACGGCTCACTCCGTTCGCCGTTCGCTCATTCGTCGGGCCCTCGCTTCGCTCGGCCTCGACCGGCTCGCGTGTCGCTCACTGCGTTCGCTCCCGCTCGCTCGTTCGACGATGCTCGCTTCGCTCGCATCGTCCGCCCCGGAACCCTTTTGCCGCCCACTCGCCAAATACGGCCAATATGGGTATTGGCGGCTCTGACATGTACCGACAGCAGATCCTCGACCACTACAAGAATCCCCGCAACCACGGGGAGATCGAGGACCCCACGTTCACCCACGTCGGCGAGAATCCGATGTGCGGTGACACCATCGAGATGGACGTCGTCCTCGACGAGTCGGAGGAGACGATCGAACACGTCGCCTTCCGCGGCGACGGCTGCGCCATCTCGCAGGCCTCGGCCTCCATGCTCTCGGAGAAGCTACAGGGGACGACGATCGAGGAACTCCAGGAGATGGACCGGGACGACGTCGTCGACATGCTCGGCGTCGACATCTCGCCGATGCGGATCAAGTGCGCCGTGCTGGCGGAGAAAGTGGCCCAGGACGGGGCGGAGATCTACTTCGGCGAAGCTGAACTCGACAAGACGGTCACCGAGGAGTAGCGGGTCGTTTCCAGTTTTCAGTCGAGCGGATCTTCCAGTTCGCCCATCACCGCCTCGAAGGCGTCGGTCGCGGTGACCAGGCCGACCACTTCACCCTCCGTCATCACGAGTGCGAGCTCCTGGCTCTCGGTCTGGAACTGGTCGACGGCGTCGCTGACCGTCGTGTCCGCGGCGACGGTCATCGGCGGCGCGGCGACGTCGGCGAAGGACTGCTCCCCCGAGCGGAGGGCGTCGACGTTGTCGACGATCGAGGGCGCGTAGACGATGCCCTCGAACTGTTCGGGGTCGTCGTCGGCTAGCAGCGGGAAGCGAACGTGCGGTGTGCCCGCCATGCGGTCGAAGTTCTCCTCGGGGTCGGCGTTCGTCGAGAGGAAGACGACGTCGTCGACGTCCACCATGATATCTCGGACGGGGACCTCGCCGACTTCGAGCGCGCTGATCACTTCGTCGTGGCGTTCTTCGGAGAGGTCGCCGCGCTCGAGCAGCGACCCGAGCCGGTTGCGCAGATCGGCTCTGGTCTCGATTATCTCCTCCTCAGTCTCGAGCCACGCGCCGGTCATCTCGATGCCGAACAGGCCGAGCGTCCACTTGGCGACGGTGTCGCCGATGCGCATCACCGGCCGGATGCTCCAGGCGAACCAGTACAGCGGGGTCGCGCCGTACCGGCAGACGAACTTGGTGCGTTCGACGCCGAGGTAGGTCGGCGTCTGCTCGCCGTGAGTGAGGTGGACGAGGTTGATGATCACGAACGCCAGGATAGCGCCCGCGCCGACGGACGCGAGGCCGGTGTTCGCGAAGACCGGTTCGAATATCGCCGCGAGCGCCGGTTCGGCGACGATACCGACGGCGATGCTCGACGCCGTGATCCCCACCTGACAGCTGGTGAGGTATATCTCCAGTTCTTGGGTCATCTCCCAGGCCCGGCGGAGCCCCGGTTCGTCGAACTCCGACTCCGGGTACTGGCGGACCCTGGTCAGGGCGAACTCGATGGCCACGAAGAAGCCGTTCGCGAGGATCAGTCCGACCCCGGCGAGCAGGCGGATCCAGATCTCCACCGCGTTCATGTGGGTTGGTTTCAGACGCGAGCGGTAAACGCCCTGTGCTTTGGCGAGGAGCCTCGACGCGGCAGTCCGTTAGCGGTTCCGGTAGAAGACGGTGTACATCCGGTGGCTCTCTCCCGAGTCCCCGAGAATCGTCGTCCCGGCGTCGACCTCGGTTCGGTAGACGGCGCGAGTGTCGTCGCTCGTCCCGAGGGTGTCGCCGGTCTTCTGCCAGCGCGAGAGCCAGCCCGGACTGACTTCGTCGTCGAGTGCGACCCAGAGCGTCATCGGCGCGTCGAACTGGAGGTAGGTGAACGACCGTCGCTCCTCGTGGGCGTCCTCGCCCTCGAACCGGAGGTACGGCAGGTTGGCGTACTTGCCTGGAATGGCCAGGAACTCTGGGTCGTCGTAGACGTACAGCGGCTTCCCCTGACTGAGTCGGCCCCACTCGACGAGTGACCCCGTCGCCGTCGTCACGCTCTCCAGGGGGCCGGGCGGTGACTGGCCCCCCGGCGAGCCGCCGCCTGACCCACTGGCACCGCCGAGGTATCCACCCTCGACGCTGGCCACGCGCCCCGCGTCGTCGGGAACGACATCGCCTTCGACGCTGAGGCCGAACTCGTCCCAGAGGTCGGCGTTGGTCTCGCCGACGAGCTGTCCGGGCTTGACGTCAGTCAGGTCCGAGAGCGCGTCCTCGTCGACGTCGCTCACGTCGGCCCGCGTCGGGAGCGGGACGAAGTCGGGCCGCTGGGACTCGAAGTACAGGGACTCTCCGTTCAGGGAGGCGACGCTCTCCGGCGAGAACAGCCCGTAGAGGTCCTCGTCGAGTTCGGTGCCCATGTACACCGACGCCCGACCGCCATTGGCGAACGACGCGCCCTCGATGGGGACGGACTGGACCGACCAGCGGTGGTCCGTCCCGCCGCCGGTCAGCTGGACGTCCACCTCGTTGTCGAAGTCGACGTCGCGGATGGGTGCCTCGCCGCGGGGGAACGAGCGGACGCCGACCTTCCAGCCCTCGATTTCCCCACCCTCGACGCGCACGTCGCTGGGCGCGTGGTTGTGGTTGATCCCGATGCCCCGCGAGTCGCCCCGGCCGCCGACGAGGCGGACGTCCTCGATGGAGACGTGGCGGCTGTACCGGATCGAGATGCCGTTGTTGCCGCCTTGCGACCCGGCGCTACGCGGCGGTCTGATACCGCCCCACTCAGGCTCGAACGCACCGATGTTGAACGCCGTGAATCCCTCGATGACGCTGGCGTGGTCGCCCTCCTCGGGCGGGTCGTCACCGAAGCGGTGGCGGGACATGTCCAGCCCGCCGCCGGAGGCGAAGACGGTGTTGCCGCTGAACGACCGCAGTTTGACGTTCCCGGAGGGCACCCGGCCGTCCGCGAGCTCGTCGGACTGTTCGAGGTACGCCTGGCCGTCGAGGTTCTCGACGGGGAAGGTGGGTATCTCGTCGGTGACGCCGTCGATCCGCTCGGGATCGACCTCGTGGTCGGGTTTGGCGCGGGTCCAGTAGACGAAGCCGTGGTGGCGGTGGCCGGCGGCGACGTTGTCCTCGACTGCCACGCCGGGGCCCTGGAGCCAGAAGCCGTAACCGCCGTGGCCGAAGTCGTCGATGGACCCCTCGTCGTCCTCGTGGAACTGGCGGTTGTCCGGCAAGCCGCCCGAGCCCGTCGAACGCAACGCGAAGTTGTTCCGGAAGGAACCGACCTCGTTGCCGATCTCGGCGACGAAACCGGCGCCGAACACGTCGTAGGAGACGCTGTCCTCGATTTCGACGTAGCTGTTGTGGTTGACGTACCCCCACCCGGGACTCCCGTGGACGACGCAGCCCCGAACCCGGCGGGGCTCCGCGGTCGTGTCGATTCCCGTCCGGTGGAAGTGGCAGGCGTAGCGGGCCTGGGGGTTCGGCGGGACGTCTTCCGGCGGTTTGCCGTTCAGCGGGTCGGTGAAGGGCCGGGCCTTCTCCGTCCGGCCGAGGTCGTAGAACCCGACGTTGGCCAGGTCGACGTCACGGGACGTCAGCATGACGTGCCCGCGCCGCTTGGCCTGGTCATTCTCGGACTCCAGCCGGACGGTCCGGTCCAGGTTCGCGACGTACGCCGAGAGGTCCTCGGCCGGCGGGCGGTGATCGGACTCCAGCGCGGATTCGAGTGCCACCGTCGCCCCGTCGACGCTGGCGACGGTCACCGCTTCGTCCTCGTTGCTCGCCGGGTTCATCCCCGCGACGACGAGGGAGTCGCCGGCCTGCCAGCCCGTCGGCGCCTCGGCGAACGTCAGGGACTCGTCGCCGGCCTGCGGTCCGGTCTTCGTCGGGCGGAATCCCGCCTTCTCGGCGCCGTGGGCGGTGACCGTCGCGCCCGCCATCGTCAGCAGGCCGCGGCTCACGCGCGTCGGGTCCCACGACTCGTCGATAGGGCCGTCGTCGCGGAACCGAATCGTCGTCCCCGCGACGTCCGGCGCGTCGGGCGTCCCGAGTTCGAGCGTCCCGCTCCCCGTGACGACGAGCGTGTCGAGGCGCAGTCGCGCCGCCGATTCGGGGTCCGTCCTGAGCGTCCCGTCGACCCGCACCGTCATCAGCTCGGTGTCGTCCTCGTGGTCGAGCGTCACGGTCGTCTCGGCCGGAACGTGCACCCTGGCGCGGTGGTCGGGAATCTCCCCCTCCTCCCAGGTACTCGCGTCTGCCCAGCGACCACCCGACGCGACGTGGGTCACGTCTTCGTTCGCGACGAGCGCGTTCATCGCCTGTTGCGGGCTGCGTTCCTCCGTCTCCGTTCCTCGCACGTGCGGCGCGACGTGCGGCCACCCGACGCTCGCGCCCGCCGTCCCCACGGCGCCGAGCGCGAGTCCCTTCAGCAGCGAGCGACGACTGCCGTCCAGCAGCCCCCTTTCGTCCCCGGTCATACTGCTCGTGACAAACACGAGGGGGGACTTAACCGTGGGGTACCTTTCGGCGTCGATCGGTGGCGCAAGCCCTGCTTGAAGACGGTCGGCGGCCACACCGACGTTTCGAACGGGGCCGAAATCCGCCGCCGGCCTGCTCACGGGTCGCTCCGCTCCCCGTTCGCCTGTAAGCCGCCCCGCTCCTCCCTTCGGTCGTCGCGCGCCGGCCTACGCCAGGAAGACGTGCCGCGGCCGGTCGGCCAGCACGTCCCGGCCCCATTCGACGGTGTCTGCGAAGGCGTCAGAGCGGAAGAACGCCATCGCGTCCTCCTTCGCGTCCCACTGGCTGGCGATGAACATGTCGTTCTCGTCCTCGCGGTTGGCCAGCAGGGTCGTCTCCCGGTGGCCGTCCATCTCGGCGAGCAGGCCGCCGACGTCGCCGAACGTCTCGACGAACTCCTCGCGGTGCTCGGGCTTGACGGTGTAGAACATCCCCATCGTCCCGAAGCCGTCCTCGTGCTCCGGGCGGCCGACGACGCCGGGGAGGTCCGCCAGGTGCTCGCTGGCGGTGTCGGCGGCGTCCCGCGTCTTCCAGAGGCTGACGACGGCGACGGTCTCCGCGGGCGCGTCCCTGTACACCGCCGTCTTGACGTGGCTGTCGTAGCGGACGAAGTGCTCGCGCAGGCCGTCGACTTCGGCGGCGAGTTCGACGGGGTCGGTCTCCGAGTACAGCACCAGCGCGTAGACGTCCTCGCCGTGGGGCTTCCCGGCGTAGATGTCGAGGTCGGACAGTTCCTCGCGGATGGAGTCCTCCTCGTCGGTGTCCTCGTCAGCGTCACCAGCTGCCGACTCGTCGGTCGCGTCGGCATCCCCGGCCGCGCCACCCTCGCCGAGGAGGCCACCGTAGCATTCGTCGATGCCCGGGAGGTCGCCGAGGAAGCCGGCGGCCGTCTCGGCGGCCTCCTTCGCCGTCCAGACGCTCACGACGGCGGCCTGGCCGCCCTGGGCGCGGACACTCGTCAGAACGTGCCGGTCGTAGTGGTCGAAGTTAGAGCGCAGCCCCTCTACCTCTTCGGCCAGTTCCTCGGCGTCGGCCTCGGAGTGGAACAGTAGACCGTAGTCACCGGCGTCGTAGTCCTCACCTTCTCGGACGCCGAGGGAGCCGAGACGCTGCCCGAGATCGTCGACCTCGGCGAACTCGCCGCCGCCGCCCATCGGCGGGCCGCCGGACGAGGAATCCTCGTCCGCCGACCTCTCGTCGTCCGTGGATTCCGCGGCGCTACCGCCGTCGTCGATGGCCGCGTCCCCGGCGTGCGGGTGGTCGCCCTCGCCGGCGCTTCCGGGATGGGCACCGCCCGTGTCGCCGGCGTCGCCGGCCGTCCGGGCAGTCGTCGCCGTCGGCCGGTCGCCGTCGCCGGTCGGCGAACTGTTCCCAGCGCTGGCGTGGGCGACCCGCTCATCGCTCGCGGCTGACTCCCCCTCGCCCGTCGGGACGCGTTCGCCCGCCATGACGGCGGGGAGGTCGCCCGGCCGGAAGCGGCGGCCGACGTAGAAGGAGCCGAACTCGGCGAACTTCGACGTCGAGGGGTCGAAGCGCATCTCGGTCAGCAGGTCCTTGACGTCGGTCATGTCGTCGGCCCACAGCGTGATCCCCCACTCCCAGTCGTCGAAGCCGACGGAACCGGCGATCATCTGCGAGACCTTCCCGCCGTAGCTTCGGCCGATATCGCCGTGACGCTCGATGTGCTCGGCGCGCTCGTCGAACGGCATGTCGTACCAGTTCTGCCCCGGGTCGCGGCGCTTGTTCATCGGGTAGAAGCAGACGAACTCGTCGTCGGGGATGTCCGGGTGGAGCCGCGACCGGATGTACTTCGCCAGGCCGGAGTCGTCGTCGACCTCGCCGTCGAAGTACTCCTTGGCCTTGTCGGTGTACCCCGAGGCCTCGGTCACGGAGACGTACGACGTCGCGCGGTCGGTGTAGCGGGCGAACTCGGTCTGCTCGAACTGGCGCTCGGCGGCGTCGACGTCGGCCATCGTCGGTCGCAGGTGGACGACCATGAGGTCGGCCTTGTGGCCCTGAATCGTGTAGACGGCCGTCTGGCCCTCCTCGGCGTCCTCCACGCCCTCGTAGTACTCCAGGAAGTCGATGCCGTCGACCAGGGCGCGTTCCTGGTCGCGGGCGGACGCCTCCCGCCAGGCGTCCCAGTCGATGCGTCGCAGGTCGTGGAGCGCGTACCACCCCTCCTCGGTCTGTGGGGGCTCTCTCGTCATGTCCGGAGGTTGCGTGCGGACGGTAAGGAAACTTCCCATGTCCGCCCGTGCGCTCGATCAGTCAGCGTCGGCGATGGCGTCGGTGACCCGGCCCGGAATCGGGCGCGACGCCGACCGCCGGCCGCCGACCGCGTGTATCGGCGGCGTCGTGCGCTTGTGCTGCGTGTCGACGTAACGGGCGAGTAGCTCCTCGGCCATCGCGCGGTCGACGTCGAGTTCCTCGGCGGCCTCGTCGACGCTCGCTTCCTCGTCGACGACCCGGACGAACAGCGCGTCGATGATCTCGTAGGCTGCGCCGAGTTCGGACTCGTCGGTCTGGCCGCTCCAGAACCCGGCGGTCGACTCCTTGGCGACGATGCGCCGCGGGAGACCGACGTGCTGGGCGAGCGCTCGCACCTCGGTCTTGTAGAGGTCGCCCATCGGGTACAGGTCGGCGGCGCCGTCCCCGTACTTCGTGAAGTAGCCCGTCAGTAGCTCCGACCGGTTGGCCGTCCCGACGACGAGCCGGGACCGGGCGTTCGCGACGTAGTAGAGCGCGGCCATCCGGAGGCGCGCGACGAGGTTGCCGCCGACGACCGTGTCACCCTCGACGCCGGTCCCGTCGGCTATCGCCGACTCGACGGTCTCGACGGACTGCCACAGCGGTATCTCCGCGAACTCGATGCCGATGCCGTCGGCGATGGTCTTCGCGTCGGTGGCGTCCGGCCGGTGGCCTTTCCGGCTCGGAAGCGTGACTCCGAGGACGCGGTCGCTCCCGAGGGCTTCCGCGGCCAGGAACGCCGTCAGCGTGGAGTCGATGCCGCCGCTGAGACCCACGACGACGCCGTCGGCCCCCGCCTCGTCGACCGCCTGCTCGACGTCGGCCACGACGGCTGTCCGGAGCGCGTCGAGTTCCCCGTCGCCAGTGATGAACGCCGACGACGCATCTGATCGATCATACTGTGAACTTTCTTCTATAGTTGAAATCATACGTCTGTCTTTCACCCGAATTCCGATACGAATGGGTGGTACTTAGCCGTGTTCCTAAAACAATCAGTATGTCACGATGGCTCATCGAGGCGGTCGTCTTGGGACGGCCTCGAGGGATGGCGCCACGGCGCGATCGCTGGGGGCGCCACAGCGGTCATCTCGATGGGCGGGGCCGCGTCGAAGGCGGGCGAAGCCGTCCCCGAGGAAAGGATGTTTCAGCGCCGGCGCCGTTGCCCTCTCCAATGAGCGATTCCGAGGGCGGTCCGAAGCAGGTGTCGGACCCCGACTACCACAGCGAGAACCACACCGCCGCCCAGACCTGTGGCTGGACGGCCAACGCCCTGCGCGGGGAGGGCAAGTGTTACAAGTACATCTTCTACGGGATCGAGTCCCATAGATGCATCCAGATGACGCCCGTCGTCAAGTGCAACGAGCGCTGTGTCTTCTGCTGGCGCGACCACGCCGGCCACGCCTACGAACTCGGCGACGTCGAGTGGGACGACCCCGCGGCCGTCGCGGACGCCTCCCTCGAACTCCAGAAGAAACTCCTCTCGGGGTTCGGCGGCAACGAGAAGGTTCCGCGGGAACGCTTCGAGGAGGCCATGGAACCCCGCCACGTCGCCATCTCGCTCGACGGCGAGCCGTCGCTCTACCCCTACCTCCCGGAACTCATCGAGGAGTTCCACGACCGCGACATCACGACGTTCCTCGTCTCCAACGGCACGAACCCCGACGTGCTGGAGCGCTGTGACCCGACCCAGCTGTACGTCTCCGTCGACGCCCCCGACCGCAAGACGTTCGACGACACCGTCAAAGCCGTCGAGGGCGGCGCCTGGGAGTCGCTGATCGACACACTGGACGTCCTCGCCGAGAAGGACGACACTCGCACAGTCATCCGCACGACGCTCGTCAAGGGTCACAACATGCACTATCCGGCGTGGTACGCGGCGATGTGCGATCGCGCCGACGCCGACTTCGTCGAGATGAAGGCGTACATGCACGTCGGCCACTCCAGAGGGCGGCTGGACCGCGAGTCGATGCCCGAGCACGAGGAGGTGCTCCAGTTCACGAAGGACGTCGGCGAGTTCCTGCCCGACCACGACACGATCAAGGAAGTCGAGGCGTCCAACGTCGCCGTGCTCGCCCGCGACGAGCAGACCTGGGTGCCCAAACTGGAGAAGTCGAGCGAGTTCTGGGAGCGGGACCCCGTGGTGAGTTACTGAGTACGACCGCGAGGCATGGCGACGGCAGCCGTCGGTGAGGCCGCGCCAGGCAGGCGTCGGGGCGTCCCGTTCTTGGCCCAGGAAGGAGCGCGGTGAACGAACCTGTCGTTTTATAACCAAATACTATTATATTGTCGGTGGAACACATCAGCGTAGTTACGAGGGACCGAGTGCAAGCCAGACGGTCCGTGTAGTTAGGAAATTGAGGGAACCATGTTTGATGAGGTAATCGCTGCCGCTGAACGTGCGGGTGCCGGGGGAGTACCGACGCGGTACGACAAAGCCACGAAGTCGCTGTCGGGCGTGCTCGACAACGAGGACGTCCGGCACGTGCTCGTCACCACGAAAGAGCTCACGCATACGGAGAACAGTCGGACGATAACAATCGATGCCGGACCCGGCCACGACGTCGTCGCGATGGCCACGAGCCGGCGCGTCCTCGTGTTCGTCGGTGGCCAGGAGAACGCCGGCGAACCCGACGTCGTCATCGATCTCGCGGACGTGACCGGGGCCGAGTATCGCGACTCGCTCCTGAGTTCGTCGGTGGTCGTGGAGAGCCAGAACCAGACAATCGAGTTCTCGCCGACGGACGGGGCGCCCGACCGGTTCGTCTCCTACGTCGAGCGCCTCGGTTCGAGTTGGGCGGCCCTCGACGCGGCCCTGGACTCGGTCCGGGACGCGATGGAGACGTTCGAACGGCGGCGAACCGCTGGTGCCGACACGGCGGCCGCCGCGGAGACCGTGCGGTCCGAACTCGAACGGGCCCGAGAAATTCCAGCATCGGAGTACGAGGCGCCGGAGGATGTGATGAACGCGGCTATCGATGGGGTCGCTGCAGAGTTCGAGGCGTTGCAGACCGACTCCCGCGTGCAGGACGTCGAAGACGCCATCGACGCGGCGGCGGTGACCGACGACGACGAGGCGACGTGTGGCCACCTCCGGGACGCGTGTGAGACACTGGCCGCGACCCGGTCGTCGGTGGACGACGAGGACGTCCACGCCGCCCTGGACGGCGTCGAGGCGGATCTCGAAGAACGGGCCGAGGCGTTCCTCGCAGACGCGGCGACTGCCAGGGAAGCGGCTCGGGACGCCGACCCACTCGCGGCCGTAGACCGATTCGAGGAAGCCCGCCAGCGATTCGAGGCCGCCAGTTCGGTCGCGGATTCGGTCGAGGCCTTCGACGAGGCCAACGTGGCCGAGCGCGCCCGGGCAGTCACTGTCGAGTTGTACGAAGCCCTCCAGACCGAGGCCGAACGGCTGGAGGAGGTGGCAGACGACGGCGACGGGGACGAATTCGAACGCGCGAAGTCGGCACTCGAGCGTGCACAGGCCCTCGCCGACCACGTGCCTGACGCCGATCCCGACGACCTCGCGGAAGACATCGCCCGACTCGAAGCGGCCGTCGAGCGCAGTCAGTGGGAGTGGGGCAAGACGTAACTCGGCCCGGGCGGGCGTGCTTGCGACCGCCAGTCGGTGTGACGCAACTCGAACCCGCCCGACGCTAGCGCCCTCGCAGCGACCGAAAGCTGGCTCGCCGTCCAGCCTACGAATCGTGAACTGGTCGGAACGACTGTGATCCGCGCCGATCTGCCCGAACGTCGGCCAGGAACGTCTCGGCCTGTGGTCGCCCGCCGCCACGAGGTCCCGAACGACTGCCGGCCGCCTGTCGAGTTTCGCCGAGAGCGAGCCCGTCCGGTCCAGTTTGGATCGCCCCAACGTGATGCGGTTGAACCGCTCGTCGGGCAGGTATTCCGCGTCAACCCAGTCGTTCACCCAGTCGACGAAGCGAAACTCTGGTCCAGGCGGCGAGGCGGCGTTCGGGTGGTGACGACGCGGCAATCGCCGCCCACAGCGAGTCGAGGCGCTCGGCGACGCAGTCGGGGCGGTCGACGTTCGCGACGAAGCGCAGCGCGCCCCTGCCGGTCGCTTCGTCCACCACGCCTCGACGCCGCCCCCGTCAGTGAGATCGATCTCGACCGGGACGACCGCTCCCGGGAACCCGCTCCAAAGGCGTTACGCGTGCCACATCCGTTATGCTTATCAGAAGCGGGACCGACTCTCGGACAATGGCAACCACATCGCGGGCCGTCGGCTACGACGAACTCGCGACGCTGAAGCTGCTGGCCCTCGACGGCGCGCTCGAAGGCCAGGAGAAGGCGTCGTGTGCGGACATCGCCGACCGGCTCGAGGCCTCGAACCAGACCGCCTCGCGCCGGCTACAGCGCCTGGAGGAAGCGGATCTGATCGAGCGCGACATCGTCAGCGACGGCCAGCGGATCGCGATCACCGAGGTCGGCGAGGCCGCCCTCCAGCGGGAGTACGCCGACTATCAGCGCATCTTCGACCGCGGCGTCGGCGTCGACCTGGGCGGCATCGTCACCTCCGGGATGGGCGAGGGACGCCACTACATCACCCTCCCGGGATACATGGAGCAGTTCGTCGAGAAACTGGGCTACGAACCCTTCGCCGGGACGCTCAACGTGGACCTCCTCGACGAGAGCGTTCGCAAGCGCGCCCGAATGAGCGCGTTCGACCCCATCACTATCGAGGGATGGGAGGACGAGGAGCGCACCTACGGCCCGGCCTACTGCTACCCCGCCAGCGTCGTCGGCGGCGACGGCGAGTACGAACCGGCCCACGTCATCGCCCCCGAGCGCACCCACCACGGCGAGGACCAGCTGGAGGTCATCGCGCCGGAGAAACTCCGCGAGGTTCTCGACCTGGCCGACGGCGACGAGGTGACTGTCCATGTCGACGAGCAGTGACGTGAGTAGTGCGGAATCGGTCGACGACGCCGTCGAGGCGTTCCGGCGGGGCGAGCCGGTACTGGTCCACGACGCCGCCGACCGGGAGGGCGAGACCGATCTGGTGTACCCCGCCGGGAGCGTCACCGCCGACGCCGTCGCCCGGCTGCGCAACGACGCCGGTGGACTCGTCTGCGTCGCCCTCTCCGACGCCGTCAGCGATACCTTCGACCTGCCGTTCGTCCAGGCGGCCGTCGACCACCCGCTGACCGACGACCACCAGCTCTCCTACGACGACCGCTCGTCGTTCTCGCTGACGGTCAACCACCGCGACACCGAGACGGGGATCACCGACGCCGAGCGGGCGCTGACGATCACCGAGCTGGCTGCCGCGAGCGAAGATCCCGACGCCGAGGCGTTCGCCGCCACGTTCCGCGCGCCCGGCCACGTCCACCTGCTCCGGGCCGCGTCGTCGCTGGCCGAGCGTCAGGGTCACACCGAACTCGGCATCGCGCTCGCTGCCGCGGCCGACCTGCCCCCCGCCGTCGTCGTCTGCGAGATGCTCGACGACGAGAGCGGTGCCGAGCTCCCCCCGGCGGCCGCCCGGGCCTACGCCGACCGTCACGGCCTGGTGTACGTCGAGGGAGCCGCTATCGCCGAGCGGTTCGCGTAACCGACCGACCGAGACGGGAAAGCCTTTATTTTTCGGATCCGAACCCTCCCTCACTACCCTCCACTATGGATTCGTATCCTCGTCACACGGTTCTCCGAGGGACCGCCGCGGTCGTCGTCGCCGTTCTCCTCGTCGCCTGTGCCGGTCTGACACTGGCGTACGAACCGCCCCAGCTCGGCGCCGGGACGATCAAGGACCCGGCAGACGGCACGACTGCAGTCGCCGTCCAGGGATTCCACTTCCAGGGCGAAGGGAGCGAGAAGAAGCCCGCACGCCTGCTGCGCGTCAACGAGACCGGCGGGATCACTGAACTGGCCAACGGGACCGACACGGGGACCTCCTGGTTCTACGACGTCGACCCGCTGGACGACGGCAACCTGCTCGTCACGTCCACGCTCCCGGGCACGACGCTCGCCTACGAACTGAACCCCGAGACCGGCGAGCGCGTCTGGGAACAGGAGTTCGACGCCGAGGACACCCACGACGTCGCGATGTTGAACGAGCACGAACTCCTCGTCGCGAACATGCGCAACGGCGGCGGGAACGGGGAGGTCAGCAACGACCGGCTGTTCGTCTACAACCTCACCAGCGACGAGGTCGTCTGGGAGTGGTACTTCAAGAACCACTACCCCGAGTCGACGGACGGCGGGATGAACGCCGACTGGAGCCACGTCAACGACGTCGACAAGATCGAGGAGGGACGCTACCTCGTCTCGCCGCGGAACTTCGACCAGGCCATCGTCGTCAACCGCTCGACCAAGGAGATCGAGATGCGACTCGGCGAGGACGACAACCATTCGATCCTCAACGAGCAACACAACCCGGACTACCTGGAGTCGGATGACGGGACGCCGACGATGCTCGTCGCCGACAGCGACAACGACCGCATCGTCGAGTACGAGCGCGACTGCGGCGACGCCGACCCGGGACTCGGCGCCGGCACGCCGCCAGATGAGTGTCACTGGAACCTCGTCTGGGAGCTGGGCGACCAGAACATGAGCTGGCCGCGCGACGCCGACCGCCTCCCGAACGGCAACACGCTGATCACCGACTCGCTCAACCACCGGGTCGTCGAGGTGACTCCCAGCGGTGAGATCGTCTGGGAGGTGAACACGCCGTGGGGCCCCTACGACGCCGAGCGGGTCAAGTACGGTCCCGAATCGAACGGCCCGACGATGCGCGACCAGGGCGTCAACGGGAGTTTCCCGCTCCAGAACGCCGAGCCGAACAACGCGACGGTCGGGACCGGTAGCAGCGGCACCGAGGGGACGAGCTTCCCCGTCTGGATTCAGCAGACGACCGCGGGCTGGCCCGGCGAGGCCGCCTTCGACGAGTTCGCCGAGACCTGGGAGGGGGTCTCCCAGTGGGTCAAACCCGTCTGGATGGCGCCCTGGGGGTTCGTCGCGCTCGTGGGCGCGCTCGTCCTGTCGGTCGGCTGGCTGCTGGCCGAGCTGGTCTACAACCGACAGCGGGTCTACCGCCGGGTGACGTCGCTCCGCTCGGCGCGAACGGAGTGAGCGCCAAGGTATGGGCGAGCGGGAGCGAGCGGAGTGAACGACACGCGAGCAGGCTGGCGCCGACCGAAGGGAGGGGCCAGCGTTTTGCGAACGGTGAGCGAAGCGAACCGTGAGCAGGCCGGACCTGCGAGGGTCCGGAAACGCATTTCGGTGGTGTGTCACGTCGACGCGCGGACCGTCAACACTCTTAACGGTGCCGTCCAATGGGCAGGATATGCATTCCGACGACGGTGGCAGGACGGCTCGCCGGGAACAGCATCGCGGGACGACGACCCACGGGTTCCGGGGGTGGACAGCGTGACCGACCGCCCGGAGATGTTCGAGGGCGTCGACACCGTCTGGCAGGACGGGGAGTTCGTCGACTTCGAGGACGCGACGACGCACGTCCTCACCCACGGCCTCCACTACGGCACGGGCGTCTTCGAGGGCGTCCGGTGTTACGACACGGCCAACGGCCCGGCCATCTTCCGCTGGGAGGAACACCTCCAGCGCCTCTACGACTCGGCGAAGGTGTACGACATCGAGATTCCCTTCGAACAGGAGGAGCTCTCGGAGGCGACGCTCGAACTCATCCGCCGCGAGGAGCTCCAGTCGTGTTACATCCGGCCCATCGCCTACTACGGCTACGGCCCGCTCGGGCTGAACCCCTCGAAGTCGCCCGTCGAGACCGCCATCGCGGTGTGGCCCTGGGGCGCGTACCTCGGTGAGGAGGCTCTGGAAGACGGCGTCGACGTCGCCATCTCCTCGTGGCGCAAGCACGCCTCCAGCCAGATCCCGACGAACGCCAAGACCACGGGCGCGTACGTCAACAGCGTCCTCGCCAACCTGGAGGCGACGGGTAACGGCTACACCGAGGCCATCGTCCTCAACAAGGAGGGGAACGTCGCGGAAGGCCCGGGCGAGAACATCTTCCTCGTCCGCGACGGCGAGATCCACACCCCCGGCCTCGCCGAGTCCATCCTCGACGGCATCACCCGCCAGTCGGTGATCGACCTGGCCGAGGACCTGGGCTACACCGTCCACGAGGGTGCCACCATCTCGCGGGGTGAACTGTACACCGCCGACGAACTGTTCTTCTCCGGGACGGCGGCCGAAGTGACCCCCATCCGGAGCGTCGACGACAACGAGATCGGTGCCGGCACCAAGGGCCCCGTCACCGACGAGATCCAGACTCGCTTCTTCGACGTCCTCGACGAAGCGCCCGAACAGTACGACGACTGGTTCACGTACGTCTGAGCGGGCGACCGGCTGCCCAGGGCGGGAGATCGTGTGCCCACGGTTCGCGGCGAATCCGAAACGTCGAACAGAACTGTCATATTTGCCGGACCAGTAGCTCTCGTCGATGGCTGAGAGGGTCCTCGTGGTACTCGCCGGCGCGGTCGCTCTCCAGTTCGTGCTCGGTATTCTCGTCTACGTGGACGCCAACCGGCGCGAACTCGACAATTCTGGGGCGTACTGGTACGGCGCGTCGATCCCGGTCGTCGGATACGTCGTCCTCGCAGCGTACCTCTCGCATCGCGAGGAGTTGCCGACCCGAGATCTGTCCCCACCAGCGGCGACCGAGACGGCAGGCGAGGCGGTCTGGACCATCGAAAACAGAGGACTACGACGACTCCCTCGACGACTCGCGTACACCATCCAGGACGGGAGCACGCTCTGGCGAGCGGCGGTCACCGTCCCGCCGCCCCTGGCGGTCCTCGCCGCGCTCGTGGATTCGCGGGTCGCTATCGCCCTGTTCGCGTTCTGTGGCGTGTTCTGGCTGACCTACCTGAACACCGCCCGCACGTTCACGAACACGACCACCCGACTCGATCCGGCAGATGGCACGATAACGCTCGCGTGGCGCGGCGGCGACCACCCGCTTTCGCCGGGCGGGGACGAACAGGAGATCGAGCTGAGCGACGTACAGCGAGCGGAGTTCCGTCGCGTTGGCTCACAACCGCTGGTCAAACTCGGATACGAGAGACGGTTCTCCGTCAATCTCAGGACGCTTCTCGTTTCCGCCGACCACTTAGACGACCTTCGACAGATGCTCTCCGCGCACGAAATCCCGGTTCGAGACCGTATCCGGGACGGAACCAGCAGGAACGTCGTCCGGAGACGATACGCAGAGGGGCTGCTCTCGCTCGTCGTCGTCCCGCTCGGTGCCGGGCTCGTCTGGCCGCAATTCTTTTTCACGCGGCCGGTGCTGTTGCTCGCGGGCTTCACCGTACTCTGGCTCGGCGTGAAATGTTTCGCCGGCGTATTTGGCCGAGTCAAATCGCTCCTCGGTGCGTTTTCCAGCTGATACGGTCCGAGGACCCACCACGAAGAAAGCAGCGTCCCAGGTGTTGTCACGTACTTCCGCCAGTGTCAGTCGTCGTCGTCGTCGGCCCCGACGCCGATGGTCATCGCCGGGGTGTCGTCGTCCGTGTCCCCGAACCCGGCCGAGAGGATGCGAGTCAGCGCATCCTCGACGCTCTCGTTCACCTCCTCGTAGTCTTCGGGTTCGACCTCGATGACGTAGCCGCTGGTGATGTTCGGTGCGGTCGGCAGGAAGAGCAGGTCGCGGCCGTCCGGCGTGGACTTGCCGGTCTTGAACGCCGTCATCCGCATTCCGTTCCAGGGCTCGACTTTCACCGGCGCCTGGAGGTCCTCCGTCCCCGAGACGGCCGTCTCGACGGCCATCTTCGAGGCGTTGTACACCACCCGCAGCCCCGGGAGCTGGTTCATCAGTTCGTCGAGTTTGCCCTCGGCGTAGTCGCCCATCGCCGTCCGCATCAGGTAGCCGATGGAGAACACCAGCAGGATGAACACGGACAGCGTCGTCATCACGCGCACGAAGGTGAGGAACCAGGCGCTGTTGACGAGCATCGACGGGAGGTTCAGGTCGCGGAGCGTTCCCGCATCGATGACGAGCGAGAACGGCGCGCCGGCGAGGATACCGTAGAGGTACGCGAGGACGTACAGACTGACCAGTATCGGCAGGAGGATGATGAGTCCGCTCGCGAAGTCCCGCTTCCACGAGGTCGCCGCCATGTCAATCAGATTTCGCTCCCCTGTTATCAGCCCTTTCCTTTCACGTTTGAAGTCGGACCAGTGACAAACAGGGACGTACGGACGAGCCCTGCGAGCCGTCGAAAGGGCCCGAGTCGTGGTATCCTGTCCGCTGATGGTCGCATTCCGCCGGCTTCGTCCGCCAACGTGACGCGTTCGACGACGCGCACGTTCGCCGAAAACGACGGCCATTAGCCGCCGGGGTCGAAACCCTCTCCCGTGACCGAGTGGCTGGTGGACCTGCTCGTCGGGACCGTCCTCCCCAGAGTGGCCCGTATCGGCGTGCTCGTCGCCATCGGGGTGTTGCTGGCGAACCTGGCAGTCTCGTTCGGCCTCGTCGACCGCGTCGCGGCGCTCTCCCGGTACCTCACCGAGCCAGCCAACCTCCCGAGAGAGGTTGGGACGGCCATCCTGGCGACGACGGCCTCGCCGACGGCGGGCTACGGCATGCTCGCCGAGTATCGCGAGTCCGGGGTGCTCGACGACCGCGCCACGCTGGTGGCCGTCACCATCAACACGTTCTTCGGCTTCGCCCAGCACATCTTCACCTTCTACGCGCCCGTGTTGATCCCCATCCTCGGCCTCGAAGTCGGCCTGCTGTACGTCGGGTTCCGGGCGGCCATCGCGCTGGCAATCACGCTCGTGGGCATCCTGGCCGGCCGCCTCCTCCTCTCCGGTGGGAACGTGGACGCCGCCGCAATGTCGGCCATCGACGGGTCGAACGCGGCCGGCGGCGACCAGGACGACGACGGCCCGACGACGGCGCGCGGGAAGGTCCGGGAGGCGGTCTGGAGCACGGGCGACAAACTCCGTTCGATCCTGCCGCGATTGCTGGTGGTGTACGTGCTCGTGGCCGTCCTGATCGCCCGGCAGGACGCTGTCTCGGCGTTCATGGAGGCCACCGTCGGCGTGTCGATTCCGGGCCTCGCCGCGCCCGTGGAGACGCTGGCGGGGCTCGTCGGCCTGCCCGGCGCCGCCGTGCCGGTCATCGCGGTGTTCGCTATCGAGACGACCAACGGCGCCATCGTCATCGCGCCGCTGATAGAACAGGGGGTATTCACCCCGCGACAGGCCGTCGCGACGATGCTCATCGGCGGTATCGTCTCCTTCGCGGTGTCGACGTTCAAACGGTCGATCCCCTTCCAGTACGGCATCTGGGGCGCGGAGTTCGGTTCCAAGGTGGTCGCCGTCAACACCGCGCTGAAGGTCGTCTTCATCGGTATCGCCGTGGTCGCGTTGCTGGCGTGACGTACTGTGATTCTGTCACGTTCCAAACGCATAGACGGACCTATCAGCCGCAGTCTGTCGTTTATACTTTCACCTCGGTATAATCTCCTTTATTATCCCATAGGCCGAATAGTCAGATGTATGACGGAAGGTGGAAACGATACCTCGGACAAGGTGGGTGCCTCCAACGATAATGAAGGGGATAATAGAAACAGTCTTAGCGACGTTGAAGCGGGTGGTGACCTTCACGTAGACCAGAGCAATAAAATCGAACAGCGAGCAGACGGTGGGTATGGCGGGGTTATTTCGAACCCCAATACAGCGAGTGGACTTCACGATATTTTTGCCATGTTATCAAACGTACAACATTTCGAGTCTGTTGTGGTTCCTGGTTCAATTTTGTCAGGTGGTCTCGGATTCATCGGAACGATGGTATGGTTATTGATTCAGTTACAGGGGTTTTCAGGCGACATGCCGAGTATCCAAGCCCCGATGTACGTCGGTATTGCATCTGCCCTTCTGTTGGGGTTCGGCACGACATACGAAAAAGTTGATTCGGAAACCGAATGTCCTGAATGCGAGACGCGGTTTGTTTTCGATATCGACGAAGTAGATATCACTGACGTAACTCCGCTTGATTCGAGAGACGACGTTATCCATGCAGACGTTACACGGGTCTGTCGAAGTTGTGAGCACTCTGAAACCTATAACGATGACTTCACCCCAGAGGAAATCGATAGATTCCGAAGTAGCAGTTACTAATTGATTGATTCGATCTGAGCAGCCAGTATTGAGCCCTAAATTCGTTTCACAGAGATCGATAATTTACTGATTATGAGGGGCTCTTCTGAGAATCCGCTCTGGGGTTGAAGATCGCAGTCATTATCTGCTGACCGCTGTCCCGTCGGCGCGAATCGCGTTGACCACGAGACCGAGCATGAGGAAGATAGCACCCAGGTAGAGGCTGGTGAGGATGATGATGACTCCGCTGAGGACGCCGTATATCGCGTAGCTCGCCGCGTTGGCGGCGTAGACCTGGGCGATCGTCAGCAGTATCGTCCAGCCCAGCGCTCCGACGAACGCGCCGGGGACGGCCTCGACGAAGCGGGTCACCTCCTGCGAGGGGACGGTGTACATCGGGAGGAAGGCGACGGTGAGCACGAGCAGCAGGACGGCGTGCCCGACGAACGCGAACGGCGACCCCGAGGGGAGCAACGCGAAGGTGACGCTCGTGAGGACGATGAGGACCACGGCGATGGCGAGCGACCCCAGGATGCTGGCGGCGGCCCGCAACTGCTCGCCGAGCGGGTCCCCCTCGCGCTCCTCGACGCGCTCGACGGCGGTCTGGAAGCCGAGGACGACGTTGGCCCCGCCCCAGGCGATGACGACTACGGCGAAGGCCACGGCGCCGGCCCGGCCCGACGCCGCCGTCAACCCCTCCCGGACGAGCGCCTGGGCTTCGGGGGTGAGAAAGCGCGGCGTGGTCCGCTGGAGTTCGCCCGCGAGGGACTCGCCCACGATCGCGAGGACGAGCACCGCCAGGGGGAGAAACGAGACGAACGCGTAGTAGGCCATCGCCGCCGCCGGGTACTTGACGTCGTGGTCGTCCGCGGTTCGGGCGACGGTCAGCACAGCGGTCAGGACGCGGGAGAGGCGGGACATATGCCGGATGAGGAACGCGGAAACGGGGAGACGCCGGCCGCACACGTGTCGTCGCTCGCAGGACTAAGCGTCGGTGCGCTCGGCCCCGAGGTCGATGTCCTGGCCGGCGGCGACGCGCTCCAGGATCCGCCTCGCGCGCTCCGGACTCACGTCGGCGACGAGGCAGTCGACGAAGTCGGCGAGCACGTCCGGGCGGACCTGCAGGTCGACGTACTCGACCTGCCCGTCCACGACGACGGCGTCGGGGTTCCACTCGCCGGCCTCGGGGTCCGTCATGCGGATGTCGACCCACTCGTCGTCCGCCCGGTCCGTCCCGTTCTCGCCTGCCGATCGCGCTTCGTCCTCGGGATCCGTGAACACGTCGTCACTCATTCGTGCGTTGGTATACGGTTGCAGGCGGCATAAACCCCCGTTTCGGGTGCAGAGACGCCCGGATCGCGACGTTCGAACCGCGACGCCTGCTTCGTCGCGTCCGAACTGCGTTCAGACGCCCTCGGGGTGGGGGTCGGAGATGACGACCGCCTGGCCGTCGACGACCGTCTCGCCGTCCGCGTCCTCTACTGCGGTCGTGAGCCGGAAGCGGCGCTCGCCCAGGGCTTCGACGACGTCGCAACGGGCGGTGACGCGCTCGTTCAGGTCGACCGGGCCGCGGTAGCTCACTTCCTGTGAGAGGTAGATGGTGAGGCCGGGGAGCCGGGCGAGCGCGGCGCTGATCAGCCCGGCGACGAGCGTCCCGTGGACGATTCGCCGACCGAAGCGCGTCTCCTCGGCGTACTCCGCGTCGAGGTGGAGCCGGTTCGTGTCGCCCGAGGCCTCGGCGAAGGCCCGGACGTCGCTCTCGGCGAGCGTCTTCGTGAAGGTGACGTGGTCGCCGACGTCGATGCCGTCCTCGGTACCGTAGCTCTCGAAGTCCCACTCCTCGTCCTCGTAGGACGTGTCCGGGCGCGTGAAGGGTTGGCGATCGGTGCGGGGGACGGACTCGCCCGCCGTCCAGGTGCCGCGGGGGACGTAGTCGGCGACGTCCGTCGTCGTGACGATGCCGACCAGCGCCCCGTCTTCGAGTACCGGCAACTTCTCGACGTCGTGGGCCCGCAGGGACTCGACGGCCGCTTCCACGGTGGCGTCGGGGTCGACGGTCACCAGGTCCTCCGACATCACGTCCCCGACGGTGAGTGCGTCCGTGTCCCCGCGGGCGGCCGCCACTGCGACCACGTCGCTCTCGGTGATGATCCCCACTGGCTCGCCACCGTGGACGACGACGAGCGACCCGACGTCCCCGTCGCGGAGCCGTTCTGCCGCCTCGACGACGGCCGCTTCTGGCGATATCCGTTCGACGGGCGACCGCATTATCTCCCGGACCGGGGTCGGCACGAGCATCTCTGGTCTAGTCGTTGACTGGTAGCCATTTGACTGTTTGTGCGATCGGCCCCGATCGACGCGACGTTCGCGCCACCGGGTCGCCAGGTTTGTAGGCCGGCGCGGTGCAGGTGCGGTATGGAACGCCGGCACTCGCTCGTCGTCCTGGCCACGCTTCTCGTCGCGCTGGCGGGCTGTGGCGGGGTCTCGATACCGGCCGACGACCCGGCGAGCGGCCTGGACGGGTCGGCCAGCCCGGTCGCACCGAACGCGACGGGCGACCCGGGCGTCCCGGCGGAGGGGGAGAGCCGCGAAGCCACGGTGACGCGAGTCGTCGACGGCGACACGGTCGAGGTTCGCTACGCTGACGGCTCCACGGACACCGTCCGGCTGGTCGGCGTCGACACCCCGGAGACCCGCGGCCAGACCGACCCGGCGGAGTTCGAGGGCGTTCCCGGCAACGAGTCCGGCCGGGCGTGCCTCGCCGACGCGGGTGACCGGGCGTCCACCGCCCTGACCGAGTGGGTCGACGGGGCCGACGTCACCCTCGTCGTCGACCCCGAGACCGACACTCGGGACCGGTACGACCGCCTGCTCGCCTACGTCGTGCGGGACGATGCGAACCTGAACTACCAGCTCGTCGCCCGGGGGTACGCGCGCGTGTACGACACCACCTTCACCCGGGCGGATTCGTTCTACGCCGCCGAGGACGAGGCCCAGCGGGCCGGTACCGGCGTCTGGCAATGCGCCGACCCCGCCTCCCGGGACTCCCCCGACGGCCTGGACGTTCGCATCGTCGCGGACGCGCCCGGCAACGACAACGAGAACCCCAACGGCGAGTTCGTGGTGCTGACGAACGGCGCCGATGAATCCCTGCATATCGGCGGCTGGACGGTCGGCGACGTCGCGGACCGCGAGTACACCTTCCCCGCGGATGCGAGGGTCCCGGCCGAGGACTCGATCCGGCTCTACACCGGGTCCGGCACCGACGACGGGACCGCTTACTTCTGGAGTTCGAACGGGGCCATCTGGAACAACGACGGCGACACCGCCACCGTGCGGGACGACAGTGGTACCGTGGTCGTGCAGGAGTCGTACTGACCGTGGCGGCTGCAGTCGCTGACGGGCTCAGACCCGTATCCTCGCCAGTTTTCGCCGACCGCGCAATCCATGCGTCTCCGTACCAAAGATCGGGTCGTGGTGAACCCGCTCAGACGGCTCGAACCCTCACCCCGCGTCGTCGACTGGAGCCTCGCCGCCGCGGTCGCGATTCTGGTCGGCACGGGCCTCTACAGCCTCGTCGTCGGCGAACCCAGCGGCGCGTGGGTGTTCGACGTCCACGCTATCGCGGCGTTCGCGCTCGTCGTCTTGCTCGGGTTCAAGCTCCGCCGCGTCGCCTCCCGGCTCCGTCCGGACCGGCTCACGCGCGTCCGTCTCGTCTCCGTTCTGCTGGCGGTCACCTCCCTCGGCGCGCTCGGGACGGGGCTCTGGTGGGCCTTCGGCGGCTCGGTCCGCGTCGGCCCGTGGGGACTCCTGATGGTCCACATGACCCTCGGCGTCGCGGTGCCGGTCGTCCTTCTCTGGCACCTCCGACACCGCTATCACTCCCCCGCTGACGCGCCGCACCACGGCCGACGGACCGCGCTCCAGTACGCCGCCGTCGTCGGGCTGAGCGCCCTGGCCTGGCGCGGCCAGCGGGCCGCCAACGACCTGCTCGACACCGCCGGCGCTGACCGTCGGTTCACCGGTTCCCGCGAGGAGGGCAGCGGCGACGGGAACGCCTTCCCGGTGACCAGCTGGGTCGCCGACGACCCCGCCCCTATCGACGCCGAGGACTGGGAACTCCGGGTCGGCGGGCTCGTCGATGAACCCGCGACGTTCGGTGTGGACGACCTGGGCATCGACGACGGGACTCCCGGCGATTTGGCCACCGACGCCGAACGGCGCGCGGTGCTGGACTGTACCAGCGGCTGGTACTCCGATCACGACTGGCGCGGGCTGGCCGTCAGCGACCTGCTCGACGCCGCGGAACCGACCGACGACGCCCGCTGGGTCCAGTTCCGCTCGGTGACGGGCTACCGGTGGTCGCTGCCAGTGGAGGAAGCCCGCGACGCGCTACTGGCCACCCACGTCGACGGTGAACGCATCAGCCACGACCACGGGTTCCCGATGCGACTCGTCGCGCCCGGCCGGCGTGGCTTCCAGTGGGTCAAGTGGGTGACCGACGTCCGGGTGACCAGACGGCGCGACGTAAGTGAGTCCGTCGCGATTTTCGTGAGCGGGTTCGAGGAGTGAGCTTGGAAGACTCTCTATCGAGAACCGAAAGCCCTCATGCGTTTCCGGTCCCGGGGCTTGCTGCGCGCCTCACTTCGTTCCGGTGCCCTCAGCGGAGCTGAGGACTACGCGAGAGCGAAGCTCTCGCGGTCGCTTGCGGGGCCGGGGTTCCCGGAAACGCACTCGCCCTTTCAGTCCTCCAAGGACCTCCCGGCAGCCCTGCCTTTCCCCGGGTCGCGCGCCCCTCGCGGCTCGCGTGTCGCTTCGCTCCCGCTCGCCCGTCCGGCGGCCCTCACTTCGCTGGGGCCGCCCGCTGCTCGTGGACGCGCTCCCGGCCGACCGCCGCGCGGTTGCGTTGAGCCGAGCACGGCGAGGCGATGCTCGTCAGAACTTCGTTCTGACGGCGGTGTGGTCAGGAAGCGTGATTCGCGGCGGACGCCGCGAATCCGGGGAGGAGTGGTGGCACCAATCGCGAGCGCGTGGCGAAGCCCGCGCGAGCTATGCAGTCCCTGGCGGACTGAAAGGGCGAGCGGCGGTCGAACCCTCCCGGGTGACGCAAGCACCCGCTGGAGCGCAGCGAGCCCCGGAGTGGTCGAGCGGCGCGAGGGCTTTCGGGCTGTAGGCACTCGCTACTGTACTCCTCTCGATTACTTCAGAAACAACTCCCAGTCAGAGCATCGCCCGCAACGTCGCGAACAGCTCCGGACCGTCGTCGTCGTTCTCGTAGTGGATGGGGACGAAACCAGCAGCCCGGGCGCCCTCGACGTCGGACCCGTAGTCGTCGCCGACCATGACGTACTCGTCGGCGTCGAGGCGGTCCCGAATTTCGTCGTACGGCGCGCCGCCGGTCTTGTGACCGCCGACGTCGTAGGAGACGACAACTTCGTCGAAGTAGTCGGTCAGCTCGTGGTGGTCCAGCTTGGCTCGCTGCCACTCGCCGACACCGTCCGTGACGACGGCGAGGGTGGTGTGGTCATCGTCGGTCAGTTCCTCCAGGCACTCCCGGGCGGCGTCGGGGACCGAGGCTGCGGCGAACTCTGCTTCGCGGATGGTCGCGACCACCTCGTCGCGGTCCAGTGCGGTCTCGACGTCCGGTTGGTCGGCGACGGCCGAAACGCCGGCGGCGTAGGGGTCGGCCTCCAGCGCGTCGAACGCGGCGAAGAAGGCCTCGTCGTACGCGTCGAGGTGGACGTCGTCGGTTCCGTCGAGGTGCTGGTCGAACGCTTCGGTGAGGATGCGGTCGTACGCCCGGTCGAAGTGGACCAGGGTCCCGTCGAGGTCGAAACAGACGACGGTGTCGGTGGCCATACCGGGCGGTCGGGAGTCGGGGACAAATGGGTTGCGACGGGCCGGGATTGCGGCGGATGGGGATTGCGGCGGGCCAGTGCGGCGCCGTCAGCGCCGGCGCTTGCGGACGCTCACCCGTCGAGGTCGACCGGTTTGCCCTCCTCTGTCGGCGGCGCGACGTGGTCGATGAACTCCTCGGCGGAGGGTTCGTTCACGCGCACGCGAACGTGGATGTCGCCCAGTTCGGCGGGGTCGCCGACGGCGAAGTTGATCCGCTCCTCGAAGGCGGCCTGTTTCTTCAGGTCGAAGGCGATGGTGTCCCCGTCCAGTTCGTCGAAGAACACCGAGCGGGCGGTGTCGAGGATCTCGAAGCGGTGGAGCAACTCGGAGAAGTGGTCCATGTCGTGGGTCTCCGCCAACAGCTCGCCGTGGCGGAACTCCGGGTCGGCGTTCGGGAAGAGGTTCGTGATGGCGTCGGCGACCCGGTCGGTCACCTCGGTGTCAGCGACGGGAGCCGTTATCTGAACGTCGATCTGGTAGATGGTGGTCATTGCTGGAGAGCGCGAGTGGTGGAATCGAGCGCGGTCATTGTCACTGGCTGTACTGGCTCCGGTAGGCGGCGACGCCCTCGGTCAGCAGTGTCCGTACGCGGGCGCGGAACGCGTCGAGGCTGTCCGTGTTGTCGATGCTGACGTCGGCGCGGTCGATGGCCTCGCCCATGCCGAAGCCGAGTTCGCGCTCGTCGCGCGCTTCGAGGGACTCGCCGCCCTCGTCGCTCCCCTTGTCGCGGCCGCGCTCGTCGATTCGTTCCGCGCGCACGTCGAAGGGGGCCTCGATGCTGACGAGCGCGAACTCCCCGTCGAAGGCCGTCTCGAACTCGTCGACCTCGACGCCCGAGCGAACGCCGTCGACGAGGACGACGTCGCTGTCCGCCAGCGCGTCTTCGATCAGCGGGAGCGAGCGCTCGGCGATGGCTGCCGGGCCGTTTTCCTCCCGGAGCGCCTGTGCGACCTGCCCGTGGTGGGTGGCCGGGTCGAGGTCGCGGTCGCGACACTCCGCGCGGATGACGTCGCCCATCGTCACGACGGGGACGTCGAGTTCCTCGGCGACGTTCGCGGCCTCGCCCTTGCCGCTGCCGGGCAGACCGACCGTCGCGATGACTGTCATTGCCACTTCGTTGTCCCACGCCGCGCTTAAGGACTACGTTCGGCCAACGCTTTGTGCGATGAGGCCCTACCCCTGGTATGGCCCAGCGCTCGTTCCCGGTCCGCGCCCTCTGGTTCGTCTTCGTCGGCTGGTGGCTCACGCCGATACTCGTCAACGTCGCCTGGTTCTGCAACGCGACCATCGTCCTCATCCCGGTCGGGATCAAGCTGACGAACCTGGTTCCGACGGCGCTCACGCTGGCCGAACCCCGGTCGCTCGACGACCCCGATTCCGCTCGCGGGCAGCAGTCGCTCGCGATACGGGCGGTCTACTTCGTCTTCGTCGGCTGGTGGCTCTCGTGGCTCTGGGCCAACGTCGCGTCGTTCCTGGCGATAACTATCGTCGGGCTGCCGCTGGCCATCTGGATGTTCAACCGCCTCCCCTACGTCACGTCGCTGTACCGGTTCCACGGGTAGGCACTCGATCGCGCCGGCCTTCTCACGGGTCGTTCCACTCCCCGTTCGGTTTGAAGATGCTCCTCCCTGCGGTCGGAGCGTCCTACTTTTCTCTTACGACGACGAACTCCGCCAGGTCCCGGAGGTACTCGATGGCCTGGGAGTCGGGCGCGTCGACGGTCGACAGCGCCTCCAGGGCGGCGTCGGACTCGGCGCGGGCCCGCTCGTTGGCCTCCTCGGGCGCCAGGCCGGTCACCTCCACGAACGAGGGTCGTTCCATCTCGGCGTCCTGGCCGGCGGGTTTGCCGAGTTTCTCGGCGTCGGCCGTCGCGTCCAGCACGTCGTCGCGGATCTGGAAGGCGACGCCGACGCGCTCGGCGTAGGTGCCGAAAGCCTCGACGGTGTAGGCGTCGGCGTCGGCGGCGATGGCCCCCAGCTCCGCGGCGGCACGAAAGAGCGCGCCGGTCTTCCGCCGGGCGAGCTCCATGTATTCGTCCTCCGAGGCGGGCCGGGCGACGAGTTCCGTCGCCTCTCCTTCGCCGAGTTCGACCATCGCTTCGGAGACGGCCTGCATCGCGCGTTCGTCGGCGGAGAAGAGGCCGAACGCCTCGCCGAGTAACCCGTCGGAGGCGATGATCGCCGGCCCGTGACCGTACTCGGCCCACGCGGAGGGCGTCCCCCGGCGGACGTCGGACTCGTCGATGATGTCGTCGATGACGAGCGAGGCGTTGTGGACGAGTTCGATACCGACGGCGTAGTCTGTGGCGTCGGTCGGTTCGCCACCCAGTGCCTCACAGACGAGGACGGTCACTGTCGGGCGAACGCGCTTGCCGCCCGCGAGCGTGACGTGCCGGACCTGGTCGGCGAGCTCGCTGGGCTCGACGGCGTCGAGCACCTCGACCAGGCGGTCCTCCACCTGGTCCCGGCGCCGTTCCAGGTATTCCATGTGGCGTGGCTTTGGGAGAGGTGGGCAAGTAGCTGACGGATGCGATCGTGGGTGTGTTTTCGACGACGGTGTCGTCGTTCGTCCAGGAACGGTACCCCCTGGACGCGTGGCTCTGTCGGATCCGTTCGCTCGCTGTGCTCGCGAACCGCTCGTCGAAAGACGTGGTCCACGCGAGCGGAGCGAGCGTGGGCTCGGGAAAGCGCTGCTCTCCCGGTGGCGAAAAAGGCACGCCCTCGCAGTGCTCGGGCGTGTTCGATTACTGAAACTCCTCGGTCAGGGCCGGGACGACGTCGAAGAGGTCGTCGACGATGCCAGTACCACCTTTTTCTCCTCGGGTTCGCTCGCTGTGCTCGCGAACCGCTCGTCGAAAAACGTGGGCGAAAAAGGCACGCCCTCGCTGTGCTCGGGCGTGATCGCTTACCTGAACTCCTCGGTCAGGGCCGGGACGACGTCGAAGAGGTCGTCGACGATGCCGTAGTCGGCGATGTCGAAGATGGGCGCGTTGGGGTCTTTGTTGATGGCGACGATGGTGTCGGCGCCCTTCATGCCGGCGACGTGCTGGACGGCGCCGGAGATGCCGATGGCGAGGTAGACGTCCGGCGTGACGACCTTGCCGGACTGACCGACCTGGCGGTCGGCGGGGAGCCAGCCGTTGTCGACGATCGGTCGGGACGCCGACAGCGTCGCGCCGAGGGCGTCGGCCAGGTCGCGGACGAGGTCGAGGTTCTCCTCTTCCTCGATGCTGCGGCCGACCGAGACCAGGACGTCGGCGTCCGTGATGTCGACGTCGCCGCTGACGGCCTCCTCGAATCCGGTGACCGTCGAGCGGACCTGTGACTCGTCGATAGTCGCGTCGAATGCCTCGACGCTGGCCTCGCCGTTCCCGTCCGCCGGTGGCCACTCGCCGGGCCGGACCGTCACGACGGCGCGGTCAGCGTGGACGTCGACGGTCGTCTCCACCTTCGAGCCGTACAGTTCGCGCGTCACCGTCAGGTCGTCGTCGACGGCCAGGTCGACCGCGTCGGTGACCAGCGGTCGGTCGAGCCGGCTCGCCACCGCGGGGGCGTAGTCCATCCCGTTGACGGTGTGTGGCAGGAGGAGGACGGTCGGGTCGACTGCGTCGACCAGCTGTTCGACCGCCTGGACGGAGACGTCGTGGTTGAACTCCGCACCGGCCTCGACGGTGTGGACGACGTCGACGCTCGGTCGGTTCAGCCGGTCGCCGTACTCCGCCGTGTCGCCGCCGACGACGGCCACGTGGAGCTCGCTGTCGGTCTCGTCCGCGAGGTCGTACCCGGCGGCGACGAGCTGGTCGCTCACGTCACGGAGTTCCCCGCGGCGGTGTTCCGCGACGGCGAGGACCGTCACTGGCCCACCCCCTTCTCCCGGAGGAGTCCGGCGAGTTCGCCGGCTGTCTCCCCGGCACCGCCTTCGAACAGGGTCGCTTCGCCTTCGGTCTCGGGTTCGTACAGCGCCGTCTGTTCGATCGGGCTGTCGAGGGCGTCGGGGCCCAGCCCGAGGTCGTCGAGCGACTTCACGGCTAAGTCCTTGCTCTGGGCCTGGCGAATCCCGCGGAGGCTGGCGTACCGCGGGTCGTTGATGCCCGTCTGGATGGTCAACACCGCCGGGAGCTCGACGTCGGATATCTCGTCGACGCCGCCCTCCAGCTCGCGGTGGACGTGCGCCACACCCTCGTCCGCACTGAGATCCAGCTGGTTGACGACCGCCGCCCAGCCCATCTCGAGCCGTTCGGCCAGCGAGACGCCGGTGGCGCCCAGGCTATCGTCGCCCGACTGCACGCCGGTCAGGACGAGGTCCGGGTCCTCTTCCTCGGCGACGGCACCGAGTAGCCGGGCCTTCGTCGCCGGGTCCAGCATGCTCGCCTCTGCCAGTCGGTCGTCCCAGACGCGAACGGCGCGGTCGGCGCCCTTGGCCAGTGCCTGCCGGATGGTCTCGTCGGCGCGTTCCGGGCCGACGGTGACGGTCACCACCTCGACGTCCTCGACGTCTTCGGCTATCGTGACGGCCTCCTCGACGGCGTACTCGTCCCACTCGTTGAGGTCGTAGGTCACGTACCGGTCGTCGATCGAGAGCCCGTCGATCTCGAACTCGTCGTCGACGACGGTCACCTCCTTGACCGTGACAAGAATTTTCACACCAGACGTGGGTCCGGCGGGCGAATAAACGTTTCCGAACTCTCACCCACGTGACATCGGTTTCCGGCCGTCCCGTCGCGTTTCCACGCCCGGTGCGGTCAGTTCTGATCGAATTCGGTCACGTCCTCGTCCGGGAACGAGATAAGGTTCTCGCGACCGATGCGGAGCTTGTTGATGGCTCCATCGTCCTCCATCGCGGAGAGCAACTGGGACACCTTCGCGTTCGACCAGCCGGTCTCCTTGACGATGCTCGCCTGTTTCATGCGGCCGCCGTTGGCTTCGAGGAGCCGTTCGACGCGCTCTTCGTCGCTGAGCAGTTCCTCGTCGACGTCGTCGTCCGGTTCGGACTCCTCGGTGGTCGGTTCGACGGTACCCGTCGTGACCGTCTCTTCGTCTGCGTCACCGGTTGACGGCGACGTGGGCGGACTCGCGGACGGGGAATCGGTTCCGTCCCCTCCTCCAAGCACTGGCGACGGCAGGCCCCCGTTTCGCCTGGCGAAGACGTACGCGCCGACAGCGATGATGCCGACGACGAAGAACCCGCCCCAGATGAGGCTCTCGCGTGGGGGATCCGGATTCGGACTGACGACACCGCCATCACCGTCGTAGACGATGGTCATGTAGCCCGGCTCGAACTGCTGGGGGCCTTGCCAGTGGAACTGACCGTTCTGAACTGCCTTGGGAGCGCTGACAGCCGCATATCCATCCGGTAGTTCGATGGTTAGCTCCTGGCTCTCGGTCAGCCCGTCGAGCCAGGTGCCCCGTGTCGTGTTGAACGCGTCGTCGACAGCCATGTAATCGCCATCTTCGCGCGCGAAGTCGGTCCAGGTGAAGCGAAGAGTGAACGTGGAGCTGTTGACGTCGCTGGTGAAACGCTCGTCGGTGACGTTCATCTGGCGGCCGCTCGCATCGGACGACGCGGCGGCAGCGGCGCGAACCGTATCGAGCCACGGCGGAGTCTTCTGTCCGCTCTCGTACTGGTCCGCCAGGTCGCGGAACGTCGCGTTCTCTTCCTCGGTCGTGGCGTCGAGGCGCGTCGTTATCGTCCAGGCGGCGTCGCCGTTCGCTTGCAGCTGGATCTCGATCTGGGTCGTCTCCGGGGGGATCGTCTCCGTGGGCGTCGCCGTCGTCTGGGCAGCGCTGGCGGACCCAGTCGCTGACGGGAGGGACGCTCCGGTGGCTGCGAGCGGCGCGACGGCCACCGTGAGCGCGAGGAGGGCGAGGAGGGCGGGACGAAACCGGGCGGACATCTCTCTGTGGTGATTCCAGTGCCCGGGAGGAAAACCCTTTCCATCCGCAAATAAAACGTCAGCGGCCGTTTTAAAACGTCTTCACTCCTCTCGGGTGTCCGCTCGGGGTGGACAAAGAGATGGGTTTTTGGTGATTCGTCCTGTACCCACTCGGAAATGCGTCGAAGTTTCGCCCTACTGGTCTCCCTCCTCTTCCTCCTCGTCGTCGGCGCCTTCGCACCGCTGGGTGCCGGTGCCGACGACGCCGCCCAGACCAGTCCACTGATCGTGTCGATGGACAACACGTCGAACTACCTCACCGTCCCGGCGAACGAAGTCACGACGACCGGAACGACTGCCGACGGTCTCTCACTCGCGACCGCTATCGACGGCGACACGACCGGGATGCAGAGCGAGTTCATCAGAATCTCCTTCGAGCGATCGTTCGAATCGGCGGCGAACGATACCGAGAAGACTGCCGCGATACGGAACGCCGCCGATAGCGTGGAACGCCGCCAGCAGGCCCTCGAACGCCGTGACAAGGCCGCCGTGTCCGCGTACGCCAACGGATCGATGACCGCAGCCGAGTTCACCCGCGAACGGGCCCGGATCCACAATGCTTCCGAACACCTGCGGGCGACGATCCAGCACGTCGACGCCGTCGCTCGCGCTGACGACGACTACTCCCCCTCCACGAGAATTCGAGTCAGGCTGGCGGATATCAACGGCGAACTGGAGGTGCTCCAGGGGCCGGCAAGCGAACACGTCAGCCGGGCCGCTGGGGGAGAGACGGCCGGCCAGACAATCTACGCCGAGACCTCCGGCGACGGGTACACGTTGGCGTACGTCACCGACGACTCCTACGTTCGCGAGACGTATCTCGCCACGGAACGGGACGAGAACGCGACTGATACCTTCATGGAGGCCGACGTCCCGCGCGGCAACGCCGCTCGGCTCCGCGGCTACGAACTGTACCCGTGGGTCACGAACCACTCGCTCTCCCCTGCCATCCAGGGCCTGGGACGGACCGGCATCTACCGGTTCACTGCGGACTTCACCAACGGGGAACTGACCGCGTACATCGACGGCGCCACGACGAACGTGTTCCGCGAGTCCCAGCGCCACAAACTCTCGGCCATGCCGGTTAGCAACACGATAACCGCCCACAACGAATCGCTCGACATGCGCGTGAACAAGACCTACGAGAGCGGGCCGCTCCACGTCGACCTCTCGCACAACGAGACCGCCGTCCCGACGAACGCGACGGTCACGGTCAACGGCGAACCGGTCGGCCACACCGGGGCCGACGGGAGTCTCTGGCTCGTGGAACCACGGGGCCCTGACCGGATCACCGCGACGACCGAGGACAACGAGTCCGTGAGCGTCTACCTCCCCGACTGAGGGCGGGCATTCATATACGATGAGGGTGCCAGCGCCGCCATGGACCGCGCCGTGGCGCCCGTCGTCGGGGTCGCTCTCCTCCTCGCGATTACAGTACTGGCGGCGTCCGCCGTCGGAACTGCGGTACTCGTGCTCGAAACGCCGGACGAACCCACCAGTGCCGCGGTCTCGCTCTCGGCCGACGCCGAAGCCGATCGTCTCCGGTTCACCCACCGCGGCGGAGACACGCTAAACGTCAGTCGCCTCTCCCTCTCGATCACGGTCGATGGGACGCCGCTCGCCGAGCAACCCCCGGTCCCCTTCTTCGCTGCGACCGGCTTCGTGAGCGGGCCGACCGGGCCGTTCAACAGCGGCGGCGACACCACCTGGCGCGCCGGCGAGACCGCCGGGTTCAGGCTCGCCTCGACGAACTCGCCGACTATCGACGAGGGCGATCAGGTGACTGCTCGGATCGCGCGGGAGAAACAGACTGTCGTCGTAGTGCGTTCGCGGGCGAGCTAGTTTTCGGGAACCTGCGCGTGCGTCGTAATCGCCCGCGGGCTCCCTGGCCGAGACTGCTGGATGTGGTGGCGCCAGCTGTCGAAGCCCGCCTCGTGGAACATCCGGTCGGCCTCCTCCTCGTCGTAGAACAGCATGATGGCGTCGGCGAGCTTCTGGAACACCGTCTGGTTGGGGTAGTCCGGGCCGACGATGAGCACCTGGCCACCCGGCCGCGTCACGCGCCGGCACTCCCGCAGCGCGACGACGGGGTTGGGCCAGTACTCGATGGATCCCGAGGACCAGACGACGTCGAAGGAGTCGTCGTCGAAGGGGAGGCGCTCGGCGTCGCCGCGGCAGAACTCCACCGGCCCGTCCGTCCCGAACTTGCCGATGGCTCGTTCGAGCTGGTGCTCGCTCTGGTCGAGGCCGTGAACCCGGTCGACGTGTTCGAGCAACCCCTCCGTGGCGAAACCAGTGCCACACCCCACGTCGAGGACGTCGTCTTCCGGCTCCAGCCCCAGCAGCCCGATGGCCTCGTCGCGCATCTCCTCGTTCCAGATGAAGGGATTCACCCGGTCGTACACCTTCGAGAGATATTTGTAGAACGTGCGCGCGCGGGACTTGTCTTCGAGCACTCCCATTGCTACGGGCGATTTCGAGGGGTCGGGCATTAACTCCGGGGATTTCGGTCTGGGGGCTACCGGGCTGTTCGTGGGGCTCTCAACTCGGTTCGCTATACCCTGGTTCTGAGCGGTGCGAGGGACCCGGCTGCTCACGGCTCCCTCCGGTCGCCGTTCGCTCGCGATTACTTGGTTCTTCACTCCGTTCAGAACCAAGCTGCTCACGGGTCACTTCGTTCCCCGTTCGCTATAACCTGGTTCTTCGCTCTGCTCAGAACCAGGCTTACTTCGCAACTACCAAATAGCCCCTAGAGCAACCATACACCGATTAGAAAATGCCACGGCCAGAAGTTCTCGATCGGATTACCGAGGCCGAACAGGAGGCCGACGAGATCGTCGATGCGGCCGAGCGCGACCGCGAGGAACGCATCGCGGCGGCGCGCGAGGAGGCCGACGCGATCCGCCAGGAGGCCCGCGAGGAAGCCGAGGCAGCCGCGGAGGACCGCCTCGAGTCCGCTCGCGAGGAGATAGCGGCCGAGCGGGAACAGATCCTCGAGGAGGGCGAGGAGGCCCGTGCAGAGCTCGAGGAACGGGCCGCCGGCGAGACCGAGGCGGTCGTCGAGTACGTCACGGACCTGTTCGAGGAGGCGGTACATGCTCAGACCTGAGCAGATGAGCCGCGTCTCGGTGACGGGCTCACGTCGGGTCATGGACGACGTCATCGAGACGGTCCACGGCCTCGACCTGCTGCACGTCACCGAGTACGACGGTGCCTGGGAGGGCTTCGAGCCCGGCGACCCGGTGGAGGGCGCCGACGAAGCCGCCGAGAAGCTCGTCACCGTCCGGTCGCTCCAGTCCATCCTCGACGTCACCGAGGAGGACGCGGGCCCGGTCCAGCTCGTCGACGACGAGGCCGTCGACGAGGAACTCGAGGAGATCCGCCAGGACGTCAACGAACTCGACGACCGACGCGGCGAACTCGAGGCCGAACTGCGCGACGTCGAGGACGACATCGACACGATGGAGCCGTTCGTCGACCTGGGCATCGACCTCGACCTGCTCCGGGGCTACGAGACGCTCGCCGTCGCCGTGGGCGAGGGCGACCCCGACGACGTCCGCGACACCTTCGCTGCCAGCGAAATCGACCAGTACGAGGTCTTCGCGGAGGAGTCGGTGATGGCCGTGTTCGCACGGACTGACGAGGCGACGCTCCAGGACCACCTCGTCGGGACGGACTTCTCGGAACTCGACGTTCCCGACAGCGACCGGGACCCCGGGTCCTATCTCGACGAGCTTCACAGCCGCGAGCGGGAACTCGAGTCCAACCTCGACACCGTCGAGCAGCAACTCGGGGACAAGCGCATCGAGGTGGCCGGCTTCCTGCTGGCCGCCGAGGAGCAACTCGCCATCGACGTCCAGAAGCGCGAGGCACCGCTGACGTTCGCGACGACGGAGAACGCCTTCATCGCCGAGGGGTGGATCCCTACCGAAGAGGTCGACGAGTTCCGCTCGGCCGTCGAGGCGGCGGCAGGCGAGGCCGTCGACGTCGACGAACTCGAGCGGGCGGCCTACGACGACAACGGTCACGCGGAGTCGACCGAGGAGGTCGGCGACTCCGGCGGCGAAGGGCCGACCGGCGAACGGTCGGCGCACCCGGCGGAGGACCGCGCCCAGGCAGAGGGAGAGTCGGACTCCCAGGAAGCGGTCGCCGACGGCGGCCGACCGGCCGGCGCAACGACTGCAGGCGCTGGTGGTCTCGTCCGGATGGGCCACGGCGGCCCGCCGACGGTCCAGGACAATCCAGGTCCGGTCAGACCGTTCGAGTCGCTCGTCGAAGTCGTCAATCGGCCCAAGTACTCGGAGCTCGACCCGACGGTGATCCTGTTCCTGACGTTCCCGGCCTTCTTCGGGTTCATGATCGGTGACCTCGGCTACGGGCTCCTCTACATGGGAATTGGTTACTGGCTGACGAAGTCCTTCGACAGCGACATGGTCCGCAGTCTCGGTGGCGTCGCGCTCTGGGCAGGCGGCTTCACCGCGCTGTTCGGCGTGCTGTACGGCGAGTTCTTCGGCCTGCACCAGCTCGGCGGTATCCTCTGGAACGGTGACCCGCCGATCCACAAGGGGCTCCAGCCGCACTACCTGTACTACGCGCAGGCGTGGCTGCTCGTGAGCGTCGTCGTCGGCATCCTGCACATGGTGATCGGCTGGTCGTTCGACTTCGTCGAGAACCTCGAACACGGCTTCGTCGACGCGCTGACCGAGAGCGGTTCGTGGATCATCGCGACCGTCGGCCTCTGGCTCTGGGTGTTCAGCACCATGGCGACCGTCGCCAAGCCGCCGTTCATGTTCGAGGTCTTCAGTAGCGGCGAGGGTGCCGCCATCCCGCTCGGCTTCACCGGCTTCTCCCCGACTGTCGGGTGGATCGGCATCGGCATGTTCGTCGTGGGCGTGCTGATGATCGCCTACGCCGAGGGTCCCGGCCTCGCGCTGATCGAGTCCATCACGCAGTGTTTCGGCCACGTCGTCTCCTACACGCGAATCGCGGCCGTCCTGCTGGCGAAGGCCGGGATGGCCCTGGCCGTCAACCTGCTCGTGTTCGGTGCATACCAGCACAACGGCGAGTTCCACCTCATCTTCTTCAACGGGATGCCGGAAGACCCGAGCTGGGTCATCTTCTCGGGCCTCCTCAACAGCAGCGACCCCGTAATGCTGATCGTGGGTGGTATCTTCGGCATCATCCTGCTCGTGCTCGGCCACTTGCTCGTGCTGGTGCTGGGGATTACGTCGGCCGGCCTGCAGGCCGTCCGCCTCGAGTACGTCGAGTTCTTCGGCAAGTTCTACGAGGGCGGCGGGCAGTCCTACGACCCCTTCGGGTACGTCCGCGAGTACACCACCGAGGACTGAGAGCGGTCAGAGCGTGCCGTTTCCGTCCGACCCCACACCCGAACTGCGGTCGAGTTCGGGCATCGTTACTGCCGCGTTCTTCACGGTCAGCAGCGAGCAAAAGCGGCGGATCAGGCCCGCGGCCATCTGTTTTGAGAAGCTTTATGAGTACGCTACGGCCACATACGCCTGTTCGGAAAGCTACCCGGATTACATAAACCATGACTGGAATTAGCGCTGTCCTGGCCGCTGTATTGCAAGCAGAAGGTGGAGCAGCTCCGGCGATCCCGGATGCACCCCTCGCGTTCGCCGCTCTCGCGGTCGGTCTGGCGGCCATCGGGGCCGGTTACGCCGAGCGTGGTATCGGCGCCGCCGCGGTCGGTGCTATCGCCGAAGACGAGAGCATGTTCGGCCGTGGACTCATCCTGACAGTCCTGCCGGAGACCATCGTCATCCTGGCACTGGTCGTCGTGTTCCTGACGCTGGGCTAACTCCTTCCCGTACATCATTTATGAGTTTAGACACAGTCGCAGAGGACATTCGAGACGAGGCCCGCGCGCGTGCGGAGGAAATACGCGCCGAGGCGGAGGACCGCGCCGACGAGGTCGTCGCGGACGCCGAAGCCGAGGCCGAAACGATCCGAAGCGAGCGGTCGGCCGAAGTCGAACGCGAGATCGAGCAGGAGCGTGAGCAGTCGCTCTCGAGTGCGAAACTCGAGGCCAAGCAGAGCCGGCTCGAGGCCCGCCGCGACCTCCTCGAGGAGGTCCGTGAAGACGTCGAGGCGGCCGTCGCCGGTCTCGAAGGCGACAAGCGGGAGACGTTGACTCGCGAGCTGCTCGACGACGCCGCAGACGAGTTCGACGGCGGCTCGGTTCGGGTCTTCGGCCGCGCCGAGGACCAGGCGCTCCTGGAGTCGATCCTCGCCGACTACGACGGCTTCGACTACGCCGGCGAGTACGACTGCCTCGGTGGGGTCGTCGTCGAGAGTGACGCCTCTCGGATCCGCGTGAACAACACCTTCGATTCGGTGCTCGACGACGTCTGGGAGGACAACCTCCGGGACGTCAGCGAGCGACTGTTCGAAGAGCAATGAGCACGGGAGTCGACGACCGGCGCGGTCCCGGAAACTACGAGTACGTGACGGCACGCGTCCGGTCGCGTCGAGCGTCGCTGTTCGACGACGACGACTACCGGAAGCTGGTCCGCATGGGGACGGGCGAGATCGCCCGATTCATGGAGGACACCGAGTACAGCGAGGAGATGAACGCGCTGGGATCACGGTACTCCGGCGTCGACCTCATCGAGTACGCGCTCAACCGGAACCTCGCCAAGCACTTCGAGGACCTGCTGCGCTGGTCGGACGGGCGGCTGTACGACTTCATCGCCCGGTACCTGCGCAAGTTCGACGTGTGGAACGTCAAGACCGTCATCCGGGGCGTCTACTCCGGGGCGACGGCAGAGGAGATCTCGGACGACCTCATCCGCGCCGGCGAGATACCCGGCGACCTGCTCGACCGCATCGTGCAGGCGGATACCATCGAGGCCGTCGTCGAACTGCTCTCCCCGACCGTCTTCGGGGACGCGCTCGAGGAGGCCTACGCGGACTACGAGGAGACCGACGTCCTCGTCCCCCTCGAGAACGCCGTCGACCGCGCGTTCTACGAGCCGCTGTTGAGCGGCCTGCCACAGGTCCAGGAGGTCGACTCCCCGACGGGACTGTACGTGGAGTTCCTCACCGCCGAGATCGACTTCCGGAACCTCCGGAACGCGCTGCGCCTCGCGCGAAGCGGGGCGGAGATCGACCCGGCGGAGTACTTCATCGACGGCGGGAAGCTGTTCGACCGGACGAGCGTCGAGGGTCTCGTCGCGAACCGCGAGCAGCTGGTCGCGACGGTCCGCGAGAGCCGCTACGGTGACGAGATCGACGCCGCACTCGACGACCTCGAACAGGCAGACGACCTCATCCAGTTCGAGCACGCGCTGGACGCGGCGCTGCTGGAGTACGCCGACAAGTTGACCAACCGCTATCCGCTGTCGATCTGTCCCGTGCTCTCGTACGTCCTCGCCAAGGAGCGCGAGGTCGACAACATCCGCGCCATCGCTCGCGGCCGTGAGGCGGGGCTCGGACCGGACGAGATCGAACGCGAACTGGTGATACTATGAGCCAGGAGATCGGTGTCGTCGGGAGCCCGGAGTTCACGACCGGCTTTCGGCTGGCCGGCGTGCGGAAGTTCGCCGACGTTCCCGACGCCGAGAAGGACGAACAAATGGACGCAGCCGTCGAGGAGATGCTCGAGGACGACGGCGTTGGCATCGTCGTGATGCACGACGACGACATGGACCACCTCTCGCGAGGGGTTCGCAAGGACGCCGAGACCAGCGTCGAACCGGTGCTGGTGACGCTCGGCGGCGGCGCGGGCAGCGGCGGACTGCGCGACCAGATCAAGCGAGCGATCGGTATCGACCTGATGGAGGAAGACTAACATGAGTCAAGCGACAGAATCTGACGTCCGAGAGGACGGCGTTATCGAGAGCGTCTCGGGACCGGTCGTCACCGCGACCGACCTCGACGCCCGGATGAACGACGTGGTGTACGTCGGTCACGAAGGGCTGATGGGTGAAGTCATCGAGATCGAAGGGAACATCACCACCATCCAGGTGTACGAGGAGACCTCCGACGTGGCTCCGGGCGAACCGGTCGAAGGGACCGGGTCGCCCCTCTCCGTGGACCTCGGGCCGGGCATGCTCGACGCCATCTACGACGGCGTCCAGCGCCCGCTCGACGTCCTCGAGGAGAAGATGGGATCCCCGTACCTGGACCGTGGCGTCGACGCCCCGGGTATCGACCTGGAGAAGACCTGGGAGTTCGAGCCCGAGGTCGACGAAGGCGACGTCGTCGAGACCGGCGACATCGTCGGCACCGTTCCCGAGACGCCGAGTATCGACCACAAAGTGATGGTACCGCCCGGCTCCGAGGGTGGCGAAGTCGTCTCGATCGAATCGGGCAACTTCACCGTCGAGGAGACGGTCGTCGAACTGGATTCGGGCGAGGAGATCCAGATGCGCCAGGAGTGGCCCGTGCGCGAGCAGCGCCCGGCCGCCGAGAAGCAGACCCCGACCACGCCGCTCGTGTCGGGCCAGCGCATCCTCGACGGCCTGTTCCCCATCGCGAAGGGCGGGACGGCCGCGATTCCGGGCCCGTTCGGCTCGGGCAAGACGGTCACTCAGCACCAGCTCGCCAAGTACGCCGACGCGGACATCGTCGTCTACGTCGGCTGTGGCGAGCGCGGTAACGAGATGACGGAGGTCATCGAGGACTTCCCGGAGCTCGAGGACCCGACCACCGGCAACTCGCTGATGGCCCGGACGTGCCTCATCGCGAACACGTCGAACATGCCGGTCGCGGCGCGTGAATCCTGCGTCTACACCGGGATCACCATCGCGGAGTACTTCCGCGACATGGGCTACGACGTCGCGCTGATGGCCGACTCCACCTCCCGGTGGGCCGAGGCCATGCGCGAGATTTCCTCGCGCCTCGAGGAGATGCCTGGTGAGGAGGGCTACCCGGCCTACCTCGCCGCGCGTCTCTCCGAGTTCTACGAGCGCGCCGGCTACTTCGAGAACGTCAACGGCACCGAGGGCTCCGTGTCGGTCATCGGCGCGGTCTCGCCCCCGGGCGGTGACTTCTCGGAGCCGGTCACCCAGAACACGCTGCGTATCGTCAAGACGTTCTGGGCGCTGGACGCCGACCTCGCGGAACGTCGGCACTTCCCGGCTATCAACTGGAACGAGTCGTACTCGCTCTACCGAGACCAGCTGGACCCGTGGTTCGTCGAGAACGTCGAGGACGACTGGCCCGAACAGCGCCAGTGGGCGATCGACGTGCTCGACGAGGAAGCGGAACTGCAGGAGATCGTCCAGCTCGTCGGCAAGGACGCGCTGCCGGAGGACCAGCAGCTGACCCTCGAGGTCGCGCGCTACCTCCGTGAGGCGTGGCTCCAGCAGAACGGCTTCCACCCGGTCGACACCTACTGTCCGCCGGAGAAGACCTACCTCCTCCTCGGCGCCATCCGCGCGTACAACGACGCGGCCTTCGAGGCCCTCGACGCGGGCGTTCCCGTCGAGGAGATCACCGACATCGACGCCGCGCCGCGCATCAACCGCATCGGCGTCCAGGAGGACTACGACGAGTTCGTCGACGAGCTCGTCGACGACATCGAGTCCGAACTCCAGGAGATGTACTAACGATGAAAGAATACCAGACCATCACCGAAATCAGCGGTCCGCTGGTGTTCGTCGAGACCGACGAACCGGTCGGCTACGACGAGATCGTCGAGATCGAGACCGGCGACGGCCAGACGCGCCGCGGCCAGGTGCTCGAATCGGCCAGCGACCACGTCGCCATCCAGGTGTTCGAGGGGACTGAGGGTATCGACCGCAACTCCTCGGTTCGCTTCCTGGGCGAGACGATGAAGATGCCCGTCACCGAGGACCTGCTCGGTCGCGTCCTCGACGGCTCTGGCCAGCCCATCGACGGCGGCCCGGAGATCGTCCCGGACGAACGACGCGACATCGTCGGCGAGGCCATCAACCCCTACTCCCGGGAGTACCCCGAGGAGTTCATCCAGACCGGGGTCTCGGCCATCGACGGCATGAACACGCTCGTCCGCGGCCAGAAACTGCCGATCTTCTCGGCCTCCGGGCTTCCGCACAACGACCTGGCACTGCAGATCGCACGCCAGGCGACGGTGCCGGAGGAAGCGGAGGGCGAGGACGACGAGGGCTCCGAGTTCGCAGTGATCTTCGGCGCCATGGGGATCACCCAGGAGGAGGCAAACGAGTTCATGGCGGACTTCGAGCGCACCGGTGCGCTGGAACGCTCCGTCGTCTTCACCAACCTGGCGGACGACCCCGCCGTCGAGCGGACGATCACGCCGCGACTCGCGCTGACCACCGCCGAGTATCTCGCCTTCGACAAGGGATACCACGTGCTGGTCATCCTGACGGACATGACCAACTACTGCGAGGCGCTGCGAGAGATCGGCGCCGCGCGTGAGGAGGTCCCGGGTCGCCGTGGCTACCCCGGGTACATGTACACCGACCTGGCGCAGCTCTACGAGCGCGCGGGTCGAATCAAGGGTCGCGAGGGCTCTGTCACGCAGATCCCCATCCTCACGATGCCGGGTGACGACGACACGCACCCGATCCCCGACCTGACGGGGTACATCACGGAGGGGCAGATCATGATGGACCGTGACCTGCACAGCGAGGGGATCGAACCCCCCGTCAACGTGCTGCCGAGCCTGTCGCGGCTGATGGACGACGGTATCGGCGAGGGCCTCACCCGCGAGGACCACGCCGACGTCTCCGACCAGATGTACGCCGCGTACGCGGAGGGTGAGGACCTGCGCGACCTCGTGAACATCGTCGGTCGCGAGGCGCTCTCCGAGCGTGACAACCGGTTCCTCGACTTCGCCGACCGCTTCGAGGCGGAGTTCGTCGACCAGGGGTCGGACGCCGACCTCTCCATCGACGAGACGCTGGACATCGGCTGGGACCTGCTCTCGATGCTCCCGAAGGAGGAACTCAACCGTATCGACGAGGACCTCATCGAGGAGTACTACGAGGAACAGGAAGCCGAAGAAGTCGCCGCGGACTGAGGGCGGCTCTCTCCGTCGCTCGTTTTCCGGTTTCCGTTTTTAGCCGACTCGCACAGCCACAGTTACGCCGCCGTCTGCGGGTTGCCACTGCAGGCACTACGACTACCCACAGGACGCCCGTCCGTCGATCTGTATGCCCGCAGAATCACTCGAAGACCTGTTCCTGATCGAGCTGAAAGACGTCTACGACACCGAACACCGCCTGCTGGACGCGCTCGACGAGTTGAGCCAGCAGACGACGCAGGAGGAGGCCCAGCAGGCCTTCGAGGAACACAGGGAGGAGACGGAGCGACACATCCAGCACCTGGAGCAGGCGTTCGAGGCCCTCGGCGAGGTGCCCGAACGCGAGGAGTGCGAGGGCATCCAGGGGATGATCGAGGAGACCGAGGAGTTCTTCGAGGAGAAAGCCCCGGCCGAGCAGGTCGCCAACCGCTACGCCATCGGCGCCGCCCAGCAGACCGAACGCTACGAGATAACGGCCTACGAGAACATGCTCCAGTGGGCCCAGGAAGCCGACATGGACCGGGAGATCATCGAGGCCATCGAGGGGAACCTGGCGGACGAGCAGTCGGCGCTGCAGGACCTCCAGCGCATGGCCGAGGAGTTCGACTACCAGCAGATCGTGGCGGCCTAGTCGGGCCGGCGCCGACTACTGGGAGGGGCCAGCTTGCGGGCGAACGGCGAACGGAGTGAGCCGTGAGCCGTACGTTCACGCCGGAATCGGGCTCCGTGAGTCCGGATCACGTACGGTACCCGGTCCGTTTCCTCTCCGTCGCCAGCAGTTCCGAGCCACGTCTGTGCCATCTGCCCCGTCCGCCTGACGAGAACGGCCGAAACCGCCGCGAACAACTGAAAACGATTAACTGCCTCGGTCCGTAAGCCCCCAGTAATGGCAAAGGACGTCAAACCCACGCGCAAGGAGCTCATGCAGATCGAGGACCGCATCGAGCTCTCTGAGCGTGGCCACGACACCCTCGAAAAGAAACGCGACGGGCTCATCATGGAGTTCATGGACATCCTGGACCAGGCCCAGGACGTCCGCTCGGATCTCGACGACTCCTACGAGCGCGCCCAGCGTGCCATCAACATGGCCCGCGCGATGGAGGGCGACGTCGCCGTCCGCGGGGCCGCCGCGGCGCTCAAGGAACACCCGGAGATCACGACCCAGTCGAAGAACATCATGGGCGTCGTCGTCCCACAGATCGAGTCCTCGAAGGTCCGCAAGTCCCTGGACGAGCGTGGGTACGGCGTGATGGGAACCTCCGCCCGGATCGACGAGGCGGCCGACTCCTACGAGGCACTCATCGAGAACATCATCCTCGCCGCGGAGGTCGAGACGGCGATGAAGAAGATGCTCGAAGAGATCGAGACCACCAAGCGTCGCGTCAACGCCCTGGAGTTCAAGCTCCTGCCCGACCTCTACGACAACCAGGAGTACATCGAGCAGAAACTCGAAGAGCAGGAACGCGAGGAAATCTTCCGCATGAAGAAGATCAAGGCCAAGAAGGAAGAAGAGGAGAAGGCCGAGCGTGCGGAAGAAGCGGCCGAAGAGGAACTGGCGACCGTCGCGGCCGACGACGACTGATAGCGTCGGTTGTGACTTTTCACCGGCGGTAGACGGCACCGGTCGCGTCGAACGCCGGTAGGGCGTACAACCGACACTATGCGTTCCTCCGTTCGACGCCGTATCGGTGCGGCGGCGGCCGCGCCGCCGATTCTTCGTCTCTCTCAGTTCATCTCGCGGTAGAGTGCGACGACGTCGTCGTAGTCGATGTCGCCGTTCTGGTTGAAGTCGTAAGCGTTCGGGTAGCTGGCGATGGGGTCGGACTCCAGGTCCTCGAAGAACGCGACGACGTCGTCGTAGTCCAGTCGCCCGTTCCCGTTGACGTCCTCGTACAGGCCGTCGCCGTCGGGGTCGGTCGGCGGGGTGCCGCCGACGGCGGGCGGGCCGACGTAGACGGGCCCGGACTCGGCCGCGGTGGGGACGTCTGCACCGTCGTCGTCGCTCAGCCGGTCGACGGCGACGTCGAGGTCGGTCCCACCGGCCCCGGTGCCCGACAGTGCCACGGCGGCGAGGGTAACCTCGCCGTCGGAGCCCACGGTCTGAATTTCGTCCTCCAGGTCGACGAATCGGATCGTCGCCTCGCTCCCGTCCTCGGCGACGGAGACGGTCTGGGCACCGAACGCGTCGGCGACCGTCACGTCGTCGATGCCGGCGACGGACGGGTCGGCGACGGAGACGGTGACCTTCCCGCCGGCCAGCCCGTCGGGTAGCCACCGGGCGACGAGTTCGGCAGCGGCCGAATCGCCGTTGGCCATCGTGGTCGGGGTCGGCGCGACGGTCGTCTGGCCCTGGAGCCCCGGTTGCCCCTCGTCGACGACGAACCGGGCGTCGGTCCGGACCGGTGCGCCGCGTTCGGTGACGTAGTCGACGACCCTGTAGTCGGTCTGCCACTGGTCGGGCGTGATCCGACAGCGGACGTAGCCCCGCTTCGCGCTGTGGTAGACGACGTTGTCGTTCTCCGCTAGCACCATCTGTCCGAACTCGGTCGTTTCGCGTCCGTCACCGTTCGACGCGATGGAGGTGCCGACGAACTCGGTCCCGATGGGCCTGGCGGGGTCGTCGAAGCTGCGGATCTCGTTGGCCCAGTGGGAGTGGACGTCGCCCGTGACGACGACGGGATTGTCGACGTGCTCCTCGAAGGCGCCGAAGACGGCCTCCTGGCTCGGCACGTAACCGTCCCACTGGTCGGTTCGGTACCCCTCTTCTTCGCCTTCGACGCGGTCGACCCGGGCGATGGGAAGCTGGTTGGCGAGGACGTCCCAGGTCGCCGTCGAGTTCTGCAGGTTGTCGAGCAGCCACTCGCGCTGGGCGTCGCCGAGGATCTGGCGTTCGAAACGCTCGTCGCAGCCGACGGCGGCGCCGACGTCGCCACAGGCCTGGTCGTCGCGGTAGTGCCGTGTGTCGAGGACGTTGAACTCGACGAGGTCACCGAACGAGAAGTTCCGGTAGAGCTTCTGGTCGGGCCCGTCAGGCTTCTGGGCCATCCGGAACGGCATGTGTTCGTAGTAGGCCTGGAGCGCCGCGGCCCGGCGCTGGCGGAACGCCTCGGTGGACTGGTCGTCCTCCGGCACGTCGCCGGCCCAGTTGTTGTCGACCTCGTGGTCGTCGCGAGTGACGAGCCAGGGGGCGCTGGCGTGGGCGTCCTTCAGGTCGGGGTCGGACTTGTAGAGCCCGTAGCGCAGGCGGTAGTCGTCGAGCGTGGTGATCTCCTCCCGGTACTGGGTCGGGACCGACTCGTCGCGGGCTCCACCGTTCGCACCGATGCCGTACTCGTAGATGTAGTCGCCGAGGTGGACGACGAGGTCGAGTTCCTCCTCGGCCATGTGTTCGTAGGCCGTGTAGTAGCCGTCGACCCAGCGCTGGCAGGAGGCGAACGCGAAGTTGAACTCCTCGGGGCTCGCGTCGGGCGACGGTGCGGTCTTCGTTCGCCCGACCGGGCTGGCCTTCCCGCGGGCCTCGAACTGGTAGTAGTACTCCGTGTTCGGGTCCAGGTCGCGGACGTCGACGTGGACCGTGTGCGCCGAGGAGGGATCGGCCGTCGCGGTGCCGCGCTTGACGACGTCGCTCATCGACTCGTCGTTGGCGACGGTCCACTCGACGTCGACAGCCTCGTCCGGCATGGCGCCGTCGGCCGTCCGCGGGTCCGGTGCGAGCCGCGTCCAGATGACCACTGCCGTCGGGAGGGGATCGCCGGACGCGACCCCCAGCGAGTATGGGTCCGTCTCGAACTCGCCGTCGTCGGTCATCGCCGTCGCCTGGCCGGACACGCCCACGGCGGCCGCGATGGAGGCGGCGCCGGTGCGTCGCATGAACTGTCGCCGGTTCTGTCCCGTCGCGTCGTATTCGGGTGGATCTTGTGGATCCATACCGTTCGGCGCGCATAGATCGGCAGTTAAATTTTATAATATTGATACGTAAGGGAACGTAGCTGGAAGATACCTCGTCACCGACTCGCGAGCGTAAGGTGTCGTATTGCGGTTGCGTTCCCTCTAGCCGGTCCGGGGTTCAGTTCCGAGTGATGGTGAGGGCTACAGAGACGGCCAGTCACGGGACGTCGCTCCGATCTGGTTCCTCGCCACTGTCTTTCGACGGAAACGCACGCGGTGGCGACGGTCGCGTCTGGCGATTTCGGTAAGCCGTGGATAGTCCGAGTAAGCGCCGAATGAATTTACCCGCGAGACCCCAACCCCTCTCAAATGGTTGGGCAGCCGAACGTCGTTCTCTTCGTCGCCGACACGACACGCGCAGACGACGCCTTCGATCCGAGCGTCGCACCGACGCTCGCCGAACTCGCCGAAGCGGGGACCAGGGTCACGCGGGCGTTCTCCACCGCACCGTGGACGCTCCCCGCCCACGCGTCGATGCTCACCGGCTCGTATCCGTCGAAACACGGCGCCTACACTGGTCACGAGCGCCTCGACGGGTCACTTCCGACGCTCCCGGCACTTCTCGGCGACGCCGGCTACGAGACGGTCTGCGTCTCGAACAACACGTGGCTGAGTTCGGCCTCGGGCTTCGACCGGGGGTTCGACGAGTTCCGCCAGATGTGGCAGCTCGTCCAGTCGGACACGAGCCTGGGCGAGATCGTGCAGGTCACCGAGGGGAGTAGCGTGGACGCCGTCGGCCGAAAGCTGTTCGAGGGGAACCCGGTGGTCAACGGTGTCAACGCGCTCTACCAGTCGCTCGTCCGGAACCGCGACCGGAACGACGACGGCGCCGCCCGGTCGACGCGGTGGATCGAGCACTGGCTGAGTGACCGCTCCGGTGATCGGCCGTTCTTTCTGCTGGCCAACTACATCGAACCACATCTCGACTACCGTCCGCCGCGGCGACTCGCCGAGGAGCACCTGTCGGCCGACGTCACCTACGACGAGGCGATGGCGGTCCCACAGGAACCCTGGGAGTACCTCGCCGGCAACGTCACTCTCAGCGACCGGGAGTTGCGTGCCCTCCGGGGGCTCTACCGTGCCGAAATCGCCGCCGTCGACGAACAGATCGCCGCCATCCGGGAAGCACTCCGCGAGGCGGGAGAGTGGGAGGACACGGTGTTCGTCGTCACGGCGGACCACGGCGAGAACGTCGGCGACCACGGCATGATGGACCACCAGTACTGCCTGTACGACACGCTGGTCCACGTGCCCCTCGTCGTCCACGGCGGCGCGTTCACCGGGTACGGCGACCTGACCGACCTGGTGAGCCTGGTGGACCTGGCGCCGACGCTCCTCGACGCGGCCGGGGTCCGGGCCGACGACGCACGGGCGACGTTCCAGGGGCGCTCGTTCCACCCGGCGACGCACGCGCGCAGCCGGGAGTTCGTCGTCAGCGAGTACATGGCACCCCAGCCGTCGATGGCGGCGCTCGAACACCACGTCGGCGACCTGCCTGCCCACGTCGAGAAACACGACCGGTCGCTCCGTGCGATCCGGACGAGATCGCACGCGCTCGTCCGCGGGTCCGACGGGTCGCGGTCGCTGTACGACCTCCGGTCGGATCCGGGTGAGACCGCCGACGTCGCGGCGTCAAATCCCAGGACTGCGGCGGACCTCGGAGAGACGCTCGACGAGTGGCTGGACTCGTTCGAACACGCGAACGTCGACGACGCCGTCACTATCGACGGTCGCCGGAAGGCCCAGCTCGAACGGCTCGGCTACCTGCAGTGACTCCGGCTGGGTGGCGAGTGCCACCGCCGCGTCCTTTTTCCCCGTGCCGCGTCCAGTAGCGCCATGGACTGTCCGGAGTGCGGTGCGCCGACGCTCGTCTTCCCCGTCGAACAGGCCTATCGCGAGTATCTCCCGGGCGACGAATCGGGCGCGGCCATCTGCCGGCGATGCCTGACGCTCCACCCGACGTCGGATCCCCCCGACGAGATTCCCGACTTCACGGCGATCAGCGACGCGTTCCCGTCGAACGACGACGCGGCGGTGCCGGCGGCCCTGATGGTCGGCCTCCTCTCGTCGCTCGCGCTCTATCGCCAGGAGATCTCGGCGCTCCTCGAACAAGTCGAGCGGGCGGGCGCGGATCCGTTGCTCGTCGTCGACCGGTTGGCGGACGACCCGGCGCTCGAACCGGCGACGGATCTCCGGGGACGGCGGCGTCAACTGGCCCAATTGCTGTGAAATCCTAACTAGTAAGGCAGGACTGATTTACGCAAGCCTTGTATACCAACTGCTGCGGCAACGACGGCACGGCGGATGCCGAGGACGCAGCCATCCCTCTGACAGTTTGGCATTCCGTAGTCCCCGGGTCCGCCTTCGACCCGTCCCATGCCACCATCCGGACTGCCGCATCGTGGGCGTCCCCTCCGGGGGCGTCCACACTTGTGCCTCTGCTCGTTCGCGAGCGACGGGTAGAAAACTGATCAGACGCCAGTGGAGTAGCGGAGCAGGCCGGCGACGCCGCCGAACGCCGACAGTAGCTGGTCGCCCTTCTCGAAGTCCGTGGAGATGAACAGCGTCTCGGTCCCGCGCTGGCCGGCGATCTCCATCAGGTGGTCGATGGCGTCTTCGCGCTCGGCCTGCTCGGCGTCGACGGTGGCGCCACAGCGCGAGCACTCGTGGTCGGGCGTCGACTTGCGGCGGTCGAGCATCTCGCGCTCGTCGTGGCCGTTCTCGCAGGTGTAGGTGACGACGTCCTGGCGCAGGTCCTCGGAGATGAGGAGCTGGTCGACGGCGCCCATGATGAGGTTCTCCCGGGTCGGCTCGAAGCCGTAGGTGGCCTCGTTGCCGTCGTGGAGCTCCTTGAAGAACTGTTCCATCGCCTGCTTGTCCTCCAGCATCTCGCGTTCGGCCAGCACCTCGCTGGCGGCGTCGACCAGGTCGTACAGTCCCGACTCGTCGGTGTAGGCGACGTCGAACTTGCCGAGGACGCTGTCCTGGAGCTCGTGGTGGAGGTAGTCGCCGTCGAGGAACTCGTCTTTCGTCGGCGAGGGGCCGCCGACGAGGACGCCGTCGAGTTCGTGGCGCCGCGAGACGAACAGGTCGTTGGCCATCCCGGCGACTTCCTGGTAGAAGTTGTCGATGGCCTCCAGTCGCAGCCGGGCGAATCGCTGGGCGGACTGGCCACCTTTGCGCTGCTTGCCGGGGACCAGCGAGGAGGCTGACTTGACCGGTTCGACGCGTTTCCCTTTGAGCCAGCCGACGTTGGCCTCGCGCCGGTCGAGGACGATGAGACCGAACAGGCCGCTGTCGGCCAGCATGTTCTCCAGGGGCTCGGTCAGGAAATGGGAGTCGCAGTGGTAGCGGAACGACTGGATGGGCTCGGGCGGGCTGTCGAGCACTTCGGTGACCATGTTGGTCTGGCCGCCGCCGGCGTCGACCGCCCCGGAGAACAGTACGGTGCCGTTCTCCGGCGGGTGATGGTCGTAGTAGCGCAGCCGGTCCTTGATGCTGGTCAGGGCGTCCTGGACGTTCGTTCGGGTGTCCTTCGACTTGATGTTCGACGCCTCGGAGTGCTCCTGTGTGACGTGGGCGACGACGTCGCTGATGAGCTTGTCCTCGGGAACGTAGATAGAGACGAGCTGGGTCCCGGACCCGTCGTAGCCCTTGAGTTCCTCTATCACCTTCCGGAACTCGTACTTCTGTTTGTCTGTCTGCTCCTGCTCTTGCTCGCTCATTAGGCATGAATTGGCCGAGGGCGCGTAAGAAAGTGTTGACAGGCAGGCGCCGAACGAAGTGAGGGGCCTGCAGAATGCGAACGGGGAGGAACGACCCGTGAGCAGCGGTCGGGGCGCGAGCGGAACGAGCGGCTCGACGAACGAGCGAGCAGGCCTACAGCCGACGCCGCCCGCCGACACCGTCAAGCATCCGGGACCGCCAACAGCTAGCAACATGGTCGATCTCTCGATCCCCGGCCGCGAACGGCTGGAGGGGGCCAACGACTACGACCTGGAGGACCTGCCGCGGTTCGCACGAGCGACGCGCCACCGCGACCCGCCGGCGGTCGACGACGTCCGCGTGGCGACGGAGGCAGCGGTCGACGAACTCGACTTCTCGGCCGTCCCGGCCGGCGGCGAGGTGGCGATAACCGCCGGGAGTCGGGGTATCGCGGACGCACCCGAACTGCTTTCGGCCCTCGTCGAGGCCCTCGACTCGCGGGGGTACGAGCCGTTCGTCTTCCCGTCGATGGGGAGCCACGGCGGGGCGACGGCGGAGGGGCAGGTCGAGACGCTCCGGTCGGTAGGGATCACCGAGGAGCGAGTGGGCTGTCCGATCCGGTCGTCGATGGCGGTCGAAGAGGTCGGAACCGACGAGGAAGGACGGCCGGTATACGTCGCGGCGGACGCGCTGGCGGCCGACGGCGTCGTCCTGGCGAACCGGGTGAAGGCCCACACCGACTACAGCGGCGGGCTGGAGAGCGGACTGGCGAAGATGGCGGTCGTCGGGATGGGGAAACACCGCGGCGCCGAAGTGACCCACAACGCCGCGCTGGCCCGCGGGTTCGACGCGGTGATCGGCGAGCGCGCCGAGATAGTCCTCGACGCCGCACCGGTGGTCGGCGGCCTGGCCTTGCTGGAGAACGCTCACGAGCGGGCGGCCGAAATCGTCGGCCTCCCCGCGGACCGGATCCTCGACGAGGAGCCCGAACTGCTGGACCGTTCGAAGGACCTGCTCGCGACGCTGCCGGTCGACGACCTGGACCTGCTGGTCGTCGACGAGATGGGCAAGGAGATCAGCGGCACCGGGATGGACACCAACGTCCTCGGGCGCGTGAACTTCCACGGCCAGGCCGAACCCGACGCGCCCGATATCACCCGCGTGTACGTCCGCTCGCTCACCGAGGCGTCCCACGGGAACGCGGTGGGAGTCGGGCTGGCCGATTTCGCCCACGTCGACGTCCTCGAGGCCATCGACCTGGGCGACACGTACGTCAACATCGCGACGAGCGGCGAGCCCTCGCGGGCGCGCCTGCCCTACACCGTCCCGGCGGACGCGACGGCGCTCCTCGTCGCCTGCTCGATGACCGGCGTCCGCGACCCGGCGGACCTGCGGGTCGCGCGCATCGAGAACACGCTGGAACCCGACGACCTGCTGGTGTCGGAGCCGGTCGCCGACGAACTCGCGGAACACCCCGAGGTCACCGTCGGGGACCTCGAAGCGCTCGCCTTCGACGCCGACGGCGAACTGGAGACGCCGCTCTAATCCGAGGTCATCTTCGCCGCGAGGTCGACGGCGTCGACGAGGCTCTCCTCGGAGGCGATTCCCTCGCCGGCGATGTCGAAGGCCGTCCCGTGGTCCACGCTGGTCCGGACGATGGGGAGCCCGATGGTGACGTTGACGCCGCTGACGCCGCCGGACTGGAAGCCGAGCATCTTGATGGGGATGTGGCCCTGGTCGTGGTACATCGCGACGACGCAGTCGACGTCGTCGCCCGCGGCGGACTGCGAGAAGACGGTGTCCGGCGATTCGGGGCCGACGACGTCGATGCCCTCCTTCTGGGCGCGCTCGATAGCTGGCTCGATTGCTTCGGCCTCCGCGTCGCCGAGCAGGCCGCCGTCGCTGGCGTGGGGGTTGAGCCCCGCGACGGCGACGGTTGGATCGGCGACGCCCAGTGAGCGCAGCGCCTCGTCGGTGACGCGGACCGTCTGGAACACGCGCTCCTCCGTGACGAGGTCGCAGGCCTCGGCCAGTGGGACGTGCGTGCTGACGTGGGAGACGCGCAGGTCGTCCTCGACGAGCAGCATCGAGTAGTGGTCGGTGTCGGTGGCGTCGGCGAGCATCCCCGTGTGCCCGGCGTACTCGCTGCCGGCCAGGCGGGTGGCCTGCTTGTTGATCGGCGCCGTCGTGATTGCGTCGACGGCGCCTGCTCTGGCGAGTTCGATGGCCCGCTCGACGTACTCCAGGCTCGCCGCGCCGTAGGCCTCCCGGAGGTCGCCGTAGGAGGGGTCGTCGACGTTGTCGAGGTCGAGCACGTCGATGGTCTCCGGGTCGTCGCGGGCGTCGGCGGGGTCGCCGACGGGACGGATCGCCAGCGTCGACCCGCAGACTTCGACGGCGTCCCGGAGGACGTCGGCGTCGCCCACGACGAGGGGGACCGCGTCCCGACTCGCTCGCGCGTGGCCCTTCACTATCACTTCGCTACCGACGCCGGCGGGGTCACCCATCGTCACGGCGACGACCGGCTTGTGCTCACTCATCGTACCCAGCGAGGGCGCCGAGGCAGTTACGGATTGTCCTGCGGTCGCCGAAGGCGCCGGCCTTCGTCGCGACGGGAGACGTCGCCGCGGCGCCACCGACGACGCGGCCGATAGGGACGCCGTCCTCGACGGCCTGCCCGGTGAGGCGGATACCGTCGGCGTCGAGCGCGTCGAGCGTCGCCGCGGCGACGGCCCCGCCGGAGAGCAGGTAGGCCCCCGGCGACGACGCCTCGGTGACTCGCGCCGCGACGGTCGCCAGTCCCGACGCGACGTGCTCCCGTGCACTTGCTCCCGAGAGGCCGGCCTCCTCTGCCGCCTGGAGGGTGGCGTCGACGTCGGTGGGCGATTTCGCTGCGGTGACGACGACGGCCGTTCCGACGGTCGACGTCCCCTTTCCGAGTCGGTCGAGGGCCTGGTCGACGGCCGCGGAGACGGCCGTCGCCTCGTCGTCGATCAGGGCCGGGCCATCCAGGGCGACGACCTGCTCGTCGGGGAGCGCGTCGAGCTGGTCGAAGGTTCTGGGGCTGGCGCTGCCGACAACACCGAGGATCGGGCCGCTTTCGCTCCCGACGGTGACGTGGCGGGCGAGGCCGGCGCTGCCCACGTACAGTACGTCGAGCGGGCTGTCTGCGGCGTCGCGGGCGTCTGCGGCGCCGGCGGCGATGGCCGCGAGGTGGTCGTCCGTCGCCGCGTCGCAGGTGAGGACCGTCGGGTCATCCCCACTTGCAGCGTCGGCGAGTCGACCCGCGACCGTCGACGCGTCGCCGACGGCGTCGATGGGGAGGTGGTCGACCTGGTAGTTCGAGCCCGAGAATCGCGTCGGCAGGTGGGAGGTCTCCACGGGGGCGTCTGGGTCGGATCCGGCGGCCGTCTCGGCGACGGGACGCCCGTCGCCGAGGTGGTAGCCGCCGACGGTGGTCCGGCCCTCGGCGGGGAACGCCGGGGCGACCAGCGCCAGGTCCGCGCCGCTGGCAGTGAGCGCGGCGTCGACCTCCGCGACGAGGTTCCCCCTGAGCGTCGAATCGACCTTCTTGTAGACCCGGTCGGGATCCCGGGTCGTCACGGCGTCGCGAACTCGCTCGGCGGCGGTACTCGCGTCGGCGTAGCGCGAGTCGGTGTCGACGACGAGGACGTCAGCGGTGGCAGACCGGTCGCGGCGGCCGACGACGACCGTCTCGCGTCCGCGGGCGGCGAACTGGTGTCCCGTGTCGCAGGCGCCCGAGCGGTCGTCGGCGACGACCAGCGTGGTGACAGTCATACCCTCGGCCAGGGCTCGGTCGATGATAAGCAGTGGGTCGCGGGCACAGAACCTGTGTGGCGTGTGACGGGTCGCTCCGGCCGCTGCGACGGACGGCTTTATATGATAGCCATTCCTGCCCCTACCTAGCACACTATGGCGGGGTACGTTTGTACGATCGCGGGCGGGAAAGGAGGGGTCGGCAAGACCACCACCGCGGTCAACGTCGGTGCCGCGCTGCAGGAGAAGGGTCACGACGTGGTGGTGGTGGACGCAGACCTGGGGATGGCGAATCTGGGGGCCATGCTCGGTATCGACCACGCGACCAGTCTCCACGAGATACTCGCCGGCGACGCGGCCGTGAGCGAGGCACTGACCGACGCGCCGGGCGGGCTCACGATAATCCCCGGCGAGCAGAGCCTCGACGCCTTCGCCGACGCCGACCCGGCGAAGCTCAGGCAGGTGATCAAGACGCTACGAAACGCCTACGACGTCGTCATGATCGACACCGGCGCGGGGCTGAGCCACGAGGTGGCGGTCCCGCTCGGGCTGGCCGACGGCATCGTCCTCGTGACGACGCCCGACGACGTCGCCGTCGGCGACACCGTCAAGACGGCCCAGCTGGCCGACCGCATCGACGGCGACGTCATCGGCGCCGTCCTCAACCGGGTGACTCGCCACACCGACGTCGCCGAGATCCAGGACCGGCTGGGCTTCCAGTTGCTCGCCGTCGTCCCCGACGACCAGAAGGCGACCAGCGAGGAACCGCTCGTCGTCAACACGCCCGAGAGCCCCGCCGCCGAGGCGTTCCGGCAGCTGACCGACAACCTCGACGGTCTCTTCTTCGGCGGCAAGACCGTGGGAGAACTGGAGACCGTCTTCGAGGAGGAGTGGTTCGTCGACGGCGACGTCGCGGAGGAAGAGAGCGAGGACGAGGAAGAAGAGGGGTCGGGCGGCGTCTTCGGCCTGTTCAACTAGGTGGCGATGTGTCCGCGGGAGTCGTGGTGTTGTTCGTCTCTTCTGTTGACGACTGCTCGATCTGTTCAGTACAGATCAGCTACGTAGCGATTGGCGGGTTTCGACGTTCCAGCAGAGTGCATGAAAATAAACGCCCCGAAAGCCCTCGGCGCGCTCGACTCGCGCGAACCCGCTGCGCGCCGTAGGTGCTTGCGGGCTCGTGCTTCGCCGAGCCCACCTCGCCCTTTCAGTCCTCCAGGCTTAGCTTCGCTCGCGCCACAGAGGCGCTCGCGATTGAGTCCACCACTCCTCCCCGGATTCGGCGCGTCCGCGCCGAATCACGCTTCCTTCCGCAATCGCTCGGCCGGGAGCGCGTTTCATCGAGCGACCCACCGAAAGACTCGGCACACCTCGTCTTTCGAGCCCACACTCGCTTCGCTCGCGTGGAAGGGGAAGGGGAAGGGAAGGGCCGGTGCTGTCCTGGGGTCCTGCCGAGCGTAGCGAGGCAGGGCTCGCCAGAGCTTGCTCTGACGGTGGACTGAAATGCTCTGTAGGATCGCTTGAGTGGGTCAGTGGTGAACGAAATCGTCCTCTGAAAATAGCTTAGCAGTTTGACGCCAGAAGCACTCACTCTTTACCTACTTCGCTGCAGATGATCGGTGAATCGTAGCCGGATACTGTTGTTCGGACCCATCAATAACCGACTCTCGAGACTGGCGAACTAGCGATCCTACAGAGCAGACTGAAAGGGCGAGGTGCGGTCGGGGAAGCCGGGCCCTTGGCACCGTGGTTCGAGAGAGCGAAGCTCTCTCGTCATCACGAAAGGTGCGGAGCGCCTTTCGAACGACAGCGGAGCGAGGAGCGCAAGGTGGTCCCCGCGACCCGAGCGTGCCGAGGGCTTTCTGGGTCTTGCTGTCGGTGTTTGCTTCACTCGTTCAAACGCGAATCATCCGCTCAGTTCACAAAACCGGCCCTGCACTGGCGCTAACGGACAAACACAGGAAACGAACACCAAGTCCCCTCGACGATCACATCGAGTCGGGCGCTTCGACGCCGAGCGCGTCGAGCGAGTTCGCCACGGCGTGGCGAGCGGCGGCCACGAGCGCGAGCCGGGCGTTTCGCGTTTCCTCGTCGTCGGCAGTCAGCACCGGGCACTCGCGGTAGAAGGCGTTGAACCGCTCGGCCAGCGTGCGCGTGTAGGTCGCGACGACGTGGGGCCGGAGTTCCTCGGCGGACTGCTCGACGACGGCCGGGAAGCGAGCGATGGCTCGCAGGAGGTCTTCGGCCTCCTGGGCGTCGAGCGCGTCGTAGTCAACCGCTTCGGGCACTCCCGAATCCACTTCGTCCAGGATCCCACAGCAGCGCGCGTGGACGTACTGGACGTAGGGGGCGGACTGGGCCTCGAAGTCCAGGGCCCGTTCCCACTCGAAGGTGATGCCCTTGGTCGGCTGCTTGGAGACGATGTCGTAGCGGACGGCGCCGACGCCGACCTGGTGGGCGATGCGCTCGACGTCGTCGTCGGTCAGGTCGTCGTCGCGGATGCGGTCGTCCATGCGCTCCTCGACCTCTTCGCGGGCGCGCGAGACGGCTTCGTCCAGCAGGTCGTCGAGGTCGATGCCGGTCCCCTCGCGCGTACTCATCCCGCCCTCGGGGAGGTTGACCCACGAGTAGTGGATCGACCGGATGCGGTCGGTGTCGTTGCCGAGCAGGTCGAGGGTCGCGTCGAGCTGGTCGGCCTGGAGCTTGTGGTCCTCGCCGAGGACGGTGACGGCCTCGTCGAAGTTGGCGAGCTTCCACTCGTGGTGGGCCAGGTCGCGCGTGGTGTACAGCGAGGTGCCGTCCGAGCGGAGGAACACCATGTTCTTCTCGATGCCGAACGCGTCGAGTTCGAGCTGCCAGGCCTCGTCCTCGAAGACGGCCTCGTCGAGTTCCTTGAGCCGGTCGACCAGGTTGTCGGTCGACCCGTCGCGCATGAAGCGGGTCTCCTTGACGAACTCGTCGAACTCCGCCGGCAAGCGCGCCAGGGTGTCGGTCATGCCCGAAAGCACCGTGTCGACGACTTCGCCGACGCGCTCGTAGGTCTCTTCGTCGTCTTCCTCCAGGCCCTGGAGGATCGACTGAATCTCGCTCTCGGCCTCGTCGACGCGGTCGGCGTCGGCGTCTTCGAGGAAGGAGTTCCCCTTGCGGTAGTACCGGACCATGTCGTACTCCGGAGAGTCACGCTCGGGCTCGGGCAGGTCGTCCTCGTCGAAGGTCTCGTAGGCCCAGGTGAAGACGGCTATCTGTCGGCCGGCGTCGTTGACGTAGTAGTTCGTCTCGACGTCGTAGCCGGCGTAGTCGAGCACGCGCGCCAGCGCGTCGCCGATGATCGGGTTGCGCGCCCGGCCGACGTGGACCGGGCCGGTCGGGTTCGCGGAGGTGTGTTCGACAACGACGCTGGTGTCCCGGTCGGGGAGGTGGCCGAACTCCTCGGATTGGGCCGCTTCGAGGGTTTCGGCGAAGTACGACTCGCTCGGCAGGAAGTTCACGTAGGGGCCCTGGGTCTCGACGCTCCCGACGTAGTCGAGGTCGCCGGCGTCGATTTCACTGGCTATCTCAGTGGCTACCTCCGGCGGCGGCGCGCCCATCTCACCGGCCAGCCGGTAGGAGGCGCTGGAGGCCACGACGGCCGGCACGTCCTCCGGCGGCTCTTCTATCCCAAGGTCGTCGGTCGGGAGGTCGAGCGCGTCGAGCGCCCCGGTCAGGGCGTCCTCGACCTCCGCGCGGAGCTGCAGGAACATACTCGCGCTATCAGGGGCGTCGGTATAGGAATAACGAATGTCCCGTCCGCGACCGCCGCCGAGCGGTGGTCAGGAGAGTAGCTGCGGCCCGAAGATCATCAGTATGAGCGCGGCGATCATCGTGATCGTAATCGTCCCCGTGATGGCGGTCGCCACCGACCGCTTCCCCTCGATGGGGAGCCGCGAGACGATGGCCTCCGTACTGGTCCGGAGGATGTGGCCGCCGTCCAGCGGGAACGTCGGGATGCAGTTGAACAGCGCGATCTGGAAGTTTATCCAGGCCGTCCAGAACAGGACGTTCGCGAGTGCGAGGACGCCGCCGCCGAGGAAGCCGAGTGGTCCCGCCGCCCGGTAGAAGTTCTCGACGCCGCCCGTGAAGCCGGCGAAGTTGAACGCCACTCCGGGCTGTATGAGAGTCAGGAGCGGCGAGACGAGCATGAACTGGATCTGCATGTAGACCCTGTCGGCCGAGAGGCCGCCGAGGAACTCACCGCCGCCGCCGATGGCCTGCAGGAAGCCTGCCGCGGGGTACTCGTGGATGCCGAGGTCGTCGACGGTCAGCCCCGTCGTCCCGGCACGGGGGAAGACTCCCAGGCGCGCACCGCCGTCGTCGCCTTCGGCGAAGGTGACGTCGTAGTTCCGTCGCTCTCCGTTCACGTAGGCGACGACCGTCGCCGTGTCGCCGGGTTCGTGTCCGCCGAGAACGGTCTGGAGCGCCGTCGCGTTGGGGACGCGCTCGTCACCTATCTGGGTGACGACAACGGGCGTGCCGTCGGTGGGGGCGCCGGCCCCGTCGAGCGGTCCGTCCGCTACGACCTGAGCGACGTACACGCCAACGGGCACGGTCGCAGAGCCGCTATCGGTCTCTATCCGGGCGACGCTCCGGTTCGCCACGGCACGGTGGAACCCACGCTCGGTGTGGACTTCGGACCCGTTGACGGCCAGCACCTGCGGTGGCCGCTCCCCGTCCAGGTCGATACCCGGCACTGCGCTCGGGACGGCACGGGTTATCACCAGTCGCCGTTCGACGGTTTTCTGTTCGCCGGAGGCGAGGCGGATCGTCACGTTCCGGTCGTCGGTCTCCCCGAGGACGCGTTCCATCTCACTCGCGTTCGCCACGGGGGTTCCCGCCACCTCGGTGACGACGTCGCCGTGTTCGAGGCCGGCTTCAGCGGCCGAGGAACCCGGCGCGGCGTCGCCGACCGTGACGCCGTCGACGACGGCGATGGAACCCGCGACGGGGCCGAACAGCAGGATGAACGCGACGATGGAGATAGCGAAGTTGTTGGTGACGCCCGCGGCGAACATCCGCGTCTGGGCGCCCCGGTCCGCCTGTGCCCGGTCCTCCTCGTCGGGTTCGACGAACGCACCGAGCGGGACCACCGTCAGCAGCGCCAGCCCCATCGAGTCTATCTTGATGTCCTCGACGCGACAGAGGAGGCCGTGGCCACCTTCGTGGATGACCAGGCCGAGTGCCAGCCCGAAGACGATCTCCGGGGTCGCCGACAGCGGCAGGAAGTCGTTGACGCCGGGGATCACCAGGATGTTCTGGGGGTTCTGGACCGGCTGGGCGGCCGGCTGGATCGCCGACTGGTAGCCGGCGAACAGCACGGCGACGAACGCGCCGGCCATCACCACAAGGGCGATGCCGATACCGAGGTTCCCCCAGGCCCGCCAGAAGCGCTTCGGCTGAGCGGCCCAGTCGAGGAACTCGCGCCCCCGCTTCGTGTGTATCGTCGTAATCGGCCCGGAGACCTTGACCGACTCCGGCAGCAGTCCGCGGGTCCGCAACGCCATCACGAGTATCGAATATCCGACGAGGCCGGCGAGGACCCACGTCAGCGTGCTCACCATTCGTCGTAATCGTAGCGGCGCCCGACAAAGAGGGTTTGGAATGGCGACGAAGGGTAGGAGTTCTCGATGCGGTGAGTGCTACGACTACCGCGAACAACCAGAAAGCCCCCGAGCGCTCGTCGGCTGCTACTCGCTGCGGTCCTCGTCGCTCACTCCGTTCGCTCCTGTGGTCCTTGCGTCGTTTCGCTCGACGAGCGCTCGGCCCCTTTCAGTCCCACCTTGCTGGTCGTCGAAACAGGCAAAACTCGTGGCTGGTGGTAGTCGTCCCAGTTTCGGAAGTCACGCTCTCTCGAAAAACTCACTCCTCCCGTCGCAGGCGCTCGACGACGAACTCCCGGTCGAGTTTGGCGATGAACGGTCCGAGCTGGGGCCCCTCATCCTCGTCGAACAGGAGACGATAGCCGGCGCCGAAGAAGTCGCCCAGTTCCAGGTCGTGACGCCGGGCGGTCTCGTAGATTTCGCCCTGGATTTCCTCGCCGTCGTGGCCCTCGGCGACGAAGTCGGCGAGTTCGTCCAGCGCGGCCTCGGTCGCCGCGTCGAAGTCGGCGTCGGGAATCTCGGCCCGCTTCAGTTCGTAGTTGAACTCGTTGTCGGTGCGTCGGGCCCACTCGGCGGCGAGGTCGACCCGTCCGAGCGCGGTGTCGACGGCCCACTCGGGCGTCGCGTCGGTGAGGTGGCCCTCCTTCCGGGCGACCTGTTCCCGCAGGTCGGGGTCGTCGAACATCCCCAGCACGGCGGCGAACGTGTATGGGATCCGGACGCGGTCGGCGAACTCGTCGTCGAGAAGTTCGTTCACGCGCACGCGACCCTCGGGGTCGTCTGCCAGGGTCTGCCAGCCCGCGTCGTCGGGGGCGTCGGCCGCGACGCCGACCAGGTCGTCGTCGAACACGTCGGCGACGATGGCGCGGACGGAGAGCGGATAGGTCCGGGACGCCAGCGCTTCCTCGCGCTCGCTCCCGGACTCCTCGCCGAAGTAGATGGCCTCGGTGCGGTCGAAGTCGTCGACGGTCTGGTCCAGTCGCTCGACGCTGAAGTCCCGGGCCTTGCCCGGGTCCTTCGTGAAGAAGTACCGGAGGACCTCGGGTTCGATGATCTTGAGGAGGTCGTGGACCAGCACGACGTGGCCCTCCGAGGAGGAGAAGGGCTGTCCGTCGAGGGTGAACCACTCGTACACCATCGGGACCGGCGGCTGGATGTCGAAGACGTTCTCGGCGACGTCGACGCCGGAGGGCCACGAGCCCTCGGCGTGGTCCTTGCCGAACGGCTCGAAGTCGACGCCGAGGACGTCCCAGCCGGCGGGCCACTCGAAGCGCCAGGGGAGTTTCCCCTCGCGGAAGGTGGCGGTACCCTCGTGGCCACAGCCCTGGATGGTCTGGTCGCCGGCCTCCATGTCGGTGCACTCGTACTCGACCGTCTCCGAATCGAGGTCCACCGCCGTCACCGTCTCCGTAATCTTCCCGCACTCGCCACAGATGGGGTTGAACGGGACGTACTCCTCGTCGATCTTGTCCTGGTACTCCGAGAGGACCTCGCGCGCCTCGTCCTGATGTTCGAGGACGTAGCGGGTGAGTTCCTCGAACTCGCCCGCTTCGTAGAGGTCGGTCGTCGAGACGACGTCGATGTCGACGCCCAGGAGGTTCGCCGAGTCCTCGATGAGCGACGAGAAGTGGTCGCCGTAGGAGTCGCAGCAGCTGAAGGGGTCCGGGATGTCCGTGTAGGGATGGCCGAGGTTCTTCCCCAGCGCCCCGGCGTTCACGTCGCCGAGGTCGACGACGTTCCCGTCGAGGTCGGCGAGCTTCCGGGGCAGTTTTCGCAGGGGGTCGCGGTCGTCGGTGGTGAACACCTGCCGGACCTCGTGGCCGCGCTCGCGCAGGACCTCGGCGACGACGTAGCCCCGCATAATCTCGTTGACGTTGCCGAGGTGGGGGACGCCCGAGGGCGAGATGCCGCCCTTCACGACGATGGGTTCACTCGGATCACGTTCGAGGATGCGGTCGGCGACCTCGTCGGCCCAGAAGACGTGCCGTGCGTCCGCGCCATCGTCCTCGCCGCTCTCTCGTCCACCGACGGCGTACGGATCGGTCGTCGCCGAGTCCGCGTCGCTGTCGCTCATTCTCGGTCCCATTGCTCGGGGTCCGTCTCGTGGCCGTTCGGGAGGACGTCGGTCCCGTCGTGCTCACCGGTCCGGATGGCGCGTGCGACCGCCTCGGGGTCGTTGCCGTCGAGGACGATGGCTCGCAGTCCGGCGCGCTGGATGACCTTCGCGGCTAGCAGGTCGACGGGGGCGTTGCTCCCGGCGTTCATCTCCAGGCCGGCGATCAGGTCGACCAGTTCGTCGGCAGTCATCTCCTCGTACTTCTCGGCCGCCGAATCGACGTTCGGGTCGGCGCTAAAGACGCCTGGGACGCTCGTCGCGTAGACGAGCAGGTCGGCGTTGACGTACTCGGCGAAGGCCGCGCTGACGGCGTCGGTGGTCTGGGCCGCGACGGTGCCGCCGAGGACCGGGATGTCGCCGCGACGCAGGGCCTCCCGCCCGTCTTCGTACGTCTCCGAGGGCGTGGGTGCGGCGCGCTCGTCGAGGGCGGCGATGAGCAATCGGCCGTTCAGTCGCGTCACGGCGATCCCGATCTCGTCGAGTTCGATCTCGTTGGCGCCCAGTTCCCTGGCGGTCTCGATGTACTCACGTGCGGTGGGCCCGCCGCCGACGACGACGCCGAGTTCGTGGCCCTCGTCGTCGAGGCCTTCGAGCGCTGCGGCGTACTGGGAGACCCGGTCGGCTTCGAGGTCCGGCGCGAGGACGCTCCCGCCGACGGAGACGACTACCTTCATTGGGTCGGCGTACCCCCGTGGCGGTCTTAAGGGTTGTCAACCCCGAACGACGCCGGCACCGGGACCACGACCTACTGACTCGATACCCGGGGCTCCGGGTCTATCTGGTCGTCAGACGACCGTCAGACCGGCGGAAACTATCGGCAATAAATGCTTGTTTTACGCCCCGTTTGCCGTTCAATCGACCCTTTCTGAACCGTTCAGAAACTCCGTTTGGGTCGTCGTAATACGCCCTCAGATCAGATTGTAAAAGGTCTAAGCGTCTCTCGAAAAGTCGTGAAAAATCGGCGTACCGACGTTTCAACCTGAAAGTGCCCGAAGTGACTCGAAGCTTCCTTTCTTTATATACTCATCCCGGGGTAATGGATAGTTGAGGTCAACAACATGAGCGTAACTGCGCAGCCCTCCCGCGAACAGCTCAGTAAGGAAGACCGACTGAAGGCCTTCCTGCAGGACAAGGCGGCCGACGGCGAGATGTACTTCAAGAGCAAGTTCATCGCCGACGAAGTCGGCCTCTCCCCCAAGGAGATCGGCGCGCTGATGGTCAAGCTCAAGGACTCGGCCGAACTCGAGGTCGAGAAGTGGTCGTACACGAGCGCGACGACCTGGCGCGTCGAATCGGTCTAGGCCGCCCGCGGTCCCCTCCACGCACCCTGTTTTCGTTCCCCTTTCGTTCCCCTTTCGCCCTGATTGTGAGGTACTCCTGCGAACAGCCTACGACCAGTCGCTCGACCGTGACCCGTCGCCCCTGGACAGTCGCCCGTCCGGGGTTTTATGCACGCCCACGGCCTAGCTATCCGATAATGGACGCGGGCGACTCGCTGGCGGGTGCGCCGTCGGTCGAGCAACTCAGGCCGGTTTTCCACGTCTACCAGGTCCGGCGCGACGGCGACCGATTGCTGTACGTCGGCGACCCGCGAACCACGCCCGACGCCATCGAGCGGCGACTCTGGGAGCCCTTCCACGACGCGGGGTACGAGCTCTCGCTGGAGCGCGATTACGACCCGGAGTCCGACGTGCATATCCCGACCCACGGGTGGGTGCTCGTCGCCCGGCCGCGCACGCCCGGCATCGACGGGATCCCGTGGACCAACGTCGTCCTCCTCTTGCTCACCATCGGCTCGACGCTTCTGGTCGGTGCCGTCCAGTGGTACCAGATCGACCCGACCGGCAACCCCCTCGCGCTGCTCCGGGCCTGGCCGTTCGCCGCCGCCGTCCTCGGCGTGCTCGCCGTCCACGAACTCGGCCACTACGTCGCCAGCCGGTACCACGGCGTCGAGGCGAGTCTACCGTACTTCATCCCGTTCCCGACGCTGATCGGGACGATGGGCGCGGTGATACGGATGAAAGGCCGGATCCCGGACCGGAAGGCGCTGTTCGACATCGGTGCGTCGGGCCCGCTGGCCGGACTGGTCGCGACTATCGTCGTCTCGGCCATCGGCCTGCAACTGGATCCCCTCGCGGTCCAGCAGGGGACGCCGGAACCCGGCGCCACCGTCGTCGAGTTCAACTTCCCGCTCCTGCTCCAGGGCATCGCCGCCGCGACCGGCACGTCGGCGAAGCTCGCCGAGAACGCGTACCACCCGGTCGTCTTCGGCGGCTGGGTCGGGATGTTCATCACGTTCCTGAACCTCCTGCCCGTCGGCCAGCTCGACGGCGGCCACATCGTGCGTTCGGTGTTCGGGCAGCGCCAGGAGACGGTCGCCGCGGCCGTCCCGGCCGCCCTGTTCGGACTCGCCGGTTATCTCTACTTCATCTCGGACGTCACCAACGCCGTCGGCATCTGGGTGATGTGGGGGTTGCTGGCGACCGGGCTCGCCTACGCCGGGCCGGCAACCCCAATCCGGGACACGCCGCTGGACAGTAAACGGGTCGCGCTGGCCATCCTGACCTTCGTCCTCGGTATCCTCTGTTTCACGCCCGTTCCGTTCGAACTCGGCGCCCAGGTGTGATCGTTGGTCTTCGCGCTATCTTCGGTCGCAGAGACTCCTGATGTGTGGCTTGTGTGTATGGAACAGTGGGTTCTCAAGAGAGGGGTGTGGAAGAAATGAGAACGCCAACACCCAGAAAGCCCTCGCGCGTTTCCGGTCCCGGGACTCGCTGCGCTCCTCGGCTTCGCCTGCGGTGCTTGCGTCGTCCAGGTTCCCGGAAACGCACTCGCCCTTTCAGTCCTCCAGGCCCAGCACAGCACCGCAGCCCTGCCCTTCCCCTGGTCGGCCGACGAGACGGCCTCCCGGCCGACCGCCGGGCGGTTGCGGTCAGGAAGCGTGTCGCTCGCCGGACGGCGAGCGACCGGGGAGGAGTGGTGGTTCTAATGGCGAGCGCGTTTCATCGCGCGAGCAACGGCTGTCCCTGGTGGACTGAAAGGGCGAGGCGGGGTCGACGACGTCCGGACCCGCAAGCACGCGAGGAACGAGCGCGCATGGTTCGAGAGAGCTTCGCTCTCTCGTCATCACGAAAATCTTCGATTTTCGGACGACAGCGGGTTCGCACGAGTCGAGCGCGCCGAGGGCTTTCGAG